>ERZ856578.40-NODE-40-length-202691-cov-7.359156_pt1 | contig 202691 bp, 168 predicted proteins | sample MGYA00514384_ERZ856578 | MGnify/ENA primary metagenome ERZ856578 (study PRJEB29103, sample SAMN06111958) | human gut metagenome | biome: human gut; feature: ankylosing spondylitis patient; material: healthy_person | host: Homo sapiens | place: China:Hangzhou... | reverse complement strand
ATACTCCTGCGCAATCTTAGCCCTAAACTCAGGTGTATATGATGATTTAGACATAAAAAACCTCCTAAGTAGATTTTGGTTATTTGCCTTGTCTACTTAAGAGGTATCATATCAAGGTGTGGTGGCTGTTTTATTGTGCACCAGGCTTAATTACTGTCCCCTTGGCTTAGCCCTTAAAATAAAAGAAATGGAGTGTGAGAAAAAATGAATTTATCAAAAATACATCATATTGCAATAATCGTATCCAACTACGAAGCCGCAAAGGATTTCTATGTGAACAAGCTGGGATTCTCTGTCATCAGAGAAAACTACCGCCCAGAGCGTAAAGACTGGAAGCTAGATCTTCGTGTCAATGAGCTTACGGAATTGGAGATTTTCGCAGAGAAAAATCCTCCGAAGCGTGTGAATCGCCCGGAGGCATGTGGTTTGCGTCACCTTGCGTTTTGCGTTGATAGCGTGGAGCAGACGGTGAAAGAACTGACAGAGGTAGGAATCGAAAGTGAGCCGATTAGGGTTGACGATTATACTGGAAAGAAGATGACTTTCTTCCATGACCCGGACGGACTGCCGCTGGAACTGCATGAGTAAAGCTTTACCCATATATTTTTTCTACGATTTTTTCTCGGATTGCAGCTGGGAGGATCTTGCACAAAAGACTTAAGAATTTATATTGTGCGCTGGCAACATAAACAATTGCTGGTCTCTTTTTCTTCACAATATTCGCAATGTAATTTGAATTAACTAAAGTATACCCTACCGTAAGTCAAATGTCCATCCCCCCCCCTTGATACCCCGATATTCCCCACCTCGTATCCATATTCTGTAGGCGTCTGAGTATTTGCAAATAGTATTGTGCGGTTAAGGGTGGTATCACTGCATTTTAAATAAAGTGTATAAGTATTATTATGCAGACTGCGCACATCAATTGGAACTGTAAAAGTGGAAGACTCCCCGCTGTTCCATAGGTGTGGATCAGTATCAATAGGTACTTTAGCGACACAATCCCCAGTTAGATCTGAAACTACATATACGTTTGCTTCAAGAGGACGGTAACAATTTGAGAAGCCTACATTTCGAATTGTTACCGTCAGCATTCCAGTATCATCAAATAGCGGATGAAATTTAAACGATGAACTGTCAAGAACATATCTGTATCCTAGATGACGTTTAATATAGTCATATCCACTCATTCCATTCCAAACATCGTCAGTTCCATTTACTATAGTTTCTTTCCACTTATTCAGTACAGTACTATCATAGTCACTGTTTAGATAAGACACATGCATTTGCGAAAGATCTTTTACGGCATTATCAAAGTCATTATATACGTTATCAATAATCACCTCGCCGCCATTTGGTACATAACGGCAGAGGTCATTCTGAAAGGCAAGCTCATCTTCGCGTGTCCATGCATCGTTATAATTTGTATTCAAATTCGCGGCCGCCTTATCCCCGTAAGTGCCTGTATCATTTGCAGAGCCAAGCATTCCGTCATTATACAAACCTAGACGTGAAGCCAAGGAAGACAAAAAAATTGGCTGTGGGCAATGCGGTACTTTGGTGTCACGATATTCGCTTACAATGGTTCTCCACTGCGCAGGAGTGCGAACCGAAAGAAAAATAGAAGGATCAATAACATTGTCCAACTTTTGAATTAGCGTTTCCATTTCACCATTCCCAATATGTGTTGTATTATTCATTTCGCCCCAGTTTCCGACGAAAATTCCCTGCATAATGTAGACAGATGAGGCATACTTATTTACGATTGGTCCAACCTGTTCCATATGTATTAAAATCTGTGACAACTCATTTGGTTCACTTTCTAAATTTTGACCATCCCAATCATATAAGAAGCGCAAAATTAGCTGGCTGCCTGTCTTAGTCCATGCAGACAAAATAGAATCAATTTGGCTAAGTGCATTATCAGAAAGATCACAATTTCCATAATTTTTCATATTGATTTCAAGCAAGGATAGTTCAAAAGAAGAGCTGGCTGAATCAATAGCAGCGCTTGCCTCAGGCAGTGAAAAAGTGGCATCCTCTGCCAACATATAGCCGCGAATCGAGTACAAGCCAACATATGGATTTTTGATTGTATCACAAGATTCAGAATAGCTATATGGTGTGTAATCGACAAAACATAGACGGCTATTCACCCAAAATAACGAAACAGCAATCAGTACAATAAGAACAACTATGATACTAACAATAACAGAACAAAGACGATGAGAATGTTTTTGCTTCAAGATGAGACTCCTTTTTAATAAACCCAATCAAGTTAGGTATATATCAGCTATATTAGCATCAATTTTATTAATTTGCAAATATGTTTTCCTTTGAAGAAGGATTAGCTTGCATGTCTTGAATTTGTCTTGTATACTGTCAGTATTAGAAAATGAAGTTAAAGAAAAATAGGCGGAGTAGAAATTTTATGCAGGAATTATTTTTAAATAGTGAAGCATCGGTTCAGTCTGACCGTATTTTATATACCCCATCTTTATTTGCGCGCAGTGCACTTCTTAATTTGCAGGAAGTAGGGTCGCTGAAGGCACGCAGTCCACATACATCTACCAGATCGGGGCTGACATCATATTTATATTTCCTTGTTTTGGATGGAGAAGGAAGTTTAACGTATGAAGGACGTCAATATCAGCTAAAACAGGGAGATTGTGTCTTTATTGATTGTCAAAAACCATACAGTCACAGTACATCAGAAAATTTATGGTCACTTGCATGGTGCCATTTTTATGGAACAAGTATGACGGCAATTTATGAAAAATATAAAGAACGAGGTGGATTGCCAATATTTCACCCGGAGAATAGTAAAGTATTTGAAGAGCTTTTAAAGCAGTTGTATAAGCTTGCAGGATCATCTGATTATATACGTGATATGCGAATTAATGAAAGCTTGAGTACACTTTTAACGCTTCTTATGCAGGAATCTTGGAATCCTGATAATTCAGCAATTTCAAAGAAGCGTATGGAGCTAGTTTCTGTAAAAAATTATATGGACGAGCATTATGTTGAGAAAATTACATTAGATGATTTAGAGGCGCAATTTTTTATTAATAAGTATTATCTTTTGAAAATTTTTAAGGAAACGTATGGAGTGACGATCAGCAGCTATCTGATTTCAAGGCGTATTACAAGGGCAAAACAGCTGCTTCGTTTTACACAAATGACGATAGATGAGGTTGGATGTGCTGTTGGAATGGATGGAGCGGGCTATTTTAGCAGAATGTTTAAAGATTGTTCTTGCAGATGCAAATTTTCCGCTTGATACGTATGAAAAAGATCGTTTTATTTTGATGGAAGTGGTTCCGGGAGATCCAGTAGTTCCGGTGATTTGGGATGAATATAAAAAAATTTTAAATGAGCCAGTGGAGACAGGGTGCGTCCAGCAAAGGGGATGCAATCTGATAGGTGGAAATCTTATCAAATAAGCTGCTAAACACAGCATTTGAAGCGAGTCTTGAGTGTATTACAGATGCAGAATATTCTATGATATGTGTGGAGCAAACGATGAATTTCAAAGAAGCAAAATAAGCATGTGTCGGAAGAACCAGTCAAATTGTTACAGTTTACGTGAGTTGCAAAGTGTAATTTCAAATTGATGGGTTCTTCTTTTTTATGAAAAATTTGGAGGGAAAGATGCAAATTCGAGAAGTTACAGTGGGATGTTTTCTATCAGCAACAATAGTGCTTGTAGGAGTGTTATGGACGTTGGTTGTTAAGAATATTGAGTTACAGAAAAATAGTCTTTTAGATAATGAAGAAATCCAAACAATAGAAAGTGAGACGGGGTGGCAGCAGCAGGGTTCTGACTGGTATTATTATGATGAAAGTAGGAATTCAGTTCAAAACGAATGGGTCGAGCAGTATTATTATATTGGCGAAGATGGGAAAATGGTTCGAAATCAATATGTGGATCGTTTTTTTGTGTCACAATATGGAAACTGGAATCCAAGATTTGAAGTACCATATTGGTTAATGCATGGAGAATGGAAAAAGAATGGCAATGTTTGGATCTATCAGTATAATGGTATTGTTCAAACTATGGATTTTTCACAAATCAGGAGTATTTGTAGACTTGGGTATGATACGAGCAATGAAAAGACACCACCAGAGCAAAGTAAAGAAGCATATCGCTTGGCAGCTGAAAAAGGTTTTACAATCGTGTTGTGTGATTTATGTTTTACGAATGATCATGTTCCCGTATGTTTTCATGATGAGTATATCAATCGAATTGCCAGAGATCAGAGTGGACAGGAATTAGAAGAGGAGATCAGAATAAGTGATCTGACATATGAGGACACAATTCAATATGATTTTGGTATCTATAAGGGAAAATCATACGAAGGAACACATCTTTTAAAATTAGAAGAAATGTTGGAACTTGCTCAGCAATTGAATCTGGAATTGTATATTGAAATTAAAGCGGGGAGCAAAGAAGAAATTAAACAGGCTGTAGAATTGACGAAACAATATGATTTGAAACTATCGTGGGCGGGTACTAAGTATGATGAATGTTCAGCTGTGGTAGAAGCAGATGATACAGCCAGAGTTTCAACAATGCCTCGAATGATAAGAGATTCAGAGATAGAAGAACTTTTAAGTTTAAAGAGGGAAAATAATAAGGTCTTTTTCTTCACATACGATACGGCAATGCTGACAGACGAGGTGTTAAGTAAATTAAAGAAAGAAGGGATTCCGTTTGAAATGGGAACAATTGACTCTGAGATAGAGATTGTAAACTATTTAACGGAAAATTATCAGTATTGCACAGGTATCGAAAGCAACAAAATTGTCGCAGCGAACATTGATCTTGATCAGGTTTTGCAAGATTGAAAAAGAAAATATTGTTATGGTAAATATTGATGAGTTGTAGTACAATTATTTAAAGTGAATTTGTCAACAAACACTGAAAATTATTGTCAGGAAGGTGGTATGTTCACTTGATCTGGCAGAAACACTCAAAAGGAGAATAAGATGGGAGAAGGGACGTATAAATGGAAATGCGGTATTACATTGGATTAGCTATAATATCTTTATTTTTCCATTGGCTGGTTATTTTTTTGAACATCGGGTGAAAGAATTTTGGAATAAGAAAAAGGTTCTTTTTCTCTGGGGAATCAATATAGGTGTGATTTTATTTTCCTGTTATTTAACGTATTTCAAAGCAAAAACTTCCCAAGGTGATGATATCATGTATTCGCAGACATTTCACAATACGTTTGTTCTTGTTAACGGAATCGCTCTATTTGTTACATTGCAGTACATAAATAGTCATACAAATCTTTTCTTAAAAATGGAAAAAAACAAGAACAAGTGGATTGTGTATAAAAAATAAAATTCAATGACAGGAAACTCAAAGTATGATATGATAACCTTGTCAAAAATAGGACGTAAAAATTGAAAAGGGAGGAAAGAAAATGCAAAAGAAAAAAGGAAGGCAAATTCTGGCAGTAATAATGGCGACAATGATGGCTGCGCAGTCAGCAAATGCCGCTAGCTGGGTACAGGATTATGTTGGCTGGTGGTGGCAGGATAATGATAATTCGTATCCAGTCAACCAATGGAGGGAAGTGAATGGAGCCTGGTATTGGTTTGATGACAATGGTTACATGGCAACAGGCTGGAAGGAAATCCGTGGAGCTTGGTACTGGCTTGATGAAAACGGTGCGATGGCAACAGGCTGGAAGGAAATTGGTGGAGCCTGGTACTGGCTTGATGAAAACGGTGCGATGGCAACAGGTTGGAAGGAGATTGGTGGAGCCTGGTACTGGCTTGATGAAAATGGTGCGATGGCAACAGGTTGGAAGGAGATTGGTGGAGCTTGGTATTATTTAGAAGATTCCGGTGCGATGGCAACAGGCTGGAAGGAGATTGGTGGAGCTTGGTATTATTTAGAAGATTCCGGTGTGATGGCAACCACTAAATGGATTGGCAGTTATTATGTACAGGTGGATGGAACAATGGCAACTGATAAGTGGATTGGCAGTTACTATGTAGATGCTTCTGGTCTTTGGATCAAGACGGAAACAGAACATGATTGGCAAAATTATACACTAAGCCAAACGAAGTATGGGTATGCATGTAACTGGTGTTATAAGGACATTACTGATTATGATGATTACTATGACTGTCATATGTCGTTCCATACACATATATTTTATCTGTTTCCATCCTATTATGTTTGCGCAAACTGTGGAAAGCTGCAGCATCGTCACAACTGGACTTATAAAAGACCTACTTTTTGGGCAAATTCAGATGAAATTGCCTATAAAGGTTACTGGAAGTGCTGGGGTTGTGGCCATCAAAGCGCGGATGGCGTAAATGTTGAACCAATCCTTGTCTCAGATGAAGGATATGAATATGGCGCGATTGGTCATTGGACAACACCATTTAATTTTGAGAAGGACTCAAATGAATGGATTATTGAGGATGAGTATTGGCAGCCAGCAGATGACAGACCTCATATAGATATTATCTCTATAAAAGGAAGATTGTCGATGGCTCCTGGTGATACGTATCAATATAATGTTAGCTTTACACCAGCAAATCCAGTAGAGGGAAAAGAGGTTACTTGGGAGAGCAGTGATCCAGATGTTGTGTCAATTGATGAAAATGGCTATGCGACAGCCTTGAAAATTGGAACTGCTACTATTACAGCAACATCTTCAAGACGCACTGCAACTTGTTTTATCCGGGTTACAGAAGTCGCTGTTGGACATGTAAAGTCCGCAACACTATTGATTGGCGGTCAGAGTGAGGCAGATGGCTCATTGAAAATTAAAAAAGGAAGATATATGGCATCAATTCAGACCGATCCAGAACAAGCTACTTATGACGTATCATATCAAATTGAGCAGAATGACCCTAAGGGTTATATTGCTAGAATTGTTGGAAGTAGTTATATGTTACCCAAAATATATTGGGAGGATGGCATATCATATACAGATTCTGAGACAGAAATGAGCTTTTGGGATGTAGGAACAGTAGTTGTGACAGCGACCGTTACTGATATCAATGGAAATAGGTTTCAGTTGTCGCAGGAGGTCATCATTGAGTAATTGGGGAAGTTCTGATGGGGCAAAGAAAAATAAAAATCAGGAGGTTTACATGCAGAAGGAAAGATATGAAGGAATTGATGGATTGAAGGCATATGCTATTATTGGAATTGCAATTATGCATGTTCTTGCAAATGGCGAATATGGATTGCAAGGCTTTGTGTTTGAACAGCTGATACCATCGTTTCCAGATCTTGTTCTCCTTTTCTTAGTGATTAGTGGTTTTGGTATGTGCTGTGGCTATTATCAGAAAATCATTGATCAAAAAATTAGTATAGAGGATTTTTATAAAAAGAGATATAGCAAAATTTGGCCATACTTTGCGTTGCTTTGTCTATTGGATTTTGCAGTTTCCCCAAGCAAAGAGTCACTGATTGAGGTATTTGCCAATTTGACGTTGTGTCAGGGGCTTTTGCCAAATGCAGATATTTCGGTGATTGGTGTGAGTTGGACGTTGGCAGTGATTTTTGTATTCTATATGCTGTTTCCGTTTTTCTGCTTTTTACTTGGAAATAAGAAAAGGGCATGGGGTGTAGCGATCATAGCACTTGTGTTTAATTATGTGAGTGGTGCTTACTTTGATGCTGGAAGAAGAAATATTGTCTATGACGCGATTTACTTTATTGCTGGTGGCCTGATTTTCCTTTATCGACAAGAGATTGCTGCGTTTACTGCAAAATATAAAATTGTGGTTGGTCTGGTCTTGTTGGGAGGCTGCATTGTTTATTGTATTGTGGGAAACGGTACAATTATGGTCTTAAGTCTTTGTGTAGTGGCGCTGTCCTATACGATTGGATGTAAAAAGAAGGGAATCCTGATTAATCCGGTCGCAAAGTTTCTGGGAGGAATCAGCTTCGAGATTTACCTGTGCCATATGGTAATTTATCGTGTACTAGAAAAATTGCATTTGATTCATGTATTTGAGAATGAACTGTTATCATACATTTTCACATCTGTCGCAGTGGTATGTGGTTCAGTTGTATTCTCAGTATGTGTGAAGTGGTTTTTAAATAAATTTGAGTCGATTTTGAAAGAAAAGTATTGCAAAAAGTTAGTTAGTTGAGCATTTCAGAACTATACAATCGCACTCTTTTATGATAGTATAGGAAGGCAATTATTTAAGGAGGTAAGAAAGCTAGAAAAAGGAGAAAATATGTTTCAAAAAGTAACAAAAGAATTAAAAAAGAATAAGGTGCTGAAAGCAGGAATTGGCTATACAATAGGCAATTATTTCCTGAAGGGCCTCGGATTTATTACCGTTCCCATTTTTTCCAGACTGATGGCGGTGTCTGACTATGGTATTTATAATACATTTTTGTCTTATGAGGGAATGTTATATCTTTTTATTGGACTAGCGCTGCACAGCAGTATTAAAAATGCAAAGTATAAGTATGGTGATGAAAGGCTTGATAGCTTTACCTCATCAATCACTATATTCCCGCTTATAATTTCCTGTATCGCATTGATCATGGGAAATCTGTTTCTTCCAGTGATTAACAAATTTCTTTCAATTGGAAGAGTGGAGTATAACTTACTGATTATATTGTGTTTGTGTTCAAGTTTGCTGTACGTTTACCAGTCGAGATTAGTTCTTGAATATAACTCAAAAAGTTATATGAAGATGTCCTATTTTAATGCATTGAGCAGTGTTGCAATGTCAATAATATTAATGCTGACATTGTTTAAGGATCAGAAATATCTTGGAAGAATTTGCGGATCTGTTATTCCGATGTCTATTTTGGCTGTTTGGATTCTTTACAGTCTGTATTCAAAGGCAAGACCAAAAAGAAACAAAGAATATTGGAAGTTTGCATTAAAAATTAGTCTTCCGATTATTCCTCATGGCGTTGGTCAGATTATATTGTCATCCTTTGACCGAGTAATGATTACAAACTACATTGGCAGTACGGCTGCAGGTTTGTATAGCTTTGCGTATACGATCTATTCCATTATTTTAGTAGCAGGAGACTCTATTAGTACCGTATATGAGCCATGGGCATACGAGCAATTTGCAGAGAAGAGATATGACATTGTAAGAAAACGAAGCACGATATATATTGTGTTGCTAGCAGTTGTATGTTCTGGAACAATGTTGATTGCACCAGAGTTGGTAAGGATCCTGGGTTCTCAGAAATATGTAGATGCGATTCCGGCAGTTACGCCGATTCTTGGTGCTGGATTTTTTGCGATGGCTTATAATATTCCTTCAACCGTTGAGTATTATTATGGAAAGACTTCCTTTATTGCAGTTGGAACCGTTCTTGCAGCTGTACTTAATGTTGCTACAAATGCAATATTTATTCCTCAATACGGATATTTAGCAGCAGCATATACAACACTGGGTAGCTATATGGTATATTTCATTTTTCATTGTATTATTGCTCATAGAATTATTGGACAAAACATATTTTCAATAAAGGTATTACTGGCAACAGTTGCAGGTGTCTCTGTGATTGGTGTTATTTCACTATATTATCAAAATAATTATGTTGTGAGATATTCCTTTGCAGCAGCTGTTGTAGTGGTTGTGTTAGTCTGGCTGAAAAAGGGCGCTTTGGCTGATTTCGGGTTTAATGTTGGTATAGGAAAAAGGTCTTGACATTGGATTGTTAATGTAAGATAATAAAATAGAATATTGCTAGATAAAAATTTTGCTTAGGTAGGCTAGTTAAGCGTTGAGAAAAAGATAGAAAAATTTGAGGATGGATAGAAAAATGCAACCAAAAAAAGAAGTACAGCATGTGTACCTAGTAGGCGCAAAGTCTCTAGGAGCATATGGTGGGTATGAAACGTTTGTGTACAAACTTACAGAGCATCATCGAAATAATCAGAATATTAAGTATCATGTTGCTTGTAAGGCAAATGGTGATGGTGCTATGGACGAAACAAAGTTTGAGGGCGTGACCGAGATTAATGATCATGAATTCGAACTTCATAATGCCCATTGCTTTAAAATTAATGTTCCACAGATCGGAGCAGCGCAGGCAATTTATTACGATGTAGCTGCATTAAAGGCGTGCTGTGAGCATATTCAGAAAAACAATATTCCACATCCGATTGTTTATATAATGGCATGTCGGATTGGACCATTTGCAGGTCATTATTATAGGAAGATACACAAATTGGGTGGTACAGTGTATCTGAATCCAGATGGACATGAATGGATGCGAGCAAAATGGTCGGCACCAGTTCGGAAATATTGGAAAATTTCGGAACAGATGATGGTGAAGTATTGTGATTTGGCCATTTGCGATTCTGTGAATATTGAAAAATATATTCATAAGTGTTATGATGGCAAGGGAATCAGGGGTAAGAATCCAAAGACTACATTTATAGCTTATGGAGCAGACTTAACGCTCAGCAAGTTAGCGAATGATGATAAAAAGCTGGTAAATTGGTACAAGGAAAAGGATTTGACTCCGAAGAACTACTATCTTGTGGTTGGTCGTTTTGTGCCAGAGAATTCCTTTGAAGTGATGATTCGAGAGTTCATGAAGAGTCATAGTCGCAAAGATTTTGCAATTATAACAAATGTCAATGATAAATTTTTGAATCAATTAGAGGAAAAACTACACTTTAAAAGCGATAAGCGAATCAAGTTTGTAGGAACAGTGTATGATCAGGAATTGCTGAAGAAAATTCGAGAGAATGCGTATGCATATTTCCATGGACATACAGTAGGTGGTACGAATCCCTCATTGATTGAGGCACTAGGCAGTACTGATTTAAACTTACTTGTAGATGTTGTTTTTAATAGGGAAGTGGCTGAAGACTGTGCATTGTATTGGAGTCGCGATGATGGGGATTTGGCAAAACTGATTGATCAGGCTGATGAGTTGAACGCAGATGAAATCACAAAGTTAGGGCAGAAGGCTAAGAAGCGAGTTGCACAGGAATATACATGGGATAAAATCTGTGGGCAGTATGAAAAAGTATTTATGGAAGCAGATAAGAAGAGATAAAACAATGCGAATATTACATTATGCACTAGGATTTCCACCATATCGTAGTGGTGGATTGACAAAATGGTGTGTTGATTTGATGATACAGCAGGCGAAGGAAGGACATTGTGTTGCGATGCTTTGGCCTGGGCAGATGGGAATGTTAAATAAAAAAATAGCAATAAAAAAACAAGAGGACGTTTGCTTGAAAGAGCAAAGGCTTCAGAGTTTTGAAGTTATTAATCCATTACCAGTTTCCTTTGATGAAGGAATAGCAGATTTCTCTGCATTTACAGCAAATGCAGGGACAGTTGCATATGATAAATTTTTAGATGCTGTTCAGCCTGATGTTATTCATGTGCATACATTGATGGGACTTCATAAAAGCTTTTTACAGGCAGCAAAGAGAAGGAGAATTCGTCTTATATTTACTGCGCATGATTTCTTTCCAGTTTGTCCGAAGGTAACAATGTTCCGTCATGGCGTAATTTGCAGCAATGTAAAAAATTGTGAAGAGTGTGGTGTGTGCAATGCAACGGCACTAAGTTTAAAGAAAATACAGATTTTGCAATCACCGCTGTATCGCAGATTGAAAGATTCATTCATTGTCAAAAAACTAAGAAAAAGGCATAGAGATGGATATTTAAGTGAGGCAACTGCGGATGATTCAGCGGTACCTGTTGGTAGCGCTGAGGATTATAAGAAGTTGCGAAATTACTATTATTCACTCTTAAAACTGATGGATATTATTCACTATAATAGTAGTGTGACAAAAAGTGTTTATGAAGCGGTATTTGATCTTCCAAAGAATTGCATTGTAACGATTACACATGCAGATATTACAGACAACAGGCGGATCAAAAAGTTTTCTGATGATCAGCTTCATATTCGTTATTTAGGACCACAAAGTGGAGCAAAAGGCTACTTTTTATTAAAAGAAGCGTTAGACCAATTGTGGGAGAAACAGCAGAATTTCTGCCTTGATGTACATTTTCAGCCAATTGAAATGGCACCGTATATGGAAGTACATCCGCGATATGCTTATGAAGAATTAACGAAGATATTTGAACAAACAGATGTTTTGGTAACGCCAAGTATCTGGTTTGAAACATTTGGGTTTACTGTATTAGAAGCATTGAGTTATGGTGTTCCAGTTGTAATTAGTGGAACAGTTGGGGCAAAGGATATTCTCGTAGATGGTGCAGGTATAGTAGTTGACAATCTTACACCAGATCGTCTGTGTGACACATTGATAAATCTTACAACGGCTGATTTAAAGAAAATGAATGAAATTATAGTTCAAAAACAGCCAATTATGCAGATTGAAGCAATGTCGAAGCAGATTGAAACTGATTGTTACGGATGGAATTTATAACATCGGTAAAGAAAACTAGAAATGGGAAATGTAATATGAATATAACAGTGGTTGTTTTGCATTATGAGAATATAAAGGATACAAGGGAGTGCCTGGATTCTTTGAAGAAATATTTAGATGACACAAAGAACAATATAAATGTTGTTGTAGTTGACAATGGATCAATAAAAGAAAAGACTGCAGCAATTGAAAAAGAGTATTTGAATGATAAGATTCATTTTATTGAGTCTGGTGAAAATTTAGGCTTTGCAAAGGGAAATAATATAGGATTTCACTATGCAAAGTATGAACTTCATTCGGATATTATAATTTTAGCAAACAACGATTTGATTTTTCAACAAGTAGATTTTATGGATCAGATTGAAAAGGAAATGACAGAGAATCACATAGATGTTGCTGGTCCGAGAATCATCTCGTTGGTTGATCATAAGAATCAGAATCCAGTTCCATATGTGCATCCGGATCTTGCGTCAGTTAAAAAAAGAATTTTTAAGCTCCAAGTTCTGCGAATGATGTGTTATTTTGGGGTGGATAAGTTTTTTCAAAGTATTTTTTCCAAGAAATATAGCGCTGACGTAAAATCGGATAACTATCAATTGCATGGTGCATGCTTAATTATGGCCAATAACTATGTGAAAAATTATGATGGACTGTATCCAAAAACGTTCATGTATATGGAGGAGGATATCCTAAAGTATATTACAAAAAGAGACCACCTTGTTATGAAGTATTTTGATAGTGCAGAAGTCTTTCATAAAGAGGGATCTTCGACAGGAAAAATCTACGGAGCAGGAAGAAAAAAGAGGTCATTTTATTATAAATGGAATATTGATGGATGCAAGAAGCTGAGACAACTGATGGAATCTGGGAGAGATAAATGAAGCTAACAAAAGAAAGAAAAATATTATTAGAAGCATTAATAACACTTCAGTTGATTAACTATATGGTTGGAACAATCATATTGAAAGACTTTTTTTTAGTCAAATATTTACGAGATGCTATTGTAGTTGTGTTATTATTTGAAATTGCACGAGACAGAAGAAAAAAAATGCAGTTTGGAACAATTACGACATGTTTCTTGGTGTTTGTATTCTGTGAACTTTTTGGTATGATACAAGGCGAGTCTTTGCGTATTGTATTATTGGTGGCAAGAAGATATGCAATTCCGTTGGCAGTGCTGTTTATTGTTGGCCAAATTGATTTCAATGGTGAAGAGCGAGGATTCCTTGTATATATTTTATATTTGATTGTTGCATTATCAATATTTGGTGTTTTTCAGGCACAGGTATTGGGTGATGGTTTCTTGAGAAAATTGGGCTATCCAGTCGAGTACTCACATGGATATGGACGAGATATGCTGTATAATTCTTTCTATTTTGGTGGATTGGGTATACAGCGAGTGGTTGCTACACTGAGCAGTTCAAATATTTGTGCATTGGCATTGGGAGCATCATTACTTTATTTTTTAGTATGGAACCCGATTTTTAATGTGAAATATGAGGCAATTATGATCGTTTGCATCGCAGTTGCATTTCTTCTTACGTTTTCACGCTCAAACATATTGTTTTTTGTTATTGTAGCTATTTTAATTTCGAAGTATATTCCATATAAAAAATATATTCTTGCAGGAATTGGATTTGCTGTGTTGATCGTTTTGATTTTGGGTATTATTCAAGGACAGGATGGAATTATTTATAAACTATGGATGTGGGTCCAGTCTACTTTAAATATGACAGAGGACTCCGCGGCAGGAAGATCTGGAATATGGCAGACTGCATTGGCACAAGTATTGAAAAGCCCATTGGGAATCGGATTTGGCCATGTAGGGGCAATTGGATATGATAGTGAACTCGTTTTCTGGGCAGAAAATTCATATTTTGTACTCGCTTTGGATACTGGATGGATTGGTGTTATAAGTTATGTAACTGCTTTAGTAATGATTGTTGTAAAATTATATAGTAATGCAGTAATGTATGGAAAAGCAGGAAATGAGAAGGGAAAAAGAATCTGTGTGGCTGGCTATGCAGTATTGATTTATCTGATGGGAGTAATGCTGTTCTCCAATCATATTCAGGATATGGAGGTTGTAACACTAGTTTATATGTATGTTGGTATTGGACTTTCATATGTTCGATACAATGGAGGTATAAACGAAAAAATAGATAAATCATTCATAATTCGTAAAATTTGTAAGCGAGGGAATAATTGATGAAAGAATTGTCAATTCAGGAAATTCATGAGGGAACACTTGGCATATTAAAGAAAATAATAGATATTTGCGATAAAGTTGGAGTGAACTATTATCTGGCATACGGATCTTTAATCGGTGCGGTGCGTCATGGGGGCTTTATTCCATGGGATGATGATTTGGATATTGTAATGCTTCGCCCTGACTATGAGGTATTCTGCCATTATTGTATGAAGCATGAACGAGAACTGTATCCGTTCAAGTTAATTAATAGACAAAGTGAAAAAAAATATCCTTATAATATTGCTCGATTTAATGATCTGCGATATAAGGCTGTTTACGAGAATGTTCAGGAATATGATTCTGGAATGTTTATCGATGTGTATCCGTTAGACGGAGCAGGTCATATGACAGAATCAGAGGTGAGAAGTCTTGATAAAAAGAGAGACTACTTAATGAAAATGATTCTGTGGAGCATAGATGATCATTATGAACCATCTAAGCATAATAAGTGGTATCGCTCTGCGATTAAATACTTTGTACGAAGTTATGCAAAATTTAAGGGAAGCGATTATTTCCTAAACAAAATGGAAGATCTGAAAAATCAATATGAATTTGACAGCAGTGAGTATGTGGCAGAAATGGTATGGGATATTAAGACGGTTCTGTGCAAAAAAAGCTGGTTTGGAGAAGGTCAGATGATTCAATTTGAAGACATCAAGGTAAAGGCGCCAAAAGATATTGACAGTTTTCTAAAAGTATACTATGGGGATTATATGAAGCTGCCACCAGTTGAACAAAGAGTTCCCAGTCATGGATATGCACTCTATAAAAGAGAATAGTATTGTGCGGTTAAGGGTGGTATCAGTATCATAAGAAGCGCAAAATTAGCTGACTGCCTGTCTTAGTCCACGCAGACAAAATAGAATCAATTTAGGTGTATACCGACCAAACAAAAAAGTCTTGCTGAAATCCCAAAAACAATGTATACTGTTTTCGTTGAGGAGGTATGTTTTATGGAGACAATCAAGAATGTATTAGTTGGACAGTCAGGTGGACCGACGGCAGTAATTAATGCAAGCCTTGCAGGTGTTTATGAGACAGCAAGGGCGATGGGCGCAGAGCATGTATATGGTATGCGCTATGGAATACAGGGACTGCTCCAGGAGCAGATCGTTGATTTAAATGAGTGTCTTAGCGATAAGATGGATATTGAGCTGTTAAAGCGTACACCGGCAAGCTATTTGGGCAGCTGTCGTTTTCGTTTGCCAAATCCGGATGTGGATGAGACACCATATAAACAGCTGTTTCACTTATTTGAAAAATACGAGATTGGCGCTGTATTCTATATCGGCGGCAATGACTCGATGGATACTATTGCGAGACTGGCAGCGTATGGTGCTAAGGTAAAAAGCAGCATTCGCTTTATCGGTGTTCCAAAGACAATCGATAATGATTTAATGTTTACTGATCACACACCGGGCTATGGAAGTGCAGCAAAGTATATTGCGGCAACGATCAAAGGAATTATCTGCGATTCAAGTGTCTATAACCTGAATAGTGTAACAGTAGTTGAGATTATGGGCCGTCATACAGGATGGCTGGCAGGTGCAGCGAGTCTGGCAGCAGGTGCAGACTGCAATGGACCAGATATGATTCTTCTGCCAGAGCGCGCGTTTGACGAGAAAGCATTTCTTACAAAAGTGGCACAGCTTGAAAAAGAGCGTCATACTCTTGTGATTGCAGTGAGCGAGGGTGTGAAAAACAAAGATGGTGAGTTCTTGTGCGATCTTGTATCTGGACCTGGTGCAGTGGATGCATTTGGTCATAAGGCTGCACTTTCCGGTACGGCTCGTTACCTTGCAGATTTGATTAAGGCTCATCTTGGATGCAAGACAAGAGCAGTTGAGCTTTCAGTTTTGCAGCGCTGTGCTTCTCCGCTTGCAAGCCGTACTGATGTGACAGAGGCATATCAGGTAGGCGGCGCTGCTGTGGAAGCTGCTTTTCGCGGTGAAACTGGAAAGATGTGCACGATTTATCGTGTATCAGATATTCCGTACCGCACAGAGACGGGCCTGACTGATGTAAGCCGTGTGGCAAACAAGGAAAAATGTGTGCCGGATGAGTGGATTAGTGAGGATGGCATGCATGTAACACCAGAGTTTGCACGTTATGCAAGACCGTTAATTCAGGCAGAGTTGCATCCATTCTATGTAGATGGTGTGCCGCGTCACCTGCATCTGTAAAAATTTCAGAGCAGTCTGCACGGTTAAGTGATGTAAAGGAGAAAGTATATGGCAGATACTGTAGTTCGCAAGCATATCATTTTTTACGGCAGAGTGCAGGATGTAGGTTTTCGTTATTTCTCAGTTTATAAGGCAAGGCTTCTTGGCCTTGCCGGCTGGGTAAAAAATTTAGATGATGGAAGCGTAGAGATGGAGGTGCAGGGAAAAGAAGCTGAAATTGATACGCTGATCCAATTTTTAGATGGGCACCGCTGGATTCGCATTGATGCTATGGATGTAGAAAATATTGCGGTGATACCGGATCACGATTTTGTTGAGAGATAAGCGTGCACGCAAGGAACCATTCAGACGTATCTGCTGCCGTTTTTAATGGGAGGTTTTATGTGGTATGTCATTCAGACGAGCACTGGAAGGGAAGAAAAGATAAAGCAGGAGTGTGAGCAGCGCATAAGTAAGGATGTGCTTTCACATTGTGTTCTTCCGTTGTATGAGGAGAAGATAAAGTATAAGGGACAGTGGCATATTCAGAAGAAAAAGCTGTTTCCGGGATATCTGTTTCTTATATCAGAAAATTTGGATGAGCTGCATGAGCAGTTAAAAAGAGTAGAAGCTATGACAAAGCTTTTGGGGGCTGGAGATGATATCATTGCGCTGACTCAAAATGAAATTGATTTTCTACTTCGTTTTGCGGGTGATGAGGAGCTTGTAAAGATGTCACAGGGAATGATTATCGGTGATAAGGTTGTCATTTTGTCTGGACCTCTTAAGGGTATGGAGTCCACTATCCAAAGGATTGATCGCCACAAACGAAAGGCATGGCTGAATCTGGAAATGTTTGGACGACAGCAGTTAGTTGAAGTTGGTGTGGAAATTGTAAAAAAAGTTGCATGTGAAACGTAAGCGTTAGAGGAGAGAGACATCATGTGTGGAATTGTTGGTTATACTGGACATCTTCAGGCTGCTCCTATTCTTTTGGATGGTCTGTCAAAACTGGAGTATCGAGGCTACGATTCAGCAGGACTTGCTGTTCGCAATGGAGAAAAGAAAACAGAGATTGTTAAGGCAAAGGGGCGATTAAAATCTCTGGCAGAAAAAACAGATAACGGTAATGCGCTTATTGGTACATGCGGAATTGGTCATACCAGATGGGCAACGCACGGTGAACCGAGTGAGACTAATGCACATCCGCATATGTCAGATGATGGCAATGTGGTTGGTGTTCACAATGGTATTATTGAAAATTATCAGGAGTTAAAGGAAAAGCTTATTCGTAAGGGTTACAGCTTTTATTCATCTACTGATACTGAGGTTGCAGTTAAGCTTATTGATTATTATTATAAGAAGTATGAGCACACACCAGTAGACGCGATTAATCACGCACTTGTGCGTATTCGCGGTTCATATGCACTTGCTATGATGTTTCAGGATTATCCGGGCGAGATTTATGTGGCAAGAAAAGACAGCCCTATGATTCTTGGTGTGACAGATGGCGACTGCTTTGTGGCATCTGATGTTCCGGCAATTCTTAAATACACACGTACTGTCTATTATATTGGCAATCTGGAAATGGCACGTATGGCAGATGGTGCGATCACCTTTTACAATTTGGATGGTGATGAGATTGAGAAGCAGCCGACACAGATCGAGTGGGACGCAGAGGCAGCTGAGAAAGCTGGCTTTGAGCACTTTATGATTAAGGAGATTCATGAGCAGCCAAAGGCAGTTCATGACACCATCAATTCAGTTGTAAAGGATGGCGCTATTGATTTGTCTGATGTTGGACTGACAGAGGAGCAGATTAAAAATATCAGCCAGATTTATATTGTTGCATGTGGCTCTGCTTATCATGTTGGAGTAGCATGTCAGTATGTCTTTGAAGATCTGGCAGAGATTCCAGTTCGCGTTGAGCTTGCATCTGAGTTTCGTTACCGCAAAATGGTGCTTGATCCAAATGGCCTTGTTATAATTGTCAGTCAGTCAGGAGAGACGGCAGATAGTCTTGCTGCGCTTCGTCTGGCAAAGAAAAAGGGCGTGAAGACGCTTGGTATTGTCAATGTGGTGGGAAGCTCTATTGCTAGAGAGGCAGACAATGTTTTCTATACGCTTGCAGGACCAGAGATTGCAGTAGCAACGACAAAGGCATACAGCACGCAGCTTATTGCAGGATATTGTCTGGCTGTTCAGTTTGCAAAGGTCAGAGGAAACATTGATGATACACAGTATGCGCACTTAATTGACGAGATGCAGCAACTTCCGGATAAGATCGCAAAGATCTTAGATGATAAGGAACGCATTCAGTGGTTTGCGGCAAAACAGGCAAATGCAAGTGATATTTTCTTTATTGGTAGAGGAATTGATTATGCAATCAGCCTTGAGGGCAGTCTTAAGATGAAGGAGATAAGCTACATCCACTCTGAGGCTTATGCGGCAGGTGAATTAAAGCATGGAACTATAAGTCTTATTGAGGATGGAACTCTTGTAATTGGTGTTTTAACTCAGTCAGAGCTTTATGAGAAAACAGTTTCCAATATGGTAGAGTGCAAGAGCCGCGGTGCCTATTTGATGGGACTGACAACATATGGAAATTATAACATTGAGGACACTGTATCCTTTACTGTATATATTCCAAAGACGGACGAACACTTTGCAACTAGTCTTGCAGTTATTCCACTGCAGCTTATGGGCTACTATGTCAGTGTAGCAAAGGGACTTGATGTAGATAAGCCGAGAAACTTAGCAAAGAGTGTTACAGTTGAGTAAACAAGAAGTGATTAAAGAATTAAATTATAATACATAAGAAAAATGGCGGCACGAAAAAGTGGATTTCGTGCCGCCATTTTTCAATAATAGTGTTTGGAAAGGAGTATTTTGTGAGCAGACAGAAAAAGGAATTTGAAGAATACGAAATAAATGAATCTTATAAAACAGAAGAAAGAGATAATCCATATGGCTTTAAGAGAAAGTCGAAGGAGGAGCGGCCTGTACTAGCAATTTGCTATGATTTTGATAAGACATTATCGCCGGATGATATGCAGGCACAGGGCTATATTCAGTCTGTAAATTATCATGTGGACCGTTTCTGGGCAGAGTCAAACGAAATGGCAAGAGCAAACGGCATGGATTCAAATCTTGCCTATATGTATAAGATGGTTCGCGAGGCGAAGGGTCATTTTGATTTGAGCCGCAAGGCGCTAGAAGAATATGGTTCGAAGGTGGAATTGTTTCCTGGTGTAGATGAGTGGTTTGAGCGCGTGCGCCAGTATGGCGATAAAAATGGAGTGATTATAGAGCATTATATTATTTCATCAGGTTTAAAGGAGATGATAGAGGGAACTAAGATTGCAAAGCGTGGCTCCTTTGAAGAGATTTATGCGAGTGCCTTTTATTATGATGAAAATGGCGTGGCAGTTTGGCCGGCACAGGCAGTAAATTATACGAGCAAAACACAGTTTTTATTTCGCATAGAAAAGGGAATACTTGATGTAAATGATACTGCAGTAAATGACTATTTTCCGGCAGACAAGATGCGTGTGCCATTTAGAAATATTGTCTATATTGGTGACAGCGATACAGATATTCCGAGCATGAAGCTTGTAAACACATACGGCGGTCATGCAATTGGCGTTTACAATCCTGTCACGGGAAATAAAGAAAAAGTCTATCGCATGATGCGCGATAACAGAATACGTTATTTTGCCCCGGCAGATTATAGAAAAGGTCAGCAGCTTGAGCAACTGATTCAGACGATTATTGACAAGACTGCAGCTTATGAGAAGTTAGAGGCACTTCATATAGATGGATTAAAGGAGATGAAAGACAAAAACAAGTCAAAATAGTACATAAAATAAATAAAAATGGGAAAAATAACGATAAAACTGTTGACAAAGCAGAAACTAGTGGTTAAAATATATATAAATGCCAAGGAAAGAACGTGCAAAAATTATGCAAAATACCATTCAAACGGTAATTGCAAAACACAAATGTAAACTTTTTTGGCGAAAAGAAAAGGAGACGCTATGTTCAATTTTTTTAAGGGAAAAGAAAAGGGAAATGTGCTTTATGCACCTTGCAAAGGAAAAGTAGTTCCTTTGACAGAGGTTCCAGATCCAACTTTTTCTGAAAAGTTATTGGGAGACGGCTTTGCAGTAATCCCAACTGAAGGAAAAGTGTATGCACCGGCAGATGCTGAAGTGACCATGGTATTTGATACACTTCATGCGATTACGCTGACTAGCAGCCAGGGAGCTGAAATCTTAATTCATATCGGATTGGATACTGTTACACTTAAGGGCGCACCATTTACCGCGCATGTTGCAGCTGGTGACAAGGTGAAGAAGGGTGATCTTTTGATGGACGTAGATCTGGATAAGATTAAGGAAGCTGGATTAAATACAATTACGCCAGTTTTAATCTGTAATACAGATGATTATGAAAAGATCAGTCTTCAAAAGGAAGGCGATGTCTTACTAGATGAGGCAGTTTTAAAAATCTCATGAAACTGATTGGAGTGATTCAATTAAGTATAATTTAAAGGAGGAGAAATATATGAAATTTCTTCAAAAACTAGGTAAAGCATTAATGCTTCCAGTAGCAGTGCTGCCAATCTGTGGTATTCTCATGGGCATCGGTTATTATTTATGTCCGGCGACGATGCAGGGAGGAGAAGTCGAGGGTATAAAAAACTTGATCGGATTCTTCTTGGTAAAGGCAGGATCAGCTCTTATTGAAAACATGGCAATTCTTTTCGCAATCGGTGTTGGTGTCGGTATGTCAGAAAAGAACGACGGAACCGGCGGAATCGCCGCTCTGGCATCTTAGCTTATGATCACAACACTTCTTTCTACTGGTGTTGTTACCACATTGATTCCGTCAATTGCAGACAATGCAACTAAGACACTTGCATTCAATAAGATTGCAAACCCATTTATCGGAATCCTTTCTGGTGTTATCGGATCTTCTTGCTACAACAAGTTCAAGAACACTAAGCTTCCGAACTGGCTGGCATTCTTCAGCGGCAAGCGCTGCGTTGCTATTATTGCTGGTTTAGTTTCTATCGTCGTATCGGCTGTTTTATTATTTGTATGGCCATTGCTGTTTAGTGCACTTGTTGCACTTGGCGATGCAGTTGCAGGTATGGGCGTTGTAGGTGCTGGTATCTACGCATTCTTAAACCGTCTGTTAATTCCAACTGGATTACATCACGCATTAAACAACGTATTCTGGTTTGATACTATTGGTCTTGGTGATTTGCAGCACTTCTGGGCAGGTGAGACATCTGCAGATGTAACATGGAGCCTTGGAATGTATATGTCAGGTTTCTTCCCATGTATGATGTTCGGTATTCCTGGTGCAGCACTTGCAATGATTCAGTGTGCGAAGCCGGCAAAGAAGAAGATTGCAATCGGACTTGTTGCTTCTGCAGCAGTTTGTTCATTTGTCTGCGGCGTTACTGAGCCGTTTGAATTTGGATTTATGTTCCTTGCACCTGGTCTGTATGTAATTTATGCATTACTTTATGGTATCTTCACAATTGTTACTGTTGCGCTTGGCTTCCGTGCAGGATTCAGTTTCTCAGCAGGTGCTACAGACCTTCTGTTCTCATCTACACTTCCGGCAGCTCAGAAGACATTGCTGATCATTCCGCTTGGAATCGCAGCATTCGTTGTATTCTATTTTGTATTCCTCTTCGCAATCAAGAAGTTTAATTTAAAGACTCCTGGAAGAGAAGATGATGATCTTGAGGAAGAAAAGAATGTTCAGTTAGCAAGTGATGATTACACAGAAATCGCAAAGAAGATTCTTGCAGGCTGCGGCGGCAAGGGAAATATCGTAAGCATCGACAACTGTGTAACAAGACTTAGACTTGAAGTAAGAGATATGACTGCAGTAAATGATAAGGCAATCAAGGCTGCAGGTGTTGCAGGAGTAATCAAGCCTGGAAAGACTTCCGTACAGGTAATTGTCGGAACAAAAGTTCAGTTTGTTGCTGATGCATTTTCAAAACTTTGCGAATAAGTTCTGAATAGTATTTAAAGCAGGGCATGACTCAATTAGGGTCGTGCCCTTTTTTAATGTGAAGGAAATTGACAAAACACCATGTGACCGAGTATACTTAGAACGAAAAAAGTATTAGATCATGAGGAAAGACTGATGAAAAAGATGACTATGAAAAAATATGTAGTTACTGTATGCCAAGAAGTCAAATATATGATTGTATGTGCAGCCTTGCTGCTAGCTTTTTTTACAACGGTAAATGCAGCTGAAAAAGAGGCACCAGAAAAAATAATTCGCGTGGGCACACTTGGGGATACATTTAATTATGTAACTGAAAATGGGATGCGAAAGGGGTATAGTTATGAGCTGCTAGAGACGCTGGCAGGCTATACCGGGTGGAAATTTGAGTATGTAGCCTGTAATTGGAATGATAGCATTGAAAAACTCCAAAATGGTGAAATAGACATTTTAGGAGATATTGCCTATACAGAGGAACGCACAGATAGGATGCTGTTTTCAGACGGACCTATGGGTATAGAGAAATATTATCTGTATGCAGATTTTTTAAGCGACGATATTTCTTCTGCTGATTTTAAGACATTGAATGGAAAGCGTATTGGTGTCCTTATAGGCGCAAAGCCAGAAGCGATGTTGAATGAATGGGAGTTAAAAAATGGACTGAAAACAATACACATAAATATAAAAAGTAAAGAAGAGGCACTGGCAAAACTGGAAAATGGAGAGATTGACTGTTTTATTTCGTTGGAAGAACCATTTTGGGCTGATAAAGATGTCTCGATTATTACACGAATTGGCAAATCAAATATTTATTTTGCAATTAATAAGGATCATCCAGAGATAAAAAAAGAGCTTGATCTTGTCATGCACCAGTTGGAGGAGGAACGGCCATTTTATCTGTCAGATTTGTACAGGCAATATTTTTCATCGGATTATACACCTGTTCTTTCATCTGAGGAAAAATCATGGTTGGAAGAACATGGTGCAATTCGAATGGGATTTTTGGCCAATGATGTTGGCGCGAGCGTTATGGATCCGTCAAGTGGGACACTTACTGGTGCAATTACTGATTATGTTCAGTATGCAGTAGAATGTCTTGGAAAACAAGAACTGACATTTACGCTTATGGGATATAACAGCTATGAAGAAGAGATAGAAGCGCTAAAAGCTGGAGAGATTGATATGATTTTTCATTTCTATCAGCATCCAAATGTGATGGAGAAATATCATTTCGCATGTACAAATACAACATGGACATATAATTTGGTAGCAGTCACGAATAAGCCTCATTTTAATGAAAATGATGAAAAACGTGTTGCAATACAAAAAGACAGTCTGTCGTTCATGGAACATATTGAATATTATTATCCGCATTGGAAAATTTTAGAATATGATACAGACAAAGAGATGGCAGAAGCAGTGAAGTCTGGAGAGGCCGATTTCTTTATATCTAGTGTAACTCTTGCATCAAAATACAGCAGGGATCCAAGTTTTTACAGTGTGCCGTTGTTATACTCTGAGAAAGCAGCCTTTGCAGTTAAAAGCGGAAATAGAAATCTTCTGGCAATACTAAATAAAACACTTAAGGCTATGCCAAATAATATGCTTACGAGTTCACTTGCTAGGTACGAGAACAATTCAAGAAAAATAACATTGGAAGATTATATAAAACACAATCTGTTAAAAGTATCTATTGTAAGTGTCGTTACTGTTTTAAGTGTTATGACTGTGATTCTTGTGCTTTTAAGAAAGGCAAGAAAGGCCGAGGCTATTGCAACGAGGGCAGCAATAAATACACAGGAGCTTAATGAAAAGCTGCAGGTGGCAGTAGAAAAGGCTGAAAGTGCAAATAATGCAAAATCGACGTTTCTTTTTAATATGTCGCATGATATCAGGACGCCAATGAATGCAATTATTGGATATGCAAATCTGGCATCTAGGCATATAGATGATACAGAAAGGCTTAAAAAATACATGAAAAATATTCAGTCATGCGGCCAGAATTTGCTGTCTATTCTTAATGATGTGCTGGATCTTGCCAGAATTGAAAATAATAAAACAGAAATGGAATATGTAATTTCAGATATCGGCGCAGATTTTGAAACATGGGTTATGATGTTTTTGAATCAGGCGGAAGAAAAGAAACAGACAATTACTAAGACAAAGCATTTGCTTTATCCGTATGTTTACATGGATGTTTCTCATGTATCGGAGATTTTCATTAATATCATAAGCAATGCAATTAAGTACACTAATACAGGAGGTGTGATAAACTGTGATATTTCGCAGGCACCTGGCAAAAAGAATGGCTGGTGCGATGTTATTATTACTGTAAAAGATAATGGAATTGGTATGTCAGATCAGTTTTTAAAGCATATTTTTGAACCATTTGAGCGAGAGCGTAATTCCACTATAAGCCGTGTAGAAGGAAGCGGTATTGGAATGGGTATCGTGAAAAAGCTTGTTGAGCTGATGGATGGCAGTGTTGATGTGCAAAGTAAAATTGGCGACGGCTCTACATTTACTGTAATTATCCCATGCAAAATTGCATCAAAAGAGGAATCAGTTGCAAAGCGGGATAAAGGAACTCATGATAAAGCCAGCTTAGTTGGTGCGAGAATTTTGGTGGTAGAGGACAATGATATTAATGCAGAAATTGCAACGGAGCTTCTAGAAGAGGAAGGCTGCATTATAGAGAGGGCATGTAATGGTGTGGAGTGTATTGATATGATTGAAAAGGCAGATGATTCATATTATGCGATGATTCTTATGGATATTCAGATGCCTGTCATGAATGGCTATGATGCTACTACGAAAATTCGCAGAATGAAAAATCAAAATAAGGCACAAATTCCTATCATTGCGATGACAGCAAATGCCTTTACGGAGGACAAGCAGATGGCGTTTGATGTAGGTATGAATGATCATGTCTCCAAGCCGATTGATATGAACATTCTTGTTCCGATCATGATGAGGTATGTGTAACTATTCAGAGCCATGCAAAATAGAAGCATCGAAGATGCGATTTTGCGAATGGGGTTCTGAATAGTTACAAGTATTTATAATATAAGAAGGGTGACATATGGACGAGAAGCTTAAACAAAAATTAATTGAAGCTGTTAAGGAAGGTGATGAAAATCAGGCAAGTGAGCTTTTGTGGCAGCTTGTAATTGATTGCCAGAACTGCCCGTTTAAGACTGTGTCAGGCCTTCCGTTTTCCTACACGATTAAGCGTGGACGAAATGGAGAACTGACAAAGGAGTTATGGATTGACAGACGAGAAAACAGTAAGTCATTGGCGTGGAGCAGCATTAGACTGGCATTTTCAAATGCAATGAAAATAAAGAGTGCAGATCGTCCTAAAGCGCTTGGCGATATTCGCGGTGTTTCTTATATCTACCCTATGCTGTGGCGCTTTGGTGTGCTTGAGGTACCGCAAACAGCAAAACAGCATATGAATACAGAAATGTAAAAATAATGTACGATGGAGGCGAGAATATGGATCATTTTAAACTGGTGTCTGAGTATGCACCGACTGGCGATCAGCCAAGGGCGATTGAGGAGCTTGTAAAAGGGTTTAAAGAGGGAAATCAGTTCGAGACACTTCTAGGTGTAACTGGTTCGGGAAAGACATTTACTATGGCAAATGTCATTCAGGCATTAAATAAGCCAACATTGATTATTTCCCACAATAAGACGCTTGCCGGTCAGCTATATGGTGAGATGAAGGAATTTTTCCCAGAGAATGCAGTTGAATATTTTGTCTCATATTATGACTATTACCAGCCTGAAGCTTATGTGCCTTCATCTGATACGTATATTGAGAAGGACTCTGCGATCAATGAGGAGATTGATAAATTAAGGCTTTCTGCGACGGCAGCACTTTCTGAGAGGCGTGATGTAATCGTAGTGGCATCTGTTTCATGTATATATGGTCTGGGAAGTCCTGTTGATTATAAGGATATGATTTTATCACTTCGTCCAGGCATGATAAAGGATCGCGATGAAGTAATCAAAAAGCTTGTTGAGATGCAGTACGAGCGAAATGATATGGATTTTCACCGAAGTACATTTCGGGTGCACGGTGATGTCATAGAGATTTTTCCGGCAAATGAGGGTGAGACTGCAGTGCGCGTAGAATTTTTCGGTGATGAAATTGATCAGATAAGTGAGTTTGATCCGCTGACAGCACAGGTAAGAAGCCGTCTAAAGCATATCGCAATTTTCCCGGCCTCTCATTACGTTGTTGACCCAAAGGAGATGCTTCGCGCAACAACTGATATTGAAGAAGAGCTAAAGGAACGTGTAGATTTTTTCAAGCGAAATGACCGTTTGCTGGAGGCACAGCGAATTTCAGAACGCACTCATTATGATATTGAGATGATGAGAGAAACTGGCTTTTGCTCTGGAATAGAAAATTATTCGCGTCATCTGGCAGGACTGCCAGCCGGTTCACCGCCGTTTACGCTGATTGATTATTTTCCAGATGATTTCTTAATTATTGTGGATGAGTCTCATATTACACTTCCGCAGGTGCGCGGTATGTTTGCAGGAGACCGCTCACGAAAAAATACACTGGTAGATTACGGCTTTCGTCTTCCATCAGCACTTGATAATCGCCCCTTGAATTTTAGTGAATTTGAAAGCAAGATTGACCAGATGCTTTTTGTTTCGGCAACACCAGGCGATTATGAAGGTGAGCATGAGATGATGCGTGCAGAGCAGGTTATACGTCCGACAGGACTTTTAGATCCGCCGATTGAGGTGCGTCCAGTTGAGGGGCAGATTGATGATCTGATTGCCGAGATTAGAAAAACGCTGCGGTCAAAAAATAAAGTGCTTGTCACGACTTTAACAAAAAGAATGGCAGAGGATTTGACGGAATATCTGCGTGATGCAGGTATTCGCGTGCGCTATCTGCATTCTGATATTGATACGCTTGAGCGTGCACAGATTATTCGCGATATGCGTCTTGATGTGTTTGACGTGTTAGTTGGTATCAATTTGCTTAGAGAGGGTCTTGATATTCCGGAGATCGCGCTTGTGGCGATATTAGATGCTGATAAGGAAGGATTTCTGCGTTCAGAGACGTCACTTATTCAGACGATTGGACGAGCAGCACGAAACAGCGAAGGTCATGTTGTGATGTACGCTGATACGATAACAGACTCTATGCGAAATGCAATTGAGGAGACAAAAAGAAGACGCGAGATTCAAAATGAGTATAACATAGAGCACAACATCACACCTACTACTATAAAGAAGGCTGTCCGTGATCTGATTTCAATCTCAAAGGCAGCAGAGAAGGCTGATGAGAAGCTTGCAAAGGATCCAGAATCAATGAGTAGGCCAGAACTCGAAAAGCTGATTGCAAAGGTAGCAAAACAGATGAATAAGGCAGCTGCTGAGTTAAACTTTGAAGCAGCGGCAGAACTTCGTGATCAGATGAGAAATCTGAAAAAATATTTAGATGATTAAAAGAAAGGCATAAAATAATAAATATGGAAAATAAGAAATTTATCCGAATCCGCGGCGCAGCAGAGAATAATCTAAAGCACATTGATTTGGATATTCCAAGAGATGAACTTGTTGTGCTGACTGGATTGTCTGGTTCAGGAAAATCCTCACTTGCATTTGACACAATATATGCAGAGGGGCAGAGGCGATACATGGAGTCGCTATCATCTTATGCAAGACAATTTTTAGGCCAGATGGAAAAGCCAAATGTTGAAAGTATTGAAGGTTTGCCGCCGGCAATCTCCATTGATCAGAAATCTACTAATAGAAATCCGCGTTCTACGGTAGGTACCGTAACGGAAATCTACGACTATTTTCGTCTTTTATATGCGCGTATTGGTGTTCCACATTGTCCTGTCTGTGGCCGAAAGATAAGCCGTCAGACTGTTGATCAGATGGTGGACAGTTTGATGGCACTTAAAGAGCGCACGAAGATTTTATTGCTGGCACCTGTTGTGCGCGGAAAGAAAGGCCGTCATGAGAAGGTTTTGGAGCAGGCAAGAAAGAGCGGCTATGTGCGTGTGCGCATTGATGGCAGTCAGTATGATCTGGAAGAGGAGATTACGCTTGATAAGAATATAAAGCATAATATTGAGATTGTTGTAGATCGTCTTGTCATAAAAGAGGGTATTGAAAAGCGTCTTGCCGATTCACTGGAAAATGTGCTAAAGCTGGCAGATGGTCTTGCTTTTGTGGAGGTTGTGGATGGAACACCAATGACGTTTAGCCAAAATTTTTCCTGTCCTGACTGCGGCATAAGTATTGATGAGATTGAGCCGCGAAGCTTTTCATTTAATAATCCATTTGGTGCGTGTCCAACTTGCTTTGGACTTGGCTATAAGATGGAGTTTGATGAGCAGCTTATGATTCCGGATCAGTCGCTTAGCATTGATCAGGGGGCAATTATTGTGCCTGGATGGCAGTCATGTACCGATGAAGGCAGCTTTACAAGAGCGATTTTAAATGCACTTGCAGAGGAGTTTCATTTCACGCTAGACGTGCCATTTGAGTCATACAGCAAAGAAATTCATGATATTTTGATAAATGGAACTAATAAGAGTGTAAAGGTGCGATACAAGGGACAGCGTGGAGAAGGCGTGTATGATATTGTATTCGAGGGCTTAATTAAAAATGTAGAGCGCCGTTACCGTGAGACAGGTTCGGAAACAATCAAAGCAGAGTACGAAACATTTATGCGCATTACACCATGTTCTACATGTAAGGGCATGCGTCTGAAAAGAGAATCACTTGCCGTGACAGTGGCAGATAAAAATATTTATGAGGTGACAAATCTTTCTATTCGTGATCTTGCATCATTTTTATCTGATTTGACGCTTACCACGACGCAGCAGCTGATAGGTGAGCAGATTTTAAAGGAAATCCGAGCGCGCGTACAGTTTTTGATTGATGTAGGTCTTGATTATCTTTGCCTGTCGCGTGCAACTGGTACGCTTTCAGGCGGTGAGGCACAGCGTATTCGTCTGGCAACACAGATTGGCTCTGGTCTTGTTGGTGTGGCTTATATTTTAGATGAGCCAAGCATTGGTCTGCATCAAAGAGATAATGACAAGCTGCTAGGCACATTAAAGCATCTTCGTGATCTTGGCAATTCTGTTATTGTCGTTGAACATGATGAGGACACAATGCGTGCTGCTGATTATGTAGTTGATATTGGACCTGGTGCAGGTGAGCATGGCGGTCAGGTTGTTGCAGCAGGCACGGCAGAAGAACTTATGAAAAATCCAGCATCCATAACTGGAAAATATTTGAGCGGTGAACTTAAGATTCCAGTTCCAAATACAAGAAGAGAACCGCAGGGCTGGCTGACTGTAGTGGGAGCAAAGGAAAATAATTTAAAGAATATCACAGTGAAATTTCCTAAGGGAGTCTTTACATGCGTAACTGGTGTATCTGGTTCTGGCAAGAGCAGTCTTGTCAATTCAATTTTGTATCAGGTGCTTGCAAAGCAGCTAAACCGTGCGAGAACAATTCCTGGTGCATATAAAGAGATTAAGGGCATAGAGCAGTTTGATAAGGTAATAAATATAGATCAAAGCCCGATTGGCCGCACACCGCGCTCTAATCCGGCAACTTACACTGGTGTGTTTGATATGATCCGTGATCTTTTCGCTTCAACAGTTGATGCAAAGACGAGAGGCTATAATAAGGGCCGTTTTAGCTTTAATGTAAAGGGTGGACGCTGTGAGGCGTGTTCCGGTGATGGTATTGTAAAGATTGAGATGCACTTTTTGCCAGATGTGTATGTGCCATGTGAGGTCTGCAAGGGAAAACGCTATAACAGAGAAACGCTGGAAGTAAAATATAAGGGAAAGAGCATTTATGATGTGCTTAATATGACTGTAGAAGAGGCGCTTACATTTTTTGAAAATGTTCCGTCTATTTACCGCAAAATTGAGACATTGTATCAGGTAGGTCTTTCATATATACGATTAGGTCAGCCATCCACAACGCTTTCAGGTGGCGAGGCACAACGTATTAAGCTGGCGACTGAGTTAAGCCGAAAGAGTACAGGAAAGACAATCTATATTTTAGATGAGCCGACGACAGGACTTCATTTTGCAGATGTTCACAAGCTTACAGAAATGCTGCAGAAGCTTGTAGAAAACGGCAATACGGTAATTGTAATCGAGCACAACTTAGACGTAATAAAGACAGCTGATTATATCATTGATATGGGACCAGAAGGCGGAGACGGCGGAGGAACAGTAGTAGCGCAGGGAACGCCGGAAGAAGTGGCAGAGTGCCCGCAGTCCTACACGGGATATTATGTAAAACGTGTTATAGCTCACGAGACACCTACTATTTAAAGCAAAGCCCGAAGGTGAATGGCTTCCGTAACATGACGCATGAACATATCCCACACTTGCAATCTTTACACAGGTATGATAGACTAGATTGAATTAGTAACTAATAAAGTATAATCAGAAAGCTATATGAAAGGGTAAGGTAATGCGATTGAATAAGAAGAGTCTCCTTCTTGGCATGATCGTTTTGTTACTTTCCTGTATAGTTGGAAGCAGTGCAAAAAACAGCTCATTTCTTGAAAATGTACAGGCTTCTATGGTACAGGAAAAAGACAGCGATCAGTCACAGGATCAGCCGGAGATTGGCGTATCAGCCTTAGGTTACTGCGTGATGAATGCAGATACGGGTGAAATTGTTTTGCAAAAAAATGCTGACGAAAAGCTTCATCCGGCAAGCATTACAAAGATTATGACGCTGCTTGTGACGGTGGAACAATGTAAGAACCTTGATTCTGTAACAACTGTGTCAGAAAATGCACTGAATCAGATAGCACCGCTTAGTTCAACACTTCATCCGATGCCAAAGCCGGGAGAGCAATTTACAATCAGGGATCTTTTATATGGTCTTACGATGTGCTCAGGCAATGAGTGCGCGAATATCTTAGCGGAAGCAGTTTGCGGTGATATCGACAGCTTTGTTGAACTGATGAATGAGAGAGCAAAAGAAGCTGGTGCAAAAAACACTCACTTTTCAAATCCTCACGGACTTGATGCTGACGATCATTTAACAACAGCATATGATATGGCGCTTATTATGAAGGCAGCACTAAAAAATCCGGCGGCAAAGGAAATTCTTTCTGCGAAAACATACACTATTCCTGAAACAGCGTATACATCTAAGAGAAATATGACAAGTGGTCATAAGATGGTTTCAGGTGAGTTTGAATGTGAGGGTGTTTATGCCGGAAAGCCGGGCTATACACGTCTTGCCCAGTCTACGCTTGTGACAGCTGCAAAGCGAGACGATGTTAATCTTATAGCAGTTGTTATGAAATCAGACTCAGGCATAAGCTATGAGGATACAAGTCTTTTGCTTGACAATGCCTACGCAAAGATTAATGACTGGGGCATGACTGGAGGCTTTAATGTGTATCATCCGCGTGTGACGCAGATTGATGATGCTGGATTTACCGTGACATGGGATGTCGGACTTGATGCTGTGAGAGCTGAGTTTCCTGTCTGGATTGAGTATGACAGCACAGATGTGCTGACAAAGGGATCTTTGGAGGTGACATCTGACACAATCTCCTATCATGTCAGTCTTTCAGACCATGGTGGAAAAAACGGTGTGTATACAGTACAGGCTTATGTGTATAATGCGTCAGGAGAATCAAAGGTCTGCTCAATTAAAGTATTAGCAGGAGCAGGAGAACAAAAAGGATTTGTAAATTGGAATGGCTCCACATATTATGTGCATGAAAATGGTGCACTTGGCTTGCAGTGGCAGGAGCTTGAAGAGGGCTGCTATTACTTTGATTATACTACAGCGCAGATGTATACAGGCTGGCTAAAGGGTGATACAACATTTTATCTTGATCCAGATGGAAAGCTGCACACAGGTTGGCTTGAGCTTGATGGAAAGCAATATTATTTTTATCAGGCCGGCGATATGGCAACTGGAAAGATGACCATTGGAAATGGTGAATATTATTTTGACGAAAATGGTGTTTTGCAGTCAGGTTTTGCGATTCCTAAGGCACCATCATTATATGAATAGAAGAGGAATAACGTTATGAAGTGGAAGAAATTTACGATTCAGACAACAACAGCAGCAGAGGATTTCATCAGTGAGAAGCTAAGTGAGATTGGCATTGAGGGAATCGAGATTGAAGATAAGGTTGAGCTGACAGCAAATGATACAAAGGGCATGTTTATTGATGTATTGCCAGATTTAGGACCAGATGACGGAGAGGCGCTTGTAAGCTTTTATCTTGATGATACGTATGATGTGCCTAAGACGCTTGCTGCCGTAAAGATGGCACTTGAGGAGGTTGCCTCTTTTGTAAATGCAGGATCATGCGAGATCACGGCATCTGAGACAGAGGACAAGGATTGGATGAATAACTGGAAGCAGTATTTTAAGCCATTCGTTGTTGATGATCTTTTAATTAAGCCAACATGGGAAGAAATTCCTGAGGGAATGGAAGGAAAGAAGCTGATTCAGATTGATCCTGGTATGGCATTTGGTACAGGAAAGCACGAGACTACTCAGCTTTGTATTGCAGGAATCCGCAAATATGTAAAGCCGGGTGATAATGTTCTTGATGTTGGAACAGGAAGCGGTATTTTGTCAATTTGCGCGCTATTAAGCGGTGCCAGTCATGTAGTGGGAACAGATCTTGATGAGAATGCTATTGATGCTGCACATGAGAATGCACAGGTTAATGGCATTACGTCAGAGCAGTATAAGGTTCTGATTGGAAACTTAATTGATGATCAGGCAATCAAGGATGAGGTTGGCTATGAAGCATATGATGTTGTCGTTGCCAATATTCTGGCAGATGTTATTATTGCGCTGCAGGAAGTTGTCGCAGTTCATGTAAAGCATGGCGGTATCTTTATCACATCTGGAATCATTGATATGAAGGAGCAGGCTGTCATGGATGCATTTGCAAAAAATCCAGAGTTTGAAGTGATTGATGTGCTGCATCAGGGCGAGTGGGTTTCAATTGTAACTAGAAGGAAGTAAATATATGTATCATTTTTTTATAAAGCCAGAGCAGGTAGCTGCACACGAGGTAGCAATCATTGGAAGTGATGTAAATCACATCAAAAATGTACTTAGAATGAAGGTTGGTGAACAGATTTGTGTTAACGATGGCAGTCATGAATATCTTTGCAGCATTGCACAGCTTGATGCAGAAGAAGTGACAGCAAAAATCGAGCAGGTCAGTGAAACTACAAGTGAGCTGCCTTCAAGAATAGTATTGTTTCAGGGATTGCCAAAGGCCGATAAGATGGAGACAATTATTCAAAAGTGTGTGGAGCTTGGCGTGCATGAGATTGTTCCGGTACAGATGAAGCGCTGTGTAGTCAAGCTTGATTGCAAAAAGGAAGAAGCAAAGAGAAAACGCTGGCAGGCGATTTCAGAGAGTGCAGCAAAACAGGCTGGACGCGGACTTATTCCTGATATCCATCCTCTTATGACATATAAAGAGGCGCTTTTGTATGCTTCTGATAAGGAACATATTCTTGTCCCATTTGAGCATGCAGAAAATATGCAGGCAACGCGCGATGCGCTTAGTGCAGTAAAACCGGGTGAGCAGGTAGCAATCTTTATAGGACCAGAGGGTGGCTTTGAGGACGAGGAGATTGCACAGGCAGAAAATTGCGGTGCACAGGCAATTACGCTTGGAAGAAGAATTTTGAGGACGGAAACAGCTGGAATGGCAGTGCTTGCCATGCTTGGATACGTATTGGAGGAATAAAAAATGGAAGCATATCTGGATAATTCAGCAACGACCCGTGTGGATGCACAGGTGCAGGAGCTGATGAAAAAATTGATGGATGTTGATTTTGGAAATCCATCATCACGTCATCAAAAGGGTGTTGTGGCAGAGGGCTATATCAAGGAAGCAAGACAGAAAATTGCTGCTACTTTAAAGGTTGATCCAAAGGAGCTTATCATTACCTCTGGCGGTACGGAGTCCAACAATATGGCACTTATTGGAACGGCACTTGCTGCAAAGAGAAAGGGAAACCATATCATTACAACAGCAGTCGAGCATCCAAGTGTCAAGGCAACGGCTTCTTTTTTGGAGGAGCAGGGCTTTCGCATTACATTTCTTTCAGTTGACAGCAGAGGACAGATCTCTTTAGAAGAGTTAAAGGAAGCGCTTACACCTGATACTATTTTAGTATCAATCATGTATGTAAATAATGAGATTGGAACAATTCAGCCTGTAGAGGAAGCTGCAAAGCTGGTTCATGCGACTGTTCCAGGTGCTGTATTTCATGTGGATGCCATTCAGGCATATGGCAAGGTGATGATTCGTCCAAAGCAGCAGGGAATTGATCTTTTGTCTGTCAGCTCACATAAATTCCATGGTCCAAAGGGAGCAGGCTTTTTATATTGCAGCAGCAAGGTTAATCTTCATCCAATCATCTTTGGAGGCGGTCAGCAGTCTGGTATGCGTTCAGGAACTGAAAATGTACCTGGTGCAGCAGGTATGGGACTGGCAGCGCAGCTTGCATATCAGAAATTTGAACAGAAGAAAGCACATTTAAATGAGCTTCGCCGCTATTTTTTGGAGGGCATTCATAAGCTGGATGACGTTTCAATAAACGGTTGGGATGAGACGGCAGATGGTGAGGAATGTATAGAAAGACGAGCACCGCATATTGTAAGCGTAAGCTTCACAGGTGTAAGAAGCGAGGTGCTTTTAAATGCACTCAGCGACCGCGGCATTTATGTGTCATCTGGAAGTGCATGCTCATCTAACCATCCGGCACTTTCAAGTACTCTGCAGGCAATTGGGCTGGATAAAAAGCTTATTGAGGGAACGCTTCGTTTTTCCTTCTGTGAGAATACGACAAAGGAAGAGCTTGATCAGGCACTGAAGGCATTGCAGGAACTTCTTCCGATGCTTCGCCGCTACACAAGACGATAGAATGATACCAGGGTATCATTTCACATAAACATTAGATAGAATTGTGAGGAACAACATGAAATATCATGCATTTTTGATAAAGTATGCCGAGATTGGCATTAAGGGAAAAAACCGTTATTTGTTTGAGGATGCGCTTGTAAAGCATATCCGTCTTGCAATGGAGCGTGTTGAGGGTGAGTTTGAAGTAAAGAAGGAGTCTGGACGTATTTACGTGCAGGCACTTAGCGATTATGATTATGATGAGGCAGTAGATGCGTTAAAGCATGTATTTGGAATCGTGTGGATCTGTCCTGTTGTACAGCTTAAAGATGAAGGATATGATAAATTGGCAGAGCAGGTTGTGGAATATATGGGAAATGTATATCCGCAGGGTGATTATACATTTAAGGTACACAGCCGCCGTGCAAGAAAAAATTATCCAAAGGATTCTCAGCAATTAAATGCAGATCTTGGCGAGGCTATCTTAAACGCATACGAAAACGCGCGTGTAGATGTTCACAATCCGCAGGTTTTATTGTCTGTTGAGGTTCGTGACACTTGCATCAACGTATATTCTGTATCTATTCCGGGTGCAGGCGGAATGCCTGTTGGAACAGCAGGAAAGGCAATGCTTCTGTTGTCAGGCGGAATTGATTCACCAGTTGCGGGCTATATGATTGCAAAAAGAGGCGTTACGATTGAGGCTGTTTATTTCCATGCACCGCCGTATACTAGTGAGCGTGCAAAGCAAAAGGTTGTAGATCTGGCAAAGCTTGTGTCTAAATATGCAACACCGATCAAGCTTCATGTTATAAACTTTACTGATATTCAGCTTTATATTTACGATGCCTGCCCGCATGACGAGCTTACTATTATCATGCGCCGTTATATGATGCGTATCGCTGAGCGCATTGCCATAAAAGATGGATGCCATGGCTTAATTACTGGAGAGAGCATTGGTCAGGTAGCATCACAGACTATGCAAAGTTTAATGTCAACAAATGAGGTGTGCACACTTCCTGTATATCGTCCGGTAATCGGTTTTGACAAGCAGGAGATTGTTGATGTAGCAGAAAAGATTGATACCTTTGAAACATCTATTCAGCCGTATGAGGACTGCTGTACAATTTTTGTTGCAAAGCATCCTGTTACAAAGCCAAATGTAAAGGTAATCAGAAATTCCGAAAAGAAGCTTGAGGAAAAGATTGATGCGATGGTAGAAGAGGCAGTTAATAGCGCAGAGATTATCTGGTGTAAGGCTTAAAAAAAAATAGGGCATCACGAATGTGATGCCCCGATTGGTCAGATAAAACGATCTCTGAAAGTTAAGTTAAAAAAAATTACTGGATGATGTATGGTTCCAGAACCTTCATAACAGTATCAAGATTCTTTTCTTCATGAATGTTTAAATCGATTGGCTTGGAAAGATCCAGAGAAAAGATACCCATAATGGACTTTGCGTCGATAACGTATCTTCCGGAAACCAGGTCAAAATCAGAATCAAACTTGGTCAGGTCATTTACAAAAGACTTAACCTTATCGATAGAATTTAAAGAAATTTTTACTGTAACCATGATAATACCCTCCTGTGAAGATGATGTTTGTGAGTTTTTATGTTTGCTTCTTGCGGAATTATCTGTTTTTTAATTTTAGATATACCGAAAAAACGAACATTCATCTTTAAGTTTATAGTACTTGTTTTGAGTAGAAAAGTCAAGGGAAAGTTAGAGAAAGGAAAATGAAAACATGGGAAGACGGGCAGCATTTCACACATTAGGCTGCAAGGTTAATGCATATGAGACGGAAGCAATGGAGGAGCTTTTGCAGACGGCAGGCTACGATATTGTTCCATTTACAGAGCAGGCAGATGTTTATGTTGTTAATACCTGCTCAGTTACAAATATGGCGGAGCGAAAATCAAGACAGATGCTGCACCGCGCAAAAAAATTAAATCCAGAGGCTGTTGTGGTGGCGACAGGCTGCTATGTGCAGGTAAGTGAAGAAGAAGCCAGAGCAGATGCTGCTGTCGATCTTGTTCTTGGAAATAACCAGAAGCGTCAGATTGTTACGGCACTAGATGCTTATTTTGAAGGAAGAACATTTGATGATGTGCTGGCAGATGTAGAGAAGGAGCAGTATGAGGAGCTTGAAGTCAGCACGGTATTAGAGCACACAAGAGCATTTGTAAAGGTTCAGGATGGATGTAATCAGTTCTGCAGTTACTGTATTATTCCATATGCCAGAGGACGTGTGCGAAGCCGCCGTATGCAAAACGTTATAGCTGAGATTAAAAGACTTGCAGAAGCCGGTATCCAGGAGGTTGTGCTGACTGGTATTCATCTAAGCTCTTATGGAAGGGAAATTGATGGGGAAAGTCATTTAATCGAGCTTATTGAAGCCATTCATCCGATTGATGGCATAAGCAGAATACGTCTTGGCTCACTTGAACCGCGTATTATTACAGAGGAATTTGTCGGCCGCTTAAAAAAGCTGCATAAAGTATGTCCTCATTTTCATTTGTCTCTGCAAAGCGGATGTGAGGAAACCTTAAAGCGTATGAATAGACATTACACGCCAGAAGAATACTATGAAAAGTGTAAACTTCTTCGAGCTGCTTTTGAAAATCCAGCAATCACAACAGATGTAATTGTAGGATTTCCGGGAGAGACGGATGAAGAATTTGATAAGACACGTCAGTTTCTTGAGAAAGTGCATTTTTATGAGATGCATATTTTCCGCTATTCCAGAAGAAAAGGAACAAGAGCTGACAAGATGGAAAATCAGATCCCAGAAGAGACAAAGGCGCAGCGAAGCAGTATACTTTCGTCACTTGAGTCACAGATGACAAAAGAGTTTAGAACAAAGTGGACAGGAGCGTGCGTCAAAGTTTTATTGGAGGAGCGTCAGGAAATTAATGGTGTCTCCTACATGGTCGGCCATACGCCAGAGTACATAAAATGTGCGGTAGAGACGGATGCGCCAGACAATACGATCATCGATGCAATAATCGAAGGTGAATTGACCGCGGATGTGATGAAGGCAAAAAAAAGACTTGCCGAAATAGATGAAATGTATTACAATATTATTGTTTAGCAGGTTTTGGACTGTAGGAAGGGCGTGAATCAATGGCAGATTTAAAAAATACTCAATTTATTGACATCAACCAGACGAAGCGAATTTCTGTATCAGAAGTAATTCTGAGAGTATATCAGGCGCTCGTAGAGAGGGGATACAATCCGGTCAACCAGATTGTCGGATATATTATGTCCGGTGATCCGACCTATATCACAAGCCACAATAATGCCAGAAGCCTCATCATGAAGGTTGAGCGAGATGAAATTCTCGAAGAACTGATGAGAAACTACGTAGAAACATGCATTGAAAGAAAAGGCAGAGAGAAAAAGTGAGATTATTAGGACTCGACTATGGTTCCAAGACAGTGGGAGTGGCGGTTACTGATCCGTTGGGTTACACTGCTCAGCCGTTAGAAACCATTACAAGAAAAGAGGAGAATAAATTGCGGCGTACACTTGCGCGCATTGAACAGCTGGTAGGAGAATACCAGATCGAAAAGATCGTTTTGGGTTATCCAGTCAATATGGACGGATCAGCAGGAGAGCGTGCAGAGCTTGCGCTTGCGTTTAAAGCAATGCTAGAGCGTAGAACCAAACTTGAGGTGATTATGCAGGATGAGAGGCTGACAACAGTGGCAGCTGATGAAATTCTGCAGGAGTGCGGTATGCCTAGGGAAAAACGAAAAACCGTGATCGATCAGGTAGCAGCAGGGCTTATTTTGCAGGACTTTATGGAAAACACAAAGAAGGGCAGTAAACTTGCTGATAGCGAATCGGACACAGAAGAAAAAAATAATAATAAAAACCTGGAAGTTATGAATAGCACAGCAGACTAGGAAAAAGAAAAGACTGGAGAAGGCGAATGGAAGATAAGATCATTTTGACAGCAGATGATGGAACAGATGTAACGTTTTATGTGATTGAGGAAACAAGACTCGGTGCAAGCAATTATCTGCTGGTGGCAGATTCGGATGATGAGGATGCAGAGTGTCTGATTTTAAAGGACACATCACGTGATGAGGATCCGGAGGCCGTGTATGAGCTCGTTGAAGATGAGACCGAGCTTGACGCTGTTTCGAAAGTATTTGAAGAACTCCTTTCTGATGAGGATATTACCATTGAGTGATGCACAGAAAATGTGAGTGCGCTATGGCAATAAAGTGAATGAAGACTCCAATCAGTTAATTGGATGAAACATTGGACAGAGAAGTTACGACAGAAAAAAGAGCTGTTTCATAAATGAACAGGAAAAAGGAGGTAAGATTTGAGTACAGTTGAAACAAGTGTCAAGGTCATACCATTAGGAGGTCTTGAGCAAATCGGAATGAATATGACGGTGTTTGAGTATGGAGAAAGCATCATCGTTGTAGACTGCGGTATGTCATTCCCGGGGGATGAGATGCTCGGTATTGATATGGTCATTCCAGATATCACGTATCTAAAACAAAACATTCACAAGGTAAAGGGCGTATTTATTACGCATGGTCACGAGGATCATATCGGTGCATTGCCGTTTTTCTTTAAAGAAATCAATGTTCCGCTTTACGGAACAAAGCTGACTCTTGGAATTATCGAGGGAAAGCTTGAGGAGCACGGCATTACAAAGAGTGTAAAGAGAAAGGTAGTAAAGTATGGCCAGACAATCTCAGCAGGTGATTTTAAAGTAGAGTTTATCCGCACAAATCACAGTATTGTTGATGCAGCAGCACTTGCCATTACTTCTCCGGCAGGAACCATTATTCATACTGGAGACTTTAAGATCGACTATACACCTGTATTTGGTGATATGGCAGACTTACAGCGCTTTGCAGAGCTTGGAAAGAAGGGCGTACTGGCACTTCTTTGCGATAGTACTAATGCACTGCGTCCGGGCTTTACAGCATCTGAGCGTACAGTGGGCCATACATTCGATACAATTTTCTCTGAGCACAGAAACCAGAGAATCATCGTTGCAACATTCGCATCTAATGTAGACCGTGTGCAGCAGATCATCAATACTGCCTACAAATATGACCGCAAGGTTGTTGTAGAAGGACGAAGCATGGTTAACATCATTGGAAAGGCAAGCGAGCTTGGCTATATTAATATTCCAGAAGGCACTTTAATTGATATTGAGCTGCTTCGCAATTACCCACCGGAGAAGACCGTTATTATCACAACAGGAAGCCAGGGCGAGTCTATGGCAGCACTGTCTCGTATGGCAGCAGCCATTCACAGAAAGGTCAGCATCTGCCCAGGTGATCTTGTCGTATTTTCCTCAAATCCGATTCCTGGAAATGAGAAATCTGTATCAAAGGTAATCAATGAATTATGCGTTTTAGGCGCAGAGGTTATTTATCAGGATACGCACGTATCTGGTCACGCATGTCAAGAGGAGATCAAGCTGATGTACTCACTTGTTCGCCCGAAGTATTCAATTCCTGTTCATGGTGAGTTCCGTCATAGAAAGGCACAGGCTGAGATAGCAGAATCTCTTGGAATCCCGAAGGATAATATCTTTATGATTCAGTCTGGTGATGTGCTTGAGTTAAGTGAAGAAAGTGCACTTGTTACCGGACAGGTAACGCACGGCGGTATTCTTGTGGATGGACTTGGCGTTGGTGACGTTGGAAATATAGTTCTTCGTGATCGTCAGAATTTGTCTCAGGATGGTATTATTATTGTTGTTCTGACGCTGGAGCGTTACACCAACAACCTGCTTGCAGGTCCGGATATTGTATCAAGAGGATTTGTTTATATACGTGAGTCTGAGAATCTGATGATTGAGGCACAGCAGGTCGTAGAGGATGCTGTATTTGATTGTCTGGATCATAAGATTTCTGATTGGTCAAAGATCAAAAATGAGATTCGCGACAGCTTAAGTAACTACCTGTGGAAGAAGATGAAGCGAAGTCCTATGATTCTTCCAATCATCATGGAAGTGGAGTAAGTGAATGTTTGATTTTGAGCGGGCAACCGATTATATTCGCTCCCTGGAATTACCAGGGAGCGCTCTCTGTGAAGAAATTCAAAAAGATGCGCTGGCAGGAGACGTGCCGATTATTCGGCCGGAGACTGCCAGTTTTCTGCTGTTTTTAATTAGTTTGAAAAAGCCGCTTTCTATTCTTGAAGTGGGGACAGCAGTGGGCTATTCAGCAATTCGCATGAGCGAGGTGATGCCAGCTGGTGCAACGATTACGACGATTGAGAAATATCCGCCGCGAATTGAGGAGGCAAAAAGAAATTTTGCAAGAGCACCGCGAGGCTGCGACATCACGCTTCTTGAGGGAGATGCAGCTGATATATTAAAGACGTTGGACAAGCCGTATGACCTGATTTTTATGGATGCGGCGAAGGGACAGTATATTCATTTCCTTCCGGATGTACTAAGACTTTTAGCTCCGGACGGATTTTTATTTTCAGATAATGTACTTCAGGACGGAGATGTTTTGGAGTCAAGATTTGCGGTGACGAGACGCAACCGCACAATTCACAGCAGAATGCGAGAATATCTGACGATGCTGACACATACGCCAGAGCTTACCACATCGGTTATTCCGATTGGAGACGGCGTCTCACTGACAATGAAGAAAAACACGGAGGAAATGTGATATGGCAGCGAGAAAAAAGCCAGAGCTTTTGATCCCGGCAAGCAGTCTTGACGTATTAAAGACTGCCGTTACCTATGGAGCAGATGCAGTGTATATCGGCGGTGAGGCATTTGGTCTTCGGGCAAAGGCAAAAAATTTCAGCAAAGAGGATATGGCAGAGGGAATCACCTTTGCGCATGCACATGACGTAAAGGTTTATGTGACAGCTAATATTTTAGCTCATAATGATGACCTTGACGGTGTGCGCGCGTATTTTCGCGAATTAAAGACTATTGGACCAGATGCACTTATCATTTCTGATCCGGGTGTTTTTATGATTGCAAAGAGTGAGCTTCCAGAGATGGAGCTTCATATCAGTACCCAGGCTAACAATTGCAATTATGGAACATTTAATTTCTGGCATCAGCTTGGCGCAAAGCGTGTTGTTTCCGCAAGAGAGCTTTCTCTTTATGAATTAAAGCAGATTCGTGCGCATATCCCAGACGATCTTGAGATCGAGACGTTTGTTCATGGTGCGATGTGTATTTCTTACTCAGGACGCTGTCTTTTAAGCAATTATATGGTAGGACGCGATGCCAATCAAGGTGCCTGCACACATCCGTGCCGCTGGAAATATTCTATCGTGGAGGAGACACGTCCGGGCGAATATTATCCTGTTTACGAGAATGAGAGAGGAACATACATCTTTAATTCAAAGGATCTTTGCATGATCGAACACATTCCGGATTTGGCAGAAAGCGGTATCGACAGCTTAAAGGTAGAGGGACGCATGAAGACTGCTCTTTATGTGGCAACTGTAGCGCGCACTTATCGAAAAGCACTTGACGATTATTTTGAGGATCCAAAGAAATATGAAGCAAACATGGAATGGTACAAGGAAGAAATTGGAAAGTGCACATACCGTGAGTTCACGACAGGATTTTTCTATGGAAAGCCTTCTAGTGATGCGCAGATTTACAACAGCAATACCTATGTTAAGAATTACACATATCTGGGAACAGTAGAGTCTATTGACGAGAATGGACGAAGTGTATTTGAACAGAAGAATAAATTTACTGTTGGCGAGACGATTGAGCGCATGAAGCCGGATGGAACTAATGTTTCTCTTAAGGTAATCGGAATTTTTGATGAGGATGGAAATGCTCAGGAGAGCGCACCTCATCCAAAGCAGATGCTTCATGTTGTATTTGATGGCGAGACAGAGCCGCAGGATATTCTGCGAAGACAAGAGCCAGATGAAAAACAGTGATGGAAGGGCATAAAAATGGATATAACGAAAATACCGCAGTATGAGCTGCTTGAACATCATTATGTCAGGGAGCTTGAAAGTGAAGGATATCTGATGCGCCACAAAAAGACAGGCGCACGTGTCTTTGTACTCGAAAATGATGATAATAATAAAGTATTTAACATTGCATTTAGAACTGTTCCGACAGACAGCACAGGTGTGGCTCATATTATTGAGCACACTGTGCTTTGCGGATCTGACCGCTACCCGGTCAAGGATCCGTTTGTTGAGCTGGCAAAGGGATCTTTAAATACATTTTTAAATGCAATGACATATTCAGATAAGACAATGTATCCTCTTGCAAGCACAAATGATAAGGATTTCTTTAATTTGATGTCTGTCTATATGGATGGTGTCTTTCATCCAAATATCACAAAAGAGAGAAAGATTTTCGAGCAGGAGGGCTGGCACTATGAGATGGACAGTCCGGATGGTGAGCTGACATACAACGGTGTTGTGTATAATGAGATGAAGGGCGCTTTCTCAAGTGCAGACGAGATTCTTGGCCGTCAGGTGAAGGCTGCACTTTATCCTGACACGACATATGCATATGAGTCAGGCGGAGATCCAGAATTTATCACAGATCTGACATATGAGTCATATCTGGAGTTTTATCATACTTATTATCATCCTTCAAACAGCTATATTTATCTGTATGGTGATCTTGATATGGAAAAAGCACTCAATTGGATGGATCATGAGTACTTAAGTCATTACGATAAAAAAGAGATTGACTCAGCAGTTACACTTCAAAAGCCGTTCAACAAGATGAAGGAGATTTCGCTGTGTTATGCAGCTTCTGAGGATGACGATGAGGGTACTTATTTTACATGGTCAAAGGTTGTGTCAAATGCACTTGATCTTGAAAAGTATCTTGCATTTCAGGTTTTAGAGTATGTTCTTCTTGATGCACCTGGTGCGCCTCTTAAACAGGCACTTCTTGATGCTGGAATCGGTGTAGATATTTATGGAGGCTTCGAGGATGGTATTTTGCAGCCATCATTTGAGGTTACTACAAAAGGTGCCAGACAAGAGCAAAGAGAAGTCTTTGTGGAGACAATTGAGGCAACGTTAAGAAAGCTTGCAGAGGAAGGTTTACAGAAGCGTTCACTTCTTGCTGGTTTAAACAGCTTACAGTTTCGCTTAAAAGAAGGCGATTTTGGCCGTTGGCCGAAAGGTCTTATGTATGGACTGGATCTTTTTGACAGCTGGCTTTATGATGACAATGCTGCATTTTTGCTTTTAGAGACGCAGGATGCGATGGATGAACTCTACAAAAAGGCAGAGGGAAGCTATTTTGAGCAGCTGATAAAAGAGTGTCTGATTGACAATTCATTTGGTGTTGTGGCAATGGCTGTGCCAAAGGTTGGTCTTGATGCTGAAAATGAAGAAAAGACAGCAGAGAAGCTTCGTGTTTATAAAGATTCTCTCTCAAAAGAAGAGATTGAAGAAATTGTGCGTCACACAAAGGAGTTAAAGGAATATCAGGAAACTCCAAGCACGAAAGAAGAGCTTGAGACTATTCCTATGCTGACACGCGCAGATATTAAGCGTGAAGTGCTGCCGCTTTACAATGAAGAGCGAAGCATGGATGGAGTGAAGGTATTATTTCACGAGATGTCAACAAAAAAGATCGGCTATTTGGAGCTTGTATTTGATGCTGATTTTGCAGATCTTTCAGAGCTTCCATATCTGTCTTTATTAAAGCAGATTTTAGGTGTTGTGGCAGCAGGAGAATACAGCTATACAGAGCTGATGGATGAGGTAAATATTCATACGGGCGGCATTGATCCGGGCTTTGTTGTGCTGCAGCCAGAGACAGGAAGACCAACTGTGCGTTTCTCCTTCCGCATAAAGGCATTTTATCATGAGCTTGAGACAGCAGTTAACCTTACAGCTAAGATGATGTATCAGTCTGATCTTGCAAATGAGAAGCGGCTGTTAGAGATAATCGGTGAGACGCGTTCACAGCTGTATGAGCGCCTAAAGAGTGCTGGACATAATACGTCAATCAAGAGGGCATCCTCCTATCACAGTGAGTCAGGCTACTTAAATGAGATTATGACGGGTATTTCGTTCTATGAATTTTTAAATGATTTGTATGATCACTTCGAAGAGCGAAAGGGTATGATAATTGAGAAGCTGCGTGCTGTCAGTCATCAACTGTTTAATAAAAGAGCGCTTCTTGTCAGCTTTACCGCAGATAAGGAAGGTTATGATGTTTTAGAAAAGGCAATGGATACGCTTATAAAGCAGATGCCAGATGAGCCTTTTGTAAAGGCAGATTGGAATATGCCGCTTGAAAAGAAAAATGAGGGCATATGCTGTGCATCACAGATTCAATTTGTGGGAAGAACAGGCAATTATAAGGATGCCGGGCTGCCATTTAGAGGATCACTTCTTGTGCTGCAAAACATCTTAAATTATGATTATCTGTGGATACGTCTGCGCGTCAAGGGCGGTGCTTATGGCTGTATGTCAGGTTTTGGACGTGATGGTGACTGTTATATGGTATCTTATCTTGATCCTAAGCTTGCCGAAACAAATGAAGTATATGATAAGCTTCCAGAATATCTTGAGCAGTTTGGTCAGGATGAGAGAAGTATGGACCGATATGTTATAGGTGCAATTAGTGAGATGGACATTCCGAAAAATCCAGCAGCGCTTGGTGTGCGTGGTCTTACTGCGTATTTAAGTGGAATCACAAGAGAGCAGCTTCAAAAGGAGCGAGATGAAGTGATTGATACAGATGCCAAGGAAATTCGTGCACTTGTGCCATATGCGAAAGCGGTACTTTCTAATAATTGCCTTTGCGTAGTTGGAAATGAAAACAAGATAAAAGAAAACAGCTCACTTTTTACAACGGTACGATCATTGTAGTTTGCTACACTGGAAAGGAAATAAAATATGGAAAAACAGAAAAAATCAGGCTTTATTGCACTGGTCGGACGTCCAAACGTGGGAAAGTCCACGTTGATGAATCATCTGATTGGACAAAAGATTGCGATCACATCAAGAAAGCCTCAGACAACGAGAAATCAGATCCGCACCGTCTATACAGATGAGCGCGGTCAGGCCGTTTTTCTGGATACGCCGGGCATCCATAAGGCACAGAATCGTCTGGGCACATATATGGTAGAGGTTGCGCAGAAAACATTTTCACAGGCTGACATTGTCATGTGGCTTGTTGAGCCGACCACCTTTATCGGAAGAGGCGAACAGGAGATTGCAAAGAAGCTTCGCCAGCTCAAGTGTCCTGTCTTTTTGATCGTCAACAAGACTGATACAGTAAAGAAGGAAGCAGTGGCAGAGTGCATCAAGGCATACCGTCAAATTGCAGACTTTAATGAGGTGGTAGCCGTTTCTGCACTTAGAAGTGTCAATACAGATACACTGCTTGATACTGTATTTCGTTATCTGCCGTATGGCCCAATGTATTATGATGAGGATACTGTCACTGATCAGCCAATGCGTCAGATTGCAGCAGAGATGATTCGAGAGAAGGCACTTAGACGTCTTCAGGAAGAAATTCCGCATGGCATTGCAGTTACAATCGAGCAGATGAAAGAGCGCCCGGATGGCTCTGTGATGGATATCGAAGCATCCATTATATGTGAGCGTGAGTCTCATAAGGGAATCATTATCGGCAAGGGCGGCTCGATGCTAAAGGCAATCGGAAGTGATGCACGTCGTGATATCGAAGATATGCTTGAGATGAAGGTTAATTTAAAACTGTTTGTCAAGGTGCGTAAGGACTGGCGTGACAGCGATCTTTACATGAAGAACTTTGGATATCACGAGGACGAGAAGTAAGCTTATAGAAAGGAAAACAAATGGATACCGTAACAGTGAACGGAATGGTTCTGTCTGCCATGCCAATAGGTGAATATGACAGGCGAATTGTGCTTTTGACAACAGACCTTGGGCGAATCAGCGCATTTGTGCGTGGGGCAAGACGGCCAAACAGTTCGCTGTTAGCTGCGGCACGTCCGTTTTCCATGGGTATATTTACACTGCATGCCGGACGAGATTCGTACACAGTGCAGGCTGCTTCAATAAAAGAGTATTTTGAGGCAGTCAGCTCTGATGTGACTAAGATGGCATATGGCTGCTATTTCCTTGAGGCAGCAGGTTTTGCCTCAGAGGAAAATGATGATGGAAGAGAATTGCTGAATCTTCTTTATTTCTCATTAAAGGCATTGGAAAATCAGGCTATTCCAGATGAGCTTGTGCGTCTTGTTTATGAGCTTCGTCTGTTTTTAGTGATGGGCGTTTATCCGCAGGTATTTGAGTGCAGTGTATGTAAAAGCAAACTCACAAAAGGCTGGATGTCTGTCGAGCGGGGAAATTGTGTCTGTGAAGAATGTGCAAAAAGAAAAAATGAGGCACATACATCGGCGCGTCTTTATCTGGATGAATCAGCTATGTATACGCTTCAGTATATTCTGACGGCTCCAATCGGCAGACTTTACACATTCTGTCTTGAAGAGCCAGTTAAGCGTACACTTTATGATCTGACAGTGAAATGGCGCAGACGATACTTTTCAAGAGAGTTTAAATCATTGCAGGTTCTTGAGGAGATGGTGCACTTTATGGGCACTTTGTAAGCCGTTTTGCCTGCTTTTTATGTGATTAGAGCAGATTGCTGACACATTTGTAAAGAAATGTTAAAGAAATAGGAAGATTTTATACTTGAAATATTCGCCAAGATACCATAGAATGTATAAAAGATAAGTCTCTGCCGAAAAGAGGCAGTAATGAGAGGAAAGAAAAGTATGAGAAACAGGATGATACGGATAAAAATAGCCAGTCTTATGGCAGGGCTTGTGGCGGCGGTCAGTTTAGAAGGCTGTGGATTGCTTACGAAGTCATATGACTTCACAGAAGCCGAAAACAGCATTTACGTGGAAGACAATGCGACAATCCGTGCTGCCATGATTTCTGACTTTGATAAGGATTACTACAGTATCGACGAGCTTGCAGGTGTGGCACAGCAGGAGGCGCTGTCTTTCAACAAAAATGTGTATGGCTGCTCCTATTATAGCTATGATCAGATGACAAAGGAAGAAAAAGAAAGTATTCTTCTCCCAGTGTGCTACGAAAAGGCAGTAGTGAAGGACAAAAAAGCAAGCGTCGTATTTACGTATGCAAATGGTGATACCTATACGGGCTTTAATTCTGCTGAGATTCAAAATGCCGGTGGAAGCAAGCTTTACACATCACAGCTTGGCAGCAGTACCATGGCACTTAGCGGCGATTTTGTCACAAGCGATGGTCAAAAGCATATCAGCAGTGAAGATTTGATGAAAAAGACAGATTATTGTCTTGTGTACGCAGATTACCCTGTAACTGTATTTGGTGAGCATGATATTGCATATGTTTCCCAAAATGTTACAGTTCTGGCATCAAACTGTGCCCAGATCACTGGCAATGACGGTGGGTATATCATTTTCAAGTAGTCACAGTGAGCAAAGCGCAATCTTTCGTTTTGCGAACAGTAACTTTATAAAACATTTTTGGAGGAAGAACGATTATGGAAAAGACATTAGAGAAAATTGTAGCTCTTGCAAAGTCCAGAGGCTTTGTATATCCAGGATCTGAGATTTACGGCGGTCTGGCAAATACATGGGATTATGGTAATCTAGGTGTTGAACTTAAGAATAATGTAAAAAAGGCATGGTGGCAGAAGTTTGTTACTGGCAATCCTTATAATGTAGGTGTAGACTGTGCAATCCTGATGAACCCACAGACATGGGTAGCTTCAGGCCATCTGGGCGGTTTCTCTGATCCGTTAATGGACTGTAAGTGCTGCCATGAGCGTTTCCGTGCTGATAAGCTGATTGAGGATTACTATGCTGAGCAGGGACAGGAGCCGGAAAAGCCAATTGACGGCTGGACAACACAGGAGATGAAGGAGTTCATCGATGAGAAGAATATTTGCTGTCCGACATGCGGAAAGCATGATTTCACTGATATTCGTCAGTTTAATTTGATGTTTAAGACATTCCAGGGTGTTACTGAGGATGCAAAGAATACCGTATATCTTCGTCCGGAGACTGCACAGGGTATCTTCGTAAACTTCAAAAATGTACAGAGAACATCACGTAAGAAGCTTCCATTTGGTATTGGCCAGATCGGAAAGTCCTTCCGTAACGAGATTACACCAGGAAACTTTACATTCCGTACAAGAGAGTTCGAGCAGATGGAGTTAGAGTTCTTCTGTGAGCCAGGTACTGATCTTGAGTGGTTCCAGTATTGGCGTCAGTACTGCATCGACTGGTTAAAGAGCCTTGGCATCAAGGAAGACGAGATGCGTGCAAGAGATCATTCTCCGGAGGAGCTGTGCTTCTATTCTAAGGGAACAACTGATATCGAGTTCTTATTCCCATTTGGATGGGGTGAGCTTTGGGGTATCGCAGATCGTACCGATTACGATTTAACTCAGCATCAGAACACATCTGGTGAGGATATGACCTACTTTGATGATGAGAAGAAGGAGCGTTACATTCCATATGTTATCGAGCCATCTCTTGGAGCTGACCGTGTAACACTGGCATTCCTTTGTGCAGCATATGACGAGGAAGAGTTAGAGGGCGGCGATGTTCGTACTGTTCTTCATTTCCATCCGGCACTGGCACCAGTAAAGATCGGTGTGCTTCCGCTTTCTAAGAAGCTCAATGATGGTGCTATGAAGGTATATGAGCAGCTTATCAAAAAGTACAACTGTGAGTTTGATGACCGCGGTGCAATTGGAAAGCGTTACAGAAGACAGGATGAGATCGGAACACCGTTCTGCATCACCTATGACTTTGATTCTGAGACTGATGGCTGCGTAACTGTTCGTGATCGTGATACCATGAAGCAGGAGCGTGTTGCTATTGCAGATCTTAAGGCATATTTCGAAGAAAAGTTTGATTTTTGATTGATACTATAACTAAACCCAAAGGCGGGTACCGGAGAAATCCGGCCTGTCTTTGGGCTTTTTTAATATGTGCAATATGAACGGAAGAGAAAGAAAAAAATCGGCACTTTGCCACTCTACCATGGCGCATTGTATAAATACACAAAAACACGTAAAAAAATTTATTTTATTTTTAAAAAACACATATTGACGTAATTTAATTCATGTAGTACCATATACATGTCGGTTTTTAAAGCCGGTAACAAAAATCCACCCGATCGACATCAATGCATTTTACATCTCTAGGTTTCGGGTGGGCAGGTAGAGTAGAGTGAAAATCAGCATTCACTCCGATGTCCGAAAAATAGAGTTGGATATTGTAAGAGGTCGCTCCAGAGCGGCAGATTGAGAGGTCATAATGTCTTACGTAGATGAAGTGCTGCAGAAGGTTGCAGAGAAGAATCCAGGCGAGAAAGAGTTTCAGCAGGCAGTTAAGGAAGTTCTTGATTCCCTTCGTCCGGTAATTGAGGCAAATGAGGAGCAGTACCGCAAAGATGCTTTGCTTGAAAGAATGACAGAGCCAGAGCGTATTATTACATTCCGTGTACCGTGGGTAGATGACAACGGACAGGCTCATGTAAATAGAGGTTTCCGTGTACAGTTTAATAGTGCAATTGGACCGTACAAGGGTGGACTTCGTCTTCACCCATCTGTAAATCTTGGTATTATCAAGTTCCTTGGTTTTGAGCAGACCTTTAAGAACTCACTGACAGGACTTCCAATCGGAGGCGGCAAGGGTGGTTCTGATTTTGACCCGAAGGGCAAGTCAGACCGTGAAATTATGAAATTCTGCCAGAGCTTTATGACAGAGCTGTATCGTCACATTGGCGCAGATACAGATGTACCGGCTGGTGACATTGGTGTAGGCGGAAGAGAGATTGGCTATCTGTATGGACAGTATAAGAGACTGACTGGTCTGTACGAGGGCGTTTTAACTGGTAAGGGTCTGACATACGGTGGTTCTCTTGCAAGAACAGAGGCTACTGGTTATGGTCTTGTATATATGGTTCGCGAGATGCTGTTAAATGCAGGTATGACCATGGAAGGAAAGACAGTTGCTGTTTCCGGTTCAGGAAATGTTGCAATTTACACAACTGAGAAGGCTCAGCAGTATGGCATGAAGGTTGTTACATTAAGTGATTCTAACGGTTGGATTTATGATCCAAACGGCATTGATCTTGACCTTGTAAAGCAGATCAAGGAAGTTCGCCGCGGAAGAATCAAAGAGTACGCAGAAGCAAAGCCGGGTGTTGAGTATCATGAAGGCAAGGGTGTATGGAGCGTTAAGTGTGATATCGCACTTCCATGCGCAACTCAGAATGAGTTAGACCTTGAGGATGCAAAGCAGTTAAAGGCAAATGGATGCTTCCTTGTAGCAGAGGGTGCAAACATGCCATCCACCAGAGAGGCAACAGACTTCTTCTTAGAGAGTGGAATGATGTTCATGCCAGGAAAGGCTGCAAACGCAGGTGGCGTTGCAACATCTGCACTTGAAATGAGCCAGAACAGCGAGAGACTTTCCTGGACATTCGAGGAAGTAGACGAGAAGCTGCACAACATCATGATCAATATCTTCAAGAAGGTAGACGAAGCAGCAAAGAAATACGGCTACGAAGGAAACTATGTAATGGGTGCAAACATCGCAGGTTTCGAGAAGGTCGTAGAAGCTATGAACGCACAGGGTATTGTATAATCCTCCAAACATAATAAATATATGTAACTATTCAGAGCCATGCAAAATTGCTTTCTGTGAATGCTTGCATTCAGACAGAATAGCAATTTTATATGGCGAGGTAACCACATGAGCAAAATAGAAGCATCGAAGATGCGATTTTGCGAATGGGGTTCTGAATAGTTACAAATATATTAATAAGAGCCGGGCAACACTGCCCGGCTCTTGTAATTGTTCCCAAAATTTTCACAATTTTTTTTCCCAAATGTATTGACAATACGTTCCGATAGTGCTATTTTATAATCGTTAGCACTCAGGAATGATGAGTGCTAATAGAAACAAAGGAAAAGGAAGTGAGCTTGTGGAACTAGATGACAGAAAATGGAAGATTTTTACAGCAATCATTAAAAATTATCTGGAGACTGGTGAACCGGTAGGCTCACGGACGATTTCTAAGTACACGGACTTAAACTTAAGTTCAGCCACGATTAGAAATGAGATGGCAGATCTTGAGGAGATGGGGCTTATCATTCAGCCACATACATCTGCCGGACGAATCCCGTCGGATAAGGGCTATCGCCTGTATGTGGATCATCTGATGAAGACACGTGAAAAGGAAAACAATGAGCTTCAGGAAGTTGTAGTCAAGAGAGTAGACCGGCTTGAGCTTTTGCTAAAGCAGATGGTTAAGGTTCTTGCAGCAAATACCAATTATGCGACGATGATTACAGGACCGCAGGTTGGTGCAAATAAGCTTAAGTTTTTACAGCTTTCACGAATGGAGGAAGGAAAGCTTTTAGCTGTTATCGTGGTCGAAGGAAATCTTGTGAAGAACACGATTTTAAATATCGAAAGCGACATCAGCGAGGAAGAGCTTCTTAAATTAAATGTCCTCATTAACAGCGCCTTGAATGGGTTGACGATAGACCAGATTAATCTGGGAATCATCACACAGCTAAAGGAGCAGGCAGGAGATTACAGCTGCGTTGTAGGAAGTGTGCTTGAGGCGGTCGCAGAGGCGATCAAACATGAATCGGCACCGGTAATTTATACGAGCGGTGCAAATAATATATTCCGTTACCCAGAACTTTCGGATGAGAAAAATGCACAGCGTCTGATTTCCACATTTGAGGAAAAGGAAGAGCTTGCAAAGCTGCTTGAGGATAATTTAGATAAGAACTCGGAGAGCGGTTCACAGAGCAATTCGGGCATTCAGGTTTATATCGGTGAGGAGAACGGCATGCAGGATATGAAAGACTGCAGCGTAGTAACCGCAAGATATGATTTGGGTGATGGCGTTCAGGGAACTCTTGGTGTGGTAGGACCAAAGCGTATGGATTATGAAAAGGTTGTAGGCACATTGAAGAATTTAAGAGATCAGCTGGATGCAATTTATAAAAAAAATGAACCTTAGGTCAGGCCTGAGGAAAGATCCTGAAAAACAGGAGATAGAAAGGCGGATGTATCGTGACAGACATGGAAAAAGAAACAGTTACTGATGAGATTCTTGAAGAGACCGAGCAGGAGGCTGCTGAAGATATGAGTCAGGAGCAGACAGATGCACAGGCTGCCGAGAATCAGCCGGATGACAAGGATGTGCAGACAGATGATAAGAAGCGCTTCTTTGGCAAGAAAAAAGATAAGAAAGATAAGCAGATCGAAGATCTGACAGCGCAGCTTGATGATTTGAGAAAACGTAATCTTGCAGAGTTTGAGAACTTCCGCAAGAGAACTGAAAAAGAAAAATCAACCATGTTCGACATGGGAGCAAAGTCAGTTGTAGAGAAGCTTCTTCCAATTATAGATAACTTCGAGCGTGGATTCGCAGGTCTTAGCGAGGAGCAGATGAGCGATCCATTTGTAAGCGGTATGGATATGGTTTATAAGCAGCTTGTAAAAGCACTTGCAGATATGGGTGTTGAGCCTATTGAAGCAGTTGGCAAGCCATTTGATCCAAACCTGCACAACGCTGTGATGCATGTTGAGGATGAGAACCTTGGCGAAAACACAGTTGCTCAGGAGTTCCAGAAAGGCTATTTATATCATGGAAGTGTTGTAAGACATTCTATGGTACAGGTTGCAAATTAAATTAAAGTTAGCATATTAGACGCAGCAAAAGCTGCATATTTGATAAAGAAAGATTTGATTACAAAACATTAAAAGATCAATCTAGGAGGAAATTAGATTATGGGAAAGATTATTGGTATTGACTTAGGTACTACAAACTCTTGTGTAGCAGTTATGGAAGGTGGAAAGCCAGTTGTTATAACAAATACAGAGGGTGTTCGTACAACACCATCCGTTGTTGCATTTACAAAGACTGGTGAGCGTCTTGTAGGTGAGCCGGCAAAGCGTCAGGCTGTTACAAATGCAGACCATACCATTTCTTCTATTAAGAGACATATGGGTACTGATTATAAAGTAACAATTGATGATAAGAGATATACTCCTCAGGAGATCTCCGCAATGATCCTTCAGAAGTTAAAGGCAGATGCAGAGGCTTATCTGGGTGAGAAGGTAACTGAGGCAGTCATCACTGTTCCGGCATATTTCAACGATGCACAGCGTCAGGCAACAAAGGATGCTGGTAAGATTGCAGGTCTTGATGTAAAGCGTATCATCAACGAGCCTACAGCAGCAGCTTTAGCATATGGTCTTGATAACGAGCATGAGCAGAAGATCATGGTATACGACCTTGGTGGTGGTACATTCGATGTTTCTATCATTGAGATCGGTGATGGCGTTATCGAAGTATTAGCAACTGCTGGTGACAACCACTTAGGTGGAGATGACTTTGATAACAAGGTTACTCAGTGGATGTTAGACGAGTTCAAGAAGACTGAGGGTGTTGATCTGTCTAACGATAAGATGGCACTTCAGAGATTAAAGGAAGCAGCAGAGAAGGCAAAGAAAGAGCTGTCTACCGCTACTACCACAAATATCAACCTTCCGTTCATCACCGCTACTGCTGAGGGACCGAAGCACTTAGATATGACACTGACAAGAGCAAAATTCGATGAGCTGACTGCAGATCTGATCGCTCGTACTGAGAGACCAGTAAGAGAGGCTCTTGAGGGTGCTGGACTGACAGCAGCAGAGCTTGATAAGGTTCTTCTTGTAGGTGGTTCAACACGTATGATTTCCGCACAGGATAAGGTTCGTGCACTGACTGGTAAGGAGCCGTCTAAGACACTGAACCCAGATGAGTGTGTAGCAATCGGTGCTTCCATTCAGGGTGGTAAGTTAGCAGGTGATTCAGGTGCAGGTGATATCCTTCTGCTTGATGTTACTCCGTTAACTCTTTCAATCGAGACTATGGGTGGTGTTGCTACTCATCTGATCGAGAGAAATACTACAATCCCGACAAAGAAGAGCCAGATCTTCTCTACCGCAGCTGATAATCAGACAGCAGTAGATATCAACGTTGTACAGGGTGAGAGACAGTTTGCACGTGACAACAAGTCCTTAGGACAGTTCCGTCTGGACGGTATCGCACCAGCAAGAAGAGGTGTTCCGCAGATCGAAGTTACTTTCGATATCGATGCAAACGGTATTGTAAATGTATCTGCTAAGGATCTTGGAACTGGTAAGGAGCAGCACATCACCATCACTGCAGGTTCCAACATGTCTGATTCTGATATCGAGAAGGCTGTTAAGGAAGCAGCTGAGTTCGAGGCACAGGATAAGGCTCGTAAGGAAGGCGTAGATGCTCGTAATGAGGCAGATTCCTTCGTATTCCAGACTGAGAATGCAATGAAGGAAGTTGGCGATAAGCTGGATCCGACCTTAAAGGGTCAGGTAGAGAGCGACCTTCAGGCACTGAAGGATCTGGTAGCTTCTACCGATATCAACAACGTAACACCAGATCAGACTGAGCAGTTAAAGGCAAAGACTGAGACCTTAAAGAACAGTGCACAGCAGCTGTTCTCCAAGATGTATGAGCAGGCACAGGCAGCTCAGGGTGGCGCACAGGCAGGCCCAGACATGAACGCAGGTGCAGGTTCCTCATCTTCTTCTGACGATGTTGTTGATGGAGACTACAAGGAAGTTTAATAAAAAAACGCTTAATTAGAAAGTTTGAAAAAAATATCAACTGTGGGTTGAAATAATTAAGAAGTTTTAGTAAGATAAAAAATGGCATTGCTCTTGGGGACTTCTCCAGGAGTTTTGCCATGTTAAGAGTAAGAAAAGTATTGGTAGCCCTTTTGGCCGAAGCGGCTTTGAGCGGTTGCCCAGATGGGAGTATTTATGGCAGAGAAGAGAGATTACTACGAAGTCCTTGGTGTAGCGAAGGACGCTGATGATGCCGCCATAAAAAAGGCATACAGAGAGATTGCCAAGAAGTATCATCCGGATATTAACCCGAGCGCAGAAGCTGCAGAAATTTTTAAGGAGGCCTCAGAGGCTTACAGTGTATTAAGTGATAAGGAAAAGCGTGCACAGTATGATCAGTTTGGTCATGCAGCATTTGATGGCAGCGGCGGAGGCTACGGCGGTGGTTTTAGTGGCTTTAGCGGCGATATGGGAGACATCTTTGGAGATATCTTTGGAGATTTATTTGGCGGCGGACGAAGCAGAAGAAATGACGGTCCTATGAAGGGCGCAAATCTTCGAACGGCAGTACGTATTACTTTTGATGAGTCTGTAAAGGGCTGCGAGAAGGAGCTTAAGTTAAATCTTAAGGATCCTTGTCCAACTTGTCATGGCTCAGGTGCAAAGCCAGGAACTTCTCCTATTACTTGTCCGAAATGTCAGGGACGCGGCCAGATTACAATCACACAGCAGTCAATGTTTGGTATGGTTCGTAACGTTCAGGTCTGCCCGGATTGTCATGGAAGCGGTAAGATCATAAAGGACAAGTGTCCAGACTGTCGTGGTACCGGATATCAGACAAAGTTAAAGACCATTCAGGTTACGATTCCAGCTGGTATTGACAATGGCCAGAGCATTCGTATCCGCGGAAAGGGTGAGCCTGGTATTAACGGCGGCGAGTGGGGTGATCTTCTTGTTGAGGTTGCAGTATCACAGCATCCGATCTTTAGACGTCAGGACTACGATATTTTCTCAACAGTGCCAGTATCTTTTGTACAGGCAGCGCTTGGTGCAACGATTAGAATTGATACAATTGACGGTCAGGTGGAGTATGAGCTTAAAGCAGGAACTCAGACTGATACGCAGGTACGTTTAAGAGGCAAGGGTGTTCCGAGTCTTCGCAACAAAAATGTACGCGGTGATCATTATGTTACTTTTGTAGTACAGGTACCAACCAGTATGACAAAGGATCAAAAAGAGGCACTGCAGGCATTTGATGAGGCGATGAATGGCAAGACGACTGCCAATACAACGACAACTAAGAAAAAGCATCCAATCAAAGATTTCTTTGAAAAAGATAAGGATAAATAAATAGTTTTTAGCAGGGAGAGCTGCTGCAAAATGGATGTCATCATCCGTGGAGCGGCAGCTCTTTTTGGGCTATTGTCTTTTAATAGCAGAAGGGAGAAGCGTGGACATGATAACAATACGAAAAGCCAAGCTGACTGATCTTGATCGCATGATGGAAATTTATGCCAGGGCAAAGCGATTTATGGATAGTACTGGAAACACAACGCAGTGGGAGATTGGTTATCCAACACGAAAAATGATACAGGATGATATTGAAAATGGATACAGCTTTGTCTGCATGGGAGAGGATAATATTCCCCATGCAGCATTTAAGTTCTTTGTGGGAGAAGATCCGACGTATCGTGTGATCGAGCAGGGCAGCTGGAAAAATGACAATACATACGGAACAATTCATCGTGTTGCAAGTGACGGCACAATCAAGGGAGTATTTTCACAGATAGTTTCCTTTTGCGAAGTGATTTGCCCAGAGCTTCGCGCCGATACCCATAAGGATAACAATGTCATGCAGCATTTGTTTGAAAAGAATGGATTTGAGCGATGTGGTGTTATATATGTAGAGAATGGAACACCGCGATTTGCTTATCAGCGCTGTGCGCGATAAAATAACGTGGCATTAAAGTTCCGGGAGGCAAAGAAGAAAATGACAAAAATACTACTGGTAGAGGACGATGGCCAGATTGCTTCATATCTAGGCGAACTGCTTCGTGCAGAGGGTTTTGATACGCAAATTGCAGGCTCTAAAAAAGAGGCGGGCGAATGCCTTTTGGCACAAGCCTTTGATCTGGTGCTCCTTGATGTAAGTCTGCCGGATGGAAATGGCTTTTCTATTTGTGCAGAAATAAAAAGAGAATATGAGATTCCGGTGATCTTTCTGACTGCATCAGGTGATGAGTACAGCGTAGTCGCAGGCCTTGATATGGGTGCAGATGACTACATAGCAAAACCATTTCGACCTCGTGAGCTGATCTCAAGAATCCGCTCAGTTCTTCGCCGCTGCAAAAAAGAACAGCGCATTTTAAGCTGTGGCGATCTTAGGGTCAATGTGTCATTAGCAACAGTGACAAAAGGCGAAAAAGAGTTGTTTTTATCGGCACTTGAGTATCGTCTGCTGCTTCTTTTACTGCAGAACAAAGGTCAGATTTTGACGAGAAATCAGCTGCTTGAGGAGATATGGGATGCATCTGGCGAATATGTAAATGATAATACGCTGTCTGTGTATATGAAGCGTCTGCGTGAGAAGATTGAGGAAAATCCACAAATTCCACGCCTGCTTCATACTATTCGAGGTATTGGATATCGCATGGAGGATCGGATAGAATGATGAAAAGGGGAAATTTCCTATGAGACCAGAATATAATAAATTAATCATGGCAGACAGTATGCTTGCAGCCGCCGCACTTATCGTTTTCCTTGTGTGGGGTTGGCAGGCTGCTGTCTGCATTGTTTTTTCTGCATTTGTTTTGTCTGGCGTGTTTGCATCTGAGATTTGCAGGCGTGAGACGCAGGCATCTAGTCTGTCAGATGAGATCGACCGTATTCTTTATGGGGAAGAACACTGGAATCTGGACGAGTACAGCGAGGGAGAGCTTGCCATTTTGCAGGATAAAGTACGAAAACTTGTCATAAGACTGCGTGAGCAGGCAGATCAGCTTCAAAAAGAAAAGAATTTTCAGGCAGAGATGATGGCTGATATTTCTCATCAATTAAAAACACCGCTTACTGCAATGCGTCTGATGATCAGCAGCATTAGAAAGCTTGAGGGAAGCGGAGAGGACGAAGTGCGCCAGCGTGCAAGACGTCTTACCGAGATGCAGCAGCTTGTAGATCGTGTAGATTCGCTTGTTGTAGTGCTTCTTAAGATGGCAAAGCTTGATTCAGGAACTGCTATTCTTCAGAAGGAGAAGATTTTTATTAAGGAGCTTATTTTACATAGTGCAGAGCCGCTTGCAATTTCCATGGACTTGCACGGTGTAAAGCTTTGTCTGAATGGAAATGACACAGACAGCTTTCAAGGTGATTTTGGCTGGAGTGCAGAGGCAATTACTAATATCTTGAAAAATGGCATCGAGCATATGGAAAACGGTGGCAATCTTTATGTGAGCTGGTCTGAAAAGTCTGTATACAGCGAAATTGAGATTGAGGATGAAGGAAGCGGCATAAGCGATGAGGAACTGCCACATATTTTTGAGCGATTTTACAGAGGGAAAACGGCGCGCCACAGCGGATTTGGAATTGGTATGGCAATGGCACAGAGTATCTTTGCAAAACAAAATGGAACAATTAAGGCGCAAAACAGAGAGGAGGGCGGCGCAAAATTTGTCATTCATGTGCGCAAGTGACAAAATTGTCACCGAAAAGTAAGCAAGCTGTCACTTACAGCGTGTACCATAATAATTGAAAATGAAAGATCATAAGATCAGGAGGGATGAGAATGGAGATTTTGCGGGCATCACATTTGTGTAAGACATATGGAAAGGGTGAGAATGAAGTAAGAGCTCTTGATGATGTGTGTTTTTCAATTGAAAAGGGAGAATTTGTTGCAATTGTTGGTACATCTGGTTCGGGAAAGTCTACGCTGATGCACATATTAGGCGGAGTGGATCGTCCAGACAGCGGAAGTGTGTACATGGACGGACAGGATATATATAAGCAAAATGATGAGCAACTGGCAATTTTTCGCCGCAGGCAGGTGGGACTGATTTATCAGTTTTATAACTTAATTCCTGTGCTTGATGCTGTTGAAAATATGACACTTCCGGCGCTTCTTGACGGTCGAAAGGTGGAAAAATCGCGTATAGATCAAATGATAAATGATCTTGGCTTAAAAGGGCGTGAGCATCATCTTCCAAATCAGCTATCTGGTGGTCAGCAGCAGCGTGTTTCAATTGGACGGGCGCTGATCAATTCGCCAACGGTGATTTTAGCCGATGAGCCGACTGGAAATCTTGATTCGAAAAACAGTCAGGAGATCATGAATCTTCTTCGATTGTCGAATGAAAAATATCATCAGACCTTGATTATTATCACGCATGACGAGGAAATTGCAAACCAGGCAAAGCACTTAATCCGCATCGAGGATGGGCGGATTTGCAGAGATGAGGTGATCCGCTGATGAAGATTTTATTTTTGTATACAAAGAGAATGTTAGCAGCGAATAAGGCGAGAACGGCAGTCACATTTGCGGGAATTGTCTTGTCATTTGCATTGCTGACAGCAGTACTTACGGGAACCTCAAGTTTGTTTCATTTCTTTAGCGAGTTTATGAAGGTGCGTGACGGTGATTACTATGGTGTAATCTATAACTGCGATGAGGAAGACGAGGCGCGACTGGCACAGTCTGAGGAAGTGACACAGAGTTGTCGTATGGGTATCGTTGGCGTTGCCGAGAAGGGATTTGGTATTGAACATGAAGTTTCGCTGTCGAATAGAGTTTATGTGGCGATCGGAAGCGTGGATGCAGACTTTTTTGCTACGATGGGCGTAAGGTTGATTGAAGGGCGTTTGCCGGAAAATGACAGCGAAGTCATTATCCCACAAATGATGACAACAGCTGGAAAAGAATTTCACGTTGGCGATACAATCACCTGGCAGATTGGCGGGCGTATTGGGTCAGATGGCAGAGTCATACAGCATCAGGAACAAAGAATCGAGGATCGAAGCAGTGCGGATTTTTGCGAGGAAGAGACGATACAGGTAGAACAGACAAAGACCTATACGATTGTCGGAGTTAGCACAAATCCCGGTTATCAAAAGTTTGCGGAGCCTTGTTATCTTGTGCTGACAACAGGGGTGCAGACAACGATTTCTGATATTTATTTAAAAACGAAAAGCATTGATGATACCAGCGACTTTATTGCAAAAAATTTTGGCGATCACCAGTCAAAGATCAATGAGACGCTTTTGCGTTATTTTGGGCAAGGTGTCTCCGATATCCGCTATATGTTATTTGGTATGTGTGCAGTGTTAATGGTGGTGGTTGCGAGTGCGAGCATTGTACTGATTTATAATTCGTTTTCGATATCTCTGACTGAGCGAACACGTCAGTTTGGGCTGTTTAAATCTATTGGTGCTACGCGCTTTCAGGTTATCGTGAGTGTCTTTCTGGAAGCGGGCTTTCTGGCAGTATCAGCGATTCCGGCAGGATTGCTAATTGGCTGTGTTGGTGTAAGCTGTGTATTTCGGCTTTTAAAGAACAGTTTTGATGCGATGATCAATTCAAATGGAGTCGCATATGTGGGAAGCATTTCGATGACCTTTTATACGCAAGTCTGGTATCTTGTGGTTGCAGCTGTGACAGGGCTCATCACCATTTTGATCTCTGCGATGGTGCCAGCCATGCGTGCTGGACGGATTTCTCCGATCGAGGCGATTCGCCAGACAAATGATATTAAGGATCCTAAGTTTTCAAGGAATATACGTGGACGCGGTATCTTAGGAATGGTGTTTGGCGTGGGCGGTCTGATTGCACACCGCAATGCAAAGCGCAATAAAAAATCATACCGTGCGATTAGTTTTTCTCTGGCGATCTGTCTGTTTTTGTTTCTTGGTGGAAGCGGATTTATCTACTACATGCGTCTGAGTATGAAGGGACTGAATGTTCCGTATTATTATAATTATCATATTCAGTTTAACAGTATTTATAATGATACATTTGATCAAGAATATCTCACACAGGAATTTCGAGAGAAGCTTGTTGGTCAGCTAAGAACGTCATCGAGTATTATAGAGGCGGTCTATATTCGCAAGGCCAATTTGCATATTGTGGTGGATGAGAGTAATTTGACAAACGTAGGAAAACTTGCTGTAGGGGAATATATTGTGGATGGTCAGATGCATTATCGCGATCAAATTTATTTTGTGGAAGACACACAATATGAGGCTTATTTAAAACAGCTCGGACTAAATCCAGAGGAATATCTGAGGTCTGAAAATCCAAAGCTTTTGATTTTAAATGCCGTAAAGGGCGCAGCCGATTTTGATGATGGACGAAGACGGTTTTATGAAGGGGCGATGTTTCAAGATAGCAGTGAACTGAGTGAAATCTCAATCATGGAACAAAAGAAGATTGGAGATGCCTCATATGCTTATCCAGACCCTGAGGATCCAAGTATGATGATTTATTTGGTGGGAGATGGCAGGACTGCACAGTCAGATGATGATTTTAAAAAATTTAAGGTTCCAGTGGAAGAGTCCATCGCAAAGCTCCAGTTTGAAATAGGAGAGACGGTAACGGCAGAGGATTATCCATACTGGGCATGGGCAGGAGACTGGGGCTTTGTGCTGCCGCTTAGCGCCTATAATGAAGACCTGTTTATTATGCCGAATATTCAGGACTATGCATATGTGAAAACAATTGATTCCGAGCGCGCATTAGAATTAATGTCAGAATTGAGAAATGAGTACGATGAATCATTTGATATTGGAATGCCGCCGCAAACTGACCAGTATGAAGCAAATATGATACGCATTCTCAATGTGTGCTTGATGTGTTTTCTGATTCTAATTGTTCTTATTTCACTGGCAAATATTGCAAATACAATCACGACAGCAGTGCGGCTTCGCACAAGAGAATATGCATTGATTAAGGCGGCTGGCTGTGGTAAGTATACATTTTTACGAATGATTTTTGCAGAGAATTTAAGCTATACGCTTCGAGGCTTTGTGATAGGAGGGCTGATGGGAGCTCTGGCAAACTATAAGTCATATTCCTATTTGAAGTATTCGATCTACACAAATAAAATTATCCCAATTGGGCTGTATGCAGTCGGCGCGGCAGCGTTTGTGCTCGTGATGATTTTTTCCACGGTGTATACGTGGCGAAAGGTCAAGAGAGGAAATATTTGCGAAGAGCTGCGGCAGGAGGCTGTGTAGGAGAAGTGGTGGCCCGGAAGCTTTAAGAAGGGTGCTTCGACGAATGACTTTGTCGGCGGGCCCAATTCCGCGGGCTCCTGTTAGGTCCTTTATTGTCATAGCTATTTTGAAAGACCCGCTACAACGTCCCGCCTTGTAAAGCATATCGTCTCAGCACCAGTTACGTTCTCGAAAAAGAATGTTGAAAGGTACGGTTTATCTTTTTCAAAACTCTTAAAAATAAAACTTGCAATTAAATTTTCTTTAATGTATAATAACAAAATAGAAAATATATACTTCTAATAAGTATTAAGAGGAGGTAGAAAGTGTGGCGTTATTTGATGAAGTATACAATTATATAGAAAATAACTATAAAGCAAACGAACCCATTTTTTTGTCGGAATTGAATATTTCTGGCATAAAAGCGGTATCTGTTCGCCAGCAAATGAAAAAGCTAACAGAAGATGGACGATTAAAACGTTTTGATACGGGAATCTATTACATTCCTAAGAAATCAATGTTTCGGTCTGGGTCGGTATTATCTGTCGATGAGGTTATCAGAAAAAAATATTTAGTGGATGGCGTTAATCGTTGCGGTTATCTTGGAGGAATCCTATTTGCAAATCAACTTGGTTTAACGACTCAGGTTCCAGGTGTATATGAAGTCTATACAAACAAGGCTACGACAGAATATAGGGAGACGAAACTGGCAAACTTGCGTGTGATTTTGCGAAAACCGTATTGTGAAATAAATGAAAGAAATATGGCAATTCTCCAGTTTCTTGATTTGATAAAGGAAGTTGTGGATATCTCCGAAGTTGAGGGAGAAGAACTGACAAATCGCTTGTTTGATTATATGAAGAGCAAAAATATTGAGTTTGAAAATATGAAGCCTTTTTTGCCATATTATCCAGAGCGTATTTACAAAAATATGTATGAGGTGGGGTTGTTAAATGGCGTATCTGCATGAAAATAAAGAAGAATTTGCGAATGCAGTTAATTTGGCAAGTGAATATTTTCGTGTCCTTCCCATTATTGTAGAGAAGGATTATTATGTTACCATGATTCTGCGCGAATTATCGAAGCGTTTGGGTTTTGTTGTATTTAAGGGTGGAACATCGTTATCAAAATGTCATAAAGCAATCAAGCGTTTTTCAGAAGATATTGATATTACAATTGATTCCAAGTTATCACAAGGGCAAATGAAGAAACTTAAGGAAGTTATTAAGGAGATTTCGTCAATATTAGGGCTTTCCATTCCTAATATTGATGAGACTCGTAGCCGTAGAAGTTATAATCGATATATTTTGGAATATCAATCTGTACTTTCTGATTCAGACGATGCGGTTCAACCAGCAGTGCTAATGGAGACATCTTTTGCAGAGGTGTCTTTTCCGACAGTTGTGATGCCGGTTCGCAGCTATATTGGAGATATGATGATGGAAGAAGCTCCAAAAGAACTTAAAAATTTTGGCTTGGAACCTTTTGAAATGAAAGTGCAGGGGCTTGATCGTACATTAGTAGATAAGGTTTTTGCTATTTGCGATTACTATATGCAGGATCGGGTAAAAAAGCATTCGCGTCATATTTATGATATCTATAAATTGATCGACCTTGTTCCACAGACAAAGGAATTTAAAGCGCTAGTTGAAGAGGTACGCAATGTGCGTGCAATGACAAATATTTGTCCATCGGCTCAACCAGAAGTAAATGTACCTGATATGCTGAATTTTTTGATAAGAAATGAAATTTATAAAGATGATTATGAGAATGTTACGTCTCGTATTTTGGAAGAAAAGGTAAGTTATGAGGTCGCAATTGAGGCTGTAAAAAAAATTGCCATGTCAGGAATGTTTGAACGACAGTCATCGGAGGAAGAAAACAATACTCGCTACTTGGAAAAGAAATTGGCAGATTACAAGGCTGGCAAGCTTAAAGTTGAAGAGCACGAGTTGATTGAAGAGTAATAGAAGTTCACCGTGGCGTGAAAACTGGCTTTTTGAGATTGTGTGATGGCTCAAATTAAATCGCCCGCAAGCGTTAGAGTGAGAATCTAACACTTGCGGGCATATTAAAAGAATTACTTTTTGACTAAGACAAACAAAGCCTTTAACTTTATAAGAAATATTCTACTACATACAACTGATTTGTGCTTTCATCAAAGAACATGATAAGACGATCTCTGTTGTCCTCTTTTCTTAGTAAAGTCGTATGTTTCCATTCGTTCTGTTTAGGGCGTTCTTCCGATGGCACTTCGATATCATCTAGCCATTCATTCATTTTAATGGCTAATTCACTGTCTAGTTCACCAGCTTCCCAATCGAAACTTTTTAAAATGATAGCTGCATTTTCTTCATCGTATTGGAGAATGTGGTATCGGGTGCCATCACCGGTAAAGCTGGCACCAGAATTTTTTTCATATATTACAACATCCGTTTCAGGCAAGCTTAAGTGCCAGTTGAGATTCATGCAATCGGCATATCTACGTGTTGAAGTAAAATCGATTCCTTTGCAGCCATACAAGCCAAAACAAATGATGAGTGCTATTAGACATAGTTTTAATCGTTTCATTTGGGAAGTTCCTTTCTATAAGGAATAAAATATGTTAATTTGCGTCCGTGCTAATTGAAAATCGTCTGTAGCTATCAGTTCCAGCTTTGATATATAAATATCGCGTATCACTATAAACTTCAACGCCTACATCAATATGAGAAGCTTCAAGATTTTCATCTGGGTAATTGATGTTATCTTCTTTTGCTATTTCACCAATTTGATAAGCATCCTCCGGCAATGTTTTAACGAAAATAGCATCGTTAGAATATAAATTTCCTTCCCAGAAAATATATGTCCACTGAAGTTCTCCGTCAGGATAACCTGTCGGTTGAATACTTACTTCTTCGTTAGATGTAGTATCAGGTGATTGATTTATACACAGAATGGAACCCAACATATACATGACACTTAAAAATGCAATCCAAATACTCTTCATATGCTACACCTCCTCATATAATCGTATGGAATCTTTAAAAATGAGTTTCTTAAATTTTTCTTACAACTTCTTAAAAAAACTGTCAACTAATCATTTTTATCACATCCTTCTTATTATTTTCTTTTTAATATCTTTATTTATCTAATTTATATATAACATAATACAAATATTTTGTCAATAATGTTTGATGATTTTATACAACTTTATGATGACTCCATAAAAAATCCATTCTTTTATGTTACCATTAAATTTAAAGTATATGGGCAGTAAGGGAGGCAGGCTTATGCAGAAAATTTTAGTTGTTGAAGACGATATTGACATTCAGGATATATTAAAAAATCATTTGATTGATGCTGGATATGAGGTTGTGATTGCGGGCGATGGCGTAGAGGCAATTGCAAAATTTGATGATACTGTTCATCTTGTCCTGTTAGACATCCTATTACCAAAGATTGATGGCTATGGTGTCTGTGAGGTCATTCGCCAAAAGTCGCAGGTTCCGGTTATTATGCTTACGGCACTTGCAGATGAAGATAATCAGCTAAAAGGATTTGAACAGCAAATTGATGATTATATTCCGAAGCCTTTTTCACCTAAAATTTTATTATGCAAGATTGCAGCCATTCTTCGCCGAGGAACGAGTGAAAATCACAATCAATCCATGCTTACGTACAAAGAGTTGAGCATGGATATTGACGGATTTCATGTCTATCACAGAGGAAAAGAAGTGGTTTTAACTAGTAAAGAATTTGCCTTGCTGAAGCTTATGTTGGAAAATCAAGGAAAAGTATTTACGAGACAAATGTTGCTTGACCGATTGTGGGCAGATGATCTGGAGGTAGAAGATCGAATTGTTGACAGTCATATAAAAAACATTCGCAAAAAGCTGGATGTGGACTATATCAAAACAATCAGAGGGGTGGGGTACCGAATTGATAAGGAAAATTAAAACAAGTCTAACAGTGAAACTTTTTTTATTGACGACGATTCTTTTGCTTTTTGTGTGCTTGCTCTCTGTTTTTAGCATGGCAAGATATATTCCTCAAACTTATAGCAATCGGCTTAGCAAAGAATTGCAAAAGCAGGCAAATGATTTCGTGCCAGTATTGGAACGAGCAAACTCTTTAGAGGAGTGTTATATGCTTGCCAGCCAATTTGCAGTACAGACAAAAGCAACTGTTTACATTGAAGATGAGAATGGAACGATTTTGTATTCAAGTGATGAATTGCAAACCACAACAGATCAGGATTCGATTGCTACAATTCAGGAATCCACGGATACTATCATAGTTACAACAGATAATGACGAGCTATTATCGGAGATTGGCTATCCGTTTACTTTATTTGGCAGTGAATATACTCTTTGTGTTCAGGGGGATACGGTATCTATCAATCAAGCGACAGAAGCAATCTGGCAAACCATTCCACTTGTTATTTTTGGGATTTTTCTTATATCAATCGTATGCTCTGGCATTTATTCACGCTACATTATAAAATTAAAAGAAAGCAATATCGAGTTAAAAGTTGAAATCTCAAAACAGCGAGAGCTGGAACAAAAGCAACGTGAATTTTTCTCAGCGGCATCACATGAGTTAAAAACACCTTTGACCATTTTAAAAGGTCATTTAACGGGAATGCTTAACAAGGTCAAAGGATATGAAAATCGGGAAGTGTATATGGAACGATCGTTGGCTGTTGTTGAGAAGATGGAAACATTGGTGAAGGAATTATTGTATCTATCGAAAACAGATGAAAGTCAGAAATCGGAATATAAAATGATTGATTTGGCAGAGCTTCTTCGGGTACAGATAGCGGATGTGACCGAATTATTGTCTGAAAAAGAACTATCGCTTACGGTAGACATTCCAGACAAGCTTTTGTGCGAAGTTGATTCTGCGCAGATGGAACGAGCTCTTCAAAATATATTGATAAATGCCATTCGTTATTCACCAAATGGCGAGGAAATCAATATATCATTATCAAATGAGAAAAATACGAATATCGTTTTTTGTAAAATAGAAAATACAGGTGTTACGATTCCGGAGGAGGAAATTTCTCATTTGTTTGAAGCGTTTTATAGAGTGGATGCCTCACGCAATCGTAACACAGGAGGGACTGGATTAGGTCTTTATATTGTTCGCAAAATCATGGATTTGCACCATGCAAAATATGGAATCAAAAATTCAGACAGAGGTGTGTTGTTTTGGTTTAAAATGACGCAAAGAAGAAGTGATAGCGACTCCATTTAAACTTCATATTTCCTGCAAATACGATTCAAATTCTTTTGCTATTCTTTAGCTGTCCTGAAAAGGGCAGCTATAATTTTAAAAGTGAGGTAAAAGAAAATGGGAAAAGCAAAGACAATGGGGGCTTTGGCCCTGACAGCATTGATGGGAATGGGAGCAGCAGGTCAGATGAATGGGACTGCAGAGGCTCGTACACTGGATTCATCAGCAAGTAAGGCAACGAAATCCATATCGAAAGAAATGGTTGTATCGACGACGGATGATTCAGATGGTGTCATGAGCTACAAGGATAAGACGAGTGGAAAGAGCTTTGTCAGTGAAGACAATGGCGCAACCTGGGTATCGGAAGAAGCGTATAATAGCAGTTATCCTGCAATCAACTATGAGTGGTGGACTTATGATGAGTACAAGGTGTGGCTGGAACAGGAAAAGAAAACACTTCAGGAAATGGCAGATGAGCATACAAGGGTTAAAACCAGCGAAGGAACTTTCTTGTGGACACAAGAATTGACCGATCAGTATATTGATGAGTACGAGCAAACCTTAAAGGATATCAAAAAAGGACTTCTTGTATCGAAGTCTGTGGATGGAGATACCGAGTGCATGACAACATTTCATTCGGATTGGGTTGGCAGCACGGCCGATTAACGACAATTGGTAAAAACGTTTTTTTAAGAATTTATTAAATAACAGAACAGTCATTGAAAATACTCCGAAATCGTAGTATAGTAAAAACTACGATTTCGGAGTATTCTTGTTTAAGGAGGACAATTATGAAACAAACTATGAAACAAATTGAGGAACAGAATCGAAATCAGAATTCAAAACTGAATCCAAGATTGAATCAAAAATTGGAAGCCGTCAATCAGGTTTACGAAATGATTGATGATATTTACGACAGCTATGCTGGCTCGTTTGGTATTACCGATGCAGAGCTTTGGGTTCTCTATGCGCTATTTGAACACAATGGAGATTATTTGCAAACAGACATTTGCCGCCAATGGTATTATAGTTTGCAAACGATTCATACCACCATCAAAAACATGGAGAAAAAAGGTTTTATTACGTTGATCTGTCAGCCGGGAAATAAGAAAAACAAGTATATTCACCTGACAGAAGCAGGAGAAAAGATTATGGAAGAAATTGCAGTCCCGTTGACGGAGGCGGAAAAGGAGGCATTTTCAGCGCTGACACAGGAGGAGCAGGATTTGCTGCTGCCGCTTTTACAAAAACATGCAAATGCGTTGAAAGCAGCAGTTGAAAAAATTCATCGTCCCAAAGACGCACATTAAAAGTTTCTTATAGCAGAAAGGAAATGTAAATTGTATGTTCAAACTATTAAAGTATTTGCGTCCCTATAAGGGGCGCGCGATTTTTATGATTTTTCTGCTGTTTGCGCAGGTGTTGGGAACATTATATATTCCCACGCTGACAGCAGCAATCGTAAACAAGGGCATTGTCACTGGAAATGTAAATGAAGTATGGCGAATTGGTGGTATGATGCTTGTGGTTGCCATAGATAAATAGTGTAATTGAGATATCCTGCAAATGTGACCCACAATAGGTAAGGAATCAATAAGTAGCTTGCAGGCTTTGAGATCGGATAGAATTGTTTTATTGTGTATAAAATCAAAAGCCATAGCAGAACTAGCCAAATAAAAGAGAATAAATACCATTGCAGGTTAAAGAAGAAAATGGACCAAAAGAAATTGACAATGAGTTGAAGCCCGTATGCGGCCAATGCCTGTTGACTGGGGCGTTTTGATGTGTAAATAAGATAAGATGCAAATCCCATTAGTGTATACAATAGTGTCCACACAATAGGGAATAGCCAATTCGGTGGTGCTAGGGCGGGCTTATTTACTAGAGCAAAAGCTTCCATGCCATTTCGGGTTATAAGAGCGGATAGGCTGCCAACTGCAAGTGGAATTAGGATACAGACAAATAGTGTTTTCCATCGAATTTTCATAGAGGGACCATGCCTTTGCGCAGATTTATTATTGTAGTAGTATGCGTAAAAGCATGGTTTTATTCGATTTTATTTTATTTCATCTCTTTTCTGCCGAATTGCGTGATCGCCAGCGCAAACACCAGACAAAAGACAAGAACCGCGCAAGGCAAAAATGGAAACAGAGAAAATGCAGCATCCGAAGCTTCTGCTGTAAAATCGTGTAGTGAGCAGGAGACCAAATAGCCGCTGTAGCAATAGGGGTAAGCAATCCAAAGTGGTGTATTTGCAACCAAAATGCCGGGAATGACGAGAAGCAGATTAAGGCCCACCGATAGCAGTGGTTTCTCAAAAAGGACAGTAATGGCCCACATTGTCCCAATACAAGGAAGCATTGTAAGAAAAAGGGAGAAGCACCATTTTAATAAATAAAAAATAGGCAAAGTTTCGGTTACGCCCATTGTCTTAGTTGCAATCAATCCGCCAATGACAAACACAGCAAGAAAGACAACCATTTCCATAAAAAGATAAAAAATTAGTACACAAAATTTGACTGCGGAAAGCGCATAGCGGCTAACAGGCAGCGCCAGCATTTTCAGAATCCCATTATTTCCAGTTTCACGGCTTGCAATCATGACGCAGACGACGATCATGCTAAAGGGCAACAGATAATATGCGTAAACAAGTGCGCTTTGAATGAACATAGCGGGCCATGCATTTGTATATTCTGGTGTGAAATAGCTGCTTAAATTTGCAATTCCAGAAGAAACCACAAGCAAAGGGGCAATAAAAATCAGGGGTACGATTTTGGAACGCTTGCATTTCATAAATTCAATTTTGAGCAATTCTGAAAAGCTCATTTTACTTATTTTATTTATTTCACTCATTTCAACATCCTCCTTATTCGTAGTGCGTATAGTTTGCCAGTCCAAAACCGATGGCAAGAAACAGAACGGTTTCTGTGAGAGCAACAAGAGCAATTGATTTGTCAGGTTGGGCGCTCATCGCAACCGCAGGCTTTAGCATGACAACAAAAGGATGAAACATCAAAATGGCAAGATCGGAATTTGCCAGTGCCATTCCGCTTAAAAAGCCAGCGACACCGATGCCAAGAGGAATCCACATATTTTCAAAGCGCGAGGAAATCAGCAGCAAGAAAGATAATATCGGCATAGAGGTGATAAACGAATAGGCGGCGAACCGAATAAGTGTCGGCAACTCAAATGTATCCTGCGGCAAATCGGTCATGCCAATTTTTATAAGTGCAAGATTTTGCAAAGTGATTGCAATCAAAAGCAGAATTGTTAGAATCAAAAATTTGTACAGGTACATTTTGGGGACGCTTACAGGCAGCATATATAATTTTTTTACGGCATTTCCTTTAAATTCCATATTGTAAATCATACAGGTGGCAACGATGATGCCAAACATATTTAAAATCAGAAGCGTACCATAAAGCTGGGTCAGTAAAACATCCATCGGGGCAAGCGGCAGAGATAAAAGTGTGTTTTTCCTCACAAAGAAATTGACAAGGGCATAAGCGGCACCTAAAATGCCAACGGCAATCAGTACGGGAATAACACCGGCTCGTTTTTCTTTTTGAAGTTCGATTGTAAGAAGACTCATAGCTTTGCCCTCTGCTTTCTGGTGGTATTGTCATTGTCAATCATTGAGAGGAACATCTCTTCCAGATTATCAGCTGCAAATCCAGCCTGCAAGGCGTTTCGCCGCAGTTCATCTAGGCTACCTTCAAACAATAGTCGACCATGATTGAGAATGCCAATGTCATCTGCCATCAACTCAATCTCGGATAACATATGGGATGAGATTAAGACGGTGCAATCATAAAGCGTGGGCAGAGATTTTACGAGATTGCGAATTTCATGGATACCGGATGGGTCAAGACCATTGGTCGGCTCATCTAAAATCAGAATAGGCGGTCGGCCAAGCAAAGCACCAGCAAGACCAAGACGCTGCTTCATACCAAGTGAATATTTTTTTGCCAGTCGGTCACCAAATTCAGTTAGACCAACTAATTCTAAAGCCTCGTCCACAGTACTTTTCGGCAGTTTTAAAATTCTGCGGATAATATCAAGATTTTCTCGTCCTGTCAGATTGGAATAAAACGAAGGCGATTCGATAAAGGAACCAATCTCCTTTAAGATTGCAAGGCGATCAGCTGGGAAGTGTTTTCCGTCAATGGTAAAGCTGCCAGATGTCGGCTTGGTCAGACCCAAAAGCATTTTCATCGTGGTAGATTTTCCAGCCCCATTCGGACCGAGAAAACCATAGATACTGCCTTTGCGGATGTGAAGCGAAACATTGTTGACAGAAGTGAAGTTTTTGTATTTCTTTGTCAACTGTTCGGTGGTGATAATGCAGTCTGTAGTATGATCGGTAGCGCGATCTGTAACATAGTTCATAAGAACATTTCCTCCTGATAGATAAGTGTGGGTTTTTCGATGCTTTTATCGTACAACGTGAACCTGACAATAATCTTCTCGCGTCCTTACTTTTACCTTACTTTTTTGAGATATGCCCCTCAGATGAGATTCTCTGTGATATACTATCGCTGGTTGTGGTTGCAGTCATAACTATAGTTGTGATTATGATTGTAGCTGTAATGATAGTGATAACGATACGCATGGTTGTAGTTGGAGGTAACACGATGGACAATTCATTTTTATATACGAAAACACTCCTGCTTGTAGATGACGAGCTGGATTTGCTGAAAATGCTATCCGATATTTTAAAAGATGCTGGTTTTCAAAAAATTCTTATGGCTGATACGGGGAAAGAAGCGGTTGCAGAGGCAAAAAAAGGAAAACCGGATCTGATCATTTTGGATGTGATGCTGCCAGATAAAGATGGTTTTTCTTTGATGGAGCAGCTTCGCTCATTTACTGATGTGCCGATCATCTTTTTGACTGCGAAGGATGAGGCAGCGGACAAACTTGCCGGGCTGGGGCTTGGAGCAGATGATTATATTGTAAAACCATTTTTGCCGCAGGAATTGATACTTCGCATTTATGCAGTACTGCGTCGCTCTTATAAGGAAGACAATCCACTGGTTGTGCTGGATGGATGCACGGTAGATTTTGATAGAGCAGAAGTCTACAAAGGAAACGAGATTTTCTTTTTAACGGCAAAGGAACACATGCTGTTAAAAACACTTGCCCGCAATGAAGGAAAAATTATTACCGTTGATGCGCTTTGCGAAGCACTATGGGGCGACAATCCATTTGGTTATGAAAATAGTTTGAATGCCCATGTGCGGCGTATACGAGAAAAGATCGAAACGGACCCGTCAAATCCCAAGTCATTGATCACAATTAAGGGTTTGGGCTACAAATTGATTATGCGAAAGTGAGGTCAGAGATCATGAAATCATTTGGCGCATATATTTCAAAATATCTGGCATCGTTTGCCGCATTTATTCTACTTCTATTATTTATCAATGTAATAATTTTTGTTGTCGCATTTCATAAAACTGTGACAGAAGATTATGGAGCTACGTCTCCTCGAACAATGTTGGAGCGAACTGCCGCTTCGGTAACTCATGATGCCTTATCAGAGGAGGCAGCACAAAGATTGCGTGAGCAAAATATTTGGGCGCTGTATCTGACGCCTGATGGCAATTGCTTTTGGACATTTGACTTGCCTGCTGAGATTCCGCAAAGCTATACGATTCAGGATGTTGCATTATTTTCCAAGGGGTATTTGGCTGATTATCCTGTTTTTGTCTGGAATACAGCCGATGGTCTTTTGGTACTAGGCTATCCGAAAAACAGCTATATGAAGTTAACCAGTAATTATTATTCAATCGCGGCAATTCAGAGACTTCCGCTTTTTCTTATGGGAATGCTGGGAACGGATCTTATATGCTTGTTTATTGCGTATTATTGTTCACGGCGCAAGATCATTCGAAATACGGAACCGATTGTAGCGGCAGTGGAAAAACTATCGGATGGCAAGGCAATTTCCCTTCATGTGGATGGAGAACTGGCTGAAATTGCAGAAAGTGTAAATAAGGCATCAAACATTTTAAGTAAACAAAATGAGGCGAGAGCCAACTGGATTAGCGGTGTTTCTCATGATATTCGCACACCGCTTTCCATGATTATGGGATATGCAGAGCGTATTGCACAGAGCAAAGAGGCTAGTGCATCAATCAAGGAGCAAGCCGAGATTGTGCGAAATCAAAGCGTGAAGATCAAAGAGCTTGTACAGGACTTAAATTTGGTATCGCAGTTAGAATATGAAATGCAGCCGCTTCATCTGGAAGTTATTCGCTTATCAAAGCTTATCCGTTCTTACGCAGCGCAACTACTTAATTCTGGCATTTCAGATACCTATACGATCGAAATTGAAATTGCAGAGAATGCTGAAAATGCAGTTTTGGAAGGGGATGCTCGTTTAATTCTGCGTGCAATCAGTAATCTTGTGCAAAACAGTATCAAGCATAATCCAGATGGCTGCAAAATTTATCTTGCGCTGGAGTGCACAAAAAAATATGCGAAGAATTGTCTTATCCTCTCTGTTACAGACGATGGCATCGGGATCTCACCTGAGAAACGATGCGAGTTAGAAAAAAAGCCACATTATATGGAAAGCACAGACGAGCGTCTGGATTTGCGGCATGGATTAGGACTTTTGATCGTACAGCAAATCGTGAGTGCTCATAAAGGCACGATGCAAATTGTAGACGTAGTGCCACATGGGTGCAAAACGAGTTTGACTTTTGTTTTGTAATTGACCGAAGCGTGCAGATGCGCTATACTGAAACCATGACGAAGCCAATAGGTAGCCTGCTGTTAAAATATGGCTGTAGATTGGAATCATCAACAACGACATCAAATAAGCGAGGAAGAAAATGAGAGTTTTTGATTTCAGTAACCAGACAGAAGAAAAGGTTAATCCGGAGTGTACATATACGACATTTCGTTCTAACGAAGAGGTCTCTACACCAGAGCATCCAATTTTTGTTCTAGATAATAAAGAAAAAGAGCATGCGCATCATTCCGCTGGATTTTTTACAAATCCGACAAAGAGAACTGCATTTGAGTTTAAGGAAGAAGATTCAAAAGAGTCTTATACTGCCGATATTCTGAAAGTGGATTCACGCTTTGTAAGTTTGGTGCGCTGGCTTGGTGACAACCATATCAATGTGCGTTTGTCAGGAGAAAATACAGCAGAAGGATATGCAGTTTATAAGATTCGTGAGATCGCATTTGGCGGCGGTACAAAGCTTTCAGCAGAGGATGGTTTTTTACAGTTTATGATTGACCGTCTGCTTGCAAGCGATGCACCAGCAGAAGAGGCTGAAGATGAAGATAAAGAAGAGCTTGGCGATGATATGAAGATCACTAGCCTTCAGAGCATTACAGACTTTTTGACATGTGCTGGAAAGACACTTCCAGACAATATTCGTCTGTGGGCGAGACGAAATCTGGCTGTAGCGCGTTCTCACGAGGTTTCCCCAGAGGAGAAGCGTCATGCGCAGCGTGCGCTTTCTATTATGATGAATATCCAGTGGAAGAGCAATTATTTTGAGGCAATTGATCCAGAGTATGCCCGTCAGGTGCTTGACGAAGAACTTTACGGCATGGAGCGCGTAAAGCAAAGAATTATAGAGACTATCATTCAGATTAACCGTACACACACACTTCCGGCATATGGTCTTTTGCTTGTAGGACCGGCTGGTACTGGAAAATCTCAGATTGCCTATGCAGTTGCCAGAATCCTGAAGCTGCCGTGGACCACACTCGATATGAGTTCCATCAACGATCCAGAGCAGTTAACTGGAAGCTCACGTATCTACGCAAATGCAAAACCAGGTATTATCATGGAAGCTTTCTCAGCAGCGCGTGAATCAAATCTTGTATTCATCATCAACGAGCTTGATAAAGCAGCATCAAGTAAGGGCAGCGGCAACCCAGCCGATGTACTTTTAACACTTCTTGATAATCTTGGATTTACTGATAACTATATGGAGTGTATGGTTCCGACTGGCGGCGTTTACCCTATTGCAACTGCCAATAATAAGGATCAGATTAGTGCTCCACTTATGTCTCGTTTTGCCGTGATCGACATTCCAGACTACACAAAGGAAGAGAAGAAGATCATTTTCACAAAATTCTCCTTGCCTAAGGTACTGCGCCGCATGGGTCTTCGTGAGGGTGAGTGCATCGTCACACCAGAAGCAGTTGAAGCAGTTGTTGATCTTTATGCACATACAACAGGTATCCGTGATTTAGAGCAGGCAGCAGAGCATATCGCTGCAAATGCACTGTATCGCATTGAGGTCAACAAAGTGGAAAATGTTACTTTCGATGTCGCAATGGTGAAAGAATTGTTTGCGTAAGGGCATAAGGCATAGAATAAATTAAAATATAAGAGTAACTTAATGATACAAAAATATGAGAAGCGTACTGCAACGAGAAATGATTGCGGTACGCTTTTTTTGACAAATTTTAATCTGATGCTAATTTTTTATTTACTTTGACAATAACTGTCATTGCCGTATTTTATAATTAGGGCAGTAGAGAAAACTAATTGACCTTTTTTTATGGGGATGATATTATAGAGATAATTACTAATTTCTATAAATGTTATTCGGGCAACGGTTATAAGTACATAAGTAAAGGGAGAGGTAGCGTTATGAAGAAAAGAGAATTTTGTATTATCCTAGGGTCAGCGTTATTGGCTGCTGGAGTATCAGGCTGTAAGGAATCAGCGTCAAAGAAATATTCATCAGCGCAGGAATTAATTAATAAAGGCGAATATAGTGAAGCTGTAAAAAAGCTAAGAGAGATCACGAGTTATGAAGATTCTTCTCAGTTATTGCTGTATGCAAGTGCAAATGCAGCTGCGGTAGAAGGAAGTTTTTCAGAGGCAATTACTACATTGCAATCATTGGGCGATTATAAGGATTCGCAAAATTTAATTGTATATTATAGCGCCAAGCAAGCTGAAGCACAAGAAGATGTGTATGATATTCAATATATTGCAAGTTTATATGAGTCAATTCCATTGTTTCGTGACAGCAAAGAACAGGAAGAGGCATATTTGTCCGGTTGGTATCAGACTGCTGTAACAGATGCAGAAGCTGAAAACTATGCAGAGGCATATCCTATTTTTGATAATCTTGGTTCGTATAATGATAGTGATAAAATGATTGATTATTATGAAGCAAGGCGCTTAGAGGCAGAAGGGGATTATATTTCGATGCTCAAGGCAAAGCGTGTATATGATACGATGCCACAGGTAGTAGACTGCGCAGATCGAAGCAGTAAAATTTTGGAAACATTGCAGACCGTATATAAAGATGCGCAGGAGAAAATGAAGAATGGAGAGTATGAGCTGGCATTAAAGGAATTTGAAAGTTTGGGAACTTATGAGAATTCTGCAGATTTGGTCGACAAGTTAAAGGAAGAAATTGCAAATCAGAAGCTTTATAAGGCAGCAGAAGATTCTCTTTCGAAACAGGATTATTCAGATGCAATCAAAAAATTTGGTGAACTTGGCTCTTATGCAGATGCGAAACAGCGTAAAGAGGCTATTCAGCAAGCTCGATATGAAGCCGCAGAAAAAATGATGAATGATGAAAATTTTGAAGGCGCGATTGCAGAGTTTCAAATGTTGGGTTCTTATAAAGAGTCTAAGAAAAGTTTGAATTTGGCAAAACAGGAGCTTACAAAACAAAACGCTTATAAAAATGCAGAGCAGCTGTATAAAAAAGAGGACTATAAGGGTGCTATACAGCAGTTTGCTGAACTTGGAGAATATAAGGATGCTTCCAACCGTAAGAAGGAGATTCAGATTGAACGATATAAAGCCGCAGAAGATATGATAGAAAGCGGAGATTTCGAGGGGGCAATTGCTGAATTTGAAATGTTAGGTTTATATGAGGATGCAAAGCAAAGAGCAGAGGATACGATAACAGAATTAGCAAATAAAACGGCGTATGAAGAGGCGGAAGGCTTGCTTGCAAAAGGTGATTATGCAGGTGCAGTTCATGTCTTTGCACAATTAAGGGATTATAAGGATGCAGCTGTGCGCGAAAAAGAGATTCAAGAACAGCGTTATGCAGAGGCAGATAAGTTAGCAGCCGACGAGGATTTTGAGAGTGCGATTGCAATCTTTGAAGAATTGGGTAATTATAAGGATTCTTCGGACAGAATAACAGCAACGGTTCAAGCGGAATATGAAAAGGCAGAACAGTTTTATGTGGAAAACAAGCTTGAAGAATCAGAACAATTATTTAAAAATTTGACAGAGAGAAACTATCAGGATTCGCAAAAATACCTTGCATATGTAAGAGCAGCAATTGCACAGGAAAATAAAGATTATAATAAAGCTATTAAAATACTTAAAGGATTGCAAGACTATAAAGATTCAAAGAATTTACTGATTTACTATGAAGCATTAGAACAATCTGAATCCAAACAGGTTGAGGATATTCAAAAAACTGTTGAAGCATTGAAATCAATTCCGCAAGTGAAAGATAGCAATGAACAACTGGAAAGTTATCAAAAAACATGGTATGACAATGCAATTGCATCTGGTGATTCAGGTGAATATGACAATGCAATTAAGATCTTAGAGGCATTAAAGTCTTACAAAGATAGCAGTGACTTGGTAACGTATTATAAAGCTAGACGCTATGAATTTAAAGACACAAATGATGATAGAATGCGAGCAATTGCAATGTACGAAAAAATTCCAGAGGTAAAAGATAGCAAGGAACGAAAAGAGGCAATTGTAGGCATTCAAGAAGGCATTTATGCAAAGGCTGAGGAGCAGCTTGAGGCTGACAAATTTTTCGATGCAAAAGAAACGTTTCAATCACTTGGCAATTACAGTGATGCAAAACAGCGTGTAGAGGATACAGAAAAAGCACGTCAAGATAAAATTAAGCTGTTATGTGCAAACCAAAGGTATGCAGAAGCATTGCATTTCCAGAATTTGCAGGCAGGTGATGTAATAAAATTTGGCGAGTATGAACAGGACAATAATCTTGAAAATGGTAAAGAAGCAATTGATTGGATTGTGCTGGATATTCAGGATAATGAAGCGCTTGTGATTAGTCAGTTTTGCTTGGATGCAAAAAGATATTCGGATGAGGGAATAGCACGCTGGGAGCGCAGTTCGTTATGTAATTGGCTTAATTCAGAATTTATAAACTCATCTTTTGAAGAAACAGCACGAGACTGTATATTGCAATCATTAATGGGAAGTAGGATAGATGATGATGGAAAAGAAAACGAAATTTTTAGTTTTATATTTGTATTGAGTGAATATGGATATAACACATATTTACCAAAAGAGAGGAATGTTTATGCAACCACATATGCACTGTCTGCGAAATCAGTATATACAGGTTATATAGAGGATGAACAATCTGTAGAATGGTGGCTTAGAAATGCAGGCGAAAGTTTCATGAGCGTGTCTGCATCTTATGTAAATAGAGGAGGTTACTATACAAGTTCACAAAGTGTGAAGGAGGTATCAATGGTTCGCCCAGCCATGCGAATTGATCTGGCAAAATGTGAGGAAGTTTATCAGCATGCTTATGATACTGGAGAGCTTGATAATTTGCCGATTACCGAAATACCAGAAACAGAAGAAGTTACAGAAGACAGTGAAGCATCTTCAGAAGGGACAGAACAAACTACAAGCGAAGATCTTAGTATAAATGCGAACACAAATAGTAATATGGGAAATGCAGATATAACAGAAACATACAGCCAAACGCAGGAAACAACCGCTTATACGCCAACAGGTACAACTGGAAACGCAGCGGCTATTGTAAATCCGGCAATAAGAGATCGGTCAGATTATTTGTGTATTGATCAGAATGAAGCGACAGGGCAAATCTTGTTGTACTTTTATTTGTGTCCGGGTTCAAGTGGAATGTATGATAGTATATCTTGCGATAATGAGTACCTTGAATGTGGTCCATCTGGGAATGCCAAGGAATTAGTAGACAGATCATTGAGCGGAGATCTTGGTGTACTTCCAGGCTATGGAGATAAGAAAACAATTGTATGGAATTCTCCGTATGGTATATGTGCATATTCCAGATCTAAGAGTCAATATTTGAATGGAACCAATGGAGAGTATATGCTAAATGAAGACGAGATTTACCAGATGTTAAATACAATGGGAGCTCCTGTTGAAATGGTCCCAAATTCGCAGAAGCAGGATTAACTTAGTGTTATGGTAGATTAAGAGAAAGGAGAAAACATATGGTTAAAAGAATGGTATGTCCGAAATGTGGGATGCAGGGTAAACCTAATGATCGATTTTGCGGTAAATGTGGAATTTTGCTTGTAGAAAAAGAAGTGGAAGATACAAATCAAAGTACAGAAAACATGAATAGTCGTGCTAATGCAAAAGCAAGGCTGAATGAAAACGATATCAAGCAAATGTTTTCTAAATTTTTGTATTTTATTACTCATATGTGGTTTCGAGGATTTGACGGAGGAGAAGAGGAAACTGATCAGGCGAGATATGTTTTAAATCCACAGCCACTTGAGAACCAAATGAAAAAAATAAAAAATTTTTATCCGATATTTTTGATTTGTATTGGTATAGGAGTTTTTAATGAAGTATTTTTGGCAATTGGACTCATTGGTCTTCCATTAACTTGTGTAATTGATGGATGTGTAACAGAGTATCGCATGTATCGTTTGAGAAGATTGAAATTCTGGGCAAATTCTGAAATGACAGATGAAAGAATATTTGAAAAACTTCAGCCAGTTATGTTTTCAAAATATGGAATTTCTATAAGCAGAAATGAGAAGAATCAAGCAGTAATTATAATAAATGATTTTAGCTATACAGTGATATTGAACTTTGATTCTACATTTTGTATTCGATGGGATGCATCCCTAAAACGAATGGCCTCTATCATTTTAATGCGTAGCTCAGTATATTATAAGTATTATAAAGAAATGCTTGGTGCAATGGGAACGATTGCTTATGAGGTACAGGCGCAATTTGGCGTTGTTCAGGATGTGAATGGAAATCAAAATACTCATACATATCAGCAGCAGGAAAAAGAAAAGCAGTCAAGTGGCAAATGGGAAGGAAATTCCTACAACTTTAGTTGGAGTACATTGACAAATGCGAAAACAAATTGGATTGCAGTTGTAAGCAGCATATTAATGATTATCTGTCCATTTTTACCATATGTGAAAGTAACAGTATTTGGTGTTGCATCGACAGAGTCATTGATTGGAGGCGATGGGATTTTCTTTTTAAGTATTGGAATTATTGCACTAATATTAGGCTTAAAAGGAAAAGATACTGGTGTTATGTTTACAAGTATAGCAGCAGGAACGTTGACGATAATAGAGGTAATCAATTTTTCGAATGCTATAAATGAAGAGGAATTTGGCTATCTAATGCAAAAAGAAAGCGGCTATTATCTGATGATTGCTGCGACGATTGTTTTGGTAATAGCAGGTCTTTATAGAAAATTTATGCCAGATGCAAATTAAAGAAAATGATTGAATGGCGAAAAATGCAGCTTACAAAAGGAGGAAAGAAAGATGATATGTCCTAAGTGTGGAAATAAGGTAAAAGAGGGAGATGTGTTTTGTACAAATTGTGGTGCAAAAATAGAAAAAGGACAGGGCAAATCACAAACAACAAATGAAATAAAGAATATTTTGTTTAAGATCAATGCTGCAGTTCAGAAGATTATGAAAAAAGAGTGGATGCCCCTGGTAATTATCGTTATCATTGCAATTTTGATGGCAGATGTTATAGGAAAACTTACAAAGACGACAAGCGAAGATAATTCAAGTAAAACAATAACGAAGACGACAAGCAAAGGTAATTCAAGTAAAACAATTACAAAGGGAGATATTTATGAAGCAATTGCAGAAGCGATGGAATTTGATATCTCAGATGACGCAATCGCTTTTATAAATGATAATCCACAATTCTTTCCATGCAATATTTCTAACATGGTAGCAGCAAGTGCTTATGTTGATTTTAATCTGGATTATGCACATGTAGCGAAAAATCCATTTAAATACTCCGATCGTTTTATGTGTGAGCCCGGTGAGGTTATTGATTGTCAAGAAATAGAAGAAAATGGAAATGCATTAACATATCTACAAATTGAGGATGATTTTGGCTACAATTATTGCGTATATTATTTGGGAGAACTACCAGATGTATTTGAAGGTAGTCATGTCACTGCAGAGTTTTTGCCATTTGATGTAATTACTTTTGAGAATATGGGCGGATATTATACAGAGGCTATTGTTGGTGCAGCTTGTTACGTAGAGTAATTATAATCAATAATAAGAAACGTTGTAACAAGATTACATTGGGATCATGATGGACTTTGGTAACGCGAAGGACAGTAATAAGGATGCATAAAGAACCTACAGCTTGGGCAAATTAGTTTTGAAATGAAAACTATATCCATAACAAGGAGCGATTATGCAGACAGGAACAGCAAGTATACGTTTTGAGAGGCCGCCCCGCATTCTGCAGGCGGCCTCTGTTGTTGGCCCAAAAGAGGCAGAGGGGCCATTTGGTGCACTATTTGATGAAATTGATTCTGACGGAAAGTGTGGACAGGATAATTGGGAGCAGGCAGAGAGTGAGCTTCAAAAGCGAGCCGTAAAGAAAGTAATTGAGAAGGCACATCTTTTGCCGAAGCAGATTCGCTATGTATTTGCAGGTGATTTGCTTGGCCAGTGTATCGCAAGCAGTTTTGGAATTAGTGAACTAAACTGCCCGACAATTGGCATGTATGGTGCTTGTTCTACAATGGGGCTTACACTTTCAACGGGTGCTATGTTTGTGAATGCAGGATATGCAGATCATGTACTTTGTGTGACAAGCAGCCATTATGCCTCTGCCGAGAGGCAGTTTCGCTTCCCATCTGATTATGGAAACCAGAGACCACTCAGTGCAGAATGGACTGTAACAGGTTCAGGAGCTGTTGTACTTGAAAGTGTTCAGACACACACTACAACCCAACTCGACATTCCACTTGCCAAAATCACAGGAGTAACGACAGGAAAAATCGTAGACTATGGAATAACAGATTCAATGAATATGGGTGCGGCGATGGCTCCTGCCGCATGTGATACGATTGTGCAGCATTTTGAAGATTTTAAGACAAAACCAAGCGATTACGACAAGATCATTACAGGCGATCTTAGCCAGATAGGTAGTAAACTATTAATTGATTTGCTTCGCGAAAAAAAGATTGATATTTCTGATCGTCATATGGACTGTGGACTGGAAATCTTTAAACGAAAAGAGCAGGATGTTCACGCAGGTGGAAGCGGATGTGGCTGCAGTGCTGTGATATTGGCTGCGTATATCTTGCCTCAGATTCAAAAAAAGATCTGGAAACGTGTGCTTTTTGTTCCGACAGGCGCGCTTTTGTCAAAGATTTCATTTAATGAAGGTGCAAGCATTCCAGGCATTGCACATGCAGTAGTCATCGAAGCGCTTGACTCATTCGATGAACGTTTTGAGAAGAAACAAAAGGCTATGTCATTAGCAGAAGGAGGCAAATCATGCAGGAATATCTAATTGCATTTGCAGTCGGTGGCACGATCTGTGCGCTTTCACAGCTTCTGATGGACAAGACAAAGCTGATGCCAGGTCGAATCATGGTTATTCTTGTGGTTACAGGAGTAGTTTTAGGTGCATTCGGCATCTATGAGCCGTTTAAAGAGTGGGCAGGAGCAGGTGCAAGTGTGCCGCTTCTTGGTTTTGGCAATACGCTCTGGAAAGGTGTCAAAAAAGCAGTCGATGAGGAAGGACTGCTTGGCATCTTTAAGGGCGGACTGACAGCCAGCTCAGCAGGTATCTGTGCAGCGCTGGTATTTGGCTATATTGCATCGTTAGTCAGTCATCCAAAACTAAAAAAATAAACTGCAGCATTTACAGCGCCAATTGTATCAGCTATAATAGTGTCAGAATCAGTATTCGGAGTGAAAAAATAACACGATAAATCCGACACGAAGCAGATTAGGAGGACACACAATGGAAAAATACATGATGGCGCTGGATCAGGGAACAACTAGCTCTCGCTGCATTTTATTTGACCGAAAGGGAAATATCTGCAGTGTTGCTCAAAAGGAATTTGAGCAGCATTATCCAAAGCCAGGCTGGGTAGAGCATGACCCGATGGAAATTTGGGCATCACAGGTGAGTGTATTATCAGAGGCAATGAATAAAATAGCAGCGCTTCCTGAGCAGATTCATGCAATCGGCATTACGAATCAGCGAGAGACTACGATCATTTGGGATAAAAAGACAGGTCGTCCAATTTATCCGGCAATCGTATGGCAGTGCCGCCGTACAAGTGAGCGAATTGATCGTCTAAGAGCAGATGGTATGACACAAAAGGTTCGTGAAAAAACAGGATTAGTTCCAGATGCTTATTTTTCAGCAACAAAAATTGAATGGATCTTAGATCAGGTGCCAGGAGCCAGAAAGCGTGCACAGGAGGGAGAGCTTCTTTTTGGAACGGTTGACTGCTGGCTTGTATGGAAACTGACAAGCGGTGCTGTCCATGCAACAGATTACACAAATGCATCAAGAACAATGTTGTTTAACATTCATACGCTGGAGTGGGATAAGGAACTTTTGGAATACTTTAATATTCCGCAGTCTATGCTTCCAAAGGTTCTTCCAAGCAGCTGCATTTACGGAAAAACAGATCCAGAGGTTACAGGCGGTGCTATTCCGATTGCAGGTATTGCGGGAGACCAGCAGGCAGCACTTTTTGGTCAGTGCTGTTTTGAGCCTGGTGATGTGAAGAATACATATGGAACAGGATGCTTTCTTTTGATGAATACAGGTTCAGAGCCGGTAAGCTCTGATCATGGACTTGTCACAACAATCGCAGCAGGTTCGCCGGGTGAAGTGCAGTATGCGCTTGAGGGAAGTGTGTTTGTGGCAGGAGCGACAATTCAATGGCTTCGTGATGAGCTTTGGATGATTCGAAACGCTTCTGAGACAGAAAGCTTATGTCAGTCTGTTGAGGATACGGCAGGTTCTTATCTGGTGCCGGCATTCACAGGACTTGGTGCACCATATTGGAATCAATATGCAAGAGGTACGTTTGTAGGACTGACAAGAGGTGTAAGCCGTGCTCATTTTGTGCGCGCAGCCGTTGAATCACTTGCGTATCAGGTACATGATGTGCTTGAAGCAATGGAGCAGGACAGCGGTTATACAATTGAGATATTAAAGGCAGATGGCGGTGCAAGTGCAAATAATTTCCTTCTGCAGTTTCAGGCAGATATTCTTGATGCACAGGTAGATCGCCCAGGATGTATCGAGACAACAGCACTAGGTGCAGCTTACCTGGCAGGCCTTGCAACAGGATATTGGAAGGATAAAGAAGAGATTCGTGCTAATTGGCAGCTGCAGCGTTCATTTATGCCGTCAATAGGAGAGACAAAGCGTAAGCAAAAGCTAAAGGGCTGGAAAAAGGCAGTTCGCTGTGCGCTTTTCTGGGCAAATGATGAAGAAGAATAAAAAAGAAGGCAGTCCCGATAAGGATTGCCTCTTTTGTTTAAGAATTAATTCTGTTCGCTTTGATTTTTCTGATACTCCAGTGCAGCACCGATGAAGCCCTTAAACAGTGGATGTGGGCGATTTGGTCTTGACTTTAATTCTGGATGAGCCTGAGTACCAATAAACCAAGGATGATTTGGAAGCTCGATCATCTCTACAATACGGCCGTCTGGTGAGATACCAGAAAGAGTCATGCCGTGAGCAGTGAGGGCAGCACGGTAATCGTTGTTGACCTCATAACGATGACGATGACGCTCTGCGATTTTCTCAGTGCCGTAAAGCTGATAAGCCTTTGTGTCCTTTCCTAAGATACATGGATAAGAGCCAAGACGTAATGTGCCACCGATGTCAGTGACACCATTTTGATCTGGCATCAGATGGATAACTGGATGAGCAGTTTGCGGATCAAGCTCGATGCTGTGTGCATCGCGAATGTCAAGAACATGACGGGCAAACTCAACGATTGCCATCTGCATGCCAAGGCACAGGCCAAGAAATGGAATGTTATTTTCGCGGGCATAGCGGATAGAGGTAATCATGCCCTCAATACCACGATCACCAAAGCCGCCAGGAACGATAACACCGGATACATCCTTTAATTGTTCAGCTACATTCTCAGTTGTTACCTGCTCAGAATCAACCCATTTGATAGTTACACTTGCATGATGAGCAACACCGCCGTGCTTAAGTGCCTCAACAACACTGATATATGCATCGTGAAGTGCGGTATACTTTCCGACAAGAGCAACGGTTACAGAGCTTGTCGGATTCTTCCATGCATCCACCATAGCTTTCCACTCGTCAAGATCAGGTTTTGGACTATCAAGACCAAGGCATTCGCAGGCAACGTCTGCTAAATGTTCTTCCTCAAGCATAAGCGGAACCTCATATAATACGTCACAGTTCAAATTTTCTAATACGTGGCTGACTGGAACATTACAGAACAGACCGATCTTAGCCTTCATCTGGTCGCCCATTGGGTAATCGCTGCGGCACATGATAACATCTGGCTGAAGTCCCATTCCCTGAAGTTCTTTAACGCTTGCCTGTGTAGGCTTTGTTTTCAGTTCCTGAGAAGCAGACAGATACGGGATCAGGGTAACATGAATCAGCATAGAATTGTTGCGGCCAACCTCATGCTGGAACTGACGGATAGACTCTAAAAATGGCTGACTCTCGATATCACCGACAGTACCGCCAACCTCGATAATGGCAATTTCTGTCTTATCAGTTGTAAAATTGCGGTAGAAACGATCCTTAATTTCATTTGTGATGTGAGGGATTACCTGCACGGTACCGCCGCCGTAATCGCCACGGCGCTCGCGTTGCAGTACGCTCCAGTAAACCTTTCCAGTGGTAACATTGGAATTGCGGGTGAGGCTTTCATCGATAAAGCGCTCATAGTGACCAAGATCAAGATCAGTCTCAGCGCCGTCATCGGTGACAAACACCTCTCCGTGCTGAACCGGGTTCATAGTTCCTGGGTCAATGTTGATATAAGGGTCGAATTTTTGCATGGTAACGGTGTAGCCGCGCGCCTTTAACAGACGGCCAAGTGATGCGGCAGTGATTCCTTTTCCAAGTCCGGATACGACGCCTCCGGTGACAAATACGTACTTAACAGGCATAATTACCTCCTTTGAAGAAAAAATAAAAGTGTCAATAGTAAATAATGCATGGATAAATTGGGTGACTATTCAGAACCCTATTCACAAAAACAGAGTTATTATACAACCATTTTTTTTTCAGCGCCACTATTATTTCACAGAAATTTTATTGCAATATTGGATGTTCAATTATATAATAGTTACAGTTTACTTCTCATGTATGTTTCTTAGACTTTGCTAAAGCAGCTTTATAAGGCACGCATGATGGGTACTGAAAATGAAGAAAGGTGAGGAACGAATGGACGACAGGGAAAGAAAACCTGATAACAGGAATAACAAAAAACGAAATTATCAGTTGTATATAATCTTGGCGATTGTAGCAGCAGTTACTGTTGCACTGATAACGGGACTTGATTCTCTAGTCAAGAAAAGTACGACCAAAAAGGTAACGTATGATGAATTTGTGGAAGCAGTAGAGGAAGGAAAGGTAGAGTCAGTAAAGATTTCCAGCGCAAGAGTAACATTTACGTTGAAAGATGATCTTCGTATGACCTACTATACGCCATATCTTCCAGATTCAAATTTACTTCCTATGCTGAATGAGGCAGGTGTAGAATATACGGGTACAGAGGATAGCTCAGGCTCAGCTATACTTGAATTTATTTTAATGTACATTTTGCCGTTTGCATTGATCTGGATTCTGATGGGATTTTTTATGCGCCGTATCGGAGGCGGTTCAGGCGGCATGATGGGTATTGGAAAGGCAAACACAGCAACTAATATGAGTCGTGCAACTGGTGTAACATTTGCTGATGTTGCTGGTGAGGACGAAGCAAAGGAGTCATTGACAGAGATTGTTGATTTCTTACACAATCCACAGAAATATGTGCAGATCGGTGCCAAGTTGCCGAAGGGCGCACTTCTTGTAGGTCCTCCAGGAACAGGAAAGACGCTTTTGGCAAGAGCCGTTGCAGGCGAGGCGAAGGTTCCGTTTTTTTCATTGTCAGGTTCTGATTTTGTAGAGATGTTTGTCGGTGTTGGTGCATCAAGAGTGCGCGATTTATTTAAGACTGCACAGCAGAATGCGCCGTGTATCATTTTTATTGATGAGATCGATGCTATTGGTAAGACAAGAGATACACGCTACGGTGGAAATGATGAGCGTGAGCAGACATTAAATCAGCTGCTCTCTGAGATGGATGGATTTGATGCTTCTAAGGGAGTGCTTGTTATGGCAGCTACGAATCGTCCTGAAATTCTTGATAAGGCACTTCTTCGTCCGGGTCGTTTTGACCGACGTGTCATCGTAGATAAGCCTGATCTTAAAGGTCGTATTGCAATCTTAAAGGTTCATGCAAAGGATGTGCGAATGGATGATTCTGTTGATTTAGAGGCAATTGCGCTTGCAACAAGTGGTGCTGTAGGTTCAGATCTTGCTAATATGATCAACGAGGCAGCGATCACTGCAGTAAAAAGAGGAAGTCAGGTGGTATCTCAGAAGGATCTTCTTGAGGCTGTCGAGGTTGTTCTTGTCGGTAAGGAAAAGAAGGACCGCGTCATGAATCAGAAAGAAAGACGTATCGTTTCCTATCATGAGGTTGGCCATGCACTTATCAGTGCACTTCAAAAGGATTCAGAACCTGTACAGAAAATAACAATTGTACCAAGAACAATGGGTGCGCTCGGCTATGTAATGCAGACACCGGCAGAGGAAAAATTCCTAAACTCCAAGGAAGAAATCTTAAACATGGTTGTCATGGCGCTTGGAGGACGTGCCGCAGAGGAACTTGTCTTTAACAGCGTGACAACTGGTGCATCAAATGATATTGAGCAGGCAACTGCCTATGTAAGAAACATGATCACAATGTATGGCATGTCAGAAGAATTTGGTCTGATGGCACTCGAGACAGTAGAAAACCAGTACTTGGATGGACGCAGAGTGCTAAATTGTGCTGATGCAACGGCCGCTCAGATTGATCAGGTAGTAAAGGAAACGCTTAAGAAATGCTATGAGCAGGCAAAGCAGCTACTTTCTGAGAACAGAGAGGTCATGGATCATCTGGCAGAGTTCTTAATTAAAGAAGAGACAATTACTGGAAAAGAGTTTATGGAAATCTTCCATAAATATCGTCTGGAGCAGATGGAACGCCAGGTTGGTATGGACGTATCAGACAACACAAACGAATAAAGAACAAAACATATTGATTTAATCTATTATGGACGCTCATTTATAAAAGAAGCACAATTTTTTAATGTTGATTTGCTTTGCTTATGAATGGGCGTTTTTTAAGGAGTATGTATGGATCAAGATGATTTTTTAGCACGAAAAGAGCAGATATTAAATCGCAATTCTGCGAAGAATTTCAAAGAATTTAATATTGAAAATGAATTAAAAAAGCTGCCTGCAAAGCCAGGAGTCTATCTTATGCATGATGCCTCGGACGAGATTATTTATGTCGGAAAGGCGATTAAGCTTTGTAATCGTGTACGCCAGTATTTTCAGCGCAGTAAAAAGCCGTCTTCCAAAATCGAGCAGATGGTTTCTCATGTTTCATATTTCGAATATATTGTGACAGACTCTGAGATGGAAGCACTGATTTTAGAGTGCAATCTGATAAAGAAACATCGTCCGCGCTATAATACGATGCTTATGGATGACAAGGCATACCCGTATATTAGAATTACAGTCGATGAAGATTTTCCAAGAGTTATGCTTGCGCATAAGCAGGTGCGTGATAAGAGCCGTTATTTTGGACCATATCCGAGCGGACTGGCTGTTAAGGACACACTAGAACTAGTGCATAAGCTCTTTGGAATTCGCACCTGTAATCGTGTTTTGCCGCGCGATCAGGGAAAGGAACGTCCTTGCTTGAATTATCATATCGGTCAGTGTATGGGACCATGCCAGGGGTATGTCACAAAAGAGGAATATGGGAAACAGATTGACCGTGTGATTTCGCTGCTTAATGGAAATTATGTGCAGCTGAGAAAAGAACTCGAGGAAAAAATGAAAGCTGCGGCGGCAGAACTTGAGTTTGAAACGGCTGCAAAATACAGAGATCTTGCAGAAAGCATTACAAAAATTGCCCAACAGCAAAAGATTACAGACAGCAGTTCATTAAATGACCGTGATGTGATTGCCAGTGCAATAGAAGGCGCTGATGCAGTTGTACAGGTCTTTTTTGTCCGTGAAGGCAAGCTGATTGGCCGTGATCACTATCATGTCAGCGTAGCCGGCGGTGATACCGAGGCAGATGTTTTAAGCAGCTTTGTAAAACAATATTATGCAGGAACACCATTTCTTCCCGGTGAAATTTATATTCCATGCGAGCTAGAGGATATGGAAGTGATTGGCAGTTGGCTAACGAAAAAACGTGGCAAAAAGGTTGAAATTCTAGTGCCCAAGCGAGGCCGTAAGGAAAAAATGCTTGAACTTGCTGCGCAGAATGCAAAGATTGTTCTGCGTCAGGATAAGGATCGCATAAAGCGCGAAGAGGAACGCACAACAGGTGCGCTAAAGGAAATCGAAGGCTGGCTAAACTTGACGCATATTGACCGCATAGAAGCATATGATATTTCTAATACAAGCGGTATGGAATCAGTTGGATCTATGGTTGTTTTTGAAGGTGGAAAGCCAAAAAGAAACGATTACAGAAAGTTCAGGATAAAAAGCGTACAGGGGCCAAATGATTATGCCTCAATGTACGAGGTACTGACAAGACGTTTCGAGCGTGCGAAAGCAGTTAGTGAAAACACATCTGACAGTTTCCTGCGCCTGCCAGACGTCATCATGATGGACGGCGGCAGAGGTCAGGTCAATATGGCGCTTGAAGTGTTGGAAAAATTGGAAATGTCCATTCCTGTATGCGGTATGGTAAAGGACGATCATCATCACACAAGAGGCTTGTATTATAATAACGTAGAGCTTCCAATCGACACACATTCAGAAGGATTTCATTTAATTACACGCGTGCAGGACGAGGCACATCGTTTCGCCATTGAATACCATAAAAGTCTGCGCGGCAAAAAAGAAATTCATTCTATTTTAGACGATATTCCAGGCATAGGACCAAAGCGCAGACTGGCATTAATGCGTCAGTTTGGAGATATTAATGAAATCCGCGAGGCCACAGTCGCACAATTAGCAGATGTCGAAGGGATGAACGAGCGCGCTGCCGAGTCGGTCTATGAGTTTTTTCATTCAGTGGTTTACAAAACGGACACAAATTGATACAATGAAGAAAAAAAGGAGAAAAATTTATGAGCGGAGTTACGATTTCAGCATTAATTAAAAAGATGAATTTGGAACTTTTGACAAAAGAGATAAATACAGACAAGATTAAACTGTATCATCCGGATGTTAATCGTCCGGCACTGCAGCTGGCGGGTTATTACGAGCACTTTGATCGTGAGCGTGTTCAGCTGATTGGTGTTGTTGAGTATACCTATATGCAGCGCATGACAGAAGAGCAGCGTCTGGAAAATTATGAAAAGTTGCTTTCAAGCGAGATTCCATGTATCATCTTTTCCACAAATAATAGACCTGGTGAGACATTTTTAAAGATTGCAAGCAAATATAGGGTTCCTGTTATGCTTTCTGAGAAAAAGACCTCTCCTTTGATGGCAGAGATAATTCGTTGGTTAAATGTTGAGCTGGCACCGACAATATCAATTCATGGTGTGTTAGTCGATGTTTATGGTGAAGGTGTGCTTATTACTGGAGAGAGCGGCATTGGAAAGAGCGAGGCAGCGCTGGAGCTTATAAAGCGAGGCCATCGTCTTGTATCTGATGATGTTGTAGAGATACGTAAGGTAAGTGATGAGACATTAGTTGGAAGTGCACCAGATATCACAAGACATTTTATCGAGCTTCGAGGCATAGGAATTATCGATGTTAAGACATTGTTTGGTGTCGAGGCAGTTAAAAACACGCAGGCAATCGATATGGTTATTAACTTGGAGGATTGGGATAAGGATAAGGAATATGATCGTCTTGGTCTGGAGGATCATTATACCGAGTTTCTTGGAAACAAGATCGTCTGCCACAACATTCCAATTCGTCCGGGCAGAAACCTTGCGATTATTGTAGAGTCAGCGGCTGTCAACTACCGTCAGAAGAAGATGGGCTATAATGCAGCTAGAGAGCTGTATAATCGTGTACAGCAAAATCTTGCCAGGAGAGATGACGATTGATGGAATTTATGGAAATGGAAAGACAATTACAGGATAATGTTACAAAGAGGCTTCAGGCTATTTTAGAACCAGAGGATCTTCTTTTTGATGAGCCGATGAAGGACTACACGACTTTTCGAGTTGGAGGACCGGCAAAATGGATGGCAGCTCCGCAGGATGAGCAGCAGCTTCGCGTAATTTTAAAAATTTGCAGTGAATTGCAGGTTCCATGCTTTATTCTTGGACGCGGCAGCAATCTGCTTGTAAGCGATAATGGTTTTGAAGGCGTGATCGTGAACTTACGAAAACATTTCAATAAAATTGAAGTGGATCGCGAAAATAAAACAATCACAGCAGAGGCAGGAGCATCACTTCCAGCTGTATCACAGGCGGCACTATCTGCAGGGCTTACAGGTCTTGAATTTGCTGCCGGTATTCCAGGAACGATGGGTGGTGGTCTGTTTATGAATGCAGGCGCGTATGGAGGAGAGCTAAAACAGGTCGTAACAGAAGCAGCTGTAATGACAAAAGACGGCATGATTTTACATGTGCCGGTAGAGCAGATGGCACTTGGCCATCGTATAAGCAGCTTTATGCAGACAGGTGAAATTATTCTTTCTGTTAAGATGCAGTTAACACAGGGAAATCCTGATGTAATTAAAGAAACAATGAATGATTTTAACAGTAGACGAAGAGATAAGCAGCCGCTTGAATATCCAAGTGCAGGAAGCACCTTTAAGCGTCCAGCAGGTTATTTTGCCGGAAAGCTGATCGAGGATGCAGGACTTAAGGGATTTTCAGTCGGCGGAGCGCAGGTTTCAAAAAAGCATGCGGGCTTCGTAATCAATACTGGTTCTGCAACAGCAGCTGATATTTGGAATCTTTGCAATGAGATACAAAACAGGGTTCAAAATGAGTTTGGTGTAACGCTGGAAATGGAAATTCAGAAGATTGGTTCATTTGAGCAGCAAAAAACAAAGGGTTAAAAAATGAGAATTGTAATTGTAACAGGAATGAGCGGTGCAGGAAAAACAACTGCACTCAAGATGCTTGAGGATATGGGCTTTTACTGCGTTGACAATTTGCCAATTCGCCTGATTGAAAAGTTTGTTGAGCTGATTAAGGGTGGCGGCACTGAGGCAAATGATATTGCGCTGGGCATTGATATTCGTAATCCTGAGTTTATTGGACTTATGAGCGAGGTCATTACGCAGCTAAAGCAGGAAGAAATTGACTGTAAGGTTTTATTTCTTGAGGCATCAGATGAATGTCTGATTAAGCGCTATAAGGAAACACGCCGCAGCCACCCACTGTCACAGGGACAGCGAGTAGAGGTTGGAATTGCAAAAGAGCGAAAGTTAATGGCAGAATTGCTTTCTAAGTCTGATTATGTCATAAACACTTCACAGCTTTTGACAAGAGAACTTAAGGCACAGCTAGAAGATATACTTTTAAAAGGCTTTGATTATAAAAACCTTTTTGTGACAGTGCTTTCATTCGGCTTTAAGTATGGAATACCTACAGATGCTGATCTTGTCTTTGATGTGAGATTTTTGCCAAATCCGTACTATTTTGAAAACATGAGACCGCTGACAGGAAATGATGCACCTGTTCGCGACTATGTTATGAGTTCAGACACGGCAAAAGTATTTTTAGAAAAGCTCACAGATATGGTGACATTTCTGATTCCCCATTATATTGATGAGGGAAAATCCCAGCTAGTTATAGCAATCGGCTGTACAGGCGGCAAGCACCGTTCTGTGACGATTGCCAATGCACTTTATGAAAAATTAAAGGGCAAAGAGGGCTATGGGCTGAGACTTGACCACAAGGATATTGAGAAAGATGGAAGAAGAAAATAAGAAAGAAAAAGAAGGAGCCTCCTTTTCCATGCAGGTAAAGGAGGAGCTTTCTAATGTAGAGGGAGCATCACGCCATTGTCAGTTAGCGGAGTTAGCAGCGCTAGTTCTTTGTTGTGGACGACTGGTTAATAAGAAAATGGATGATGATGACGAAAATAGTTGCATTAATAAAACGTTACTTTTTGAGTCAGAAAATGAAACAGTTTTAAGAAAGTACTTTACTTTTGTACAAAAAACATTTAATATAGAGTTAATGCGTGTACACAAGGGAAACGGATATGCTTTAGAGCTGAATGAACAAGACACGAAAAGAGTTTTGCATGCGATAGAGCTTTCTGAAGAGCAACCCCTGGAGAATTGCGTTGCAGACAGCAGACTTTTGCTTCGAAATTGCTGCCGCAGAGCCTTTGTCCGGGGTTGTTTTCTGGCATCCGGCTCGATCAGTGCGCCGCAGAAAGGGTATCATTTTGAAATCGTTACCGTTTCAGAAAAGCGAGCGCAACAACTGCAACAGATCATACGCACTTGTGGGATTGAGGCAAAGACAGTGGTACGAAAGAAGTATCATGTAGTTTATGCAAAAGAAGGAGAGCAAATCGGAGATCTGTTAAGTTTGATGGAAGCACCAAAAGCCAGAATGAATTTTGAAAACATTCGCATTCTAAAGGATGTCCGCAACAGTGTGAACCGCAAAGTAAATTGTGAGGCTGCCAATCTGAATAAAACGGCAAATGCCTCATTGGAACAAGTTAGAGATATTGAATATATCAGTGAATATTACGGCCTGGAAAGTTTACCTGAAAATTTAAGACAGGCCGCACGTCTGCGTCTTGAAAAACCAGACGCCTCTCTGACAGAACTGGGAAAAATGATGGATCCGCCAGTAAGTAAATCTGGTGTTAACCATCGTTTTAAGAAACTTAAGGCATTAGCGGATCAGATGAGAGAAAAAGGAGGAAGATTATGATAACAAAGACAATTACAGTGGAGATTCCAGCAGGACTAGAGGTACGCCCGGTGGCAGTGCTCGTTCAGGTAGCAAACCAGTATAGCAGCAGCATTTACGTAGAGAGCGGAAACAAGAAGGTAAATGCAAAGAGTATCATGGGACTGATGACATTAGGACTTCGTGCAGGTGAGTCTGTTACTGTACATGCAGATGGTTCTGATGAGGAAGACGCTGTAGATAAGATCGAGGCATATCTGACAGGAAGATCAGTTATTAATGCAAGAGCGTAAATAAAGGATGATTCTTATAAAATAAAAAGAAAACCGTGTGAGCATCGCTGCCCACACGGTTTTCTTATTCATAATCAGCAGTATTTGTCAGGAGTTTAAAGCCACCCCAATAGCGAAAGATTGCTTTTGCCAGAATTTTGTCACGTGCAACATAAGTATTATTCCAGTATCGCGAGTCTTTTGAGTTATTTCTGTTATCACCCATCATAAAATAGCAGCCCTCAGGAACCTGAAACTGCATTCCATCGTTTGCGATAACCCATTCCTCCTTCAAATAATCTTCTTTTAATGGAGTAGCGGAGTTATTTATATATACCTTGCTGTCTTTTATTGTGACTGTCTCACCTGGAAGTCCAATAATTCGCTTGATATAGTTTATAGATTCGTTGTCAGGATACTTAAAGATTACTATATCACCACGCTTTGGATCCTCCATAAGATAAGAAAGACGAAAACCGAACAATCGATCACCAGTCATGATTGTGTTTTCCATTGAGCCAGATGGTACCTTTGCATTTAACAGAATAAAATTGTTAATCAAAAGTGCGGCAACAATGGCAATGCCTATGCTGATCACATATTCAAGAATAGTTTTGGCTGTTGATTCTTTTTCATCCGTTTTCTTACTGCCTTTTTTTTCATTCATTTGCAGGTCATTTTCCTGCTCAGAAATATTGTTTTGCTCCATCTGAGTACCTGTACCTTTCTATTTGCTGTAACACTGCTGCAGCTGAAAATTTGCGTAAACGCTTTTGTACGAGTATAGCATAAACGAAAGGAAAAGTCTATTGTCAATTAGCGCTTTGCAACTAATGTTTGCTTTTCGCACGGAAAAATGATAAAATGTATTACAGTTCGTGCGATCTTTAAAAGGAGAATCTCGCGAGCAGGAATTGTGATGAGAATTGACCACAAAAGAAGGAGGCTTCTATGGCATTTACACATCTTCATGTGCATACAGAGTATAGTCTGCTCGACGGCTCATGTAAGATAAAGGAATTAATTGACAGAGCAAAAGAGCTGGGGATGCAGTCCCTGGCGATTACAGATCACGGCGTCATGTACGGCGTGATTGATTTTTATAAAGCAGCAGTTAATGCAGGTATAAAGCCCATTATAGGCTGTGAGGTTTATGTGGCACCGGAATCAAGATTTGACAGAGAAGCAGGCGGACAGGGAGATGATCGTTATTATCATCTGGTGTTGTTAGCAGAAAATGATACAGGCTATCATAACCTGATGAAGATTGTTTCAAGAGGTTTTACGGAAGGCTATTATTATAAGCCGCGTGTAGATAAAGAACTTCTTGAAAAATATCATGAGGGCATAATTGCACTAAGTGCATGTCTGGCAGGTGAGGTGGCAAGAAATGTCACAAGAGGTCTTTATGAGGACGCAAAAAAAGCAGCGCTTTCCTATGAGAAAATTTTTGGAAAGGGAAATTTCTTTTTAGAACTGCAGGATCATGGAATCAGTGCACAGGCAACTGTTAATCAGGCACTTCTTCGTATGAGTGAGGAGACAGGGATTGAGCTTGTAGCAACAAATGATATTCATTATATAAATGCAGAAGACGCAGAGCCTCATGATGTACTTTTATGTATACAGACCGGAAAAAAGGTAAACGATGAGAACCGCATGCGCTACACGGGAGGCCAATATTATTTAAAATCTGAGCAGGAAATGCGTGATCTGTTTCGTTATGCACAGCAGGCGATTGACAATACAGCAAAAATTGCAGACAGATGTAATGTTGAGATTGAGTTTGGAAAGACAAAGCTTCCAAAGTTTTCTGTGCCGGATGGCTACACATCAGAACAGTATCTTGAGAAGCTTTGCCGTGAAGGATTGGTGCGCCGTTATGGTGAGGAGGCATCACAGGTAGAAAAACGTCTTGACTATGAGCTTGGTGTTATAAAAAAGATGGGCTATGTTGACTACTTTTTGATTGTGTGGGATTTTATTCATTTCGCAAAATCAAAAGATATAATGGTTGGTCCGGGACGAGGTTCAGCAGCAGGAAGTGTAGTTGCCTACAGTCTGGAGATAACAGATATTGAGCCGCTTCGCTATCAGCTTCTGTTTGAGCGTTTTTTAAATCCAGAGCGTGTATCTATGCCAGATATTGATGTAGACTTTTGCTTCGAGCGCCGTCAGGAAGTAATTGACTACGTTGTAGAAAAGTATGGCAAAGATCAGGTCGTTCAGATTGTTACATTTGGTACGCTTGCTGCAAAAAACTGTATCCGCGATGTTGGACGTGCACTTGATTTGCCATACTCGCTTTGCGATATGATTGCTAAGCTTATTCCAGCTGAATTAAATATGACAATTGACCGTGCATTAAATGTCAACCCAGAGCTTCGGTCTCATTATGACAGCGATCCGCAGGTTAAAAAACTTATTGATCTCTCAAAGAGGCTTGAAGGTCTTCCACGTCATACATCAATGCATGCGGCTGGAGTTGTCATAAGCCAGCGTGCCGTAGACGAATATGTGCCGCTCTCAAGAGGAAGCGATGGTGCAGTTGTCACACAGTACACTATGACAGCATTAGAAGAGCTAGGTCTTTTAAAAATGGATTTTCTTGGACTTAGGACGCTTACAGTTATACAAAATGCAGTAAATAATGTGAAGCGAAGTCAGGGCATTGCATTAGATATCAGTAACATTGATATGAATGATTCACAGGTACTTGCCTCAATTGGAACAGGTCACTGTGAAGGTATTTTCCAGCTTGAGAGTGCAGGAATGAAAAACTTCATGAAGGAGTTAAAGCCAGACAGTCTTGAGGATATTATCGCTGGAATTTCTCTATATCGCCCAGGTCCTATGGATTTTATTCCGAGATATTTAGAGGGAAAAAATAATCCGGAAAAAATCACATACGAATGCCCACAGTTAAAGCCGATTCTTGAACCTACGTATGGATGTATAGTGTATCAGGAGCAGGTTATGCAGATTGTTCGTGACCTTGCAGGCTATACGCTTGGACGAAGTGATCTTGTGCGCCGTGCAATGGCTAAAAAGAAGGCAGCTGTGATGGAGAAAGAGCGTCAGAATTTTGTGTACGGCAATGAAGAAGAAGGTGTTCCTGGATGTATTTCACGCGGAATTGATGAGAAAACGGCAAATCATATATATGATGAGATGATTGATTTTGCAAGATATGCGTTTAATAAGTCACATGCTGCAGCATATGCGGTTGTAGCATATCAGACGGCTTATTTAAAATATTATTATCCTGTTGAATACATGGCTGCACTTATGACATCTGTAATTGAAAATTCTGGAAAGGTTTCTGATTATATTCAGGTTTGCCGTAAGATGGGAATTTCAATCGTTCCGCCTGATATAAATGCCGGTGAGTGGGATTTTTCTGTGCGCGATGGAAAAATCTGTTATGCATTATCTGCCATAAAAAGCATTGGAAGAAATGTTATTTTGGCTATGGTGCGTGAGAGAAAAGAAAATGGAGCATACACAGATCTTCAGAATTTCTTAGAGCGCATGTATGGCGGTGAGTTAAATAAACGAGCCGTTGAAAATCTGATAAAGTCAGGTGCGATGGACTGTATTGAAGGCAACAGAAGACAAAAAATGGAAGTTTATTCCTCTATTATGGATGAATTAGCCAGAGAACAGAAACATTCTATGACAGGACAGTACAGCCTGATGGATTTTTTAGAGGGATCGCAGAAGGATGACTTTAAGATTTCATTCCCAAAAGTACCAGAATATGAGCCAGGAGCACTTCTCGCAATGGAAAAAGAGGTGCTTGGAATTTATATCAGTGGTCATCCGCTAGAGGCTGACAGAAGTCTCATAGAGAAAAATATCACAGCAGTCAGCAGTGATTTTATTCAGGATGAGGAGACTGGAATGGCAAGGGTGCGAGATCAGGCTATTGTTACGGTAGCAGGAATGATTGCAGCAAAAACAGTTAAGACAACAAAGACAAACCAAATGATGGCATTTCTGACGCTTGAGGATTTACGAGGAACTCTTGAGGTGATTGTTTTTCCAAAAGATTACGAAAAATATCGCGCAATTCTCAGTCCAGATCAGAAAATTTTTGTTAAGGGCCGCGTGTCACTTGGAGATGAGGTGCAGGGAAAGCTGATCTGTGAAAAGATAGTGGCATTTTCTGAGATTCCGGGTGAGCTGTGGATTCAGTTTCAAGATCTTGAAAGCTACCAAATGAATGAAAAGAAGCTTCTGTCTATCTTGGCACCATGGGACGGAAAAGATACAGTAGTGGTCTATCTTTCCAACACAAGACAGTACCAAAAGCTGCCGCCAAGCCGATGTGTTGGCATTTGTCCACAGCTTATTGACCAGCTTGACCAAGTATTTGGAAAAGAAAATATAAAAACATTGAAAAAAATCAAGGAAAAGCTCTAAATTGTATTGAAAAACTTTGCAAAATCAATTAGAATAAGTATTGGTAAATTTTTAACACACTTTACCAGACAGAAAGAAAAACACAAAATGCAAGGCAAAAAGATAAGAAACATGTCAAGACAGCAAGGAGGAAACGTCATGGCAAATAAAGTAAAGACAATTGGTGTATTAACAAGTGGAGGAGATGCTCCAGGCATGAACGCCGCAATCCGCGCCGTTGTTCGTACCGGTATTGCGAAGGGTCTGAACGTAAAGGGTATTATGAGAGGTTACGCCGGACTGCTGAAAGAGGAGATCGTTGATATGGATTCCCGCAGCGTATCCGATATCATCCAGAGAGGTGGTACTATCCTTTATACAGCAAGATGTTCTGAGTTCCGTACAGAGGAGGGTCAGAAGCTTGGTGCAGAGATCTGCAGAAAGCACGGAATTGATGGTATCGTTGTAATTGGCGGTGACGGTTCCTTTAATGGAGCATGTAAGCTGGCAAATCTGGGAATCAATACAATTGGTCTGCCGGGAACTATTGATCAGGATATTGCTTGTACAGATTATACCATCGGTTTTGATACTGCAATCAATACCGCAATGGAAGCAATTGATAAGGTAAGAGATACTTCTACATCTCATGAGCGCTGCAGTATCATTGAGGTTATGGGAAGAAGCGCAGGTTACATCGCTTTATGGTGTGGTGTTGCAAATGGTGCAGAGAATATTCTTCTTCCAGAGTATTATGATGGCGATGAGCAGGCACTGATCAATCAGATCATTGAGAATCGTAAGAAGGGTAAGAAGCATCATCTGATTATTAACGCAGAGGGTGTTGGTCATTCCGCAAGCATGGCAAAGAGAATTGAGGCAGCTACAGGCATTGAGACCAGAGCAACCATTCTTGGACATATGCAGCGTGGTGGAAGCCCGACCTGTCTGGATCGTTACTATGCTTCCATGATGGGTGCTCGTGCCGTAGAGCTTCTGTGTGATGGCGCAAGCAACCGTGTTGTTGCACTGCGCGATGGTAAGTTCGTTGATTACGATATCAACGAGGCACTTGCTATGAAGAAGACTATCTCTCCATACGAGTACGAAGTAAGCAAGATGCTTTCCAGATGATATAAATGAAATACAAATAAACAATAAAGTGGTCCACGGTCTTGACTGTGGACCATTTTTATAGGAAAATAACTTAAAAAAATAAGAAAAGAGGGCGATTTATGAATCAGCAGCAAAAATATATTTTGAATTTACAGAGAAAATCCAGAGAGAGAAAGCGCGAGCAAGCATTTGTTATAGAGGGAAGAAAGATGTTTGAAGAGGCACCGGCAGATCGTGTAAAAATGATTGTGGCATCAGAGTCTTTTTGCAAGAGTAAGGAAGGTGCTGCGCTTCTAAAGGGAAAAAAATTTGACGTAGTAAGTGATTCGATTTTTGAGACACTTTCCGATACAAAGACACCGCAGGGTATTCTTGCAGTAGTAAAGCAGCAGCCATATTCATTTGAAGAACTGTTGGGAAAAGACAGAGCTTCCTTTTTGCTTATCTTAGATCATTTACAGGATCCAGGAAATTTAGGAACAATTATGCGTGCAGCTGAGGCAGCAGGAGTGACAGGTATTTTAATGAGCAGTGACTGTGTTGATATCTACAATCCAAAGACAATACGAAGCACTATGGGTGCTCTTTACCGCGTGCCGTTTGTCGTATCAGAAGATTTTGCAGGCGATATAGAGCGCTTAAAAAAGGCAGGTGTAAGCACATACGCCGCTCACCTAGGCGCAACAATCAGCTACGAAGGAGCAGACTATAAAAAGCCTTGCGCATTTATGATTGGAAACGAGGCGAACGGTCTGTCAGATGAGGTAGCAGCGCTTGCAGACTGCAAGATTCTGATTCCAATGGCAGGACAGGTAGAATCATTAAATGCAGCAATGGCGGCAACTGTTTTGATGTTTGAGGCAGCAAGACAGAGACGGAATTGAGTTTACAGTGAACTGTAACAAAACTAGGCCTCCTGTCGATTTGCGCGATGGCTCTCCCAAGAAAGCAGTTGACAATATTTATTAAAAATGTTACAATGCGTCTGTAACAAAGTTGTAATAAGTTTAATAAAATTGAAACAGTTATTACATAATTATGATATTTTTCATGTCTAGGGCAGTAAAAAAATACTGTTTGCGAAAAGTAAATGTTTCACAGACATGAAAATAAAAATGGGAGAGGTCAAATATTCAATGAAAGCTAGAGTAAAAATTCTTGTGAATGGAGCGGCAGCAACGCTTTTAACTGGTGCAGTTGCAGCTGGACTTATTATTTCTTCAACAGGTGCACTCCAGACAAAGAATAATGATGTTCTCGCCGCGCGTGAGCTTGATGAGACACAGGAAGAGATGACAAGAGAGCAGGAGCCTCAGACAGAAGCAAATGCAGAATTAGTCAGCGCTGAACGTTATCAGCTTGGCATGCTGTGGGAACATGAGCTAACGGCGAAAAAGACAACAGAAAAGTCAACTGAGTCTGACGAAAAGCGTACAGAAAATGAGAAACGTTCATCAAGTGCATCATCTGCAAGCAGTCCATTGGCAAGCTATTTTTCAGATCAGGCACTTGTAAATCCAAATACAGTAGGCAATTACTTAAATGTGCGTGCACAGGCAGATGAGAATGCAGATGTAGTCAATACCATTCAGGCAGAGGAGCTTGTATCTGTTCTTGGTGAAGATGGTGATTGGACAAAGATCGGAATAGACGATATGGAGGGCTGGGTAAAAAACGAGTACCTTCTGACAGGAGAAGAAGCTGCAGCATATATGCAGGAGAACGGAACGCTTTATGCTAGAGTAACTGTTCCGAATATGAATATTCGTCTTCGTCCTACAACATCTGCAGATATTTTGGATGTAGCATACGAATACGATGCTTATGAAGTCAGCTTGCTGGAGTCTGGCTGGGCATACTGTGTATATGACGGACCTATGAAGGGGTATCTTTCAGCAGATTGTCTTGCTGTTTCATACTCACTTGGAGAGACATGGATCAATACCGATATTGCCTTAACAGAGGAGAATGCAAAGCAGCTAGGTGTTGCAGTAAGCGAGAGCAGCGCAGAAAATATCGTACTGGCATCTGCAAATAAAGTTAATGTCAATGCTGATATATCAACTAAGGAGACAGCTGCAGGCAATCAGGAAGTATTAACAGTTCTGTCACCAGATCAGGTAATGGCAATGGCATCTCAGGCAGAAACGGTAAGTTCCCAGCAAGAGGAATCTAAAGTACAGCAGGATACTGTGCCATCATCTAGTGCAGCAACGAACGAAAATGGTACAGCAAACAGTGAGGTAGCAGCACCGTCTGAGCCGGCACAGCAGCCATCATCTGATACTGTACAGCCAACAGTACCAGAAACGCAGCCATCTTCTGAGACTATACAGCCAACAGTACCAGAAACACAGCCATCTACTGAAGCTGTGACAGTAACAGGTATCGAAGCTTTCTATGTCGGCGGTACTAAGAGTGAAGGCGATGTAGTTTGCAGCAATGAGGTATATGTCGTAGCAGCATACAGTGATGGAAATTATGCAACGATCACAGAAGGCTGGTCAAGCAATGATATAGGAATGATGCTTCACGCTGGTGAAAACGTAATTACATTGTCTTATGGCGGCTTTTCATCTAATATCGTTCTTACAGTGGCAGCAGCATCGTCTGCGGCACCGACAACACCAGAGACACAGCCGGTAGCACCAGAGACACAGCCGGCGGCACCGGAGACACAGCCAGCAGCGCCAGAGACACAGCCAGCGGCACCAGAAACGCAGCCAACAGTACCGGAGACACAGCCGTCACAGCCAACTGGAAGCATCCGTGTCACTAATGTTGCACTCAGCAGTGATTTGACACAGTATACATTAAATCTTTGCAGTCAGTATGGTGTGGACAGTTCAGTAATATTCTCTGTTATGTATCATGAGAGCCACTTTAACGCAGGTGCTACAAGCGGAAGCGGTGCACAGGGATTGATGCAGATCATTCCAAGATATAGTGCATCTCGTATGGCGAAGCTTGGTGTTACTAATCTGTATGATCCGGCATCCAACATCTTAGTTGGAATTGATTTGCTAGCAGAGTATTATCATACATATGGCAGTTGGAATCAGGCACTGACAGCATACCGTACAGGAAACGCAGGAAATGATTCTGCTTATGCAGCAACGATCCTTGGAAGTGTAGGAATGTTCCAGACTGTTTACTACGAATAATTATGAATAATAAAAAAGAGGTCATGTCGTTTTGGACATGACCTCTTTGCAGTTTGTGATGATGTAAATCAAATCACTTGGTAATCAATGTACCGGTCTTTCCTGCAAGTGCTTCCTTTACCTTATCGAGGGATGTGATGATTGCCTTGCGGTTTTCACCTGCAGCTACAAAGCTTACAGCTGAAGCAAGCTTAGGCAGCTTTGTTTCCTTTGCCATAGTCTGGCTGTCGATAAGCTCCATTGCCTCTGCAACAGATAAATGATCTGGAGAGAACTCCTGCGGTGTATCTGCATGAATGACAAAACGTTCAGTAGCAGATAAGAATAAAAGAACATCTGCGTCTAATTCGTGTGCCATCTTAGCAGCTGTGGCATCCTTCTCAATAACAGCACTGGCACCCTTTAAAACAGGACCCTGCTCTAATACAGCAATACCGCCGCCGCCGGCTGCGATTACGACCTGTCCAGCATCAGCAAGTGCACGAATAGCATCAATCTCATAGATCTCAATCGGGGCAGGAGATGCAACGATACGGCGGAAGCCGCCTTCCTCTTCACGAACAAAATTACCCTTGTCACGTTCTGCCTGTGCCTGCTCAGCTGTCATGATACGGCCGATAGATTTCAGCGGATGACTAAATGCATGATCAAATGGGTCAACCTTAACCTGTGTAATAATGGTGGATACTGTGTTAAAGATACCTCTGCGAAGCAGCTCAGTACGGATCTCATTCTGAAGGTCGTATCCAATGTAGCCCTGGCTCATAGCACTGCAGACTGCCATAGGTGCAACTGTAAAATCCTGATGTGCATTGCCAAATTCGGTCATAGCCATGTGAATCATACCAACCTGAGGACCATTGCTGTGTGTGATAACAATCTGATATTTTAATTCTGCAAGGTCAGCAATAGCTTTTGCTGCCTCCTTAACAGCAGTCTTTTGCTCTGGAAGCGTCTTTCCAAATGCATTGCGGCCAAGCGCAACGACGATTCTTTTTTTCGGCATAATGAAAACCTCCCTGTTATTTAGCCACGTGAATTGTAACTATTATTTTCCCTATCATCATACCATTGCAGAGAAAACAAATCAACGAAAAATCCAAAATACACGTAAAAAGTTTTTAAGTTGATACAGTTCTTGTATTTGCGAAAAAATTATGATATGCTACATGAGTATTAGAGGGCTTTTTTATATTTGGAGGCAATTAACAATGGAAACTATGGAAACAAAAGTAAATACAACAAATGAGACAGAATCTGCAGTACATCAAACAGGTATGATGGATATAAATGATTTTGATTATGATCTGCCAGAGGAGCTGATTGCACAGGATCCGATTGAGGACCGCAGCAGTTCAAGATTGCTTTTACTGGATAAAAAGACAGGCAAGACTCAGGATAAGATTTTTAGAGATATTATCGATGAATTAAATCCAGGTGACTGTCTTGTTATAAATAATACAAAGGTTATTCCAGCGCGTCTGATGGGTGTTAAGGAAGATACTGGTGCTCACATTGAGGTGCTTTTGCTAAAGAGAGAGCAGGATGATGTCTGGGAGGTACTTGTAAAGCCAGGAAAGAAGGCAAAGCCGGGAACAATCATTACATTTGGTGATGGACGTTTAAAGGCAGAGGTGCTTGAAGTTGTAGAGGATGGAAACAGAAAGATTCGTTTTTCTTATCAGGGAATTTTTGAAGAGATTCTTGATGAGCTTGGACAGATGCCGCTGCCGCCTTATATCACACACCAGCTTAAGGATAAGAATCGTTATCAGACTGTTTATGCAAAGTATGAAGGCTCAGCAGCAGCACCGACAGCAGGACTTCATTTCACAAAGGATCTGTTGAAGAAGATTGAGGAAAAGGGTGTTGTTATCGCAAGCGTAACTCTTCATGTTGGTCTTGGCACATTCAGACCTGTAAAGGTTGAAAATGTTCTTGAGCATCATATGCACTCAGAGTTTTATCGTATCGAGCCAGAGGAAGCAGAGAAAATCAATGCAGCAAAGAAGGCTGGAAAACGTGTCATTGCAGTAGGAACGACAAGCTGCCGCACGTTAGAGTCAGCATCTACAGAGGATGGTATTTTGAAGGCGCAGAGTGGATGGACGGATATTTTCATTTATCCAGGTTATCATTTTAAAATGGTAGATGCCTTAATTACAAACTTCCATCTGCCAAAGTCTACGCTCGTAATGCTTGTTTCTGCACTTGCTGGAAGAGAGCACATTTTAGCAGCCTACAAGGAAGCTGTTGAAAAGAAATATCGTTTCTTCTCATTTGGCGATGCGATGTTTATTCACTAAGAAAGGATATTTATATATGGAAGAAACAGTTCGTTTAAACAAATTTTTGAGTGAAAAAGGAATTTGCTCCCGCCGTGAGGCAGACCGTCTTGTTGATGAGGGAAAGGTCATGGTCAATGGCGTGTGTGCTGTTATGGGACAGAAGGTAAGCAGTGCAGATGAGATCGTTGTGGACGGAAAAAAGGTCAGCACAAAGCAGGTTAAGCCAGTATTGATTGCAGTCAATAAGCCGGCAGGAATCGTGTGTACGACAGCTCGTTTTGAGGGTGAGAAAAATATTGTAGATATGGTAAAATATCCTACTAGAATTTATCCGATTGGCCGTCTCGATAAGGAATCTGAGGGTCTGATTTTAATGACTAATCTTGGAGATCTGGCAAATGAAATTTCAAAGGCAAGCAATTCTCATGAAAAGGAATATGTTGTCACAGTTAATAATCAGGTAACAGAGAGCTTCTTAGATAAAATGAGAAGAGGTATGCATCTTGAGGAGCTTAATGCAGATACTATGCCATGCGTCTGCACAAAGACAGGAAACAGAGAATTTCATATTATTTTAAAGCAGGGCTTAAACCGTCAGATTCGTCGTATGTGCGCAGCATGTGGCTATCGTGTAGAGACATTAAAGCGTATTCGTATCATGAACATTCATCTTGGAAATATTCCGCAGGGAAACTTCCGTAATGTGACTGACGCAGAGTTTGATAAATTGATCAAGGATTTGTAAATGCCAGGGTCGAAAAGTCACAAGCTGATCATGCTTGCATGAATAGGCTTGTGACCTTGAGACCCGTTAAAACATGAGGATGCAGCGATTTTCGAAGAAAATCAGCGAATCCGAATGTTTTTAGAATTTCGAGAGTTACGAAGTAACGGAGAAATTCGTAGGCATTTAAATACAATAGTGAAAGGAAAAGGCAGGTTTATTATGTCCGATTTGGAGCGTATGAAGGAGCTGGTAGAGCAGCTTGATGCGGCGGCGAGAGCATATTATCAGGAAAGCAAAGAGCTGATGAGCAATAAGGAATATGATGAGCTTTATGATGAGCTTGCTGCACTTGAAAAAAAGACTGGAACAGTGCTTGCAAAAAGCCCGACTGCACATGCCGGATATGAGGTATTAAGTGCACTTCCAAAAGAAAATCATCCATCACCAATGCTGTCTCTTGATAAGACGAAGGAAGTGTCGCAGCTTCAGGAATTTTTAAAAGATCAGACAGGCATACTTTCCTGGAAGCTTGATGGTCTTACTATTGTATTAACATATGAGAATGGTACATTGACAAAGGCTGTGACACGTGGAAATGGAATCACAGGAGAGGTTGTCACACAAAATGCCAGACAGTTTGAAAATCTTCCAGCTAAGATTCCATTTAAGGGGCGTCTGGTGCTGCGTGGTGAGGCAGTTATTTCCTATAAGGATTTTGAGCGAATCAACGAGGAAAATCCTGATGCGGATGCAAAGTATAAAAATCCGAGAAACTTGTGTGCAGGTTCTGTGCGCCAGTTAAATAGTCAGGTAACAGCAGGCCGTCATGTTCAGTTTATCGCATTTGCGCTCGTCTCGGCAGAGGATATGACCTTTAATAATTCAAGACGCTGCCAGTTTGAATGGCTTGCTGCGCAGGGGTTTGATGTTGTGACATACCGCATGGTAACTTCGACAGATCTTCCTGATTCTGTGAAGTGGTTCGCAAATCATATTGAATCGAATGAACTGCCATCAGATGGACTAGTTCTTTTGATGGATGATATCGCCTATGGTGAAAGTCTTGGAAACACAGCTAAATTTCCACGAAATGCCATGGCATTTAAGTGGAAGGACGAGACGGCAGAGACTACCCTTAGAGAGATTCACTGGAGTCCATCACGCACGGGACTTATAAATCCTGTTGCCGTGTTTGACCCTGTTGAGTTAGAGGGAACAACAATAACGCGTGCGAGCGTCCATAATGTTTCAATTGTGGAAAGCTTAAAACTTGGAATTGGTGATACAATCACTGTTTACAAGGCAAATATGATCATTCCTCAGATTGCAGAGAATCTGACACAAAGCAGTAACTTAACAATTCCGTCTGTCTGTCCAGTCTGCGGCGGACCAACAAAGCTTGTTACTAATGACGAGGTAACATGTCTGTACTGTGAAAATCCTGCATGTACGGCAAAGCAGACAAAAGCCTTTGAACTTTTTGTGAGCAGAAATGCCATGAATATGGAAGGTTTGTCAGAAGCGACCATTGAAAAGTTTATCGACTCTGGCTTTATTCACAGCTTTGCTGATATTTTCCATTTAAAGGAACATGCAGATGAAATTTGCAAGATGGATGGCTTTGGTGAAAAGTCATGTTCCAATTTGATTGCCTCAATTGATAAGGCAAGAAAGGTTAAGCTTCCAGCATTAATCTATGCACTTGGTATTCCAGGAATTGGTGTGGCAAATGCAAAGGTGCTTGCGCGTGCTTTCCACCAAGATCTTGATAAGCTTAGGGCAGCCACAGCAGAAGAGCTCACTGCGGTTGATGGTATTGGCGATGTTATGGCACAGGCTGTCTGCGATTATTTTAACGATTCAGAAAAAATGGGACAGTTAGATTCGCTCCTTAAGGAACTGGAACTTGTTTTGGAAGAAAATAATGAAAAACAGTATCTTGAAAACCTTACATTTGTGATTACCGGATCTGTCCATCATTTTGCAAACAGAAATGAGCTGAAAAACTATATTGAAAAGCATGGCGGCAAGGCAGCAGGGAGTGTATCAGCTAAGACAAGTTATCTTATTAATAACGACAAAGAATCAACTTCTTCCAAAAACAAAAAGGCAAAGGAGCTTGGTGTTTCTATCCTTTCAGAAGAGGATTTTCTTGATCTGTGCAAAAAAATGGAAGCTGGCGAGTAACGTAAAAAATGTATTCAATAAATATGAAAAGAGAATAACTTATGCCAATACGTGTAGATAATGACCTGCCTGCAAGGGAGGTACTCGAGTCTGAAAATATTTTTATGATGGGAGAGGAGCGTGCAGATACGCAGCAGATCCGTCCACTCGAGATAGTAATATTGAATTTGATGCCGCTAAAGCAGGATTATGAGATCCAACTTCTTAGGGCACTGTCAAATACGCCGCTGCAGGTCAATGTTACCTGTATGAATGTGAGCAGTCATGTGTCAAAGCACACATCTGCCAGCCATATCAATAAATTTTATACTACCTTTGAAGCCGTACGAAATATGTACTTTGACGGACTGATCATAACTGGTGCCCCAGTCGAGACAATGGAGTTTGAGGAAGTTTCTTACTGGGAGGAGTTAGCGAGCATTATGGAATGGTCAAAGACAAACGTTACGAGCACGTTTCATATTTGCTGGGGAGCACTTGCCGGTCTTTATTATCATTATGGTATTCAAAAGACACCGACAGGAAAGAAGCTTTCAGGTGTGTATAGCCACCGTCTTCTTGACCGCTGTGAGCCTATTGTGCGAAGCTTTGATGATGTGTTTTACGCACCGCATTCGCGTTACTTTGGCGTAAAAAGAGATGATGTGTTAGCAAATGAACATCTTATGCTGCTTGCAGAATCAGATGAGGCAGGCTGCTATCTGATTAAAGACGATCAGGGAAATATTTATCTGCTTGGTCATCCAGAGTATGACCGCATGTCACTCGACGCAGAATATAAGCGTGATCTGGCAAAAGGCATGGATGCAGAGGTTCCGGTTCATTATTATGAGAACGATGATCCATCCACAACTCCGCTTCTTACATGGAGAGGGCATGCTAACACGCTGTATACGAACTGGTTGAATTTTTATGTTTATCAGGCGACGCCATATAAATGGTAATATGTACAAAACACTTGCGTGATTCTGCAAAATGAATTATAATGAATACGATTTTCGCATGTGTATCGGTGTTTTTTACAGAAAAATAAAAAACTATATTCATATACTTGATATTTGACGCAAGATTTGTTATATTTATAACAAGTTCGTTAATGAAATATCAATCTCGCGAAATACGAAAGGAGTTTATAATGGGAAGTAAGATTACTATTATTGGAGCAGGCAGCGTTGGTTCTACAATTGCTCATATTTTATCACTGAAGCCATATGTATCAGAACTCGTCATGATCGATATCCTTAAGGATAAGGCAGACGGTGAGATCATGGATATGGCACAGGGAACTGGTTTTAGAGATCCGATTTCCATGATTGCTGGTGATTACGAGGATGCAGCAGGTTCTGATATTGTGATTGTTACCTCTGGTGTAGCAAGAAAGCCTGGCCAGACCCGTATTGAGTTAGCAAAGACCAATGTTGCAATCATGAAGAACATTGCACCTCAGGTAGCAAAGCATGCACCGAATGCACTGTGCATCATCGTAGCAAATCCGGTAGATGTACTGACTTATGCATTCTTAAAGTATTCAGGAATGAAGGAGAATCAGGTAATTGGTTCTGGTACACTGCTTGATACAGTACGTCTTACCTATAAGCTTTCTCAGGAGCTTGGAATTGCACAAAGAAGCATCAAGGGCTACGTTTTCGGTGAGCACGGAGATACTTCCTTTATTCCGTGGAGTATGGTAACGGTTGAAGGCATCAAGCTTGATGAGTACACAAAGGGTGCAAGAAGACTTGGCATTGATGCAAATGATTTTGATCCAGATGAAGTAATCACCTATGTACGCAAGTCCGGCGGAGAAATCATCAAGAGAAAGGGTGCTACCTTCTATGGCGTAGCAAATTCTGTTGTTGATGTCTGTGAGGCATTGATGGGTGCTCAGGATCTTGTAACTGTTGTATCTTCCATGATGCATGGTGAGTATGGCGTAGATGATGTCTGCACCAGCTGCTTAACTGTAATTGGACCAAACGGTGTAAAGGGCAAGATCGAGGCAACGCTGACAGATGAAGAGGTTGCAAAGTTTAAGGCAAGTGCAGAAGCACTTAAGGCTGTTATTAAGGAAATGGATATTGAGTAATTAAAAAGCAGCAGACAACCTTTGGCGGGGCCTTGTGGGGCGTCGCCAAAGAATTATGTCTGTTTATGTTTTTTTTCTACATTTAGCAGAATTTACAAATTTAAGGAGGACTACTTACTATGGAGTATCGTATTGAAAGAGATTCCATGGGCGAGATGCAGGTTCCGGCAGATCGCTACTGGGCTGCTCAGACTCAGAGAAGTTATCAGAATTTCAAGATTGGTATCGAGAAGATGCCAACTGAAATTGTACATGCATTTGGTATCTTAAAGAAGGGTGCTGCAATTGCAAATTTCAATCTTGGTAAGCTGGATGAGGAAAGAAAGAACGTCATCTGCCAGGCAGCAGACGATGTAATTAGCGGCAAGCTGATGGATCATTTCCCACTTGCTGTATGGCAGACTGGAAGCGGTACACAGTCTAATATGAACAGCAATGAGGTTATCGCAAACCGCGGAAATGAGATCGCAGGAAAGAAGCTTCTTCATCCAAACGATCACATTAATATGTCACAGAGCTCCAATGATACATTCCCGACTGCACTTCATATCGCAGCAGCTATGAGTATCGAGGACAATCTGTTCCCGGCTATGGATAAGCTGACTGAGACCTTAAAGCGTCTTGAGTCTGAGAATGAGGATGTTGTTAAGAGTGGTCGTACTCATCTTCAGGATGCAGTTCCGATTCGTTTCTCTCAGGAGATCAGTGGCTGGAGAAATATGCTTGAGAAGACAAAGAAGATGTTAGAGGCATCTCTTCCGGGCTTAAAGGAGCTGGCACTTGGCGGTACTGCTGTTGGAACAGGACTGAATGCACCAAAGAACTTCGGACCAGAAGTTGCAAAGGTAATCAGCGAGCTGACAGGAAAAGAGTTTGTTACAGCTGAGAACAAGTTCCATGCACTTACAGCAAAGGATGATATTACATTTGCACACGGCGCATTAAAGGCACTTGCTGCTGATCTTATGAAGATCGCAAATGATGTTCGTTGGCTGGCAAGCGGTCCAAGATGTGGTCTTGGCGAAATTTCAATTCCGGAGAATGAGCCGGGAAGCTCTATTATGCCAGGTAAGGTAAATCCGACTCAGTGCGAGGCAATGACTATGGTTGCTGTTCAGGTAATGGGCAACGATGCTGCAATCGGATTCGCTGCAAGCCAGGGTAATTTCGAGCTGAATGTATTCATGCCGGTTATCGCATACAATTTCCTGCAGTCTGTAAGACTTCTGTCTGATGTCATCGTTTCCTTCAATGACAACTGTGCAGTTGGAATCAAGGCAAACAGAGAGAAGATGAAGCACAACCTGCACAACTCCTTAATGCTTGTAACTGCTTTGAACCCATATATCGGATATGACAACGCAGCAAAGACCTCTAAGAAGGCATACAAGGAGAATATTTCCTTAAAGGAAGCCTGTGTACAGTTAGGATTTTTGACAGCAGAGAAGTTTGATGAGGTATTCCATCCGGAAGAGATGGCATAAGCCGCAGGTAACGCCGCAGCTGTCTTGGCTGCGGCACAAAAACATAGCCACTATGTGGCAGAATGGAAGGAACTATGAAGTATAGCTACTACCCAGGGTGTACCCTGAAGACAAAGGCAAAAGAGCTCAATGACTATGCCATTGCTTCTGCAAAGGCACTGGGCATTGAGATGGAGGAGATTGAGGATTGGCAGTGCTGCGGCGGTGTATATTCTACCGCTACAGATGAGATTGCCAATAAGCTTTCTTCCGTCAGAGCTCTGGCTCAGGCAAGAGATAAGGGACAGGATCTTCTGACTCTGTGCTCCGCTTGTCATAATGTAATTAAGCGTGTCAATAATGACATGAGAAACAACGAGGATTTCCGTACAAGAGCTAACAATTACATGGCACCTGATATGGAATACAATGGTGAGGCCAATGTAATTCATTACCTCGAGATGCTGCGCGATGTAGTAGGCTTTGACAACTTAAAGAAGGCAGTTGTAAATCCGTTAAAGGGAAAGAAAATTGCTGCTTATTATGGCTGTCTGTTACTTCGTCCGGGCAAAGTAATGGAGTTTGATGATCCAGAGAATCCACAGATCATGGAGGATTTCATTAAGGCTATCGGTGCAACTCCAGTTATCTTCTCACAGCGCAATGAGTGCTGCGGCGGATACATGACCTTAAACGATAAGGAACTGGCACAAAAGAGAAGCAATGCGGTTGTAGCATCTGCTTTAGAGCAGCAAGCAGACTGCATGATCACAGCCTGTCCTCTTTGCCGTTACAACCTCGTAGCCAATGCAACTGAAAACCAGATTCCAGTTTACTATTTCACTGAGCTGTTAGCAGAGGCGCTTGGCGTAAAAGAGGAGGTGCAGGCATGAATATCAATAAAGAAATGATTACTGATATCAGTGGTGTGAACCCGCGCAAGTGTATGAAGTGCGGAAAATGTTCTGCAACCTGTCCGGCATTTGATGCAATGGATTATCATCCACATCAGTTTGTTGATATGGTAGAAAACGGAAGAATCGAGGCACTGATGCAGTCTAAGTCCATTTGGAACTGCTTAAGCTGCATGGCATGTGTACAAAGATGTCCAAGAAGCGTTGAACCTGGAAAATTAGTAGAAGCAATTCGTCTGGCTGTCATTCGTCAGCAGGGCATGAATCATTTAAGCGAGGAAGCAATTCCAGAGCTGCTTGATCCAGAGCTTCCACAGCAGGCAATTGTCAGCGCATTCCGCAAGTATAAGAGATAAAGAAAGGCTGGTTTACATATGCAGAAAATAGGAGTATTTGTATGTTGGTGCGGAAGCAATATCGCAGCAACTGTCGATGTTGCGGCTGTGGTTGAAGCCTTAAAGGTTCAGCCGGGCGTAGTATACGCAACCGACTATCAGTATATGTGTTCTGCCAGCGGACAGAACATCATTAAGGATGCCATCAAGGAATACGGACTGACCGGCGTAGTAATCTGTTCCTGTTCTCCTCGTATGCATGAGGCAACCTTCCGCAAGACCGTACAGGCAGCGGGATTAAATCCATACATGCTTGAGATTGCAAACATTCGTGAGCAGTGTTCATGGATTCATAAGGATATCAAGGAAGCAACTGAGAAGGCAATCATTTTAGGCCGTTCCGCAATCGCAAAAGTTCAGTTAAATGCACCTCTTACCTCTCAGACAAGCCCAGTTGTAAAGCGTGCGCTTGTAATCGGAGGCGGTATCGCAGGTATCCAGACTGCACTGGATATTGCAGATGCTGGTTTTGAGGTTGATATCGTAGAGAAGAAGCCAACAATCGGTGGTAAGATGTCTCAGCTTGATAAGACATTCCCAACACTTGACTGTGCGGCATGTATTTTGACACCAAAGATGGTAGATGCAGGTGCAAACGATAAGATTCATCTGTATACCTACTGTGAGGTAGATAAGGTTTCAGGTTTCGTAGGAAACTTCAGTGTAACCATCAAGCAGAAGCCGCGTTACGTTGATCCGGTAAAATGTACAGGATGTGGTGCTTGTACCGAGAAATGTCCGTCCAAGAAGACACCAAACGAGTTTAACATGGGTCTGGACAACAGACCGGCAATCTACATCCCATTTGCACAGGCAGTTCCGAAGTTAGCAGTTATCGATCGCGATGCATGTATTCACTTCAAGACTGGCAAGTGCGGACTTTGTGTGAGAACTTGTGGTGCAGGAGCGATCAATTATGATCAGAAGGAAGAGTTTATCACCAAGGAGTACGGTGCAATCGTAGTTGCAACAGGTTACAATCAGATTAAGCCTGTTAAGTTTGATGAGTATCTGTATTCACAGAGCAAGGATGTTGTTACTTCCTTAGAGTTTGAGCGTATCATGAACGCAGCAGGCCCGACAAAGGGACAGCTTGTATGTCCGTCTGACGGAAGACATCCAAAGAAGATCGTATTTGTACAGTGTGTAGGCTCCAGAGGAGATTCCTGCAGAGACAAGTCTTACTGTTCAAAGATCTGCTGTATGTACACAGCAAAGCATGCAATGCTTGTAAAGGATCATCATCCGGATATCGACGTTACTGTATTTTATATTGATGTTCGTACACCAGGTAAGAACTTTGATGAGTTCTATCGTCGTGCTGTAGAGCAGTATGGTGTACATTATATTAAGGGTATGGTCGGAAAGGTAGAGCAGGGTCAGGGCTGCCTTAAGGTTCAGGCTTCTGATCTGTTAAACAACGAGCAGATCCATATGGATGCAGATATGGTTGTTCTTGCATCTGCAATTGAGCCAGATGAGAGCGCAAGAAATCTTGCAACGATGCTGACTGCAAGTATGGATACAAACGACTTCTTTACAGAGGCTCATGCAAAGCTTCGTCCTGTAGAGAGCCCGACAGCTGGTATCTTCTTATCAGGTGTTTGCCAGGGACCAAAGGATATTCCGGAGACTGTTGCACAGGCAAGTGCTGCTGCAGCAAAGGTAATCGGCCTTCTTGCAAAGGATTCCCTGCTTTGCAACGCATGTGTAGCTCATTCTGATGAGACATTGTGTAACGGATGTTCACAGTGTGCAAATGTCTGCGCATATGGTGCTATCACCTATGAAGAGAGACTTGTTATGGACAAGGGTGTTCGTGAGACAAGAAGAGTTGCAGTTGTTAATGAAGCAATCTGCCAGGGCTGCGGTGCTTGTACGGTTACATGTCCGTCCGGCGCTATGGACCTGAAGGGATTTGCAAATAATCAGATTATGGCGGAGGTAGACGCAATATGCAAGTAAATGAGACAAATGAAAACAAAGAGTTTACTCCTCTGATCGTGGCATTCTGCTGTAACTGGTGTTCCTATGCGGGAGCAGACTTAGCTGGAAGCAGCCGTCTGAATTATCCGGCAAATGTCAAGATTATTCGTGTACCATGCTCCTGCCGTGTAAATCCGCTGTTCATTTTGCGTGCGTTTGAGAGAGGTGCTGATGGTGTTATCCTGTGTGGATGTCATCCGGGCGACTGCCATTACACAACTGGTAACTACTACGCAAGAAGAAGAATGACACTTCTGTTCTCTATGCTTGATTATCTGGGCATTGAGAAGGAGAGAGCAAGAGTGGAGTGGGTTTCTGCAGCAGAGGGTGCAAGATTTGCATCTGTTATGAATGATTTTGTGGACACCATTACAAAGCTTGGTGAAAACAGAAAGTTGAGGGATCTGCGATGCGAGAAATAAAAGAATTACTGGTGTCAAAAATCAATGAGCTTATTGATAACGGCACTGTAGACCGCGTGATCGGCTGGAAGGCCGGTGAATTCTGCTACGACGTATCTCCGGCTATCTTCACAAAGGAGAATCTGGACGAACTCGTTTATAATAGCTTCTGCGGCGCAAACCAGAGTAAATTTTTAGTAGGCGCTGCAACAATGGATGTGCCGTTCCGTGCACCGAATGCACCGGAACCGCCGCAGCCAAAGAAGATCCTTGCACTGCTTAAGCCGTGTGACTGCTACAGCTACAATCAGCTGCAGACAGAGCACAGACTGGACGCAGAGAAGGTTTATGCACTGGGAATCCCATGTACCGGAATGATCGATGTTAATAAGATCAAGGCAAAGGGAATCACAGGTATCCTTGGCATCGAGGAAGAGGGCGATACCATTAAGGTAAAGACTCTTTACGGTGATGAGGAGTGCAAGAAGAGTGAAGTGCTGTTAGAGCGCTGTATGGTATGCAAGGGCAAAAATCATGTAGCCGGCGATGAACTTTTAATTCCAGATGAGGAAGCACCAGAAGTTCCAGTAAGTGCAGATCGTATGGCTGAGGTTGCAAAGCTTGAGGCAATGACAGAGCAGGAGCGTTTTGATTTCTGGAGAAGCCAGCTGTCAAAGTGTATCCGCTGCAATGCATGTCGTAATGCATGTCCAGCATGTACATGCCGTACCTGCGTATTTGATAACCCGAAGTCCGGAGTTGCTGCTAAGGTAAACAATACTGATTTCGAGGAGAATATGTTCCACGTTATTCGTGCATTCCATGTAGCTGGTCGTTGTACCGACTGTGGTGAGTGCAGCAGAGTATGTCCGCAGAACATTCCTCTTCATCTGTTAAATCGTAAGTTCATCAAGGATATTGATACATTCTACGGTGATTTCCAGGCAGGAACTGAGGTTGGCGTAAGAGGACCGCTGATTTCTTATACTAAGGAAGACTGTGAGCCGAGTATCGTTATGGAGAGGGGGAATTAATCATGTTAAAGATTGCTATGAGTGAGATTTCCCGCCTGTTTGATGCGATTCAGGCTGTGGATGAACTGTATTTGCCGGTAGAGAAGGGCAATGAGGTAGAATTTGGTCTTTATTCTGCAGATGCAAAGGTACGTCTTGATGCACTTCAGACTGTAAAGTCTGCAAAGGATATGTTCTTCCCGTTCCAGGAAGATCTGATGAAATTCCATATGGACGGAAAGAAGATCTCTGTAGAGGCAGCTGCAAAGAAGGATAAGGATTTTGTTGTATTTGGTGTCAGAGCATGTGATGCAAGAAGCTTTTCAATTTTGGATAAGGTTTTTCTTGCTGATCCGGTTGATACTTATTATCAGGCAAGAAGAGAGCATGGCATTGTTGTATCTATGGCATGTCACAGACCAGAGGAAACTTGTTTTTGCAGTACCTTTGGAATTGATGCAACTAAGCCAGAGGGTGATGTTGTAACATGGATCGCAGAGGATACCCTTTACTGGGAAGCACAGACAGAGAAGGGCGAGGGCTTAACTAAAAAGGTTGAGGCTGTTTTAGCAGAGAGCGATTCTAAGGCAGTAGAGGCACAGCAGGCTGCTGTTAAGGAAATCTTAAAGAAGCTGCCTCTTGCTGATCTTGATCTTTCCTATTTCACTTCTCATCCAGAGTTAGAGATCTTCAAGAGAGAAGAGTGGAAGGAACTGTCAAGCCACTGCTTAGGTTGCGGAACATGTACATTTGTATGTCCGACATGTCAGTGCTACGATGTGCGTGACTATGATACAGGACATGGTATTGAGCGTTACCGCTGCTGGGATTCCTGTATGTACCGTGATTTCACAATGATGGCTCACGGAACAAACCGTAAGAGTCAGGTAGAGCGTTTCCGCCAGAGATTCATGCACAAGCTGGTTTATAATCCGCTTAGAAATGATGGTGAGTTCTCCTGCGTAGGCTGCGGCCGCTGCTTAAAGAAGTGCCCAAATTCCCTGAATATCGTTAAGGTAGCAAAAACATTGGGAGGTACACAGGCATGAGTGAGAGAAGAGAAGAATTAATTCCTGCTCTTGGCGTTGTTACTGAGATCCGTAAGGATACACCGGATGTAAAGACATTCCGTGTTGTAACGCCAGACGGCAAGAAAGCATTTGAACATAAGCCTGGCCAGTGTGCCATGCTTTCCGTTCCAGGTGTAGGAGAGGGTATGTTTTCTATTACCTCTTCTCCGACACAGGAAGAATATATGGAGTTTTCCATTAAGAAGTGCGGATGTCTGACTAGCTGGCTTCATGCAATTGAACCAGGTCAGATGATCACAATCCGTGGACCATATGGAAATGGATTCCCGGTAGATACCGAGTTAAAGGGCAAAAATTTGCTGTTTATCGCAGGTGGTATCGGACTGGCTCCGCTTCATTCTGTAATCAACTATTGCCGTCACTATCGTGATCAGTACGGTGATATTGATATTATTTACGGTTCCCGTTCTATGGATGATCTTGTAGACATCAAGGAAATTCAGGACGAGTGGTGCAACGAGGAAGGAATTAACGTTCATCTGACTATCGACCGCCCGCAGGAGGGTTGGGATGGCCATGTTGGATTTGTTCCAAGCTACGTAAATGAGCTGAATCTTTCCTTAGACAAGACAATTCTGATCTGTGGACCGCCGATCATGATCAAGTTTACTCTGCAGAATCTGCAGGCACTGGGCTTCTCAAAGAGCCAGGTATATACAACCATGGAGCTTCGCATGAAGTGCGGTATCGGAAAGTGCGGCCGCTGCAATATCGGTTCCAAGTATGTCTGCAAGGACGGTCCGGTATTCCGCTTCGACCAGCTGGATGAGCTGCCAGACGAGTATTAATCGCGAAGACAATGAGCCGTGCGCAGTCGAAGAAAAGTGAATGCATCATGTTTACATGAAAGCAGACACTTTTCTGAGACTGCATAGGGCGAAGCCCGCGTGCGAGCGTGCGCGAAGCACATGCGAGAGCAGCACGGCGCAATAAAGATTTGTAAATGAATATGGAGGAAATATAATAATGGACGAAATGATTACAGTTTATTTATATGGTAAGAAATATACTGTTCCCTCCAGCCTGACAATTATGGAAGCTTTTGAGTATTCCGGTTATCAGCTGGTTCGTGGCTGCGGCTGCCGTAACGGTTTCTGTGGTGCTTGTGCTACTATTTACCGTATTAAGGGTGAGACAACTCTTCATGGCTGCCTGGCATGTTCCACAAAGGTTGAGGACAACATGTGTGTAGCATCTCTGCCGTTCTTCCCGTTAGAGAAGGAAATCTATAACATTGAGGAGATCCGTCCAACTCAGGAGATCATGATGCAGCTGTATCCGGAGATCTATTCCTGTATCGGATGTAATGCCTGTACAAAGGCTTGTACACAGCAGTTAAACACCATGCAGTACATTGCATATGCACAGCGCGGTGAGTACGAGAAGTGTGCAGAGGAGTCCTTCGACTGTGTAATGTGTGGTGTCTGCTCATCCAGATGTCCGGCTGGAATTTCTCATCCGCAGGTTGCATTACTTGCAAGAAGATTGACCGGTAAGTACTTAAAGCCAGAAGCAAAGCACCTGACAAAGCGTGTTGAGGAGATTGCAGAAGGAGATTTCGATGAGGCGATGAAGGAAATCATGAGCAAGTCTGTAGACGAGCTGAAGGATATGTACAACAATCGTGTAATCGAAAAATAAAGGAGGACGAATAAGATGAGCTTTCCATATACAGAGGAAATGATGGAGTCTGTCAAGAAAGTTGAAGCCACCAGAGCAGCCCGTATGGCAGCAGAGCCGAGACGTATGACAGCAGAAGAAAAGGATGCACTGCTTGAGCAGTATCATCCAGACTATAATCTTTCTAGCTTTGCAGAGATTATAGTAGGACCGAACAAGGGCGAGAAGGCTCCGAAGGAGTTAGTAGAGCTTTTACAGGCAAAGAGCCGTGTTCAGGGAATGACCTTAGATCTGGCTCATCCGGATTATGACGTTGACGTTCTTGTTATCGGCGGCGGCGGTTCCGGTGCATCTGCAGCAATTGAGGCACACGAGGCAGGCGCAAACGTAATGATCGTTACCAAGCTTCGTATCGGTGATGCCAACACCATGATGGCAGAGGGTGGTATCCAGGCAGCAGATAAGGAAAATGATTCTCCAGCACAGCATTACTTAGATGTAATGGGCGGCGGACATTTCGCAAACGTTCCAGAGCTTGTTGAGAAGCTTGTTATGGACGGACCAGATTGTATCAAGTGGTTAAATGACCTTGGCGTTCTGTTTGATAAGGATAAGGACGGCAACATGATTACCACACACGGCGGCGGAACTTCCAGAAAGAGAATGCATGCAGCAGCAGACTACTCTGGTGCTGAGATCATGAGAGTTCTTCGTGATGAGGTTCAGAACCGTAAGATCCCGGTTGTTGATTTCACATCTGCAATCGAGATCATCAAGGATACTGAGGGTAAGGCAGCTGGTGCTGTTTTACAGAACATGGAGACAGGTGAGATCTTAATCGCTCGTGCAAAGTGCGTAATCATCGCAACTGGTGGTGCAGGAAGACTTCACTATCAGGGATTCCCAACATCCAACCACTACGGTGCAACAGCAGATGGTCTGGTACTTGCTTACCGTGCAGGTGCAAGACTTCTGTATCAGGATACCTTACAGTATCATCCAACTGGTGTTGCATTCCCATCTCAGATCTACGGTGCACTCGTAACTGAGAAGGTTCGTTCCATGGGCGCACAGTTCGTCAATGTAAACGGTGAGGCATTTATGCATCCACTGGAGACCAGAGACGTTGCTGCATCTGGTGTAATCCGTGAGGTATCCAGAGGAAACGGTGTTCATACACCACTTCGCGATGGTATCTGGCTGGATAGCCCGATGATCGATGCAATCCACGGCGAGGGAACTCTGGAGAAGAGACTTCCAGGTATGCTTCGTATGTACTTAAGATACGACATCGATATGAGAAAGGTGCCGATCGTAATTTACCCAACACTGCATTACCAGAACGGTGGTGTTCGTGTCAGCGTAAATGGTATGTCTGATGTTGAGAATCTGTATGTTGCAGGTGAGGCAGCAGGTGGTGTTCATGGAAGAAACCGTCTGATGGGTAACTCACTTCTGGATGTTATCGTATTCGGTCGTAATGCAGGTCAGGAAGCAGGTAAGCAGTTTAAGAATGTTACACTGTCTGATCTGACACTGGAGCATGTTGACAACTTCGAGAAGGAGTGTGAGGCAGCAGGCATCCATACCGATGAGGTATCTCCGAAGATCTTACCAGATTACAGAAGAAAAAAGTAATTCAATAAAATAAAAGCAAAAAAGCCGGGGAAACCCTCCGGCTTTTTTGAGCACAATGAAAAAAATATCAAATAGTAATAAAAATGGGGGAAGGCTATGGGATATATAAACAGTGTCCTCTCAAATCCGGCATTTCAAGTTTTTTTAATTGCAATGATCGGATATATCATAGGACGCATTAAAATTAAAGGAATTGAGGTAGGAGATGCCGGTATTCTGATTGTATCACTGATTGCCGGACACTTTGGAGTAACCTGTCCGTCATTTGCAAAGAGCATCGGTATCGTATTGTTTGTAGCATCGGTTGGTTTGATTGCTGGACCAAAGTTTTTTCATAATTTCATGCACAACTTCAAGTCTTACGTTATACTTGGCTTTTGCATTATTATTGCCGGCGGACTTTGTACAGCAGCTATCTGTCTGATTGGAAATGTAAATGGTGCTTTGGCAGCCGGACTGCTTTCAGGTGCCCTGACAAGTACACCAGGATTTGCAGCCGCACAGGAGGCAGCTGGCAGCGCAAAGGATATTGTATCAGTAGGCTATGGAATTGCCTACCCATTTGGTGTTATTGGAGTCGTACTGTTTGTGCAGCTGATGCCAAAAATCTTAAAGGTTGATATGGCAAAGGAACGCGCAAAGCTTGCAGAGGATGCAGGAAATGCACCAAAGAGTTTTAAGACAAAGGGTTTAATCGCTGTTGATTCGCTTGGCATGATGCCGCTTTGCCTGACAATTGTACTTGGCTTAATCATTGGTCTTATAAAGATTCCGCTTCCAGGTGGTGCTTTCTTTTCACTTGGAACATCTGGCGGTCCGTTAATTGCTGGTCTGTTAATTGGTCATATTGTGCACATTGGACCGATTGATCTAAAGCCGAAAAAGAGCGTCATGGAATGTATGCGTGAATTTGGTCTGATTCTTTTCCTGATAGGAGCAGGCTGCGAGGGCGGAGCTGGTTTTGTCGATACACTTATAGAACAAGGTCCGATTCTTTTCGTGTATGGAATGATAATGACACTTGTTCCGATGATTGTCGGTTACTTATTTGCAAAGAAGGTATTAAAGCTTCCGATCCTCAACAACATGGGTGCTTTGTGCGGTGGTATGACAAGTACACCAGCACTTGGCTCACTGATTCAGGTAGCAGGAACAGATGATGTGGCATCTGCCTATGCATCAACCTACCCAATTGCACTTGTAACAGTTGTGCTTGTGGAGCAGATGATAGTGCTGTTGTTCTAACTAAAGTTAAATGAGAAAAACTATCAAAAAGGCAATTCGCAGCAAATGCGGGTTGCTTTTTTTGCTGCCTTTCATGTATAATGCATTGGCTAGAAATACAAAGAGAAAGGAAAACACGAATGATCAAAAAACGACTTTTAAATATGGTGCCAGAAAGTAAGCGCTATATTGCTTTTAATGTATTGTTTCAGTGGATCTCGTTGATTGCCAATATTGTTATGATGGCAGCAATCACAGGACTTTTGGCATCACTGTTTTTGGGAACCAATAGCAATGAGCAGATTGGAAAAACAGCAGTGATTTGCGTGATCGTACTTTTTGTGCGTGCAATTTGCAGTATCTGTTCTTCCCGCATGGGATATCTGTCATCCAAGACGGTAAAGAAAGTAATCCGCGAGCAAATTTATAAGAAGCTTCTTCGACTGGGAACTGGCTACAAAGAAAAGGTTCAAACCTCTGAGATCGTACAGGTGGCAGTAGAGGGTGTTGAGCAGCTTGAGACGTATTTTAGCGCGTATATGCCACAATTTTTCTATGCAATGCTTGCACCGCTAACTCTTTTTATTGTCCTTTGCTTTGTCAATGTGCCATCAGCAGTGGTTCTTCTTATCTGTGTTCCGTTAATTCCGATCGCGATTGCAGCTGTGCAGACATGGGCGAAAAAGCTGTTGTCGAAATATTGGGGGCAGTACACAGCACTTGGTGACACATTTCTTGAAAATTTACAGGGATTGACAACCCTGAAAATTTACCAGTCAGATGCCTACAAAAATGAAGAAATGAATCAAGAAGCAGAAAAGTTTCGAAAGATCACAATGAAGGTACTGACGATGCAGTTAAATTCAATTACGATTATGGATTTTATCGCATACGGTGGCGCTGCACTTGGAATGATTCTTGCTGCGACGCAGTTTCAGTCTGGTCATGTCGATTTACAGGGTTGTCTTTTGATTATTCTTTTATCAGCAGATTTCTTTATTCCGATGCGTCAGCTTGGCTCCTTCTTCCATATTGCAATGAATGGAATGGCAGCAAGCGACAAGATTTTCGCACTCCTTGATTTACCAGAGCCAGATCAAGCAAAAAAGGATTGCCAGAGGGAAGGAGATATTGTCTGCGAAAATGTTTGTTTTTCCTACGATGGAGAGAGACAAGTTCTTACAGATATCAATTTAACGATTGCAAAGAAAGGACTCACCGCGATTGCAGGAGAGAGTGGATGTGGAAAATCAACGATTGCATCCATTTTGATGGGCAGATCAAAAAATTATAAAGGAAGCATCAAAATTGGTGATACAGAGCTTCGTGACATTTCAGAAGAAAGTCTGCTGAAGCATATTACCTATGTCAGTCATCAAAGCTATCTGTTTAAGGGAACTGTTCGTGAGAATTTGCTGATGGGCGACCCAAAAGCAATCGACGACAAGCTGTGGGAAGTGCTAGAGCACGTCAATTTGGCAGCATTTTTGAGGACAGAAAACGGACTTGACACAGTTGTCCTAGAAAAGGGAAGCAATTTTTCAGGTGGACAGTGTCAAAGACTTGCACTTGCAAGGGCACTTCTTCACGATAGCCCAGTCTATATTTTTGACGAGGCAACTTCGAATATTGATGTGGAGAGTGAAAATGATATTATTGCGGAAATGCTTAGAATGGCTCAGACCAGGAGTGTGTTTGTCATCTCACATCGACTTGCCAATATCACAAAAGCTAACCAAATTTATGTGATGGAGAAAGGAATGATTTGCGAGAGCGGAACACAAGATGAACTTCTTGCAAAGAAAGGTGTCTATAAAAAACTGTGGGAAACACAGCAAAGCCTAGAGAAGTATACGAAATCAGATACGAAAGTAGGAAAGGAGAAGTTGGCATGAAACAAGCAAAGAAACGAAGCAATTTTCAAATCATGAGCCGATTGATTGGATTGGTAAAACCGCTCACTGGCTATATGGTGCTTGCCATTTTAATGGGTCTTGCCGGGCATTTGTGCGCAAGTTTTATTACTATTCTTGGCGCTTATGGTGTGTTACATGTGCTTGGCATAAAGACAAGCGTGTCACTTGGATGGATTTTTGCACTAGCTGTCGGATTTGCGTTGGTTCGTGCCGGTCTTCGATATGGCGAGCAAAGCTGCAATCATTTTATCGCATTTAAGCTTCTGGCGCTAATTCGTGATCAAGTATTCATTGCTCTTAGACGACTCTGCCCAGCAAAGCTAGAAGGGCGAGACAAGGGAGATTTGATCAGTGTCATCACATCCGATATTGAGCTTTTGGAAGTATTCTATGCGCACACAATCTCGCCGACAGCGATCTCATTTTTATTTACAATTATCATGTGTCTTTTTATTGGAAGCTTTCATGTTGTGGCAGGAATTTTGGCACTCATTGCCTATCTGACAGTGGGAATCTTTGTTCCATTGTTGATCTCACGCGCGAGTGGCGATGTAGGTATGAGTTTTCGAAAAGGAGCAGGAGAGTTATCTGCATTTGTCTTAGATAGCCTTCGTGGTCTTTCAGAGACACAGCAGTATGCCCAGGGAAACATTCGCTTACAGCAGATGAATGAAAAGACGAAGCGTCTAAGTAAAGATGAGGCACAGATGAAGCGTATGTCAGGGCGCAATACCGCAATTACAAACAGTGTGATTTTAGTGTTCGATCTGGCAATGTTATTTGTCTGCACAATACTTTATCAGAAGGGAGCAATTGAGTTTGCAGGCGTTTTAATTTCAACTGTTGCTCTTATGAGTTCATTTGGCCCGTGTGTTGCACTGGCTGCGCTCGGAAGCACGCTTCAAAATACATTTGCAGCAGGAAACCGAGTGCTGGATATTTTAGATGAAAAGCCTCTTGTAGAGGAGATTACGGGAAAAGCGCCGGTTGTATTTGAAAGTCAAGCAAAAGGAAAGAGCAAGAATATTAGTGTCGAAAATTGCGACGCATTTTGCGACAAGAAGGCAGATCTAGCTCCAGCAGCCGAGGTAAGCCATCTAAGCTTTTGCTATGAGTCAGAGGAGATTTTATCAGATGTGTCAGCTGTGATTCCAAGAAATCAAATTGTCGGAATCGTTGGAAAGAGTGGAAGTGGAAAATCAACACTATTAAAACTTTTGATGAGATTTTGGAGACCAAGTTCTGGAAGAATTTCGGTTGCTGGAAAATCAATTGAACAGATTAACACATCCGATCTTCGTCAAATGGAAAGTTTTGTTACACAGGAAACCTATTTGTTTCATGATAGCATTCGAAACAATATAAAAATTGCAAAGCTTTCAGCGACAGATGAAGAAATCGAAGTAGCTTGCAAAAAGGCATCGGTCCATGACTTTATCATGTCACTTCCCAAAGGATATGATACATCGGTTGGAGAACTTGGCGATACACTTTCTGGCGGAGAAAGACAGCGTATTGGACTTGCCAGAGCATTTTTACATGATGCGCCACTGATGTTACTCGATGAGCCAACCAGTAATCTTGACAGTTTAAACGAGGCAGTCATTTTAAAATCACTCTATGAACAAAGAAGCGATAAGACGATCGTACTTGTCTCTCACAGAGAGTCCACAATGAAGATTGCAGATACGGTTTATGCGATGGAAGAACTGACGAAAGGTGATGTTAGAGAAAGCTAAGAATTTCTGATAATTGTTGATAAGAAACGTGATAAGTTTCGCAAAAAATAAAAATTAGAAAGAGAAAAAACTTGAAAGAAACGAAAAAAATTCAGTCAAAGAGGGAGAGAGAGCAATACGTCGTCTCCCAGATGATCGAACTGTATTGCAAAAAACAACATAAAAGTAAAAACGGTGCACTCTGCAAAGACTGCCAAGAATTAAAAGATTATGCCTGGCAGCGGAGCGAAAAGTGTCCATTCATGGAAACAAAAACTTTTTGCTCCAATTGCAAAGTGCACTGTTACAAGCCTGCGATGCGTGAAAAAATACGCGAGGTTATGCGCTTTTCTGGGCCGAGGATGCTTTTTTACCATCCGATGCTCGCAATTCGACATCTGATCGAATCCAAGTGGGAAAAGAAAAATTTAGACGGTTCCGTCTGAAATCAGATATTTCTCGAGCAGTGTGAACGGCAGTGATCCAAGATTTAAGTAGGCAGCATACATATTTTTATCGGATGAGTATCCATCAGCTATCTGTTCAAACAGATCCTCGGTCTTATAGTATCCGACGCTGTATGGCAGATAGACGCCAGGATCGTTAGCGCAGGTATCTATAAAATTCTGGCAAGTGTTTTTATCTAATTCGCCATAATAGGTGCTTAAAAAATCAGATGTTTCTTCTATGCCCCAGCCTTCGTAATTGACACCTATGTCAACAACGGACAGTGCAGCCATTCCAAGGATCAGGTTAGTAAAGTAGGCATCAGCAGTTGCTTCGTCAATTCCAGCCCATTCAAGAGAAAGCTTTTCAACGTAATAAGCCCAACCTTCTGAGGTACCAAGAGAACCAATGAGAGTCTCAATATTGTATTCAAAAGAATTTTGCATAAAATACTGATGCTGATAAAGATGACCAGGATAGCCCTCATGTGCCATTGTAGTCCAAAGAACCATTGAATCATCGCCAACCTCGCTAGGATTAATGCGGATAATGTTTCGACGTTCATTGTCAAGTGGGCTGGACAGATAGTAAGCAAGATTGTTCGGAACCTGAAGTGCTTCTGGAAGATAGCTTAGTGTATATGTGGTATCACCGATATCAGGCATACATTCGGCTGCCTTTTGATTTAATGTCTGAAGAATAGCATCAGCATCTGTTTGTGGTGCTGTCAGAGAATCAAGATCATTTAATAAATTAGGATTGTGAGAGTAAGACTGAGACAGGTTCATAAGCCCCTGAGTCAGCTTATCTGTCAGATAATCCTTAAGCTCAAGCGGTGTCATATCAGTTCCTGTATTGTCTCGTACTAAAAGTTCATAATATTCCTGGCCATGATCATAAAAAGCAAGACCTTTGCTCTGGCTGGCAGAGGCTTTTTTGCTTTCTAATGTTTCATAGAAAGAAGAAAAAGCAGGAAGAACTTCATTGTTCAACACTGTCTCTACCTGTTTTGTATAGTCATTAACTACATCATCAGATAATCCGGTTTCACTCACATTTGACTCAAACGCCTCAAGGTAGGGATGATTTTCTAATGTTGTCATCGCATCCTTATTTTCCAGTGCCTGCTCAAAGGCATAGAGGCTAGGCACATAGCCAATGCTTTCCTGATGTTCAATTTCCTTCACAACGTCATTTAAAAAACGTGGGATGTCTCTTAATACATCCAAATAGTTAATTATGTCCTGTTCAGACAAAAGATAATATTCAGTAATAGTTGTGTTTAAAGTGGATAAAATGCCGCTCATAGGTCCTAAGGTACTCGTATAGTCAGGAAGAGTGCAATATTCCAGATTAATGTCAATATAGTGATTCATTAGCTGGTATACCTGCTTTTGCTTTGCTGTAAGTGAATTGTATTCTACTGTTGAGAGATTCTCTTTTGCACGATTTAATATTTCAGCAGTCTCGGTGAAAGTTTCACTAAAGGAGCCAAGTGGTGGATTATCAGACGGTTTATAATCCTCTGGAAAAGAAAAGGAATAGTGCAAATTAATAGGCGAAGAATCCATGATATCCCAAAAGAAAGTGTTGGCAGCATTGTCAAAAGCATCCTCTGTATTAGACGCGGCGTGTACTTTAACAGTGGTTGTTAGTGCCAGAGAGGGAATCAAAGCAGTACTTAAAAGAAATTGTTTTGCATGTAATTTAAAAAAAAACATAAAATCTCCTTTCATCATAAAAATAGTGTTTCAAATATAGAGAAAAATATGCTATGATACAGAGAGTGCTTTTAATGGCACAATCAGCATCATAATGATAAAGTTTTGCTGTTAAAAAGCTAACTATAATCATACCATGCATGGGCAACCAGACGCAAGAAAAAAAGGCAGGAAATGAAATTCATGGAGAAAAAGAATCAGAATACAAATAAAAAAATAATACAGACATCAAACAAACAGGTACATCAGGTGCAAGATATCAGAACAAAAAACGCTTCACATAAGCGCTCAAAAAAACATCGAAAAAAGCAGGTATTTGGCAGACAATCTATTTTTGCAGGAGGCTTTTGCATTGTGGCTGCGCTTGCAATAGTGATTGGAATTTTTGTTTCAAATAAAACAAAAACACCGTATGAAAAGCAGGTGATTACGCTGTATGAAAAGGAAAATGAATCACTCGCAGAGCAGCAGACAAATCCTGAGGCAGGTATGGACGAGGGAATTTCTTCAGGCTTAAAACAGGTAAGAGATTATGGTGTGAAGCTGCCGGAGAGCTTTCAGAATCCGCCAATTTTTGAGAGTACATTTACTAGCACAGGAGATACTGTTCTTGATACAGCGAATCGTTATGCTGCAATGTATGATTATGATAAGGCAATTGAGACGATTCAGGCAGTGAGCGGCTATGAGAGTAATGAAGAGTATACAAAGGCTCTTGAGGAATATGATCTTGAAAAATCCCGTCTATTCCAGTGGAATGACAACTACACAATTACACATATTTTCTTTCATACTTTGATTGTAGATCCTGAAAAGACATTTGATGTTTCACTTAGTAGCAAGGCGCAGGTGATTGCATATAACGAAGCTATGACCACAATTGATGAGTTTGTAAAAATAATTCAGAAAATGTACGATGACGGATATGTGCTTGTAGGTCTTCATGATGTGGCGGAAATGGTAACTCAGCCAGATGGAACACAGATCATGCAGATGAAGCCGATCTATCTTCCAGCAGGAAAAACACCATTTGTGCTGTCACAGGATGATGTCTGCTACTATGAGTATATGACAGGGCAGGGCTTTGCAGATCGCTTTGTGCTTGATGAAAATGGAAAAATTACAAATGAATATACGCTTGATGACGGCACTGTAATACGCGGCTCCTTCGATGTGCTTACCATTTTAGAGGATTTTATCGAGGCACATCCAGATTTTTCGTACCGCGGTGCGCGTGGAACAATTGCAGTCACTGGTTATAATGGTATATTTGGTTATCGTACCTCTGACTATTGGTACAATTGGAACTGCGAATATTTTGATCAGCAGAATGCAGAGGAACGACAGCGTATGTACTACAATAATGAAAACATTGAGGCAGATAAGGCAGCGGCCAAAGAGATTGCCGCCGCAATGAAAGAGCTTGGATGGACAATTGCCAGTCATAGCTGGGGTCATATTTACATTGGAAGCAGCAGTTATGGTCGCGTCTGCTGGGATAGTGACATGTGGGAGAGAGAGGTAGCACCGCTTGTTGGAGGAACAGATATTATCATTTTTGCATTTGGTGAAGATCTAGACGGCTGGCAGGGCTATGCAGCTGACAATGAGAAGTTTTTGTATTTAAAACAAAAAGGCTTTGACTATTATTGTAATGTAGATGCATCAAGTGAACATTGGATTCAGATTGGCGCGAACAAAGATTATTTCCGTCAGGCAAGACGAAATCTGGACGGAACTCGTATGTGGGAGGCAGTTATGAGCTATACTGACAGCAGCTATCATAACCGTTTATCAGATTTGTTTGATGCAAGAGACATCTTTGATCCAGCAAGACCAACACCTGTAGAGTAATGAATATTGTGCGTAAATATACATATTTGCGGAATAAAGACGGTGAGAAAAAGGGGAGCAGAGCTCTCCTTTTTCTTTTGTCTGAATGTATTTGCTCGAAAGAAAAACAGGAATTTCAAAGGTTTTTCAGAATAAATTTAAAAAATATGTATGAAAAGCATCATATTCTTTTGAATATCTGCGAATTTTTTTACATAATTCATATTGAAAAAAATTAAAATGTGTAATACAATAATACTCACGAGCGCTGCATAGGCAAAGCAAAATACATGTAGTGAACGGAATACGCATACGAGTTTGCATGAAAACTGTATAACGGTGAAGTGCAAAACTGTATAGACTGAGGAGGCTGCATATTATGAAAGCATATAAGGATATGACCAGAGAAGAGCTTTTTGCTGAGAAGGAAAAGCTTGAAGCGATGTATCAGGATTACAAGGGACAGAATTTAGCACTTAACATGTCCAGAGGTAAGCCGTCAGCATCACAGCTTGATCTGTCCAAGGGAATGATGGACGTGCTTAGGTCTGATTCGAATCTGACATGTGAGGATGGTACCGATTGCCGTAATTACGGTGTCCTCGATGGAATCCCAGAGGCAAAACGTCTGTTAGGTGGCATGATAGGTGCAAAGCCAGAGCAGGTAATTGTATATGGCAACTCCAGTCTGAATGTTATGTATGATTCTGTTGCTAGATGTATGTATGAGGGTGTCTTAGGAGGAAAGCCGTGGGCACTTCAGGGTAAGGTTAAGTTCTTATGTCCAGTTCCAGGCTATGATCGTCATTTTGGCATTACTGAGCATTTTGGCGTAGAGATGATCAATGTGCCGATGACACCAGACGGACCAGATATGGATATGGTTGAAAAGCTTGTTTCTGAGGATCCACTGGTAAAGGGTATCTGGTGTGTTCCGAAGTATACAAACCCACAGGGCTATGTATACTCAGATGAGACAGTACGCCGCTTCGCAAACTTAAAGCCGGCAGCAGAAGATTTCCGTATTTTCTGGGATAATGCATATTGTATCCATCACCTGTATAACGGTGAGCCTGCACAGATCTTAAACATTCTTGAAGAGTGTGAGAAGGCAGGAAATCCGGATATGGTATATGAGTTCGTATCCACCTCTAAGGTTGTATTCCCAGGTTCTGGTATGGCAGCACTCGCAGCCTCCACTGCAAATGTAGCTTCCATTAAAAAGCAGATGGCAGTTCAGACCATTGGCCATGACAAGGTAAATCAGCTGCGCCATGTTCGTTTCTTCGGCGATAACAAGGGAATGGAAGCACATATGAAGAAACATGCAGATCTGATTCGTCCAAAGTTTGAAGCACTGATTTCCATCATGGAAGAAGATCTTGGCGGACTGGATATCGCAGAGTGGACCAACCCTAAGGGCGGCTACTTTATTGGATTTGATTCAATGCCAGGCTGCGCAAAGGAAATCGTAGCAAAGATGAAAGAGGCAGGCGTTATCCTGACAGGAGCAGGAGCAACCTTCCCATATCATATTGATCCGCAGGATAGAAACATTCGTCTGGCACCGACCTTCCCGACCATTGATGAGTTAAAGCTTGCATCAAGAGTATTTACAGTATGTGTAAGACTTGTATCAGCAGAGAAGCTGCTGGCAGAAAAAGCATAAAATTCAACCCGGAAGTTTCACGTTACTTTGAAAGTCCTGCTACAACGTTCGGCTTCGTGAAAGCCATTCGCCTCAGGGCTTGTTAGGTAACGGTGGTGGCACGGAGTATAATTTAAGAATAAAAAGCAGCCTGAATTTGGGCTGCTTTTTTGTTATGTAGCCTGAAAAAGTATTGATTATATAGAAGTTTTTAAAGTTAAACCCTAAAAACTTATTTTATTTATCATGTTTTTATGGTATAATTACAAAAGAGGAGGTGATTGTATGATTTTGAGACCAGATTATATTGAAGCTGTCAAACCATTTATGGATGCACCGCTTGTTAAAATTCTTACAGGTGTTCGCCGCTGCGGAAAATCTACTATTTTTGAAATGATTCGTCAGGAATTACTTGAAAGAGGTATACCAGAAGATCATATTATTATGAAAAAATATACAGAGATGGATATACCAGATACGATTACGGCAAAGCAAATGTATGATGAACTTGTTTCAAGAGTAGAAGATGATAAACGCTATTATTTTTTGCTAGATGAAATTCAGGAAATTAAGGGATGGGAAAAGGCTGTTAATAGCTTGCTTGAGGGAATGAACGCTGACATTTATGTGACAGGATCAAATTCAAAGCTTATGTCGAGTGAGATTTCCACATATTTGACAGGGCGTTATATTTCGATTCCAGTGTTTACGCTCTCTTTCAGAGAATATCTGGAATTTAAAAAGGAGAGTACACAGTCATATGATAAGCTTTTGGAAGAATATATTAAATTTGGTGGATTTCCAATCATTGCGCTTGGCGAATACGAACAGCAGTCAGCATATCAGATTGTAGATGGAATTTATCATACGGTGGTATCGCGTGATATTGTAAAAAGACATAGGATTAACAAGCAGGATCTGTTTGATCGTGTTGTAAAATATGTCATTGAAAATATGGGAAATACATTTTCGGCAAGTTCGATTTCTAATTTTTTGAAAAGTGAAAATAGAAAGGTGTCTATAGAAAGTATTTATAATTATTTACGATGGCTAGAGCAGGCATTCATTATATTTCCATGTGAACGATATGATATGCAGGGGAAGAGTGTTTTAAAGACGCAGGAAAAATATTATTTGGCAGATGTGTCATTTCGATATGCACTATTTGGCTATAACAGAAAGATGCTAGATGGTGTAATGGAAAACATTGTTTACCTTGAATTGCGTCGCAGAGGCTATGATGTGTATGTTGGAAAGAATAATACAAAGGAGATTGATTTTATAGCAATTCATAAGGATGAGAAAATCTATGTACAGGTATGCGTACAAATTCCTGAAAATTCGAATCGTGAAGTAGGGAATCTCATGGAAATACGAGATCATTATCCGAAATATGTTGTAACATTGAATGAGATGGATGTTGGAATTGAAAATGGAATTCGAATTGTACATCTTCGAGATTTTTTGCTTGCAAAGCAGTGGTAATAAAGAAATAAAAAATAGGCAGGTCTGATGGCTTGCCTATTTTTTACTAAATGCTATTGACTTTTTAATATCACTTTGCCCATTCTCCAATTGGCAGCTCGGTCATGGTGCCGCCCTTTAATTCAATGAAGTTGGTGTCATTTACACAGATCCATACAGATGCTGCACTTGGATTGTATACATGTGAGCAGTCTGCGGTGTACTGGAGTCTCTTTGCTGCGTCAAGGTAATCAACGATTTCGATGTTGGTTGCGTACCAGATATCGTCGCGTCCACCGACTAACTTGCAGAAGTCTTCCATGAGTTCCCAGTTGTTCTGATTAGTGAACTCATAGCTGTGGCCCCATACATACATCATGTACAGATATTGTTTCTTGAACAGATCAACAAACTGCTGGCCAAGCTCGAGCAGATTTTTATTGTGGTGGCAGGTTGGATTCCACTCAAGGAAGTTTTCTGGCATTGCAAATGACATTGTGCTTGTTACAGTACGTGCATAGCGAATGCCAAGAGACGGAAGTGCATTTATGATTTCCTTTGAGTAAGAGCCATTCGGGTAGGAGAGTCCGCGTACCGGATATCCCATGATTGCCTCAAGATTTTTACGGTCATCAAGTACCTGAGATACTACCTGCTCCATAGGGCAGCGGGCAATTGTCGGGTGAGTTAATGTATGGCAGGAAACTTCATGTCCTTTGTAGAGTTCCTGGTATTCAGAAGTCGGAATACGTGTGTCCATCTCCAGACCAGAATTTAAGTGGAATGTACCCTTGATGCCATATTTATTAAAAATGGAAACAAGGCGGCGATCTTCTAATTTACCATCGTCGTAGCTCATTGTTAAAACCTTGTGTTTTCCGCCTGGAAAACAGGTATAAATTGTAGGGAGTTTTCTTTCGTTCATAATAATCCTCCATATTTTGCATAGTAATGCAGTGTAGTGTTCGAGTCGGAAAAGATGACAATGCACGAATCCGTGAACTGAACTTAAGTATAGCAGATCATTAGTAAAAGTGCAAGAAAACATCTAAAAAAAAAGAAGAGTGTCAAGAAAATTGATGTAGAGGTTGTACAAACAAGTTGACTTTTATAGGGCCATGCATTATGATTATTACAAATGCATGGATAAGAACTTTGGTCCATGACAATAATTTGGAGGTGTATGTTATTATGAAATTTTTTATTGATACTGCCAATGTTGACTATATCAAAGAGGCCAATGATATGGGAATTATTTGTGGTGTTACCACAAATCCGTCCCTGATTGCAAAGGAAGGACGTGTTTTTGAGGAAGTAATCGCAGAGATCGCATCAATCGTAGATGGCCCGATCAGCGGAGAGGTTAAGGCAACTACAACAGATGCTGAGACTATGGTTAAGGAAGGTATTGCAATCAGCAAAATTCATCCGAACATGGTTGTAAAGATCCCGATGACAGCAGAAGGCTTAAAGGCAACAAAGGCACTTTCCGCAATGGGAATCAAGACAAACGTGACACTTGTATTCTCAGCAGCACAGGCACTTCTTGCAGCAAGAGCAGGTGCAACATATGTTTCTCCATTCCTGGGAAGACTTGATGATATTTCTACACCAGGTATGGATCTGATCCGCACTATCGCTGATATCTTTGCTATGTATGATGACATTGATACGCAGATCATTGCAGCCAGCGTAAGAAATCCGATTCATGTAATCGACTGTGCGCTTGCAGGTGCTGATATTGCAACAGTTCCATACAATGTACTGATGCAGATGGTAAAGCATCCATTAACAGATCAGGGTATTGAGAAGTTTAAGAAAGATTACATCGCTGTATTTGGCGAGTAATTAAGTGAGTAATTCAGGTACGCGTGAAATGCGTGCTGGAAAATAGATACATATAACGTAGGAGGCATATTTATTATGAACAACATTCCTCAGGTAAAATTAGGAATCGTAGCAGTCAGCCGTGACTGTTTCCCGGAAAGTCTTTCTGTAAACAGAAGAAAGGCTCTTGTAGCAGCATATGCTGCAAAGTATGATGTACAGGACATTTACGAATGTCCAGTCTGTATCGTAGAGAGCGAGATCCACATGGTTCAGGCTCTTGAGGATATCAAGAAGGCAGGATGTAATGCACTTTGCGTATATCTTGGAAACTTTGGACCAGAGATTTCTGAGACACTTCTTGCAAAGCATTTCGAAGGACCGAAGATGTTTGTTGCAGCAGCAGAGGAGAGCCAGAATGACCTTTCAGATGGCAGAGGTGATGCATACTGTGGTATGCTGAATGCAAGCTACAACTTAAAGCTTCGCAATGTAGGTGCTTACATTCCGGAGTATCCTGTTGGAACAGCACAGGAGTGTGCAGACATGATGCATGAGTTCTTACCAATCGCAAGAACCATCATTGGTCTGTCTAATTTAAAGATCATTTCCTTTGGACCAAGACCGTTAAACTTCTTAGCATGTAATGCACCGATCAAGCCACTTTATGACCTTGGTGTTGAGATCGAGGAAAACTCCGAGCTTGATCTGTTCGAGGCATTCAAGAAGCATGACAATGACCCAAGAATCCCAGCTAAGGTAGCAGAGATGGAAGCAGAGCTTGGAGAAGGCAATAAGAAGCCAGAGGTTCTGCCAAAGCTTGCACAGTATGAGCTGACACTTCTTGATTGGGTTGAGGCACACAGAGGATACCGCAAGTACGTGGCAATCGCTGGAAAGTGCTGGCCGGCATTCCAGACACAGTTTGGATTTGTACCTTGCTATGTAAACAGCCGTCTGACTGGAATGGGCATTCCGGTATCATGTGAGGTTGATATCTACGGATGCTTAAGTGAGTTTATTGGAACATGCGTTAGCGAAGATGCTGTTACTCTGCTTGATATTAACAACTCTGTACCAGCTGATATGTATAAGGAGTCTATTGAGGGCAAGTTTGACTATACACAGAAGGATACCTTCATGGGATTCCATTGTGGAAATACCTGCAGCAAGAAGCTTTCTTCCTGCACAATGAAGTATCAGAAGATTATGGCACGTAACCTTCCGGAAGAAGTTACCCAGGGTACTCTTGAGGGAGATATTGTTCCAGGCGATATCACATTCTATCGTTTACAGTCTACTGCTGACTGCAAGCTTCGTGCTTATATGGCAGAGGGTGAAGTACTTCCAGTTGCAACTAAGTCATTCGGTGGCATCGGCGTATTCGCAATTCCGGAGATGGGACGTTTCTATCGTCACGTACTGATCGAGAAGAACTATCCGCATCACGGTGCAGTTGCATTTGGTCATTTCGGAAAGGCTCTGTATGAGGTATTCAAGTATATCGGTGTTCCGGTAGAAGATATCAACTACAACCAGCCAAAGGGTGTTAGATATCCAACTGAGAACCCATTTGCTTAAAATTGCTTAAGATACCAGAATGTTTTTAGAATTGCTAAGTTCTCAGCAACGAAGCAATTTGTAGGGTATCTAATTAATTAAATTAAGAAGAATATAGCGGGCTCGAGCACAGGGCCCGCTTATTTTAAAAGGAGAAAAAGTTATGATTAAAATTCAGAATATTAATGATGCATCCTATAAGCGTTTCGGAAAAGTAGTAAAAGACATTGATCTTAGCGATTTAATCGCAGCGATGGAAGCAACCCCATGCCCAGACGATGTGGTCTATGTGGCATCAGAGGCAGCACTTGAGGCAACCAAGGGCGCAGAGAAGTTTCAGGAAATTTATTATGGAAAGCTTCCAATTCAGGTAGGATACTGCAATGGCCACAATTCCTTATTAAATGCACTCGAGTATCATCGCTGCGGCGAGGTCAATGTAGCAGTTACCGATCTGATCGTGCTCGTTGGATCTCTTGTTGACGTAGCAGATGATTTTACTTATGACACAGAAAAGGTAGAGGCATTCTTTGTACCGGCAGGAACAGCATTTGAGATGTATGAGACAACACTTCACTATGCACCGTGCGGCGTAGATGGCAATGGCTTTAAGGATGTCATCATTCTTCCAAAGGGAACCAATGCCGATATTACAAAGAACCCGAATGCAACAGGTGAGGATCGCCTGCTTACAGCAGAAAATAAGTGGCTGATCGCACATGCAGATGCAGCAATCGAAGGTGCATTCAATGGACTGCAGGGAGAGAATATCTCTGTATTGTAAAGTAGCCTGCAGTTCACGGATAAGCCAATATTTACAACATAGCCCGAAGGTGAATGGATTTCACGAGACGGACACTTGGAGCAGGTCTTTCAAAGTAATGTATGATAATAAAAAATATAACAGGAGCCTGCGGAGTTTGGTCCGTTGACGAAACCATTACACCGAAGGGCTTTTGTAATACACCCCGTGAACTGCAAAACTACTCCCTTGCAAACATTAGTACTTGCATTTTTATGTTGAATATGCTACCCTATCAGATGCAAGAAGAATGAAAAACAAAGTCAGGAATGTATTTTGCATCCCTGACAGAAAAATAGAAAGGACAGGTTACATTATGAGTAAAGTTAGAACCAGATTTGCTCCCAGCCCGACAGGACGTATGCATGTCGGAAACCTGAGAACAGCACTGTATGCGTATTTGATTACAAGACATGAGGGAGGAGATTTCCTCTTACGTATCGAGGACACCGACCAGGAACGTCAGGTTGAAGGTGCTGTTGATATCATTTACCGTACACTGGAAAAAGCGGGCATTACCCATGATGAAGGTCCAGACAAGGACGGCGGTGTAGGCCCATATGTACAGAGTGAGCGCCAGAAGCAGGGCATCTACATGAAGTATGCAAAGCAGCTGGTAGAAAAGGGAGAGGCTTATTATTGCTTCTGCGATAAGGAGCGTCTTGAGTCTTTGCACACTATGATTGGTGATAAGGAAATTAGCATCTATGACAAGCATTGCCTTGGACTTTCAAAGGAAGAGGTTGAGGCAAATCTTGCAGCAGGCAAGCCATTTGTTATCCGTCAGAATAATCCGCGTACTGGAACAACAACCTTCCATGATGAGATTTACGGTGATATCACTGTAAATAACGAGGAGCTTGATGACATGATCTTAATTAAGTCTGATGGTTTCCCAACTTACAATTTTGCTAATGTAGTAGATGATCACTTAATGGGTATCACTCATGTTGTAAGAGGAAATGAATATCTGTCATCTTCTCCAAAGTATAACCGTCTGTATGAGGCATTTGGCTGGAAGATTCCGGTATATGTACATTGTCCTCTTATTACAGATGAGGAGCATAAGAAGCTTTCAAAGCGCTGCGGTCATTCTTCATTTGAGGATCTGTTAGAGCAGGGTTTCCTTCCGGAATGTATCGTTAACTTTGTTGCACTGCTTGGCTGGAGCCCGGCTGACAATCAGGAAAAGATGACGATGCAGGAGATGATCGAGAAGTTTGACTATACAAAGATGAGCAAATCTCCGGCAGTCTTTGACTACGGAAAGTTAAAGTGGTTAAATGGCGAGTACATCAAAGAGATGGACGATGACCGTTATATGGAGATGGCACTTCCACATATCAAAAAGGTAGTTACAAGAGACTGCGATTATGAGAAGATTGCAAAGATGGTAAAGACACGTATCGAGGTATTCCCAGATATCGAAGCACTTGTCGATTTCTTCCAGGAAGTACCAGAGTACGACAGCGAGATGTATGTTCATAAGAAGATGAAGACAACAAAAGAGTCTTCCTTACAGCTGTTAAATGAAGTTCTTCCAGTACTTGAGGCGCAGGAAGATTTTTCTAATGACGCATTATTTGCTTCTCTTAGTGCATTTGCAAAGGAGAAGGGATACAAGACCGGTTTTGTAATGTGGCCGATCCGTACTGCAGTTTCAGGAAAACAGTCCACACCGGGTGGTGCAACTGAGCTGATGGAAATTCTTGGAAAAGAAGAATCCATCGCACGTATCAAGGCTGCAATTGAGAAGCTTTCAGAATAAAATTTAGTAACTATTCAGAGCCATGCAAAATTGCTTTCTGTGAATGCTTGCATTCAGACAGAATAGCAATTTTATATGGCGAGATAACCACATGAGCAAAATAGAAGCATCGAAGATGCGATTTTGCGAATGGGGTTCTGAATAGTTACAAAATTTAAAACATATTCACAAAAACGACAGAAAGGAGAGCGAGAATGGCAAAGCATGATGACGAATTTGAAGGACGCGATACAGTAACCCTGACACTTGATGATGATTCTGAGTTAGAGTGTATCGTACTAAATATTTTCAAAGGCGGAGACAGAGAGTATATTGCACTTCTTCCAACTGAGGGAATTGAAGCAGAGGAAGGTACTGTTTATCTGTATCGTTATGAAGAGGATGAGCAGGGCAATCCAAACCTGACAAATATTGAGTCTGATGAGGAGTATGAGATTGCTTCTGACGCATTTGATGAAATGCTTGACGACGAGGAATATGACGAGTTAGTCAGCGAGGAAGAACTTGCAGCAGAAGAAGAGGATGCAAAGAAGTTCTAATTGCAGTTAATTTTGACAAAATAAAAACCTTAGGCAGATATAGTAAATTGACTAATCTGCTTAAGGTTTTTTACATTTCATTTAGTTCTTCTAAAAATCTGCTTGGAAACTTTTCCTTTCCAGAGGCTTCACCGACACAGTACAAATGAAGATGTTCCTTTGCTCGTGTAATGCCAACATAAAAAAGTCGGCGCTCCTCCTCAAGATCGGCATCAACAGCAGCACGAGCGTGAGGAATATTGTCTTCATTTATATCGGGAATGAAAACAATCGGATACTCTAATCCCTTTGCACAGTGAAGTGTGCAAAGACAGACACCGCTTTCATTATTTGCATCATTTGAAGCAGGGCTTTTAGCCTGCTTTTGCAGTTCCTCTGTATAAGTGTCGATGTAAGTAAACCACTCGGCAAAGGTGCGGCATGACTGGCTGCTTTCGTGAACGGCATTTAGCACATCAAGAAGTTCCTGTTCATTAATGTGATGCTCCTTAGCATAGTCTTTTAGATAATCCTGATACTTCATTGCATTGGACAGATAGTGGATTGCAGCATAGGGCGACATGCGTTTCATGATCGAAAGATCATATTCAAGACGGTCAAGGCGCTCAAGCATCCAGTCCTTATCCTGATAATATGCTTTTAATTGTGCTACGCTGATATCAGATGTAAAAGGCGCAAGAGCCTCACGCTTAATATATCGGTTAGGACGATTCATAATGCGAAGCCAGTTCGCCCTTGTGTTTCCAGTACCAGAGACAAGGCGAAGATAAGCAATTATATCAAGTGAAATCCAATGGGCAAAAATATTCGGTATGGCATCCTTCATGTGAAATGGTATTCCGCCTTTCATAAGTGCATCCATAACAAAGCGGATTCCAAGATTAGTGCGAAATAAAATTGCCATTTGCTCATAAGCATAGCCTTGTGCATGATAATCGCGAAGCTGAGCTGTCAGATATCTGTTTTGTTCAGCAGGATCACGGCAGGGCTTTAACAGGACAGGGAAGGCTGCCTGATGAGAAGCACGGATTTTCTTTGGAAAACGAGCCGTGTTATGCACGATTAAATGATTGGCAGCTGCCACAATGTAGGCATCTGAGCGATAATTTATATCAAGCAGGATGCGTATGGCATTTGGATAATCCTTCTCAAAACCAAGCATGATCTCAGGCCTTGCACCGCGAAAGCGATAAATTGACTGATCATCATCGCCAACGATAAAAAGATTATTTTTCGGTGCAGCGAGCAATTGAATTGTTTTATACTGCACAAGATTTATATCCTGAAACTCATCAATTAGAATGTACGAAAAGCGTTGGCGCCAGGCATCTAAAATATCACGCCGTTTAGACAAAAGGTCATAGGTCATTGTCAAAATATCATCAAAATCGACTTTGTTAGCCTGACGAAGCTTTTTTTCATAAAGGCGGTAAACACGGCGAAACACATTTTCAGGGCAGCTTTTTGCATAGTAATAGTCAAGTGACAGACAGTTGCTTTTGACAGCAGAGATCTCTCCGAGCAGGTTAGAGGCAAGCTCATTAAAATCAGGTGCGTCCATATCAAGTTCATCGATGATACTCTCAATCATTTTATACTGTTCCTTTTGCGTCAAAATGTTGGAGGCATCATATTGGTAAGCATGCTTTAAAATGCGGTAGAAAACAGAGTGAAAAGTGCCAAAAGTAACGCCCGTGGAGCGTGCTGCATCCAAACGGGCGTTTCTCTTCTGGTAAAGGGTAAAAAAACGGCTCTGCATTTCTTGTGCCGCAGCTCTTGTAAAGGTGATAACAAGAATACGGGATCCCGGAATATGATAGCGCTCAAGGAGCGTCACGATCCTGTTTGTGATCACAGTTGTCTTGCCGGAGCCAGGTCCTGCAAGAACAAGAGCGGGGCCATCTTTATGCGCGATGGCCTGCGTCTGGGTATCAGAAAAAGCCATGAAAAACCTCTTTATACGTTAAAACGGAACAAAATGACATCGCCATCCTGAACCACATAGTCCTTTCCTTCAAGACGAACAAGACCTTTTTCTCTTGCGGTTACGTAGGACTGGCAGTCCATAAGATCCTGATAGCTTACAACCTCTGCGCGGATGAAGCCTCTCTCAAAATCAGAGTGAATCTTTCCAGCAGCTTGTGGTGCCTTAGTTCCCTTTGTGATGGTCCAGGCTCTTGTCTCATCAGCACCAGATGTCAGATAGCTGATCAGACCAAGCAGAGAATAGCTTGCAGAAATCAGCTTGTCAAGACCAGATTTTTCAAGACCAAGATCCTCTAAGAACATCTTCTTTTCATCATCGTCAAGCTCAGAAATTTCAGCTTCGATCTCAGCACAGATAACAAATACCTCACTGCCTTCCTTAGCAGCAAACTCGCGTACAGCTGCAACGTGAGGATTGGAAGCACCGTCATCAGCCAAATCACTTTCAGATACATTTGCAGCATAGATAACAGGCTTGCTTGTTAAAAGATTTAAGCTTGCGATAAAAGCAGCCTCATCCTCATCATCCGGCTCAACAGTCTTAGCCTGACGGCCCTCTGTTAAAGCATCCATAAGCTTCTTTAAGGTAACAAGCTCCTTTGCAAGACTCTTATCATTCATAGCACTTCTTGTTGTCTTTGCAATACGGCGCTCAAGAACTTCCTGATCAGCAAAAATCAGCTCAAGCTCGATAGTTTCAATATCATCAACTGGATCAATATGACCATTTACATGGATGATATTAGAGTTTTCAAAACAACGTACAACATGTACAATTGCGTCAACCTCACGGATATTTGCAAGGAACTGGTTTCCAAGACCCTCACCCTTAGATGCGCCCTTTACAAGACCGGCGATATCAACAAACTCAACAACTGCCGGTGTAACCTTTGCGGAGTGATACAGCTCACCTAAATTTTTAATACGCTCATCCGGAACTGGAACAATACCAACATTTGGGTCAATGGTACAGAACGGATAGTTTGCAGATTCCGCACCTGCCTTTGTCAAAGAGTTAAATAAAGTACTCTTGCCGACATTCGGCAAGCCTACGATTCCTAATTTCATAGTAAAAATCCTTCCTGTCTGGTCATGTAGTACATGTGACCATTAACATTTTTAATTCTAGCATATAAAAAAAAGAAATACAACCGTTTCTGTCGGAAGAAATTCTGAAAAAAGTATTGTCATTTTTAATAAACTAATATAAAATAGATTTCATAATCAGAGATAGCATTTTGCCGTTTTTGATAAATAATATAGCAGAAATGACGGGAAGAAAAAATGGTTCTTATGACGAAAGACAGGAACCGTGTTTTTTGCCGTGCTTTTTTAACAAATACAGTTAGTGACCATGCACAAAAAAGTGAGTGGTTAATTTTAATACACAGCGAAAGAAAAAAGGAGTAACATGGAATTTGTTCATAAATCAATATTGCTGGATGAGGTGATAGAAAACCTAAACATCCGCGAGGATGGATGTTATGTAGATGGAACGCTCGGAGGTGCCGGCCATTCCTATCAGATCTGTACACATCTTGGAGAGAAAGGAAGACTTGTCGGAATAGATCAGGATGCGGATGCTATACAGGCAGCGACAAAGCGTCTTGAACCATATAAGGACAAGGTAAGCATAGTAAGAAGCAACTATGTAAATTTTGACAATGTTTTAGATGAGCTTGGAATTGATAAGGTAAATGGAATACTCCTTGACCTTGGAGTTTCTTCCTATCAGCTTGATGAGGCTTCACGTGGTTTTACATACCGCGAGGACGTGCCGCTTGATATGCGTATGGATCAGAGAAATCCAAAGACGGCGGCTGATATTGTCAATGAGTACAGCGAGATGGAGCTGTATCGTATGATACGCGATTACGGAGAAGACCGCTTCGCAAAAAATATTGCAAAGCACATTGTTCGCGCACGCGCAAAAAAGCCAATTGAGACTACTGGTGAGCTGTGTGAGATAATTAAGGCAGCAATTCCGGCTAAAATGCGTGCCGGCACAGGTCATCCGGCAAAGCAGACATTTCAGGCGCTTCGAATTGAATTAAATCATGAGCTTGATGTGCTGACACAATCAATTGACGGTATGATTGACCGTTTAGCACCGGGTGGGCGTCTTTGTATTATTACATTCCACTCGCTAGAAGATCGAATTGTAAAAACGAGATTTCGCACGAATGAAAATCCGTGTATCTGTCCGCCGGGCTTTCCTGTCTGTGTGTGCGGACGCATTTCAAAGGGAAAGGTGATTACAAGAAAACCAATTCTTCCTTCAGAACAGGAGATGGAGGAAAATAGCCGTTCAAAGAGCGCGAAGCTTCGCGTTTTCGAAAAGGCATAAAAAAGGTAGAAAGGACTGGAGTCATGCAGGAAGGGGAACCGAAAAATGGATACCGCGAGCAGGAAGCCGCAGGCGGAACCTATGCGCCAAAAAAAGTGCCAGAGCTTGAAAGACAGCGCCAGGCACGTATTAAAAGACTCCAGGAACTGGAGCGTCAGCAGATAGAACTGCATAAACAGCGAATTATAAATGGCACACTGAGCAGGCGTTATAATGCAAGAGCATATGATGGACTGACTGCCATAGTCGCTTTTTTGACGGCAGTATTGCTGCTTTGGTCAGCAATAGGTTATGTGGGGAGGAATGCACAATTAAATGCAAGTAATAAAAAGGTGGCATCGCTCAAGGAGACTTATCAAGAGCTGCAGACGGATAATGATAACCGTGAGGCACTTTTATATGCTTCTGTCGATGCAAAACAGATTTACCAGATCGCGACACAGAGGCTTGGCATGAGCTACCCTGAAAAGCATCAGGTAATCACCTATCATAAAACAGAAAGTGGGTACGTTGCACAATATGAAGACATTCCGCAGTGATGAGAATCAGAAAGAAAAAAAGACACAGACAACGCAGTCAGTCAATACAAAACATACTGTGAAGAAAAAGAAAAAAAAGATTTACAGCGCTAAGGCAAAGAAGGATACGGGCAAGCTTGCAAACCGTATAAATGTCAGAATGAGGCTAGTAGCAGGTCTAGTTGCGTTTTGTATGGCTGCTCTTGTCGTTTACATTGGTATACGCGCTGCACTTACAAACGAAGTGTATGAGCGAAAGGCACTCAGCCAGATGAATTACAGCAGCTCAACTTTAGTGGCAAAGTCTGGCGAAATTTATGACACAAACATGACGCCAATTGCAGTCAGCAGTCGAGTTTATATTTTGATTATTGACCCAAAGGTAATCATGGAAACAGAGGCAATTGATGGGCGAAAGGGAACGCTTGAAACAACTGTTAAGGCGATTGCGCAGTGTTTTGACTTAGATGAAGCTGCGCTTACAAATACAATTACTCAGTCAGCCGATAAAAATTATATTCGTTATGTGCCAGAAGGCTGGACAAGCAAAAAGTATCTTGTTACGGAAAGCCAAAAGGAAGCATTCGATGCGCTTGAAAAAAAGGTAAATAGCACAGAAAAAAAGAAAGAAACAAAAACAACACAAGCCCAAAGTATGCAGGAAACAGAAGGCACCTCATCTGCAGATGAGGAGTTTGAAAGCCAGGAGGGTGCTAAGATTGTAGGTGTTTGGTTTGAGACAGAATACCAGCGCTATTATCCATATGGCAATTTAGCAAGTAAGGTCATAGGCTTTACGACAAAGGACAGCTCTGAGGGTATTTGGGGACTAGAGCGCTACTACAATGAAGAACTTCGTGGAACAAATGGCCGAAGCTACAGCTATATTGACAGCAGCAAAAATCTGATTCGCGATGTGATTGAGCCAACTGATGGCTACTCACTTGTCTCAACGATTGATATGAACCTGACAAAGATACTCAGTGATACAGCCTCAGAGTGGTTTTATGAGACTGATGAAAACGGAGAAAGGGTTCGTACGGCAAAAAGCTACAGTATTCTTGCAATGGATCCGAATACAGGTGCTATAAAAGCAATGGTTACGGACACTGATTATGATCTGAATAATCCAAATGATCTTTCATCATTCTATACTGATGAAGAACTGGCTACATTTGCAGATAATGAAGTAAAATCAGAAGAGTATGAAAAGTATCTGGAAAAGGAGCAGGAAAAGTTAAAGGAACAGGCCGAAGCCTCAAAGGAGAAGGCTGATGACGATTCTTCTAATACACAGGATATAATAGAGATTGCAACGGCATCTCCGTATGCAGCATATTTGAATGCAAAGGGAGAGTGGGATCATAGCGCTTATCCGACAACAACAGATGTACAAAATGAGATTTGGCGAAACGGTATCATAAGTAACTCCTTTGAGCCAGGTTCTACTGGGAAGGTTCTTACATATGCAGCAGCGATTGAGGAAGGACTGATTACAGAAGATACGCAGTTTGATGACAGTGAGGGTTATTTAAACATTGGACGAACAATGGTAAAATGCCATAACTATGCGCTTGGCGGCTGTGGCATTATTGATGCAAAAGACGCTGTTGCGCAGTCTTGTAACGTAGCCTTTATGGAAATTGGAAAACTTCTTGGACCAGAGCTTTTTGTTAAGTATCAGCAGCTTCATAATTTTGGTCAGAAGACAGGAATAGATCTTCCAGGTGAGGCTAGCTGTGAAGGACTTTTGTATACAGCAGATCAGCTAGGAGAGATCGAGCTTGCGACAAGCGCATTTGGTCAGTGCTACAACGTTACCATGATTCAGATGGCAGCATCATTTTGCGCTGACATAAATGGCGGTTATTACTACAAGCCATACACCGTTGAGAGCATTCTTGATCAGGACGGCAATGTAGTAGAGTCTGTTAAACCAACACTTGTGCGCCAAATTATAAGTGAGGAGACAAGTGCAACAGTGCGCCGTGCACTTGAGTATGCTGTTACAAATGGAACTGTTTATGGTGTGCAGGTTGCGGACAGAGAAAATGGTGTCAAGATGGATGGCTATGATTTTGGCGGAAAGACAGGAACTGCTCAGAAGCTTCCGCGTTCAGAAGATAAATATATCATTTCCCTGATTTCAGCAGCACCTATTAGTTCACCGCAGCTTGTGCTTTATGTTGTAGTTGATGAGTACGAAGGAAACGACGAAGACGGAAGTGCACCTGTACAGTATTTATCAGGACGTTTGTGGTACGCAATCAAGGATTACATTGGACTTTATTCTGAGTTAGATGCAGATGTAAACGAGTATGATTGGCAGAGTGTTCCTTCATCAGATGACAGTATGTCAGGAGAGTCACTATTTACAGATTCACAAGGAGATGATGCAGCTCTTCCAGTGCCTCCGGCAGTGGTTGCTAAAGAGCAAACAGATGCAGCAGCAGAAAATCCAGATGAAAATATCATTGATCCTGAGGCAGCAATTGCAGATCCGGCAGACGCAAACGCAGCACCAGATTCAAACGATGTCATAGATCTTCCGGCTCAGCCAGATGTACAGCCAGCGGCAGATGCAAATGCACAGTAAAAAAATAAAAAGAATCTTGAAATTTACAAAAGAATTTCAGGATTCTTTTTTTTATCGTCTGCCGCATATAGATAAATTAAGAAAACAGCAAAAACAAAGTAAAGGTAAGTCGGTGAAAATGGTCACGCAAGTTTTGAAAAAAGAGGCAGGAAACATGCTGCCGCGCCCGGTACGCACAATGCATAGAAGGGGAATACTTAGAATTGCATTGGTGCTTGTTACAGCATTGATCTTATTATGTGTGCGCCTAGGCGATTTAATGCTTGCAAAGTCAGAGCATTATAAAGAACTCGCATATGATCTTCATACAAGAGAGCGACAGCTAAAGGCAATGCGCGGTGAGATACAGGATAGAAATGGTAAGGTGCTTGCAGCAAACCGCACAGTCTGTACAATTTCTGTGATTCACAGTCAGATTAAGGATGCTGATGAAGTTGTGTCGGCGCTGTCAGAAACATTAAAAATGCAGCCAAAAGACGTGCAAAAAAAGGTAGAAAAAATCACGGCAAGAGAAATTATAAAGACAAATGTAGAAAAGAAAGTCGGCGATGCTATAAGAGAGATGGATCTTGCCGGTGTGAAGGTGGACGAAGATTATAAGCGTTACTATCCGTTTGGAAGTTTAGCTTCCAAGGTACTTGGCTTTACAGGCGCCGATAATCAGGGTATTATCGGTCTGGAAGTATCATATGATGAGGTGCTTAAAGGAATTGGAGGCAGCATTTTGACATATACTGATGCAGCGGGAATTGAATTAAAAAATACAGCTGAGCAGCGTGTTGAGCCAATTGCCGGAAATACACTTCGTCTGACAATGGATTGGAATATCCAAAGTTTTGTCACTCAGGTATGCTTGGAGCTGATGGAAGAAAAGCAGGCAAATGAGGTTTCCTGCATAGTCATGAATCCACAGAATGGTGAGATTTATGCTATGGCAAATGTTCCAGAATTTGATTTGAATCGTCCGTTTGAGCTTCCAGAGGGTACTACATGTGAGAGTGAAGAAATGAGACAGGATTTATTAAATAAGATGTGGAGAAATGCCAATGTAAGCGATACATATGAGCCAGGTTCAACATTTAAGACTGTCACGGCAGCGGCAGCACTAGAAGCTGGTGTTGTAACTTTTAATGATACATTTTCATGTCCTGGATTTTATATTGTGGAGGACAGACGTATTCGATGTCATAAGGTGAGTGGTCATGGCAGTGAAACATTTTTGCAGGGAATTCAAAATTCCTGCAATCCTGTCTTTATTCAGGTCGGTCTTCGCTTAGGTGCAGAGCGTTTTTACTCATATTTTGAACAGTTCGAGCTTCTTGAAAAAACAGGGATTGATTTGCCCGGAGAAGCACGCACAATTATGCACGACCCTAAAAAAATCGGTGAGGTAGAGCTTGCGACCATTTCGTTTGGACAGTCATTTCAGCTGACCACACTTCGCCTTCTTACGACTATAAGTTCATTTGTAAATGGCGGTCACACTGTTGTGCCGCATTTTGGAATGGCAATCAGTTCATTTGACGGCACAAGCACACAAAAAATTGCTTATCCGCAGGGTACACATGTACTTGATGAAGCAGTCAGTGCACAGATGCGTGAATGTCTAGAGAGTGTTGTGGCAGAGGGCGGCGGAAATAAGGCATACATAGAAGGTTATCGCATAGGAGGAAAGACGGCGACATCAGAAAAGCTTCCGCGCGGAACTGGAAAATATATTAGCTCCTTTGTAGGCTTTGCCCCGGCAGATGAGCCGCAGGTTATTATTATCATGACAGTCGATGAACCACAGGGTATTTATTATGGAGGCACAATTGTAGCGCCAAAGGTGAAAAAGATTTTTGAAAACATATTGCCATACCTTAATTTATAGTGATATACTCACCGTGAGTAAAGATTTCCTATGGTGAAGCAATTTACGAAAAGCGGTTCTACGATTGCTGTCTGAAAGGCAATTCATCTTACCGCTAGGCACTGTGGGACAGAAAGGTGAAAACATTATGAAAAATAAGGTATTAGTTGCAGGATGCGGAATCAGCGGTATCGGTGCAGCACGTATGCTGCTTGCTGCCGGAAAGTCTGTTATTTTGTATGATGGAAATGATAAAAAGAATAAGGAGGAAATCCGTGCACAGGTAGCAGATAACTCATCAGATGAGACACTTTCCATTGTGCTTGGTACGCTCTCGCAGGATGTTATAGATCAGTCTGAGTATTGTGTTATCAGTCCTGGTATTCCAACGGATCTTGCTTTTGTAGAGGAGTTAAAGAAAAATGGTGTGCCGATTTGGAGTGAGATCGAGCTTGCATACCATTATGCAAAGGGTCAGGTTATTGGTATCACCGGAACAAATGGAAAGACAACGACGACAGCGCTGACAGGTGAGATCATGGCAGCACATTTTGGCAAAGACAAGACGTTTGTTGTCGGAAATATCGGAACTGCCTATACAGGTAAGGCACTTGAGACAAAAGAAGACAGTGTGACAGTAGCAGAAATCAGCAGCTTCCAGTTAGAGACTGCACTGACATTTCGTCCGCATGTGAGTGCAATTTTAAATATCACGCCAGACCATTTAAATCGCCATAAAACTATGGAGTGCTACATTGCAGTCAAGGAATCCATCACAAAGAATCAGACAAAGGATGATTTTTGCGTGTTAAATTATGATGACGAAGTGCTGCGCTCTTTCGCACAGTCATGCCCGGCAACAGTTATATTTTTCTCAAGCCGTCACAGCTTAGATGAAGGCTTTTGCATGGATGGCAGCCGTTTAGTATATCGTCATGATGGAAAAGAAGAGGTTATTGGCACAACAGATCAATTTAACCTTGTTGGTCAGTGCAATTATGAAAACATCATGGCAGCTGCTGCAATCGGCACAGCAATGGGTGTTCCAATGGAAACAATTCGCCAGACAGCTTATAATTTTAAGGCAGTGGAGCATAGAATCGAGTATACAGCAACAAAAAAGCAGGTCCGCTATTACAATGATTCAAAGGGAACAAATCCGGATGCTGCAATTCAGGGTATCCGTGCAATGACAACGCCGACATGTTTAATTGGCGGCGGCTACGATAAAGGCTCAACCTATGATGAGTGGATTGAAGCGTTTGGCAGCACAATCAAATATCTTGTGTTGATTGGACAGACATCTAAGGCAATTGCCGATTGCTGTGAAAAGCATGGCTTTACTAATTATGAGTTTGCCACATCAATGGAAGAAGCTGTTGAAAAATGTGCATCACATGCAAAGCCTGGTGAGGCTGTATTGTTATCACCGGCATGTGCAAGCTGGGGCATGTTTGACAATTATGAGCAAAGAGGACGCATTTTCAAGGAGCTTGTCAGAAAACTTCCAGATTAAGAATAAGACGATTGCTAAGAACAAAAAATAAAATAGCAGGAAAATAAAGGAGTGTAGAATGACAAAACTGCATTCTGTACATCCGAAAAAGGGCAGAGGTCATTTTGATCTCTGCCTGCTAGTTATACTGATAATTTTATTATCATGCGGACTTATTATTTTATACAGCGCAACGAGATACACCGATGCAAAAGAACATCCAGGCCAGCCTTTTTATACGATCACAAGGCAGGTGATCTTTTTGGCTGCAGCTTTCGTTTCAATGCTTTTTATGTCAAAGACAGATTATCACAAGCTGTTAAAGCTGGCGCTGCCGGGATTTTTATTAAGCATTGCACTTGGCATTCTGGTACTGTTTTTTGGAAAAGAAGTAAACGGTCAAAAACGCTGGTTTGCAGTAGGACCGATCTCCTTTCAGCCGGCAGAGTTTGCAAAGCTTATGCTGATTTTCATGCTGAGCTCATTTTTTCATAAAAACTATCGAAAATCAGCAAGCTGGAGTCTTATTATCAAGGCTGTTGGAATCACGCTTCCTATTTTTTTGCCGGTTGTGTCGGCAAACCTTAGCTCTGGGTTAATTATTGCCGGAATCGCCTTTGTGATGACTTATGTAGCGTCCGAACACAGACCATTTTTTTTGATAAGCACAGCGGCTGCCATTTTTACATGTGTGTTTGCTTTTCAATCAGGACTTCTTACAGCCATTCTTGACGAATATCAGATGAACCGCATTTATGCCTGGATTGATCCGGAAGAATTTCCTCTAAGCAATGGTTTTCAGGTTTTACAGGGGCTGTATGCGATTGGCGCCGGTGGACTTTTTGGAACAGGACTTGGAAATAGTCTGCAAAAGCTTGGATTTTTGCCAGAATCGCAAAATGATATGATTTTTTCTATTATATGTGAAGAACTTGGTCTGTTTGGTGCAGTTTTAATAATATTTCTTTTCCTTTTATTATTGTGGCGAATGATGGAGATTGCGCAGAATGCACCAGATGATGAAGGTATGTTTCTTGTCAGCGGCATTATGGGGCACATTGGTATTCAGGTGTTGTTAAATATTGCCGTTGTCACAAATACTATCCCCAATACAGGAATCAGTCTGCCATTTATCAGCTATGGCGGTTCTTCTATTTTATTTTTGCTGACAGAAATGGGTATTGTTTTTCGCGTATCATCTGAGTCAAAAGAGGCACAATAAAAATGAAGAACATATGATACTATAAGAAGGCAATGTCTTCTTAGAAGGAGGGAATCAGTGGCATATCTGGAAATTAGGCAGACAGGTCCGCTTTCGGGCACTTATCGTGTGCAGGGGTCAAAAAATGCAGTCCTTCCAATGCTGGCAGCCACACTTTTGGTTCCAGGAAAGACGACCCTGCACCGTGTACCGAAAATAAAGGATGTTAATGTAATGCTTGAGATTCTTCATCTTCTTGGCTGCTGCAGCTGCTGGGAAGGCGAAGCATTGACAATAGATGCAGGCAATGTCAACAACTGGGTGATTCCAGAGGAATTGATCGGACAGATGCGTTCCTCTGTTATTTTGCTTGCTCCAATTCTTTATCGAATGAAAAAAGCAGCAGTTGTAGAACCGGGAGGCTGTTCCATCGGGCGGCGTCCAATTGATATTCACCTGTATGTCCTTCAGGCGCTTGGCGTCAAGCTTCATTATGAATGGGAGGAACACATCTTTGCACAGGCCGATTATTTTTACGGTGCTCATCTTTTCTTGAAATTTCCATCAGTGGGCGCGACAGAGCAGGCAATTCTTGCGGCAGTTACAGCAAACGGCATGACAGTTATTGATAATGCGGCAAGAGAGCCAGAGATTTCAGAGCTTTGCCGTATGCTTCGTGGTATGGGTGCAAAAATCACAGGAGATCAGACAGGACGCATCGTAATAGAGGGTGTGAAGGAGCTTTTTGAGAGTACGTGTGAAGTTGGCGCAGATCGTATTGTGGCTGCAACCTGCCTTAGTGCAGTGGCTGTTTGTTCAGGAGAAATTACACTGACAGGAGTAGACGCTTCTCATCTAAATGGCGTCATAGAACCGTTTGAAAAAATGGGCTGTAAGATTTGGTCAGATAAGGATACACTCACTGCAGCCAGAATGGATAAGCTGATGGCAATTCCTTATTTAAAGACTAGTCCGTATCCAGGTTTTCCGACAGATGTGCAGTCATTGATAATGGCAGTAATGTCATTTGCAGATGGTCAATCTGTAGTGGAGGAGGGAATATTTGAAGGAAGATTTCGTACGGCTTACCAGTTGCAAAAAATGGGCGCAGCGATTATAATAGAAAATAACCAGGCCATAATTTGGGGCGGCCATTTAATTGGAACAAAGGTGGAAGCTCCTGATTTAAGAGGCGGCGCCGCATTGGCGATTGCAGGGCTTGGAGCAGACGGTGTGACAACTATTTTTGGCTATGATCACATCGCCAGAGGATATGAAGATCTTGCAGGCATGCTTTTTATGCTTGGCGCACAGGCAGCTTTGCGGGAGTGAGCTTATTTGCTGAAAGGAAGGTGGAACTGTAACATACAGTGCACAATAGGGAATTAGTCAGAGTATATGTTGGATGAAAAGTTAGCCAGACACAAAAAAAGAAAAAAGAGAATATTGACAGGCATCCTGGCGATAGTTGGGGTTCTGGCTATCGCCGTTACCGCTTTTTTTACTGCCTATGTTGCAGACTGCCAGATCACGGGAAGTCAGTATGGACAGGAAGAAGAGATTGAGAATGAGCTTTTTTCCACGCCTATGGACCAGCGCTTTTTCTATCAGTTTTTTAGAAAGCTGACCCACTCACAAAAGCAGTTAAATGGCGTGGCGTCTTATCGTATGGAGTTTTCTCCAGATTTGTCAGTAAAGGTGATTGTCACAGAAAATCCAATCATCGGAGCTGTAAGCTGGGAACACAATCGATATTATTTTGACAGGTATGGATATGTAATGGCAAAAAATATTGACATTTCAAGTACGGTTCCTGTTGTAGACGGAAGCAACTTTACAAATGTTTCGCTGTACGAACAGCTTGGAGGCGTAAAGAGCAGTCTGGCAGAGGATATTTTGCAGCTGACGCAGCTTCTTGATGACAATGAGATTGCGGCAGATTCAATTTCCTATGATGAAAAGATGCAGGCAGTGATTGCGCTTGGTGATGTAAAGGTAAGTCTTGGAAGCCGCGATAATATGACGGACAAGATCGCAGAGCTCTGTGCAATCATGGACAGCGGAGAATTAAGCGGGCTAAAGGGAACGCTTCATCTGGAAAACTGTGGTGATGGAAGTACAAGCTCCTATATATTTGACAGAGAATAGCAAAGAAACAGTCAAAAAAAGGATTGGCACAGAAAACGTCACAGAAATTTAAGAAAAATTTTTGAAGAAAGCCAAATTTCGGGTTGATTATTTTGCAGAATAATAATATAGTATTAAGGTAGAAAGTGTAAGGAGGAATATAACTTTGTTAGAGATTAAAATAAACGAATCAGAAGGTTCGGCAAAGATTGTTGTGGTAGGTGTCGGCGGAGCAGGAAACAATGCTGTAAACCGCATGGTAGATGAGGATATCGTAGGTGTTGAGTTTGTCGGCGTTAATACAGACAGACAGGCCTTACAGTTCTGCAAGGCTCCAACCGCGATTCAGATCGGTGAGAAGCTGACAAAGGGTCTTGGTGCAGGTGCAAAGCCAGAAGTAGGCGAGAAGGCAGCTGAGGAGAACCTTGATGATTTGAAGGAAGCCATTAAGGGTGCCGACATGGTATTTGTTACCTGTGGTATGGGTGGCGGTACTGGTACTGGTGCAGCTCCGATCATTGCCGGTCTGGCAAAGGAGATGGGAATCCTTACCGTAGGTGTTGTAACAAAGCCATTCTCCTTCGAGGGAAGAACTCGTATGAATAACGCACAGAGTGGTATTGAGAGACTTAAGGAATCTGTAGATACTCTGATTGTGATTCCAAATGACAAGCTTCTTCAGCTCGTTGACAGACGCACCACAATGCCAGAGGCGTTAAAGAAGGCAGATGAAGTATTACAGCAGGCAGTACAGGGTATTACCGACCTGATCAATATCCCAGGACTGATCAACCTTGACTTTGCAGACGTTCAGACTGTAATGAAGGACAAGGGTATTGCACACATCGGTATCGGAAATGCAACAGGAGACGACAAGGCAATCGATGCAATGAAGATCGCTGTTTCCAGTCCGCTGCTTGAGACAACTATCGAGGGCGCTACAAACGTATTGATCAATATCGCTGGTGATGTAAGTCTTCCAGAGGTTCATGAGGCAGCAAGCTATGTTCAGGAGCTGGCAGGTGAGGATGCAAACATTATCTTCGGTGCTACATACGATGAGAATGCAACCGATGAGGTTACCATCACCGTTATCGCTACTGGTGTAGAGGATAAGAACCTGGAAGGTGTACAGGCTCAGTCATCAAAGAAGGCATCTGGCGCAAAGGCAGCTGATTTTGCATATCGTGCACCAGCTTCCAAGGAGTTTTCCGCAAAAGAGCCAAAGTTTGAGGAGTCTGGATTTACAATTCCGAAGCCGCAGAAGGAAGTAAAGGATATCAGTATTCCGACATTCTTAAAGAGAAACTAATGTATAAATAAAGTTTTACGAGAGAGAAGCACAGAAATGTGACTTCTCTCTCTTTTTTTGGTGGTGAATATGATTGCAATAGACCTTTATTTTTTTATGAATGCAGCATATGATCTGACGCTTCTTTGCGTGGTGGGAATTGTGGCGAGGAAGCGATTGTATTTTGGGCGAGTGTTAGCGGCGTCTATGTTGGGGGCGGCATGGAGCGTAATTGCGTTAATTATTGCTGTATATTTTACGCTGCAATCATGTGCATTGTGGATTGTAAAAATGATTACGTATCTTCTCTGCCCCTATTTAATGTGTCTCATTGCATATAGGAGAAATACAAATGTGATGCAAAAAATATTTATGCGCGAATTTTTTTTGCAAAATATCGAGCTTCTTTTATATTTTTACGTAGCAGGAGCGTTGATTAGTGGTTTGATGCTTTTGCTGAAGTGGTCGGGCATACATATTCCATCATGGGTTTTAATGCCTGTGTGCAGTATTTTGGCTGCTGGTGTGTGGCGGTATATTACAAAGAAAGAGGCACAGGAAAAACAGATTTATGAGGTTACACTTATCTATCAAGACAAGACTTTTAGTGTTAAGGCTCTTTATGACAGTGGAAATACGTTAATGACAAGAAAAAGCGAGCCTGTTCATGTGTTAGCACCTTCTATATGGAAGGTGCTTATTGGAGAAAATCCGTGGAAGGAAGATGGATTTGCAGTACCCTATCAGACAGTTAGTGAGACGTCTGTGATGCCGGGAATCTATTTAGATGAGATTCATTTAAAAGAAAAGGCGATTACAGAAAAGAAACAACAACTTGTAAAAGAAAATAGTAAAGAAAAAGTATTGGTTCTTAGACATGTGCCTACTGGTCTTGGCAGTATGGAGTTTGACAAAGCGGGAGAATGTCAAATGCTGCTGCATCGTGACACATTTGATTGAATGAAATGACCTTACAGCAAAAGGAAACAAAACATAGGGGACGAATTTTACAGACGACAAGCGAGTTCGACAGCCTTTTCATTTCGTTTGTGGTAAGATGGGCTCATTCCTATATAAATGGTGCTGTAGATTTGGCACCAGATTTATTTGGAAAAAGGAGGAAAGCCTATGACAAAGTGGCAGACAAAAGAACAGACAAAGGCATGGCGTACCTTTTTACAGCATTTTTCAGCAGGCATGGGAGGCAAAGGCAGAATTTACTACATAGGTGGAACGGATGTGCTTCCACGGCCGTTAACACCAAAAGAAGAAGAGCATCTAATTTCATGTATGGGAACAGTCGGGGAAAAAGAGGCAAAAAGCAGGCTGATCGAACATAATTTACGTCTTGTCGTTTACATCGCAAAGAAATTTGAAAACACAGGAGTAGGTGTAGAGGATTTGATTTCAATCGGCACGATTGGTCTGATCAAAGGTATTAATACATTCAACAAGACAAAAAAGATCAAGCTGGCAACATATGCGTCACGCTGCATCGAAAACGAAATATTAATGTACCTTAGACGAAACAGCAAGCGGAAAACAGAAGTCTCAATAGACGAGCCATTAAACGTTGACTGGGACGGCAACGAACTTCTATTATCAGATATTTTAGGAACAGACGAAGATATGGTATACCGTGATATGGAAGAAGAAGCAGAGCGCAGACAGCTCTCAAACGCATTGTCAAAACTTCCGTCACGCGAGCGCCGTATAGTAGAGCTTCGCTATGGAATAAACACAGACGATGACCGTGAAATGACACAAAAAGAAGTAGCCGACTTAATGGGCATCTCCCAGTCCTACATCTCCCGCCTGGAAAAAAAGATCATGAACCGCCTCAGAAAAGATCTGGTACGATACGGATAAAAGTTTGATTAGAAAAGTCCTTGGGAAAACTCAAGGACTTTTCTTTTTCCATGGATACCACCAAGAGTTTAATTGATTATAACAAAACTATAACAGTAACAACATTGCACTTAGCGGATGACATAGTAATCTGGATTAGCGATTATATTTACAGCAAAGCCCTAAGGTGAATGGTTTTCACGAGCCGGACACTTGGAGCAGGTCTTTCAAAGTAATGTATAATAAGAAAGAACATAAAAGGAACCTGCGGAGTTTGGTCCGGCGACGAAACCATTACACCGAGGGGCTTTCGTAACCTACCGGGTAACACTAAATTTCGTAAAACTTTACAAATTCTTAAGGAACGCATTCTTGTAAATTCCATCAAACAGGAATATACTATTCAACAGGCAAATTACTATTTAGAAAGGAAGGCAGCAACAGCTGCGTGATATGTATGGAACGTATAAAAAATTATTTGATTAATTTTATGAGAGGAAGATATGGCATTGATCAGATGTCACAGACATTGTTTATTGCAGCGCTTATCTTCATTTTGTTTGCAGGGTTTACTCAAAATTTTCTCTTTGAAATGATTGGAATTGCTTTATTTGCATATGCTGATTACCGGGCACTGTCAAAGAATATCCCAGCGAGAAGAGCAGAGAATGCGCGTTATCAGGAAATGGTAAGAAATATCAAAGAAAAAATCCATCCGACAGGCGCAGATAAGACACATCGTGTTTACATCTGCCCCAATAAGTCCTGTGGTCAAAAGATCCGTGTTCCAAAGGGAAAAGGCAAAATTGAAATCACCTGCCCAAAGTGCGGACAGAAGTTTGTAAAGAGAACATAAAAACTGGAAATAAAAACAAGGGTATACAAATATGTTTGGATATGTTACAATAAACCGCGGTGAACTTAAAGTTCGCGAGCTTGAGACGTATGAGTCTTATTACTGCGGACTTTGCAGAGTATTAAAAGATCGCTATGGACTGGCAGGCTGTACAATGCTCAACTATGATATGACATTTTTGGGCATGCTATTGTCAAGCCTTTATGAAGAAAAGGAAGAACCGGCAAAGCGTGTTTGTCGTCCAGGCTTTAAACGTCCGCTGTTAAAGAAGAAATCAAAAAAGCAGCTTAGTCAAACGGCAGTAGTCACAGAGTCGCTTGGCTATGCGGCAGATATGAACTATATGCTTGCTTATCATAACCATATGGATAACTGGCTTGATGAGCATAGCTTTGCTTCATTAAATATGGTTCACCTGATGCAGAAAAATTATAGAAAGCTGGCAAAGAAATATCCGCGCCAGCATAAGGCAATCGCTTCTTATATACAAAAGCTTCATGTTTGTGAGGCCGCCAATGAAAAAAATATCGAGGCAGCAGCCAACCTCACAGGAGAGGCTATGGCAGAGATTTATGCAGCAAAAGACGATTACTGGCAGGATACTCTGCGTCAGATGGGCTACTACATGGGTAAATTTATTTATCTGATGGATGCCTATGATGATGTAGAGAAAGATAGTAAGGATGGCAGCTACAACCCATTTAAGGAGCTGTATAAACAAGAAGACTTTGAAGAAAAGGTGCGTCAGTACCTTGAGTTAATTATGAGCTGCTGCTGCCGGGCATTTGAAGTACTTCCCATTATTGACAACGCAGAGATTATGAGAAATATTTTGTATGCGGGTGTATGGGCGAAGTATACACGTGTGACGCAGGAGCGAAAGAAACCGGAAACGACCGGTGAGGGAGAAAATAAGGCTGCAGAAAAAGCAGCGGAATGAGTGTGTTTATGGATCCATATCAGGTTTTAGGAGTGTCCCGCGATGCGTCGGACGATGAGATAAAAAAGGCATACCGGAATTTGAGCCGAAAGTACCATCCGGATGCGAACATCAATAATCCAAACAAGGCACAGGCCGAGGAGATGTTTAAAAAGGTACAGGCGGCATATGACCAGATCATGAAAGAGCGTCAGTATGGTGGCCATGGAACAGCAGGCAGCCAGTATGGACCAGGCAGTTCCCACTACGGTGGTTACTCAGGTGGCTACGGAAATTCTTCCTATGGAGGCGGTTCCTATCGAAATGGCTCTGATTATGGAGATTTCGGTGGATTTGGCGGATTTGGTGGCTTCGGTGGTTTTGGTGCGTCGGACCGCGAGGAAGAGCCTCGTATGCAGGCCGCACGAAACTTTATAAACTCTGGTCATTATCAGGAAGCATGTAATGTCTTAAATTCCATTCAGGAACGAAATGCAAGATGGTATTATTACAGCGCGATTGCAAATTCAGGTATCGGAAATCAGATCAATGCGCTTGAGTATGCAAGAAAGGCAGTACAGATGGAGCCAGGAAATGCCGAGTATCGTCAGCTTGTGAGCCGTCTTGAGAACAATGGCAGATGGTATGCCGACAGAGGTACGCAGTATGGCTTTGGCACAGACGGGCGCTCAAATTGTCTGTCAGATCTTTGCTGCTGCATGTGTGCGTCAAGTATGTGCGGAGGTGGCTTCATGCCATGCTTTTTCTGCATTTAAAATGTTATTTATAAAAAATTAGGGCTGCAGACGCTGTAAAAGACGTTTGCAGCTTTTTTCTTAACAATTTTTTACAGTTACGCAAAGATAAGGTTCTTGACTTGACAAACCTATGTTGATTTAATAAAATGGCTCTGTATGTTAAATTGAGAAATAATTAAGGAGAAGGGATAAAGCGATGGTCTTTTCAAGTCTTTTGTTTGTGTTTTTATTTCTGGCATTAAACCTCGTCTGTTACTATTCGGTAAAGACGATTCGTCAGAAAAATATTGTACTGCTCGTATTTTCGCTCATTTTCTATGCGTGGGGCGGTGCTGCGTATTTGCTATTGCTTGCCGGAATGGCATTTTGGAGCTGGCTGTGTGCACTTATGATTGAAAAAAATGAGGAGCAAAAAACAAGAAAGCTTTGGATGTGGGCAGAGTGTCTTGTTTTGCTTGGTCTTCTTATCTTTTTCAAGTATATGAATTTCCTTACAGGAAATTTGAGCGCACTGATTGGTTTTCCAAAAGAGGCAACAAAGATTATTCTTCCAATCGGTATTTCCTTCTATACCTTCCAGCTGCTTTCATATGTAGTAGATGTATATAGAAAGGAAGTTGCTGCACAGCCGGCATATTGGAAGCTTCTTTTATACTGCAGCCTTTTCCATCAGTGCATTGCAGGTCCGATTGTACGTTATCAGACAGTTGCGGCAGAAATTGATGACAGAAAGGTAACACTTACAGATCTGACTAATGGTATTCGCCGTTTTTCAATTGGTCTTGCAAAGAAGGCAATTTTAGCAAATGGCTGTGCTTCTGTTGCTGATACACTTCTTGCTAATACACAGAGTGCGACAACAGCAGGACTTTGGCTTGGAATGCTCTTTTACATGCTTCAGATTTATCTTGATTTCTCCGCATATTCTGATATGGCCATTGGTATGGGACAGATGGTAGGCTTCCATTATCTTGAAAACTTCAATTATCCATACAGCTCAGTGTCTGTACAGGATTTCTGGAGAAGATGGCATATTTCACTTAGCAGCTTTTTCCGTGATTACGTGTATATCCCGCTTGGCGGCAGCAGAGGAGGAGATCTTCTGACTGTGCGCAATATGTTAATTGTGTGGGCACTGACAGGAATTTGGCATGGCGCAAGCTGGAACTACATATTGTGGGGACTTTATTTCTTCGTATTTCTTGTATTGGAGCGCTTTGTGTTAAAGAAGGTGCTCGAAAGACTGCCAAGAGCAGTAGGCTGGATCTATGCAATGCTTGTAGTATACTTCGGCTGGGTATTATTTAAATTTGAGAATATGGCAGAGCTTGGAAACGTTCTTGCCGGTATGTTTGGTTTTGGTCATATGGCTGGAAATCTTTCCACACTTTATACATTGTTAAATAATATTTTCCTTCTTATTATTTCCATTATCGCAGTATTCCCAATTGGAAAGAATCTGCGTATGGCGGCATATCGCTATGAAAATAAAAGGAAAAAGGTTCCAACACTTTTGTACTATTTGGATGCAGTTACACCGGTAATATTGATTTTGCTGTCGCTTTTGGCACTTGTAGGAGACAGCTACAATCCGTTCTTGTATTTCCAGTTCTAATGCAGTCTGAAAGAAAGGTTTGTCATGGATAAAAAAGAAAAAGAAGAATTTATGAAACAAAAACGAGCGGCCTATAAAAAGGCTAGAACGTTTGGATTGTTTTTATTTATTGTGGTAATGGCATTTTGCTGTATTCTCGGATTGATGATTCCTGTTCGTCCAAAGGAATCAGTACTAGAAAAAAGAGAGTTGGCAAAGTTTCCGCAAATTACTGTTTCAGGTGTGTTAGATGGAAGTTACTTTTCTGATATTTCCACATGGTACTCTGATTCCTATCCGCTTCGTGATGTGTGGATGTCAGGAAGCAATGCTATGAAAAAGCTTTATGGAATAAAAACAAAGCAGATTGTATCAAATAAGGGCACAGCAGATGAGATTCCAGTTGTGACAAAAAATGAAAATGAAGAGACATCTGAGGCTGTTACAGAAGAATCAGAGCAGGAATCTGTTCAGACAGAAGTAACTACAGCGCTAGCAGAAAGTACGCCGGCCAAGGCAACAGCACCGGCACAGATTGTGCTTCCGACAGATGATCCGTCATATTCACTTCCTGCTATTACAGGTCAGACATTAAATGGTGTTTATGTAGAGGGAGATACTGGTTACGGTATGTATTTCTTTAACCAGCAGGCAGCTACAACATATATTGATATGGTTAACCGCACTGCAGATACCTTTGCAGGCACAGCAAATGTGTATACTATGCTTGTTCCAAACAGCGAAGCTTTTTATCTGACAGATGAGGAGCGTGCGCAGTTAGAGCCTGATTGGAGAAACGAGAAGGCGGCAACTGATTATTATGTGGCAAGCTTTAACTCAAATGTTAAAAATATTGATATTTATGATGTGCTTGCAGCGCATACAGATGAGTATATTTATTTTAGAACAGATCACCACTGGACAGGACTTGGTGCATATTATGCTTACAATGCGTGGGCACAGGTAAAGGGAGTAGATGCGCATGCGCTTGAAGAATATGAGCAGGTAACATTCCCAGGATTTACAGGTTCATATTACACAGAGACGCAGGCATCAGCAATGGAAGCAAATCCAGATACGGTCATTGCATATAAGCCACTTACATATGACAGAATGACATTTACAGATACTGATGGAAATACCTTAAACTGGCCGATCATAAACGATGTATCAGGCTATCGCAGTACACAAAAGTACAGCTGCTTTGCAGCGGGAGATCAGCCATTTAGTTATATTGAAAACCCGAATGTCGCAAATGGACAGGCATGTATTCTTGTAAAGGAATCATACGCAGATGCGTTTGTTCCGTATTTAACAGATCATTATCAGTTTATTTACTGGTTTGACTACAGAGAATACAACGGAAATATTACAGAATATATTCGTACTGTTACACAGACAGAGGGAATAAATACGGTTGATATAATGTTCTTAAACGGACTAGATCCAATCAGTTCGATTGAGTCAATGAACCGCTTAAACAGTCTGATGCAGTAACGCACATAGCCGTTAACAGATACGGCGGAAAGGTATGGTTATTTTATTTATGCAGTATTTGATTATTTTTCTGATTTCCATGGTGCCGCTCATTGAGTTAAGAGGTGCAATTCCGTATGCAATCGGATTTAAACTTCCGCTATTGCCATCTTACATCATCTGTATCCTTGGAAATATGCTTCCAGTGCCATTTATCTTTTTATTTGCAAGAAAGATTCTCGTGTGGGGAAGTGATAAAAAGTACATTGGCGGCTTCTTCAACTGGTGTCTTAAAAAAGGAGAGAGAGGCGGAAAGAAGCTTCAGGAAAAGGCAGGAAGAGGCCTTTATGTGGCACTGTTTTTGTTTGTAGGAATACCGCTTCCGGGAACAGGCGCATGGACAGGAACACTTGCAGCAAGCCTTCTTGATATGGATTTTAAAAAGAGCACACTTGCTGTTATGTGTGGTGTCGTGCTGGCAGGCATCATCATGGGATTAGTAAGCGGAGGCGTGTTCTCATTCATTCGGTAAGTTTAGTGGATGCCCACGAATTGCTCCGTTACTTCGTAACTCTCGCAATTCTAAAAATATTCGGATTCGCTGATTTTCTTCGAAAATCGCTGCATCCTCATATTTTAGCGGGTCCCAAGCTCAAAATCCTTGTCGTGCAAGCACGATCGGATTTGTAGCTTTTGACCCTGGCATCCTATGTATGGGGTATCTCAGCTGAGATATCCCTTCATTGTTTTTAAGGCACTTTTTTCAAGGCGAGAGACCTGCGCCTGAGAAATGTGTATTTCCTGCGCAATCTCCATCTGAGTCTTTCCCTCATAAAAACGCATTTTGATGATGCGCTGCTCCCGCTTAGGGAGCTTTTTTAATGCCTCACAAAGTGCAATCTCCTGAACCCAGTTATCCTCTTTATTTTTCTTATCACTAATTTGATCCATGACGTAGAGCGTGTCACCGCCGTCACTGTAAATAGGCTCATAAAGACTGAGAGGACTTTGAATTGCATCAAGCGACTGAATAATTTCCTCACGGCTGATGCTAGTGCGCTCAGCAATCTCATCAAGAGTTGGCTCACGGTCAAGCTCCCTTGTCAGTGCTTCCCTTGCAGAAACAGTTTTATAAGCGATATCGCGAAGGGAACGAGAGACACGTATACTGTTATTGTCCCGCAAAAAGCGTCTTACCTCACCGATGATCATCGGAACTGCGTAGGTTGAAAATTTAACCTGATGACTAAGATCAAAATTGTCAATTGCTTTCATTAAGCCAATGCAGCCGATCTGAAACAAATCATCAATATTTTCACCGCTTGAAGAAAAGCGGCCAATCACACTTAAAACGAGACGTAAATTTCCAGTAATGTAAAGCTCACGTGCCTGTTGATCTCCATTTTTGATTCGGTGGAACAAAGTTTCCTTCTCACTGCTGTCAAGCAGAGGCAACGTTGCCGTGTTGACTCCGCAGATTTCCACTTTGTAGCCTGCCATCTGTATCCTTCCTTTCCGCAGCAGTCGCTGCCGCCATAAAATTATGCATTAAAAGGATGCACAGAAAGAAGGGGCTTTATACGCGCGTTTATTTTATAGTTCACGGATTAATCAATACGTATAGTCATGCCCTAAGGTGAATGGCTTTCACGAGTTTGGTCCGTCGACGAAATCATTGCACCGAAGGGTTTTCGTAACATATATCATTACAGTTCACGGATAAGCCAATATTTACAGCAAAGACCGAAGGTGAATGGCTTTCACGAGACGGACACTTGGAGCAGGTCTTTCAAGGTGATGTTTGATAATAAAGAATGTAAAAGGAACCTGCGGAGTTTGGTCCGTCGACGAAACCATTGTACCGAAGGTCTTTCGTAACACAGCACCGTGAACTGTAATGGTGTTGGCAAAAGTTTAGGCAGGAAAATACCTTGCAATTAAAAATAAAATTCGGTATGATTATAGTGTGGGGCAGCAAAACGTCCCGTGCTGCAAAGGAGAAAACTATGGATACTGTCTTTTTTGACATGGATGGAACACTGATTGACACAGAAAAATATTATAATGTGTGTTGGTGTGAAGCAATTGCAAAATTTGGTTATACCATTACAAAAGAAGAGGCACTTGACCTTAGAAGTCTTGGACGGCCGCATGTGTATCGCTTTTTTGAAGAAAAATATGGAAAAGGCTTTCCGTATGATGAAATGCGTGCATATAGAAAAAAGATCATGGAAGAAATGCTTAAACGAGATGGCATTACTGTAAAGCCCGGTGCAAAAGAAATTCTTTTATGGCTAAAAAGCCGTCAGATACGCTGCATGATCGCAACGGCAACAGATCTTGAGCGCACAAACCGTTACCTTGAAATGGCAGGATTATCATCTTATTTTGACGAAATAATAAGTGCTGTTATGGTAAAAAACGGAAAACCGTCACCAGATATTTATCAGCTTGCATGTGAAAAAGCAGGCCGTATGCCGTCAGATTGTATTGCAATCGAGGATTCGCCAAATGGTGTACGTGCTGCGGCCGCAGCAGGATGCCGTGTTTTCATGATTCCTGACTTAGATGAGCCAGATGAGGCGACGCGCGCGCTGTGCGAAGGAGTTTTTCCTAGTTTGTCAGAGCTTCGCACGCACTTTGTAAAAATTTTGTAAGTTGCAAGTAACCGCTTTCTGCGGTATGATAGAATAATGTAAGGGCGAAAAGCTCTAAAATTTTTTGAAGGGAAGCAGATATGGAAGTAAAAGATAGAAAAGATATTGATGTAAAAGATACATGGAACCTTGAAAGCATTTATGCAAATAACGAACTATGGGAAGAGGAGTATGCCGCTCTTGAAAAGGACGCAGCAGAATTTGCAAAGTTAAAGGGGGCAATTGAAGCAGACGTTAGTAAAATTCCGGTAGTTCTCGATGCTTACTATGGACTGCATCGTTGTTTGAGCAAGTTGAGTGTTTATGCAAGAATGCGTTCTGATCAGGATACGACAGACAGCACCTACCAGACAATGTCAGCAAAGATTGGCAGCCTTGGCGTAAAGATTGGCGCAGCCAGTGCATTTGTAGAGCCGGAGATTCTTTCTTACAGCAAGGAGCAGTTAGAAGCTGCAGAAAAAGAAAATGAGCGAACTGCTTATTATGGAAGAAAGATTGAAGAGATGCTTCGCGGACAGGAGCACACATTAGATGCAGAAAAAGAAGAGCTTTTAGCTGCAGCAGGAGATATGGCAGAGGCACCAGATGATATCTTCAGCGTGTTAATGAATGCTGATATGAAGTATCCTGATATCGTGCTTGAGGACGGCACACATCTGCCGCTGACAAACAGCACATATATTTCCTACATGGAGTCACCAGACCGTGCAGTAAGAGAAGGTGCATTTAAGACGCTTTATGGTCAGATTGCAAGCTTAAAGAATACATTTGCAGCAATCTACCGCGGTAACTTAAAGCAGGCAAAATTTTATGCACAGTCAAGAAAATATTCATCAGCACGTGCTATGTATCTGGCAGATTCCAATGTGCCTGAGAGCGTTTACGACAACTTATTAAGTGCTGTTCATGAGGCACTTCCTATGATGTACCGCTACGTTGCTGTTAGAAAGAAAGTGCTTGGCGTAGACAAGCTTCACATGTATGATGTTTACACACCAATCGTTGCCGCACAGAATCAGACATACGAGTTTGATCAGGCAAAGCAGATGGTGCTTGAGGCATTAAAGCCGATGGGAGAGGATTATCTTTCTCATGCGCGTGAGGGTCTTGAAAACCGCTGGATTGATATTTATCCAAACAAGGGAAAGAAAGGCGGCGCATACTCTTGGGGCTGCTACGACTCACAGCCATTCATACTGTTAAATTATACCAAAAATCTTGACAGCGTATTTACACTGATTCATGAAATGGGTCATTCCATTCATTCTTACTATTCAAGAACTGCACAGGATTACGCATACTCTGATTATAAGATCTTTGTTGCGGAGGTTGCTTCTACATGCAATGAGTGCTTATTGATGCATGATCTTTTGGAAAAGACCACAGATAAAGAGCAGAGAAAATATCTGTTAAATCATTATCTGGACAGCTTTAAGGGAACACTGTTTCGTCAGACAATGTTTGCTGAGTTTGAGAAGACTGCACATGATTACTGTGCACAGGGAAAGCCTCTGACAGCAGAAGCATTAAGTCAGATGTATCTGGAATTAAACCAGAAGTATTTTGGACCAGATATGGAAAAGGATGAGGAGATTGCATACGAGTGGATGCGTATTCCTCATTTCTACACACCATTTTACGTATATCAGTACGCAACAGGATACTCTGCAGCAGTTGCGTTGTCTGCAAAGATCTTAAAGGAAGGAAAGCCGGCAGTAGATGCCTACATGAACTTCTTAAAGGGCGGCGAGAGCAAAGATCCGATTGATCTTTTAAAGATGGCTGGTGTAGATATGACAACAGAAAAGCCTGTAGCCGATGCACTGGCATTATTTGGAGAGTTAGTAGCAGAGTTGGAAGCACTTGTCTGAAAGGCTGGTGAAACATGACACAATACGAAGCAATAGGCAGACGCCATTCCGTCAGGCGTTTTCAGATGACGGCAATTGATCCGCATATTATGAAGCAGATTAATTGCTTTATTCAGACACTTGCACCGCTGCATCCGCAGGCAGCGTACAGGATCGCCGTTGTGGAGGCATACAATACACAAAAGCATGTTTTTAAAGGCATGTTTTTGGTGCAGGCACCATATTATCTGGTGCTTTCAGCAAAGGATCATCCATTTGCGGCAGTCAATGCCGGATATGTGATGGAGCAGCTGGTTTTATATCTGGTATCAAAGGGCTTTGCTACATGTTATCTTGGAGATGCAAAGTCAAAGCCGGATCTTGACCAGTATCAGCCGATGATTGTTGTGGCATTTGGAAAGGCGGCGGCCACGGCAGTAAAAAAGCCGGCTAGCCGCAAGAAGTTAACAGAGCTTGTGAATCAGCCGCCGGTAGCGCAGCAAAATGTCCGAAAGATTATCGAGGCAGCAAGGATTGCGCCATCTGCATTCAATCTCCAGCCTTGGCGTTTTATGCCGCAGGATGGAAAAATTCATATCTTTATGAAAAAAGAAAGTCTTATGCAGACAAAGCGAATGAAAGAGCTGACGCTTCTTGACATGGGTATTGCTATGTGTCATATGGCGCTTGCGGCAGAAGAACTTTGGCTTGATTGGCGTCTGTCAAGAGAAGATACGTCAAAGGAGCCGATATGGAAGGGCTGCCAATATGTGGCAACACTTTACTATGAGATAAAAAGCTTTTGATTTTGTTTGTTCATAAAATTTTTGCACCGCGCATAAAGTATGTTAGAAAATGCAAAGCGGTGGGTGAATCCTATAAACACAAGTAATAAAGCAAAGAAAATAAGACGAAGCATGATGGCAGGACTGGCAACATTTGCTGTGGCAGTCCTGCTGTTTGCACAGATCGTGTTGTCTGCGGATGAAGCAAAAATGCCAGCGCAGGAATCACTCTATGCCAGATCAGCTGCATTAATTGATGGAGATACTGGCAGACTGCTTTACGGTAAGGAGGAAGATGTGATCCTGCCTATGGCAAGCACGACAAAGATTATGACATGTATTCTTGTGCTTGAGATGATGGAGCCAGAAGAAATATGCACAGCATCTGCCTACGCTGCCTCACAGCCGCAGGTGCATCTTGGCGTGCAAAAAGGCAGGTCATTTCGCTGCGAGGATCTCTTATATTCATTGATGTTAGAAAGCCATAACGATACGGCTGTTATCTTAGCAGAGGCAGCTGCAGGAAGTGTAGAGGGCTTTGCTACATGGATGAATAAAAAGGCAAAAGAGATCGGGCTTAGCCAGACACATTTTGTAACACCAAACGGGTTAGATAATGAGGCACATTATACAACGGCAAGAGAGCTTGCGCTTCTTCTTCGCTATTGCATTCGTACCTCGCCAAAAAGCAAAGAATTTTTAAAGATCACGCGTACAGCGCAGTATGAATTTACCGATACGACAGGGAAGTATTCATTTTCAGTGTATAATCATAACGCATTTTTGCAGATGATGGACGGTGCACTGACAGGGAAGACAGGATTTACAGGAAAAGCAGGGTATTGTTATGTCGGTGCCCTAGAAAGAGATGGGCGTCTTTATATAGTATCGCTTCTTGCATGCGGTTGGCCGGGAAATAAAAGCTATAAATGGGCTGATACAAAAAAGCTTATGAACTATGGGCTGTCAGCTTATGAAACCAAAAAGCTTGAGACACCGGCAGTACCCAAAATGAGCGCATCAGTTATTGATGGTGTATATGACTGGACTAAGCAGACAAAGTCACAGGTAAAGTTAATCTGTCCCGATGCACCAGATAAATATCAGGTGCTTGCAAAAGATGGAGAGAAAATTGAAATTCAAATCAGAGCCAGAAAAGAGCTTGCATCACCCGTATTAGAAGATGAAGTTTGCGGTGAAGTCTCCTTTTGGCTTAGTGAGGTATGTTTAGGTACATATCCAATTTATCCGGAACAGGCAGTAGACAAACGCGCATTTGTCTGGTATATTATGCGTGTACTTTCTTTACTGCTGTAATTTGTAGAAAAATCAGGCGGTATAAGGTGAGTAGATTAAACAGAGAAAAAAAGTTGATGGTTGTATTTCCTACAACGACAGATGCCATGCATATGCAGCAGGCAGCCAAAAAGTATAAGCTTCCAGGTCGCATGATACCGCTTCCGGGCGGACTAGAGGCTGGATGTGGGCTTGCATGGTGCACATTGCCAGAACAAAAAAATATGCTTGAGGCATTGACAGAAGAGCTTGGAATTAACACACAAGGTTTTTTTGAAAAGGAATGGTGAAAGGAACAATGATGAGAAATTGGAAATTGAGAAGCAGTGTAATTGTACTTGCAGCAGTAATGATGGCTTCGTCAGGCTGCGGCAAAAAAAATAATGATACAGCAAGTCTTCCGCAGCTGCCAAGCCAGACACAAACACAAGAGCAGACACAAGAACAAACAATTGAGCAGACTATACCTGTAACGACAGAGGAAGAAGCAATTCCAGTTCCGGTAGCGCCAGGAGAAGTGAATGTATCGTCATCTTCGTCAGCAAGCGCGTCAAGCTTGGCAGCTACATCGTCACAGGCTGTACAGGCAGAAGATGGCTACGAGCCGCGAGATGAAGAAGTTTATGCGACACAAAAGGTTAATATTCGCGAGGCAGCTTCAACAGATGCAGCAAAGGCAGGATCTCTTGAGGCGGGTGCATCCATTCACAGAATAGGCTACACTGCAGAGTGGAGTAAGGTAGAATATAACGGTACAACATGTTACATTGCAAGTGAATATCTTTCAGATAAGGCACCAGAAACTGTAAATCAGCAGGTACAGGCACCAAGCGCAGCTACAGAGCTTTGGAGTGGTGATTTAAGTACACTCAGTACGAATGAGTTCAGCGGAATTGCAGATTACAAGGATCGCGATGCGTTAAATGTTCCGAATGGATGCTATTATTTAAATAAGCTGTATGGAAAGTATAATGCAAAGTTTATTGAAGATACATCAAAGAAAGTAATTTATCTTACTATGGACGAGGGATATGAGGCAGGCTTTACACCTCAGATTCTTCAGACACTTCGCGAGAAGAACGTAAAAGCAACCTTCTTTGTCACAAAAGAATTTTATGACAGCAATCCAGAGTACATTAAACAGATGATTGATGACGGTCACACTGTAGGAAATCACACCTGCAACCACAAGAATATGCCATCGCTTTCACTTGAGGAGCAGACAAACGAGATCATGGTTCTTCACAACCTGGTTAAAGACAACTTTGGTTACGAGATGAAGCTGTTTAGATTCCCAGAGGGTTCTACAAGTGAGCAGTCATTAGGTCTTGTAGAAAGCCTTGGCTACCAGAGCGTATTCTGGAGCTTCCACTATTTAGATTACAACTCCGATGCTCAGAAAGATCCGGCAGAGACATTGCAGCTTTGCATGGACAGCATTCATCCTGGTGCAATCTATCTGCTTCATGCAAAGTCAGCGACAAACACACAGATCCTTGGAGAATGGATAGATGCAGTGCGCGCCGCAGGCTATGAATTTGGAGGTGGACTTCCGACTACGTGGTAACCATAAAAAAATCCCCTGATAGAGGAGAAATCCTCTACCGGGGGATTTTTTGTGTGTTTAAAATTGAGTAATCTTATTTACTTCTCTGCGCGAAGGAATGCCTCGTATCCGCGGCATGTCTCGTAAACGTCGATCTTACTTACAACTTCCCACGGTGCGTGCATGTTAAGAACCGGAACGCCACAGTCGATAACTTCCATGTTCAGGTTTGCAAGGATATAAGCGATAGTTCCGCCGCCTCCCTGGTCAACCTTTCCAAGCTCGCTAGTCTGGAAGAATACGCCTGCATCGTCCATTACCTTTCTAAGGTAAGCGATATACTCTGCATTAGCATCATTGCAGCCGCTCTTTCCGCGAGCACCAGTATACTTATTGAATGTGAAGCCTCTTCCACAGAAAGCACTGTTCTTTCTCTCATTTACCTCTGGGTAATTTGGATCAAATGCAGCACTTACGTCAGATGAGAGCATCTTGGAGTTTTTCAGACAGCGGCGAAGAATAAGATCGCTGTATGATGCGCTAGTCAGTGCAATAAGCTCAGCAACGATATTCTCGAAGAAACGGGAATGCATACCAGTAGCACCGTTGCTTCCAACCTCTTCCTTATCAACAAGCAGACAGCAGCTTGTATGTACAGGATTTTCTACCTTAAGCATAGCAGCAAGAGAAGTGTAGGAGCATACACGGTCATCATGGCCATAGCCCATGATCATGCTGCGGTCAAGTCCATAATCTCTTGCAGGACCAGCCGGAACGATCTCAAGCTCAGCAGACAGGAAATCTTCTTCCTCAATGTCATACTTTTCCTTTAACATAGAAAGGATCAGCTCCTTAACAGGCTCCTTGCAGTCATCAGCAGCATTCATAACAGGACGGCTTCCAACAGTCAGATTTAACTTCTCGCCCTCGATTGCCTTAGAGAGAGTCTTTGCCATCTGATCACCAGATAAGTGAATCAAAAGATCAGAGATACCAAGTACCGGATCAGACGGATCCTCACCGATTACAACATTGACAACAGTGCCGTCCTTCTTTGCAACAACGCCGTGAAGAGCAAGCGGAAGAGCAACCCACTGATACTTCTTGATTCCGCCATAGTAGTGTGTATCAAGAAGAGCAAAATCCTCATCCTGATAAAGCGGATTCTGCTTAACATCAATACGAGGAGAGTCAATGTGCGCACCAAGGATATGCATACCCTTTTCCATCGGCTCAGTACCAACTACAAATAAAGCAAGTGTCTTGCCCATGTTGTTAGCATAAACCTTATCGCCAGCCTTTAATGGTGTACCAGCCTCGATACAGTCATTTAAGTTCTTGTATCCAGCAGCCTCAGCCAGACGGATACTTTCCTCTACGCACTCACGCTCTGTCTTGCAGTCGGAGATGAATTTGATATAATCAGCGCAGAGTGCATTTACCTGTGCGAGCTTTGCTTCATCGCAGGATTTCCATGCATTTTTACGTTCCATAACAAATACTTCCTTTCTTTTTGGGGAAAAATAGAGTATCCCTTATCATTCTTATTCATTATACCATAGGAAATGAAGTTTGTCTTATTAAAAGTACAAAAAAATGCAAATTCTTGTTGAATTATTTGCTCAAAAACGATACAATGTTAAATGGCAGAAGATGGTTTTAACCATTAGAATAAAAAATTAAACGGAGGACGAATATGAGTACAACATCACAGAATTCAGCAAGCAGCCGTATCAGTGCTTTGCTTGATGACAACAGTTTTGTTGAGATCGGCGGATCAGTTACTGCCAGAAATACCGATTTCAATTTGCAGAACAAAGAAACACCTGCAGATGGAGTATTAACAGGATATGGTACTATTGATGGTGCCCTTGTCTATGTTTACAGCCAGGACGCAACTGTTCTGGGCGGTTCCATCGGAGAAATGCACGCAAAGAAGATTGTAAAGCTTTATAGCCTTGCAATGAAGGTAGGTGCACCGGTAATCGGTCTGGTAGACTGTGCAGGAATGAGATTAGAGGAGGCTACCGATGCATTAGAGGCATTTGGTAAGCTGTATGAGTGCCAGGCACTTGCATCTGGCGTAGTTCCACAGATCACAGCAGTTTTCGGAACCTGCGGCGGCGGTATGGCAGTAGTTCCGGCTCTGACTGATTTCACATTTATGGAGGCAAAGAACGCAAAGCTGTTCGTTAATTCTCCAAATGCATTAGAGGGCAACAAGACTGAGAATACAGCAAACGCAGCATTCCAGAGCAGCGAGGCTGGTATGGTAGATGTAGTTGCACAGGAAGATGAGCTGTTAGAGAGCATCCGCACCTTAGTAAGCATCCTGCCGGCAAACAATGAGGATGACATGTCCTACAGCGAGTGCACAGATGACTTAAATCGCGCATGTACAGATCTTGAAGCATCAGCAGCAGATCCGGCACTTAGCCTGCCAATGATCTCTGATGATAACTTCTTCTTCGAGGTAAAGAAGGATTACGCAAAGGATATGGTAACTGGCTTTATCCGCTTAAACGGAAACACCATCGGCGCAATTGCAAACCGTACTGCTTTATATGACGAAGAGGGCAAGGAGGCTGAGACCTTCGACGGTACCTTAAGCGCAGAGGGTGCTGAGAAGGCAGCAGAGTTCGTAAACTTCTGTGACGCATTCTCAATCCCAGTTTTAACACTGACAAATGTTACCGGATACAAGGCAACAAAGTGCCAGGAGAAGAGAATCGCAAAGGCAGCTGCAAAGCTGATTTATGCATTCCATGATATGACTGCTCCAAAGGTAAATGTAATCGTAGGCGCAGCAAACGGAACAGCATCCTTAGCAATGAACAACAGTGCAGATATGACATATGCATGGCCGCAGGCTACCATCGGCATGATGGATCCAGTAAGTGCAGCAAAGATCATGTATGCAGATGAGATCGCAAAGGCAGATGATAAGAATGCTCTTATAAGCGAGAAGGCAGCAGCTTACGCTAAGCTTCAGGCAAGTGCAGAGTCTGCAGCTAAGAGAGGTTATGTAGACAGCATTATCGCTCCGGAAACTACAAGACAGATCGCTGCAGCAGCATTTGAGATGCTGTTCACAAAGAGAGAGGACCGTCCGGCAAAGAAGCACGGTACCGTTTAATGCAGAAACACAGTACCGTGTGAACACATCGCGGATTAATGATCCCCTATGTGTGTACGGGGTGGAATGAGAGGTAGATATGAAAAGAAAGTTAGCAGTATTATTAAGTGTGCTGCTGTGTGCGTTTGGGCTGACTGCCTGCTCCTCATCCAGTGCTTCTGATACAGCAAGTGAGGACATGGCTGTCTACAAGACAGAGGCAGTTGCACTCATTGATACACTTGTAAATGAGCAGAAAACACTTGACGAGTTAAAGGCTGAGGCAAATGACGAGGATGAGGCCGCTGCATTTGAGGCTGGTTTTTCAGCGTGGGAAGATGCAAAGGAAGAACTCGGCGCAGTTAGCGAGATCAAAGAGGATTCTGCTGATGTCAGCTACGAAAACCAGAACAAGCTTTATGTTGTCAGTGTAGATGGAACATTTGACAAGCGTGATGCAGTTGTCACTGTTACCTTTGATAAGAATGGAAATTTAAGTTCTGTTGCATTCAACGGTGTTTATACACTGGGTGAGAAGATGTCAAAGGCAGCCTTAAATACCATTATGGGTCTGGCAGTCGTATTCGTTATGCTGATCTTCATCAGCTTGATCATCTACTGCTTCAAGTTTATCCATGAGGCAGAGGAAAGAGCAGCCGCAAAGAAGAAGGCTTCAGAGCCTGCACCAGCACCTGCACCAGCACCAGTAGTAGAAGAAACAGTAGAAGAAGAGGACGATCTTGAGCTTGTAGCTGTTATTGCAGCAGCAATCGCAGCAAGCGAAGGTACCGATCCGAATGGTCTGGTAGTTCGTTCTATTAAGAGAGTTGGCAAGACAAACAACTGGAAAAGAGCATAAAAGCAGCCGCAAAGCGGCAGAAGGAGATTAAGATGAAAAATTATACCATTACTGTAAATGGCAATGTATATGAAGTAACTGTTGAAGAAGGAACCGGATCCGCAGCAGCTGCAGCACCAAAGGCAGCTCCTAAGGCAGCACCGAAGGCTGCTCCAAAGGCAGCAGCACCGGCTGGCGCACAGGGTGCTGTAAAGATCAGCGCTCCAATGCCAGGTAAGATTCTTGGTGTTAAGGCAAACGCTGGTGACGCTGTAAAGAAGGGTCAGGTAATCGTTGTTCTTGAGGCTATGAAGATGGAGAATGATATCGTAGCACCTCAGGATGGAACCGTAGCTTCTATCAATGTAACAGCAGGACAGTCCGTTGAGTCTGGCGCAGTACTTGCTACAATGAACTAATGAAGCTCCTACGTAAGTAGGTGAATCCTGCACATGCAGGAAATATACGGGAGGTATTAGACAATGAGTTATGTAACTGAAACATTAGGCAATCTAATCCACCAGACCGCGTTCTTCAATCTGTCATGGGGCAACCTGTTAATGATCCTTGTTGCACTGGTATTCTTATATCTGGCAATCAAGAAGGGATACGAGCCGTTACTGCTTGTGCCGATTGCATTCGGTATGCTGCTTGTTAACATGTATCCGGAAATCATGGCAAACCCGGAAGACACTTCAAACGGTGTTGGAGGATTACTGCATTATTTCTATATTCTGGACGAGTGGAGTATTCTGCCGTCTCTGATCTTCATGGGTGTTGGTGCGATGACTGACTTCGGTCCGCTGATCGCAAACCCAATCAGCTTTTTGATGGGTGCTGCTGCACAGCTTGGTATCTACCTGGCTTACTTTATGGCAATCCTTATGGGATTCTCTGATAAGGCAGCTGCAGCAATCTCTATCATTGGCGGTGCTGACGGCCCGACCTCTATCTTCCTTTGTGGTAAGTTAGGACAGACCCAGTACATGGGACCAATCGCCGTTGCTGCATATTCTTACATGTCCCTCGTTCCGATCATTCAGCCGCCGATCATGAAGGCACTGACAACTGAGGAAGAGAGAAAGATCAAGATGGAGCAGCTTCGTCCAGTATCTAAGCTGGAGAGAATTCTGTTCCCGATCATCGTAACCATCGTTGTTGTATTGATTCTTCCAAGTACTGCACCTCTGATTGGTATGTTAATGCTTGGTAATCTGTTCCGCGAGAGTGGTGTTGTTAAGCAGCTTACTGAGACAGCTTCCAACGCACTTATGTATATCGTAGTTATCCTTCTTGGTACTTCTGTAGGTGCATCCACCAGTGCAGAGGCATTCTTAAAGATGGATACCTTAAAGATCGTAGCACTTGGTATGATTGCGTTCGCATTTGGTACTGCAGGCGGTGTTCTTCTTGGAAAGCTTTTGTGCAAGCTGACAAAGGGAAGAATCAATCCGCTTATCGGTTCCGCAGGTGTATCTGCAGTGCCGATGGCAGCACGTGTATCACAGAAGGTCGGTGCAGAGGCAGATCCGAGCAACTTCCTTTTGATGCATGCAATGGGACCGAACGTAGCCGGTGTTATCGGTACGGCCGTTGCGGCAGGTACGTTCATGGCAATATTTGGAGTATGATGCCAGGGGATCGAACTCAAAAACCGATCGTGCTTGCACGATGAGGTTTTTGAGCTTGGGACCCGCAAAAACATGAGGATGCAGCGATTTTCAAAGAAAATCAGCGAATCCGAATGTTTTTAGAATTGCGAAAGATGCGAAGCAACGGAGCAATTCGTAGGCATCAGTTAAAGTATACTGATAAAATTTGGAGGTAATATAATGGCAGAGCAAGTAAAAAGGCCAGTAGGAATTACAGAGACGGTCTTAAGAGATGCGCATCAGTCTCTGATGGCAACTAGAATGACCACAGAGCAGATGCTTCCAATCGTTGAGAAAATGGATCAGGTAGGATATCACTCCGTAGAGTGCTGGGGTGGCGCTACATTTGATGCCAGCCTTCGTTTCCTGAAGGAAGATCCGTGGGAGAGACTGCGTAAATTAAGAGCAGGCTTCAAGCATACAAAGCTACAGATGCTGTTCCGTGGACAGAACATCTTAGGCTACAATCACTATGCAGATGACGTAGTAGAGTACTTCGTACAGAAGTCAGTTGCAAATGGTATGGATATCATCCGTATCTTCGACTGCTTCAACGATCTGCGTAACTTAAAGACAGCAGTAAACGCAACAAAGGCAATCAAGAAGGAGAACCCAAATGCTGAGGCACAGATCGCACTGTGCTACACCCTTGGTGATGCTTATACACTTGATTACTGGAAGAAGATTGCAAAAGAGATCGAGTCCATGGGTGCAGATTCTATCTGTATCAAGGATATGGCAGGTCTTCTTGTTCCATATAAGGCAACTGAGCTTGTTACAGCTCTTAAGAGCGCAACAAAGCTTCCGATTCAGATTCATACCCACTACACCTCTGGTGTTGCATCTATGACATATATGAAGGCAGTTGAGGCTGGCGCAGATGTTATCGATACAGCAATGAGCCCACTTGCTATGGGTACCAGCCAGCCGGCTACTGAGGTTATGGTAGAGACCTTCAAGGGAACTCCATACGATACAGGTCTTGATATGAAGCTTCTGGGAGAGATCGCTGACTACTTCCGTCCGATTCAGGAGGAAGCTCTTAAGTCTGGCCGCATCAACCCGAAGGTTATGGGCGTTAACATCAAGACTTTGATGTATCAGGTACCAGGCGGTATGCTTTCCAACCTGGTAAGCCAGTTAAAGGAAGCAGGCGCTGAGGACAAGTACTATCAGGTACTTGAGGAAGTTCCGAGAGTACGTAAGGACTTCGGAGAGCCGCCGCTTGTTACTCCGTCTTCTCAGATCGTTGGTACTCAGGCAGTTCTTAACGTTCTTCAGGGCGAGAGATACAAGATGATGACCAAGGAGTCCAAGAAGATCTTAAGAGGTGAGTTTGGACAGACTGTTAAGCCATTTAACAAGGAAGTTCAGAAGAAGGCAATCGGAGACGAGAAGCCGATCACCTGCCGTCCGGCAGATCTGATCAAGCCACAGTTAGACAACTTCCGCAAGGAGGCAGCTCAGTATATCCAGCAGGACGAGGATGTACTGACTTATGCACTGTTCCCGCAGGTTGCTACTGAGTTCTTCAAGTATCGTGAAGCACAGCAGACAAAGGTAGATCCAGCTGCTGCAGATACAAAGAATAAGGCATACCCGGTATGATACTAGGGTCAAAAGCTCCAAAAGCCGATCGTGCTTGCACGAAGAGGATTTTGAGCTTGGGACCCGCCAAAACATGAGGATGCAGCGATTTTCGAAGAAAATCAGCGAATCCGAATGTTTTTAGAATTGCGAAAGATGCGAAGCAACGGAGCAATTCGTAAGTATCATTTAAATAAAAATAAGAAGCTAAGGGACTCTTGGAAAACAAGGGTCCCTTTTTTGAAAAAAGGATTGTGTGAAAATTTTTTATGAGCAAAGTAATAGTAATAGGCGGCGGTGCCGCTGGAATGATGGCTGCATTAAAGGCAGCCGAGAATGGTCATGATGTGACACTGCTTGAGAAAAATGAAAAGCTTGGCAAAAAGCTTTTTATCACAGGAAAGGGTCGATGCAACGTGACAAATGCCTCCGATATGGAGACAATCATGAGCCAGATCGTGACAAATCCACGTTTTCTTTACAGTGCATTTTCTGACTGCAGCAACACAGATGTCATGGAACTTATTGAAAACGGCGGATGTCCGCTTAAGATAGAAAGAGGTCAGCGCGTATTCCCAGAGTCAGATAAGTCCTCCGATATCATAAGCTGCTTTTCACGTCTTTTAAAAAAGGCTGGCGTAGAAATTATATTAAATAAGGAAGTAACGCATATCATCACCGAAGAAGGACGTGCAGCAGGCGTGTCACTTTCAGATGGAAAAAAAATAAGCGCCGATGCCATAGTGCTTGCAACAGGCGGTCTTTCCTATGCGTCAACAGGCTCCACGGGGGACGGACACCGCATGGCAAGAGAGCTTGGTCATACAGTGACACCATGCTTTCCGGCATTAGTGCCAGTTAACACAAAAGAAGACTGGTGCCGCACACTGCAGGGACTGTCACTTAAAAATGTTACCTTCACTGTAAAAGACGGCAAAAAGAAGCTGTATGAGGATTTTGGAGAGATGCTGTTCACTCATTTTGGTATCAGCGGACCACTTGTATTAAGTGCAAGCAGTAAAATCGTCAAAAAGCTTGATAAAAATCCGCTTTCAGCTTTTATAGACTTAAAGCCAGCGCTTACAGACGAGCAGCTTGATGCAAGACTTTTGCGAGACTTCTCACAGGAAAAAAATAAGCAGTTTAAAAATGCATTAAATGGCTTATTTCCGGCAAGACTAGCAGAGCAGATCGTCATTTTGTCAGGCATTAATCCAGACAAGGAAGTAAACGCCATCACAAAAGAAGAGCGTGCCCATCTTGTTTCTTTAACCAAAAATCTCCCATTGACCATTCTTAGTGTCAGGAGTTATAATGAAGCTATTATCACGCAGGGCGGCATCAAAGTGCAGGAAGTACAGCCAAAGACCATGGAGTCAAAGCTTGTACAGGGACTGTATTTTGCAGGCGAATTACTAGACATTGATGCCCTCACAGGGGGCTACAACCTGCAGCTTGCATGGTCCACGGGAAGTCTGGTGGGGGATAGTATTGTATAAATACGTGAATAGCGTGACAAACACTTCACCGAAACGCCTCGTAGAAGAATCGTAAAAAGAAAAGGAGACAAACAAATGGGTTTTAACATCGCAATTGATGGTCCGGCAGGAGCCGGAAAAAGCACCATCGCAAAGCTTGCAGCAAGCGAGCTTTCTTATATATATGTAGATACAGGCGCCATGTACCGCGCAATCGGTCTGTATGTATATCGTAAGCATGTGCCAGAAGAAGATACAAACGCTATTGGAGAGACTGCGAAAGAGACAGAAGTTTCCATTCGTTATATCGACGGTGAGCGCCATGTATATTTAAATGGTGAGGATGTAAGTGAAGAGATCAGAAAAGAGCATATCGGCCATATGGCATCTGTAGTTGGTGCAGTGCCGGCTGTAAGAGAGCATCTCTTATCACTTCAAAGACAGATTGCACAGGAAAATGATATCATTATGGATGGAAGAGACATCGGTACATGTATTCTTCCTAATGCAGATGTAAAGATCTTTCTGACAGCAAGTGCCGAGGAAAGGGCAAGAAGACGCTACTTAGAGCTGCAGTCAAAGGGCGATAATACGCCATATGACGTTGTGCTTGCCGATATTAAAGAGCGCGACTACCGTGACACGCACAGAGATATCGCACCGTTAAAACAGGCTGATGATGCTGTATACCTTGATACGTCAAACATGACAATAAAAGAGGCAGCAGCAAAGGTAGTAGAGCTTGCAAAGGCGGCACGCTGATGGAAGTAATTCTGGCAAAAAGCGCGGGCTTTTGCTTTGGCGTGCGCCGCGCAGTAAACGAAGTTTATCGTTGTCTTGAGGAAGAAAAGGATACACCAATCTATACCTTTGGCCCAATCATCCACAACGATGAAGTGGTCAACGATTTAAAGAATAAAGGTGTGCAGGTAGTTGACACATTAGAGTCGCTTGCAGCACTTAAAAAAGGCATTGTCATAATCCGCTCCCATGGTGTTGGCCGTGACACCGAAACAAAGATGCGTGAGCTTGGCATGCGTGTCATTGACATGACATGTCCGTTTGTAAAAAAGATTCACCGTCTTGTAGAAGAAAAGTCAAAAGAAGGCTACCAGATCGTCATAGCCGGAAATCCTGTGCATCCAGAGGTTGTAGGCATTGTAGGATGGAGCACAGACGGCGCATCAGTTGTAAAAGATGCAGAAGAAGCACAAAAGCTGGTATTAGACCCTAAAAAACCCGTTTTTGTGGCAGCACAAACGACATTTCACTACATTAAATTTCAAAATATAGTTGACCAATTAGAAAAAAAAGAGTACAATATAAATTGCGTTAACACTATCTGCAATGCAACCAGAAACCGGCAGGAGGAAGCAGCCAGTCTCGCAGCCTCAGTAGATGGCATGCTGGTCATAGGTGGGAGTCATAGCTCCAACACGCAGAAGCTGTTTGAAATATGCAAAAAAGAATGTAATAATACCCATTACATACAAACCGCTGAGGACCTAGACACCAATTGGTTTTTGACAGCAGACAGGGTGGGTGTTACAGGAGGGGCATCAACCCCGAATATAATCATTGAGGAGGTTCTACACCATGTCAGACGAATTCGGACAATTATTAAGTGAGCAGAAAGAAGTTGCAATTAGCCAGGGCGCAGTTGTATCCGGTCAGGTTATTGCAGTAAAGGAAGACGAGATTGTCCTAAATATAGGATATAAAGCAGATGCTGTCATTAGCCGCAACGAATTTACCAACATCCCGAATGCAAATCTGTGCGACCTTGTAAAGGTTGGCGATGAGATCGAGGCTAAGGTTGTTAAGATGAACGACGGCGAGGGCCAGGTTCAGCTTTCTGTACGCAAGCTGCAGGCAGAGAGAGGAAGCAAGGTTCTTGAGGACGCATTCGAGAACAAGACTGTATTAAAGGCAGTTGTTACTGAAATCTCCACTGGTGGATTAAGCGTAGTAGTTGATCAGACCAGAGTATTTATCCCGGCAAGCCTTGTATCCGATGTATACGAGAAGAATCTTGAGAAGTACAAGGGACAGGAAGTTGAGTTTATCGTTACTGAGTTCAACCCGAAGAAGCACAGAATTATCGGTAACTGCAAGGAGCTGATCATCGAGAAGAAGAAGAAGATGCAGGAAGAGCTCTTCGCAAAGCTTGAGGTTGGTCAGACCGTTGAGGGTACTGTAAAGAACGTTACAGATTTCGGTGCATTCGTAGATTTAGGCGGAGCAGATGGTCTGCTTCACATTTCTGAGATGAGCTGGGGCCGTATCGAGAATCCTAAGAAGGTATTCAAGAGTGGTGATAAGGTTAAGGTTCTTGTAAAGGCAATCGATGGAAATCGTATCGCACTGAGCATGAAGTTCCCGGAGGAGAATCCGTGGAAGGATGCAGAAGAGAAGTTTGCAGTAGGTACTGTTGTTACTGGTAAGGTAGCACGTATGACTGACTTCGGTGCATTCGTAGAGTTAGAGTCAGGTGTTGATGCACTGCTTCACGTTTCTCAGATCTCCAGAGAGCGCGTAGAGAAGCCACAGGATGTTCTGTCCATCGGTCAGGAAATTACCGCAAAGGTAGTAGACCTGAACGTAGATGCAAAGAAGATCAGCCTGAGCATGAAGGCTCTTGCAAACGATGAGGATCAGGAATAATCCGTAAGAAATACATCAAATAAAGTGAATTTAAAACGACCGGGTAGAAAAAACTACCCGGTCGTTTTTTAATTAAAGCAAGCGGTTCAAGAAAATAATTCCGGCGGTGCTTCCTGCGCCTCCTCAGAAGGAACAGGTACAGCACATCTCAGTGCATCTTCGAGTACATTATGTGCATAGGCGAGAATAAAATCAGGATCAGCTATATATTCTGTAAAAAGCTGCTTGGAAGAATACTCCTCCTTATAAAGATCAAACATATCCTCATGCGAGAGCGGAAGAAAAGTACTACTTTTCTTTGTGTAGCAGGTAGAAGCACTTGCCTGAACACGATGCTCCGGGTCTACATATTGGCCGACCTTCTTATGAACAGCGCGGTCCTCATCAGGAAGATAATAATAATCCTTATAATTATCAAAGAAATACTTTAATTCCCCGACAAAAGCACGAATCTCAATAATGATCTGGTTCGCACGGATCGATAAACGGCAAAGCGGCAGCTCACGCGTCACAGCTACCGGGACCTTAACAGAACAGTCCACCACAATAGTAAGAGAGGACGATGCAGTGCTTAAGGAATAGCCGGCAAGTGTCCACTCACTGCGAAATATATCAAGATAAGACAAAAGCGGCATAATCTGAGGAAGAGCCTTTAAATCATCCTCATTGTGAAGAAGAAGCACCTGATAAAGACGCTTATCACCAGTCTCAAGATAATCGTGATAAACAGCGATCATCTCCTTGCCGGTAGCCTGATCTAGTCTTGAAATATTTAAATAGCTTTCAAGTGTTGCAAGTTTTAAGTTCTCAAGCTGCAGAAGTGTTTTTACAGGACGCAGGTGGCGGTACAGATCAAAGCTGCGAATATTGTCAAGCACATCAGTATTAAGGCCATAGGCAGCAGCACATTTCTTTAAAAAAGGAAGATCAAAGGTTTCGCCATTAAAAGAAACAATAACCTGATAATTTTTTATAAAAGAAAAAAAGTCCTCAAGGATCTCCTGCTCAGAATTAAGCGAATCAGAAAACCACTGTCTGATATGCCACTCCATCTGCTGATGATAGACCGCACCAATCAGATAAATAGAAGAGGTAGCAGGTGTGAGTCCTGTCGTCTCAATATCAAGAAATACAAGATCCTTTAAGGGTGCAATCGCATGAGAATCATAAAATTGCGGGATCGAAAACGTTTTACTTATAACAACCATTGAAATTCCCCCGTTATATAAAAAATCACATTAACTACAAATCTTAAAAATTTCTTACATTATAGCATAAGAGAGGAGAGAAGTCAAATGAGAGATTTCACTGGGGGGGGGATTAACGTATGTTCTCTCATACTTTGGGATGATTTACAAAAAGAGAGGACATGGTATACTAAAAGAGGATGATACAAGAGCAAAAAAAACGATTGCTAGGACAAAATATACAAAAGTTAGTGATGACGAACTGATTTTTTGCAAAATAATGTGAAAAAAAACAAAAAAGGTACTTTACAAAGTGTTTGAAATGTGATACTGTTTAAACAAGCAAAAAACAGCATGTTCACCAGTTCAACTGGCAACGGTGAAAACTTGGAAGGAGTATGGATATGCAGGGAGATGACAGCAAAGAGAGCAAAGACAGCAAACGTTTAAGTCGCGCGGAGCTTCTTGAAATGCTTATTGAGCAGTCAAAAGAAGTCGAGTCACTTAAAAAGAAGGTTGACCAGCTTCAGAAACAGCTTGATGATCGAACGATTCAGTTGCAGCAGACAGGTTCGATTGCAGAAGCAGCTCTCGCATTAAACGACATATTCAAAGCTGCAGATCAGGCAGCATCCCAATACATCGAAAGTATCAAGCGTATGGAGCACGAAAAGAATGTAGAGTTCCAGGCGCTTCGCCAGAAGACACTCGATGCATGTGCTGTGATGAGAGAAGATACACAGGAGTATTGCAGGCGGCTTCGTTATGAGAGCGAGGCAAAAAGAGATGCTCTGTATGCTCAGTTAGAAAAAGAAGAGATCGAGAAAAACAATTCTAGTGAAGGCAGTGATCCAACCACATGGACGAGCCTTGAGACATCTCCCAGTGTAGGTGGAGGTGTCTCATGAAAAAAAATAAAAAACAACCACTTGAAGTGCCGCCGATAGAGGTTCTTGAAAAAGAGCTTCACAGAGAGCTTTACAAAAAGAGCTACAGGAGCACGCTTCGAAGCACGGTTTATACACTCATTACAGTGGCGGCAGTAGCAGTACTGGTAGCTACTTTGGTGTTACCTGTTTTACAGATCTATGGTACGTCCATGACGCCGACCTTATCAGATGGAGACATAGTTGTCTCTGTTTCTGGTTCGGAATTTGAAGCGCAGGACATAATTGCATTTTACTACAATAATAAGATCTTAGTAAAACGTGTGATTGCAACAGCAGGACAGTGGGTAGATATCGACGAAGAGGGAAATGTTTCAGTTGACGGAACACCCCTCGATGAGCCATACGTATTTGAAAAGGCGCTTGGCGAATGCGATATAGACCTGCCATATCAAGTGCCTGAAGGAAGAGTATTTGTGATGGGTGATCATCGAAGCGTTTCAGTTGACAGCAGAAGCACATCTGTCGGATGTGTGGCACAGGAGCAAATTGTTGGAAAATTAGTATTTTGTGTCTGGCCATTTACAAACTTTGGCCAGATCAAATAGGAGAAAGGGGGCGTCTGTTTTGGAAAATCCGTTAAGAAAACAGATTCGTTCAATCATGAAGGATCATAAGAAACGTCAAATGTGGTACCGAATAGTCACCACACTGGCGGTTGTTGTTGTGTTTGTAACGACATATATGCTGATTCTACCAGCTATAACGATGGAAAACAAAGCAGAGTGCGGTATTACAGAGCACAAACACGACGCAAACTGTTACAGCTCGCATTATGAGAAGGAGAAAGAGCTTGCCTGTACGACAGATTCACTAGGTGTACATAAGCATACAGATGCCTGCTACGATGCAGAGCATAAGCTGATCTGTGGTTATGCAGACTTTGTGATTCATGAACATGACGCATCCTGCTACGACAAAGACGGCAATCTAGTATGCACCATTCCAGAGCATAAGCTGCATCAGCACACACCAGAGTGCTATCAGATGCAGAAACAGCTAGTTTGCACACAGGAAGAGTCAGTTGGTCATACTCATACGCCTGAATGCTACACAAAACAGCAGGGCGCATTAATCTGCGGCAAAGAAGAGCATACACACGGTGAAGGTTGCTACGATGCAGAAGGCAATTTAATCTGCACACTAGAAGAGCATACGCACAGTGACGAATGCTACGAGTGGAATGACATACTGACATGTACGATTCCAGAAAGCGCAGGTCACACACACAGCGAAGCCTGCTATCAGGATGTGCAGGTACTAATCTGTGAAGAGCCGGCAGAGCTTCATACCCACACAGCAGAGTGCTACAAAGACGGCGTACTCGCATGTGGAAAGTTAGAATTAAAAGAGCATAAGCATAGCGAAACATGTTTCACAGAAAAGCAGGTTCTCGTAGAGACATTAATCTGTGACAGAGTAGAGCATGTACATACAGACGAGTGCTACAAGGGCAGTGGTCAGAAAGAAGAGCAGTCGTCAGTGGTTAGCGAGGAAGTGACCAGTGAGGAAATGGTCAGTGAAGAAGTGACCAGTGAAGATGCTTCAACTGAGGAAAACACCACAGAAGAAATCAGTTCTGAAGAGTTAAGTACAGAAGAAGCAAGCTTAGAAGAAGCAAGTACAGAAGAAGTAAGTACAGAAGCTGTAAGCTTAGAGGAAACTTCAACAGAGGAAGCAAGCAGCCAGATCGAAGAGGCTGCAAGTGAAGAAGAATCAGAGTCAGAGTCCGAGACTGAGTTAGAATCTGAGCCAGAGGAAAGTTCTTCCATAGAGGCAGAAAGCTCGGAGGAAGAGAGTTCTGAAGAGGAGAGCTTCGAAGAGACTTCTACTGAGGAAACATCTGAAGAAGAGCTGACAAGCGAAGAAGCATCTACCGAAGAAAACACTTCAGAGGCAGAAGAGGAGAGTAGTGAGGAAGAAACTTCAGAGGCTGATGATTTTATTAATCAGTGGGAATTAGGTGAGAACGGTGCATTGTTTATTGCATATACATCAGATGATGATGTAATGGAATTAGAAGATGCAGACTTGTTTAGTGTTGCTTCTCTTGATGAAGAAATTAATGAAGACAGACCAATGTTGTATAGAGTAGCAGCCAGAGCAGCGAGTACAACACCAACTGGTACTGAATTTAAGAATTATATAACTAGTGCTACGGTGCAGAAGATTGTAAACGGTGAATGGCAACAAGCAACAGAGTTTGAGAATGGTGATAATGTCAAAGTCGAGTTGAAGTATACACTGCCAGATGGAACTGTAACACCAAATAATAAGTCAATCTGGTATCAGCTTCCAAACGGAGTTGTACCGAATGATAATTTGGACGGAATTGTTTACAATAAATCTAACAATCCAATTGGAAAATATAAAATTGGAAAAGATGGATTGATTCAGATTGATTTTTATGAAGAGTTTGCAACAGGAAAGGAGATTACGGGAGACATCTTCTTCTCAGGCAAGGTTGAGTCTGGTAATACGAAGGAAGATCAGAAAATTGAGTTTGGAGGATCGTCCGAAAGTATTACGATAAAGAAAGAAACAGAGGAAGAAGCAAAGACTGATATTGCAATTAAGAAAGAAGGAAAGTTATCTGACTCGAAAGATAAGATTACGTACACTGTTACGGTTTCCTCTACATTAGGAACAGGAGAGCAAGTCAATGTATATGATTATTTGACGAATGGTACTTATATAGAAGAAACAGTAAAGGTTACAAAATCTGGCAATGAAATACAGAAAGATCAGTATAAACTTTCAATTAACAATAATGATGCAAAGAGCGAGATGAAGATTGAAAAACTTCCAGAATTAAAAGCTGGTGAGTCATATGTAATCACATATGAAGCAAAACCTGGAAAACGCTCTTCAAACGGAGAATTGAATGTTGACAACTTCGTATCTACCAATAAAGGAAAGAACGACTATTGCAGTATAAAGGTGAATAAGGCTTTTATCAGCAAGAGTGGTGAATATAAGTCTGATAAGAATGTGATCGAATGGACAATAACGATTGATCCAGACGGCACTGATTTGAATGGTTATAAGCTTTCTGATAAGTTGGATGGAAAGGATCTTTCTGGAAAGAAGGCTACTTTAACATATTCCGATGGAACTACAGAAGAAATAACACTTCCATATACCTTTACGAAATCAACAACTGGAAAGGTGAGTTGTAAGATTGTTTATCAGACAGGTATTGATCCAAATCAGATGTCTGGTAATGTAAAAAATGACGCTACCATAGAAAAAGATGGCGATAAGTATGAAGCAGGAACAACTGTAGGATATACGAGAAGAGATTGGGATCTTACAAAGTATAAGGATAAAGAGGAAAAAGTTAAAGGTGAGGATAAAATGAAATACACTTGGAAGAGTACGATTACACTTCCAGATAAAAATTTATCAAGCCTTGGTACATTTACTTATGAAGATACTATAGGAGAACCCAATATACATTCTGCATCAAAGATAGAACTTGAACAGCAAATTAAAAATAATATTGAGTTCGAATATCTTGATGAGAATGGAACATCCACGAAGGTTACTGGAAGTCAAGTGGATAATTATTTTGACTATCAGATTACCTACACTCCAGAAAATTCGGATATTGTTTCTGAATTTAAGATCGTCTTTACTCCGAAGCAAAACCTTCAGATTAGAGGAAAACAAATTGTACTTTCGTATGCTACTAATGCAGATATTTCTGGTGTATCATCAGGCAGCACAACAACATTTACTAATACAGCAAAAGTGAATGGTATAGAGAAAAAGGCTAGCGTAAACTATAAAAAGCCAGTGAAGATCCAGAAAGCAAGTTCAGCAGAGGGTGCTTTAAAACCACCAAGCGATATATGGTGGGCAACTGATTATGAATATAAGGGATATATAAATAGTCAGGCAGAGGTAAAATTGAGTGAAAATGGTTATTTATATTATCGCTTGATTCTAAATCTTGAAGAAGCACAGGATGTTAACCTAAGTGATTTGCTGCCGATAGGTACAACATATGTTGAAGGAAGTGCATTTGCAGCATATTGTAGTTTGGCCGAAGATGGTACAATAACAGCAATTGCATATACATCCAGTCCGATTAAGACGGAGGCTAGTATAGATACTTTGTCAAGTGCTGATGGTGACTATCAGAACCTTAAACTTACGTTAAGTAATATTCAAAATGCCTCTCTATATAATGGTAACAAGTTTAAAGGTAATATTGCTGTATACTATACAGTTAAAGTTGATGATAGTGTATTTAATGCAAATGGAACAGCATCTCTTAAGAATACAGCAACATGGGAAAAAGAATCAGCAAGCAATACAACCAATGTAAAACGGTTCGAAAAGATTGTAGATAAATCTGGAGAACAGGTACTTGATGATCAAAGTAAACCAGTTGATGCTGTGAAGTATAGAGTTGTGATCAATCCAGAGGCATCTGATTTGGATGTGGAAAAGGATACACTTACATTAGTAGATACGATTAGTTATACAAAATTGTATAGTGTATCATTAAATCTTGATTCTGTAAAATTGTATCACTACGATCCAAACCAAAAAAATTTGTGTGGAAATGAGATATCGTCCACTAGATATCAGATTCGATATGATAGTCAAGCTGGTAAGATGACGGTAGTTGTTCCAGACCAATTGGCATGTGTCCTTGTTTATCAATATAATTATGACAAGGGAAAATTGGCTGATATTAGTGGTGCGTCTATTTCTAACAGCGTAAAGCTTATGGGAGAATCATCAAAATCTGATATTACCCAATTGAAAGTAAATGATTCTGGAGCATCTGCGCATCAGAATATTGAAATCTACAAAGTGGACAGCACAGATTTTACGAAGCGATTGGCAGGTGCAAAATTCAAGCTGGAATATTGGAACAATGTAAATGGATCATGGAGTTGGACACAGATTGGTAATGAATATGTTTCAGGAGACGGATCAAATGGCACAAAACTTGGAGAAATAGAATTGCCGTTGGATAAGAACGGAAATAAAGAACCGAATACAATTTGGGAGGATTACATTTATCGCTTGACAGAGACAGAAGCTCCGACTGGATATGCAAAACGTACTGAACCATATTATTTTGTTAGAACCAAAACAACTAATATTTGGGATTGGAACGGTTATAATTATTTAACTGATGTAGAAAAAAATGCACTTCATAAAATTAGTATCAGTGGTGAAAATATCTACATCCCAAATGTGGCCAGTGGTGTAAGTGTTCGCAAGGTTTGGGTAAATCAGGACGGAAGTCAGATATCTGATCCAACAGGAAGTATTAAGGTGCAACTGTACAAGAGTACTGGAAAGGTTGATGGTGCGAATGTAACTGTAAAGTGGGCGGATTATTCTGATTCTAATGCAAATATAAGTTATCTGGTGAAAAGAGGGAGCACAGTTATAATCACAACATCTATTGGCTACGCTGATTTTAATTGTTCTGATTCAGCTGTAGAGAAGTCTGTAAAAACTGACAGTAAAGGCAATAAAACGTATGTTTTCAGTTGCATTAAGAATGACTGTGATCTTATAGGTAGCGCTTACCATAATCAGAAGAATTATGGAATTGATTACACAGAGGCAACTGATGTTATCTATGGAAGTCCTTCTGAAGTAGAAAAGACTATTACCTTAGATAATAATAATAATTGGAGTCACGAATGGACTAATTTGGACGCTGGCGAAGATATTTATTACTATGTAAAAGAGGTTGGTGATCATTCAGGCTATACTGTAAGCTATATGAACAATGGTGGTATTCAGTCTGGTGAGATTGTCATTACCAACAGAATGGAAGAAAAGCCAATCGTTCTCCCAGAAACCGGTGGAACCGGTACCTATTGGTATACCATGGGTGGCGTGCTCCTAACAGCAGGGGCAGCGTTCCTGATATATAAAAAACACATGCGGAAAGGAGACAAGAGAATTTGGTAACAAATTCTCTAAACTCCCCAAGCATGGGGAACCCTCAATATACGCAATTCCTACGCATTATTCAGAGGGAGGGCACAGCCCAAAAACAAAAAAAGGATAGGAATATAAAAGAAAGCGAGGAAGTAAACTATGAAGAAAATGAAAAAAGTCATGGCTCTGTTACTCAGCTTAGTCATGGTACTTGCAATGAGTATCGCAACGTTTGCAGATGAAGGTTCAACTGGAAGTAGCACATCAACGACAATTACAATTAATGGAGGTGCTAATGGTTCTGTATACTCAGCGTACAAATTAATGGACGTATCAGTAGATGCAGCAGGAAAAAATTTTACTTATACAGTAAATAATAAGTATAGTTCTGTTTTGCAATCGGCAACGGGAAAAAATACAGATGAAGCAGTAATAGACTACCTTGATAAAAATAAGTCTGATGAGGCTATTATAAGAACTGTTGCAGATTCTGTATATCGGGCTTTGACAAATGCAAATTTAGAAGCAGACGCTGTATCATCTAACAATGTGTTCACTGTAGGCAAAGGCTATTATTTAATCGCAGAAAAAACGCTTGGAAATAAACAGGATACATATTCTCTTGTTATGTTGGATACTCTGGGAAATAAGTCAATAGAGATCAAGACAAAAGAGAGTACACCGACATTAGAAAAGAAGATTAAGGAAAAAAATGATAGCACAGGTATAGAAACTAATTGGCAGGATGGCGCTGATTATGATTTAGGTGATGTAATTCCATTTAAGCTTACTGGTACTGTTTCTTCAAGAATTGCAAACTACACGACTTACTATTATGCATTTCATGATAAAATGTCAACTGGACTTACATTTAATACTAATTCAGTGAGTGTTACGATTGATGGAACAACGATTGACAAAAGCAAGTATTCAGTGAAAACTGAAGGATTAACTGATGGTTGTACATTTGAAGTAGTGTTTGATGATTTAAAGAATGCAGGAGTAGAATTAACTGGAAATAGTAAGGTTGTTGTTGAGTATAATGCAACTTTAAACGATAAGGCTGTACTTGGTTCTAAGGGAAATCCAAATGATGCAAAATTAGAGTACAATAACAATCCATATTATGAAGGAAATGGTAAGCCTGAGAATCCTGGTGAGACACCTTGGGATGGAGTAATTGTATTTACTTATAAGTTGGTTGCAAACAAAGTAGATCAGAATGGTGCTTCGGTAAATGGTGCTGGATTTACTCTTTATAAGTATAATAAAGGAAATAATGCCTATGAAAAAGTTGGAGAAGAAATTAAAGGAACTGATGATAATCCAGTAACTAAATTCGAATTTAGCTATCTGGATGCAGGAATGTATAAGTTAGTTGAGTCAACAGTACCAGCTGGTTATTCAGCAGCGCCAGATCTTGTATTTGAAGTGAAGGCAACTTATACAGCAGATATGGGTGCAACAGGCGATAAGCCAACATTGACAGCACTTGAGATTATTGATGAAAATGGAAATACAATTTCTGGTGAAGACCAGGTATTTACCACTAATTTGGAAAAAGGTTCTGCTGAAACTAACGTAGTCAACAAGTCTGGTTCAACCCTTCCTACCACTGGTGGCATGGGTACCACAATCTTCTACGTTGTTGGTTCTATCCTTGTTCTTGGCGCAGCAATCCTTCTGATCACCAAGAAGCGCATGAGCGCACGCTAATTGTTTTGTCAGCACGATTGATTCGTTAATAATTAATCAGTTAAACAGAGCAAAAAAGTTATTTGTGCGAGAGATGACTATCATTACGTAAACGGTAGCTGAGGCGACTGGACTTTACGAGGCGACGCCGTAAAAGCGTGCGCACGAAATAAACTTACGTTGCTAGTAAGTAGTGGGCACGCTGATCAGGCTCGCCGACAAAGCCATCGCCGAGGCTCCTTCGTAGAACATCCGGGTAACACAAAGATAACACAAAGTAACAAACTAGGTTGCAATCGGATGCCTCTCTTGAGGCATCCGGATACAACCGTGAGGAGAGCTTATGAAGTGGATCAAAAAAAATATGACTACCATCTTATTGCTGTTGATTCTCTTGGTAGGTCTGTCCTTACTGCTGTATCCGACCGTCAGCGATTATTGGAACTCGCTGCATCAGTCGAGAGCAATTGCCACATATGCACAGGCAGTTGCCGAAGTAGATGATAAGCAGTATGAGCACATGTGGGATGATGCTTACGAATATAACCAGCAGCTTAAAAGTAAGTCAAACCGCTGGATCATGACAGACGAAGAGCGAGAAGAATATGAATCACTGTTAGATGTCAGTGACAATGGAATCTTAGGATACATAGAAATTCCAAAGATCAAGGTTTCCCTTCCGATCTATCATGGCACCGATGAAGGTATTCTTCAGATTGCAGTTGGTCATATCGAAGGCTCATCACTCCCAGTTGGAGGACCGGGAACGCATTGTGTTTTGTCCGGACATAGAGGCTTGCCCTCTGCAAAACTCTTTACAAACCTAGATGAGCTTGTGGTTGGCGATGAGTTTTTAATCCGTGTGTTGGACGAAACACTGACATATGAAGTGGATCAGATCCGGATTGTGGAACCAGATGATCTGTCTGATCTGGAGATTGAAGAAGACAAAGACCTGTGTACACTGGTCACTTGTACCCCATATGGAATCAATACGCATCGTCTTCTAGTTAGAGGACACCGCGTAGAGACAAAGGCAAGCGCAAGTGCCATTCGCGTAACAGCGGATGCGATTCAGATAGAACCAAAGTTGGTTGCACCAGCCGTAGCAGTGCCGATTCTAGTAGTGCTGTTGATCTGGGTTCTCTTGCATAGCCGCAAGAGAAAGCGATAATAGGAAGGAGACAAGAGGGTATGAAAAGTATGAAAGTAAAGCGATATTTGCAAGGCCTGTTATTGATAATATGTCTGCTGGTAACATCATGCGCACAGATTATAGCAGTCAATGCAGACGAGCAGGATGTTTCATTGGAGATTACATTGGAAGATGAATCCACTCCTATGGAGGGTGTCATCTTCAGCATGTATCAGATCACAGACGGCATCACTGCACCAGACGGACAGTCATTAAAGTTTATGCCTGATTTCGAAGATTGTGGTTATAAGACAGATGTGAAGACTGCAAAAGAGCTAGTTGCACTGAGCAGACGCTTAAAGATCTGGATAGATGAGAAAGACATTCAGCCAACATATACACTGGCAACAGATGTGACAGGACGCTGCAGCATTTCTTCTATTCCATTTGGTATGTACCTGATTGTTCCAAGTTCCTATGATGACTATGGCCCAGTAGTTATGTCACTTGTATTTCTTCCAGGACGCGATGCAAACGGCGATTTGATCTACCAAAACCGTATTATTCCAAAGCATTCTATTCCAGAAGAAGATGAGCCGGACGGACCAACCAATCCGCACGAGAGTAATTCAACGACACCAGAAGAGACAAGTCCAGAAGAAACAACTTCAGACGAGAGTACGTCATCTGAAGAAGAGACAACACCGTCAGAGCCAACAAGCCCAGCGGAGTCAACGACACCGTCAGAGAGCAGAACACCGGAAGAAGAGTCGAATCCATATCAGCCAACGACTCCGGCAGCACCAACGACACCAAGTCAGACAACACCAACCACAGCACCACAAACAACAGCACCGCAGCCCACCACACCGCAGCCCACCACACCGCCAGAATCACCAAGACGTATCCTCGGTATCGAAGATCCAACAGGACGCATCGGTATGATGATGGTCACAGCAGGCGTAGGAATAATGGCAATCGCAATTGTGCTGATAGTAAGAAGAGAACTGAAAAAATAAAATTTGTGACAAAAGTTAAATATAGGTTTTTCATTGGCCGTCCACTATAATAGTAGTGGGCGGTTAATTTTTTGGGTCCGCCTTCATATCCTCCAGCTTTGCTTGACTTTGCGCATGTAAAAGTGTACAATAACAGCAGAAAATTTGGAGGTGAATTTAGTGCTTAGAAAGAAGGAAGATGAGAAATACTTTAAAATCGCTGTCACGGGAGTAGCCATCCTGCTGATCGGGATGGTCTGCTTCTTTTTGTTTTATCGAATCCGCGGATTTGGCGCCTTTTTTCATGATCTGATAGGCATTTTGGAGCCGTTTATCTATGGTTTTGTTATTGCTTATGTGCTTAGGCCGACATGTCGTTGGTGGGAGAAGGAATTAAGGAAGCTTTTAGCGCGCGCACATGTAAAACATGCGCAGGGAATTGCATCTGCACTGGCAATCACATTTTGCGAGCTTTTAACACTTACTATTGTAACTGCATTATTTATGCTTGTAATTCCGCAGGTGATAACAAGTATATTGTCACTTGTCAGTGTGCTGCCAGATCAGCTTGACAACAGCAATAAGTGGCTTCACGATATGTTAGAAAAATATCCGACTATGCAGCAAAGTTGGGATGGTTTATATGCAGAGCTGTCCACACGTCTGCGTGAATGGTTAAAGACAGATTTGACACCGATGCTTCAGACTATAATCAACGGTCTTAGCAATCAGGTAGTAAATATTGTTGGTTTCTTAAAAAATGCATTTTTAGGATTGATCGTTTCTATCTATCTGCTTGCAGGACGAAAACGTTTTCTTGCGCAGGGCAGACTGATTCTTTACGGTGTTTTTAAGGAAAAATGGGCAAGACTGATTGAGGATGAAATCATTTATGCCGATAAGATGTTTAGCGGCTTTTTAATGGGTAAGCTTGTTGATTCACTGATTATTGGAGTGATCTGTTTTATTGGAACGTATATGATGGGAATTAAGTCAGCACTTCTTGTCAGTGTTGTTGTCGGTGTGACAAATATAATTCCATTTTTCGGACCGTACATTGGTGCAGTTCCATCGACTCTTTGGCTGCTTCTGGAAAATCCGCTTCATGCATTTTATTTTTTGATCTTTGTTATTGTGCTTCAGCAGATTGACGGAAATATTATTGGACCGAAGATTCTTGGTAATTCCACAGGATTGTCTAGCTTTTGGGTATTGTTTTCTATCTTATTCTTTGGCGGACTTTGGGGCTTTGTCGGCATGATTATCGGTGTACCGTTCTTTGCAGTTATTTATGATGTTATCACAAGACTTGTAATGAGAGGACTTCGCTATAATCAAAGAGACGATATGTTAATGGCATATGATGAGCAATATGTCAAAAAGTCAAAAATAACGCCGCGGCAGGAAAAGCTTTGGTCAGAGGAAGAAAAGCAGGAGATGACACAGGAAAAAACAGAGCAAAAAGAACAGCCAGAAAGTATTATAAATGAAGGCGAGTCAGACGAGGACAGAAAGGAACTTTAATGGCAACAATACTTGAATGCAGTGAGCTGACGAAAAAATATGGTTCACACAGAGCGGTAGATAATTTGAATCTGCAGATTGAACGTGGTCGCGTCTATGCGCTGCTTGGTCCAAATGGAAGCGGAAAGAGTACGTTTATGAAGATGGCGGCAGGGCTGATTCATCCAAGCAGCGGCAAGATTTTATTTGAGGGGGAGTCAGTTGGTAAAAATAGTAAGGCAAAGACAGTCTATATGCCGACAGAATCGTATTTTTACTCATATATGACATGGAAGGATGCCGGTCATTATTTTGCAGACTTTTATGAAGATTTTCAGCCGCAGGTATATGAACAGCTATTGTCAGCATTTTCATTGGAACCTAAAATGAAGATTTCAAAGATGTCTTCTGGTATGATGGCAAAGGGTAAGGCAGCGCTCGCACTTTCGCGTGATGCAAGTCTTATTATGCTTGATGAGCCGCTAAATGGCATTGACATTATTGCGAGAGATCAGATTTTGGAAACGATTCAAAAGTATTGTTCTCCAACGAAAACGCTTCTTGTGTCAAGTCATCTTGTCGATGACTTAGAGCGCATGACAGATGATGCTATATTTATGAAAAATGGTGGTCTTGTCATGTGTGGCAAGGTGGATGAGTTGACAAAACATCACGGAAAAACAATGACAGAGCTTTACAAAGAAGTTTATAGCGACTGTGTGATGTGATCATTTGGAGGACAGAAAAATGTTTCGTTTATCAAAGTATGAGCTTCGCAAAAATAGAACGGCACTATTTGTTTTGCTTGCAGGACTGGCAGCACTGCAGATTTGCTTTTTGATTGCACTTCGCGGAAAGACGCAGGACTATGCAATCATATGGTCAACTATTCTTGTTTTGTATGCAGTAGTGTGCTATTTTGCCGTGTTTATTTTTGCAATTACTAATTATTATAGGGAAATTAATTCAAAGACAAGCTATCTTGTATTTATGACGCCAGTGAGTGCTCTTTCCATAATATTGTCAAAGATGCTGACTGTTCTTGTGCTTGGAGTGATACTTGCGGCAGCGCTTGGTGCACTGGGATGGCTTGATTTTTCACTGTTTTTAAATCAATATTCCGTGTATAAAAGCATGGGTGAGGTGATTTCAGAGGTAATGAAAAACTTTGGAATTGATACAGCACAAGTAGCATCAATGGCATTGTTTGGTATTATTACGTTTTTGCTTTCTGTGTTTTCTACAGTGGCTATGCTTTATCTTTGCATTACACTGGCGGCAACACTTTTGCAAAACAGCAGATTGAAGCTTGTTGTTACGATTGCGCTTTTTGTGGCTGGCATATATGCAGAGTCAAAGATTCAAGGCGTAATTACAGATCTGCATCCGATGGTATATCGCGATACAGTTGATTTGCTTTATCTTTTGCAGCAGTCATGGCCATATGCACTTGCTAATCTGGTTGAGCTGGCACTTTTTATGATTCTTACAACGTGGCTTTTGGAGAAAAAGCTGTCGCTGTAACAGGTGTTAGATAGGCAGCTGTATTTTTATGGGGAAAGATGAAATGGTTGATGTAGAAGAGTTAATGAGTAAAATCAAATCCGGTGTCTGGAGTACACAGGATGCATTTGATTGTATAAAGGATTTAGAGCAGGAGTATCTGCAGAGCAGTAAGACAAAAAAGTGGCGTGAAGATTATAGTCTTGCCGCATATTTTACCAGCTATGGTATCTTTGCCTGCAGCTACCGCGAGTGTGTATTTCCTATGATTGAACTTTGCCAGAAGCTGTTGGAGGACTGTCCTAATTCGGCAGATCAGGCATTGTATTATCTGGCGCTTATGCGTCTTTATTTCGTAACTGGTTTTCAGCCTAAAATTGTGGAATATGGACTTAAATATGTGGAGACTGGCTATGCAGACAGAATGAATTTAAAATCCACTTATAATAGTATTGTAGTTGCCTTTACAGAGAATGATCTGTTTGAAGAGGCGTTATATTATCTGGAAAAAATGATTAACGTTACAAGAAAAGATCCGGCAGCAGAAGGGGTGGATTTTTGGAATAGTGATATTATCAATGAAATTGTGTACCTTGACAGTCTTGTATATATTAAAATTGGACTTGGACAGCTTGATGATGCAGTTGATGCGGCGAAGGGCTTAGAGGAACTGATTAAAACGAAGGTGCCTGATGATCAGAAATCATTTTTTGACATTCAAAAAGAGTTTACCTGTCTTTATCTGCAATTGTATATGCAGCCGCAGTCGGAAGAAGTGGCAGATGAGTTTGTTCATTATATTCATAATTTGCAGTCATCAGGGTTAGCACAGAGTGGAATTTCATTTTGTATCAGATATTTTGCGGAATTTCTGAAGCTTCTTCTTGTTAAGAATCGTTTTTCGGATGTAATTGAAATTGGAAAATTTCTTGCTGAATCAGAACTGTTTACTGGAAGTACAAGCATGATCTACAGCCTTATGATGAAGGCATCTGAGCAAATGCAAAATTCCAGACATCTTAGTGAGTATGAGCAGATTAGCAAGCGCTATATTGAGGTGTTAGAGCAGGAACAGAATAATTATAATGCTATGGTGCGTTCTTTGACGCAGGAAGAGCTTCGTCTTATGCGTCTTAGAAAGACGATGGCAAGAGATTCACTTACGGGTTGTCGTAACCGTGCTACATTTGAGATTGAGGGAGTGCGTTATCTTAGCGATTACGCAGAGGGATGTCTTGTATTTATTGATTTGGATTTCTTAAAGGAAGTAAATGATAAGTATGGTCATGAAAGTGGAGATCAATATCTGCTTCAATTTGCTAAGATGATGAAAAACGCATTGAGCCACAATGAGTTTTTGTACAGATATGCAGGTGATGAATTTATTGTGCTGTCTAACCGCAGTAAACTTAAAATAGAAATGATGCTTGATGAGCTTTTAAGGAAGAATCCGATTGTGTTTATGCTGCAGGAAGAAGCGCGCCACATCAGCTTTTCATACGGAGTGGTAGAATTTGGTGAAATGCCGGGCGATATTTATACGATGATTCGTGAGGCAGATCACAGAATGTACCAGTGCAAGACAAAAAATCATAGTCGGCTGCAGAAGAAGGAGAACACAATATGAATTATGCAGAAATTAAGGAATATGACATTGCCAATGGTCCAGGTGTGCGCATGACGCTTTTTGTGAGCGGATGCCGTCATCACTGCAAAAATTGTTTTAATGAGATTGCGTGGGATTTTAATTATGGCAATTTATTTGATGAAACAGTGGAGGATGCGCTTGTAGAGAAACTAAACAGCAGTGTTGTTAGAGGACTTACACTGCTTGGAGGAGAGCCGCTTGATCCATCTAATCAGCCGGGAGTGTTAAAATTGCTTCGAAAGGTTAAAAAGCAATGTCCCGGTAAGGATATTTGGTGTTATACTGGTTATGTGTGGGAAAAGGACGTTTGCGGATGGATGAGCGAGCAATGTCCTGAAACAAAAGAAATTTTATCGCTGATTGATGTTTGCGTGGATGGTCCATTTATTGAGGCACGCAAAAATATTTCACTTCAGTTTCGTGGTTCTGAGAACCAGCGCCTGATTGATGTTTCGAAAACACTTCAGACAGGAGAAGTTGTTTTGTGGACAGAATAAAAATAGAATATATTTACTTGGCAGCGATTATTGCTGCATTTGTTGCAGTACTTATAATTGGATTTTTTCTGCGCCGGAAATTTCACAAATATCAGCCAGTTCAGGATGGATTGGAATTTGAAGTATTGTGTACGCAGATTTTAACGGCGAAAGGATACGAGAATGTAGAACTGACACCAACAACAGGAGATTATGGTGTTGATATATTTGCAGAAAAGGATGGAGTGCGCTGGGCATTTCAGTGCAAATATTATACTAATCCAGTTGGGGTGCGCGCTGTGCAGGAAATTTATAGCGGACGCGATTTTTATCATTGCATGGTAGGCGTTGTTATGACGAACAGCCGCTTTACGAAGAATGCGGTGACGCTTGCAAATGAGCTGAACATTCTTCTTTGGGATGGAAACATGCTTGATAAATTGCTCATTTAAAAGATCAGCCCGGAAGTTTTTGCTTCCGGGCTTTTATCATGGGATAAGATTATAGTGTACCAGTGCATTTTCAATTCCGTCATCGAGAATATCAGTTGTGACATATTCAACGTGAGAGCGAAGAGAAGGAGTTCCGTTGCCCATTAAAATACTGTGCTGTACATAATCAAGCATTGGAAGATCATTCATGGAATCACCAATTACATAGCAGTCATCTAGTGACAGTCCGAAGCGGTCTGCGAGAAACTGAATGCCAGTTGCCTTGCTGTAGGCATGCATACAAAATTCACCGAATCCGCCGCCTCGATTAATGTAAGTAAACCATGGAGATACTGCCTTTACAAAGGAAGCAGCGTCGCTTTCTGGCGTTTCCCAGGTAACAAATTTGTTAAAGCATTTATTTGGAATATCTACATTCTCTCTGTGGTTTGGGAAGCGGTCATAGAGAGATTGTCTGGAAGCATTCATAGGTATGGACAGATCAAAATAAAAATAATCTGGTCCCTCAAGCAAAAGTTCCATATGATAACGGCGGGCTGCATCAATAACAGCAGCATGCGCCTCAGAAGGAACTGTAGCAGTAAGAAGGTGTTTGCCACGGTATAAGATATGAGCACCGCAGGCGCATACATAGCCATCAAAGCCAATACGAAGAATGTATGGCTGCTCAATTACATTAAATAAGGTACGTCCGGAATTAATAAATGCCAGATGACCGCGGCGGCGAAGTTCCTGAATTGCATAGACAGTGCTCTCCGGGAGTGTTTGATTGCCATCTTCAGTAATCAGCGTGCCGTCAATATCAAAGAAAACTATTTTTTGCTTCATAATAAAAATCCTTTCATTTGAAATGCGAAAAAAGAATGCCTGCATTCTAGGGGAAATTATAAATTGTTTGTCGAAAAAAAACAAGAAGGATTTTGAAAAAAACAGGAAAAAAGTGGTTGACAATTGGCGAAAGGAGTGGTATTATATTCAACGTTGCAGCAAACAACGGCAACACAACAATGACAACTTAGAAACAATTTGAGAAATTTTACGAATAGAGAAATAATTTCTTGAAAAGAAACAAAAAAGTTGAAAAAAGTGCTTGACAAACGCAAGCGGCTGTGATATATTAGATGAGCTGTCAATGAGACGGCAAAGAAAAATCACAAAGAACCTTGATAATTGAACAGTATAACCAACCCTGAAGATTTCTTAAAAAGCCAGATTGCGAAAGCAGTCAGGCGAGTGAAATTTTTAGCGTAGTATAAACTACAACCTATAAAAACAGTAAAGTCTTTTAAGTAAGACACACAAACGGACAGGAATGCGTTAGCGCAGAACTGGACAGAGAATTGAACATGAGAGTTCGATCCTGGCTCAGGATAAACGCTGGCGGCGTGCTTAACACATGCAAGTCGAACGAAGTTTTTCTTTCGGGAGGAACTTAGTGGCGGACGGGTGAGTAACGCGTGGGTAACCTGCCCTGTACAGGGGGACAACAGCTGGAAACGGCTGCTAATACCGCATAAGCCCTTAGCACTGCATGGTGCATAGGGAAAAGGAGCAATCCGGTACAGGATGGACCCGCGTCTGATTAGCCAGTTGGCAGGGTAACGGCCTACCAAAGCGACGATCAGTAGCCGATCTGAGAGGATGTACGGCCACATTGGGACTGAGACACGGCCCAGACTCCTACGGGAGGCAGCAGTGGGGAATATTGCACAATGGAGGAAAC
>ERZ856578.38-NODE-38-length-204162-cov-10.143930_pt1 | contig 204162 bp, 153 predicted proteins | sample MGYA00514384_ERZ856578 | MGnify/ENA primary metagenome ERZ856578 (study PRJEB29103, sample SAMN06111958) | human gut metagenome | biome: human gut; feature: ankylosing spondylitis patient; material: healthy_person | host: Homo sapiens | place: China:Hangzhou... | reverse complement strand
ACGACCTGTACGGCTCAATTCCATATCCTCGATCCGAAGCCCGAAATGGCACAGTTCGGTGATGCATTCTTCCTGGCCTGGACGACTACTCCGTGGACATTGCCTTCCAATACGGCTCTTTGTATGGGGCCGAACATCACGTATGTGGCTGTTCAGACCTACAACCCGTACACCGGTATGCCAATGACGGTCGTACTGGCGAAGGATTTGATGGGGACACATTTCAATCCGAAAGCTGCCGATCTGGAGTTATCTGATTACAAGATAGGTGATAAGCTGATCCCGTTTAAGGTTGTCGGCGAGTGGAAAGGTTCGGAACTGGCAGGTATGCATTACGAACAGCTGATCCCGTGGGTAAACCCAGGCGAAGGTGCTTTCCGGGTAATCAATGGTGACTTTGTGACTACTGAAGACGGTACGGGTATCGTACATATCGCCCCGACTTTCGGTGCGGATGACGACCGTGTGGCTAAGGTTGCCGGTGTCCCGCCGTTGATGATGATCGACAAGGATGGCAACAGACGTCCGATGGTGGATATGACCGGTAAGTTCTATCTGCTGGAAGATCTGGATCCGGAGTATGTACAGGCTCATATGAACGCTGCCGATTACGATCCGTGGCAGGGTAAGTTCGTAAAGAATGCGTACGATCCGGAAAAGACCGACAAAGACGAAACATTGGATATCGAGATATGTATGATGCTGAAGGTGCAGAACCGCGTGTTCCGTATCGAAAAGCATGTACACAACTACCCGCACTGCTGGCGTACCGACAAACCGGTATTATATTATCCGCTGGATAGCTGGTTTATCCGTACTACTGCTTGCCGCGACCGTATGATCGAACTGAACAATACGATCAACTGGAAGCCGCAGAGTACCGGTACGGGCCGTTTCGGTAAATGGTTGGAAAACCTGCAGGACTGGAACCTGAGCCGTAGCCGTTATTGGGGTACCCCGTTACCTATCTGGCGTACGGAAGACGGAACGGAAGAAATATGTATCGGTTCGGTGGAAGAACTGTACAACGAAATAGAGAAAGCTGTTAAGGCCGGATTTATGGAAAGCAATCCTTATAAGGTGAATGGCTTCAATCCGGGCGAATACAATAAGGATAATTACGAGAAGATCGACTTGCACCGTCCGTATGTGGATGAGGTGATCCTTGTTTCTGAAAGCGGTAAGCCGATGAAACGTGAGACAGACCTGATCGACGTTTGGTTCGATTCGGGTGCGATGCCGTATGCTCAGATCCATTATCCGTTCGAGAATAAGGAAATACTGGATAACCGTACGGTTTATCCGGCCGACTTTATCGCCGAAGGGGTAGACCAGACTCGCGGATGGTTCTTTACCCTGCATGCGCTGGCAACGATGGTGTTCGACAGCGTGGCTTACAAAGCGGTTGTTTCCAACGGTCTGGTGCTGGATAAGAACGGTAACAAGATGTCCAAACGTCTGGGAAATGCCGTCGATCCGTTCTCAACGATCGAACAGTATGGTTCCGACCCGTTGCGTTGGTATATGATTACGAATGCATCACCCTGGGATAATATCAAATTCGATATCGACGGTATGGACGAAGTACGCCGCAAGTTCTTCGGTACATTATATAATACCTATTCTTTCTTTGCCCTGTATGCAAATGTAGACGGCTTCGATTACTCGCAGCCGGATGTGGCATTGAACGAGCGTCCGGAAATCGACCGCTGGATCTTGTCGTTGCTGAATACACTGGTGAAGGATGTGGACGGATATTATGAGACATACGAGCCGACACGCGCCGGACGTGCTATCTCCGAATTCGTAAACGATAACCTGAGTAACTGGTATGTACGCCTGAACCGCCGCCGTTTCTGGGGTGGGGGCATGACGACCGATAAGTTGTCTGCTTATCAGACTTTATATACTTGTCTGGAAACTGTAGCCAAATTGATGTCGCCGATCGCTCCGTTCTACGGGGATCAGCTGTTCTGCGACCTGATTGCCGTTACCGGACGTGAAACGGTAGAGTCCGTACACTTGTCGGACTTCCCGAAATATGATGAAGCATTGATCGACAAAGACCTGGAAGAACGTATGAAGATGGCACAGGATGTCTCTTCTATGGTATTGGCTCTGCGTCGTAAAGTAAATATCAAGGTGCGTCAGCCGCTGCAAACGATCATGGTGCCGGTTGTGGATGCCCACCAGCAGGAAAGCATCGAAGCGGTGAAGAACCTGATCCTGAACGAAGTGAATGTGAAGGATCTGAAGTTTGTCGATAACGCCGCCGGTATTCTGGTGAAACGTATCAAGCCGGACTTCAAGAAGTTAGGCCCGCGTTACGGTAAGATCATGAAGAGCCTGGCTGCCGCTATCCAGGGCATGAACCAGGAAGATATCATGGCTTTTGAAGCTGCCGGTACATTCACGCTGAATGTGGAAGGACAGGAAGCGACTATCGAACGGGCGGATGTGGAAATCATTTCGGAAGATATCCCGGGATGGCTGGTTGCCAACGAAGGCCGCCTGACTGTTGCATTGGATATCACGGTAACAGAAGAATTGCGTAAGGAAGGATTGGCCCGCGAACTGGTGAACCGTATCCAGAACCTGCGTAAGAGCAATGGGTTTGATATAACCGATAAGATCACTGTTACGGTTCTTTCTTCCGACGAAATGGATGAAGCGATTAAAGAATATAATGAATATATTGCAAATCAGGTATTGGCTGTATCTGTTGAAATAACAGATCATGCGATAAGCGATGCCACCGTGCTTGATTTTGAAGACTTCAATCTGTCGGTTCGTATCGAGAAAGAATGATTTTTTATTAAAAAAGAAAGGCGTCCCTTGCCGCATATAAATATTGTCGTATATTTGGACTGCGACTTTGGATCGCCTGATGTTATATTATGAATGTTGAACCTAAAATTATTGAACCATGGCAGAAAAGACAAGATATTCGGATGCAGAACTCGAGGAGTTCCGCGCCATAATTTTAGAGAAGTTGGATAAGGCGAAGAAGGATTACGACTTGCTGCGGTCAGGTGTGACCAACTCTGATGGAAATGATGTGGCTGATACGTCTCCGACTTTTAAAGTATTGGAAGAGGGTGCTGCTACTTTATCGAAGGAAGAGGCCGGACGTCTGGCACAACGCCAGATGAAGTTCATCCAGAACTTGCAGGCGGCTCTGATCCGTATCGAAAACAAAACTTACGGCGTTTGCCGTGAAACAGGCAAGCTGATCCCGAAAGAAAGATTACGTGCCGTACCTCATGCAACTTTGAGTATCGAAGCAAAACAAGGAGGCAAAAGATAAATGAAATTTTCCAAAGGCTGGGGAGCAGTGTTGATTGTAATGCTGCTCCTTCTTCTTGACCAGGCTCTTAAAATTTGGATCAAGACACATATGCAGTTGCACGAAAGTATAGAGATCACTCCGTGGTTCTATCTGTACTTTACTGAAAATCCGGGAATGGCTTTCGGGATCGAGGTGATTGGTAAACTGTTCTTATCTGTATTCCGTATCGTTGCGGTTGGCTTTATCGGGTACTACCTGTATAAGCTCGTGAAGGAGAAGTACAAATTTGGCTTTATAGCGTGTGTCGCGTTGATTTTTGCAGGAGCTATCGGTAATATAATTGATTCAATATTTTACGGGGTCGTATTTGATCATAGCTATGGCCAGCTGGCTACTTTTATGCCTGCCGATGGCGGGTATGCTACCTGGCTGCATGGTAAGGTGGTGGATATGTTCTACTTCCCGTTAATCCAGACGGAGTTTCCCGATTGGTTCCCGATCTGGGGAGGAGAGGAGTTTGTCTTCTTCCGTCCGATCTTCAACCTGGCAGATTCTGCTATCTGTGTAGGTGTTTTTCTGTTGCTGATTTTTTACCGGCATACCTTGTCGGACAGTCTCTCGAAAGAAAAGGAAAAGAAATAAATGCGGAATAGTTTGCGCAGATATGGCGTCGTTTTGTTTGGTGCTGCTTTGCTGTTTTCATGCAGTAAGGTTCCTGACGGTATTCTCTCAGAAAAGGAGATGAAGGCTGTATTGATCGATATGCAGTTGGCAGAGGCGGTGATCAATACGGATTATAAGGCGTACAGTGATGATGCACAGAAGGAGGCGCTTTATCAGGCTGTGTTCCGTAAGCATAAAATTGAACAGGCTGTTTATGATAGTTCCCTGGTTTGGTATGGACGTAACCTGGATATCTATATGCAGGTGTACGATCTGGTACTGGCGGAACTGAATGAACGCCAAAAAGCGTTGGGCGATGTGCAGGCTAGCGCCGCCCCTGTTTCCAAGCAGGACTCGGTAGATATCTGGCCGCGCCTGACTTATCTCACCTTTGAGCCGAAAGCTCTGTTTAACGGAGTAACGATCGATATCAAGCCGGAGACGAATTATCCATCCGGTAGCTCCTTTGTCCTGGGATTGCGTGTCTGGGGATTGAATGACGGGATGAAGAATCGTCCGGAAATCCGTCTGAGTGCTAATCAGGGCGATACGGTCATTACCGTTAATGATAAAATATTGAAAGACGGCTATCACGAAACGACTTTACGTACGTTGCCGACCAAACAGGTTAAGAGTATATATGGTTTTATCCGTTTGGATGGAAAAGATGACTCGACATCTTATTTCAAGGTCTATGTGGATAGCCTGAACCTGATGCGTTACAACTACGGACGACTTCCGGGTATCGCTAAGGATTCTGTCAATATAGCGGGCAAAGATTCTGTAAAATAAATCTTGTATGCGCCGGATAGCTTCACATTATATATACTGGCGGAAATGGTATCGTATGCATTACCTGGAGTTGGATGCGGAAGGATGCTTTACCGGTGTATATCCTCTGGAACAGGAGATAGCCGGTACGGAATTTTATGATGGAACGTTGATACCGGTTCCGGCGGATATAGTCTTTCCGGCCGGGGAAGGTTTCGTCCCGGCTCAATGGATTTCTGCTGCTGATACGGTAACAAAGGGGACTCCGGTATCAGTATACCGGTTAACCGGCTTTACCCCCGCGACGTCTGAACTCGGCACAGATAACGGCAGTGGCGATTGCCACATTCAGCGACTCTGATGTCTCCCGTTCCTGTGGATAGTTGGGGATATACAATTTCTCATTGACAAGCGCTTCTATATCCGGACGGATACCGTTTCCTTCATTTCCCATGATGATAATGCCTGTCTCGGATAATTCTTTCGTGTACATATTTTCTCCGTCGAGGAAGGTACCGTATAATGGTATTTTCTTCCCGGCTTGTGCCTGCAGGTAAGCCGGTAGATCCGTATAATGTACTTTTACGTGAACCAGGGCTCCCATAGTGGCCTGCACGGTCTTAGGGCTGAATACGTCTGCCGTATCCTGGCTGCATACGATATGTTCGATTCCGAACCAATCGGCCAGGCGTATGATCGTACCGAGGTTGCCGGGGTCTTGTATCCCGTCGAGGGCAATGATCAGTTGCTTTGCCGGGTCTGCTTCTTCCAGCGTCCAGGCGGGGCGTTTAAAGACGGCAAGCACATCCTGCGGGTTTTTTAGGAAACTGGCTTTGCGGATATCTTCATCGTCGGCTTCCAATAATTCTTTGGCCGGAATGTCTCCCTGTGTTGCCATCCAGGATGGTTTGGCGATCAGCAGGTCACATTCGAATGCGTGCAACATGTCGGCAACCAGTTTATTTCCCTCTGCCACAAATGCATTCAACTCGTTTCGAAACTTCTTTAATTCCAGCGAACGGATCTGTTTTACTTTAGACTTACTCAGCATCTTTACTCTTTTTACAAAGCAAAAGTACAGGATTTTATTTAAATTCAGCTACATTTGCGATCGTAAAAGGTTGAATGATGAAGGGAATCCTCCATATACTATATTTCCTATGCCTTGTTTGGGTGCTGGCCGCCTGCAGTACGACGAAATATGTCGGTGACGGAGAATATCTGCTGGATAAAGTGGTAATCGTTTCCGATAATAAATCCTATAAAGCGAATGAGTTGAAGCCTTATCTCAGGCAGCAACCCAACTTTAAGGTGTTCGGACTGATGAAATGGCAGCTTTTCGTCTACGACTGGTCGGGGCGAAACGAGAAACGATGGCTTAGTAAACAGCTTCGCCGTATCGGCGAACCTCCTGTTATCCTCGATACTACGTTGGTAGACCAATCGACGGATGAGTTGCGGCGTTTCTTTATCAACAAAGGCTATGTGAATGCCGAAGTGTCTGCTGTATTGGATACATCCAGGCAGAAGAAGGCAATTGTTACTTACCGGATTAACTCCAATGAGCCTTACCGGATACATGATTATACAATGAATCTGGATGATCCGAAGATCGACAGTATCGCTCATTTGAAGGCACCCCGCCGTTCTGCCGTATCATCGGCTTTCCGTGTTTCTCCGGAAGATTATAATTCCCTGATAAAAGACAGTGCCTTGTTTGACAGGGATATATTGGATAAGGAACGTCAGCGGATCACGACACTGCTTCGTCGAAGAGGATATTATGCTTTTAACCGCGACTATCTGGCTTATCTGGCAGACAGCTCTTATAATCGGAATATTGTGGATCTGGATATGGTATTGAAACCTTATCGTCAGCTTAAGCCGGACGGTTCGGTAATCGATACGTTGCACCGTCAGTTTTATATAAAGGATGTAACCATCGTAACGGATTATGATCCGTTGAATCAGGTACAGAGCGATTTAACGCTGGCTTCGTCGGATACGATGAAAGTTGGTGATTTGCAGATATTATATGGAAAGAACGGGAAAAGTATCCGGCCGAGTATTTTGTCGAAGAGTACTTACATTACTCCGGGACGTTTGTTTAATGAGCGTGCTGTAGAGCAAACCTATTCTTCTTTTGCTGCTCTTCGTGCATTGCGAAATGTAAATATACGCTTTTCGGAAGTGGAGGAAGGGGATACCATGAAGCTGAATTGCACTATCCTGACTTCTCCTGCCAAGTTGCAAGGGTTTGGTGTCGACCTGGAAGGGACGAACTCGGCCGGTGATTTCGGCTTTGCTTCCAGTTTGAACTATCAGCACAGGAATCTGTTTAAAGGGTCGGAAGTGTTTTCAGCCAAGGTGCGGGGGGCTTATGAGGCTTTGTCTTCGCAATCGGACGGGAGCAGTTACTGGGAGTTGGGGGCGGAGTCTTCTATTTTGTTTCCGCGCTTCCTGTTTCCTTTCGTAAGTGATAATTTTAAACGGAAGATTCGTGCATCTACTGAATTCAAAGTGAGTTATGGCATTCAGACGCGTCCCGAATACCGTCGTGCCATTCTTTCCGGCGGATGGAGTTACATTTGGCAGGATCGTTCAAATATGCAGGCACGGCATACATTCAAATTACTGGATATAGATTATGTTCATTTGCCAAAGATAGATGCTGATTTTGAGGCGGATCTACCTGAGTCGATGAAACTTTATAATTTCACCGATCAGTTTGTAGTCGGTTCCGGATATACTTATTCATTCTCTAATTATAATCCCCAGAACCGTTTGAGGAATACTCATTCCTTACGTGTTTCGTTTGAAATGGCAGGTAATATGCTTTATGCAATATCCAAATTATCACATGCGGATAAAGATAAAGCAGGTTTGTATCGTTTGTTTGGAATCAATTATGCCCAATTTGTAAAGGGAGACATCGACTTTAGTAAAAGTATCGTGTTGGACAGCCGGAATAAACTGGCATTTCATGCGGGAGTAGGAGTGGGTTACCCTTATGGTAATGCCAAGATGTTACCGTTTGAACGCAGTTACTTTTCAGGAGGGGCAAACAGTGTCCGAGGATGGTCTGTCCGCTCGTTGGGACCGGGAAGTATGCAGATCGGTTCGGAAGGCACATTTGCCGATCAGGTGGGGGATATCCGTTTGGATCTGAATGTGGAATATCGGACAAAGATGTTCTGGAAGTTTGAAATGGCAGCTTATGTGGATGCGGGAAATATCTGGACAATGCATAAGGATAAAGACCGTGAGAATGCTAATTTTGACTTTGCCCGTTTTTATAAAGAGATCGCAGTATCGTATGGTTTGGGGTTACGTCTCGATTTCGACTTTTTCCTCCTGCGTTTTGATACGGGTATGAAAGCATATGATCCTCAGATGCGTGGGAAAAAGCGTTGGGCTGTCCTGGATCCGAATCTGAAAGGTAATTTTGCCTGGCATTTTGCAGTAGGTTATCCCTTCTAATGAAAAAAAAGGCTTTAAGGTTTGCAGATTAAAATAATAATACTACCTTTGCACCGCAAATAAGGATGGTTCCGTAGCTCAGCTGGATAGAGCAACGCCCTTCTAAGGCGTGGGTCGAGCGTTCGAATCGCTCCGGAATCACTTAAATAGAAGAAAAAGTCTCATAAACGATAAGTTTGTGGGACTTTTTTATTTTTATATATGCTCGGAAGCAAAGTGTCCTAAGTTAGTATACTAAGCCGAAATATTAAATAAATTCCATCTTTATTAATAAATTATTAAATCTTTACGTATCTTTGATGCCGGTGGTAACAATCTATGGATTTAGAGAATGAGCAGTAACAACGACGATATATTATTGCTAAAGCTTATAAAACAAGGTGATCAAATCGCTTTTAAGCATTTGTTTTATCAGTATACGGATTCATTGGAACGTTTTATTACCTATTATATCCATGACCGGGAAAAATCAGAAGAGTTGGTCTTGGATATATTTACCTATATATGGGAAAACCGTGAACGTTTTGAAATAAAGTTAACACTAAAAGCCTATCTTTTCCAGGCAGCCCGCAACAAGGCATTTACTTATATACGAGATAAAAAGATCCCTGTTTACCTGGAGGATGTTTCCACGCAGGAAATCGGACAAGACTATAATTCAGACCTGGAATTGCAGGAATTATACCGTTTGATAGAAGAGGCTGTATGTCTTTTACCTGAGAAATGCAGGGAGATATTTAAGAAAAGCCGCGAAGATAATCTTACTAATAAAGAAATAGCCCAGCAACTTCAAATTTCAGAAAAGACGGTAGAGGGACAAATAACGATAGCGCTTAAGAAGATCAGGGTATATCTGGGCGACTCATATTCATATTTGTGGTAAAAAAAAACTATATTTTTTAGGGGGTATCAGCCTTTTTGGAGTCTATATTTGTAAAAGCAAATGTTTTGATCATCCTGAAATATAATAGTTTTATTATGAAGAATAGTATATTATTTCTTTCTTTAATTTGTGCATCCTGCTCAGCTCCGCAGGATACTTTATTGGAACAGGTTGACCGGTTGCCGGTTGCTGTACAAAATGATTTTTATGTTAGTAACCGTGCTCCTCTACAGCCGCAACAGTTTATTAAATTACCTGCCGGAACCATTCAGCCGGAGGGATGGCTAAAACAACAACTGGAGTTGCAGAGGAATGGGTTGAACGGACATTTGGGAGAGATCAGTGCATGGTTGCAGAAAAAGGATAATGCGTGGTTGGAAACCGGAGGCCAATGGGGATGGGAGGAAGTTCCTTACTGGCTTCGCGGATATGCTAACCTGGCTTATATCGTCCAGGATAACGAGATGATGAATGAAGCCCGGTTCTGGATTGAAAATATTCTGAAAAGCCAACGTGAGGACGGTAATTTCGGGCCGGTGCATTCGAATGACGGAAAACAGGATTTCTGGCCGAATATGATTGTCCTGTGGATTATGCAATCTTATTATGAATATTCTAATGACGAGCGCGTAATCGACTTCATGACAAAGTACTGTAATTATTTACTAACTGTGCCTGATGAAGATTTCCTGTATAGTTATTGGGAAAATAGCCGTGGGGGCGATAATCTTTGGAGCGTTGCCTGGCTATACAACCGGACAGGAGACCGTAATTTACTTACGTTAGGAGAGAAAATACATAAGAATACTGCCGATTGGACGAAATCGACTCAATTGCCTAACTGGCATAATGTAAATGTGGCTCAATGTTTCCGGGAACCTGCTACCTATTTTATGTTCACCGGCGATTCTTCCATGTTATCAGCCAGCTATAATGTACAAAGCCTGGTGCGCCGTGCTTTCGGACAAGTACCGGGTGGAATGTTCGGGGCGGATGAGAATGCGCGTATCGGCTTTTTCGATCCCCGGCAGGGTACGGAGACGTGTGGTTTCGTGGAGCAGATGGCTTCAGATGAAATAATGTTGCAGATAAGCGGTGACCCTTACTGGGCCGAGAATTGTGAAGATGTGGCGTTTAATAGTTATCCTGCTGCCTTAATGCCCGACTATAAAGCGCTCCGCTATATTACCAGCCCTAATCATGTGGTAAGTGATTCCAAAAATCATCATCCGGGTATCGATAACAGCGGGCCATTCCTTTCGATGAATCCGTTCAGTAGCCGTTGTTGCCAGCATAATCATGGTTTCGGTTGGCCGTATTATACCGAAAATCTGATTTATGCTACACCCGACAATGGACTTGCCGCCATTTTATACAATGCTTGTAAGGCTAAGGTGAAAGTGGGGAACGGTACCGAAGTCACTATACAGGAACAAACGAATTATCCGTTTGAGGAAACGATCCGTTTTACGCTTACTACACCGGAGAATGTTACCTTCCCTCTATATTTACGTATTCCGTCATGGTGTAAAAATGCATCGATAACTGTCAACGGAGAGAAGTTGAATGCTGATTTGATTGCAGGTAAATATGCGAGGATCACACGTGAATGGTCGGATGCCGATGAGATAGTTCTTACTGTTCCTATGGAGATCAATTACCGGCAGTGGCAGGTCAATAAAAACAGTGTCAGTGTCGATTACGGCCCTCTTTCCCTTTCATTGAAGATTGACGAAGACTATCAACAGAAAGACAGCCGGGAAACAGCAATCGGTGATTCGAAATGGCAGGAAGGGGCTGACGCCTCGGCATGGCCTACTTATGAGATATATTCGGCAAGCTCATGGAATTACGCCTTACAGATCAGTGCTCCGATCACTGTCGAGCGTAAAGAATGGCCTTTTAATAATAATCCGTTTACCTTAACGACTGTTCCTTTGATATTTAAGACACGGGGACGCCTTATTATGGGATGGAAGATAGATGAATACGGTTTATGCGGTGTGTTACCGTGTGAAGATGCTAGAAAATCGGATGCATTAGACGAAATAACATTGATTCCAATGGGAGCCGCTCGTTTACGTATCGCATCGTTTCCGACAACGGAATAAAAAATATCAGATTGATTTAGGGGATATCCGTTGGTTTTGAGTCTTATTAAAATATAGGTTCATACTAACGGATATCACCATGAAATATAAAAATATAGTGATTTGGGGAATTGTATTTTGCTGTTTGTTCTTCTCATTACAGTATAAATACCTATTTCATTTTTATTATATAGAACAATTACAACTATTCCCATTTTCATGGGATTATTTACTTGATACCTTAAGTTCTCCTGGGGGTGTAGCTTTTTACATTTCCGGGTTTCTTTTGCAATTTTATAAGTTGTCCTGCCTTGGTGCTTTGATTACATCTTGTTTATTTATTGCTATCGGAGTTCTGATGCAAAGAGTTTGTAAACTAATTGCTCCTGATATTTCTTGTTATTTATTGGCTCTTTTGCCGGTTCTTACACTCTTGCCATTACATTTGGATATGAATTATCGTTTACAGGGAACAGTAGCTTACCTTTTTATGCTTATATTTTTTTTGTTTTATATTCGTATCCGTTCCCCTTGGAAAAGGATAATAAGTGGTTTTATATTTCTTGTCCTTTTATTTTGGCTGGCTGGTCCGATTGTATTTTTACTTGGCATAAGTATTGTTGTTTGGGAGATACTTTATCGGAAATATCTTTGGGGTTGGTCGTTGTTTTTACTACTAGAGCTTGTTTCCATATTTTATTTATCTTTTTATTTAGCCTGGCAGGGGGAATATCGTATGATTTTGTTACCAGATTATTACTATGAACCTCTTTTATCAACAGAAAAAATCTATTATGCTTGGATAATTTTTCCAATCTGTCTCTTAGTTGCATGGCTATTAAGAGGTAAGAAAGATTTATCAGGAATAAAGAATTTTTTTATTGTCAACGGCCAATTAGTTGTGTTTTTCATATTTTGGGGTTGGAAGATTGATACGGATAGATCGTTTCTACAAGAAAATATGAAACAAGACTACTATTTACGAACGGAGCAATGGGATAAAATTATTTCTCAGTATTCCGCTGAAAAAGCGAATTTACAGACTTTGAATGTTTTAAATCTAGCTTTAGCATGCCGCAATAAATTAGGAGATGAACTCTTCCTTTATCCGCAATTAGGAAAAGAAAGTTTGCTGCCGGAATGGAATAGTACCTTACCTTCTGCTATAGCTTTATCTGAGATAAACTATCATATCGGTAATATTGCTTTTGCACAGAAGTTTGCATTTGAAGGCTGTTTATCCTCTGTGAATAGTAATCCGCGTCTCCTTCAACGTTTGGTGCAGACCAATTTGATATTTGGGGCTTATCCTGTTGCAGAGAAATATATCGGGATATTGGAGCAAACATTGTTTTACAGAAAATGGGCTAAAGGCCAGCGGAAATATTTATATGATGACTCTTGTGTAGAAGGAGATTCCTCATTGGGAGGAAAGAGAAAGGCTTTGATAGGGAATGGGCAGTATGCGGTATCTACTTTTGTTCCAATAATATTAGAACAGCTAGCTGTAAATAATCCTGATAATCCAATTGCTTTTCAATATTTGTTGGCTTATCATTTATTAGGTAAAACATTAAGTAAATACAATGATTTGTATGGAAAATATTATCGAACAAAAATTTGGCCATCACTATCAATTACTCATCAGGAGGCTATTATCGCTTTGTTTCAGAAGGAGCCATCTATCTGGGCGAAGAAAGGTGTAAGTTTGAAAGTAGAGCAATGTTTTGGCGCATTCAATCAAGATATGATTGACAAGCGTGGATATATTAATTTCAGAGATGTAATGGCAAGTTCCTATGGAAACACGTATTGGTTTTATCTGATGTTTAAAAAATAAGGAGATTAAAAATGAAACAACTTTGTCTTATCCTAATACTCATTTCTTTATGGGCATGCTCGGAAAAGAATAATATATTCGGATATGTTGATGAAATGCCGATAATTTATCCTGATTATGTTGATGTGACTATACCTTGTAATATTGCTCCGTTGAATTTTTCTGTCCAATACGGGGGGCAGCCTGTAATGGCATTGTTTAAATCGGAGAACAGTAAACTTCAAGTAAAAGCCAGCAACGGAGAATTTCATATACCAGCGAAGAATTGGAAAGAATTGTTATCAGATGCAGTTGGAAAATCGATAGAAATTACAATTGCCAGGAAAGAAAAAGGTGGCTGGATTGCATATAAACCCTTTCTGATGCACGTGGCGAATGATCCTGTCGATAAATATATGGCTTATCGTCTGATAGAGCCTGGCTATTCTCTATGGAATCAGATGGGAATTTATCAACGTGATTTGGAGTCATTTGAAGAAAATGCCATCTATGAAAATAAAATAACGAATTATAATTGTGTCAATTGTCATTCGTTTTGTATGCAAGATCCGGATCGAATGATTTTTCATATGCGTGCAAAGATGGAAGGAACAGTATTTATAGATCGGAAGAAAGTTGAATTGCTGGACACGAAAACAGATCAGACAATTTCTGCATTAGTGTATCCATTCTGGCATCCTTCCGGAAGATACATCTCTTTTTCTGTCAATAAGACCACACAACAGATACACCCGACTCAGCGTACCGAGGTTTATGATATGGCATCGGATGTGGTTGTTTATGATGTAGAAAAACATACTATACTGTCTTCTCCTGCCATTTTTTCGGATAAAAGTTTTGAAACATTTCCCACTTTTTCTCCGGATGGACAAAAACTGTACTATTGTAGTGCGCCGGCTATTCTAGTGCCAGATTCTATCCGCAAGTTAAAATATAGTTTGTGCAGTATCTCTTTTAATCCTGAAAGTGGAATCTTTGGAAGTAAGGTTGACACACTTATCTGTGCTTCTATAGAAGGCAAGAGCGTCTCTTTCCCGCGCATTTCTCCTGATGGGCGTTTTCTGCTTTGTACGCTTTCTGATTATGGAACATTTCCTATTTGGCATAAGGATGCAGATTTGTATATGGTTGATTTGCTAACGGGGATAAGGTATTATCCGGAAGCCGCCAATAGTGATGATACCGATAGTTATCATTCTTGGTCGTCAAATAGTCGTTGGGTTGTATTTAGCAGCCGGCGTTTGGATGGTCTGTATACTCGTCCTTTCCTCGTTTATGTAAAGCCAGATGGTAGCCTAGCAAAGCCATTTCTTCTTCCTCAAAAGAACACAAACTATTATAATCTCTTGCTGAAATCATATAATATTCCCGAGTTTATTAAGGGAAAAGCTCGAAATCATTCTATTGAAATTCGGAGAAAAGTAGAACAGGGAAAAATACCGGTACATTTTAAATTATCAGAGACTGATAAATAGAATATTTTGAGTGTTAGTCTTCTTATATCTGAAATCTTCTGCTTATCTTTGCCTCGTGTTTTGAATAGTAAAGCGTTACTGACAGACATGTAGATAAAGCATAAGCGTTAAAGATATTATCTGACTTTGAAATCTGGACAATTTCATTCCAACCGGATAATAGGCAATAAAACGTTCGTGCTCTTTTCTTGTTACATTAAAGCAATTTCATGTACAAGATATAGAGCGTGGACTGTTGTCTATATTGGTTGGAAGGGTAGTCCAGAACCTCAAAGTCAATATATCAACAGTTTCACGCTTTTTTCATACCATCCATTCTGTATATTAATGGCGTTAATAAGCGTTTTATCTGTGAACGAATAGCCAAATCTATACTTGAGAGTAACTTTCTCAAAAAAATAAAAAAAATATGCACCCCTCTTTAGGGGGTACCTCTTCTTTTTGAGTCTCACGATTTATATAAAGAAAAAGAATGGATAGAAACATACCCTGGGATATTATCATAAAGAATTTCAAAAATGAAATTACATCGGAAGAATATCTCGTTTTAAGTCAATGGCTTACTAACGAGAAGAATCGGTATGTATATGAAGAACTGAGCTCGTTATGGCTTTCTATTATTCGTGAAGGAATAGAATACAAGTCAGATGTAGATGCTTTATGGAAAAAGATGGAGCTTCGGATGAAGAAGAGCGAGCCCAAAACGGTTCAATTCAGTTTGTCTTCTTTCCGTTGGTTCTCGAGAATAGCTTCAGTGTTACTCCTGTTATTACTGTCTTATGGTGGCTATATGACATCTGCATGGTATAAAGCGAGTTCGGTTGTGTTGACGTATTCTTCTTTAAGTGGTAAATCAAAAGTCTTTTTACCTGATGGTTCTCGGGTTTGGTTGAATACCGAATCAACATTGGAGTATTCTACAAATGTGTGGAATAATGTTCGGAATGTGAAGTTGAATGGCGAAGCATATTTTGAGGTAAAGAAAGATACGGGTCGTCCCTTTGTTGTAGAAAGTAATGGAATCGGTATCAGAGTATATGGTACAACATTCAATGTTGAAGCTCGTGATACAAAACCGGATGTGAATGTTAGTCTTTTATCGGGGTCTGTGTTAGTCGAAAACGCAAAAACATCTCAATTAATTGTACCGGGTGAGGTTGCTGTTTGCTCTAAACATAAAGGAAGTATTTTTACAGAGAAGAGCGATGTCGCCTTTGCGGCTATGTGGGCAAATGATGCAGTTCGCTTTGAACGTAAATCAATAAAAGAACTATCTAAATATTTATCGAAATGGTATGGTGTAAAGATTATTCTCGATCCTCTTATCCCTGAAGACCAGGCTTATACTTTCTCTATCAAGCATGAGCCTTTGGAAGAAATTCTTCGGTTAATGGCACGGACTAATCCGGTTCAATACAGTTTCGATGAAAAAAATGTAGTGAAAATAACACGTAAGTAAAATCTTTTAAAATTATTGCCTATGAAGTATCAAACCTGAGAAACACTATTAGAGTATAGTAACAAGTATTAATTAACAATGTAAATTAAAAATCTTAAAGTTAGAATTATGAAGAAACAAATTATTGATGATGTCAATAGGAAAATAAGAAAAATCCCACTGTTTATTGGCATTTTTTATTTGTTATCAAGTTTATCAGGAGTGATTTCTGCACGAGAGCAGGTTCGCTCTATTTCAATTCGATTAGAAAATGTACTGTTAAGTGATGCGCTTAACCAAATAGGAAAAGCGAGTGGTTATTCTTTTTTCTATGATGAAAATAAGGTGGATTTATCTCATCATGTAAGTTTGAGTGCTAAAAATCAATCTATTGGTAAGGTGTTGGATAAAGTCTTGGAATCAACAGGCTTAACCTATGAAATTTCAAACAATCAAATCGTTTTGCTTCCTGCAGAAAACAAAAGATTAAAAAAAGTAAATGAAGATGCAGGCATACCCGGAGTACAACAACAAACCAAAACAGTAAAAGGTATTGTTGTCGATAATTTTGGAGAACCTATTATTGGGGCCAATGTTATTGAAAAAGGAACAACAAATGGTATTATCACGGATATCAATGGAGCATTTACATTGAATGTAGCTCCTAATGCTGTTCTTGAAATATCATTTATAGGCTATGTTACTCAGCAAATACCTGTAAAAGGCGATGCTGTAAATGTGGTGTTAAAAGAAGATTCGCAGACATTGGACGAAGTAGTTGTTACCGGTTTCGGTTTGGCTCAGAAAAAAGCGACATTGACTGGAGCTGTTTCTGCTGTTGGAGCAGAAGATATCAGCCGTTCTGTTGCATCTACCGCTTCAGGAGCTTTGGTTGGTAAGATTGCAGGTTTGAATAGTCGCCAAACGGATGGTCGTCCGGGTGCAACAACCAGTATCCAGATTCGTAACATGGGCAATCCGTTATATGTAATTGATGGTATTCAGTCGGATGCTAAACAGTTTAACAACATCGACTTCAATGATATTGAATCTATCTCTGTATTGAAAGATGCTTCAGCTGCTATTTATGGTGTTCGTGCTGCTAACGGTGTTGTTGTTGTTAATACGAAAAAAGGTAAACGTAATAGTAAAAACACGGTTTCTTTGAATGCTTATTATGGATGGCAGGGGCCGTCTACTTTTCCGAAACCGGCAAATGCAGAAACCTATATCCGTAATTATATCCAATCTGAAACAGTACAGGGAAAAACAGATTATACCTATGATAAAGAAGCGTATGCTAAATGGTCGGCAGGAAAAGAAAAAGGCTATGTACCGTTTGATTGGTTTGATTATATTTGGGAAAATAATCCGCAATATTATTTAAATGCAAATATCTCCGGAGGTTCGGACAAAATTAACTATTACTTGTCTGTCGGTCATTTGAATCAGGATGCTATGATTGTAAACTACGGCGGCTTTAAACGTTACAATGTACAGATGAGTATCGACGCACAGATCAATGATCGTTTGAAGATTGGAGCTACAATGAACGGACGTATCGAGGAAAAGAAGAATCCGGGCGTACCGGGTGTGGATGATTATTGGCTGCCGCGTTTTGGTACTTACCGCAATTTGCCGACCAAACGTCCGTTTGCAAACGACAATCCGCTGTATCCGACTATGACATCTTCAGATGCTTCAACTAATTTCGGTTGGTTGAATTATGATTTATCCGGAGAATTCAAGGAAAGCTGGCGCGTAGCCCAATTGCAGGCCACTGCCGAATACGATATCTGGGATGGCCTGAAAGCAAAGGCTATGGTGGGGTACTTCCTGAACTATCACGTAAAGAATAACCAGGAATATACCTACAAATTATATGGCTATGACGAGGCGACCGATACTTATCCTGTAATTTTTGAGAACACGAATCCGTGGCGCGAACGTGAAGTCGGTCATGAAGAAGAGTTGTCGTCTAACATACAATTGGCTTACAACAAACGTTTTGGCGAACATAATGTTGCTGCAGTTGTAGGTTTCGAAGCCATCAAACGCAGTACACCTCACTCTTGGTTGCACTCGATTCCGACTGCCAACTCATTGCACCTGATCGACTATCCGACAATGGATACTTACGATGATTACGGTGATGAAACCCAGGCTCGTTTAGGCTGGATATTCCGTGGTAATTACGACTATGCCAACAAGTATTTGGTTGAATTTTCTGCCCGCTATGACGGTTCCTGGAAGTTTCCGCCTTCAAAACGTTGGGGATTTTTTCCTTCTGCTTCATTAGGTTGGCGTATATCTGAAGAAGCTTTTTGGAAGGAGAGCAAATTGAACAATGTATTCTCTGACTTTAAACTCCGCGGATCTTACGGTATGGTGGGGGATGACATGGAAACAAGCGGCGATCCGAACCGTGACTTGTATCGTCCGTTTGGTTACTTGGCCGGTTACAACTATAAACAGGGTGGTTCTGTGATCGACGGATCTTACACGATCGGTTCTGCTCCGCGCGGTCTTCCTGTCACTACGATTTCGTGGTTAAAAGCGAAGATCCTCGATATCGGTTTTGATGCTTCTTTCCTGGATAACCGTTTGTCAGGTCAGTTTGACTTCTTCCGTCGTCAGCGCGATGGTTTGCCAGCTTCCCGTTACGATGTATTGTTACCGTCGGAAGTCGGGTTCAGTCTGCCGAAGGAAAATCTGAATTCGGATGTACACATGGGTTATGATGCAGCTATTCGCTGGTCTGATAAGGTTGAAGATTTCACTTATTCAATCGGCGGAAATATCACCTATTCCCGTTTTTACGACTGGGAACAATATAAACCTCGTTTTTCTAACTCATGGGATGAATACCGCAGTTCTATCAATCATCGCTTCGGTTATGTGAACTGGGGATTGGAGGCTATCGGACAGTTTGAAAGTTGGGAAGAAATAGCCGGCTATCCGATCGATAACGACCGTCAAGGCAACAAGACAATCCGTCCGGGTGATATCAAATATAAAGATATAAATGGCGATGGAACGATCAACAGTATGGATGAACGTCCTATCGGTTATCGTGAAGGTGCGACTCCGATTTTAAACTTCGGGTTGAATTTTGTTTTCGGTTGGAAAGGATTTGATCTGGCATTCGATATCACAGGCGGTTCACTGGCTTCCTGGTATCAGGATTGGGAACAGCGTAATCCGTTCCATGACGGTGGTAACAACCCGCAGTATTACATGGAAGACACTTGGCATTTGGCAGACATTTGGGATGCCAATAGCGATTTGATTTCGGGGAAATATCCGATGTTGCTGATTGGTAACAGTTCGCACAGTAATTACTGGAACAGTACGTTTTGGAAAAAGAACGTAACCTATGCAAAGTTACGTAACCTGGAATTGGGCTATACATTGCCGAAAAGCCTTACCGAAAAAGCATACATTTCGCATTTACGTTTCTATGTTGCCGGTACGAACCTCTTTACGGTATCCAATGCTCCGGGGATCGACCCCGAATCAAACGAGGGTAACGGTTTAGGGTATCCTACAACGCGAGTTATAAACATTGGTGTAAATCTTAAATTTTAAGTAGATATGAAGAAGAAATATATATATTCAATGTTGGCTGCATGTATGTTGTCTGCCACTTCATGTAACGGGTTCCTGGATCAGGAGCCGGATAAGATTATGACAGACGAACAGATATTTAACGATGCCGTCATGATTAAATCCGTACTGGCTAACTATTACGGTCGCGTAACTTGGGGGCAACATGTGGCCGACTGGGGAACTTTAGCCATTCTTGACGAAGGCGCCAGATGCGATGGCGGCCCGGATCAGCGTTCCACTTTCGAAGATGACCTTTGGCGTGTGTATGATTACACGTTAGTGCGTGACATCAATCAATTTTTGAAAGGCGTACGTGAAACAACCGCTTTGAACGATACGGAGAAAGCTCCGTTGGAGGGTGAAGCACGTTTCCTGCGTGCCTGGTACTACTTCAATTTGTGCCGTAGTTTGGGGGGGATGCCGATCGTAGGTGATGAGATTTTTGACTATCAGATAGGCATGGATGTAACATCCCTGCAGTTGCCACGTGCAACGGAGGCCGAGACATACGACTATATCATTTCTGAATGTCAGGCAATCTTTCCAATACTTTCGGCTGAAAAGCAAGTCAATTCGGCACGTGCCAATAAATGGACGGCAAAAATGTTGGAAGCGCGTGCGGCTGTATATGCAGCATCTATTGCCAACTATAACAATAAAATGACTACACCGCTCAAAACAACAGGCGGTGAGGTAGGCATTCCGGCAGATAAGGCGGCCGGTTATTATCAGACAGCTCTGGCTGCCGCTGAAGAGGTGATCCGTAACAGTCCTTATCAGTTGCAAGATCGCAAAGACGACAAGGGGCTGAACTTCTACGAAGCCGTTTGCGTAAAAGACAACAACACCGAAGTGATTTGGGCACGTGATTATAAATATCCGGGACAGACGCATGGATTTACTACAGCCAATGCACCGAAATCTCACATGGAAGATATCGATAATAGCTGGTTGGGTGCCGTATTGAACCTGGTGGAAGAGTATGAGGAGATAGATACTCAGACTCCGGGACAAAAAAGCCCTGTTGTTACGATGGAGAATGGTACTTATAAGTTTTATGACGATGCCAGTGCTCCGTTTGCCGATCGCGATCCTCGTCTGTGGGGTACAGTGATCTATCCGGGGGCCAGCTTTAAGAGTATCCCCGTTGTTTTGCAGACAGGTCAATTAGTGAAGAATGGCAGTAATTGGGACTTTCTGGTAGGTGATTTGGACTCGAAGGATGCCCAGGGCAATATAATTACCTCGATCAACGGTCCGAAGGAATCGAACGAACAGTATATTAATAAAACCGGTTTTTATGTTCGTAAGTATCTGGATGAAACCCCTTCTTCCGGAACACGTGGACGTGGTTCTGAAATGTGGATGCCTCGTTTCCGTATCTCTGAGGCCTATATGATCGCGGCTGAAGCTTCGTTTGAATTAAACAATGGCAAGGCTGCCGAGTATATCAACGTTGTTCGCACGAGAGCCGGTGTAAAACCATTGTCTGATGTTACTTTCGACAACATCGTACACGAATATCGCGTAGAATTTGCATTCGAAGACCATCGTTATTGGGATATGAAACGTTGGCGTTTGGCCGACAAGGTTTGGAATGGCAATAATAAGGATCCGCAGGCCCGTCATCGCCGCTTGTGGCCTTTCCGGGTAACGGCTCCCGGCGATCCGAACGACGGCAAGTGGGTATTTGTGGAAGACTTCCTGTTTATGTCTCCGAATGCCCGTTATTTCAAAATGCAGAACTATTATAACTTCCTGCATCTGGATTGGATCAACAACAATCCGAAGTTGGTGAAGAATCCGTATCAATAATTGTAAATCAGTATGAGTATGAAAATCGTATCAAATATTTTTTCGTTGTTTTTGTTGCTGGTTTTATTCACCGGCTGTGGAAAGGATAACTATGATGCTCCGGAATCAAAGATCATCGGAAAAGTGACCTACCAGGGGCAGGCTTTGAATCTGCGTGGCACGGGTGAGGCTATCCAGCTGCAACTCTTTCAGGACGGTTATGACAAACACGACCCGATCAATGTATTTGTAGGACAAGACGGCACATTCTCGGCCGTATTGTTTAATGGTGAATATAAGCTGGTGACCAAGGACGGCAACGGCCCGTGGGTGAACAAACGCGACACCACGCTTATCAATCTGAACGGACATGCGGAAGTGAATATCGAAGTAACCCCTTACTTCACGATCTCCGGCGAACAGTTGGCGGTTTCAGGTTCGACAATGACCGCTTCGTTTACGATCGATCGGATTGTCGCAGATGCCGGTATTAATAAAGTGATACTTATCCTGAGCAAAACACAGTTTGCAGATGATGTAAACAATGTTTTCCGTAAGGATATCACGGAGAATCTTTCTGTCGGCGCTGTAAGCTTCAGTGCCGATATCAGCGGAAATGAGGATGTTGCCAAAGCGAAAGCTTTGTATGCCCGGGTGGGCGTGTTGGCTAACGGTGCCGACCAGGCCATCTATTCTTCGGTTGTCCGGATCAAATAGGAGGAGGAGGTTTTACTGAAAATCCTATAAAACAAAAAAGGCTGTCTCGCGCGAGACAGCCTTTTTTCGTTATTCGATCACCGGGTGATCGTCTTCTTTTTTATTGGCGCTTCGGGTAGAGCGTGCGGCCAAGGTAGCCTTCTGATAGTCGATCAGCTCATTCATTTTGCCGGCTATTTCGAGATAATCTGCTTCCCCGTTCACTTCGATCAGGGCGTTGATACGTTTCACTACTGCCTGGTAAGCCTTGTCGGTTGCTGTACGAGCTTCTTTCGAAGCGCCGCTGACTACTGTCGACTGGGCCTCATTACGGTTGGAAAATTCCAGGGTGAATTGATTATTGAGCGTCTCCAACCTACCGACCCATTCTTTCAGGCCGATGGCCGATAAACGGTCGTTTTCGATGCCGACCGATTCGATGACAGGTCGGTCGTCGCCCGGATTATCATACGTATTCAGTTCCTGTACCAAATTTTCGATCACCCCGTTCTCCTGGATATAAGGCAGCGAACGCGGGTCGCCGTACTTATCGATTATATCGCTCACCGCTTTGGCGATAGCCGCTTTATCGGGGTCGAAATGCTTGATCATATTGCGGGCCTGCCCTGCTGTGCCGGAATAGATCTGGTCGCGTTGGTTGTCGAGGTCCAGCAACAGAGCCGTCATCGGATCTTTACCGCCGGGTTTGAGTACTTCGTCGAAATGAGCGAATGCTGTAGCATAGGCTTCGTGCACCGGAACTACCTTTGCATCTGTGCATTTGGCGGTTTCGATAAGCATTAGTTTGTGGAAACCGAAGCTTTCTTCCTGACGGAGGCTTTTTACATCCAGACTTTTGATTTGTGTCATGTTCTATCTGTATTTATATTTAACAAATGGCTTTCCGGTTTTCGGAAAGTCTGTTTTTTTTCAGAAACGTCTGTCCGGCTTTCGGGCAGTTACTTTTTTTTCAGAAATGATTTTCCGGTCTTCGGACAGCTGTTTTGGTAAAGAAAAACGGACGTCCGAACCTCGGACTGTCATTCTAGTGACAAAAAGTGATTATCCGGAGATCGGACTGCTGTTTTTGTTACGAGAAACGATTGTCCGAACTTCGGACGGTGGTTTTTTATATCAAAATGCAACTTTCCGATTATCGGAACATCTTTCTTTTCTTGTCCGGCAGTAAATATAGGAGTTTTGAAATGTATATAGATGTTTATTTATATTGTTCGACAACATCTTTTGCTTGTTTTTTTAGGAATGGCTTGGGTTTTATGTTTCGACTCGGGTTTTGACGGTGAATGTTTCAGTTCTTTTCTTTTCAATAATGTGCCAATATGCCAATGGAGATAGCAATAGGTTCAATTGTTGCCAGAGGTGAGTCTTTGATAATAGCGACCGGTTGTATCTGGCTCCCCTCTTGAGAGGGGGAAGGGGGTGTGTTATAATCCCGCCTATAAACGGGCCTTAATTAATAACACATTAATATATTTAAGCCATCCCTATGTTTTTTGCCGGTTTTATTTACTGGCATTTACACACCCCCTACCCCCTCTCAAGAGGGGAGCTGGTTACCATCAGTCACTAATCAGATAGCTCGCTTCTTTCTAACTTCGAAACAATTTCTTGCTGAAAATCACTTTAAAGGGTTAATGAAACGAACCGGCTGTATTGTCCATGCTGAATACGGACGACATGGTTTGTATCCCTTCAAAGTCCTTTAATGTGCAAAGGATGTTCTTGTCCCGGTCTACCAGGAACAGATGATCCCGTTTCTCCGGATTTACGTGTCCGACCCAGTTAGTGAAAAGTAAGCGCCCGTCGGGGAAATACTGCATACCCCCCAGGAACTTCAGCGGTTCCCCCGGAATATCCTTGTTGGAGATCTCCCATACGGTATTTCCTTTCTTATCCAGTTCTATGATACGGGGATTCTGCGTCTTGTCGGCTACGGCTACCAGCGTATGCCCGTTAGGCAGACGGATCACCGAGTGGGGGCCGCCCGGTACTTGTACCTGCCAGACGACTTTACCCTTTGAATTGTATTCTTTTACATACTCGTCGCCGTAATGCGCTACCAGATAATGTCCGTTGTCGAGTTTGCGGGCGTTGCGCATAAAAGCGAACGAGCCGTCGGTAACGCCTTCCGGAAGGATGCAAACCTCGCTGACGATCTTCCCTGCGGGGGAGACTTCCAGCAGGCGGCCTGCATTACACTCACCGATAAACGTATTGCCGTTTTTCAGACGCTGGCAGGCAAAGACAGGACTTGCTGAGGCGTAATGAAAAACGGTATCATTTTGACGGGTCACTTCCAATACGCCTTTGCCTATCGAGAACAGTAAGTTGCCGTTTGGAAGCACCCAGAGATCATTCGATTCCGGAGCCTCATGTTGCCAGACGATCTTGTTGTTTTCCATGATGAAAACGATCCCCTGGGAATAATCGGCTCCGGCAAAGTTCCCGCATTGTGCCAGTACGCTCAGGCAATGCATGCAGGAAAACACAAATATATAAGCGAAATATTTCATGATTCTTATTTATAGAGATAATACATATTCTGCGAGGTCATTCAGCTCATTCTCCGTCAGCGCTTCAACGGGGCCATGAACTTTCAGCATCTCCTGCATCGTGTAACTGCGTCCGTCATACAGGTAAGGAGCGGTTCTCCAGACTTCATTCAGGGCGGGGACATCCATTTTCGTATTCTTGTCCGCTCCGTTTGTCCAACTGACCTTATATTGCTTCATATCCGTATAATAAGTACCGGCATGGCAGGAGGCGCAATCTTTCTCAAAGTGTTCTTTCCCTCGTTGGGCGGCTTCCGATAAGTTCCCGTTCACCAGGTAAGGGCTTGGTACCGGGGATAACGACTTCAGATATGTATCGATAGCCGGAGCAATCTCCTCTGTATTGGCTGCAAATAAGATATACTTGATACCAGAGATAACCGCCGTCTCCGCATCTTTACGGATTCCGGAGATCATACAAGGGGGAGTCTGATGCGATAAAACCAATGTCTTGGTATTCTTCGGATTCCCCATCCCGTCATTCATCAGATCCCAGTTCAATCCGTCCATACGTGCATCGTTCGGGTGGCAACTGGCACAGCTCTGCCATTCTTGGAAACCGATGCTCGCATCATGGAAATACATATCCCCTTTCCCTTTTTGGGTGGAAGCGAGCGGACTGCCTAATACAGTTGCGGTCATTTCTTTGCCGCCAGCGTTGAAGGCGACCATTTCTCCGGTATAATAATTAGCCGTATATACTTTCTCCGGAGTGACATACAAGGCGCGGGGGCCTTTGCCTTTTGTCTTGTAAAAGTTGCGGATGCCATATAAGAAGCCTGCATCATCCTGTACATGGGTAGCATCTTTGGTCGAAGGAGTCACTTTCTCCCCGGCTTTGACACGTGCCAGGCGGTCGTGCAGCGATATTCTATCCACCGAAGCCAGTTCGTGTGTGCCGGAAAGTGAAATCCATATCTTACTGTCGTCCGGTGAGACAACGACATTCCAGGGATTGGATGCACCTTTCTGCGGCGTATCCAGCAGAACCGTATTCTCCACTTCCTGTGAATGCAGGTTGATAACGGACAGCACGTTGGTACTCATCCATCCCCTGTCTACCTGGTTGGTAGGAAGCTGGTAACGCGCCAGTAAGTGAACGGCATAGGCATAATCGCCCTTGCTGTCGGTAGCCAGTGCCTTGACATCCGTCGAGCCGTTGGGTAATTGTAATCGCTTTACCACCTTTTTACTGTTTACATCCACGATATCCAACTGGCAGGCAATCGGATAGGCGAGTGAAGACATTTCCGGCAGGTTGTTGGCGACGAGCAATAAGCTATCGTTGGCAAAAGCCACCATATCCACCGGCTCGCGGCCGACGGTGATCCGGTTCGTAACTTCTTTTGTCTCGAGAGACACTTCCCACAACTCGTTGTTAAAACGTTGGGTTGTCCATAAAGAACCCGTTTGCGGGTTGAACAGTACGGCAGAAGGTGTATGCCCCAGCTTGGTCTCTGACAGGACGGACAGGTCTTTCCCGTCCAACTCGCAGAGGGAACCGCCGGCACCGTCGCAAACCACCCAGATATGCCGGTCGGGTGTTTGTACCAGGTCGTTTGCCGGGGAGGGTAATGCCGCCTTTATCCCGGTCTTGTTGAAATTGGCATCGATAAGGCATACTTCCTTTTTATCCCGGTTCGTCACCAGGAGATTACCGCTCTCCCCGTTACTCCAGATATGATCCGGAGCAAAAACTTCCTGCCCGTTACATCCGGCAAGGAAGGCTAAAGAGAGACAGGCTATATAAGTCCAGTTTATTTTCATGATCATTACTTCTTTGCTTTTAACGATTGGAGATACTGACGGATATTCTCTTTCTCGGCAGCACGGGATGTCTCCCGCTTCTTCTCATAATAAGTATAGTAATCCTTTTCCTCCTGTGTCCAGTTGTTCGCTTCCCGGTAATCGCCGATGAAAGGAACGCAGAGGTCGATCCAGAGCGCGATCGTTTCCATTTCTTCCTTGCTTAGCCGGCATCCGCCGTGCCCGTTCTCAAGCCTTTTGATCAGGTTGCTTGTATTGGAACCGGCAAAATAGGGGGCAAGCAAGGTTGGTTCGGACAGGTTGCTGATCCAGTTCACTTCCGGGTGATGGGCGTCTCCTTGCCAGGAGTCGTTACCTTCGGTCATACGGCGGGCATGGGTCAGGTTGAGATAAGAGTCCGAGAACTTGCGCTTGGTCTGCTGGTCTACCACTTTCAGTTCACCTTTCAGGCTCAGTTTGCTTTTTACACCGTCGTGACAGGAGATACAATGTGCATCCCAGATAGGCTGCACCTCTTTGATATAGCTGAAGGAGCGGTCGCCGATACCTTCCGGCTCGATCTTCTGGATACCTGTATTCATTGCTATCGAAACCGGATGCGAAGCCACCGGAACCGTGTTCTTATGCTCATGGCATCCTACGCAGCTCTGTGTTTCACCCGGTTGCAAGGTCGACCAGCTACGCATGGTCTGCACCACCCGGTTATTCTCATCCAACGCCTGGAAATACAACGGAGTGCGGCAAGGCACTTTGAAGAAGGCCGAACCGTCCGGCTGTACGTCGACCGTGCCGAGTATCCGCTTTACGTCCCAGCTGGCGTTTCCCACACCTACCGGTGAGAAGGCATGTCCTCCGCCCCCGGCATCAGAACCGAAAGCGGCACCGATACTGGCCACGCGGTAGATCGGCTCTACAATACGCAGTTTCTTGATTGTTCCCGGCTCGACACCTTTCAGGCCGTTTCCTTCGTAGATGTTTTGCATATAGTAAACGCCTTCCTCTTTCGTATAGTCCACATTGTTTACACGTTCGAAAGGACGTTCGCGTTCGGCCAGCAAGACCGGCTGATTACAGGAGATGCTTGCATCCGAAACCAACAGTTCACGTTCGCCGGACGGTGTCATCCAGTAGATACCGAACTCCATCGGGTGGCCTACATGGTAACCGAGCGGGGTATAGGAGATCAGGAACTCATTCTCATTGAGCGGGTAAGGATGTTGGAACTGGTCGCCGAACTGTCCGTAGGTATCTACTTTGACGGCTTCCGGCCGGTGAAGCGGAGCGACCAGCATAACGCCTTCGTTCTCGTCGCGTCCTGCCTCCGGGTCGATGATACATAGTTTACCGTGCTGCGGCGTATGGTGTCCGAGGATCGTCGCCATCACCTTACGCGTTTCGGGTATCTGGCGGGTATGGGTGACGGTGGTCGGGAAGAAGCTGTTTCCTCCGTAATACTCCGCTTGTCCGGTACCGTCCGGGTTCATTTGGCAGAGCGGTTGCGTGAATACCTGTCCACGGTCGTTGTATTCCCAGCGGGTATAGACCACGCGGCCGTCATCGAGCAGTGTCGGGTTGGACGTATGCACCTGGTCGAAACCGACCTGCCGCATATAACGCCCTTCGCGGTCGCAAAGATACAGGTTGCTGACTTCCACTGTCCAGCAATCCACCGAGCTACCGTTGCGGGTGGAGTTGAACATGATATTTTCGTCCGGCAGGTAGATGGGTTCTATATCTGCAAATCCCAGTCCGGAAGTGATCTGTTTTAGTTTCCGGGATGGCATTTCCATTTCATATAGATGGAAGTCATCCTCCTTTTGGGATTTCTTCCAGGAGAAAAGGACATGTTTGCCGTCGAAATGTACATCCGGATCACGGAAAACGCCGGCTGTATCTTTCAATAAAGTCTCCTCCTTCGCCCAGATACCCTCCATTTTGAAGTAAGCCAACTCACCTCCTGCAAAGAAATTGCATTCTGCGCGGGCATCCGACAAACCTTCCGTATAGGCGAAGAAAGACGGGCGTAAGGTACGGAACTTTGTAAACACCACTTCGGGCGTGCTTTTTACAAAGGAAGCCAACCGTTGTTCCCTTCGTGCCTGGCAGGCGTCTAGGTAAGAGGAGATAGCCTGTGTGATGCTTTCGGGCGTGTCGGTTACTTTTGTTTCCTGCTGCAATTTGTGAAGGCGTTCGCTGATCTGTTCGGGCAGTGACCGGTCGAACCATTTGATATCGCTTCCGTCCTGTAGCCACCAGTCGTAGTAAACCGGATAGTGGTGATATAGATGCAGATGCGCTTCCCGGATGAGGGAAGCCGTACTGTCTTTCGAGACAATCCCTTCGGTTGCCTTTATCTTATTAAATCGGTCTTGTATATCTGTTATAAATTCCTGTTTGTCGACAGGTTGATGATCCTTATACACTTTTTCCTCGTTCTGGCAGGCGGCCAGGACAAGGCATATAAGTCCCATTCCTATTTTGTGTAAGTTATTCATTCTACTCCCTTCTTTCTTAATGATCCGCTTTACGGAATAATTGAAACAGCTTGGTATGTTTCAATTAGTTTCTTCGGCATGAAACTATTGTTTCTCTTAGGTGAAACATTTGTTTCATGCCGAAGAAACTTTTGTTTCAACCTAGTGAAACTTTATACGCTTCTACAATAGAGACTCCGCTGGACGTACCGATGCGGGTGGCACCTGCCTTGATCATGGCTAAAGCCGTATCCAGGTCGCGGATGCCGCCTGCTGCTTTCACGCCGATCTCCGGGCCGACCACGCGGCGCATCAGTGCTACGTCTTCCACCGTTGCACCGGCTGTACCGAAACCGGTCGAGGTCTTTACAAAATCCACATCGGCCTCTTTGGCGATCCGGCAGACCGTTTCCTTTTCGGCATCCGACAGATAGCAAGTCTCCAGGATGACCTTGCAGATCACGCCGGCGGGCTTGCAGATGGCAACCATATCTTCGATTTCTTTCTTTACAATATCCAGGCGGCCTTTCTGCAGGGCACGCACATTGATCACGGTGTCGATCTCCGTAGCCCCTTTTTCGATGGCGTCGCGTGTTTCGAACGCCTTGCATTCGGTGGTTGTCTGGCCTAACGGGAAACCGATAGCCGCCCCTACGCGGACAGGTGAGCCTTCCAGTAACTTAACGCAGGTTTCTACTTCTGCCGGGTTGATGGCAACCATTGCGAAATTGTATTTCCGTGCTTCGGCACATAGCTTCTCGATGTTTTCCGCCGTGCCGAAAGGCTTCAGGAAAGTATGGTCGATCATTCCTGCCAGTTGTTCTGCTGATAAGTTTGCTGTTATTTCGTTCATGATAAATGATGTTTAGAATGTTAATACTGTTTTTATTACTTCGTTACGTTTGACGGCTTCGAGCGCCTCGTTTATTTGTTCTATTTTAAAGCGATGGGAGATGAAGTCGGATGCTGACAGGCGGCCTTCGCGTATCCATCCGGCCAGTGCGGTCATGGCCCGTTTCTCTTCCGAGCGGGTTGGCCAGCGGTGGATGAAGAGGTTGAAGTTGTAAGGTGCCTGGTCGAGGTCGATCGTCGGGTTCTTCGTCATGACTCCATATACGCAGATGTCGCCGGCCATCTTGATAAGTGGCAAGGCCGAATTGACGATGGAAGGAAGGCCTACCGCGTCGATGATCGTATCGTACGAACGGTTGGCGGCGGCGATAAATTCGGGCGTGGCGATCTCTGCCGGGGTATAGCCGTTGTCGGCTCCCATCCGTTTCGCCAGTTCCAGTTTGGCGGGAAGCATGTCTACGATATCCACCTGCGCCAGTCCGAACAGTTTGCCGAGCTTGACGAAGCTCAGTCCCACAGGGCCCGCACCGAATACCATCACCTTCTTTCCCGGTTCAAGGCGGAAGTCTTTGAAGGCACCGACTATTTCGCGCCAGGTGCAGGCAATTACCGCTTCTTCCGGTTGTATGTCGGCAGGTACGGCATTCTGGATCTCGAAACTGTCCCAACAACCCTGCTCCGGTGTAGCCAAGCCTTCTTCCTGCAATACTTCGAAGTCGTTTACGACGACGTATTCGCTGAAGCCACCCCAGGCACTGTTCAGCCCCGGTGTTGTAAAGGTGGCATTCAGTCCGCCGATGGCTCTGTCGCCCACCTTGAAGTTGCGTACTTTGGCTCCTACTTCGACTACTATACCGACGTTCTCGTGTCCCAGAGCCATCGGGAACTGGTCTGCACCGGGGAAATGTCCGGCTATCAGTTTGCTGTCGGTGGCATTGCACAGGGCTACCATTTCCGTTTTTACCAGAGCCTGGTAAGGCGTGATAACGGGTATATCTATTTCCCGGATCTCTACTACGCCGGGAGCTGTTGCGATTACGCTTTTCATTTGTCCTTTCATATTCAATTCTTATAGGTTTACTTCCGAGAGGTCGGTGTACACTTCTTTCAAGTGATCGTACGTCCGGTCGAAAACGGCAATTAATTCTTTGTATTTCTCTACGTTGGCCGGGATGGGACTGATCTTCTTATCGATATGGATAAAGCGGTCGGTCACGCTGAAGTCTTTGAACAAGCCGGCTCCGATACCGGCCAGGATAGCGGCGCCCATAGAGGTGGCTTCCTCCAGGTAGTTCGGTATCTTTATTTCCGTCTGGTAAATGTCGGCCATCATCTGTTGCCAGATCGGGTTTTTGGCACAGCCGCCTATCACCGTCATGTTTTCAACGGGGACGTGGTTGCGGAAGATGTTGACGATCAGTCCGAGGTTGAGGGTGATACCTTCCATCACCGAGCGGAGCATATCGCCGTGCGTATGTCCTACCGTCAGGCCGATAAAGGCACCTTTGGCATTCACGTTCCAACGCGGCGAGCGTTCGCCCATCAGGTAGGGGAGAAACAACAGCTTGTTGGCTCCTATCGGGGATTGCCGTATCTGCTCGTCGATGAGTTCATATACATTCCCTTTCCGTAGCCTGGCTTCTTCCTGTTCCAGCTGGCAGAGTTGCTGTACCATCCAGTTGTAGGAAGCTCCTGCCGTCTGCATGGTTCCCGACGGGTGCAGCATTCCGGGGACGACGTGTGCCCAGTTCATGGTGCGCCGCTGTTCGTCTACGACGGGGTTTTCCACGGTCAGGGCTACCCAGGAAGAGGAACCCAGGTAATTGTAGGAAGTATCCGGGGCTACACAGCCTACGCCTACTCCGGCACAGCTACCGTCGCCACCTCCGCAGATCACCGGGGTGCCTTTACGGAGTCCGGTCGCTTTCGAAGCCTCTTCCGTTACTTCGCCTATCACGTCGATAGAGGAACGAACTTCCGGAAACAGCGACATGTCCAGTCCGGCAGCGTCGATGATCTCCTCGCTCCATGCCCAGCGGTTCAGGTCGTAGGCATTCGTACCGGATGCATCCGAGGGATCGGTGGCAATCGTGCCGCAAAGACGGAAGTTGATGTAATCCTTTGCGTTGAGCATCTTATAGGTATTAGCGAATACTTCCGGCAGGTGTTTCCGTATCCACATCAGTTTCTCTATGGAATAAGAAGCGCTGATGCGGTGGCCTGTTATTTCATAGAAATGAAGCGGATCGATCTTTTCCGTCAGGAAGGCTTCTTCTTCCTGCGAACGCTGGTCGCAATAAAGCAGGTGAGGGTGAAGCGGATTCCCTTTTTTATCGATACATAAGCAGCCCATCATCTGGCCGCTCAGGGCAACCCCGGCGATATCGGCGGGCGAGACGATTTGCAGTAAAGCATTTGTTGTTTCAACGATCGCTTTCCACCAATCGTCCGGATTCTGTTCCGCCCGGTTGCCGGCAGCGTAATCGGTACGGTAGGCGGCTACATGGGAAGCAATGAGCTTGCCCTCTTCGTCGAACAAAGTAGCCTTGTTGCCACTCGTACCTAAGTCGTGTGCAATAACGTATTTTGACATGGTCTATAGAATATTATTTATAATGCAGCATTCGTATATCCGGTCAGCCCGACCAGAATACCTCCGGCGATCCCTCCGGCAATGATAACCACCCAGCGCGGGAAAGCCTCTTTCAATAAGCCCCACCTTTTGCCTTTGGAGCCGCAGAGCGTATCGCACACCACAAACCCCATAGCAATGGCCCAACCCATATCTACCCACGGTGCACTGCCCCGCGCGCCTTGATGGATCAGGCTGAACTGCATCGGCAAGCCGTTTGCATCCGTGGCCAGGCCGGTGGAGAAACCGAAACCGGGCAATTTATGGTTGACCAGCCAGAACGTTCCGATGATCAATGCGGCGGCGATAAATCCACCTTTTGCCCCGAAGTCCCTGACCAGTTTAGGCCAGCAGAATATCACCGTGAAAGTGACGGCGAACGAACCGAATATACTGGTTATGATACCGGCATTGTACATGCCGAACAGTTCATTGTAAGTCTGTAACCACTCGCTCATACCGTAGTCTCCTCTTCTTTAGACAGGCGGTTACCGCACGAACGCATCACCCAGATGGTGAGTCCGGCCAGGGCACCTCCGATAAGACAACAAACCAGGGTAGGGGCAGCCAGGAAGAAGCCTCCGAAGTCGCCCTGGAAACGGACGATCCCCCAGGCGATACCGGCAGAGCCGATACACCATCCCTGATCCAGCCATATCTTTCCTTCCGGATTCAATATCGCTCCGTTGTAATGGTTCATATACCACATAATCCCGATGATAAGCGTGGCCGCCAGCCAGCCGCCCATCAGTCCGTAAGTTTTCCAGAGTTCCGGCCAGATACCGAAGGCAAAGCCTCCGCATATGGCCGATCCGGCGAATGTTGATAAGTAGTGTTTCATGATGTTAGCAGGTTATAATCTATTAGTTAAGTTGTAATTTAGCTAGTGTAAAAGGCTTGTCGTGTCCGGTGTTTACCTTGTCCGGCCCTGTTACGATATCGAAGCAGGAGACGATCACCTGGCCGTTCCATACGATCGGTTCGCCCGGCTGATCCAGTCCTCCGTCGCTGCCGTCGCAGTCGGGACTCTGGGCGATACGTTGTATGCGGCCGTTCTTGTCGATACGGGCAACGGCATTTTCGGAGAAGTCGGCTACCCAGATATTGCCGTCGTCGTCGATGCACATCCCGTCGGTGGTGCGCAGTTGTGAAGGATCCTGTGCCCAGATATCGTTTCCGATAACTTTGCCGGTGCCGTCGAATGTGATCCGGTGGATAGTGCCGTCGCCGAAGTTACCTACATATAAATTACCTTCTTTATCGAATACGATGCCGTCCAGTCCGTACTGAACAGCTTTGTTCTTCGTAATGACGGTGGTGATGAGGTTCTTATCCGCTTTCGTATTGGTCACTTTTATGTTCTTGTCGTTCTTGTCGAAACAATACACTCCGCTAACCAGTAAGCCCGACGGATCCTGGATAGTGGACAGGGAGCTTTGCGTCACATACAATTTGCCGTTGTGGAAACGAACCCCATTGGGGTGCTCCATTCCTGAAGCGACCACAATGGTTTCGTCCAACCTACCATCTTTCAGCCTTAAACACAACAATCTTCCCTTGTTCCTGGCTTTCTCTGCGCCGCTCCATCCCTGGTTGTCACAGATGAATAAGTTTCCTTCATTATCGAACGTGATACCCATCGGGGCAGCCCATCCTGTCTCCGGTAATACCGGGACATCCAGCCATTTGCTGATCTTTCCGTCCTGGGTGATCCTCATCAGGCAAGCCGGTTTTGCCAGGTCGGCAAAGTTGGGGCAGGCCAGGATCAGGTCACCGTTCGGTGCGATTGCCATCCCGTCGGGGGTAGGGCAATCGTCCGGTAATTCCATAAATAGTTCGCTTTTTTGCATGGCAGGTGCATTGGTCAAAGAAGGAGCCGCCGCAGGGGCTCCCTTATACATTTGTTTTTCAAGCATCTTCATAAAGTAACCGCCTACAACAGAACGGGCACGGAAACCTACCGAGTTGGCATTCGTCGTTTCATGCCAGTCGCATAACGGCATACGGGTAGTCGTCTCGTTCGCATATTTATATATGGGCGATACCAGCTGGCTGAAATCATTCATATTGTCTGTAAGGCAGGCCGACCACATGATCCAGTCCGATTTGGTATATGTCTTGCGGCTGTCGAGCGGCAGGCCGTAGGTGTTCTGCTTGGTCAGGTAGTAAGCCATTTCCTTGCCTGCTATTTCCTGTGGAAAGATACCCATTCCGAACAGTTTGTCCCATACCAGGTTATACTTCTGGCTCCAGGTGGCAGGCTGGTCGAAAGTCAGGCGGTAATGATCGCTTGCATTGGCCATAGACGACCATTTCATCGCCATCTCTTTAGCGGCGGAAATATATTTTTCGGCAGTCACCTTATCGCCCAGCATATCGGCCAGTTTACCGTATCCGGCTATACCGATGATCGCTTTGATGGAGAGGTTTGCATTGTGTGCAAAGTGTCCGGCGAAGTCGTCCGTACAAAGCTGGTTCTCCGGATCGAGCCCTTCCTTTAGCAGGTAGTTTGCCCAGGTAGTCAGTGTTTCCCAATGCTTCTTCGCATATTCGGCATTCCCTTCGCGCAGGGCAATGGCGGTTGTCAGGATCAGCATGTTACCGCTTTCTTCCACGGGCATGTCGCCCCCGTAAGTCTGGCCGTTAGCCTGCGGGTAAGTACCCACGTCGTGGGCTGCGAACGGCTTGTTCCACATACCGCTTTCGCTGTAATGGAAAATAGGGTTCATCATCCCTTTCAACAATTCAGGGTTATAGATCAGGAACAGCGGTGACGAAGGATAAGTAATATCGACCGTACCGATAGAGCCGTTGCTGAAGTTCTCTTTGGAAAGGAACAGCAGGTTGCCGTCTTTGTCCTCTACCAGTTTATGGGCGGCAATTGCCTGGCGGTAAGCGATTGCACACAGTTCGGCATACTCTTTACCTCCGGCTTTGTCCGCATCGTTCATCAGTTGCGTATCGAACTGGCGGCAGCGTTTCATAACGGAAGCATAGTCGTTGTTCGCTTCTTCAAAAGCCTGTCCGATATTCTTCTGCCCGTTGTGTTTCCAGTAGGCCATCCGGTTGTCGTTGAAATACTGGATAGCATACAGGTCGTCGTATCCGATCATCAGGAAGCTGCCGACGGGCGACGATACGCTACCCAGGTCGTGGCTGTAGGCCAACACGCTCATCTCTTCCTGCATATCGGATGAGAGTCCTTCAAGGTTGGTGTTTACGGGCAGTTTACCGTTGACGGCAAAGTTCTGCTTGGTGGCATGATACGGGCCCATCGTCATTGTCGTGTTGGCATCCGTGCCGGCTGCAAGGTAGAAATATCCCCAGTCGATACGTACATCGTCCCCTTTCCGGGCAAGTACCTGCTGTTCGGTGGTTCCTGTCTTCAGGTAAGTGATATTGTTCTTCTCTTCCCGGTCGAAGGATACACGCTGGTTGTCGGAGTTGACGGCCAGTTGCGGGGTGGCTTCCATATAGATCTGTACGTCATGTTTCTGTCCGTCCAGCGATTTGGCCTGGTAAGAGATATAGTTGACCGGTCTTGTCATCAAGTCCAGGTCGTCCATTAATAAAGGAGAAGTGAAGATAACATCCAGTTCGACCGGGCCGCATTCGAATGTGTAGAATGTCTGGGTCGGCAGTACGTTAACAGATTTCTGAACGGCGGCTTCCTGGAAGAATGTTTTGTTCTCTTCCTTCCTGTACAGGCCGAAGTCCACATAACCACCTCCGGTCTTGTTGTGGCAATGGGCGGCAATAATGTTCTTTCCGGGTTTCAGGGTCGCTTTCACTTCTGCGGGGAGTTCGGACAGCACATTGTTTTTCCAGACATAGCCTGTCGAGATCACCTGTATACCATTAATATATAATTCAAAAATATCATCGTGCGAATATTCGAGATATAGCGGTTGTGACGTGTAATCTTCGGTGAGGTCGAATGTTCTCCGTACCCAGATATCCTTGCTGTTCCAGGGGGTAGACAGATCCGGCATGTCGGGGGTACCGAAGGCTGCCTGTCCTTTTGTCCAAGAAGCATCGTTGAAGTCGGGCTTGATCCAGTTGGCAGCCGGTTCTTTTTCGGTATAGGCGGCTTCCCATTTCTCTTTGGCGGCTGTGGGAAGGATGACCTTAAGCGGCAGATCCTCCACACCCATAAAACGGTACGGTTTACCGTCTACCCGGACAACGCCCAGCAACGGGTGTTTTTTGCCTGTCCAGTGACGGGTAGCATCTTCATTCAACTGATCGGTAAACGACCATACGCTTGTGTATGGGTCGATCGTTACCAACGGATAGGAGGGGGCGCGGAGTGCATTCTGCTTTTCGGGTTCAAAATAGTTTGAAGGGCCGCTACAAGCGCAAAGCAGCCACGAAAACAAGATACACATTAAAGATACATTTCTCATGATATATAGTTTTTCATTTATGTCCTTACCGTTAGACAAGGTCGATTTAATTAGTCAAACTCAAAAAGGAAAGGTACCCCTTGAATGAGTACGACATTTTAATCATTTTTTCGTAGGCAAAAGAACATAAATTAGCTCTGACCGGGTTGCAGTAATCGGTCAAAAGCTTTCAAATATCAATCAGAGAAGCTGTAAATCTGCTATTTATTCGTTTTTAAGGCGCTTGGTCTCAGTATATGTTTCAACATTCCTCTTACTACCAGGAAATGGAATGGGCATATGGCATAAAAGTAGGCATATCCCAGCCAGTAATGAAAATGTACGACGGTAATACATCTAATCTTTTTGCGGTTTTCTCCGAGATCTTCCATATGGATGGAGAGGTAAGCACAGAGGTGTTTGTCGTCCAACTGCATAATGGTTTCGTTGGGTGATTTGTCGGTGATGTTGGCTAAAGGAGTCTTTTCTCCTGTCCGGATACATCTTTCAATGTCCGGCTTTTCCTTTTCTCCGGCTTGGAGGCCGAATGGTTTTACCAATAAATTACGCAGTTTGAAGAGTTTGTTTACCCAATCCGGCATATCTGTCCATAACGAGATCAGAATATCATCCGCAGTAATCTCCTTCTCCGTCGTTATCTCACACTCGAATGCATCCGAATAGTTTGCCGGGAGGTATTTGTTTATCAGGCTGTCCGCAGGGATTGTAGAGTTTTTGACTTTCATGATGTATTTGTTTATGAATTAAACAGATATTTGTTAATAACATAATTACTTTGGCTTCACAAAGCCTACCGGGTTACGTGGTTTACTCGATAGCTTCTTTTGTACCTGTAATTCTGCTAATGTTTTATTGATCAAATCCAATTGTATCCGGGTATCTTCATTAATATCATTGTAATCGGTAAATACCTCTTCGATGTATTCTTTGAGTTCCTTCATTTGATTATCCAATTGCTCTATTCTATCAACTGAAGGTATAGTTATTAATTGACGAACAGCAACAAATGCCCTCATAATACCTCTGTTTACCTCTATTGCCATCTTTGAATTAAGTACACTGCTAAGCATTGCAACGCCTAGCTCTGTGAATGCAAAAGGCATATATTTGAAGTTGTGCCCTCTTTGATTATTCAAGGTGCCAAAAATGCACCTTGAAAGTTCATCTTTGGTTAGTTCAAACATGAAGTCATCACCTTCAAATCTTTCAATATTTCTTTTTACAGACCGCTTTAAGTACTTTGTTTCTGTACCATACATTTCTGCCAAATCAAAGTCCAGCATTACCTTATGTCCCCGAATTTCGTATATTTTACTTTGAATAATTAGTATTTCATTCATAGCAGGTTTATTTAAGATGATAGTTAATATATTGTTAATCGCAAATGTAGTGATATTAATCAATATAACTTCATTTATAGGACAATAATTGATCGACACAATAGAAACGCTTTTAAATTCGTGGATGGGATGATGCAGACTGAATATAACGTATAGGTAGATCAGGGTATAAATAGTTGGTAAAAGTACTCTTTCTCCTGGGAACAAACGTTGCATAAATGATATTAAATGTTACAATAATGACACTGCATTCAAAGTTGCGTTATTTTGTTATTTTCTGTGCTTCAGCTAGTTCCTGTTATAAAGTTTTTATCTACATTTACGGAGTTAACTTTTTGCAAATCAATAATCCATGAATATGACTCTTTCAAGAAGAACCTTTATCAAGTCCAGTGTGATTTCAGCTCTTAGCTTACCTTTTATGCAAGGATGCCGCTTTGTTGACAGTGAAAATGACGAAAGCGACAGGCTGTTTATGTTGTTTCAGAACCCGCCTGTCACTTCAAAACCTTTTGTTCGTTGGTGGTGGAACGGCGATAAAGTAACGGCAAAAGAGATCCTGCGCGAACTCGACATAATGAAGACCGCCGGTATAGGAGGTGTCGAGATCAATCCGATCCGTTTTCCGGGAGGGGATGATCTGGGAATACCTTCTCTGGAATGGCTAAGCCCCGAATGGATCGAAATGGTAAAGACCGCACTCAAGGGAGCGGAAGAACGGGGCATGATATGCGATATCATCGTCGGTTCGGGCTGGCCTTTCGGGGGCGAGTTCCTGCAACCGGAAGAACAGACCCAGCTAATGACACAGACCGCCCTGAAAGTAAAAGGGCCGGGAAAGATAGAACTGAAAACAGCCGACCTGCTGGCGGAAGCCTCTCCGCAGGTCGCATCCAAATACGAAGGGGCAACCAGCGAGTTATACTCCCTCTGCCTGGCTCCGGTGGAAATGTCGGCATTCACCCCCGCCATAGACCTTCCTTTTGAGAAAGGGGCGGACGTAATCTCCATCGATCTGCCGGAAGGTGAACATATCCTGTATGCACTGGTGAAAGTGACCGGTTTCCAGGCCGTTATCAACGGTGCTCCCGGTGCTGCCGGGCCAGTGCTGAACCATTACAACCAGCAAGCAGTGGAGAAGTTCCTCAACAGGATGTCGGATAAACTCTTCCCCGCTATCGGCAACCTGAAAGGGTTCCGTGCTTTGTTCTGCGACAGCATGGAACTGGAAGGAGCCAACTGGTGCCATGATTTCCTGGAAGAGTTTCAGACCCGCCGGGGATATGATGTAGAGCCTTATCTGCCTTTTATCCTCTATAAAGTCGGGCATATGGGGCATGCTGTCGAGGGAGCACTGGCAACGACCTTGTTCGGCGAGGCCAAGGAAGAGGTAGACCGCGTGAGATATGACTTCTTTGTCACCTGTATGGATATCGTGCGGGATCGTTTCCTGAAGCCCTATACGGAGTGGTGCAATAAATACGGTTTCAAGTCGAGGATACAAACCTATGGCCGCGAGTTCCACCCGCTGGAAGCATCCCTGGAAGTGGATATTCCCGAATGCGAAACATGGTTCTGGAATGCGGACGGTTGCGAGAAAGATGCCTTTATTAAATCGCCCACCGATACGAACGTGAATAAATTTGTCGCATCGGCCGCCCATTATTCGGGGAAAAGGTTAGTCAGTTGCGAAGAAATAACCAATACCGGAAATGTCTTTAACGCCACGCTCGAAAAGATCAAGATGACGGGCGACCAGAGTAACCTTTCCGGCGTGACCCATTCTATCCTGCATGGATTTAATTATAGTCCGCTGGAAGTACCGTTCCCCGGATGGGTCATGTACGGCACGTTCCTGAACGAACGCAATACCTGGTGGCCTTATTTTAATCTGTGGGCGACGTACAAAACCCGCATATCGACCGTGCTTCAGGAGTCTGATTTCTTCGCCGACATCGCCGTGATGCATCCGTTGGCGGATATGTGGACGATACACGGGCCGCAGCGTGACCCATTCCCCGGACTGCATTATCCGTCCTATCAATATAAGGTATGGGAGGCGATCCACCGGAACGGAAACAGTTGCGATTATATCAGTGAAGGAATCATTCAGCAGAGCAGCTTTAAAAAGGGCAATCTGGTTTTCAATAAAAGGAAGTACCATACCCTGATATTGCTCGAAGTCGAGTCGATGATGCCGGCCACGGCAGAGGCCTTGCTTGCCTTTGTGAAGGCGGGGGGCAAACTGATCTTTGTCGGTAAGGAACCTTATAAATCACCGGGATATAAAGATCATCAAACGAACGACGAAAAGGTGAAACAGACGATCGGCAGGATCAGGGAAGCTTATCCGTCACAGCTCTTTACGGTGGAAGCTCCGGTCGAGCCGGTATCCTGGTTCCGAGGGGTACAACAGCAATGCGATATTGTCCCTTATATGAAAATTGATACTCCGAGCCCTTATGTCAGCCAGATACGCCATCAGGCGGGGGACAAGGATATTTACTTTATAACGAACTGTAACCCGGATGATGAGATCCGCATACAAGCCACATTTGCCGACAACGGTAAAACGCCCTGGCTCTGGAATCCGGAAACAGGCGAACGGTCGCCTTATCCTTCTGCATCCGGTTCCGTCTTGCAGATCACTCTGGGGCCTGCCGCTTCCCAACTGATCGTATTTGAAGATGCCAAAGCGAACAAGATGGCTATTCCTGCCATACCGTTACAAAGTTCGTCTCCCGTCAACTTGAACGGCTGGAATGTCCGGATGGAACATATCAACGGAGATACGAAAAAACTGGAGATCGATACCCTGATAGATTGGTCGGCCGATCCGGCTACGCAGGGATTTGCCGGTGTGCTATATTATGAAAAGACGGTGGAAGATGCAGCCGGGTTCTATTATCTGGATCTGGGAAAGGTCTACGGCGTTTCGGAAGTGATCCTGAACGGGGAAAGTCTGGGATGTAAATGGTATGGCAATCGGGTGTATCAGTTGCCGGAACATCTGGCAAAGGCGCCTGTCAAGACATTGCAGGTGAAGATCACGACTACGGTAGGTAACTATCTGAAAGCTACCCCGGAGAATAAAACCGGACAGTCGTGGACTCGCCATCAGAAATGGCTGCCTACAGGAATGATTGGCCCTGTTAAATTAGTATGATTATGAGAAGAATAGGAATACTTATCTGCTTCCTGGCAGGTATCGCACTTTTTGCCGGAGCCAAGTCCTTACAACTAAAGGGGTTGACCTGCGAGTATGTGGAAAACCCGCTGGGAGTGGATGCACTTAATCCCGTGCTGGGATGGCGATTGGAGTCACAGACCCGTAACCAACTGCAATCAGCCTATGAGATACAAGTCGCTTTGAAGGAAGACGATCTTCGGAACGGGAAAGGGTTGGTCTGGAAAAGCGGGAAAGTCAACAGCCAGCAAAATGTAAATATCGTTTACTCCGGTAGGAAGTTGAAGCCTTTTACCCGCTACTACTGGCGTGTCCGTGCCTATGACCGGGAAGGGGAAGTGTCCGCTTGGAGTGAGCCGGCCTTTTGGGAAACTTCCATGCTGTCTCCGGATGACTGGAAAGCCGAATGGATCGGTGATGGTTCGAAAGCACCGGAGAAGGAGGAAGATTTCTATAAAGACGATCCGTCCCCGCTTTTCCGTAAAACGTTCCGTCCCGCTAAAACGGTGCAGGAAGCGCGTCTGTATATTGCCGGTATCGGATATTATGAGGCCAGCCTGAACGGTAAACGTATCGGCAACCATGTCCTTGATCCGGGCTGGACGAATTACGGGAAACAAATATTATACAGTACCTATGACGTAACCCCGTTGATCGGCTCGGGAGAAAACGCGATCGGGGTCATGCTAGGCAACGGATATTACAACCCGCTGCCTATGCGTATTTTCAAACCCTTACGGGAGTACCTGACGATAGGTCGCCCTTGCCTGAAAGCACAACTTCGTATCCGGTATACCGACGGGTCGGTGGAAACAATCTGTACGGATGAAAGCTGGAAAACAACTACCGGCCCGGTTATGCGTAACAACGTCTATCTCGGCGAACAGTATGATGCCCGCAATGAGATAGACGGTTGGGATACTTGCCCATTCGACGACAGCCGCTGGAAACAGGCCGTACCGATAGCAAATGCCACGGCCGGGCAGCTGACGGCTCAAATGCAACCGCCTATCCGGGAGATAGAAGTGATCAACCCCGTGAGGATGACGGAAACGCGTCCGGGAGAGTTTGTCTTCGATATGGGGCAAAACTTTGCCGGTGTGGCGCGTATCAAAGTCAGAGGGGCGAAAGGCTCGACTGTCAGGATCCGTTACGGGGAAGATATTTATTCGGACGGAAGCCTGAACGTGATGACTTCCGTTGCCGGACAGCAGAAAAGGGTCTGGGATGCCGATTGGGAAACCGCCGGTCAACCACAGACTGCCTGGCAGGAAGATGTCTATACGTTGAAAGGAGAGGGGGAAGAGATATGGTCGCCCCGCTTTACGTTCCACGGTTTCCGGTATGTGGAGATAACGGGATGGCCGGGTCGCCCGTCTTTATCGGATGTGGAAGGGATCCGGCTGAGTGCGGATTTGCAAAGAACCGGGTCTTTCGAATGTTCCGATCCGATGCTGAACCGTTTGGATAAGGTGTTGGATTATACGTTCCGCAGTAATCTTTTCAGTGTGCAATCCGACTGTCCGGCACGTGAGAAGTTCGGTTATGGTGGCGATATTGTCGGGACTGCCCGTACGTTCTGTTGGTTCTACGACATGGAGAACTTCTACCGGAAGGCGCTCCATGATTTTGCCAACGACCAGCGCCCTGAAGGGGGAATGACCGAAACGGCCCCTTATAACGGGATAGCCGATATGGGACTGGGGAACGACTCCGGCCCGATCGGGTGGCAACTGGCTTTCGCTTTCATGCAGAAGCAGTTGTATGAATATTATGGTGACCTGCGGACAATAAAAGCCTTTTATCCGACCTTGCGCAAACAAGTTGAATTCCTTCGTTCAAAAGCGAAAGAGAACCGGATCGGGACTTGTATCAACGATCATGAGAGCCTGGAAGAACGCGTTCCCGCCTTGTTCGCTACCGCGCATTATTATCATCATGTGATTTTACTGGCTGAGTTTGCCTCATTGACAGGCCGGCCGAAGGATGCACAGGAATATTCCCTGTTGGCAGCGGATATAAAGGAATCATTTATAAAAGAATTCGTGAAACCCGGAACAGGGGAAGTGGCAAATGCCACACAGGCAGCCCAGGCATTCGCCTTGTTTTATGATCTGATTCCGGAAAGTGAAAAGGAAGCTGTCTTTGCCGTCTTTCTGAAAGCTATCGGGAAATGGGACGGACATATCGCTTCCGGCATTTTCGGTGTTCCCGCTATTCTGGAAGTATTGCGTCAGAATAACCGGAATGATATTGCCTATGAAATGGTCACGAAAAAGGATTTCCCCGGCTGGGGGCATATGCTCGAATCCGGAGCAACAACCTTATGGGAAACCTGGAAGTATTCGGATAATGTATATTCTCAAAACCACCCGATGTTCGGTAGTGTAGGAGAGTGGTTCTATCAGTCGTTGGCCGGAATAAACCCGATGGCTCCCGGTTTCAGTAAAATCCGGATCAAACCGCAACCTGCCGGTGACCTGACATGGGTAAACTGTACTTATCGCTCAGTGAACGGCCCGATTGTAAGCAATTGGAAGAAAGAAGGCAATACCTTTGAACTCCGGGTAACGATCCCGGTCAATGCAACAGCCAGTATCTGTCTCCCTTCATCGACCGGTTCGGAAATAACGGAAAGCGGTCGTCCGCTGGATACTGTACAGGATGTAAAAGCAGCCGGGTTTGCAGATGGTTTCTATTGTGTCGAAGTCGGATCGGGAGATTATGTGTTTGTTGTAAGGGATATATGAAGTTTGTAGGGGCAACCCTGCCCCTACAAACTTGGCTATTATTTCCTGGGCATCATCTCATCCCTCATTGCTGCATTATAAGCGAACCAGGCGACGATAACTGCATTGTGGCGTATATCGTCCAGTACCAGGCGGTCGGAGAAATCCTGTGTGCGATGCGAATGGCGTCCCCACTCCATAGGATCCTGGATAAACTGGAAAGCAGGAATACCCGCATTGTCGAAAGGTATATGATCCGTACTGCCGACGCTCCGGTTGGAAACAGTCGTAAAGCCTGTATCCAGGAAAGGTTGCATCCACTCTGTAAAGATCGGATAGACCTGTAGGTTATCCTGGGTAAATATACCCCTGAATTTCCCTGGGCCATAATCGGAATTAAAGTAAGCGGATATCTTATTGTATTCCTTCTTTTTCTCTTTGGTTACCGGGTCTTGCACAAACTGCTCCACATAACCGCTCGAACCATGCAGGCCCACTTCTTCACCACCCCAGAAAGCGACACGGATCGTACGTCTCGGTTGTACACCGATGGCTTTCAGTATACGCATGGCTTCAAGCATGGCAATAAATCCGGCACCATCGTCACCGGCTCCCGGACTCATATGATAACAATCCAGATGGCCGCCGATAATGACCAGTTCGTCCTTCAGTTTGGGGTCGGTGCCGGGTATCTCGGCTATGACGTTATATATCTTGCGGTCAGACTCGAATTTAACGGCGATATCGACTTCCATTTCTACCTTTTCACCGTTCCTGATCAAGCGTTCCATCAAGCCGTGGTTTTCGCAGGCAATATTTAGTTCGCAAGGTACGGGGCCGGCTTCTTCTAATTTATGGAAGTTCAATCCCGGAACACTGTAATTCCCCGATTCATGGATAATGACGGCCGGATTCTCCTTGTGTACAAAACTCAGTATTTCGGCATAAGACAACTCGCTTCCTTCGATGGCCTGGGCGGGTCTGCGGCGACGGGGCTGTACTTTAGTGATCGGATATTCGGCTGTTTGCTTTAAAGACTCTTCCGTATGCCGGCGGGCCATAGGTTCGAAACTGATCTTATAATCCGTAACAGACGGCATCAGTACGATCTTTCCTTTCAGTGTCCCTTTCAATGCCTGCAATTCTTTGTCGTTTGTGGCAGTGATCAGTACAACATCCCCTTTTACCGGCCCGTTTGTGCCGTTTGTCCAGGCTACCGGAGCCGGAAAGATGGGTATATAATAAGGTAACGTCATTGCGGCGTAAGCCTTTTCGATATCCCATCCGCCACGCGGCCAGTCACGGGCAAATTCGATGCGGGGATTAGACAGCTTGTATTCCTCCATCATTTCTTTGGCTACTTTATAACCTCTCTCCATCCCGTCAGACCCTGTCAGGCGGGGGCCGGCATAATCCAGCAAACGGTAAGATAACCGCTCTATGTCGGAATTCAGTTGTTCTTCCTGCTTGATCTTTTGGGCGACAGTCAGGTCGATCTTTTCAGTCTGGGCCATTACGGATGATACACCGATCATCAAAAATACCAATAAGCTTTTCATTTTATCTTTGTTATGGTTTCACATAAGTGTAAGTTGTTTTCTAAGACCTCCAAAGGTAATAAATCTGTATTTCATACAGATCAATCGCAGCAGAATATATCGAAATATAATTGGTATACGAAAGGAGAAGAAACGATATCGGACACACTGTTCATTATCGGACACTATCGAAGGTGGCTATGATTCAGTAAATCAGTTGTATATCTTTTTGGCATAGCTTTTGCCTGTGGAAAGGCAAAAACATTTATAACAATGAAAAAGATATATATAGCTATCGCATCTTTGTTGCTGACCGTATCCGGCTTGCATGCGGAAGGACAGGAGAATATAGTGAAACTGACCCTGAAAGAGGCTATCGGTCTGGCACAACTCCAGTCGGTGGATGCCGCTGTAGCCCTCAACGAACTGAAAACGTCTTACTGGGAATACCGCACCCACATAGCAGACCAGTTGCCGGAAATGAATTTCAAAGGAACGATCCCCAGCTACAGCAAGCAATACAGCCGTAACCAACAGCCGGATGGTACCTATGCGTTCGTGCAGGACAATAACCTATCTATGGACGGGGCTATCTCCATCGATCAGAACATTGCGCTAACCGGAGGTAAGATCTCGTTGAATACGTCGCTCAACTTCTCGCGTCAGCTCGGGCACGGTGCCTACAATGAATTTATGAGCGTCCCGATCGGGCTGACCCTGACACAGCCTATCTTCGGGGTGAACGACCAGAAATGGAAACGCCGTATCGAGCCCGTACGTTATCAGGAGGCGAAAGCCGCCTATATCGAGAGTGTGGAAGAGGTTACCATCTCCACGATCGCCTATTTCTTTAACCTTCTGCTGGCAAAAGAGAACCTGCTCACTTCGGAGCAAAATCTCGAGAATGCCAATAAACTATATGAGATAGCCGTCGCTAAACGTAAGATCGGTCATATCTCCGAAAGTGAGTTGATGCAACTCAAACTATCCGCTTTGCAGGCGAAAGGCAAACTAACGGAAGCACAGTCGAACCTGAACGCAAATATGTTCCAGCTCCGTTCTTTCCTGGGGTTGAGCGAAGAAGATGTGATAGAGCCGGTTATCCCCGAGTCTGTACCCGATATGCGTCTGGTTTACCAGGATGTATTGGAAAAGGCGCAGGAAAATAACTCGTTTGCGAAACGTATCCTGCGCGAACAACTGGAAGCCGATTATGCCGTTGCCACCGCCAAAGGGAAGCGTCGCGATATAAACCTGTTTGCTTCCGTGGGGTATACTGGAAAAGACTATGATTTTGCCGGAGCTTACAATCCGCTGAAGGATAACCAGGTGGTAGAGGTTGGTTTCAGTATCCCGCTCCTCGACTGGGGCAAACGGAAAGGGAAGGTAAAAGTGGCAGAGTCGAACCGTGAGGTGGTACTTTCCAAAAACCGCCAGAACCAGATGACGTTCAACCAGAATATCTTCCTGCTGGTGGAGAACTTCAACAACCAGGCCGCCCAGCTGGAGATTGCAGCCGAAGCCGACGAGATTGCACAGAAGCGTTATCAGACTTCGATAGAAACCTTTATGATCGGTAAGATCAATATCCTCGACCTGAACGACGCCCAGCAATCCAAAGACGATGCCAAGCAAAAGCATATCCGCGAGTTGTACGGTTTCTGGAATTATTTCTATAATGTGCGCAGCGTCACCCTCTATGATTTCCTCAACGATCGTAATCTGGATGCCGATTTTGAAGAAATAGTAAGGAGATAATTCGTATCTTTACAAACCCAAAAAGACACCGATATGATATTAATTGTAGATGATGATGCAGTTGTTCGTTCTTCGCTTACCTTTTTGCTGAAGCGGGCAGGCTTTGAACCGGAAGCTGTTCCGGGGCCTGAAGAAGCGTTGGCGATCGTGCGCAAAGAAACGCCGCAGCTGATCCTTATGGATATGAACTTTACCTTGACTACGACGGGAGAAGAAGGAATTCAATTATTGAAACAGGTAAAGATATTTCAACCCGATGTGCCGGTCATCCTGATGACTGCCTGGGGTTCAATTTCGCTGGCTGTGCAGGGTATGCAAGCCGGCGCTTTCGATTTTATAACCAAGCCCTGGAACAACCTGGTGCTGCTCAAATCGATCCGTACGGCTCTCGAACTGAACGAGCAGAAGAAAATAGAGAAGGCTCCGCTCAACCGGAACGATGCGGATAATAAATTCCATTTTGCCAAGATCATCGGACAGAGCGACGCACTGATGGACGTACTGGGCACGGTTTCACGGATCGCCCCGACCAATGCTTCGGTACTGATCACCGGCGAAAGCGGAACCGGGAAGGAACTGATCGCTGAAGCTATCCATGCAAACAGCCCGCGTGTAAAGGAGGCTTTTGTGAAGGTCAACCTGGGCGGATTGTCTCAAAGCCTTTTTGAAAGTGAAATGTTCGGACATAAGAAGGGTGCCTTTACGGATGCCTATATCGACCGTACCGGGCGTTTTGAGATGGCTAACAAAGGTACGATCTTTCTGGATGAGATAGGCGATCTGGAATTGTCCTGCCAGGTGAAACTGTTGCGTGTATTGCAGGATCAGACTTTCGAGGTATTGGGCGACAGTCGCCCCCGGAAGGTGGATATCCGTGTGGTGAGTGCTACGAACTGTAACCTGCCGGAAATGGTAGCCGCCCGTACGTTCCGTGAAGACTTGTTCTATCGTATTAACCTGATCACGATCCATCTGCCTGCTTTGCGGGAACGGAAAGACGATATTCCTTTGCTGGCGCGTTATTTTGCGGATAAGCAATCGGAGGTGAACGGTTTGCCCCGTGTCGATTTCTCTGCCGATGCAAAGGCTTTCTTGCAACGTCTTCCTTATCCAGGTAATATCCGCGAACTGAAGAACCTGGTGGAAAGGACGATGCTCGTCTCCGGCAAATCGTTGCTGGACGTGGCTGATTTTGAAAGCCAGTGCCTGAACCTGGGAAATCCCCAGACCGTAGCAAAAGGAAGTGCCGCCAGTTTTGAAGGCATGACGCTGGATGAAATAGAACGGCAAACGATCCTTCAGGCGCTTGAAACGCATAACGGCAACCTATCGCATGTGGCCTCTGCGCTCGGTATCAGCCGGGCTGCCCTGTACCGCCGTTTGGAGAAATATGATATTCCCACAGATAAATAAATGACAGACGGATGAGGGTAAAAGGACTGTTCTGGATATTGACCGGGTTGTTGCTGACCGTGATGGGGGTGATGACCTATCACGTATTCTACAATTACTCCTCCGTCATGTTTTTTGTCGTGGAGGGACTGGTGTTCATTTCCGTTCTTTATCTGATCCTTTTCTACCGCCGTATCATCAAACCGCTGGATATTATCGGAAACGGTATGGAGCTTCTGAAGGAGCAGGACTTCAGTTCCCGCCTGAGCCGGGTAGGGCAGAAAGAGGCCGACCGTATTGTCGACATCTTCAATAAGATGATGGAGCAGCTTAAGAACGAGCGTTTGCATCTGAGGGAGCAGAACCATTTCCTCGACCTGCTGATCAATGCTTCTCCGATGGGCGTTATCATGCTGAATCTGGATAATGTGATCCTGTCTGTCAATCCGGCGGCACATAAAATGTTCGGACAGCCGTCCACCGTCGGTTTTGCCGGTAAATCCCTGACCGATATAGACTCGCCGTTGGCTGCGGAACTGGTGAATATCCCTTTGTACGAGTCGCAGACCATCCGCCTGAATGATGCCAATATCTATAAATGTACCCATTCCTCTTTCGTAGACCGTGGGTTTCATCATTCTTTCTACCTGGTGGAAGTGCTGACGCAGGAAGTATTCAAAGCAGAAAAGAAGGCGTATGAAAAGGTGATCCGCATGATCGCCCATGAAGTGAATAATACGACGGCCGGCATAACTTCTACCCTGGATACGCTCGAATCGACCTTCAGCGAACTGGAAAATACGGAAGATATATGCGAGGTATTGCGTGTCTCCATCGAACGTTGTTACAGTATGAGCCATTTCATTACGAACTTTGCGGATGTGGTGCGTATTCCCGAGCCGCAGGCGATAAACCATAAACTGAATGCGGTCGTTACTTCCTGCAAGCGGTTTATGGAGACGATTTGCCGGAACCGTAATATCCGGATCATCATGGAACTCGACGACGTTTCGCCTGTCGTAAAGCTCGACAGTGCCCTCTTCGAGCAGGTGCTGGTCAATATCATAAAGAATGCAGCGGAGTCGATCGACCATGACGGGCAGATTTACATCCGCACTTCGCATCATCCGGTCTGTCTGGAAATAGCCGATACAGGTAAAGGGATAGACAAGGAAACCGAAGCCAAGCTATTCAGCCCTTTCTTCTCCACCAAACCGAACGGACAGGGGATCGGCCTGATCTTTATCCGCGAAGTCTTGCAGAAACAGAACTGCTCTTTCTCCCTGCGTACGTATGCAGACGGGTTGACCCGTTTCCGTATCCTTTTTGAATAGTAGTGTCAGTACAACTCATACTATAGTGTTAACAGTATTAGCATAGTAGTGTTAAGGCTGTCAGCACTATAGTGTAAAAGTATGGTAGTTAAGGCCTGTTATTCCTGAAATGAATAGACTGCCGAGATATTGACTATATCCGGATGCAGGGGAAGCGTCCATACGACCCGGTTGTCGGGATCTACCTCTACCAATAGCGGTTGCGATTTATCCTGGCTGTGTCCGTTCCAGTTGCTTATCAATGTGTTGCCGTTCTTGTAACGGACAAGTTCGGCCACGAATAGGAGGGAGATATCCGGCAGGTCGTCGTCACCGACATTGCGGATGATCTGTTTTCCGGCGGGATCGATCTCCACGAAGTTATGCGCGTCACCACAGGATACCAGCCAGTTTCCGTTAGGAAGTATCTGGATGGCAAATGGATTGCCGCCGCATTCAGCCCGGTTGACTATTTCCTTGTTTTTGTTCATTTCAACGACTTCCCCTTTCCCCATAAGCGGTATCAGATAGGTGTTTTGCGGAGTCTTCACGATCTGCCGGAACTGGTCGTGCACACCGGTGATGCTGGTGTCGAATTGCAGTTCGTCTACCGGCTGGCCGCTGGCATCGAGTTCCACGATACGGGAAGGGTTGCCGCAGATTGCCAGCATGTAATTGCCGGAAGGCAGATGCGTGGCGGTAAACAGTTCTTCACCTTTTTGAGCTTTGAAGTCCCAGACGGTTTGCTGGTCGCGGGTGATGAGACGGGCGCCGGAAGTATAGGCATAGAGGATATGACCATCCGGTGTAATTTCTACGTCGTTGCAATCTTCCCCGGGGTTGAGCGGATGGCTCCACTCGATCGTACCTGTTGCTTTGTCCAGGATCGCTACCTGTTTCCAGCCGCAGCCGGAAACAAGTAACTTCTCACTGGTGTTGCTGCACGAGCAACAGGTGCTAATTACTACTACTATACAAAACAAATATTTTAAACAGCACTTTGTCATTCTTCAGTCATTACTACACGGAATCCTACATTATATACTTTCTGGTATTCGCGATAGGGCAGACGGAAAGAAGAGGTCGCCCGGTAAGGGCGGTCGTACCAGGAACCGCCGCGTACGACACGTTTGCCGTTTTCGGAAGTGACCCCGTTGCGGCCGTCGTTCTCGTTATACGGATAAGGTTGGTAGCTCGATAATGTCCACTCCCATACGTTTCCGTGCATGTCGAACAGATCCCACGGGTTACGGATGTAGCGTCCCACCGGTTCGGAGATAAAGCCGCCGTCGTTGTACGTGGTGTCGCGCGGAATCCAGTCGTCATACTTATTCGGGTTTTCGATGACCATCGCGCTCTCGTAGAACTTATAAGCGGTACAGGCTGCAAACTCTTTCAGCTTGATATCGCCCAGGTTGGCATAGCCGGAGAAGTCGGCAGACATATTTCCATACCAGAACGGCGTATCGCTTCCGGCGCGGCAAGCCCATTCCCATTGTGCTTCGGTGGGGAGCGAGAACTTCATTCCTGTCTTTTCCGACAGCCACTTGCAATAATCCATCGCTTCCTGCCAGGAGATACGGACAGCCGGCTGGTCGGGGTGGTTCATCGAGTAACCTTTGCGTCCGAACTGGTAACCATGACGGTGTTCGTCGCGGCTGTCGTGTTCCGGGTCGTAGGCTCTGAATTGTGCGTTGGTGACTTCAAAACGTCCCATCCAGAACGCTTTGTCCACCTGTACGATGGTCTGCGGCAACTCGTCCGGATGACGGTCGCTACCCATGATAAAGGAGCCGGCCGGTACTTTTACCAGTTCGAGTGTCAGGCCGTTACCCAATGGGATGCTTTTCTGGAAATTACCCAGCCCCAATTGTTTCCATTGCGCTTCACCCCATTCGGCATACCCCTTTTGGGTAGGGTCGTACATCGGCCATTTAGCCAGTATGGTGTCGCCCAGCGGCTTCTTCTCTTTCTCGAACCTCACGGGTTCTATGTTTTGCGGGATCTCCGGCAACCACTCGGCAGTCGATTTCGGAGTACCGAACATGTCACTGTATAGTTCGCGCAGTTCATTGCTTCTCTTGGTATCCGGGAAGTTCGGGATGTCCGAACGGCGTCCGTGGAACGGCGCGTTAAAGTCGATCCAGCAAGCCAGCTTCTCGATCGATTCCTGGTCGAGCTGCACGTTATAATGTCCTTTCAGCAGGATCTGCATGAGCTCCGTCTGGTCGGCATGTACGTCCATCGGAACCAGCATGTGCATATCGCTTTCGATACCCGGGCGGCGTACGAAACGGTGAAGGTTGGCATACGACAGGGTGAAATGACCGCCGTAGTCTGTTCCAGCACGGCCGCTGATCTGTGAAGTCCAGTCGGTGATCCAACGGTCGCCCTTCAGGTAAGGCTTGCCCGGCTTGTCCTGGTTATGGCAGGAGATACAATATTTATCCAGTACCGGCTGTACTTCATGGCGGTAGCTGAAGCCGCGTTCTTTACCGTACCATTCCTTGATCGGCTGGGGTGACTTCTTCGATGCCGTAGTCATCTTGGGGACAGGTATCGTGTTCTTGTCCTCGTGGCATCCGATACAGGAAAGTGTTTCGCCCGGCATGCCGGTGAACCAGCTGCGCATAACCTGCAACGCTTTGCCTTCTTCATCGAGCGGCTGGACGAAGATCGGCGTATTGGCCGGAACCGTGAACATGGCGGAACCGTCCTCTTCCACCTCCACCTCGCCGAGGATACGTTTGATATCCCAGGGGCCGTCCATACCGATCGTTCCCAGTAATCCGCCCTGGTTGAGCGGGCTGAAACTGAAGGAGCCGATGCGGAGCTTTTTCACTGTCCCGCGAGGTATGCCTTTCAATCCGTCGCCATGATAAACGTCCTGCATGAAAACGGTTGTAGTGGTGGATGCAAGGTCTACACGGTCGGGGATGATAGCCGGCGCTTTCCGGGCTTCCATCAGTACCGGTTCGAGATAGGCGATGTTTTCTTCTTCGGCTATCAGGGTACGGTTGTCGTACGTGTCTACCAGGTATATTCCCCAAAGACTTTCCGGGCTTTCCTTCATCGATACCAGATAATAAGTATCATTCAGCGGATAAGGTTGCAGGAACTGCGGCCATACACCGTCCGGCAAACGGTCGCGTACCAGTGGTTCTACCTTCCGTCCGGCATAGGGGATTTCGGCTACCACGCCATCTGCTTCGTGCCGTCCCTTGCGGGTGTCGATCACGAGTAACCGTCCGCTGCGGGAAACGCTGTGGTGTCCGGTCGCTACTCCGACGATCGCCGACGGCCGTCCGGGTATCGGGCGGGCGTTGAAGAAAGAGGTCGGGAAGTACGAGTTGGAACCGTAGAAAGCCGATTGTGACGTGCCGTCCGGGTTCATGCTGAACATCACACGCGAGTTGGAGTGGGGCAGGTCGGCATATTCCCAACGCTGGTAGAGTACCATTCCGTTCTCCAGCATGACCGGATCCCAGTTGCTGTCCTGGTCGTAGGTCAGCTGGCGGGTCTGCTTTGTCTGCGGGTCATAGAGGTAGAGGCCGCACATCTTGTTGCCCCCGTTCGTACAGGGAAGTCCGAGGAAGGTACCGGTGGAGCAGAAGATATACCGTCCGTCGGGGGTGTAGCAACCGTCGAAGCTGTCGAAATCTTTATATGTATCAGGGGTTAGTTGCCGGGTCTTTCCGGTCTTCAGGTCGAGTTCGAACAGTTGCCAGTGGTCGGATGAACCGATAGAGGAATACATGAGTTTATTACCGTCGAAATGAGGTTCCGGGTCAGTGATGATCATTCCGGGTTCCGGTTTATAGAGTGTGGTTTGTTTTATTTTGCCGGGGATGATGTTGAGTGAAACGAATTCGTTTGTCCATCCCCCTTTGGGGTTTCCTATTTCGGAGTTGTTCTGGAAGTTGGAAGGGGCTATTCCCAGCTCACCACTCATGGCTTTACGGGCTTTGTCGCCCAGGGTTCTGCGGATGGCAACGACCTGTTTGTCGGCCAGCAACGGGTTGGCCAGCAGGGCGGCATCCAGTTGTTGCAACAGTTTGGTGGCTTGTTTTTCAGCTTTTGTATCTTTGGCTTTCAGGCCGCTGATCAACGTCTCTTTATTAGTCTCCAGTTCGCTGACAGCCTTCTCCCAACCGGCATCCGGCCGATAGCTGTCTGGATATTTCTTTTTCAGGTTATTAACGGCCGATTTATATTTTTCGGGCGAGTAATAGGTCAGCCGGTTTATCAGGCTTTGCCAGGAGTCCTGCGCAGAGAGCATCGACGGACTGAGAAGTCCGGACAGAATAAGTAACACTGTGAAAAGGCGAGTCATGATGAATTTAGATTAGAAAGTTATACTGATGCAAAAATAAAGTATCTCTTTCTATATACTTTGACAAAATAAGACGGATACTTTGCATAATCCGATATTGTGAATTGGGAAATTATTTCTACATTTACGGCGGTTAACCCATAATTGTCTGATATGCTTGTATCTTATTCACCTTACGATCTGTCGTTGCCTTTGCTTTATGCCGACTATTCCCGGGTTGAAACCTGGTGGAATTATCAGGATGTGATCAGTCCGTTCTACCGCCTTTATCTGATTACAAAAGGGCGGGGAGTCGTTTATATTAATCAGAAAGGGTATGAGTTATTGCCCGGACAGCTTTTCCTTATTCCTAAGTTTGCCTTCCATAGTTATGAGTGCGACGATTTCATGGAACACTACTATATCTGTTTCTTTGACGAGACGACAGGCGGTAAAGGCATCAGCAGCCCGATGAAGATGAACCTGCAGGTCGCAGCCACTCCGATGGACTATTCGCTGATGGAGCGTTTTCTGGCTTTGAACCCGGATAAGTCGCTTCCTACATCCGACCCGAAGCATTACGATAACGACCGGAATATCTATACGAAAGAGAATGAAATCCCGGTCTCTTCTTTTTCAACGACAGTGGAGAGCAGCGGTATCTTGTTGCAGCTTTTCTCCCGCTTCATCACCGAGGACTGCCTGCGTGTGCCGGAAGTGAACAGCTCGTACGAAAAGCTGGATGTGGCGCTTCAATATATCAACAAGCATCTGGATCAACGGATATCCGTCACGACACTGGCCGACCGGATGTGTATCACTTCCGATCATTTCTCAAAGATATTCAAACGGATCATCGGTATGCCCCCCTGCGAATACATCCAGATGAAACGGATCGAACGGGCACAGACCTTATTGCTCACTTCACATATGTCGATCGTCGAGGTGGCGGAAAAGGTAGGGATCGGTAATCTGTCACAGTTCTCCCGCTTATTCTCAAAGCTGGTGCGTTGCTCTCCGAGAGAGTACCGGATGAAGCAGTTTAATGAAATGAAACCGGAGAATCCTGTATGACCTGATGTAGCACAATAGTTATACAGCTTCAGGACTATTGTGTCAGTCATAGTAGGACTATAGTGCTGCCGGTATCATGAGATGCAGCAGCACTATAGGTTCCAAGTTTTGTTTTTATTTATTCAGCTTAATCACCTCCGGTGCCCCTTTGGTAATATAGCGGATAATCACTTCCGGTGCGTCCTCGCTGATTTGTTCGCAGGAGAAGGCTACGGCTGAAGAGCCTGCGGGAAGCAGGGCGTTGCCTTGTGGGGTGACTTCGCTGATCACGTTATAGTTCTTGTCGGTAACGACTGCTTTGCCGTCGAAGGTATAGAGCAGGTACTGGCGATCCGATATCTCACAAGGAAATTTGATAACGCCTTTCGGTGTGATGAACGACGGGTCTTTGATCGTTCCGTCGCCATCTACTTTCAGACGGATGGCATAGACGCTTTCGTACGGGCTGCTCCATGACCAGTCGGCACCGCCCGGTTGTCCCGGTTGCATTTCAGCCATGTTGCAGCGGAAATGTTTAGAGATAGAAAGCGGATACAGGTTATAAGTCTGTTCGTCTGTCTTTTCCAGGTGCCATTCTGTTTGCGGATCTTTCAGGCGAGCTTTCTGTTCGTCGCTGAAAGCCTGTGCTTCGCGCAGTTTATCCCAGTTCTTGATGGCTTCGAGCAACTTGTCTATCTGTCCGTGACGGCGCAGGGTGTTGCTGTTGATCGTCATCGCATAACCGGAGTCGAAACCGGCCGATTCGGATAAGGCCCATTCGAGGTCTTCCAGGGTCGAGCATTCAAAATTACGGTCGGCCAGACGGATCAGGAACCATCCCAGCATACGCGGGAAAAGGTTGCGCTGGAAGAAATGCTGGTTCTTGATACGGTTCTCAACCTGACCCGTGCGCATCGCTTCCCCCCAAGGCTCTCCCCAGTTCATGCGGGTATGGATGTGCCAGAGGTTATGGCTCAGGCGGCTGGCATCGTTCAGCACGTTATGGTTCAGCTGGTTGTAGAAGCGGGTAACGAAACGGGAGTTGGCGTATTCGTCCTGCCCGGTATAGGAGCAACCTTCCAGGCCGTCGAATGAGATCTGGCGCAGGCCTGTCTTGTTCATGATCTCGGCCAGGCGGTCGGCAAACTTATCCTGTAGAACCAGATCCGGGAATAACGTTTTATAAGGGTAATCCCACAATTTGTAAAGCGGAGTCTTTTGTGCGTGGGCAGAAGCTGTCGTGCCGTAAGCGCCCCGTTTACAGTCTTTCAACAGGTAAGTGTCTCCCTGGTCTTCCATACTGCCGTAGGTGATCAGCTCCTTGTCTATCTGCATGGCGTTAAGGCTCATAGGCATGGAGAATAAATCTGACTTCTTGATCTTGATGGCTGTCTGCTCTTTATCCAGATCCGAGGTGAGTGTCAGTACGCCTTGTTTCAGCAGATGCTCGGAAGGAACCGGAGTGACATAGGCATCGTTGGTGGTCGTGAAGTTGCTGAGGGTATGCACACCAACGGCAATCCCTTGTGCCTTAGCCTTGTCGACCATCTTCTTTACGCCCTCATCGCCGCCTTTGGTGAATTTCGGATCCCAGTTGAAATGCCCCCAGTCGAGGAACGGGCCGCTGTGGTAGACATATTCGAAGCCGGCTATTTTTGCCTTGTCCAGGATCATGTCGAAGTTATCTTCTGAGAAGTCGGAGATCAGGTAGGACTTCATGGCAGCGCGGGAAGTCTTGCCCCATTCTCCGTCGAACAACGGGTGGGGAAGTCCCTGTTCCACTTCGATCTCGCCGATACGTGCCAGGGCATCTGTGTTCTTACTGCCGAAGAAAGCGATCTTAGCCCCTTTGATCGGGCCGTCCTCGCCTTCTACGGGGAGAACCAGCGATTTCTCGATCTGTTGTACCTTGCGATACTCCTGTTTATTTCTTCTGCGAGCGGAGAAATGGAATACGGTACCGTCTGAAATGTCGGCAGCGGCGAGTTTGTAAGCAGGGATGCTGGCAACCGACAGTTCGGCTGATTTACCTGAATAACCGTATGTCTCGGTAACCAGTTTGCCGTATTCGTCGGGAATGCCGGCATTCGTTTTGATGTTCAGGGCTTGTATGCCGAAGGCAAGGCCGTCGCCCTGCGCTACGCCGACAACGTCACCTACGACCTCATGGATGTTTACGGCTAGCGGGCCGAACAGCAATACTTCATATTTATCCGGAACATTGGTTGCTTCCAGTGTGATGCATACGTCGCTTTCCTTCTGTTTCAGGGTGATTGTTCCGCCGTCGGACATGGTTAGTTTCAATTGGTTGCCACTGGCAGTCATTTTGGTTGGTGTGATCAGTTTATTGTCTGCACAGACGGTTACAAGCGGATATTTGCCGGTATGCAAGATGTCTTTGCCTTCCACCCGGATGGAGGAGAAGTGACCGGTGTTGTCTATTCCAATCTGGGTGGAACGGGTTTTTAGATTAACATTCTGTGCTCCGGCATGGAAAGCCAGCGTAAAGGCAAATAGCAAGACTATTTTGCCGATTAAAGAGAGTCGTTTCATGTGTGTTTGTTTATGAATTTAATATGTAAGTCTTTTAATCGTTATCTCTCCGATGGAGGATGCACCTTTGTACTTCACTTTCATCTTCAGCGTGGTAGGGAACTCATCCAATGTCTGCTGGGAACGGGTAATCCTGCATGTATGTGTCTTCGGTAAAAGAATGAGCGAAGATACTTGTTTTTCTCCATACATGAACAGTTCGTGATCTTTAAACTCCAGATCGGACGGTTTGTTGCTCAGGTAATCGGTGGCCAGGCGGGAGAAGACGAGCTCGTATTCGCCGATCCGGTTGACGAAAGGAGTCAGGTCGAGGGTTATTTCCGTCCAGTTGTCCGCATTGAATGTATGGGCATCCCAGGTATCTACTACCTGTGGTTTGTCTTGTTGCCGCTCATCCTGCAGGTCGCTGAGAGGACTGGACACCTGGAAGGCCGAGAAGTTCTTCAGCAACGGTGTATCTTTTGACCGGGTGATGCGGACACGTAATTTATTCAACCGGAGAGTCGGGAAATGATCTATCTTCTTGTTTCCGACCGAGCTTCCTTTATAGATGGAGATCCATTTGCCTTCCCTGGTATATCCTTCCAGTTCGTAGGCCAGTACCCGTTGTCCCCCTTTCAGGTCTTCCTGCAGGATACAATGGTTGATTTCGGTAGGAGTGGCAAAGTCAAGCTCGAAGGTATTCCCTTTACCGGCCGTTTGCTGTACCGGATGGCCGAACCTGTTTTCGATCTCCCTGCCGAAAGCCTGATAGACGGCGGCATGTGAGCGGGGGATCAGTCCGGTTGTATCGGGAGTGGAGTTGAGGAGGAGCACGGAACCACGTCCGACGGATTTGTAATACAGGTTCATCAACTGCTCCTGCGTCATCAGCAAGCTGTCGCATCCGGGAGCCCAGAACCATTTATGACCTTTGTTCTTCAGCAGCGGGACATCCACCTCTACCGGGGCATACCGATCGCCGTCCACATCCGAGTGAAGGGCGGTGGAGACACCGGTTGTCAGGTCTTCCTCCTTTATTGTGTACCAGTTGGGGTAGGGAGCATAACCGTCCTCGTTGCCTACCCATCTCAGATTGGCCTGCTTGCCCTGAAAGATTACCGAATTGGCGGCATACCGGTCGAGAATATCTTTGATCGGGATGCGGCAGTTGCCGTCGAACCAAACTTCGCTGATCGGCCCATAGAGGGAAAGTACTTCCGTCAGTTGCGTGCGGAACACCTGGTTGTACGTCTCCTGTTTGGAAGGATCTTGTGTGATACCCCCGCTACCGATACCGGCGCCCCAGCGGTCGTCGCCCGGATAGATATACACTCCCAGGTCGAGTCCGTATTTCCTGCACGACTCCGAGAGGTCTTTCAATACATCCCCTTTGCCGTTGCGCCAGGGTATTTCCTTCACGCCGTAGTCGGACGTTTCGGTCTGCCACCAGCAGAAGCCGCCGCAGTGTTTGGCCACGAACAATACCATCTTTGCTCCCCATGATTGAGCTACTTCGCACCATTGGTCGGTGTCGAGGTCGGCTACTTTGAGACGGTCGAGCGGGGTGGTGAAGTTATCGTATTCCCGGTTCTGCCAGGCGGCAGGGCCGTAGTGCACGAACATAACCCGTTCATAGTTGTGCCAGCGTAGTTGTGCTTCCGTAGGCAGCGGGATCTTTTTCTCCTGTCCCTGTACAGGCGGGCCGGACAGAAACAGGAGGAAGATCAGTATAGGAATTAGTTGTTTCATGTAAGTTTACTTTTTGTATAAGCCCCGGATCAATGCCGGATTGATTGGCGCCGACGGGTTGAAGCGGTCGGATGCCATGTATTGCAGGATGCTCTGTTTGAACTGCCGGGCGGCCGGACGTTTGTCGAGGTCGCGTTGCAGGTCGGCACTGCACACCATTAGTTTACCGTTACCCACCTTCCCTTCGAGGAGGATACCCAGTTTGCGGTTCGTGAACCAGTCGTCGATCAGGTGTACGACTGGGCGGTAGTCTGCCGGGAAATCATCCAGTACCATTGCGTTGCAATTGCTGACCAGATCCCACCACTGGAAATCGCTGTATCCTTCAGTCGGGAAAGCGGCCAGTGCCGGATGTTTCGGATCGCAAAGGATGCCGAGGGTATGGGGAGGTTGCTTGTTTGTCCAGGCAGTGTTCCAGAAGATGGAAGAGAAGCCGACACGGATGTCGCCGCCTTTATCCGGTGCGATGCGTCCGGGAGCCAACAGCAGGAGGACGTTTTCCCCTTTTTCCAGCCGGGTCATTGCCTGGTCGTCGAGGGTGGAGGCAATGTAAGGCAGTTGTTCGATCGGTTCCTGTTTGGCCGGATAGACCCAGATGTTCCATTCGTTTCTGCTGTTCGTCTCTTTCACTTCCACGCTGACGGTCAGCTGTGTCGGTGCAGTGATGTCGGCCAACGGGTATTCGATAGTGCCGGCCGGGATGCAGTTGGTCAGCGGAAGGTCTTTTACGAAACTTCCCTGTGCCAGGTTTTCGCCCGCTCGGTTGCTGATCTGCCAGCGGATGTTTGCCCCCTGTAAAGGCTTCTCACCGAAATGAGCCAGTTCGACCGGCGCTTTCAGTGTCTCGTTATTCAGCCAGACCATTTTCGGGAAGCGGACAAGCGGAACGGTATTGTTACAGAAGGTGCTGTATTCTTCCCCCGTTACATATCCTTTTTCACCCCAGAAGGCGTCGAGTACGCCGACCAGTGCGGAACCCTGTCCCGGGAAGTCGTGCAGGTCGAGCAACTGGAAGCCTGCGAAACCGGGCGTGCGGAGGGCGGCTTCTATATCAGCTTTATAACAAAGCGTCTGCAAGCGGCCGGAAGCATACAGGAAAGCATCGGCCAGGTCGGCCATCTGATGGTCTTTCAGTGTTTCCCGGAATATCTCAAAGTTCTTCGCTTTCAGTACACCGGTATATTTCTCTATTTCCTTGAAGTTGGGATAGACGCACCATTGACCGATCTCATGGCTGACAGTCGGCATGTTCGGACGGATAATATGGGCGAAGTCGTAGTCGGTACGCGGCGGTTGTGCATTGATGATGCTGCGCAATCCTTCGCCCCATCCCTGGATACGCGGGTCGGGTGCATTCCAGTAGTCCGCATTCTCCACATAAGGCCATCCGCCGGAGCTGGTATAGGCACGGCGCAGGTCTTTCGATTTCCAGTGGTCGATCAGTTCGGACAGGTATTTTACCTGGTTGGCTCCACCCGGTTCGTTCCCGTAGGCCATCAGGCAGAAAGAGGGATGGTTGCCGTACTCTTTCAGGATACGGTCTCCTTCGTCGTAGAACCATTGGTCGGAATAACCGCCGTCGCCCACCGTTGCCCATCCGGCACATTCAACTTGCAGATAGACGCCCATGCTGTCGGCCACCTCGAAGGCGGCACGGGGCGGACACCAGGAGTGGAAACGGACATGGTTCAGACCGTAGGCCTTGCACTGGCTGTATATCTTCTCCCAATAGCCGTTCTCCATAGCCGGGTAACCGGTCAGCGGGAAGATACAGCATTCGAGCGTACCCCGGAGGAATACCGGATGACCATTTACTTCGAAACGTGTGCCGTTGGCTTTGAACTCGCGGAGTCCGAAGGTGCGGCATTGTTCTTCTTTATTACCATCGGTTTCAACGGTTGCACGCAGGTTATACAGGTTAGGGCTGTATTCCGACCAGAGCAAGGCGTCGTTGCCCAGCGATAAGGTCGCTTCCTGTTGCAGGGAGGTGCCCGGGACAATAGTGATCTCCTGTGGTTGGCCAACAGGGCTTCCGTCTTTCTTTTCTACCTGGAGAAGCAGGGTGGAGGCTTCTTTCCCGGCTGTACCGTTCAGCGTAATTGCGACTTTGACTGTCTTATCCGCGATATTCGGATAAAGCTGTATATCATTAATATATAGAGAGGGTTTAGCCGTCAGGCTGATGATCCCGATAACGCCGTTCCAGTTGGACTGCGTATGGTCGGAGACGCTATGGGCGTTGATTCCCACCTCTATGTTGACCCGGTTATCCACACGGAGTGTCAGGGTGTGTTTTCCGGGCTTCAATTCATTAAAGACATACCGGAAAGGGGTGGAGAGCGATTCATGCTTACCCATCTCATTCCCGTCGAGGAAGAGCGTCGTCTCCCAGTGCGTACGTTCCAGTTCGAGCTCTACCGGCTGGTTGGCCCACGACTGCGGTATATCTATTTCTTTCTGATACCAGGCCACTCCCACATAGTGTTTCTCCGGGTTCAACCAGAAAGGGACTTTCATATTTCCCGGCTGGCGGAATTTCTCATATTGGGGAGCATCGTACCATGATTTGTCGACAACCTGCCCCGTCCAGGCTGTTTCTATCCCGACATCATTGCCGTATCCTTGTTCCTGAAGCGAACCGGGCAGCTGGATGGTTTCGTTCAGGTATCTGTTGTACCATTGTTCTGTCAGTCCCCGGTCGTCAGGATCGAGGGCAAAGAGCCATTCACCTTGCAGGGATTGTGTGTTATCTGCCTGCCGGCAGGCGACAAGGGTTAAAAAAGAGAGTAAGACGAATAAGTACTTTTTCATGCGTATTTAATTGTAAATGATGAATAAGAGTAGCGTTCTGCAAAGAAACGCTTTTATTCATAGAAAATAAATAGATAATACTACCGTATAGATGGATTATCTTTTGATGAGTTTAGTGCGGTGACTGCGCACGAGAGGGTGCGGTCTGTGTGCACGGGAATGCGCATTGGTTGCGCACGGTAAGGTGCGGTGTCCGTAACAGGGCGGTTACGATAACCGTAACCCCTAAGGTACGATGGTCGTAACCGAGTTGTTACGACCATCGTAAAAAAAGTGACAACCTTACAAACTTTCCGCCCCCAGATTAGGCATCGTCGGCCATCCCGGATTCTGATAGATCGGGGAGGTTTCCACACTGCTGCCATCGGCAGATGTGTTCAGGAAATTCTGTATCGCGATCGGCGACAGGTAGTGTGCCATAGCCCACTTGAACCCGCCTTGCCGCATGATCAATGAGTTAGCCGCCACTTCCTGCGGACGCAGGTACATGCTCAGCGCCGGATCGGATACATTCGACTTGGAGTCGTTGGCACCGTACACCAGGATGCTCGCTCCGCTTTCATCTTTATACCAGTCCTGCATCGGCCCCCACAGTTTGAACCCTTCGATATGGTAAGGGGAGGAGATCAGCTGATCCATGGCACGCCACCGTTTGAGATCCATCTTGCGTAAACCTTCACCCATCAGTTCGCAGTTACGTTCCCGGCGGATGTTGTACAAGGTGGTATTGACCAGCTGTCCCGCAGAATAGGCTCCCCAGTTGTATTTCGCTTCTTCACTCATGTTCGTTGCAGAAATACTCTTGTTGTAATCCGTATCCAGATGGGCGCGGGTACGGATCGCACGCCAGTAGGAAGCAGCGGTTCCGTCTATGGCTCCGGTACGTTCGTAGCAGGCTTCGAGATAATTCAGGTAAGCTTCGGCGGCACGGAAAGTGATGCTTCCGGTGAAGGAGCCGAAGTTGGCACAATGCTTGGCATCGAAATTGCCCCCTTTGCGCATGGCGTATCCGGTGGAGTAATAGACATCGGAGTTACCGCTGGTAATGTCGGGAACTGTTTCTACCGGCGTGGCGTGTGTACCGTCGGATGACGGGTATAAGACGTTGATCTGCCCCGGTTCCTTGAGGAACAGCCACAGGCGGCCGTCGCGGTTCTTGCGTACGTCGGCTACATAATCGTCGCCGGCATAACCCGAGCCGGATGCATAGATCGGCAGTCCGTTCGCCATCAGGAAGGTACTTACCATGCCGCGCGTCAGCCCGTAACCGGCATTTCCTTTCTGTGCGAACTGAACGGCACCGTGTGTCAGCTGCAAGCCTTTGTCGTATTGGCGCCACATAAGCACTTCGTCGTAACCGGCCATGTTCTCATCCGCATACATATTATAATACGGGTTGGCAGGTTCTTCGGTGCTCTGTTGCAGCAGGCCGGTGTTTTCCGTTAGTGGAATGGCGTCGGCCACCGCTTTGGCCGCTTCCATCGCCTGTCCGAGGAAGAAATCGATTTCATTGTCGATACTGCCCGACGGATATTGGTAGCTTGCATTGTAATCCTTCTGTTTGCCCGGCCAGCCATTGCCGTCCGGTACGAAAGGGGTGTTGCGGAAATACTTCAGCCAGGTTCCTTCGAACAGGGCGACTCTCGATTTGACCAGGTTGGCGCAGTTGCGGGAGAGACGGTTCTTTTTCCCATCGGGTGATATTTCCTTCAGCATCACAATGGCTGAGTCGAGGTCTGCCAGGATGAAACGGGCTACCTCGTTGCGCGGGGCTCGTTTGCTGGCTTCGGTCAGCGCTTCCTGTTCGTCGGGGAGCGGACGGTAGAGGATGGGGAAGTCGCCGAACGCTTGTAGCTTCTTGAAATATTCATAGGCACGCAGGAAATAGACTTCGCCGATATAATGTTTCACATTCTCATCGTTCCCGCTGATCTCTCCGCTTTTCCATTTGTCTACCACGCGTTGCAGGAAGTAGTTGCACTGGTATATCTTCGTGAATTCCCAGTCGCCCCCGGTCTGTGCCGTTTTCAGTTCACCGGGTACATAGTCCGTGTAATCTCCCTTGGCGATCATATTGTCCGTACCGTTGTCCCATCCGAAGGTTCCGTACCAGTTGACACTCGATTCGTGGGAGGGCAGGATGCCGGGATATATGTTGTTGATGTAAGAGGCCAGTTGGCTTTCTTCTGTCAGATAGTAGTCCGGTGTGATCTGCGACAGAGGTTCTCTGTCGAGGTAATCGTTGCAGGAGAACAATACCGGAACCAGGACGATACCTGCGATTTGTTTTAATAGGCTGTTTATGCGATTCATGATTCTTCTGTTTTATAAGGTTATACTTAGTCCGAACGACAGGGTTTTAGATAATGGATAGTCACCGTTTGCGGCGTCTACCTGTTCCGGGTCTAATGTCTTGAACAGGTTGGTGCCCGTCCAGAGGTTTTCACCGGATACGAATACCCGTAGTTTGTTAACATAGAATTTATTGGTGAGCGACGACGGGAGGGTATAACCCAACTGTACGTTTTTCAGACGGATATAAGCCGCATTCTGCAAATAACGTGTCTGCACATTGTGATTCATGTTCGTGCGGAAACTCGGACGCGGGAAATAGGCATCGAGGTTTACATCGGCTTCTCCGGCCTGCACCATAACGGAGTTCTCGTCACGGAAATAATCCAGGTGGGGCGTGTAGCAGGTAGACCACCAGATACCGCCGTGGCTTCCCCAGAAGGTCGAGCTGTTCTGGAAGTAATCGCGTTTCATTACGCCCTGGAAGAAGGCACGGAAGTCGAAGCCCTTGTAATCGACCGTCAGGTCGATACCGAAATGATAACGCGGTGTCGAGTTACCGATGATGGAGAGGTCGCCATGATCGCCGGCCGTGTTGGCTCCGGCATCTACTTTACCGTCACCGTTGAGGTCGGCATACATGATATCGCCGGCTGCCCATAAAGAACCCAGGGCACTTTGTCCGCCGTTGGGAAGGCTTGCCAGGTGCTTATCCATTTCGTCCTGGGTCTTGGCGATACCGACTGTCGTGTATCCCCATATTTCGCCCATCTTCATGCCTTTGCGGTAGGTGTCGCTGGCAATGACCCCTGTTTTGTTGGGGTAGCGGGTGATCTCTGTCTGCGAGTCGGACAGCATCAGTTTCACACCATAGCCCAGGCCGTTTCTGAGGCGGTCGTTCCAACCGACCGACAGTTCCCATCCATAGGTCTTTAAGTCGGTATTGTTTGTGCGGGGTACGTTCGTGCCGAGCGTGATCGGGAGTTCGGGAGCCGGGCCGATCATATCGAGCGTATTTCTGACGAAGTAGTCGAACGATCCGGTAAGGCGGTTGTCCAGTGCGCCGAAGTCTGCCCCTATATTCCATGTCTTAACCCTTTCCCATGTCAGGGAGGATGCAATCAGTTCGGGGGTGACGGCGATGTTGGGTTTTGTGCCGTTTATAAGCCATCCGCCGCTGGATGCCTGGAATTTCATTTGCGCATAGGTCGGGTACCAGCTTTGGGTGTTCTGGTTACCCAGTTCGCCGTAAGAGCCTCTGAACTTGAAGGTTCCTACATAGTCTGCGATAGGTTCCCAGAAGCTTTCGCGGGCTATATTCCAGCCTACGGAGAAGGAGGGGAACAGGTTCCATCGTTCCGATGAGCGAAAACGGGATGTGCCGTCGTAACGCAGGTTCACTTCTGCCAGGTATTTGCCCTGGTAGTCGTAGTTGATACGTCCGAAGAAACCGGCGGTTGCCCAATGGTCGGAGGAACCGTTTACGGTCGGTGTGATCGGGTTCCCGTTGATGTCGACTCCGGAGGTGATATCTCCTTCGGGAAGACCGGGGACGATGATCCCGTTACGTTGCAGGAATGTATATTTCTTTTTCATCAGCTCCGACTGGAAACCGAACATCCCCTTGAAGTTATGGCCGGATTCGAGTTGCTGGCTGTACTCGGTGTAGACGTTGAAGTTTAGATAATTCTCTTTCGTCATATCTTCCGATACGTAGCTGGTGGAGTTGTATATATAGGGTTCGCCGGCCACATTATGGTTGTAAGTGAGCTGACGGTCTGCATGTACGGTCGTGTTGTAGATGCGGTAGTTCACATCTACGTGCGTCTTCCAGTCCTTGATCGGTTCCAGTACCAATTGGGCTTGCTGATACAGATAATCAGCCTGCTTTTTGGTTCTGCCGCCTTCCACCAGGTCGAGTGCCGGGGTAGGGGCGCTGTACAGGTAGCCGTTCGGGTCGTAGGCCGGCATGAAAGGCCATGCCTGACGGGTCAGTCCTTCATAAACACCATCCAGTACTGTCGGTTTGGAGATATCTTCGCGGATGAAGCGGCTGCTGTAATTCAGCTGCGCCCAGTCTGTCATTTTCACGTTGATCTTGCCGGTAGCCGTGTAGCGGCTGAAGCTGTCGTCGGAGATCTTTAGCAAGCCGCTTTGATCCAGGTAGTTCATGGAGAGGTAGTAGGTTACTTTCTCGTTTCCACCGTTCAGGCTGAAGTTATGTTCCTGCGAGAAAGCCCAATGTCCGAACACCGTGTTATACCAGTCCTGATTGGCACTGCCGGAACTATATGGATCCATCCAGTAAGCCGGGTTGGACGGATTCGGTATCATCGTTACATCCGACTTCCCGTCGCGATAATCCTTGATACGCTGCAACCAGGCATTGTCGAAATAAGGAGACTGGTTGGCATTGGCCCGTGAGTCGTTGAAGTAAAGGGCAAAACGGTAAGAGTCTACCTGATCCTGCAACAAAACGGGATCGTTCCAACGGAAACTATTGTTATAATTGATTACAGGTTTACCGCTGACACCGGTCTTGGTGGTGATCAGTATCACACCGAAAGGCGCACGCGAACCATAGATGGAGGAGGCTGCGGCATCTTTCAAGACTGAGATATTTTCTATATCCTGCGGATTCAACGCATTGATATCTCCTTCCATGCCGTCGATCAGGATAAGCGGGCTGCCGCTCGAACCTTGTCCGATGGTGGCAATACCACGGATGTTAATATCGGCCGTCTTGCTCAAATCGCCCGAACGCTGTGTGATCTGCAAGCCGGGAACCAATCCCTGTAAAGCCTGTGTTGCGGTGGTTACCGGACGGGCTTCCAGGTCTTTGGCATTTGCAATACCGACCGAACCGGTCAGGTTTATCTTCTTTTGCGTACCGAAACCGACTACTACGACTTCATCCAGACTTTGTGTGTCTTCCATAAGTGTGATTGCCAGCGCTTTGGTATCATCTGCTTTCATCTCTCTGGCCAGATAGCCGATATAGGATATAAGAAGGATTGAGTTGTCGGGAACATCCAGGCTGAAATGCCCGTCTACATCGGTGATCGTTCCGATCGTAGTCCCTTTAACGGAAACGTTGGCACCGATGACCGGAGTGCCTGTTTCGTCCCTGACCGTTCCCTGCACCCTTTTGTTTTGCTGGCCGACAGATAAAACTCCTTTCCTCGATAAGATGATTTGACGGTCGACGATCTTATATTGTACGTCGGTGTTTTTGAAAAGTTGGTTCAGAACTTTATCGATGTTCTGATTCTTTACTTGTATGTTCACAGGTTTGCTTACATCAAGCGTATTGTCGGTAAACAGGAATGAGAACTCAGTCTCCTTTTCTATTTGTTCCAATACCTGTCCGACCGTTGCATTGGAGAATGCGAGGGACAGCGACACAGACTGTGAATAGGACTCTTCTGCTCGTATCTGGAAGATGGTGATTAACAATAAAAATATACCTATTCTCATTTTTCGACAAGTTTTAAAGAAATATAGGGAACCTATATCCCCGAATAATTTCTGGATTTTCATAACTTTGTTGCTGATTTAGTGATTAATGATGTCTTTGGGTCTTATGCCAAAGATGTTATTTTCGCGAACAAGAGTGAGTTGCAGCTCGCTCTTGTTTTTACCATATCTGTTTCTTCAATCTCTCTCCATAGGCTTATTCATTTAGGTGTAACAATTTATTCTGCTTTATTTTAACCAGACGTCTATTTGCTGTTTGGCAAATGTCGAGTCGTTATTTTGCTTCATTGTATTTACTTTCCATCTGATCGGTGTGGCTTCTTCCAGATAACTGAATATCTGATAGATCGTCTCGTTGGTAAATGTGGCCCAGCAATTATATTCATTCTCTTTCTTCTGGTTGTGGAGCACGATCTCTACATTGAAGCGATGACCTAATATACGGAACACTTCATCGAGGGAGGTATTTCTGAATACAAGCTTCCCGTCTTTCCATGCCGTGTTTTCATAGAGGTTGACTTTTTGGATGACGTACTTTTTCGTTTGCTTGTTGTAAGACAGTTGCTCTCCGGGTTTCAGTCCGGCTATGAATTTGTCGGAGGAATGAATATCCACTTTCCCCTCTACAAGAATGGCCTCTACTTCTTCCCGTTCTTCATATGTGTTTACATTGAACTGGGTTCCGTGCGCCATCACTTTAAGACCTGACTTTGTTGTTACGAAAAAGGGATGTTCCTTATCCGATTGTACCTCGAAATACCCTTCTCCGGTCAGTTCCACTTCTCGTGTGTTTCCAGCGAAGAGGGTCGGATAGCGTAGTGTACTGCCCGCATTCAGGCATACTTTCGAGTTGTCCGGCAGTTCAAGTCGTGTGACCATTCCCGGTGCGGAGGTTACTTCCATAAACTTTATCCGTCTTTCGATATCCGTGGCATTCCGTTCGAAGAACAAATAGCCGAAAGTCAGTGTCGAGATCAGAAGAGGAATACTAATGATGGCTGCCACGCGTGATAGATGGCTTATCCACAGTCTTTTTCTGCTTCTTTTGTCCAGTTTTCTGTTCACTTCAACGAATGCTTCCGGCAATCCGAACGACTTGTGTTCGTCTATCCGGGATTTTAATTTCAGTACCTGGCGGACTGCCTGTGACTCCTGTCGGTATTCTTCTGACCCATTCAACCAGGATTCCACCAGCTCGGCTTCTTCCGCTGTGGTTTGCTTCTGTGTATATTTTAATAGTAATGTCTCTTTTTCAAGATCCAAAAGTTCTTTATTCTCCATTTCTGATATAATATCTTTTATTGTTGAAAATGATGCCTTTTATATATAGGATAATCGTACCTGAAAAGACCGCCAGTTATTTCCCTGTTTTTTTTCAGAAAATTTTCAATACATTTGTATCTGTATGAAAATGACTTCTCAAATACTGAACCCGGATGAGTTGTTATGGAAAATAGCCATAAACGACGATAAAGAAGCTTATCGGACATTGTTCGATCTTTTTTATCCGGGGCTGTGTCTTTATGCCAAACGGTATGTAGATGAACGTATGGTAGCCGAAGATCTGGTTCAGGATGTATTCGTCACTTTGTGGGAAAGCAGGAAAAAGATAAAGATAGAATCGTCGGTCAGGAACTACCTGGTGGTCAGCGTAAAGAACCAGAGCCTGAATTATCTGAAGCGGGAAGGATATAAACAGAGTTATATAGAGACCTGTTTATCAAATAGTACCGACCCATCGGACTACAATGAATTTTATCTGCTGACCGAACTTCAGAAACTATTGGATGAAGCACTGGCCAAACTCCCGGAGACGTATCGTCTTATCTTTGAAATGAGTCGGTTAGAGAACAAAAGTAATGTGGAAATAGCTGAAACGCTGAATATTCCCTTACGCACGGTAGAGCGTTATAAAGCGAAAGCTATCGAAATATTGAAAAAGGATCTAAAGGATTATCTGCCCTTGCTCCTTTATTTCCATTTATTGAATTAGTATCTGAGATTATATTGAAAGAGAGTAACTTTTCCTCATAAGGAGAAAGGTTACTCTCTTTATTAATTATATTATAACCATTCTTTCATAAAGCTGTCCATTTCTTCCGCATGTTCTTCGAGGCTTTGCAGCAGCTTGAACTGGGCTTTTGTACGGATCAGGTTATGTTTCGGGCTATGGATCTTATAATAAGTATCGCCGTTGATGTAGTCTGTCAGGAAGCGTACGGTCTGCATGTAAGTCAGCAGACGGCCGCCATAAGGGAGCAGACTGATTTCAAGCGGGCTGAGGAAAGCCTTTGCTGTTTCCATGTAACCACGGGTATAGGCTTTGAAGATATCCATGTTTACATTTACGTTGTCCAGGTTTTCATCATCTTCCGCACCTGTATTTGCTCCTGTACGGATAAAATCGCCGATATCAGAAAGTACGAATCCCGGCATAACGGTGTCGAGGTCGATCACACAAAGCACTTTATCAGTGTCAGCATCGAACATCATGTTGTTTACCTTTGTGTCACAATGGTTTGTGCGTTTCTGAAGTTTACCTTCACGGAACAAACGTTCCTGGATACACATCGCTTCCGCACGTTTTTCAACTTCGTCGATCAGCTCTTTCACTTCTTCCAGGCGTCCGGCTGCATTCGCCTTGACAGCATCATGGAATTGTTGCAGACGGAATTCCATGTTGTGGAAGTTAGGTATTGTTTCACCCAACGATCCTTCCGGCAGGTCTGCCAGCATGGATTGGAAATCACCGAAAGCTTTACCGGCTTCGTATGAAAGTTCCGGAGTTACTTCTTCGTAGCTTTTGCTGTTCGGAATGAACAAGCATACACGCCAATAGCTGTCACCGTCGAAGTAATATGGTTTACCATCTTTCGTCGGAAGGAATGTCAGCACTTTACGGTCGATATCGCTTTCACCTTTGGCTTCCAGTTTCTTACGGATATGTGTCGTTACAGTGTTGATGTTGTTCTGTAACATGTCTACATTTGTAAAGATCAGATGGTTGATACGTTGTAATACATATTTGATTTCACCTTTTTCGTTAGTTACTTTCAGCGTATCGTTAATGTGTCCGTTTCCAAAAGGTTCGGCGGAAACTACTTTTTCTGCCAGCGTGAACTGGTCGAGAATGTTTAATAATTCTTCTTTTGTTTTTGCCATGGTATTTTATTCGATTTAATATAGCTTTTAACAAGCTACAAATATAGGAATATTTTTGATTTTCCCTCTTTCTTATTCCTAAAATGGGAGAGCATAAAAAAAGGCTGCGAACCGAATCGCAGCCTTTTTTCATATCCTTTTCGGGAAATGATTATTTCTTATTACGGTTACCGTAACGGCTCATGAACTTATCAACACGACCTGCAGTATCCACCAGTTTAGATTTACCTGTGTAGAACGGGTGTGAAGTGTTAGAGATTTCGACCTTTACCAATGGATATTCAACACCGTCGATTTCGATAGTCTCTTTTGCATTGATAGTAGAACGAGTGATAAATACATCGTCGTTTGACATGTCCTTGAATACTACAGGACGATAGTTTTCAGGATGAATTCCTTTTTTCATTGCTTTATTATCTATTTAATTTAAACTCTTATTATTATGGTAACCGGTAAATTGGCTTGCAAAGGTATGGATTTGCTGTAAACAAACAAAGAATTTCCGATTATTTTTTCCGAAACCCTGACTTTTGTGTTATTTTATATGCTTAATAGCATAATATATATTGGATAGTTCTTATCTTTGTGGAAGATTTTCAATCATTAACGTAATAATATATACTACAATGGTAAATTACAAAGATTTAGGATTGGTGAACACTAAGGAAATGTTCGCTAAAGCTATCAAAGGCGGATATGCAATTCCGGCTTTCAACTTCAATAACATGGAACAGATGCAGGCTATCATCAAGGCTGCTGTTGAAACAAAATCTCCGGTTATCCTTCAGGTTTCTAAAGGTGCTCGTCAGTATGCTAATGCAACACTGTTGCGTTACATGGCTCAGGGTGCAGTTGAATATGCAAAAGAATTAGGTTGTGCTAATCCTCAGATTGTTCTTCACTTGGATCATGGTGATACATTCGAAACTTGCAAGAGCTGTATCGACTCAGGTTTCTCTTCTGTAATGATTGACGGTTCTCACCTTCCTTACGAAGAAAACGTTGCTTTGACTAAGAAAGTTGTTGACTATGCTCATCAGTTCGACGTAACAGTAGAAGGTGAACTTGGTGTATTGGCTGGTGTTGAAGATGAAGTTTCTTCAGATCATCACACATATACTGACCCTGAAGAAGTAATCGATTTCGCCACTCGTACAGGTTGCGATTCTTTGGCTATCTCAATCGGTACTTCTCACGGTGCTTATAAATTTACTCCGGAACAGTGCCACATTGATCCGAAGACAGGCAAAATGGTTCCTCCTCCATTGGCATTCGAAGTATTGGATGCAGTAATGGATAAACTTCCGGGATTCCCTATCGTACTTCACGGTTCTTCTTCTGTTCCTGAAGAAGAAGTTGAAACTATCAATAAATTCGGTGGTGCTTTGAAAGCTGCTATCGGTATTCCTGAAGAAGAATTGCGTAAGGCTGCTAAGTCTGCTGTTTGCAAGATCAACATCGACTCAGACTCTCGTTTGGCTATGACTGCTGCAATCCGTCAGGTATTTGCTGAAAAACCGGCTGAATTCGACCCACGTAAATATCTGGGCCCGGCTCGCGATAACATGGAAAAACTGTACAAGCACAAAATTCTTAACGTACTTGGTTCAGACAACAAACTTTAATCAGATAACAGATTAAATATACGAAAGCCATCCCGCATCAGTGGGATGGCTTTTTTATTGAGTGGAATTTAACGGACTGTGAAAGGTAGTTTATAAGAAAAAGTTTCATTCCTTTCTGTAACCATATCTACCAGTAACTCATAAGATCCGGGAGAAGAGGGAGCTATAATATTGTCTTTCTGCTTTCTGTTACCCTGTGTCAGTCCGATGGGATAATAGTAAAATCCTTTGCTGATAACGTTTTCTGCACCCCTGTTTCTTTTGGTGGTGATGGAGAATGCGCCGCCAATAGCACCGAAAGTCATTGCGTTGGTTTGCCAGGGACGGAGTAATTCAACTGTCGCAATTTGCTGAGGTGATACTATATTCAGGGCTTCTTCTAATGTCATTCTTTTTCCGTCGACTAATATTACAATAGCCCCTCCTTTTAAAGTACTGATTCCTCGTGTACTTACTAGTATAGGTTCCGGGGGATTGCTGTCATCATTCCAGGCTATATGAATATAGGGCATGTCTGCGATAATATCCTCTAATTTGGTATAATTGTGTTTCTCCATTTCTTCTTCATCTATGTAGTTTGTTTTGTAAAACTTTTCGGTTGAGATATATTTATCACGTTTGGTTCTCGCCTTTACTGTTATTTCAGGTATCAAATAATCACGGTTACCTAAATTGTCAACCTGATAAAAAAATCCACTACTGTCCTGATAGCTTACATTTGTTTCCGCATATTTCCGGTTGAATAGATTTGTTCGTAAACGATTGATTACCGGCGGGAAGGTGTCATTGTCCGGTGTATAATCGTAAAAGTCGGCTGTCCCTTTTGGTGGATGTGCCTGTAGGAAAAAACGATCGCCCTCTTCAAAGTCATCTACAGTTAATGTATATCGGCCGTTATTGTCTATTATGCCTTCGTTAACCAGGTTGGTCATTGTGTTGTAGGCAACGATCGTTCCGTTTCGTAGTGGTTTGCTGCTTTTTCTTGTCACCAGCCCTCTGAATACGGTTTGTATTTCCGGCTGGTATTTATACTGAAAATCTTTATTTAGAACTTTGGGTAGATCAAACCGGATAAACCGGGCGGTACGAAGCCAGGCCTCCAGATCTTGCTCTGTCTCCCCTTTGTTGTAAGTGAAACAACTTTTGGGAAAGGGCACAGGCGATAGCAATTCGCAATCAAACTCAGACTGCATACCTCCGGGAGCCATCATCTGACCTTTCTTCAAAACACGGTAATGTACTTTGGCTGCCGGATAATCTGTCTTTAAAAGTATTCTTTCTCCGGGTAGATATTCATTTTGCGCCAAGGCAATGTCGGGGATATCCCTCTTTTTCCATAAAGCGCATTGTGCTATTGGATTTGCATTTTCGTCGGTAAGGAATAATATATATAATCCTGATTCTTTCTGTGGTATATTCAGGATCCCGGCACGCTGTTTTTCCGTCAATACCATTTCTTCCAGTCCTGTTGCGGGGTGGAAAATGAAAAGCCGTTCTTTGTTTATCCGCTTGTTTTCCGGAAGTATTTTGTATCTTATCTCTTCTCTACTCAATATGGCTTGGAGTGTATGGTTTTCAGTTCTATCCGGAATGGAGAATGAGAAATCCTCTCCTTTGTAGTTGACGGATAAGCTGTATTCTTTATCTTTTGATGGATAGAAGCGAATGGTTTGCAGTCCGGAGAGAGAAGAGGCGGCACGGAAAAGCGTATCTGTTTTACTCAATAGAATGAATGGGATTTGTAATGGCATTCCGTTACCGTCAGTGAAATAGACGGTCATGTTCTGTGCTCCTCCATCATCCACTAATTGTCCACCTTCCGGATAAAAGAAACATTTTACTCCCGGAACGTTTTCTTCAGAAATAAAGGGTTTCAGTCCGAGTGGCAATTCTGTTACCGGATAACTTTCAGGGTGGAAATTTTGCATTAACCGGGTATAGGCCCGTAAATAATAGATGTCTTTAGGCCAGTCGAAGTCTGTAATGACCGGTAGGCTAAAAGAGCCGTCATTATCACATCTTATTTTGTTGCGGATGAGCACGGAGTCTTTGGGATTGAATAGTTCAACGTATACATATTGGCTGTAAAATGGTTGCTGTCTGCTTGAAGCAAATAGCTGACCATAAACTCGTACTGTATCTCCCGGGTCATAAGAGGACTGTTCAGGATATATAAAGATCCGCTCACTTGGTAATTTTGTTTGTTGTGCTTTCACTTGGCATAAAGCTAATAGCATAAATAGGCATGTAATGTGATTCCTCATATTCTTGACCGATTAAGTAATAAAAATAAAGTTGCGTTCTGTAAAGCAAATATAATAATTTGCTTTACAAAAACAAGTAAGATCGCTACTGAATATTCAGGTCATTGTGTATGTTCGTTACTTAAAACCTTTCAGCGGCCTTGGTTGTGAAACTCTTAAACTGCTGACGATCGCTGCGACAATAGCAAATCCGGTAGCCAGGTATAAACAGGTTTGCGTGCTGTTGTTCGGAACCAGATTAAATATCATGGCAACTAAGGTTGCTCCCAATGTCTGTCCCAATAAACGGGCAGTCCCCAGCATTCCACTTGCACCGCCACTCCGGTTGGCCGGGGCAGACGAGATGATCGTACTGTTGTTCGGAGTCTGGAATAAACCGAAGCCGGCGCCACAAATGAAGAGACGCCATATAATATCCATATTGGTAGGGTCGGTGGGGAGAACGGCAAGCAGGAAAAGCCCTGTGGCGAATATCGTCATGCCGATGCCCCCTAATATTCCGGCATGGATACGTTCTACCAGCCGTCCGGCAAGTGGTGCCATAATCATTGTGGCAAGCGGCCAGGGAGTAAGAAGTAATCCGGTAGTAACATCACTGCGTCCAAGTGAACCTTGCAGGAAGAAGGGGAGAGAAATCATGGCCAGCATTTGTCCGGTAAAGGAACAGATAGAGGTGCCGATTGACATGGAAAAGATCGGAATGCGCATCAGATCGACCGGAAGTAATGGAAATTGTTGTTTCAGCTGGCGACGAACAAAGAAATATCCAAGTATGAATAAAGCAGCAATCCCCCCTATAATTAATGTGAGATCTTCCCTGTGGGCAATACCTTCAAGCGAGAAGATCAACAAGCCGAAAGTAAACGCATTCATCACGCAACTAAGTTTGTCAAAGCGTCTACCTGTTACTTTTACCGGATTAGCCGGCAAGTGCATCAGGCCGATCGCCAAAGCTGCCATGCCGATCGGGATATTGATGGCAAAAAGCCAGTGCCAGGAACCTAAAGACAAGATGATGGAAGCAATAGTCGGCCCGGCTGCTATCGACACCGCGACGACCAGGGCATTGATTCCCATACCCCGCCCGAGGAAACGTTTGGGATAAATGATCCGAAGCAACGCTGTGTTTACACTTGTAATGGCAGCAGCTCCGAACCCTTGTAAGATACGGGCGGCTGTCAGCATCCAGAACGAGTCGGCAAGAGCACAGATCGCTGAAGTGATGCTGAACAGCAAGATCCCTGATAAGTAAATCCTCCGGTAACCGTAAATGTCCCCCAACGAAGAGAAGGAGAGGAGCGAAATGGTGATAGCCAACTGATAAGCGTTGACTACCCAGATCGTGACAGACGGAGATGTCCCCAGGTCGCGGGCGATGGTCGGCAGGGCCACATTGGCGATGGTTCCGTCGATGACGGACATCCCGACACCTAATGCGGTGGCTAATATGGCCCAGTAACGCTTGGGTAACGGTAGTCCGTCGTTCTCATTTACAGTTATGGCGCGATTCTGCAATATCATTTTATATCATTTACTTAATAACCTGCCTGACAGCTTCCAGCATCGGTTCTACGGTTAGCGGACTGCCTGTTGCCAGTATCATCCATTGGTTAGGGGTTAAACGTCCCTGGCGGAAAATCCGTTCTACTTCGTTTGCGAAGTTCTTGCCTTCCAGATACTGGTCAAGTTGGAATTCTATGATCTGTCCGAATGCGTAGGCCGACAAATACAACGGATAACTGATCATGTGCGAATAAACAGCCAGCACCGTCTCATCCTTCACACCGAAAACAGGGGCATAATATTTGTTCCAGATTTCTTTCGATAATGCGATCGTTGCTTCTTTCAGCTGTCCGGCAGTTGCATCCGGATGTGCATACATCCATTTCCATACAGAAATATCCAGCATGGATACACCGCATATTTCATACATCGACCATATCTTGTCCAGCACGTCCATCGCTTTCTTTTCTGGATTCGGGTCGGTGATGCCTAATATTTCGAGATCACGTTTCTGGAATACGAAAGCCAGGGCTTCGGTGAAGGCCGTGTTCGGAACGCCACTCAACATATAATAGTCTACATCATAAAGCGATAAGGTTTGCTCCACATTGTGACCGAATTCATGGATGGCTATGTTGTATCCCTTATAATTCATTCCTGCTTCAGGAATACGTGTGCGGAGACGTGACTGTTGTCCTTTCATGGCAGCTCCCCAGGCATGGCCTGAACCACGAGCGGCATCGACTGTGATCTTGTCGGCCAGATAGTTGGCCCGTTCGGCGCTGAATCCCAGTTTCATAAGAATATCCGGTAACTTCTTGTCCAAAGCTGCCGCATCCGGGTAAAGGGCCTGCGTTTGTGCGTCCAGTTTAGTCTCGTCGAGGTTACTGCGGGCTTTGAAGCCATCGTACCAGATATCGTAAGCTTCCAGTTTACGTCCGAGACGTTTGGAGATCATTTTGCCGACTTCTTTCAATTCGGGAGCGGACAGGAATTCATCGAACAGTTTTTCAACATCCTGCAAGGCGACTTCCATATCGTCGTTGAATTTACGGTCGATATAGGTATTCCCCGTATATTTGTCAATGCCTTGCATAGCTTTAAAGTTGTTCAGCATCTTCTGATAACGGACTGTCGATTCGGGACTCGTTTTTACTTCCTTATTGTCCAACTGTACCATGTTTGTATATGGGTTCCATTCATACGTGCCTGAGTTGATTACTTCGACAGGAATATCCTGTGAAATGATCCGTTTCATCACTTCGTAAACGGTGCGTTGCTTGTCGAGTCCTTCTTTCCCCTTGTTGTAGTTTGCCTTGATTTCATCACGCAGGTTCCAGTGCGACAGCAGGATCATGTCTTTAGGGAACAGGTGCTGACCTTTTTTGTTCATTACATGGCCCATGTAAATGTTATACTGGGAGATATAAATGTCGGCATCGCTTTCTGCGTTGGAAGCTGCCTGCAACAATGCGGCGGGGATCCGTTCCGTGAACATGTCGCCCAGACGTGCATAGGCCCAGGCTTTGCGATCGGTGCCTAGTGCTTCTTTTTCTTCAAGGGTAAGGTGAGGAAAGTTTAGTGCGATGATAAAAGCTATTTTGTTATTGTACAGGTCATCGCTCAAATGGCTGGAAGGACTATATGAACCGAACTTCTCATCGATGGGGAGCAACGGACCGTTATCCAGATGTAGATTTTTCTGTAAGCGTAGCGACATCTCATTGAAATGACCGCTGATACCCTCGATATAGTCGCTGATTTTGAGGAAAACCTGATACTTTTCGTCCGGGTCGGCAATATAATTTTCTTCACAAAAAGAGCGGAAGGCTTTTTCGTCGCCATCTGTTTCCTGCCAGAGACGGGCTACCTGGTTGACTCCTTTTTCGATACCGGCTTTGTTTCCGTTGTCTTTGGCGGTCAATACGCTGATGGCCGATTGCACGGTGGCCGGATCGACAGCCGCCTGTCCGTTTAGATAGGCTAATGAGCAAATAAGCATGATGCAAATGCGTTTAGTTAGATTTCTCATAAGACTTATATTGTTAAGTTTAAGATGCTTCCCGATGTAAATAAATGCGAGAAGCAAATGTAGGGATAATATTTGTATCTTTGTACGTTTTTAAAAAGAGTAAAACTAGAGAAATGAAAAAAGTGTGGATTATAATGGTTGCCGTGTGCAGCCTGCTGTCTGTATCCGGTCAGGCTTACGGACAATCGTTGAAAGACCTGTTGAACTCGTCGACCGTGAAGGATGCCGTTACTTCTGTGACAGGAGGAAAGAAACTGACTGTTCAGAATTTGGAAGGAACGTGGACGTATGTAAATCCGGCTGTCCAGCTGGAAGGAGATAACGCCTTGAAGAATGTGGCCGGAAGTGTAGCTGCCGGAGAATTGGAAAAGAAACTGAAAACGTATTGTGCCAAAGTCGGTATAATCGAAGGTATGTTCAATTATGTATTCAATAGCGACAGTACATTTACCAATGCATTGAAGAAAAAGACCTTGAAAGGAACTTACTCCATTAATCAGGATGAAAAGACGATTGAACTAAAATACGCTTTAGGCGGAAAACTGAAAGTGATGACTTTAACGGCTCATGTCGTTATCTCCGGCGATGAGTTGTCGTTACTCTTTAATGCTGATAAGTTATTGGATTTTCTGACAAAAGTATCTTCCATCTCTGATAATTCCACGTTGAAGTTAGTGAATAAACTGGCCAGCGAGTATGACGGGATGCTGTTAGGCTTTGAGCTGAAAAAGTAGCATGCCTATGTCGCTATATCCGGCACTACTGTGTTGGTATATTTAGCACTATAGTGCCGGGTAAACCGACACTATAGTGCTACTTTTGGTTATCTAGCCTTATCACTCCGATTGCTTTTTATACTCCTCCACAAGCCCCAGCAGTATGCTCCCGTAGTTTTCTATGACCTTTTTTCCGATCCCGGGGATTGCCAATAGCTCCCTCGAATTGGTTGGTAGTGTGTTGACGATACCCAGCAATGCCTTTTGTTGCAGAATGGTATACGGTGGCAGTTCTTTTTCTGTAGCCAGTTCATACCGCCATCGTTTGATACTGTTATAGAGTTCCGGATGCAATATATCGCTCGATATGGTTGCTTTGGCCGGTTGCGATGAACGTTCCGAACGTTTCTTTGCAGCGGCAGGCGGTTCAATCGACGCTTTCGACTTGGCTGAGAGATAACGGGCAATGCTGAAGCCCTCTTTACAGGCTTTCAATGTCTCCTGCTTCAAATGAAGTTCTTCCGTAAACTTGCCGATGGCATTATTCACCGCTTTCCGGCTTTCTTTGTTGTCTATCTCGACTGCCGAATTTTCTTCGAGAGAAGAACACAGGCTGTCGATATGTTCTATGAAATAAGCAACCCCTTTCCTGACGCGTTCCTGGATCATTTCATCCTGTAGGTAATTCGGGTTCTCCGAGATCATGCGACTCAGTTGTTGTTGGAAACGCCCGCCCACTTCTGTTATTACCGAACGGAATGCATCCCGTGTATTGGCATATTGTGTGTTGAGTTCCGGATATAGTTTCTGCAAATGGGTGTAAACCATGTAAGCGGCATATTGCAGACGTTGCTGGATGGAGCCGAAGTTAAAAAGCTCCGTCACCAATTCTTCGAAATAATGCTGCTGCGCTTTCTCCAACTGCTCCTTCCCCGGCTGTTTCTCGGCTACGGAAGAAGAAAACTCCTGTATCCGCAAGTCCTTAATCATGGCATTACGGGTGATCGGGCTGCTAAGAACCAATCCTTCCAGTGTTTTGCAACGGCTGAGTGCTACATATACCTGTCCGTGCGAGAAGGCGGCCGATGCATCGATAATAGCATGTTCGAAAGTAAGCCCCTGGCTTTTATGAATCGTTATGGCCCAGGCCGTTTTCAACGGGTATTGGCTGAATGTCCCCGCAATCGTTTCGGTAATTTCTTTTGTCTCCTGGTTGATGGTGTATTTGACGTTACTCCACGTCTCTTTTTCCACCTGTATCTCATTCCCGTCTTCCCCGACTACCGTGATTTTGTTCGGGTTGATAAAGACGATCTTTCCGATCTTTCCATTGTAGTAACGATGATCTCCCGAAGAATCGTTCTTAACGAACATTACCTGGGCACCGCATTTTAGTTCCAGGTTATCATCGGTCGGGTAGGAGTATTCCGGGAAGTCGTTGTTTATCTCCGCGGTAAACCGGTAGGATTTGCCGGGCAACTCGGCCAGTTTCCGGTTGTTGATCTGCTGGGCCTGATAGTTATGTGTCGTAAGCGTGATATATCCTTGTTTGTCGTCGGGATTGAAGTCAGGGATATATCTCCGGTTGAGCTGTTGCAATGTTTCATCATCGAAACAGTTTTCACGTATATTGTTCAGCAGGTTGATGAATACACTGTCGCTCTGACGGTAGACATGCGTCAGCTCGATGCTGAAATAAGTACTTTCCGAAAGCGCTTTACTATCGAAAAAGAAGGTCGAAGCATAATGGTCTTTCAGCAAGTTCCAATCTTCATCCTTGGCCACGGGAGCAAGTTGTTGCAGGTCGCCGATAAGCAGCAATTGCACACCGCCAAAAGGTTTCGTACGATCTTTGTAGCGGCAGAGTACGTCGCTGATCGCATCCAGCAGGTCGGCACGTACCATACTGACTTCGTCTATCACCAGCAAGTCCAGGCTCCGGATGATATTTATTTTATCCCGGCTGAATTTGTTGGAGTAGTTATTCGACTGGTTCCCGGCTGCACCGACTGAAGGAATGTAAGGCCCGAAAGGCAGCTGAAAGAATGAATGGATCGTAACACCGCCTGCATTAATAGCGGCAACCCCTGTAGGCGCAACAACGATCATACGTTTAGGGGAGACTTCTTTTAATCTTTTCAGAAACGTAGTTTTGCCGGTTCCGGCTTTTCCTGTCAGAAAGAGGTGCGTACCGGTGTTCTGTAAGAAGTTGAAGGCAAGGTCAAATTGTTCGTTCATTTGCATAGTCATAGATGTATTGTTTATGGTATCTGCAAATATAAGATAAAAAATACAAAACAAAGGCTCATAAGCTAAAAATCAAGCTTACAAGCCTTTGTTTTTATATAGAATGCCGGTCAGACGACTAAACTGGCGATTAATTGGATAAACAGGATGAGGAAAACCATAGCGATCGGATACACCGTAGCATACGCGATGCTGGGTGCCGAGCTGTCAGACATAGAGTCGGCGGCGGCAAGTCCGGGCGTACTGGTCATACCGCCGGCAATGGTTCCGATCAGGTCGAGTATATTGATTTTGAATACCCAATAACCGAATCCCACGGCAACAATCATCGGTACCATAGTGATAGCCATTCCGACACCGAACAAAGTCCATCCACTTTCCTGGAAGGTGGAAACTAGGTTGACACCCGCCGAGGTTCCTACTTCTGCCAGGAATAACAATAATCCTAACTGGCGAAGCAACTGGTTGGCAGATCCGGACATAGACCAGATGATCGGCCCTGTTTTACCGATTGCGCTCAATACAAGTGCTACCATCAGAATACCACCCGTCAGACCCGGAGAGAAAGAGAATGAATCGGAGAACGACAAGTTCAGTTTGCCGAACAAGACTCCTAATACGATACCGGCTGCAATCGGGAAGAAGTCCGTATCGGAAAGTCTCTTCTCATTATTTCCAAGCAGTTGCCCCAGCTCTTTCAGGTCTTCCTTTTCACCGGCAATCATCAGTTTGTCACCGAACTTCAAAGCCAGATCCGGTTCGGGAGGAAGATCGATACCGCTTCGGCGGATGCGGGTAACCGTACAACTGAATGTACCTTGTATATTCAAGTAACCCAATGTCTTGTTTATTACGTTTTTATTGGTAATAAGCATGGATTGAAGTTCCTGTGTGCTCTCGAACGGCAGGTCGCCTTTGATGCGCTCGCCTACCAGCATTTCCAGTTGATCAAGCGATTTATCGTTGCCGACGGCTTTGATCAGGTCGCCTTCTTTCAGTTCGCTCTGGGCAGTCGGTATAATGGTCTTATCGTCATGTTTGATGCGGGAAACGACTGCTCCGGTCATGCTGCGGATTTGCAACTGTGCCAGTGTCTTGCCACAAATATTACTGTTCACGATACGAAACGCGGCAGTATGTAAAGGGGGATATTTCCCTTTTCTTTTGGCTTCTAATGCTTTGGCTTCTGCTACCAGATCGATACGTAGTATCTTAGGTAATAGTTTGATAAATAGAATAACCCCGATCACCCCGAACGGATAAGCGATACCGTAGGCAATAGAGGCTGAAGATGATTGAGTTGAATCGATGGCAACGGCCAAACCCGGCGTACTGGTCAGTGAACCGGCTATCAGCCCGACCAGGCTTGCTGTGTCGATATCTAAAGCATATTTGAATATCAATCCCGTCAGACAGGCCGAGCCTACGATCAGTAAGGTCAGGACGATCAATGTTTTCCCTTTCGACCGGAACGAATCGAAGAATCCGGGGCCGGCCTGTATACCGATGGTGAAGATGAATAACACGAGTCCGAAGTTCCCCAGTTCTTTAGGAATAATCACTCCGAAATGGCCGAACAAAAGTGCAATGAAGATGACGGCTGATACGTCAAGTGAAAGACCCTTAATCTGTATCCTGCCTAAAACAAATCCCAATGCAACGATCAGGAACAGGGAAAAATAGGAGGACTGAAGCAATGTTTCAAACATGTCAGATAGTTTTGTTTTAACGATTTGAGAGCGCAAAAGTACACTTTTTTGGGCGTACAGGCAATCTCCTGGCAAGAATTCTGTTACCTTTGTGCCGAATAATAAAAGCAAATACTTCCGGACGTGAATCGGTACTTTATATATTTAGGTTATAACGGCAAGAATTTCAGCGGTTGGCAGGTGCAACCCAATGGTATCACGGTACAACAATGTATAGAAGAGGCACTGGCCACCTTGTTGCGTCAGCCGGTTCCCATCGTCGGGGCGGGACGTACGGATGCGGGAGTGCATGCCCGTACGATGATCGCCCATTTCGATTGGGAGGAACCGATAGCCGACTTGCCTTTCCTGGCGGAGAAGTTGAACCGTCTGCTTCCGAAGGATATTGTCATTTACCGGATCGTCCCGGTACGCCCCGAAGCACATGCCCGTTTCGATGCTACTTCCCGCACTTATAAGTATTATGTGACTACGAGGAAAGACCCGTTCAATTATGAGCTGGTGTATCGAATGACCGGGAAGCTGGATTTCGATGCGATGAATGAAGCGTGTAAGGTATTGTTCGACTTTGTCGACTTTACCAGTTTCAGCAAGTTGCATACGGATGTGAAAACAAACAACTGCCGTATTTATCAGGCAGGATGGGAACAGGAGGGGGATGTCTGGGTATTCACAGTACAGGCCGACCGTTTCCTGCGTAATATGGTACGTGCCATTGTCGGTACGTTGCTCGAAGTAGGGCGGGGCAAATTGACGATAGAAGGTTTTCGTAAAGTAATAGAGGCAAAAGACAGATGTAAAGCCGGTACATCCGTACCCGGTCATGCACTTTTTCTCGTGGATGTAACTTATCCCGAAGAATTGTTTAATAGTTAATATATGTGGGTAGCATTAGCATTCGCCTCTGCATTCCTGTTGGGATGTTATGAGGTGAATAAGAAAATTTCCCTGAACGGGAATGCCGTAATTCCGGTATTGTTTCTGAATACGTTGATAAGCAGTCTTATCTTCGTTCCTTTTATATTTCTGTCGTTCTGCACGTCGGTGCTGGACGATACGATGTTTTATGTGCCGCGCGTCTCCATCGAGACACATGTAGCCGTATTTATCAAGGCTGTCATTGTTTTGTCGTCGTGGATATCCGGCTATTTTGCACTGAAGCATCTGCCGCTGACTATCACAGGGCCAATCAAAGCAACGCAACCTGTCCTGACGCTGGTCGGGGCAATGGTGATATTCGGTGAACGGCTGAATGTATATCAATGGATCGGGGTCTTGTTGTCGATCGCTTCTTTCTATATGCTTTCTTCATCGGGAAGAAAGGAAGGGATTCACTTTACCCATAACAAATGGATCTTTTTCACGGTGATATCCATCCTGACCGGGGCAATGAGCGGCTTGTACGACAAACATCTGATGGCGAGCATGGATGTGATGACGGTGCAAGTCTGGTTTAATGTCTATCAATGCCTTATCATGTTGCCGATCCTGCTGTTGCTGTGGTATCCGCAACGTAAAAAGAGTACACCTTTTGTTTGGCACTGGAACATTGTATTCATCTCGGTCTTCCTGATCATTGCCGACTGGATCTACTTCTATGCCTTAAGTTTCCCCGACTCGATGATCTCGATCGTATCCATGATACGCCGAAGTAACGTACTCGTCACTTTCATTGCCGGTGCCCTCTTCTTCCATGAAAAAAACTTAAAGAGCAAGGCGATAGACCTATTCCTTGTGTTGTTAGGAATGATATTCTTATATTTGGGGACGAAATAGATAATAGATATGAAACGACTTATTTTTTCTATATTGATTTGTGTGTTTGCCTTGGGTGCGAAGGCACAGGATATGGCTGCTGTATTTATCTCAATGCCTGACCAGAACATTCCTCAATTGGAGAATGCCTGGCGTAAGGATCTGGTTGATCTGTACAAATCCGGTAAGGAAGCCCGTCTGAAGAATACGATGAACGGTTTTTCTTCCCTTGACAGTCTGACTTCAGACTATTTGTCTTTAAAGGCTACCGAGCGGAGTACAATAGAAATGAAGCTATTGCCTTTGGTGAATAATACGAATGTCATTTGTATGGTAAGAACGGTGAATGGCCCGGTTGCGGATAGCCAGGTAGAGTTTTTTACAACAGACTGGGAACCTCTGGCTGTTTCCGATCTGTTTACTCCTGTCGATGCAGACTGGTTTATCAAAGAGGATACTGACAAAAACAGCAATGCTTTTCAGGATGCGGCATCCCGTCTGGATATGAATCTGATACAGTATAACCTGAGCCCGGACAACCTGACACTGACGGCTACTTACACGACGCCTCTGTATCTGAGTAAGGAAGACCGGAAAAAGGTTACTCCTTTTATAAAAGACTCTCCAAAGGTTTATACCTGGGAGAAGTTCCACTTTAAGTAAAACAGTTATAACGTATAAAAACAGCCTGTCCGGTATGGCACTTTGCCTTATCGGACAGGCTGTCTTATTTAGGTTGGTTTTTGTGCCATGCCTGTTGCACAAAAGTGCATTACCTAGTGCACAAATGTGCCACGCCTATGGCATTATTGTGCATTCGTTGTGGCAAAGTGAGGATTTGCCTATTCTATCAGTTGTCCTTTTGCATCGAAAGTCAGCTTGACTTCGTTGTTATCCATCTTCAGCTCGAATACATAGAACATACCGGCCGGTTTTTCTACGGCATCGACTTCTTCCACCTTATACTGGTTGTAGGCAGAACTTGCCAGCTCATCCATAACAACTACCGGGACATCTTCGAGGCGAATATCCCATTGGGTGTATACCCATTCATTATTAGCATTGAATAAAACCTCTTTGCGAATGCCTTTGTCCTTTATATCTACCTCAGGGCCATTCTTTTCCTTGTCGAACTCCAGGACGGTGGCATTCGGATACTTTTGGTTGAGGAAACTTTGGATAGCTTTGGGTACTTCAACGGTATTCGTTACTTTCTTTTGATTATTGCTGCAACCGATAAACAATGAAATGCAACATACGAGAATAGCTAAAACGGACAGTTTTTCTTTCATGACTACTTTTTCTTTACTTGTTATTTAAAAGAAAGCACGAATACAATAGAGGTTCAGCCATTGTATTCGTGCAGTTTATTCTCGTAAGAAACAAATTCACGCTATGCAAAGTTCTCTTTTACATTGTTAATCTTTGCGGACATCTTCGATCTTACCTTCGGCACTGATAGTCATTTTAACTTCGTCGTTGCCTTTTTCGAGTTCGAGCACGTACGAAGTACCTGCCGGGTTCTCAATCACGTCGATATCATCGATCCTGTAATCTTTATAATCCGATGCCTTGTAAGCATTCATGATGATGGCCGGAAGGTTTACTTCTTTTATATCCCATTCGGTATACAGCCATTCGTTGCCGGTGTTGAAGTAAACATCTTTATAGATGTTGTTGTGAAGAATGTCCACTTCGAAACCGGTCTTTTCGGAGTCGAACTCTAATACGGTAGCGCCCGGGTACATTTCGTTGATCGCGTCTGTTATGGCCTGCGGGACAACAGTGGGTTGGAAGTTATCGTTGTCGTCATCGGGGACAGCCTTTAAAAGGATGCCGTCTTCGGTGTAATATAAGTCGAATTCCTGTTCGCCTTGTTCTACTTCTATCACATAGACGGTGGCGGCGTTGGAACGTTCCAGTTTGTCGAAGTCCGTAGACTTCCAGTCCTTATATTCACTGTCTTTCAGGCTTGTGCGTACCGCTTCGGGGAGCAGGCCGAAGTTGATCTCGGTCTTTGTCATCACCCAGTTGCCTTTGTTGTCGAACCAGGCTTCCGTCTCATTTCCGCTTACATGGAATTCGGCGACCTCGTAGCCACCCTTGGTTTCCCATTCCACTTTGCCGGCATTAGGATATTTTTCATCGAATGCTTTTGTAATGGTCTGGTCGGGGAGATAGTTGTTGTCGTCGTCATCGCAACTTGTAAACGCAAGCATACCACACATTGCTAAAGCTAATACAGATAATTTTGTCTTCATACTTATTTCTTTTGTTAGTTAATTAATCAAACTTCTTGAAGTTACCTTTACGGTCGAATTTGAGTTCAAGGTCGTTGTTGAGCTTGATCTCATATTCGCGTGTATCTTTGTCGATAGAGATAATCGTGTTGCCGGCAAAATGCGTTTTGATGTAGGCCGCTATTTTATCCGGCAGGATCTCCATCGGGATAGAAGCGTGGCGGGCTTCGATCTCTTTCCACTCTCCGGACTTATCGAATTCCACATTCACTCCGTTCGTCAGGATCACATCGTACCCTTTTGTTCCCAACAGGTTACTTTCTATTTTAATATGTGAGATATCCGCCTGGCTGAAATTAGAGGAAAGGAAATCACGGCACACAGCAGGTAAGACCGATTTGTCTCTCGTTATCTTTTCATTGTCTGCAAAAATAGCCATTGTCGACAGTAGCAGGCTGACCAGTATTAATCCAAACTTCTTCATACGCTTTCTTCTTTTAATTTATACTGCAAAGGAAAGGCAACATTTGGGAAAGATTTGGGAAAAGAGCTTCATTTGAATGTTAAAATGAATTGATGCGAGCCCTTATATTCATATTTTACCTTTATGCCATAGATTGTCGCGATCGATCTGACGATAGCCAGGCCCAGTCCGGTCGAGTCCTTCCGATGCGTTTGCTTTTCGAAACGGTTGAACAGGGTCGCTTCATTCAGGCCGGGACTTTCGCTACTGTTCGCGATGGTCAGTGTCCGGGCGGTTACTGTGAGGACGATCGTTCCGTTCTCTTTGTTATGTACAAACGCATTCTTCAGTAAGTTGCTGACCAGGTTGGAAGCCAGGGATTCATTCATGGTGAAGAGCAATGAACCGCTTTCCTCGTAAGAAACCTGTATGTGCTTGTATTCATACATCTCCTCGAAGTCCGGCAGGAACTTGCCGATCAGTTTATTGAAGTCTATTTCGACGGTATCGGGAAACTGCTTGTTATCGATGCGCGAAAGGAGCAGCAAAGACTTGTTCATCTTGATGATGCCTCGCAAGGTATGGTTGATACCGGCTATTTCGAAGAGCTGTTCTTCCGTACAATCGGGGTTCTCGCTGAGGAGTTCCAGCTTGTTCATGCAGATAGCCAACGGCGTTTGCAGTTCATGGGAAGCATTCTCGACGAACTGTTTCTGCTGGTCGTACATCTCCGAACTGCGCTGGATGGTTGTCTGGATGGCTTTGTTGAGGATTCTGAACTCATCGACTTTCGTCTCGTTCACCAGGGGCGTATGCTGTTTCCCTAACCGGTATTCCTTCAGCCAGTTGACCAGCGTGTACAGTGGGCGGAAGCTCGACTTGAACACAAAGTGCGACACCAGCAAGATGCAGCAAAGCAGACTGATATAAAGAATAAAGATACTCCAGAAGATCGCTTCCGCCATATCCTCTTTCTCCAGGGTGGAAGTCATGATCGTTAGCTCGTAATACTTCCGGTCGGCCGTCATGAACCAGGTGCGGAGAACGCGTACGGGCTCATCCTCCATCTCGATCTCTATGTAGATGGTAGAGTCGAAGAACTCGTCCTTATCCAGCTTGGCTTCCGATTCAGGCACTTCGCGGATGTAATATTTGGTCATGATGTCCACATGGTCGTGCAGCAACGTAGTGTCGGCCAGGACAGTCTTGATAATAATCTCTTTGTAGTTTTCCAAGCTATCGTTCGTCTCGTCGTCGACCTCGTGCATGATGGCAAAATAGAAACAACAAGCCCAGGCCGTCAGGATAACCAGTAACGGAAACAAGAGGTTGCGGAAGGTATAATGGATCAGCTTCATTCTTCATTCACCATTTTATAACCGAAACCGTACACAGCCTTAATCTCGGGGACAGCCCCGGCCGACTTCAGCTTCTTACGCAAGTTCTTGACCTGGCTGTAGATAAAGTCGAAGCTGTCCGCCTGGTCGATATAGTCTCCCCAGACAGACTCCGCCAGTGCACCCTTGCTGATCAGGCGGTCGGGGTTCGTGACGAAGTAATAGAGCAGGTCGAACTCCTTCCGGTTCAAGGCCAGCTCCTCATCGCCGATGTAGACCGCATGGCGATCCGGATAAACGGTGACGTTGGCCAGCGAGATATGCATCTCCCCATCCTGCTGTTTGCGGCGGATGATACATTTGATGCGCGCATTCAATTCCGCCAGATGGAAAGGCTTCGTCAGGTAATCGTCGGCACCGAGATCGAGCCCGGTAACCTTGTCCTCGATCGAGTCTTTGGCGGAAACGATGATGACACTGTCTTTCTTCCGCATCTTCTTCAGTTCCTCGAGCACATCGAGCCCGCTGCCGCCCGGCAACATGATATCCAGCACGATGCAATCGTAATCATAGTCGTTGATCTTCTGTAACGCTTCGTTATAGCCTACGGCACTTTCCACGACATAACGCTCCTTCTCCAGCGAGCGGATCATTACTTCACGTAGGGCGTCTTCATCTTCTACAATCAGAATTTTCATGAGCTATCTTGTTTGTTTACAAAGTTATGCAAATATTCTGGCAAAAATCTGGAATTTTCGTGTTATGTTTTCCTTCCTTTGTCGTCATAATAACAGAATGGAACTTGAAACGTTTAAAATAGCCGTACTACCACTCCGGGAGAAGCTGATCAACTTTTCCTTACGAATGATGCAGGAGCGGGCAGATGCCGAGGATATCGTGCAGGAAGCCTTGCTGAAGCTCTGGTATATCCGTGAGAAGCTGGACGGCTATCATAGTGTGGAAGCCTTGGCGATGCAAGTCACCAAGAACCTGACACTCGACAAGCTGCGGGCACGCCGTCCGGAAGGCATTGATATCGATACGTTGTCGATCGACTCGGGAGCCCGTACTCCGGCCGAGCAACTCGAGCAGAAGGATGCCGCCGCCCGTATCCGCTGGCTGATCTCCCAGCTACCCACGGTGCAGCAGACCATCATCCGGATGAAAGACGTGGAAGGCTACGAGATAGCCGAGATCGCCGAAATCACAGGCTCGCAGGTAGAAGCCGTCCGCAGTAACCTTTCAAGAGCCAGGAAACGTATACGGGAACAATTTTTACAGTTAAACAAACAGGAACAGTTATGAATATAGAAGAATTATTGAACCGGTATTTTGAAGGCGAAACCTCGGCAGCCGAGGAGCAGGAGCTACGCCGTTTCTTTGCTTCGGGGGATGTTCCGGCTCACCTGTCCGCCTACCAACCGTTGTTCGCTTACTTTGACGAGGAGCGGGCGGAAAAGAAAGACTGGGCGGAAGAAATCTGGTCGGAAGTGACGGCCGAACCACTTCCGGCGGGGCGGTTCGCAGCGCATCGGCGGAAGGTCGTCTACCTGCTCTCTACGGTGGCCGCCTGTGTGCTGGCGCTGTTGGCGGTCAGCCAGTTACTGTACCCCACCGACCCCTGTTTCTGTTCGGAGAATTATGTCGTGATAAACGGCCGGTGTTACACCGATATCCATAAGGTACGCCTGTCGGCTTTCGAGGCGCTGCAAGAGGTGGCCACTCCTGCGGATGAATACTTCCCCGAAGAAGACAGCAACGAAGCCGACCGCCGGATTATAGATAACCAGTTAAAGGAACTCGGTTCCATATTTAGTGATGACGAATAAAAACATGTAGCGATGAAACAGATAAGATACACTTTATTAGTATTGTTGGCAGCCCTTCTGCTGTTCCCTTCGGGAGCCGGGGCGACAGATGCCGAAGTCCTGCAAAAGGATCTGAAGATACAGGATGTCTTCCAGCGTTACGGACGGAAGAAGAATGTAACTATGGTCGAGCTATCCAACGAAATGCTTGAAACCTACGGCATGACCCGGTATAAGAGCATCACCATCAAGAACGATCCCGATGCCCTGCGCTTCACCCGCCAATGCCTGGAAGCCGACCAGAAAGGCGCCCGCAAGATCAAGGAAGTGACCGACGACGGCGGCGTTATCTCCGCCTACTACCAGTTGCCCGGCAAGGAAGCCGACATCAACCGCTTCGTCCTCTTCAAGGTAAGCTCGAAAGGCGTGATCACCCTGGTCTACATCGAGGGAGACCTCGACAGTGAAGACCTGATCACCATCCTGTTCACTAAAAAAGATTTATAAACAACTAAACAAATACGAAGATGAAAAGATTGTTACTGATCATGGCCTTTTGCCTTCCCCTCATGGGATTGCCGGCCGCCGGAGTTGAACCGATACCCGCAGATACCATTATCACCCTGGATAAGAAACGCATTGAAGTGAAAGATAACGGCGACCGTATGAAAGTCCGCGTCTATGAGCTGACGGAAGAGGGCGACTCCATCGACGATGAGATGGTGTTCGAAGGTCACTACCGCGACGGCCAGAGTTATGAGCGACGCAAACATATCCGCACGCTCTCGATCCCCGTGCCTACCTGGGATCGCGACTTCTCCGCCCACTGGGCAGGTATCGGCCTGGGCTTCAATAGCTTCATCGGCGACAACCTGACGCTGCGCAAAGGCAACTCCTGGGAGCTCAACCTCAACTTTATGGAATTCAGCCTGCCGTTCTCCCGCTATAACTGGGCGGTAGTCACCGGAGCCGGCCTGCGCTGGAACCGTTACCGGCTGGATACGAACGGGTATCTGAAAGAGATCGACGGCGTTACGGTACTCGTTCCCGCCCCGGAAGATATGGTATATAAGAAAAGCAGGTTGAATATCACCAGTATTACCATTCCGGTATTGCTGGAATGGCAGACCAAGAAGGTACGCCACCGTCCGCGTTTCTTCGTCTCAGCCGGCGTGGTGGGAGTAGTCAAAACCATGTCTTCCTCGAAGGTGACGTACCGCGACGAGCGCGACAAGAGCCGCACCGAAAAGATGGACGGCGGCATGAATATCCACCCGGTGACAATGGATCTGCTTTTCCAGGTCGGCACCGGCTGCATGGGGGCTTACTTCAAGTATTCGCCCATCGAACTGTTCGAGAACAACCGGGGGCCTGCGGTTAATCCGATCTCGTTCGGGTTGCATCTTCATATATAGAAAGACATAAGCTATTGAAGGATAGTGACGGAGTTTATTTTCCGCATAATTTTCCTATCTTTGTAACCGGGTGGTCTACGGACTGCCCGGACAGATATAAAAAGAACGGCTATGAATACGAATAGAATTGAAGATGTGCCTTTCGAAGAGGTACACGAGATAGAGAAATACGGTACTTATTACTCCGACAACCGTCTGTGGAAGAAGATAGAGCGGGTGGCGAAGAAGGTCGGGGCGACTGTCCTGCTGCCTGTATTCACCCTTTATTATATGTTGCAGGACGATAAAGTCTCCCTTCAGCATAAAGCATATATCGTGGGTGCACTCGGTTACTTCATCCTGCCGATCGACCTGATCCCCGACGGCATCCTCCCTGTGATCGGCTTTACCGACGATATCGCGGTAATGACCCTCGTCCTTAAGCTCGTCAAAGACAGCATCACCCCAGAAATCAAGGCGCGTGCCAACCAGCGCGTGGCAGAGGTGATGGGGACGGATAATGTTTGAAAAAGAGGAATCATAAAAGAAATAAAACAAAAGAAAGGGATGCATAACCCCTGCATCCCTTTCCTTCCTAGAACCATAAATTCGTAAAAACCGCTTTCCCTTCCGCGTCCTCCTCGGGTAAGGTGAGCAGTTGCGTGCCGGGATAGTTGTGCGAGATATAGCGCTCGAGATATTGGTAGGTGTTCTCTTCTATCTTGGCATCGATCTTGGGGTATTGATTGTAGATCACGGCCAGTATCTTTATGCCATACTGTGCACAGGCAAAGAGACTTAGCAATGTGTGGTTGATGCTTCCCAGTTTACCGCTGGTGACGAGCACGACAGGGTAATGACGCTCCCTGATGTATTCGATCGTCAGCATATCGAAGTTTAATGGCACCATCAATCCACCGGCCGCTTCGATCAGGATTTGGTTATAATGTTGTTGCATTTGCTCGATATTCATGCTAATTGTAAACGGAATAATTTCATTTTTTTCCATCGCAGCAGCCATGTGGGGCGAGCAAGGATATTTGAAAAGGTAGGGACAAGTCAAGCCCATGCGGTCTTCGTCGGTGAGCGGAATACCCATCAGCCGGCGGTGCATTTCGATGTCTTCGGATATTCCTTCGCATCCGGTCTGCACCATCTTCATGGTGGTGACCGATCGGCCGAGGGCTTTCATTGAACGGGCAAGGACGCCTGTAGCATAGGTTTTGCCTACGCTTGTGTCGATGCCGGTGATAAAGATTACTTTATTTTCCATGTTTGTTTATTATTTTTTTACCGCGAGCACATACAGCGGGCGATATGTTAGTCTGACTTTGTTTGTATCGGTGCTGTAAAGCCGGATGTATTCACGGCAGAACTCCTGCTGCCGCCCCCGTGTCCATGCGCCGTTGCTTGTCGCCGTCACCCCGGTGTGCTTCAGATGGCGGAGTACATCGAGAGGTGTGTCGAAGGTAAGTATTATTTCTTCTTCACGTATATGCAACACCTGGAAATCTTTGGCCAGCCATTCATTTAATTGCCCGGCGGAGGGATAGGGGAGGCCGCAGCCGGTCAGTTGGCGTATCTCTTCCAGGTTGCCGGGGGCGAAGGTATTGAACAGCAGGTTGCCGCCCGGCGATAGCATTCCGGCCAGCTTATGCAGGAATGTCGCGGGCTCGCCAATCCATTGGAAGGCGGAAGCGGAGACGATCAGGTCGAAGCGGCCGGGAAACTGGATACCTTCTGCAGCACCGGCAATAAAGAATGGCGTCTGGCCGGGGAAGAGGGTGGCGACCTTCGAACGGCAGGCTTCGCAGAGGTCGTTGAGGTACCATTCATCGATCACGCTGCATTCTTTCAGCAGGCGGGTGAGGCAGCCTGTGCCGCAACCGATTTCGAGGACGCGCCGGAAATGCATGCCGGTGTGACAGGCAAGAAGTCCGATTAGTCGTCGGCAGATTTGTTGTTGCGCGTCGGCGTGCCGGTCGTATGTGTCGAGGGCACGGGTGAAGCGGGTTATAATTCGTTCCATTGGTTCCATAGGTAGAAGGGGTAATGTGGTGCTTTGATTTCCAGTACTTCGGGACAGCGGGTGTCCCAGTATTCGTGTTGGTTGGCAGCAGGGAAGATGCGGTCGTCCGAGCTGATGAGGGCGCGTGTCCAAGCGATAGGGGCGGTGCGGCGGGCGGCATCGGGTTGCGGTTCGACGCGGCAGAGGTCGTAGATGTGTTGCAGTTCATCGCGCACTTCTTCGAGGAGGCGGGGGCGGACGGCTTCATATCCGGCGAGGGTGTCGCGGCTACCGCACATGCGGCGGTTGAAGCGGCTGAGTCCTTCGGCCGTCAGGTTGTCGATCGTGCCGCGGAAGATGTCTACGGGGATGCCGTAACGGTCGTCGATCGGGCGGGGGGTACCGTTGATGGCGGTTGCCGTCCGCAGCCTGTATTTCCCGCCGATGGCGAGCTCGGCCATCCGGACGCCCATCGACCAGGCGATGAGGTGGATCTCTTTATAGCGGGTGAGGTCTTCCATGAAACCAATCTCCCGGTAGTCGTAGCAAATCATGACGTCCGTCCCTTCGTCCGCTTTCAGCCGGGTGAAAAGCTCCGGCGCGGCCGACCAGCCTGCAAAAAAGAGGAGAAGCGAAGAGGAATGGGCGGTTTGTTGTTTTATTATTTTCATGTTTCAACTGTTCTTTATCAATTGGGTGATCTGATCTTGTGTCACGTCTGCGGTCAACGAGAAGCGTATCCGTGCCGTCCCTTTCGGTACCGTCGGGGGACGGACGGGAAGGCAGTAGAAGCCTTTCCTTTGCAGCTCTTCCGCATGAAGGATGCAAGCTTCATTCTCCCCGATAATATAGGGGATGATATGGCTGCCGCTGATCTCTCCCCCTTTTCCCCGCAGGGCATCGGCCAGCAGGCTGCTCACGAGGGTCAGCCGCTTGCGTTCCTCTGCGAAGTCGGGAAGCCGGCGGAAAAGGAACTGCGTCCAGGCTATTTGTGCCGGGGGAAGTGCGGTGCTGAATATCAGCGGACGCATACAGTTGATCAGGTACTCGCGGATCACCCGGCTACAGACCACATAAGCTCCCATAGAGGCCAGCGCCTTGCCGAAAGTGCCGACCAGAAGGTCTATTTCGGAGATGCAATCCTGTTCTTCCGCGATCCCCAGCCCGTTACGGCCGCGTACGCCGATGGCATGTGCTTCGTCCACGTACAGGCAGACGTTGGGATAGCTCTTTTTCAGTTCCACCAACCGACGAAGGTCTGCCACGTCGCCATCCATGCTGAAGATGCTTTCGGTGACGATAAAGACTTGTTCGAACTGGCCGGCATTCTTCTTCAGCAGCGTCTCCAGTTGCTCGTAATCGTTGTGGCGATACCGTTGGAAGGGTGCCCCACTAAGCAGTATGCCGTCGATAATGCTGGCGTGAACCAGTTTGTCGGCAAGGATCAGTGTCTGTTTGTCGGCCAGTGCAGGGAGTATGCCCGTATTGGCATGGTAACCGCTGTTGAAAAGCAGGGCTGATTCGCGGCCGAAGCGTTCGGACATAAGCTGTTCCAGTGCGGTGTAGGCCGTAAAGTTACCGGTCAGCAGGCGGGAAGAGGAAGAGGAGAGGGGGAGTTCCCCGTCTTTCAGCTCTTCCAGAAACGCATTCCGCAGGTCGGCTCGTGAAGCCAGTCCCAGATAATCATTCGAAGACAAGTTAAGCATCCATTGCCCGTCCCTTTCTACCATGCACCCCTTATGCACGATTTTCGGCAGACGGCGCAGATTGCCTGCTGCCTTCAATTCATTCAGTTTCGTTGTATAATCTTTCATTGTTTGTCTGTTTAAAATAATTTAGTGTCCGGATTCTGGCAACTGATGGTGACTCCTTCCCCTCTCGAGAGGGGGTAGGGGGTGTGTTACCGCTTTACCTTATGCACTTTAATACCCCTTCCGTCAGCCTGCTCAATTGCTCCGGCCGGATGATAAACGGCGGCATCAGATAAACGAGCTTGCCGAAAGGCCTTACCCAAATACCTGCTTCCACGAAACGCCGTTGCAGTACTGCCATATTGACCGGCTCTTTCATTTCGATAACTCCGATCGCCCCGAGTACACGCACCTCCTGTACGTTTCCGAACGACCGCGCAGGCTCTAGTTCCCGTCGGAGTTGTGCCTCGATAGCATCCACCTTCCCTTTCCAATCGCTTTCCAGCAACAGTGTGACGGAAGCCGAAGCAATCGCACAGGCCAGTGGATTCCCCATAAAGGTCGGCCCGTGCATGAAGCATCCCGCTTCACCGGAGCAGATCGTATCGGCCACCTGCTTTGTCGTCAATGTTGCCGACAACGTCAGATACCCGCCTGTCAATGCCTTGCCGATGCACATGATGTCCGGTACCACGCCCGCATGTTCCCAGGCAAACAACTTACCCGTACGTCCGAAGCCTGTTGCAATCTCATCAAAGATCAGCAGCACCCCGTACGCTTCGCATAACTCCTTAGCCCTGACAAGAAAGGTGGGTGAGTAGAAATACATGCCTCCCGCCCCTTGTACAACCGGCTCCAGGATCAGGGCGGCGATATCGTCTGCATGCTCCTCCAGCAAATCCTTCAACGGTGTCATCGCTTCCTCGTCCCATTCCTCCCCGAACTTCACCGACGGTTGAGGAATGAAATACTGCACTTGAAGGCTGCCCGCAAATATCCCATGCATCCCCGTCACCGGATCGCAGACCGACATCGCATGCCACGTATCCCCGTGATACCCGCTACGGATAGTCGCAAACCGATACTTGCCGCTTTTCCCTTGCGACTGCCAGTATTGGATCGCCATTTTCATAGCCACCTCTACGGCCACGGAGCCACTGTCAGCAAAGAATATCTTCTCCAGTTCCATCGGCAGAATACCCAGCAGTTTCTCCGCCAACTCCACCGCCGGCTGATGCGTGATACCGCCGAACATGACGTGGCTCATCTTCTCCAACTGCTTCCCGGCCGCCTCATTCAGTACCGGATGATTATACCCGTGTACGGCCGCCCACCACGAAGACATCCCGTCAACCAAACGTCTGCCGTCCTGTAAAATCAGTTCCACCCCTTCCGCACCTGCCACCGGATAGACCGGCAGCGGATCGATCGTCGATGTGTAAGGATGCCAGATATGTTCCCTGTCATATTGTATCAGTTCCTCTGTTGTCATTTTATCTGTATTATCGTTGTTATTTTATTTATATTGTCGTTGTTATTGTTTCTGTCTCATTCGTATGATCCTCTCTCTATTCTCTTTATTCCCTTCTCTGTTTCATCCGACCCAATCGGTATCTCTGGTTAACGAATACCCGGCTTCCGTGAAGAGCACCTTATCTTCTTCCACCCGGCTTCCGATCGTCGTAAGCAAATCTCCAATGATAGCCGCATTGATCCCGATATACAATGCCTTCTGTTGTGCTTTCCTGCTCATTAGCGCCCTTCCTCCCGAAAAGCGTAAATAAGCCTGGGGATTAATGAACCTGAATAGCGCAATGGTAGTCAGGAACTCCTCCTCTGATAATAAAGGAGTATCTCCCAACGGAGTCCCCGGAATAGGTTGCAGCATATTAAGGGGAATGGAGTAGACTTGTTCCCGCTGAAGGAACAGCGCCATCTCGATCCGTTGCTCCATCGTCTCTCCCATACCGATGATGCCGCCCGAGCAGATACGGAAACCTAATTCCCTGGCCTGGTTGATTGTCTCCATCTTCTCCTCAATCGTATGTGTCGTACACAATGTGCGGAAATAAGAAGGTGCAGTTTCTATATTGCAATGATAATTTTCCACTCCGCTATCCCTCAATACCTTCAGTTGTTCCTTATCCAGTAATCCCAGGGAAGCACAACACTTAATATCGCAGGCCTCTTTAATATTACCCACTATCCCGCTCAACAGCTGTATCTCTTTGCCCGATAAACGTTTCCCGCTTGTAACCAATGCGAAACGTCCGATCCCTTGTTTCCTGTTGTGCACCGCATGACGTACACATTCTTCCGCCGGAAGCAAAGGATATAAAGTAACTTTGGTGTTATAGTGACCGGACTGTGCACACCACTTACAGTTCTCACTGCAATTCCCGCTCTTAGCATTTATAATAGAGCAGGTATCGAATTTGTCTCCCATAAAATGGCGTGTGATCTGATGGGCCGCCTCATACAAAGCCTCCTTGTCATTACATTGTGATAAGGCAATAGCTTGCTTTTCATTGATCTTTCCCCCTTCAATAACTAACTGTTTAAGTGTTTCAATCATCTTGTTTTATCATTAGGAAATAAAAAAGCGGAAAGTCCCAGTGTAAACTGATACTTCCCGCTTTAGGATATAAATATATGTATAGGCAGACGAAGCTGCTGCTACAGTCTGTTTAGTAGTCTGTATAGTGAATAACAAAAGTAATACCAGTGATAAACGTGATAAGGTTTCTGCATACGATTCCCCTTGCAGGAGCTCTGCATTCCTTTCCTTATCTTCCGGATTACTCTGATCCGTAAACAGTACCGACGAGTGAACCGTACCGTTCTTGATCTGGAACCTTTCTGATACATTCGAAGAAAGCTGTCCGATCGTAACGGCCCGGCTAAGACTGAAGAATGCAGCATATCCTTTCCGGCTCCATCTTCTGAACCGAAAAGAATTCTGAATGAAATGTCTTCGCTGCAACTTCATCTCTGTACGTTCTTTTATTTAGCAACCTTTTCCAGACGCTTCATAATAGAGAAGATAAACAGTGCCGACAGCAAACAACATACGATCAATACGCTCCATACCATCCACAACTGCATTCCGCCCCACAGATAACCGATGATAGCCACCAGATAGTTACCAATAGCAGTCGCTACGAACCATCCACCCATCATCATACCTTTATATTTTGGAGGTGCCACTTTGGATACGAATGAAATACCCATCGGTGAAAGCAACAACTCTGCGAAAGTCAATACCAGATAAGTCGATATCAGCCAGTTCGGGGATACCAGTACATCTGGAGAAATACCATTCGCTTCAACTGCTGCCGGAGTAGGCAGTCCTAAAGAACCCAGTGCCATGATAAGGAAACCGCAGGCTGCGATCACCATACCGATACCGATCTTACGTGGTGCGGAAGGTTCTTTCTTTTTCTTAGCCAAATATCCGAATACCGCCAGCGATACCGGAGTCAATACGATTACGAAGAACGGGTTGAACTGCTGGAAGATCTGCGGAAGAATACTTACTGTAGAATCCATCGAGCTGTAGCTCCATCCCAGTAATCCGAGCATGATCAGCAATACGCCTGCCGAGATACCTTTCGCTTTGCCTGTTTTCGACTGGAACAAGGAGAAAGCCGCATAAACAATAACCAGCAGGAAAGTCAGGTTTACAATGTTGAATCCGAGACGATCCAGGCCTGTAACTGCCTGTGCTGTATAGTCGCGGGCAAAGAATGTCAGTGTCAAACCGTTCTGGTGGAATGCCATCCAGAAGAAGATAACTACGGCAAATACCAGCAACAAGGCCTGGATACGAGCTTTCGTCTGTTCCGGTGTCAATTCTTCTTCCTGTACGTTAGCCGGTTTAGCTTGTTTGGAATTATAATCGGCATGTTTGAATGTCGGACGGAATACCACATAAATCAACATGGATACAACCAGAGAAATACAAGCAATAGCAAATCCGTAGTTGTAAGCTTCCGATAGTTTGTCTATATAAGTTGTACAGAATGCTGCAGTATCTCCCACGAAGTTTTGGGCAGCCTGTAATCCGCTCAGCGTAGCGGCACCTTCTTCTGTGATAGTTCCATTCAGGAATTGATGAGCCAGTGAAGGTATCTGTGGAACATATGTAAATCCAGCTTTACCCAGCATTTTGTTCGTGATGATCGTAGCAGCCGTCGGTGCATACATGGCACCGATGTTGATGGCCATATAGAAAATACTGAATGCCGTATCACGTTTGGCTTTATATTCAGGTGCATCATACAGGTTTCCAACCATTACTTGGAGGTTACCTTTGAACAGACCTGTACCACAGGCGATCAGGGCTAAGGCACCGAACATTAATATTTTTCCGGTAGAGGAAGGTGTGGGAATAGATAATAACACATATCCGATAAACATGACAACAATACCTGTAGTCACCATTTTACCGTAACCGAACTTATCGGCCAGGATACCACCAATAAGCGGCATGAAATAAACAGCAGCCAGAAACGATCCGAAGATAGTTGAAGTCTCGGCAGCTGTGAAACCAAACTTCGCTTGTAAGAATAAAGTAAAAATCGCGAGCATAGTGTAATACCCAAAACGCTCGCCTGTATTCGCTAAGGCTAACGCGTATAAACCTTTAGGTTGTCCTTCAAACATAGAATTTAAAATTAGATTATTATTGGATTATTTGTTTTATGGCGCCTGTTTCCGGGTAGAAATATACTTTTACCGGAGCTTTTTTATCTTCGAACATAACAGGTGCGAGACCTTCACGTGACCCAAACTGAGTGATCTGGGCTTCTCCTTTATATAGTGTTTTCTTGTTCATGCTGATCTCGATGCTGGCTTTTCCCGGTACGTTATAGATAATACCTTTCATGGATTTTTCTTTCTTCTCGGCTTCTTTGGGGTCTAAGATCGGAGCTCTATCGGTTGCTTTCAGGTTCATATAGACCGGAACTCCGCCTAAATCGTCGGCGTCGACAATACCCATCAGGTTAGAAAAACGGAATAAAACTTCTTTATCCAGATTATCGTAAGGCGTGATATTTACCTCGTAATGGGTGGTCTCTTTGGAAAGAATACCGGTGAACAGGTTGGTTAACGCTTTTTCCTGCTCTTCCAACTGCTGGATAACCAGCTTCATCGCTTCACCATCGGGAGGAAGATTATCTGCTTCTCCGGTCAGGATATTCAAGCGGCTTTCACGTATACGGTAGATTTGTTTGGCGGCAACTTCAGCCTGTCTGGCAGTCGATCCGGCCATTAGTAATTCTTCAGAGAAAACGGATGCGTCGGTTACTTTTACCGGAGCCTGTCCACTTTTCTTGATTGTTTCAAGTTCAGACTCTTCCGGAGTATATTCTGCATTGATGGAACATAGTAATCCGTCCTCTGTCAGATAAGCGTAAGGAGCGACCGTTCCACTCTTAAATTCAACGATATACGTATTGTCCGGATCGGGTATTCCCTTATTGACCAGGGACACTTTTCCTAGTTCATAATATACTTTATCTTCTGTGACAGCATCTTTAACTCCCAGATACTTTTCTGCATATTTGTAGTAAGGGCCGGCTTTGCAGGTAACCTTTGTAACTTCGGCGTCTACGATTAGTTGCGTTTTAGGTAATGAGTAGGTAATACCGAAGTTATTTGCTTTGACGGCATTTTTCTTTACCACTTTAGTTTGGGCCATTAGCGGTAAGCTAAACAAAATACATGCTATTGTGATCAGATTTTTCATATCCAAACAAATTATTTTATCTCAATTATGATTGTACAAAACTAGGAAATATTTTGTTAGAAACCAACCGTAAAGCTTTCTTTTAGTCTTTTGTAATGCAGATGATATGTTTGATTTGTAATATCTGGATCAGTCAAGAAGGGGTTATACAAAGCATAGTTAAAGTTTTGATTAAGAAGAATAACTCATGAAAGGAAAAGGAGATCGAGATATGAAGGTTGGTTAATTATCCTCACAAGTTATTCTAAAAACATAAATTTCAGTACGATGCAAAATTATTCAATAACAAATGAGCCCGTTAAGAATCCATAACTATGAATTAAGCTCAATGTATATTCACCACTCTGAACACTCAATGGTATTGTATAACTTTGCGGGGTCGATACAGATATATTTTCTTCATAGACTACCACGCCTGTATTGTCTGTTACTTTAACTGTTAGATTACTTAGTGGATGAACAAATTCTACTGTCAAATTTGTACCTTCAATAGAAGCTGTCGGAGGTGCAGGGAAAATAGAACGAACATCTTCTGGCCCCCACTTCCCTTTTGTCGGAATTCGATCTGCGTATATAGATTGAACACAGAACACTCCACAAATTACTAAAAATAAAGCTGCGATTAACCGTTTCATAATCCTATTAATTTAATTGTCTGTTGATAAAATTGATAATGCTTCCGCAAAATTATAATTCGTATCTTAATACCCGCTATTTTTTTGTTGACAAAATGGTGACAATGATTAATTGGTTATAAATCAGCGATAAAAGAGTCGAATTTTTCGGCGTTTTCAGCTTCTTTGGTTAACTTTTTATATAATCTTCTGCGACATTGGGACACACCGGAACTGGTAATGTTCATTAGTATGGCTATTCTTTTTACAGGAATATCAATTTTAACGAGGTAACAAATACGAAGTTCTTCGAGGGATATTCGTGAACAAAGTTCTAAAAGCCCTTTCTTAAAATTAGGATAGGTGGCATCTACTAATAGGAAAAGTTCAGACCATTCACTGTAACTCATTTTTTCCTCAGTTTGGTGAAGCTTTGTGTATAAAGTCGATTTCCTAAGATCCTGTTCTACCAGATGCATCGTGTCATGCTTTAATGAAATTTGTCTGTTTTCCATTTCAAGCATCAATTTCTTGGTTTCAAACAGTTGTCTTTTTACATCACCGATTGTCTCCTGACCAGACGATAGTTCTTGTTCCAACAATGCTATCTTCTTTTTGTTCTCTTCAAGATACCCTAAGCTTTGTTTATATAGCTTTTCCTTCAAGTCCAATAATCTTTTCTTTTTCTGTTGTTCTTTTTTGAAAAAGAAAAAGGATATGATTGATAGAACAGTGATGATGATTAATATCTGATATATTATGATCATCCTTCGTGATGCTTCTTGTTCATACTTACTTTTTTCATCAGCTATACGTTGATAGTTGAACATACTTTGTACGATTCGAATATTTTCAAAATGTGAATCGTTCTCAATAGAATCTCTTAATTGTTCATATTTATCCCAATACTTCAGATAGTTTTTAAAGTTAAGCTTTTGCTTTTCTATTTGAGCTAAAAAGTATAAACTTCCGGCTTGTGTATATGTTGCAGGGCTTTGTAAGCTAGAGTTTAGATAATACTGTGCAGAGTCATATAGTGCAGTTTTGTAGTAATATTCACCCAAATTGAGATATAGATGATATGGTAATTGGACTTTACTGTATGATTGGATAGATTTTTGAATACAATCATAAGCTTCCTTGTATTTTTCTGTTTGTAAATATAAGATTCCTAAATCATTTTGAAGAGAAGATATACTTTGAGGAGTTGCAATTTTCATCGCTTGTTGATAATAATAAATAGCACTGTCCTGCTGTTGAGTCTCTTTATATACACGTGCGATATTACGTAAAACAAAAGACATATTTGTAGAATCATTTGTTTTCTCCAAGAGAGGTAATGTCTTTTTGTAAAGAGGCAAAGCCATTTCATAAATGTCCTGATAACTATAAAGAGTTCCAAGGTTACTATTGATCTTTATCAGTAACTCCGGTAGATTCAGACTTTCTCCTAGAGCAAGAGCCTTTAAGTAATACTGTTGGGCTTGTAGAGCATCCTGCATATCAGAATATACACGTCCTGCATAGTAGTAGGATAAAGCCAGAGGTAATAAATCATTATGTTTCTCATAGTAATTCGTGGCTATCATTATTAATGAGTCTGAATCATGTATATAGTAATTCTTATCCAGTGCTTGAGTAAGCAGCAGGCAATAGGCGGCATATTCTTTTTCAGGTAGTTTTTCGGGAGAGGTAATATTGTCGAGTATGGCTAGTGAACTGTCGGAAGCTGTTTCCATTAACGATCTGGCCTTATCAAGCTCAGTTGAAACAGATGTTCTGTTTGAACATGAAACTAAGCATAATAAGCTGATTACAAATGATATTTGTAAAATAATATTTCCAGGTTTATTTCTCATCTCTCCTTCTCTAATAGATGTCGAATATACAGCTTTTTTTGAAAAAGAAGGTTAGTGGGATTTATTATAATTTGCTAAAAATGTGGTAAGAGAAATAAATGTGTTGATTTTTATAGTGAATGTGTTTGGCTCTATAAAATAATATTGCCTGCTTGCTTCCATTGAACAGAGACAAGCAGGCGATATCGGTTATTTGGTAATCCGGAGATTAATTTATTTAATCTGTTTGAACGCTTTTCCCAGCATATCCGTGATATCTCCGGCAATCATACTTTCTTCCGAACGGTAGACTGCGGCCAGGTCTCCGGCTGTACCGTGCAGGAATACACCGGCAACGGATGCTGTTTCGGGTTCGGCACCCTGAGCCAGTAAACCGAGGATTATGCCGGTCAGCACATCACCGCTGCCGGCTGTTGCCATACCCGGGTTGCCGCAACTGTTGAAGTATACGTTTCCGGTAGCCGTACAGATAGCGGTATAAGTCCCTTTGAGGATAACACAAAGCTTGTGCTCAGTGGCAAATGCCTGTGCTTTCTTCAGACGTTCGTACATGGTGTTGCTTTCTCCGGCGATACGGTCGAACTCTTTGGGATGCGGTGTCAGGATGCTTCTTGGCGGGATGCGGTTCAACAGGTCTTTATTGGATGCAAGCAGGTTGAGAGCATCTGCGTCAAGAACGACCGGTTTCTCGGTTGTTTGGAGCAAACGTTCCAGTGCCGCAGCCGATTCAAGGTGTTGTCCCAGGCCGGGGCCGATACCGACTGCTGAATAAGAGGCTATTTCCGGTACTGTCGTGAAGTAGTCGGGATGCGGGTCGAAGCTGACCATTGCTTCCGGGAAAGCAGCCTGCATAATTACTTCCCCCCGTTGCGGAATATGCACGGTCAGCAAGCCGGTACCGCTTCGCAGGCAGGAACGGGCGGCAAGTAGGGCAGCACCCATTTTGCCTTTGCTTCCGGCAATCAGTAAAGCGTGGCCGTATGTCCCTTTATGAGAGAACTTTTCGCGGGGTTGGAGCACTTCGGCAATATCTTCTTCTTCCACCATCATATAAGGAGTAGATGTATTGTCAATGATATCCGGATGGATGCCGATGTCGAGTACTTTCCATTCGCCGACATACTGCGCATTCTCCGGGAAGAAGAACGCCAGTTTCGGGAAACCGAACGTAAGTGTCAGGCTGGCCTTTATAATCGAGTCGGGATCATTCGTCTGGTTGTTTTCACCGAACAATCCGGAAGGAATGTCGATCGACACAACGGTAGCGTCCGATTGGTTGATGTATTTCACCATCGCAGCAAATCCCCCGGTGATCGGACGATTCAGGCCGGAACCGAACAAGCCGTCTATCACGACGTCGCGATCCGTCAGTACCGGCGGAACGAAATCGGCTATCACTTCCGTGAATTCTACTTTTTCTAATCCGAGTATCCGTTGCTTGTTCATTTCGCAATCGAAAGAAAGATGCTCGGTCGGGTTGAACAGGTAAGTTTCTACTTTGTAGCACTCATCTTTCAGCAGGCGTGCGATGGCAAGTGCATCCGCCCCGTTGTTGCCTTGTCCGGCAAAGACGATGATACGCGTTTGCTTGGAGTAACGACGGCAAAATTCGTGTACAAATACGGTTGAGGCGCGTTCAACGAGATCGATTGAACTGATCGGTTCGTTTTGAATGGTGTACTGATCGAGTTCCTTTACTTTGTCTGTTGGAAATATCTTTATCATAATTGTCGGATATCTAATATTTATTCTGCTTACAAATGTATAACAAACTTTGCTATGTTGTAGCTACTTATTCCAAAAAGGGCGGAAGGCTTTTGTTGTGGTCAGGGAAAAGTAAGTAAAAACCGGCTTCCCTGTCCGGCTTCGGAGATAACGGTCAGGCTGCCTTTGTGCATGTGCATGATCTGTCGGGAGATACTGAGTCCGATACCGGAACCGGCTGGCTTGGTGGTGAAGAACGGGATGAAGATACGTTCCTGCACATCCGCCGGAATGCCTGTCCCGTTGTCGCTGACCTGTATGTACGTCTTTCCTTCCGTATTGATTCCGGCCGACAGTTCTATCATCGGTTCCCTGCAATCCTGGGTGGCATCGAGGGCATTCCGGATCAGGTTGATCAGTATTTGCTCGATCATCGCTTTGTCGGCAATGATCTGTAAATGGCTGGTTATCGGAAGGATATTTACTATATCCGATTGCTCCTTGAATAACATGCCGGCACTGTTCAGTAAACTGTCTACGGAGATAATTTCAACGGCAGGCGTAGGAATACCCGTCACTTTCCTGTAATTCTCCACGAAACGAACCAGCCCGCTGCTGCGCCGAAAGATCGTATCGACAGCCTGGTTTATCTCTTCCCGGTCTTCTTCGCTGTTATCTCCGGAAGTCTGTTTACTCTTTAACAGTTCGGCCAGGGAGACGATGGGCGTCATTGAATTCATGATCTCGTGCGTAAGAACACGGATCAGCTTCTGCCAGGCTTCCGTCTCCTTATTCTCCAATACCGAACGGATATTCTTCATGCTTACGACAGTCAACGTTTTGCCCAGTACGACAAACGACATGGCCGACAGGATCAATTGCGAATATTCCTCTTTCCGGCGCACTTGCAGGATGGAGAGTTCACCGGGATGTAGGATACGCAGGCGGGTAGGAAGTTCCGGATGATAGACAGCCAGGTCGTCTACCGTTTCGGCAAAGTTCAGCCCCGTTTGTATCTTGGCGGCCTGGTTCATCCATTCTATCCGGCCTGTTTCGGAGGAGTAGACCAATACCGAAAGGTCGATGTGGTTGGCCAACGCCTGGAAATATTGCAGTTGGCTTTCTTTCTGTTGAAGATCCTTTTTATAGTGTTGCAAGGCATCCGCCAGTGCATCCGTCAGTTCCTGCGGTAAGGCGTCCGGTGTATTGGAAGAAGTGATGCCGGAAGACAGGAAGTCGGAATAACGGATCGACCAGACGAACTGCCGGAACAGCCGTTCGCTCTTCCCCATCAGATGGAAAAGAGAATACACTTCGACCAGTAAAACCACTCCGACAACCAGCGCGGATATATAAAACTTTCCGGCCACCAGAAAGGCGAACACCAGACAGGTGATCAGCAACAGAAGGATCAGGGCAGCCGCCTTTTTCGAGGATTGTCTCATAGTCCGTATTTCTCTAGTCGTCTATATAAAGATGTACGCGTGATACCTAATAAGTCGGCTGCCTGTGTCAGATTGCCCGAACAATGACGCAGTACTTCCTGTATCGTATTCTTTTCGAGCTCTTCGAGATTGAACTTCTCTTCTTTCTCGCGGGAGACGGAAACCGGAATACGAAGCATGAAGTCGTCGTATTGCAATCGTTTCCGGTCGGACAATATGACAGCCCGTTCAATGACATGTTGCAGTTCGCGTACGTTGCCCGGCCAGTGATACTGTTTCAGCAGTTGGCGAGCTTCCCGCGAGAAACCCTCTATATCTTTTTTATATTTATGGCTGTAACGTTTCAGGAAATGATCGGCCAGTAGGGACACATCGTTTCCCCGGTCGCGTAACGGCGGGATGGCGATCTCGATCGTATTGATACGGTAAAGCAGGTCTTGCCGGAAACTACCGTCTTCTACGGCGGCGTGCAGATCGGTGTTCGTCGCACAAATCAGCCGGACATCTATCGGAGTTTCCCGGGTGGAGCCGAGGCGGTTTATCTTCTGTTGCTCGATTACGGTGAGCAGCTTCGATTGAAGCATCAGTGGCAGGTTACCGATCTCGTTGAGGAAAAGCGTACCGCCGGAAGCTATTTCAAAACGTCCGGACTTGCTTTTTCCCGCGTCGGTAAAGGCTCCTTTCTCGTAACCGAACAGTTCGCTTTCAAAGAGGTTGTGCGGGATGCTTCCCAGGTCGATCGGGACGAAAGGCTCCTGGTTACGCGGCGATTGCTTATGAAGCGTATAGGCAATCAGGTCTTTCCCCGTTCCGTTCTCACCCTGCAAGAGGATGTTGGCATCCGCATTCTTTAGCTTCTCCAGTGTTTTGAATACCGTTTGCATGGCAGGTGAGTCGCCGATCACCTCTATTTCCGGTTCCGTGGTGGTGAGCACCGACTTTTGTTCTTTCAGGGTCTGCACTTCCGTCCGCCGCCGGCTGAGTTCGAGCGCCGACGAGATAGTTGCCAGCATCTTCTCATTCTGCCAGGGTTTGGGAATAAAGTCGGTCGCCCCCGCTTTGATAGCCCTGACTGCCTTTTCCGTATCCGAGTAAGCCGTGATCAGTATGACGACCGTTTCGGGCGATATCTCCCGGATGCGTTCCAGCCAGTAGAAGCCTTCTTTCCCGCTGACGGCATCTGCCGTGAAATTCATATCGAGCAGGATCACGTCATATTTCGTTCGCGACACCAGGCGGTTGATCTCTTTCGGGTCGGCACAGGTCGTAATGCTTTCCACCTGCGGGCGGAGCAACATCTTCAATGTGAAGAGAATATCTTCGTTATCGTCTATTACCAGTATTTTTCCTTGTCGTACAGCCATGCGTTATCGTTTATATCATTTTTTTGAGCTCTTCCATATCGGGCAAAGCCTTCCTCAACTTCTCAGGCATATCATTTAATGTTCTATAAGTTGCCACTCCCATAGGCTTCTCATAATCTTGAATGACATATTCTACATATTCTTTGTTTGCACTTTTGCAAAGAATAATACCAATAGAGGGGTTCTCATGCGGTTTTCGTACCTGGTCGTCAAGTAAGCGTAGATAAGTGGTCAGTTGTCCTAAATAAGAGGGCTTGAACTCACCCCGTTTCAATTCCACACAGACGAGAGCATTCAATTCTCTATTGAAAAACAATAAATCGGAGAAATGGTCTATACCGAAGGCTTCGAGGTGATATTGATTACCCACAAAGGTGAAATCACGCCCAAAAGTCATGATGAACTTCTTGATATTATGGATGATGGCTTGTTCAATAACCCGCTCATCAATATCTTCTTTATCTCGTTCCCCTAATTCTTCCACATTGATATAGTCTAACAGATATTCATCTTTGAACATATCTATAGCTTTTAAGGCGGAACGGGCATCGCTTATTGTTTTCGTGAAATTATTGGGCAACGTGCCTTGGCGGTGATACACGTCCGCTTCTAACTGAGTTCTTAGTGTATATTTACTCCAACTATTCTGAACCGCTTGATGTATGTAGTAAATTCGTTCCGCAGGACTTGTAGTTTTATTGATAATCTCAATATGATGGGTAAATCCAAGAGACAGGAAATCGTTCAGATTAAAATTGACCGCCGTGGCGGTCGGATTGTCTACGAACAAGGCTTTCGTATCTATTTCGCTATCTGCTGTTGATGGTTTGTTTGTTGTTTCCAAATTGACCGCCGCGGCGGTCGATTTACTAAGTACATCATGCCATTCTTCGTAAAAGTTTCGCATTTTCTTTATGCTTGTTGCTGAAAAACCACGAAGTCCCGGCAATTCTTTTTGTAGTTGTTCGCTGATAGTTTCTATTGCTCCGGTTCCCCAAAATCCCTTGCGAGAATTAGCCGATACATATTGACCTATACCATAGTAAAGTGATAACTGTTCTGCATTAACAGCTTTGACAGCCCGCAACTGGCTTTGAAGAATAGCGTTTTTAATGGTGCAGACTACATTATGAAGATTTTCCGATAACATCTCTTTGGGATTCATACGTAAAATTATGCATTAAACTACAACACAAACTTAGCTAAAATTTCCGTATTGCCGACAGACTATCCCGTAACAAGTGAACTTTTAATCTTTTTCTGCTTACCTATTAGTTCACGGATGCCTTATTTTTTTGCTTTTGCCCATGCTAAAAATCAATTTTGAGCTAGCTCAAAATTAAATTCATGCATGCTCAAAATTAATTTCGGGCTTGCTCAAAAGCAAAAAAATAAGGCATTCGGACATTAGTATATAAGCAGAAAAAGATTAGTTTCTCCTTTGCTGGGAGTTAGTTAGTAGGCGGAAGCGTGCGGCTAGACTGGCAAACTGTACGAAATCGTACACTTGGTTATGACGGTGATCTGCTTATGTGGTTGATTTTTATCTGGTTATGAAAATGGCATAGATATTGAATGCTTATCCGTATCAGTAGGATATATTCATGCTAACGATAAAATAAGAATAATATGTTGAAACACTATGTGAAAGTAGCCCTTCGGCTGATCAAAAGGAGCTTTCTGTTCTCTTCGATCAATATGCTGGGGTTTGTGCTGGGCATGACGGCCGCTTTTCTGATCTATCTCTGGATCGTAGACGAGCTGACGTTTGAAGATTTTAATAAGAACGGGGATTCTATTTACCGGGTGATACGGGAAGATGCGACGGGCGGGAAGCAGATATCTTCGACAGTAGTTCCTCTTTGCAGACTTTTCCGGGAGGAGTTCCCGAAGGTGGAGAATACAACGTTTATCAAGTATGGCGGAAAGTTAGATCTTCATTGGGGAGAGAAATTTATCGAACCGAGTTATGCGTATGTAGATACTGCCTTCTTTGATGTATTCAGTTTCCCGGTTATAGCCGGTGATCCGAATCTGATGAAGCATGACCCCCAACAGCTGGTCTTATCAGAAGCTACGGCAAAGAAATTGTTTGGTGATACATCGCCTATCGGTAAAGAAGTCGTTTGCCGGTACTTTACTAATCCTAAATATTATAAAGTAGCTGCCGTGTTGGAAGTTCCGCGTAAAAGTCATATCCAGTTTGAAGTGCTCGGAAGTTGGGACTCTTATGTGTGGGGTGACTTTGATAGTATGAAGTGGGACTTTTCGGAAAGTATGCATATCTATATCCAACTCAGGAAAGATAATGTGCTTTCGGATGCCGACCGTGCGGCTATGCGCAACCTTTGGACAGACCATTCGAAGAAAGGCAAGCCTTTAACGTTGCAGCCTTTGAAAGATATCCATCTGCGCACGAACTTCAAAGAACTGGGCGATGTGAATAACCACGGCAGTATGCAACAGATCTATCTGTTTACGATACTGGCTGCTTTGATTATCTTTATGGGAGCGTTTAACTTTATGACGTTGTCGACGGCTCGTGCTTCCCAGCGATTTAAGGAGGTAGGTGTCAGGAAGGTGACCGGAGCGAAGCGGAAAACACTGATCGTGCAGTTCCTGGCGGAAAGTCTGGTACAGGCCTTTATCTCGTTGCTGTTGGCCTTGGCGCTGACGGAATTATTACTACCGTTGTTCAACCTGTTTGTCGGGAAAGATATTGTCCTTCAGTTTAACTGGCAGACTTTGTTGTTTATCCTGTTCGGTATTGTGGGAGTGGGTTGTCTGGCCGGGAGCTTTCCGGCATTCTATATGTCGTCGTTCAATCCGTTGCTGGCTTTCAAAGGAGGACGGGCGACTGGAAAGAAAGGAACTTTTATTAAAGCCTTGGTTTGTGTTCAGTTCGTGATCGCGATAACCATGATTATTAGTACGACAGTGATATTCAAACAACTTCGTTACCTGCAAAATGCGGATCTGGGACTGAATAAGGAGAACCTGATCGAAGTGGATGTGCAGGACTGGCGGCGTGAATCGGAAGGGTTTCAGCAGGAAGTGCTGAAGAATCCGCATGTAAAGAGTCTGACGTTAGGGGTGGAGATTACGGATTATATGAAGGGATCTCGCTGGGAAGAGTGCCTTTTCAGTTGGGAAGACGAGACGGGAAAGACCGACTCGCTGAAGATGGTCGGGATGGTTGGCGACGGTAATTTTATCGATGGCCTGGGGCTGACGTTGTTGAAGGGAGAGATATTTGGTACGAACCCCGATCATTACTGGGATGGTTCTTATTCGAAAGAGTCGCCGATCGTTATCAATGAGACAGCCTGGAAGATGCTGAAAGTGGAAAATCCAATCGGCATGTTGCTGAGAGGCGGTACTTTCGGTATCAGGAATTCACGGGTGGTAGGAGTCGTGAAAGACTTTAACTTCCAACCGATGCGCGAGAAGATAAAACCGGCTTACCTGTATTATACCGTTCAAATGTTCAGTCACCTGTATGTCCGTATCTCACCGGAAGACCAGGCGGCGACCCTGAAGTTCCTGAAAGAGAAGTATGAGGAAGCGCGGCCGAATATGCTGTTCAACTACCGTTTCCTGACCGATGTGCTGAACCAGAATTATGCCCGTGAGCATCAGCAGAGCCAGATGTTTCTGATCTTTACGGTGTTGGCTGTTATCGTGGCTATGATGGGTGTATTCGGTCTGGTGGCGCTTTCGACGGTGCAACGGACAAAGGAAATAGGTGTCCGCAAGGTGAACGGTGCACATTCCGACCGGATCGTCAGGATGTTTTGCCGGGAATATATGAATTGGGTAGGGTTGGCTTTCCTGATAGCCTGTCCGCTCGGTTACCTGTTTATGTTGAACTGGTTAAGCAATTTTGCCTACCAGACGACGATCAGCTGGTGGCTGTTTCCGCTGGCCGGCGGTATTATCTTGCTGATAACGATGCTGACCGTTATAGCACAAACCTGGCGGGCTGCTTCGCGCAATCCGGTGGAATCATTAAGGTATGAATAAAACATTATAAGAATAAAGATATGTTGAAACACTATTTTAAAGTAGCGATCCGGTTGATCAAACGGAGCTTCCTGTTTTCCTCTATTAATATGTTGGGGTTTGTGCTGGGAATGACAGCCGCTTTCCTTATCTATCTCTGGGTGGTAGACGAACTGACCTTCGAGGATTTCCATAAGAACCGTCACTCCATTTACCGCGTAATCGCTGTCGAACGGGAACCGGGAGGAGAGATAAAAGAGTCGGCCTATACGGTAGCTCCGCTGAGTAAAACGCTCAGGGAGGAGTTTCCGCAGGTGGAGGATGCTACCTTTTTACTAAACTTCGGTACACTGAATCTCCATTCGGGGGAGAACCTGATTGAAGCGAAGTATACATATGTAGATACGACTTTCTTCGATGTGTTCAGTTTTCCGGTAGTTTCCGGCGATCCGTCCCTGCTGAAGAAAGACCCGCAACAGATCGTGCTGGCCGAGTCTGCGGCGCGGAAGTTGTTCGGGGGGGCTTCTGCTGTCGGCAAGGAAGTGACTTGCCAGTTCCTCGGACAGACGTTTCGTTATAAGGTGGCGGCAGTCCTGAAGGTACCGCGTAAGAGTCATATTAAGTTTGAAGTTCTGCTGAGTGAGCAGGCTTATTTCGAGCCGGCAAGCTGGGACTATGTGGAAGGAACAAATGTATATATCCGGTTGAGAAAGGGAGCGGACTTATCGGCTACCGACCGGCAAGTCATGAGCCGTGCTTGGACAAACCATCGGGAAGACGGAAGGACGCTGGAGTTCCAACCGTTGGAGGATATTCATCTGCATACAGGCTTTAAAGACCCGTCAGTCGACAACTATGGGAATATGTCGCAAATCCGTTTGTTTATGGCCTTAGCCCTGCTGGTTATCTTTATGGGCGCTTTCAACTTTACAACCCTGTCGACTGCCCGCGCTTCCCTGCGGTATAAAGAGATCGGTGTCCGGAAGGTGACGGGGGCGAAGCGTAAAATGCTGGTCGCACAGTTCCTGTCGGAGAGTCTGGTGCAGGCTTTCCTTTCGTTGGTGCTGGCTTTGGCGCTGACGGAATTGTTGTTGCCTGCCTTCAATCAGTTTGTAGAAAAAGATATTGTCTTGCAGTTTAACTGGCAGACCTTGTTGTTTATCCTGTTCGGTATTATAGGGGTCGGCAGCCTGGCCGGGGCGTTCCCTGCTTTTTATATGTCGTCGTTCAATCCGTTGCTGGCTTTCAAAGGCGGAAAGGCTACGGGTAAGAAAGGGACGCTGCTTAAAGGGCTTGTCTGCGTGCAGTTTGTCATTGCCATAACGATGCTTTTCTGTACTTCGGTGGTGTTCCGTCAACTTCATTACCTGCAACAGGCAGATCTGGGACTGGACAAAGAAGATATGGTGGTTGTCGATTGCGGGGAGTTCGAACTGATGGCTTATTTCGGTAACCAGGGAATAGACGATTACCGACGCGAAGTGATGAAGAATCCGCATGTGAAAAGCGTGGCCGGAGGAGTGGAAATAGCCAATTATCTTCAGGGTCGCAAGACGGAAGAAAGTGTTTTTAGTTGGATGAATGAAAAGGGACAAGTAGACTCCCTGACCGTAGTCGGTGTGGTAGGCGACGGAAGTTTCATGAATACATTAGGGCTGACACTGCTGAAAGGGGAATCGTTCGGAGCGGATAAGGATGCGTATATGGATGGGACTTATAAGAAAGAACTACCTGTCGTCATCAATGAAACCGCCTGGAAGATGATGCAGGTGAAAGACCCGGTAGGCATGGTTGTACAAAACAAAGGCTGGTTCGGTGAGACGTCGAAGATTGTCGGCGTAGTAAAAGATTTCCATTTCCAGCCGTTGCGCGAGGAGGTGAAGCCGGCTTATCTGTATTATTCCCGTCAGTTGCTGAACACGATGTATATAAAGATATCCCCGGAGAATAAGGCGGAGACGCTGAAATTCCTGAAAGATAAATACGAAGAGATGCGCCCGGACAATGTGTTCTCTTACCGCTTCTTCTCCGATACCCTGAACCAGAACTATGCCCGTGAGCAACAGCTCAGCCGGATGTTCCTGATCTTTACGGTGCTGGCTATTCTTGTGGCGATGATGGGCGTGTTCGGCCTGGTTGCCCTTTCGACGGCACAACGTACGAAGGAAATAGGGATCAGGAAGGTGAACGGTGCCCATTCGGATCGGATCGTGCGGATGTTCTGCCGTGAATATATGGTTTGGGTAGGGATCGCATTTGTGGTGGCTTGTCCGGTGGGTTACCTTTTCATGGCTCGCTGGTTGAGCAACTTCGCTTACCAGACCACGATCGGTTGGTGGCTGTTCCCGCTCTCGGGTCTGGTCATTCTGCTGATCACCTTCCTGACGGTGGCGGCACAGACCTGGCGGGCTGCTTCGCGTAACCCCGTAAAATCATTACGGTATGAATAAAGTAACAAGCATAAAATAAAAATAGAAGATCATGATAAAAGCAGTAAATTTAACGAAGGTGTTTCGTACGGAAAGTGTGGAGACTACGGCTCTGAACGGTGTTAATCTGGAAATCAACAAAGGAGAGTTCCTGGCAATCATGGGGCCTTCGGGCTGTGGTAAGTCTACCTTGCTGAACTTGTTGGGATTGCTGGATAATCCGACTTCCGGTGAATTATGGTTTCTGGATGAGGAAGTTTCCCGCTATACGGAGAACAACCGCACGGACTTGCGGAATGGCAATTTGGGATTTGTCTTTCAGAGTTTCAACCTGATAGATGAGCTGACGGTCTTTGAGAATGTAGAATTACCGCTTTTATATGCCGGAGTCCCCATGAAAGAACGGGTGACGCGAGTGAATGCCGCCCTCGACCGGATGCAGATCGCCCATCGTACGGAACATTACCCGCAACAACTTTCCGGCGGACAGCAACAGCGTGTAGCCATTGCCCGCGCCATCGTTACAAACCCCCATATCATCCTGGCGGACGAACCGACCGGAAACCTGGATTCGGTGAACGGCAACGAAGTCATGAATCTCCTCCTCGAACTCAACAAAGAAGGATCGACCGTCGTTATGGTGACCCACTCGGAAGAGAATGCCCGGATGGCAAGCCGCCTGATCCGTATGATGGACGGCAATATCCTGACCGAAAGCCGTAAATAATGAACCCTCTATGAAGTCTGGATGAACCCGGAAGCCCAAGCCGGGTTCATGCGGTAAGAACCGAGAATCAATGAGAAAAGCCTTGTTATGAATGCATGAACCCTAAAACGTAAAACAATGTTTGTGCTTCGCTGAAAATATTGTACCTTTGTTCCCTCGAAAAATAAACGGTATATGGATAAGATCCGATTAAAAGATAAAGAATTTGAACTGTTTATCCCGGAGAAGGAGATCAAGGCGGCTATTGCGAAGGTGGCCGGACAGATCAAGTCAGATGTAGGAGATACTAACCCGCTGTTTGTCGGTATACTGAACGGGGCGTTCATGTTTACCGCCGAACTGATGCGCCAGATGGATACGCACTACGAGATCACTTTTGCCCGGTATTCATCCTACCGTGGCCTCAATACGACCGGAGTTGTTCGCGAGATCATGCCGGTACAGGCCGATGTGAAGGGACGTACCCTGATCCTGCTGGAAGATATTATCGACACCGGTTATACCATGCAGTTCGTGATGGATAAGCTGAAGAACGACGGGGCGGCCGATGTCAGGCTGGCTACGATGCTGTTCAAGCCGGATTCGCTGAAGTGTGATTTGAAACCGGATTATGTCGGTTTGCAGATCCCCAGTGACTTTATTGTCGGCTACGGTTTGGACTATGACGAGATGGGACGTGCTTACAGGGATATATATAAGGTTATTGGTTAAAAGGATATACATTTATATAAATAAGAAACAATATTATGTTGAACGTTGTTATTTTTGGAGCTCCGGGTTCAGGAAAAGGAACACAGAGCGAGTTGATTATTAAAGAATACGGTTTGAATCACATCTCTACAGGCGATGTATTGCGTGCAGAAATGAAAGAAGAAACCGAACTGGGTAAGATCGCAAAAGATTACATCGAAAAAGGTCAGCTTGTACCGGATGAACTGATCGTAGACATGCTGGCAAAGGTACTCGACAGCAAAGCAGGTTCTAAAGGCGTTATCTTTGACGGTTTCCCCCGCACAATCCCGCAGGCAAAGGCATTGAAAGAAATGTTGAACAAACGTGGTACGGATGTATCTGTTATGTTGAATCTGCAGGTGGAAGAAGAAGAACTGATCAACCGTCTGTTGGAACGCGGTAAAGTTTCAGGCCGTTCTGACGATAACCTGGAAACAATCAAATCCAGACTGGATGTTTACCACAAGCAAACAGCTCCTTTGGCTGACTATTATGTAGGCGAAGGCAAGCACGTGGGTATTCACGGTATGGGTACAGTCGAAGAAATCTTCGATCGTATTAAAGAAGCAGTAAATAAAGTAAAATAAGAAAGAATAGTAAAATGGCTGAATCAAACTTTGTAGATTACGTAAAGATCTATTGCCGCTCGGGGAAGGGCGGAAGAGGGTCTTCTCACTTTCGTCGTGAGAAATATATTCCGAAAGGAGGCCCCGACGGAGGCGACGGAGGGCGAGGAGGCCATGTGTTTCTTCGTGGTAACCGAAATTACTGGACGTTGCTCCACCTGAAGTTCGAGCGTCATATCATGGCGACAAGCGGTGAAGGCGGCAGTGCCAAACGTAGTTTCGGGAAAGATGGTGAAGACCGTGTTATCGAAGTTCCGTGCGGAACCGTTGTGTATGATGCCGAAACCGGCGAATACATTTGCGACGTGACCGAAGACGGCCAGGAAGTCATGCTGCTGAAAGGTGGTCGTGGCGGACAGGGTAACTGGCACTTCAAGACATCTACCAATCAGGCTCCCCGTTATGCTCAACCGGGCGAACCGGCACAGGAACGTAAAGTGATCCTTCAGTTGAAGTTGCTTGCCGACGTCGGTCTGGTAGGTTTTCCGAATGCGGGTAAGTCTACTTTACTGTCTGTCGTATCGGCTGCCAAACCGAAGATCGCCAATTATCCGTTTACTACACTCGAACCGAATCTGGGTATCGTGAGCTATCGCGACCATCGTTCGTTTGTAATGGCTGATATCCCCGGTATCATCGAAGGGGCCAGTGAAGGGAAAGGTCTCGGACTTCGTTTCCTGCGTCATATCGAACGAAACTCGCTGCTTCTGTTTATGATCCCGGCAGATTCCGACGATATAAAGAAAGAATATGAGATCCTTCATAACGAACTGGTAAAGTACAATCCGGAGTTGCTGACCAAGAGCCGCGTGCTGGCAATCACCAAAAGCGATATGCTGGACGACGAACTGATGGAAGCGCTTGCCGAGGATCTGCCGGAAGATGTTCCTCATGTATTTATCTCTTCAATTACCCAGCAGGGCATTACGGAACTGAAAGACTTGCTCTGGAAGGAACTGAACAAGGAAACCTTCCACGAAGTCGAACGTATCGTTCATAAGGATATCGATGTCAGTTCGATCCAGTTCGATGACGACGATGACGATTACGTCTTCCCTGTCGAAGAGGATGATCCGGATGAAGAGTATGAAGAATACGAATGGGATGAAGATGATGAAGAAACTGAAAAGTAATAAAGTTGAAATGTTGCAATTCTCCGGATTAAGCGGAGAATGCAACATTTCTCATTTTATAACGACCCGTCACGGTGGTGTCAGCCTGGGTAACTATGCTTCGATGAATCCGGGTGAGTATAGCGGTGATGATCCGGAATCCGTTCGGATGAACCGACAACTTCTTTCGGATGCAATCGGAATTTCTTCCGAAAGGATTTTTGCCCCCTTCCAGATACACGAAGCGGAAATAGCTTGTATCGACACTCGCTTCCTTTCTCTTACGCTCGCCCGTCAGAAAGAGGAACTGAACGGGAAAGATGCCCTGGTGACGGCTGTCCCCGGGATATGCATAGCTGTTTCCACGGCCGATTGTGTCCCTGTGCTGGTATATGCCCCGGATAAGAAAGTCGTAGCAGCGATCCATGCCGGCTGGCGTGGTACGGTAAAGCAGATTGTAGCAAAGACTGTTGAATATATGATTGCCCGTTACGGTTGCGATCCTTCGCTGATGCTGGCAGGTATTGCTCCTTCTATCTGCAAAGAATCCTTTGAGGTGGGCGATGAGGTGGCAGAAGCTTTCCGGGCGACCGGAGTTGATATGAACTGCATTATGGAACGGAATGCCCGGACAGGCAAAGCGCATATCGACCTGTGGGAAGCCAACCGTATGCAACTGCTTCAATCCGGTCTTCAACCTGAACAGATAGAAGTATCCGGCATCTGCACGTATCAGCATCCTGACGACTTTTTCTCTGCCCGTCGGTTGGGAATAAAAAGCGGGCGTATCCTGTCCGGAATAATGATTAAAGACTAATTGTATATATGATACACGTTTCTATCTCAGAAGAAATAGCAAAGGCATGTCCGGACTTGCATGTGGCAGTCGTGGCATGTGATGTAAAGAATACGGTATACGACGAACAACTGTGGAAGGAAATTACCGAAATGGAGAATACGATCCGTTCATCCGGTAAGCTGGAAGACATAAATAAATTTCTTCCTATACAAGCCACCCGGCAGGCATATAAACGATTGGGTAAAGATCCGAACCGGTATCGTCCTTCTGCAGAGGCGCTTCGTAGGCGTATTTTTCGTGACCTACCTTTATATAAGATAGATACCCTGGTCGATATAATCAATCTGTTATCTATTCAAAGCGGTTATTCTATCGGTGGCTTCGATGCGGCAAAGATAGATGGCAACCTCGTGTTGGGAGTAGGAAAGGAGGGGGAAGTCTATCATGGAATAGGCCGGGGTGAGTTGAATATCGCCGGGCTTCCGGTTTATCGCGATAACCTGGGAGGCGTCGGCACACCGACCAGCGACGAGGAACGAACCAAGATCGATATCAATACGGAAAAGCTGTTAATGATTATAAATGGCTATTCGGGGAAAGATGGTTTACAAGAGGCGGTTGCCTATGGAGTGTCCCTTTTAACACGATATGTATCAATCACTAATTTGGAAATGGAACTGATAACACCCGAAAGTAGAGTGAAAATTATGTTATAAACGCGTTAATTATGTTTATAAACCTCAAAAGTGGGCGTTTTTATGCTAAAAAACATCTATTTCCTTTTGTTTTAATCGATTAATCTATAAATTTGCCCCCGTTAAGAATTAACAAAACGAAAAGAAAATGATCGAATTGATTGGAACAAACGCCGGCCTCGTTTGGACAGTATTGAACGAAGGCGGAAAAATGAGTGTTAAGGCAGTAAAGAAAGCAACTAAAATCAAAGCAGAAAAAGACATGTATGCTGCATTTGGTTGGTTAGCTAAAGAAGGCAAGCTTGCTTTCGAAGAGATTGAAGGTGAATTATTTGTTGCGCTGATCTAATAGCGTAGCCGATACTAGATTAAGGAGGGCTGTTCGGATGATATTTGGACGGCCTTTTGTGTGTCTGGACGTTTTCAGTTCAAAAAAACGGACTGACTGTTGCTTTATTCAATTCTAAATTTTACTTTTGTGTAGAATTTGGTGTGAAATGACCGAAGATCAAAAGAGATTGTTGGCTGTATTTGAGGTGAGAGTTCGCGATTTGATGGAGTTATGTAACAAACAAAACCATACGATTGACGAGCTCAAAACTACTCTGTTCCGTAAAGAAGCGGAGTTGAAGCAGGCAATAAATACGATTGAAGAGTTGAATACCAAGTGCGATAAGTTGCTGACCGCAAGAGTCGTTTCTGTAAACGAAGGAGAAATGAAAAGTGCGAGGATGCGATTATCGAAGTTAGTGCGGGAAGTAGACAAGTGCATTGCACTATTAAACGAATAGAAGCGATGGACGATAAATTTCTTATACATTTAGAAATAGCCGAAAAGAGCTATGGTCTCTGGATCGATCGGAAGGACGAGCAACTTGCGCGGGATGCCGCCAAGCAGATTCGTAATAAGATCAATCAGTATCGGCAGAATTTTGCTCAATCCGATGTGGATGTAAAAGATTTGTTAGCCATGGTTGCTTTTCAGTTGTCTATGAGTAATTTGCAATTGGAAGATAAAAACGATACAAGTCCTATTACAGATAAGGTACAGGAACTCACGAGTGAGTTGGAAAAGTATTTGAAGGATAAGTAATTATAATATAATTGTAAGAAGAGTTTCCGCACTGCTCTGCACGGTGAACCGTGTATTGTAGTGCTTTTTTTGTTTTATATATAAATGAATTTAAACTATAAGTAAAATGACAGTGTATATAATCATATCATCAATTGTAGCTCTCCTGATAGGAGGGTTGTTGACATGGTTGAGCATGCGTTTCCTTCTGAAGTCGAGGTACGATTCCGTGCTGAGGGAGGCTGAAAAGGAAGCGGAAGTGATCAAGAAAAATAAGTTGCTGGAAGTAAAGGAAAAGTTTTTGCACCTGAAAGCTGACCTGGAAAAACAAGTATCGGCAAGGAATGCCAAGATCCAGTCGGTTGAAGGTAAACTGAAACAGCGTGAATTGACACTCAATCAGCGTCAGGAAGATTTGCAGCGTAAGAACTGCGAAGTAGATGCAGTAAAAGAAAATCTGGCCGCCCAGTTGGAGCTGGTGGATAAGAAAAAGAATGATCTGGAAAAACTTCATCAGCGGGAAATCGAACAACTGGAAGCTCTTTCCGGTCTGTCGGCCGACGAAGCTAAAGAACGACTGATCGAGTCGTTGAAGGATGAAGCGAAATCGGAAGCTACTTCTTTTATCAATGAGATTATGGAGGAAGCGAAGATGACGGCTAATAAGGAAGCGAAGAAAATCGTTATCCAGTCTATCCAGCGTGTTGCTACTGAAACAGCTATTGAAAATTCTATTACCGTATTCCATATCGAATCGGACGAGATCAAAGGACGTATCATCGGTCGTGAAGGCCGTAATATCCGTGCTTTGGAAGCCGCAACCGGTATTGAGATCGTTGTGGACGATACGCCTGAAGCAATTGTCCTTTCCGGATTTGACCCGGTTCGCCGTGAGATTGCCCGTCTGGCATTGCACCAGCTGGTTCAGGACGGACGTATCCATCCGGCACGTATTGAAGAAGTAGTTACTAAGGTGAAGAAACAGGTTGAGGACGAAGTGGTGGAAACCGGTAAACGTACCGTGATCGACCTGGGTGTTCATGGATTGCATCCGGAGTTGATCCGTATGATCGGTAAGATGAAATACCGTTCTTCTTATGGTCAGAACCTGTTGCAGCATGCCCGTGAAACAGCCAACCTTTGTGCTGTGATGGCTTCTGAGCTGGGGTTGAACCCGAAGAAAGCAAAACGCGCAGGTCTGTTGCACGATATAGGTAAAGTGCCTGATGATGAACCGGAATTGCCACACGCTATCCTGGGTATGAAGCTTTGCGAAAAATATAAAGAGAAACCGGATATCTGTAATGCGGTAGGTGCTCACCACGATGAGATCGAAATGCAGACGCTGTTGGCTCCGATCGTTCAGGTTTGTGATGCTATTTCAGGTGCTCGTCCGGGTGCCCGTCGTGAAATCGTAGAAGCTTATATCAAGCGTTTGAACGATCTGGAACAGTTGGCTCTTTCTTATCCGGGTGTTGTTAAGACGTATGCTATCCAGGCAGGCCGCGAACTTCGCGTCATTGTTGGGGCAGACAAGATCGACGACAAGGATACAGAAAACCTGTCGAACGAGATTGCAAAGAAGATACAGGATGAAATGACTTATCCGGGACAGGTGAAGATCACGGTTATCCGTGAAACCCGTGCTGTAAGTTATGCAAAATAAAGTCGTTAAGTAAATTTTGTATACATAATAATAAGGTGGCCGATCGGTAAAGATCGGCCATTTTTATTTTGTGCAGCTGTTCATTCTTAAACGATCCTGTTTACAGCTTCCATCGGTGGTAATACTCTATTTTGCACAATAACAGTGAGTTATCCTTGATTATGGCTTTGTGTTTTATTGGTTTAATTAATATATTTGTTGCGATAGATCTAAAATCACTAATATTCTATATCTAATAACTCATTTAAATCTTTTACCACATGACACTAAAAAAGTTTGTTTTAATTCCCGTAATTATCGGTGTTTTAGCGTGCCTGATCCAGGCTTTAGACCAGTTGTTGTACTCTTCTGTTCCCCCCGAAGGAAATGTCGGTTTCAGTTGGATCTCTTTTCAGTCGTGGGCTGTTTACTTCCTGGCCGGTTGTACGGTGAGGGGAGGGATAAAAGCCTTTATTGCGTATGCGATCGGTATTGCAGCTTCTATCGTTATTATGGTGCTAGGTGGTGCATTGACTCCGGCTTTAGGCTTCTTCGCCGTCCCTGTGGCAGTGGGCGTGATTGCTTTCTGTGCGATCTTCTGTGAGCGTAATGAGTGGCTTTCTCTGGTGCCAGCCCTGTTCATCGGAGCCGGAGCGTTTTTCGCCTTTATGAATTATGTGCCGAATGCGACTTTCTGTACAGCCGCTTTGACAGAAATGATCTATTGTACGATCGGTTTGTTGTTCGGTTATATTACGATCTGTCTGCGTACTGCTTATGAGAAGAAGGTGAATGCAGAAAAAGAAGAAGGGAAAGAATAGAAATACCTGATGTGGATAGTAAAGAAAAGAGGTTGCAGTCAGAAAGCTGCAACCTCTTTTTTATTGTCACCGATTTCCTAAATCGTCATATAATGTCTGTAACAGTACCTTTCCTTTGTTCAGGCGGGTTTCGCTGCCTGTGGAAGGTTCTTCGAGCAATGGTCTGTTGCTTTCGTTGTCATAAACTGAAACACCTGTGCTGTCGATAATCCCGAAGCCGTTAGAGAACGTATAGAAGGAATATTTTGGATATCCCGGATCAAGTATATCCCGGCTAAAGGTGAATTGATCGTGCGGTAATCCTAATTGACTTAGTAAGGTGGCCGCCAAATCTGTCTGATTAGCATACGTGTCGATGGCAACCGGTTCTTTGATTGCACCGCCCAGCCATATCATCGGTATGTGGAAACGAAGTGGCCCGTGTTCCTGGATGGAAGAAGGATAACGGTAACCGTGGTCGGATATCAGCACGATCAATGTGTTTTTCCAGACGGGTAGTTCCTTTAGCTTGTCTACAAAGCTACCGATACAACTGTCGGTAAAAGCCACCGAGTTGAGATAAGGATTTTCCAGATGATGGAAAGGAACCTCGAACGGCTCGTGACTGCTTAATGTCAGGAATGTACTCAGCCAGGGAGTATTTTCGTCTCTCTCTTTGATCGACTCATACAGATGTGAGAAAGTGATATCATCGTTGGCTCCCCATTTACTGAGACGACTGGTCAGCGGGAAATCCCGGTCGGCTGTGATTTTACTGTATCCGGAGCCGAAGAAATAACTCTGCATATTGGTAAAGTTGATGTCTCCACCATAAAGCATATCGGCTGTATATCCCTGTTCGTTCAGACTTTTGGCAATGGAAGGAAGTGTCTGGCTTTTGGCCGGATACTTCATGATGGATGTTGTAGGTTGTGCCAGATAACCGTTCAGTACGGCGACTATCCCACGGTCGGTACGGAAGGAGTTGGCATACATATTAGTAAATGTAACTCCTTCTTTGCTTAGCCTGTTCAGGTTGGGCGTGATCCCTGCTTCTCCACCGACGGCTTCAATGGCATTAGCCGAGAAACTTTCCAGCAGAATGATCAGGACATTAGGTCGGTCGGTAGTCAATAGCGCGACCTTTTCCGTACTGTTCGTCAGGCTATCGTTGTGATGGGTGAGTGCTGTATAGCGTTCCCGTCTTTCTTCTTCCGGAAAGAAATTGAACTGCGCCGCAAAATCCTGCTGTTTGCTTAATGACGCCAGCAGGCTGAAGGCCGGGTTGATTGCCGAGTGATTCAGAAATTGATTTTTACTGAAATAAACCATTCCCACATTTGCTGTAGAAGTCGTTACCCCGCCCCGGATAGGAATAAATAAAATACCTCCGAGAAGCAAGACTGCGACCGATCCACCCACCCGGTTGTGTGCAGGTGTGACCGGGAATAAAGGAATGATCAGTTTCCGGAAAGCCAGAAAGATTCCGTATGCATATAATAGGAATAACCCGAACTGCAAAAAGAATGTTCCGACAGGCACGCTAGCCATCGCATCGGCCGGCGATTGCAGATAAAAGAACAGGGTGGCATCTAGCCTGAACCCCCAATATCCGTATAAAGCAACATCGACCGCAAAGATAGCCGCAATGACCAGTCCCATCACCAGGAAGTAACCTTTCAGGACTTTTTTGTAAAAAGTTCCCGGCAACCAGATAGAAACCAGTACGCAGAGAAACGGTATCACCGTCAGGTATCCTGAAACCGTACAGTCCAGTAATAGTCCATGAGTAATTACCTTAAGGTAATCGATTAGCGAACATCCGTTCGCTAAGGCATGGTGATATAACATAAAGACCGGCTTTTGAATAGCAAGAAGCGGAAGCCAGGTGATAAATACTGCCAGAAGAAACAAAATACGTTTTTTCATCTTTACGGGTATTTAGATGTTACTTAAAATAAAGAAGGGCGACTGTAACAGCCGCCCTTGTCTTAATTATTTATATAACTTTTCGCGTAGTTCGGCTATAGTCGGATCAGTGATATAATCATCGTAATCCATCATCTTGTCGATGATGCCGTTAGGTGTCAGTTCGATAATACGGTTTGCCACAGTCTGGATGAACTCGTGGTCATGGCTGGAGAAAAGGACGTTTCCCTTGAATGACTGCAACGTATTATTGAATGCCTGGATAGATTCCAAGTCCAGATGGTTAGTCGGTGTATCCAGGATAATCGTGTTGGCATCCGTCAGCATCATTCGGGAAATCATGCAACGCATTTTCTCGCCTCCCGACAGTACACTTACCTTTTTCTGCAACTCTTCGCCCGAGAACAACATACGTCCCAGAAAACCTTTCAGGAATACCTCGTTCGTGTCTCCGGCAAACTGGCTCAACCAATCGAGCAGGTTATAATCCGAGTCGAAATACTTCGCATTATCCAGCGGCAGATAAGTTGTCGTGATGGTCTGTCCCCACTGATACGTACCGGCATCCGCTTTCTCTTCTCCATTGATGATCTGGAAGAATGCCGTCATGGCACGCGGGTCGCGGCTGATGAAAACGATCTTGTCGTCTTTCTCCACATTCAGGTTGAAATCTTTGAAGAGCACCTTTCCTTCGATGCTTTTTGTCAGTCCTTTTACCTCCAGGATCTGATTACCCGGTTCGCGGTTAGGTGTAAAGATAATACCCGGATAACGGCGCGAAGACGGCTTAATCTCTTCGATATTCAGCTTTTCGATCATCTTCTTGCGGCTGGTAGTCTGTTTTGACTTTGCAACGTTGGCACTGAAACGGCGAATGAACTCTTCCAGTTCCTTTTTCTTTTCTTCAGCCTTCTTGTTCTGGTTCTGCTGCTGGCGGAGAGCCAACTGGCTTGATTCGTACCAGAAGCTATAGTTACCGGCAAACATCTGCAACTTATTGAAGTCGATGTCGACCGTATGTGTACAAACAGAGTCGAGGAAGTGACGGTCATGGCTCACTACCAGGATTGTATGGTCGGAGTTAGACAGATAGTTTTCCAGCCAGCCCACCGTTTCAAGGTCGAGGTCGTTGGTCGGCTCATCTAAAAGCAGGTTGTCCGGCTGTCCGAAAAGGGCGCGGGCAAGTAATATACGAACCTTTTGCTTACCGCTAAGGTCTTTCATCATGCTGTAATGATACTCTTCGGCGATACCCAGACCGCTCAAAAGGTTGGCTGCATCACTTTCGGCATTCCATCCTTCCATCTCGGCGAACTTTTCTTCCAGTTCCGATACACGGATACCGTCGGCATCGCTGAAATCAGGTTTTTCGTAGAGCGCATTCTTTTCGCTCATCACTTCCCACAGGGTGGTGTGTCCCATCAGGACAGTATCCATTACTGTATGCTCATCGAAAGCAAAGTGGTCCTGGCTTAATACCGAGAGGCGTTCCCCCGGGCCTAAAGTTACCGTGCCGCGTGTCGGATCCAGCTGTTTGCTGATCACACGCAGGAAAGTTGATTTCCCGGCACCATTGGCACCGATAATGCCGTAGCAGTTGCCCGGCGTAAACTTCATGTTTACATCCTGAAAGAGGATACGTTTACCGAACTGTACGTCCAGATTGTTAACCGTTATCATATCTTGTATACCTATTAAATTTCGAATGAGAGCGCAAAGATACTAAAAAATATCCGTATATGGCTTTGTGGCTCTTATATATATGTAGAGGACTATTGCCCCACAGTTTTCAACAGATTCTAAGTTTTATTAAATAATTCGCTCTGGAATAAAATACTTACATTAATGTACATATTGAAAATAATTGTCTACTTTTGTGCTCTAAAACATTAAAATAAACTCAACAAAGATGGCTGCAACAAAACGTATTAAGCGTGCATTAGTCTCTGTATTCCATAAAGAGGGACTGGATGAAATTTTAAAAAAGCTTCATAACGAAGGTGTTAGCTTCGTTTCAACAGGGGGAACTCAAACATTTATCGAATCATTAGGCATCCCTTGTGATGCTGTGGAAGACCTGACAGGTTATCCTTCTATCCTGGGAGGACGTGTTAAGACGCTTCACCCGAAAGTATTCGGTGGTATCCTTACCCGTAGAGACAACGAAGGCGACAAAGGCCAGATTGAACAATACGAAATTCCTGAAATTGATTTAGTGATTGTAGACTTGTATCCGTTCGAAGAAACAGTGGCTTCGGGTGCGGAAGAACAGGCAATCATCGAAAAGATAGATATAGGCGGTATCTCATTGATCCGTGCCGCTGCAAAGAACTTCAAAGATGTAGTAATCGTAGCTTCCAAAGCACAGTATCAGCCCTTGATGCAGTTGCTGAATGAAAAAGGGGCGGAAACTTCCCTGGAAGACCGTAAATGGTTCGCCAAAGAAGCTTTTGCCGTTTCATCCGGTTATGATTCTGCTATTTTCAATTATTTTGACGGACGCGAAGGTTCACACTTCCGTGCTACTGTAGACCAGCCGATGAGCCTGCGTTATGGCGAAAACCCTCACCAGGCAGCTAAGTTCTATGGTAAGTTCAGCGATATGTTCGACCAGATCCACGGCAAAGAGATCTCCTACAATAACTTGCTGGATATCGATGCCGCTGTCAGTCTGATCGACGAATTCGATGAACTGACATTCGCTATCCTCAAACATAATAATGCTTGTGGTATCGCATCCCGTCCGACTGTGCTCGAAGCATGGAAAGATGCATTGGCCGGTGACCCGGTTTCTGCATTCGGCGGTATCCTGATTACCAACACGCCGATCGATAAAGAAGTAGCTGAAGAGATCAACAAGATCTTCTTCGAAGTGATCATCGCCCCGGAATATACAAAAGACGCTTTGGAAGTGTTGATGCAGAAGAAAAACCGCATCATCCTGATCCGTAAGGAAGCAAAGACTTGTCCGATGCAGTTCCGTTCACTGTTGAATGGTGCCCTGATGCAGGAAAAAGACCTCAGTATCCAGACTGCTGCAGATCTGGAACCGATGACTGACAAACAACCTACTTCTCAGGAAGTAGAAGACCTATTGTTCGCTAATAAACTGGTGAAACACAGTAAGTCAAACGCTATCACCCTGGTAAAGAACAAACAGCTTTGCGCAAGTGGTATCGGTCAGACATCGCGTGTAGACTCTTTAAAGCAAGCTATTGAAAAGGTAAACGCTTTCGAATTCGATTTGAAAGGTGCCGTTATGGCTTCTGATGCATTCTTCCCATTCCCTGACTGTGTTGAAATAGCTGATAAGGCAGGTATTACTGCAGTTATTCAGCCGGGTGGTTCTGTAAATGACAAGTTGTCCGTTGAATATTGCAACGCGCATGGCTTGGCTATGGTTAAGACGGGAGTCCGTCATTTCAAACATTAAAAAAACACCTTATTAAAAAATGGGATTATTTTCTTTCACACAAGAAATAGCGATGGACCTGGGTACTGCTAATACCATCATCATCAGTGGTGGTAAAGTAGTAGTGGATCAGCCATCGGTAGTTGCCCTCGACAGACGTACCGACAAAGTGCTGGCTGTCGGTGAAAAGGCACGCCAGATGCACGGAAAGACGCACGAGAATATTCGTACGATCCGTCCGCTTCGTGACGGTGTGATTGCCGACTTCTTTGCTGCAGAGCAAATGATACGCGGTCTGATCAAAATGATAAATCCGAAACACCGTTGGTTTTCTCCTTCGCTCCGGGTGGTAGTATGTATTCCTTCCGGTAGCACTGAAGTCGAGATCCGTGCCGTACGCGACTCTGCCGAACATGCCGGAGGCCGTGATGTATATATGATTTATGAACCTATGGCTGCTGCGATCGGTATCGGTATCGATGTGGAAGCACCCGAAGGCAACATGATCGTAGATATAGGCGGTGGTACAACCGAGATCGCTGTTATCTCGCTGGGAGGTATCGTTTCCAATAAATCGATCCGTATAGCAGGAGACGACCTGACGGCTGATATTATGGAATATATGCGTCGCCAGCACAATGTGAAGGTGGGTGAACGTACTGCCGAGTTGATCAAGATCAATGTCGGTTCTGCATTGACATTCCTGGATAATCCGCCCGAAGATTATATCGTACACGGTCCGAACCAGATGACAGCTCTTCCGATGGAAGTACCTGTTTCTTATCAGGAAATTGCACACTGCCTGGAGAAATCGATCTCGAAGATGGAAGCGGCTATCCTGAGTGCGTTGGAACAGACTCCGCCTGAACTGTATGCCGATATCGTTCGTAACGGTATCTATCTGGCCGGTGGCGGTGCCTTGATGCGCGGACTCGACAAACGTTTGACTGATAAGATCAACATTCCGTTCCATATTGCCGAAGATCCGTTGCATGCGGTAGCGAAAGGTACGGGCGTAGCGTTGAAGAATATAGATAAATTTAATTTCCTTATTCGATAAGGGAAATAATGTGCCAGTTAATCAATATGCCAATGTGCCAATAAGAGGCGCATTCGTTGGTGTATTGATTAATTGGCATATTGGTACATTATCAAATTGGCACATTATTATTTATGCGTAAACTGCTGGACTTCCTGGTAAGAAAGAGGCATTGGTTTCTGTTTGTTTTGCTTGAGATTGTTTCGCTGATGTTGATTTATCGCAATAATGCGTACCAGCGGAATATTATCTTCAGTTCGGCAAATGTATTGACAGGGCATGTCTCTTCTGTCTCCGGTTATGTGACTTCCTATCTCGACCTTCGTGAAATAAACAAGGAGTTGTTGGAAAGGAACGGGCAGCTGGAAATGGATTTACTGGAGTTGCAGGATCGTTTGGATATGATGATGGCTGATACGGTACATTTTGCCGGATTTGCTCCCGACTCGGTCGAACAGTTCCCGTATAGTTTTGTTTTGGCGGAGGTGACGAATAACAGTGTGACCCACCTTTCGAACTATATTACTGTGAACAAAGGACGTAAGGATGGAATTGCTCCGGATATGGGCGTTGTTTCCGTACAGGGAGTTGTGGGGATTGTATCGACTGTGGCAGATCATTTTTCTGTCATTATTCCGTTGCTTAATCCTAAATCGAAGCTTAGCTGCAAGGTATTGGGTAGTAGTTATTTCGGTTCATTGAGTTGGAACGGACGCAGCACACGATATGCCAATCTGGAAGAGTTGCCCCGTCATGTGGAGTTTCAGAAAGGTGATACGATCGTAACCAGCGGTTATTCGAGTGTATTCCCTGCTGGAATTGTCGTGGGGACGGTAGCTGATTTTGAGAAACAGCATGACGATAACTTCTTTACGCTGAAAGTAGAGCTGGCAACAGATTTTCAGTCATTGAAGAACGTTCGTATCATAAAGAATTATAATCAGGAAGAACAGATAAGGGTAGAACAAGAAGCAAGAAGAAATGATTAATAATTTAATAAGGGGATTGCTTTATTTTGTTGTATTGGTGTTGATTCAGGTGTTGATCCTGAATAATATCCATTTCCTGCGGATCGCAACACCGTTCCTGTATCTTTATTTTATCGTAAAGATGCCGGTCGGTTCACCACGTGATCTGGTTGTTCTTTTCTCGTTCCTTATCGGTCTGGTGATCGATGTATTTTCAAATACCCCGGGAATGCATGCCGCAGCATGTACCTTAACCGGATTTATCCGTGAGCCGTTGATACGTTTTTATATGGGTAAGGATCTTCCCGACGGGATATATCCTTCTTATAAGACATTCGGATATGGTGGTTTTTTCCGGTATGTACTGTCATTAGTGGTGATTCATCATGTAACCTTGTTCCTGATCGAGTCGCTGACCTTATTCGACCCGTTATTCCTTGCCCTCCGTATCGGAGCGAGTGTGATAACGACTACATTATTAATTTGTACAATAGAAGCATTCAATATAGAGACACAGAAGAGTGGAGACTAATGCAAAGTATACACTTGAGAACAGGCGTTATGTTATAATAGGCGCCGTGGTTCTGTTGGTTCTCATCTTTATTGCTCGTTTGTTCTACCTTCAGGTGGTAGAGAACGACTATAAAGCATGGGCAGACAGTAATGCATTCCTGAAAAAAACGTTGTATCCTTCCCGTGGGATAATTTATGACCGCAATGGTAAACTTCTTGTATATAACCAGCCTGCTTACGACGTCATGCTTATTATGCGTGAAGTACAGCCTTTCGATACACTGGACTTCTGTAAGATCTTGAGTATATCGAGAGAACAATTCGATAAACGTATTGCCGATATAAAGAATCGGCGGTTGAATCCCGGTTATTCTTCTTATGTACCGCAGGTCTTTATGAATCACCTGTCGGCACAGGAGTGTGGCGTTTTGCAGGAAAAGCTTTATAAATTCCCCGGCTTTTATATCCAGAACCGTACGATCCGGCAGTATGAATATCCGAATGCAGCCCATGTACTGGGAAATATCGGTGAAGTGAACCGGAAAGATATTCAAAGCGATGACTATTATGTGCAGGGGGATAACTCCGGACGTTCAGGAGTGGAACGATCGTATGAAAAGGAGCTGCGTGGTGTAAAAGGGGTGGAGATCCTTCTCCGGGATGTACACGGGCGTATCAAAGGTAAATATGATGAAGGAAACAGTGACGTCGCACCTGTATCCGGAAAGAATCTGACGCTTTCTATCGATATGGACTTGCAGGCCTATGGCGAGAAGCTTATGAGAAATAAGGTTGGAAGTATCGTGATGATAGAACCGGCGACAGGCGAAGTGCTTTGCCTGGTCTCTTCGCCGAACTATGATCCTGGCTTGCTGGTAGGACGTCAGAGAGGAAAGAATCATCACCTTTTGAGTGAAGATCCTCAAAAGCCTCTTATCGACCGTGCGATCACTGGATTTTATCCTCCCGGGTCAACATTCAAACCTACACAGGGACTAATCTTTCTACAGGAAGGGGTTATTACTCCTGAAACGATGTATACCTGTGCACATGGTTACACCTATCGCGGAGGAAAACCTGCCTGTCACGGACATCCTTCTCCTTTGAGCTTGGTTCCCGCTTTGGCTACTTCGTGTAACTCTTATTTTTGCTGGGGGTTACATGATATGTTGGATAGTCGGCGTCGGTATCCGAGTGTTCAGGAAGCTTTTGAAATTTGGAAAAATCATCTTGTATCGATGGGATATGGTTATCCGTTAGGTATAGACCTGCCCGGAGAGAAAAGGGGATATATCCCCAACAGTAAGGTGTATGATAAAGTATACGGAGGACGTTGGAATTCCAGCACCGTTATTTCCATTGCGATCGGGCAGGGAGAAGTTTCCGCTACGCCGTTACAGATATGTAATCTGGCCGCAACGATTGCCAACCGAGGGTATTTTATAACTCCGCATGTGGTAAAGGAAGTACAGGACACACCTTTGGATACGCTATATACGAATAAACGTTATCCGACGATTGACTCGAAATATTATGATATTGTAGCCGAGGGGATGCGCAATGCTGTATTGGGCGGTACTTGCTGGAGAGCGGCTATTCCCGGTATCGAAGTATGCGGTAAGACCGGAACAGCGGAGAATCCTCATGGAAAGGATCATTCGGCCTTTATTGGTTTTGCTCCTTATAAAGATCCTAAGGTCGCGATTTGCGTGTATGTGCAGAACGGAGGTTTCGGGGCGGCATTCGGTGTACCGATCGGTAAGCTGATGATGGAACTTTATTTGAAAGGAGAAATCGCTCCGGAAGATAAGGTGCTGGAAGAACAGATAAGTAATACGGTAGTGGATTCTGACAGAATATATTCTTTAGTAGATCGTGGGTTATAGAAAGACGGAAATATGGAAAACGGTCGACTGGTTCACCATCATACTTTACTTGTTGATGATAGTGGCCGGTTGGTTTACAATTTGTGGTGCGAGCTTCGAATTCGACAGTATGGGATTGTTCGATATAAACGGCCGGCCGGGATCACAGTTGATGTGGGTCGGTATATCGATGGTGGTTATATTCGTTATATTGATGCTCGAAAGCGACTTTTTTGATGTATTCGCCTACCTGATCTATGCCGCCGTCATTGTCTTGTTGATAGCTACAATCTTTCTGGCTCCTAATGTCAAAGGATCACATTCCTGGTTGCAGTTGGGTTCTTTCCGCATTCAACCGGCTGAGTTCGCGAAGTTTGCCACGGCGTTGGCTGTCGCGAAGTTTATGAACTCCTATGGATTTAAACTGACTACCGTAAAGAATTTCTCCATAACGCTAATGCTTATTTTCCTGCCGATGATTTGTATTATCCTGCAAAAGGAGACAGGATCAGCACTGGTTTATTTTGCTTTCTTTCTGATGCTCTACCGGGAAGGTATGTCCGGATATATTTTGTTGGCAGGAGTTTGTGCCGTGGCTTTCTTTGTGACGACCATGAAATTTTCGGATGTCATGGTTGGGGCGACCGCGATGGGAGAGCTGATCGTTTCGACGATGATACTTGTTATATCTTTTATTCTTGTCGTAGTGGTACGTAAGGACAGGATGGCGTTGCAGGTAATGTTGGGAGGAACAGGAGTTGTTTATCTGGCTGCTTACATCGTTTCTTTGTTCATGCCCGTTAATTTTGCCTGGGTATCGATGGGACTGGTCGGGCTGGCTGTCGTTTACCTGGTTTATCTTTCCGTACGGAACTGGGTATGGCATTATGCATTGATCGCCGCTTTCGCTTTGGGATCTATGGCATTTATGTATTCGGTGGATTATGTGTTTGATGAGATACTGGAACCTCACCAGCAAATCCGTATCAAAGTATCATTGGGGTTGGAAGACGATCCGAGTGGTGCCGGATATAACGTGAACCAGTCGAAGATCGCCATCGGATCGGGAGGACTCACCGGAAAAGGCTTTTTAAACGGGACACAGACCAAGCTGAAATATGTGCCGGAGCAGGAAACAGACTTTATCTTTTGCACGGTCGGAGAGGAGCACGGATTTATCGGTTCCACCCTGGTGCTTTTTCTGTTCGGAGTATTTATTGTCAGGTTGGTTATCCTTTCCGAACGGCAGAATACGGCATTCGGTCGGGTCTACGGATACAGTGTCGCATCTATTTTCTTTTTCCATCTGGCCATTAATGTGGGTATGGTGACCGGATTGACTCCGGTGATCGGTATTCCGTTGCCTTTCTTCAGTTATGGAGGCTCTTCTTTGCTTGGGTTTACGATCCTGTTGTTTATCTTTCTGCGGCTGGATGCTTCCCGGAGAGAACGGTAATCACTTCGCCTTCTCCACCCGGAAACCTATCTCCTGAATCCCTCTTAAAGTGCTGTCGCGCATTCCCTGGCGGAAACTGAATGTGTACATGCCTGTATGCTCGAATCTGTATTTCTCCCGTATCGGAAAACTGGATTGGAATAACGAAATGCCATGTCCGTACCACTTACCGAACTCATCGGCCAATACGCACTCTACGGTATCTCTTTTCAGCGGGCCTATCGGCTGTTCTTCATTGCAGAATAACCAGAGGTTCTGATAAGGGTACATATTATTGTTACGTACTTCGAGTATCAGATCATAAGGAACGGAAATGTCGTCTACCTGAAAAGAGAAGTAATATTCCTTATCCTTCCCCCACGCTGTATTATCAATGGCCTGGTACTGGTCGTACAAGGCCTGTTGATCGCAGGAGAAGCATAAGGATATAAATAGAACGACAATGAGTCCCTTAAGCTTCGGGCTTGTTCTCCGGCTTATTCCCCGGTTTAGCTTGTTGCTGAGGTTTGTCATTATTCGCAGGCTTGTCATTATTACCTTTAGGCTTTTGTTTGTTTCTGTTATTCCGGTTGTTATTGTTGTTGCGGTTGTTGTTATTGTTACCACCGCCTCTGTTTCCGTTGTTATTATTATTGTTTCCGGAATTCCTGTTGTTTTCGTTGCCGGATGGCTTTTCGCCGTTAGCCGGAGCTGGTCGGTTGTTTGCCGGACGATTATTGGCCGGTTTACTGTTGCCATTTTCTCCGTTGGCAGGAGCATTGTTGTTTGTCGGGGTTCCGTTATTGCCACCTCCGTTATTTCCGGCCGGACGTTTTTTCTTCTTTTTCTTAACAGAGTCGAAGCGGGTAACGCTGTCCTGACCGAGGATGTCTTGTGCATCGCGTTTCGGCGGTTGCGGTTTCGTATCGGCTTCCAGTGTGACCGGCTTACTTCCTTTCTTATTCATATTGATCACATCGAAAGCACGATCGACTGATATTGTGATCAGGTTCGCCGCAAATGACTTATCTGTTGAATAAGTGATCTCGCGTTTGAAAATATCTGTCTTGAAATGATAGTAATTGTTGTCCTTCGTCTCCAGTACGATCTCCCGCGACGGCAAACGTTTCTGTGCTTCGACATATGCATCGACTTCGTAGTTGATACAGCATTTCAGCTTGGCGCATTGTCCGGCCAGCTTTTGCGGATTCATAGAAATATCCTGGTAACGGGCAGCTCCGGTTGCAACAGATACGAAACTTGTCATCCAGCTCGAGCAACATAGTTCGCGACCGCATGGCCCGATACCACCGATACGTCCGGCCTCCTGGCGGGCACCGATCTGCTTCATTTCGATACGGACACGGAAAGCTTCAGCCAGAACCTTAATCAGTTGGCGAAAGTCGACACGCTCGTCGGCAATATAATAAAAGATAGCCTTGTTGCCGTCTCCCTGATACTCCACGTCGCCGATCTTCATGTTCAGTCCCAGATCAGCCGCGATCTGGCGCGAACGGATCATGGTTGCATGTTCTTTGCCTTTAGCCTCTTCGTATTTTTCGATGTCGGTCGGTTTAGCCTTGCGGTAGACCTTTTTAGGTTCATACCCTTCGCCGGTACGTACATTATTCTTTTTCATCTGAAGAAGAACGAGTTTCCCGGTAAGCGTGACGGTACCTATATCGTGTCCGGGACTGGCCTCTACGGCTACCATGTCCCCTTTTTCGAGAGGTATTTTGGAACTGTTCAGAAAATACCCTTTGCGGGTATTCTTAAATTGTACTTCTACGTAGTCGGTTGCATTTTCCGCATCGGGAACGTCGCAGAGCCAATCGTAGGTGTTTAGTTTATTATTTTGTATTTTGCTGCATCCTTTTTTTCCCATGCAGCAACCACCTGTATTTAGTTTGAAATCCATTGTCTGGTAATATATATGTATTTATAGTGTCTACAATTACGCAAAAATAGTCAAATATTCTCAGAGAATGAGCAAGGTATAGTGAAAAAACAAGAATGGCGGAAATGTGAAAGGCCCCCAAACCAGTATAACTACCGTTTGAAGGCCTTTAATTATAAATATAGTAACAGTTTATTTTACTAAGCCGTGACTTTTAAATACTTTGTGTATCGCTTCAAGCGCCTTGTCCAGCTGTTCTTTCGTATGAGTAGCCATCAGGGAGAAGCGGATCAGTGTATCTTCGGGAGCAACGGCAGGTGAAACCACCGGATTAACGAATATTCCTTCTTCGAATAATTCTTTAACGATGAGGAATGTCAGGTCGTTATCGCGAATGAATAACGGGATGATCGGTGTTGAAGTATGTCCGATTTCGCAACCCATATTGCGGAAACCGTCTAAGGCATAATGGGTCAGATCCCAAAGATGCTTGATACGTTCCGGTTCGCTCAGCATTATATCGAGAGCCGCACCGGCAGCTGCGGTAGCAGACGGTGTATTACTTGCGCTGAATATATACGAACGTGAATTGTGACGAAGGTAGTTGATCGTCTCTTTATCCGATGCGATAAATCCGCCGATAGAGGCCAGCGATTTACTGAACGTGCCCATGATAAGGTCTACATCGTCCGTAACGCCAAAGTGGTTACAGGTACCACGTCCGTGATCTCCCAGAACGCCTAAGCCGTGTGCTTCGTCGACCATGATGCTGGCATTGTATTTTTTAGCCAGGGCAACGATCTCCGGTAGTTTGGCTACATCGCCTTCCATACTGAATACACCATCGATAACGATCAACTTTACTTTGTCGGGTTCGCATTTCTGGAGTTGTTTTTCCAGCGAATCCATATCGTTATGCTTGTATTTCAGCTTGGTGGAGAAGGAAAGACGATGACCTTCGATAATAGAGGCATGGTCTAATTCATCCCATAGGATATAATCTTCACGTCCTGTCAGGCAGGATACTACTCCCAGATTAACCTGGAAACCCGTAGAGTATACGATTGCGTCTTCTTTGCCGACAAATTCAGCCAGACGTTTCTCCAATTGGATATGGATATCAAGCGTACCATTCAGGAAGCGCGAACCTGCGCAGCCTGTACCATATTTCTTGATCGCTTCGATTGCCGCTTCTTTTACTTTAGGATGGTTAGTCAATCCTAAATAAGCGTTAGAACCAAACATCAAGACTTTCTTACCGCTGATCATTACCTCAGTGTCCTGATCGCTTTCGATCATTCTGAAATAAGGGTAAATTCCTGCAGCCATTGCTTTTTGAGGAGCATCGTACTTTGCTAGTTTCTCTTGTAAAAGTTTCATATTATTATTGAAGAGAATGATTTTCTCGCTTTTTAAAATTCTATTAGAGAACTGTAGGTTTGTCGCATACATATTCACCTATGTTTCGGCAAATCCAGCCGCAAAAGTAGTAAAAAAATAACTTATAGTTGCCTTAATGCTTTAAAAGTTTTACAAAAGCATTATTTTTGTCCCTTCAATCTTTATAAACAGTTAGGATGGACGGGAAAATAATAAAGGTGCAGGCTATAATAAATCCTATATCCGGAGTAGGTTCAAAAAGAAAGATACCCAAAATGATAGAACAGATGTGCGAAAAGGGCAACTGTCTGCTGGATATCTCTTTTACCGAATACCGGGGGCATGCAAGTGAGTTGACGAAAAAAGCGATTGATGAGGGCGCCAACTGCATTATAGCAGTAGGGGGGGATGGTACGGTTAATGAAATAGCCCGTGCCATGCTTCATTCGGATGCTGTATTAGGGATTGTTCCGAAAGGATCGGGTAACGGACTGGCGCGTGAGCTGCATATTCCGATGGACGCCAAACGGGCACTGGATCTGATTGCGAAAGGGCATATTTCGACAATCGATTGCTGTAGGGCAAACGGCCAGGTGTTTTTCTGTACTTGCGGAGTGGGCTTTGATGCTGCCGTCAGCCAGAAGTTTGCCGAAGAAAGGCGTCGCGGCTCTCTTACCTATATAAAGAACACGGTGGAGGAATATCTGAGTTACAAACCGGAACCTTATGAGTTATTGGTGGATAACCAGACGATCAAGGAAAAGGCTTTCCTGGTGGCATGTGCCAATGCATCGCAGTACGGGAATAATGCGTTTATCGCTCCCCATGCCAATATCCAGGACGGAAGAATGGATCTGACCATTCTGTCTCCTTTCACTCCCCTGGACATTGCACCGCTGGCAATCCAGCTTTTCACGAAGCAGATCGACCGCAACAGTAAGATCAAGACACTGAAAGCCCAGCAGGTTACAATTATCCGTCAGGAACCGGGTGTGATGCACCTGGACGGTGAACCTATCATGGCCGATAGTAGGATTGACATTTCTGTTATTCCGCAGTCCCTGCATGTTATCACTCCCGAGGTTGTCTCTTTTACGAAAGAAGTACATAACCTGTTCGGGGAAGTGACCCGTTTCTTCGATAAAAGATTACCTTACATTTTCAGATAAAACTCTTTGGTGAGGGCAATATATTCCGGGGTGTACTGATGACGAGCTTCTTCGATAGTCAGTGTATCCCGGTTTTTTATGTTTTCTTCTGTGGTGGATAGTTCCACCAGCAACCGCTTGGGGGCTGCTCCGGGAGTAGGGATCACATCCGTCTGCCTGCAGATATATAAATGGTTTGCCGAAGCAAGCGCCTTCACCTCTTCCAGCCGTTCGTAAGGTAAAACCAATGCAATCCGTCCGCTGGGTGATAACAGGGTCTGGGCTTCCCTGATCAGATCGGAAAGTAACAAGGTGTCAGTATGGCGGGCCACTGTACGTTTATTGTCCGGGCATTTCAATGAATTGATAAAATAAGGAGGATTGGATACAATCAGATCATACCTTTTCTGTTGGTTTGAAGCTGCGAAGTCCGCACAGGAAGCATGTACGACCTTTATTCTTTCTGTGTAAGGGGAGGCCGCTGCATTTTCCGTGGCCTGTACGCATGCCTCTTTATCTATATCGATCGCTTCGACTGTTGCCTGGCTCCGCTGTGCCAGCATCAAAGCGATAATACCGGTGCCGGTTCCTATATCCAGTATGTTCCTGCAAAAGCTCGTGTCTGCCCAAGCGCCGAGCAATACCGCGTCCGTGCCGACTTTCATCGCACATTTATCATGATAGACTGTAAACTTTTTGAACCGGAAATAAGGATTTGCCATACTATTTTATAATGTGAAGCGCAAAAGTAGTTAGAATTGATTGAAAAAACTGTAACTTTGGCACGTTTATTGTATCTGTACATACAATTGATAGGGAACAAAATATGATGAAAGAAAGAATGAAGAGGTTTGCCGAAGAGTCGTACGACGATTTGGATGATAATATTGGGATTGTAATGCCTATCCTTACCGAGTGTGATGTGGATGAGGATTTTACAGAAGGTATAGAAAAAGTGGGTAGCGAAATACCTATTCTCCCGTTGAGGAACATGGTTCTTTTTCCGGGCGTGGCGATGCCGGTAATAGTGGGTCGCCCGAAATCTATGCGTCTGATTAAAGAAGCTGTCCATAAAAAAGCGTTGATCGGTGTTGTTTGCCAGAAAGAAATGAATACGGAAGATCCGGGTTTCGACGATCTGTATACTACCGGTGTGATTGCTGATATCGTGCGTGTCCTGGAAATGCCGGATGGTACGACGACTGTGATCCTGCAGGGAAAGAAACGTTTTGCCTTGGACTCTCTGAAAGATACAGAGCCTTATCTGAAAGGTAAGATCTCATTGCTGGAAGATAAAATGCCGAAAAAGTCCGACCGTGAGTTTGAAGCACTGATCTCCACTATCAAAGATCTGACGATTAAAATGCTGGGCGCTTTGAACGAACCGCCCCGTGATCTGATCTTTTCAATAAAGAATAATAAGAATGTTCTTTACCTGATCAATTTCTCCTGTAGCAATATTCCCAGCGGATCGGCTGAGAAGCAGGAACTTTTGTTGATCGGTGACCTGAAAGACCGTGCTTACCGCTTGTTGTTTATCCTGAACCGTGAATACCAGCTGGTGGAACTCAAAGCTTCCATCCAGATGAAGACGCATGAGGATATCAACCAGCAACAGAAAGAATATTTCCTGCAACAGCAGATCAAAACGATCCAGGAAGAACTGGGTGGTAATATAAATGATCTGGAGATAAGGGAATTGCGTGAAAAGGCTTCCCGTAAAAAATGGCCGGCTGCTGTCGCTGAAATATTTGAAAAAGAAGTTCGTAAGTTGGAACGTCTGCATCCGCAGTCGCCTGATTTTTCTATACAGACACAATATGTGCAGGCCATAATCAACCTGCCGTGGAATGAATACAGCAAAGATAACTTTAACCTGATTCATGCTCAGAAAGTGCTCGACCGCGATCATTACGGACTGGAAAAAGTGAAGGAACGTATTATCGAGCATCTGGCCGTATTGAAGTTGAAAGGGGATATGAAATCGCCTATTATCTGTCTGTATGGCCCTCCGGGTGTCGGTAAAACTTCCTTAGGAAAGTCGGTTGCCGAAGCATTGCATCGTAAGTATGTCCGTATCTCTCTGGGCGGATTGCATGATGAAGCGGAGATACGCGGCCACCGTCGTACGTATATCGGTGCGATGGCAGGTCGTATCATCCAGAATATTCAGAAGGCAGGAAGTTCGAACCCTGTATTTATCCTGGATGAAATAGATAAAGTGACGAATGACTTTAAAGGCGATCCTGCTTCTGCTTTGCTGGAAGTGCTCGACCCGGAACAGAATTCGACATTCCATGACAACTATCTGGATATTGATTATGATCTGAGCAAGGTTATGTTCATCGCTACTGCCAATAACCTGAATACGATCTCCCAGCCGTTGTTGGATCGTATGGAGTTGATCGAGGTAAGCGGTTATATTCTGGAAGAGAAAGTGGAAATCGCTGCCCGTCACCTGGTGCCGAAGCAGTTGGAAGCACATGGCCTCAGTAAAGGAAAGGTGAAACTGCCTAAAAAGACTTTGCAGGTTATTATCGAGTCATATACCCGCGAGAGTGGTGTTCGTGAACTGGACAAGAAGATTGCCAAGATCATGCGTAAGCTGGCCCGTAAGGTAGCTTCTGATGAAGCGATCCCCTCACAGATCAAGCCGGAAGATCTTCATGAATATCTGGGACAGATAGAATATAGCCGTGACAAATATCAGGGCAACGAATACGCCGGTGTGGTTACAGGATTAGCCTGGACTGCAGTAGGAGGTGAGATCCTTTTCGTGGAGTCGAGCCTGAGTCGGGGAAAAGGTTCCAAGTTAACTCTGACAGGAAATCTGGGAGAGGTAATGAAAGAATCTGCCATGTTGGCATTGGAATTTATTCATGCCCATGCTTCTTTATTCGGTATCAACGAAGAGTTATTCGAAAATTGGAATGTACATATCCATGTTCCCGAAGGAGCTATTCCGAAGGATGGCCCCAGTGCCGGTGTAACTATGGTTACATCCCTGGTGTCTGCTTTTACGCAGCGTAAAGTGAAAAAGAACCTGGCAATGACAGGCGAAATAACGCTTCGTGGTAAAGTCCTTCCGGTGGGTGGTATCAAGGAAAAGATCCTGGCTGCTAAACGGGCGGGGATCAAAGAATTGATATTGTGCAAAGAAAACCAGAAAGATATCGAAGAGATCAAAGCTGAATATGTAAAAGGACTTACTTTCCATTATGTGGAAGATATTCGTCAGGTAATAGACATTGCCTTATTAAAGGAAAAGGTGGATAATCCGTTGTTCTGATTCGATTTCTGAATAAGATAAATAACACGAAAAAGCGGCTGTGTTGATACTTTTTGACACAGCCGCTTTTTGTGTTAATTAATACGAATGAGATACTGAAAAAAAGTGTTTTTATTATTTTTGCCTCCTGAAAGCCGTTGATATTCATTTATATTGTCATTTAAACGGATAAAAAAACACTAGTATGAGTTTATTTTATAAGGAAGAACATACCACCTGCTACAATTACCGTTTACCCTCTGTAGCAAACTTTAAAGTGTTGCGTTATGCAGCCGGTGAAGATTTTGTACCGGTTGATGTAAACCGATCGGTTATTGTTTTTTTAATGAAAGGCGAGGTCCTGGTGAACAATGGATTACACAAAGAATATGTTCACAAAGCTGGTCATTTTGTCCTATATCCTCGAAACAGCGAATTCTTATTCAAAGTGCTTAAAGATTGTGTGGTTCTTAGTTGTGCGTTTGTACAATGCCTGAATTTATGTAACCGGTATGCTTTTGAGAAACTGGTTAATTATTTGCCGGATAATTTTCAATACGAATTTCAAATGCCCTCGATCAGGGAACGCTTGAAAGAATTTTGTACTTTGCTTATCCATTGCCTCGACGACGGACTGCAATGTGCCCATTTCCATGAAAATAAAGAAAACGAACTTTTTCTTCTACTTAGATCGTATTATTCCAAAGAAGAACTGGCCATGTTTTTCCAGCCTTTATTGGCTACGGATTTGGACTTCAGGGATTTTGTAATGGATAACTATACCCTGGATATCAATGCCGCTACTCTTGCCGGAAAATTGAATCTGACCCTCAAAACCTTCAATCGCCACTTTGAAAACACTTTCGGAACCTCTTTTCACCAATGGGTGATACAAAAGAAGGTCGAACTGATTTGCCGCGACCTGACATTGACAGAGAAACCTGTTTCTGAAATAGCTATGGATTATAATTTTTCATCGGCAAGCTACCTGACTTCTTTTTGTAAAAAGAACGTTGGGAAAACGCCTATACAAATACGAAATGAGAAATAAAATTGACAAAACCTGTGTAAAACAACAGCTTTTGTCCTAAAATCGTAATTGTTTGTCTTTTTTTTACAATGCACGTTTTTCCCAAAGCCTGTAATTTTGCCCTTGTTAAAAAAAGGCATTTCTTCCTGGAGTGAATGAAAGATAATAAAAGGCAAAAAGTATTGTCCGGGTTAAAAGAAAGCCTATAGAAGTATTTTATTGGAAAATCGAAGACACACTCATGGTGTAAATATTCAGTGGTTTTAAGGAGAGCAGATATGAAGGTATCTGGTTGGCGGAGGATTCAAGTATGAATAAGACTGGATCCTCTCGCCTCACTGAAATATTGAAGTTTTTATTGGTATAGGTAGTCTTCGTTTCCTGAATAAAGAAGTGACCGTATCCCTTGCGAAAAATGTCACGAAAAAATAAACAAAAAAACTATTTTGTCCCGACGAAAGCGGTACTCTCGTTGATATATGTTTTTAATTAATTGAATGAATGAAACAAACACAGCGACATACAACTTTATTTGCATCCGCGTTTAATTTCCATGCGGGATGTGCCGCTTCGAAGGGACAAAATATTGTTGTTTCGTATCCGGACTACATTCTTTATAAAGAAATGCTTCAGCTAGCTGAAGATAGTCGAAGCGGGCGCCGAAAGTCCGCTTCGACTATTGGTTCTAGTATATTTTCTGTTTTGTGTTGTTTTATGTGTTCGAGAGAAGTTCTAAATAATCAGGTAGTCTTGTATGTCTCATTATTCCTGACGGTATTGAACCTTAGTTCGTGCATACGCGAAGAGTTGCCGGCGTGCCCTCCATTGCAGGTTATCCTCGATGTGGAAGACAAGAACTACCATAATATTAATAGTGCCGTACGTTTGGGTTTCGAAGAGTGGAAGAGCGAAGAGCTGCCTTTCCGCGATTATGTCGGCACACTGACCTACCGGCTGCACAATGCCGAGACCGGCGAAGAGGTGCTGGTCGCTCCCGTGGCTCCCGTTGAGGGTGACAAGCAAATGCTCGCTTTGCCGATACCGGAAAACCTCCCCTTCGGCACATACGTCCTGACCGCCTGGGGCAACCTGGCCGGCAGCACTATCCTGACGGAAGAACACAAAGGCGCCAAACTGCATCCTGACAATCTTCCGGGCGAAGACCTCTATCTTGCCCACGACACACTGGTGTACGATCATCTCACGTACGATTATACGATTGGCATGAAACGCGTGAAAGGCAAATTGATTATCCGCGTAGAAGACATGCCCGTTCAATACCAAGCTTCATCGAAGGCGGTGACTGGCCTTTCGGGTTATGTGGACAACCGTTTCAATTACGACCGTTCGCTCGACATGCGGCTAGATACCGTCTGGCCCGCTCCTCGTGAGATACTGACAAAAACGATAATGGCTCCCTCCCTCGAACGCGACTTGTCGGTGCTGACGCTCCGTTTCTTCGAAGGCAACCAATGCAATGAAAGCGCGTACTGGATCAGCCCCGAGGCGGTGACGATGAACATGCAGCGTAACGAGCTGACCATTATGCGATACGTGTACGACAAAAGTTGTTGTTGCTTTAAGATTTACATCTTAATCAACGACCACTGGGAAGTATTGCACTCTATGGAGATTTCATAAGAATATTAGCTAATATGTGTTTATATATTTAATTTTAAAACAATGAAAAAGAGTAAATTTTTAGCTTTCGCGGCACTAGGTTTGCTGACGTTGGCATCATGTAGTGACAGCAATGATCCGATTATTGAAGGAAATGAACAACAAACAGGCGAACAAATTATCGTTTTAGATATGCAAGACACTGACGTATTGTCCACCAAATCACGTCCTTTGTATAGTACTTCCAATAAAGGGGCTGAGACAGTAACCGATTTGCAATTGTTGGTGTTTAAGGTAGAAACCGACAATCAGAAAACATTCGTGAAGTCTATCCATGTCCCTGATTGGGATCTTAAATCTTCCAAGTATGATTATGGACAAAAGATGACTATCCGGTTGACTGGAGATGATAAAATTAAGGAGGATGAGATCGGTAAAGGTGGACAATTTACCGTCGTAGCCGTTGGGCAGGATGAAAAGACAGAAGAACCGAAACCGTTTACATTTGGAGGTAACGGTACTAAACTTTCGGCTTTAAATATTGAAACAACTCCGAGTGCTCCAACCTGGAGCTCTGCTGCTGAAGCGGGAAAAGGTTTTAGTCAATTATTTACAGACGCAATTGATAATTATGCAACACCTGCCAGCGAAATCTTCTCAGGTGAATCAGAACCTACTTTATTAGCTTTTGATGAAGGTGCTCAAATTAATGTCCTGCTGAAACGTCAAGTTGCCGGTGTATTGGGGTATTTCAACCGCATTCCTGCAAAAGTAGGTGATGGAGCCGATGCTAAACACGTCGGCTTTATCCGCCTTGTTTCATCAGCAAGAAATAAACAGTTAGACTTAACAACCCATCTGCCTAAGCAGGAAGACGATGCAACCGAAGATCAAAGCAAAGATGCAGAAACGATTGTGAATGGTTTCGAACCTGCTACTGCTAATGCGAAGTTTAAAGCTACCGCTGATGCTTCTGAAGCAGACGATGCTTATATCGTTTACGAAATCGACTTGGCAAAATGGTTCCCGGGTGGTGTGTCGGCTGAAACGCCAAGTACTTGGAGTGATGATGCTATCGACAATGACGGCCTATTAAAAGCAGACAACTGGATCAACGCCATCAGCGCTGCCAACTCTGCCCCAACCCTTGCTCAAGGTGCCGTATTTGCCGGAGAATTTATGATTCCGTTCAACCATGTAGAAAAAACGAATACATTCGAACTGCAATTGCTCGGGTTTGAAGATAGTGGCGAAAAAGCAATCCTGAAAAGCTGGAACGTCAAACTTGACAGGGCCTCTTGGGATTCAGGAAAGAAAGACGATGCCAATATCTACAACATCTACCGCAACCACCTCTACCAGATCGGTAAACGCGGAAGCGGCGACGATCCTGACCAACCGGGCGTAGACCCCGACAAACCACAGCCGTTGGATAAAGACCAGGATTTGACAATCCGTATCAACGACCAGTGGGAATTCATCCACGATATGGAAATCGAATAATACATCGAAGAATTTTTCTCCGAAAACTTCAAAAATGATGCAGGAAGCAGGCGGAACTTCCCGACAGCTTGAAAAACGCTTTTTCACCCTGGCGCGACTTCCCGAAGAGTCCGAAAATCATTTTTGAAGCTTTCGGAACTTTCCGGAAGGCTCGAAAACGTTGCGGCAACCTCGCGGGATTTTCCGCCTGCTTCCTGCAACGTTTTTGGAGTTTTCGGATAGTTCCGCAACCTTTCCGAAGTTTTTTTCTATTTATAAATTAATAAAACAAAGATGTCATGAAAGAAATCAATTTGAAATTCGATCTTTCTCGCGCCCGTAATGCCGAACATTTCCAGTTTCACACCGATATGCTGAGAACTGTCTCGGAAGAGTTTGCCGACAAGCAGGGCTTTGCTCCACAGCGTGCCGCCTACAAACAATTGTTGGACGTCGAGAATGAATGTTACCTGCGGAACCGAACCTATAAAGATACGGCTGCCATAGAAATGGTAGATCGTAACCGCGACGATCTGTTCCTGTATACGGCCCAGACTATCACGACCGGCAAACTTTGTCCCATCGAATCGAAACGGCAGGCTGCTATCGAGTTAGATTATTTGGTGGCTCCTTACCGCAATGCTCCGCGTTTGAATTATGCTTCCAATACCGCTGCCATCAGCGATTTCCTGGAAAAAATACGTAAACCCGAATATGCCGCATTTGTTACGGCGTTAGACCTTGACGAAGTACTCACCTCCCTTGCAACAGCCAATAACGAATTTAATACAATTTATACCGAACGTTCGGCTGAAACCCTCAGCCGTGCTACCTCTGAAACGATGAAAAGTGCCCGTCCCCTCGTAGACAAGGCCTACAGGGAAATAGTTCTGGCTATCAATGCGCTCTACCGGGTAAACTTTTTGATAACCAATGATGTAAACAAGGAAACGGCTCTAGGCACGGTGATCGACCAGGTAAACGCCCTGATCATCCAGTTGCAACAAACACTCTCGAAGGCAGGCGTTGGTGCAAAGCCTAACTTCAAACCTGACACCGACGGCGGTTCTACCGATAGCGGCAACAACGGCGGCGACGGTGGTGAAGACGATCGTCCGGTAATAGAATAAAAACTCCCTACAGGATAAACATAAAGATGATATATATCGTACGACATATCAGTTGGTTGATACTTTTGCTGCTTACGGCCGCCTGTACTACCGAGGAGATAATCGAACGGGACAATGGCGGAGAGACACAAGGCAGCGATGTTGTGATCGATTTCCAGACAGGAAACGAAAAAAAGACGCGCACGACGTTGACCGGATCGGATCATATCCAGCATGTCACTTATGTGCATCTTTATATATTTAAAGGATCAGATCCTGCCTCCCCCTGCATTGGTGCGGAAGATGTGGAGTGGAGGCAGCCGGTCGGTCAGACTGCCCGGCAAAAATATATGCTGAAAACCAAATTGACGCCTTATGAAACTTATACCTTGCTGGCTGTTGGGCTCGACTGCCGTCTGGATGCGGATGGAAATGCAGACTTGACAACTAATTCGGCTGCGACCTACGGTTTGCCCGGAAGCATTGTTGCCGGAACCCCTCTTGGCGATGCTGTTGCCAAATTGACAGACGCAAAAGAGCAGGACGATATTGCCGGCTCGGAACTTTTTGCCGGTTCGGTCATCATCGAGGCTGCCAGCGACGGAACGGCAATGACTACCGTCGACCTTTGGCGGCGCGTGGCCGGGGTACAAGGATATTTTACGAACATCCCGACCGGGGTGACCCGTATCGAATTGATACTCTATAAAGACCAATACCTGGATGTGCCGTTAATGAAACGGACGATCGGCGATCATGGAACCACGCCTTTGTCCGGTTCGACCGTCTTGCTCGATATTCCCGTCACTGCCGACGAGTTGCAAAAAGAAACGCTCACCGCCGATGACGGAACGACCTACACCAAACTGTCGGGTTCGGTTTTGCAGGCAGCCTATATGCTGCCTGTCGATGCGCCATCCGCCGGGACAGGTACGTTTGTGCTGAAAACTTACAAAGGCGATGTGGAGGAGAAAACTTATAAAGTCAACGCGAAATTACAGAACGGTGCGTTAGTCAACTCTTTTCCTATCCTCGCGAACCATTTTTACACCCTGGGAATCAAGAACGGCACGACCGATGAGCCGATCGACCTGGGAGGAACTATCGACGAAACGGTATTTATCCGCGTAGACGGCAGTTGGCAGGCGGATGTCGATATACCGATGTAGAAGCGAAAAGGGATATAAAACTAAAACAGTGTGAAATATGAATGTGCGAAAGATACAAAAGTGCAGGTTATGGCTGTGGCCGATGGTGTCGGTCGGCTTCTTGTCTACGTGCTTGGCTTGCAGCAACGAGATTGCTATTCTACCCGAACCCGATGCGTCTGCCCCCGGTAAGGAACCGCATATCTACATATCCGGAGGTGGCAACGATGATTTGACGGCCGAGACCAAAGGCTGGGTCGGCCCCGGCGATAACGACGAACCCGACGATGCGCCTAAACTCGATGGGGTTTGCAGGGCGAACAGGATGAAGATTTTTTCTTATAGGTTAAATAAATCAGGCCCATATGAAAATGAATTGAAGTTTGTGAAAGAAGAGCAGATCAAAGAACTTAAGTTCGCAAAAAATGACCGTTGGGTACAGCATAGTTATGATTTTACATCAGATGGGGGTAGTTACAACTGGCTCTCTTTTGCCACATTTGCTTATAATGAAAAAGATATTGCCGATTTTACAGTTTCACCCGGAGATAACCGGACAACCCCTTCGCTTTCTTTATCTTCTAACATGGGGTATCATACTCCGGAGGTTTATTGTGGAATTGTCGTTTTTAATCCGGGGGATGGGGGATTAGGCTATACTACTTCCCAGATTAATGACAATGGGGCGATTGGATTTTATGATTTGGCGGGAGCTGATAATTTGTCTGCTCCTCTCTACGGTCGCCTTTACCGCATCGTTAGCCAGCTGAATGTGAAAATAACCGATATACCGGTCGATGAGGTGAACAAGCTGGAATTGTATATGTATAATTATCCGACAAAGATAACCTTGCACGGTACGCATGGAAAATATTATCCGGTGACGGCAGTGACAGACCCTACGGCTACAACCGGGATCGGTGCCGACGTAGCTCCGGTACTCTTGGCTGCCAGTGGACAGATTACAACAGGAACCGTAACTCTTTCTTCTTTCCTGCTGCCTAGCGAAATCGGTGCTTATCTGAGGTTGAGGGTGACTTATAAGGGGGGCACGACCAAAGAGTTCAACATACAACCCGCCAAAAGCTATTTCCTGACCGGTACCGACGCAGCGGTTTATTCCGTTAACAGTGCTGACTTGAAAAATGGCAATGATCTTTATGTCTATGACGGGCGCAAAGGAAAATATTGTTTCTATTCCTACTCGAACGTGCGGGTCAATCTGTCCGGCAAATTTGAAAATTACGCTACGGATACCAGCGAATCGGACATCGTAATTGAGGTAGAGCCTAATTTCGAGAAAAAACATGACTTCCCAATCATATAAAAAATAAAGCTATGGGTACACACCGTTATATATACTATCTTCTGTTGATAACCGGGTTTTTATTGTCCGCCTGTTCCAAAGAACTGCCGGAGGAAGAGGCTTCCGGCGACGACGAACAACTGCCCGTTGCGGAGGTGCCAGTCGAGGTTTCGATCGGTACGGTTTGGTTCACCGACAATACCGGCTCCAAGGCTGCACCGCCCGATGCTACACCCGGCCTGGGTGTTGACGGTTCGGATGAAACGGCGGGTGTCGATGCCGTTCGTATCATCGTTTTCCGCCGTCGCGACCTCGACGATAAAAAGGAGGTCGATGAGCAGGCCGCCGGTCCCAATTCCTTTCTTTATGATCCGAAAAACGATCAGGTTGTCCCTTGCACCAAAGAGGTCGACACCGATCATCGTCTGAAAGCGCGTGGCATTCTGAAAAAGACCTACGGCTACGAATACCGTGTTATTGCCATAGCCTACGATGCCGACAGGATATTGCCTTACAGTGGCGAACCCGGTAAGACGGATGTTTACAAAGCCGAAGGGGAGGAGGCTCTTTTCTCTCTGAATACACTCGATGGCGTGGCGTATGAAGATTTTGCGGCGACGCTGAATCAGGGTGGTGTGTGGGAAAGCTTTTTGAACGGGGCTGGGCTTTCTTCTTATAACACGAAGTATTTAAGTCGCCGGCTCGCTTATGGCCCCCAACTCTTTTATGGTTTTTGCCATACCGGAGATGGAAATCCGGTTATCGATTATTCGAAGGAAGATCCGGATGGAAATGTTACAACGAATACTCCGCTCACCGGTATCCTTTACCGCGGGATGGCGAAAGTGGAAGTGAGGCTGGAGGTCGAAAAATATGAGGAAGGTGCTCTTTATTACGACATCGAATGGATGGGCTTGCTGGCCGATCATGTTTGTACGAAAGTGAAGCTCAGCGATTATGATGATTTTCTGGCCCCTTCCGATCCGATAACGACGAGTGGGGAGAAGGGAAGCTACACGCTGGTAGACTTTCAGGACAGTAAAAATAATACGGGGGATAATTATGACGGAGGTCATTTTGTGGTGGGGAAAACCGTTGTTTTTACCGCCTGGATGTTACCGACCAAAACGCGGCTGGGGGTACGGATCAGAAACAGTTACGGGGTGGCAGACCAAAGTGTTCATAACTGCCAGATCCGTGTAGACAACGTTTCGGATGCGGAGAATGCCACCGGGGTTATTTCGCCCGATGCGCAGGATAATATCTTTTACCTGCGGCGCAACTATAAGTATGTTTTTACCGGAAAGGTTTCGACCTTACAAAATAATGAACTCGAATAAAAGGAGATTGTTATGAAAAAGAATAATGTATTATATATCATCTTGCTGTTCCTTTTCTTTTGGGGAGGACAGGCAGGCCGTGTTTATGCAGTCGACAATCGTTTCTTTGCCAGTAAGGAAGAGATGGACTCTATTGTCGCTTCGCATCCCCAAAAGATTATTTTCCAGGATCAAGACCCGACGGTTAATGGCGTTGCGGGTGACGACAATGGTAACCTGAGCATCCATTATATGAACAATCGCCGGGCGTTGACCGGAAGGCATTGTACTGTCAACAAACTGATCAACGTGGTCGGGGTAGGTTCGTGGAATGAGAATATGAGTAATTTGACGAATGATGATTTGGGGGATTATGCAACTTTTCCCAGTGTAGTGGGGGCAGGGGTGACAGTCGATCCGATCGTTAGTATCCGGGATATGAAAAATTATTATTCCAAAGGGACGCAGGCGGGGTATTGCATCGTGGCCTCTTCGGGGGATGCCGTCTTGTCGCTCGATATTATCAAGGCGTTGTCGATAGGCTTTTACCGGGAAGGAGAGTTGGTGGGAACAAAAGTGGTGGAAGAAGGCCAGGATGGAGCGGGGGTTAACCTGTCGTTGATTCAAGTGCCGGGCTCAGACGAAGCCTGTATAACGTTGACGGCTACTTCCGATTGGGTTTTCGACGAGATTTCTCTCGACCGTTCGGGGGGTGTGCAGGTTTCTGTCGGTGATATATTGAAAATAAAATACGCATTCGTGGGTAAGGCACGCGAGTTTACGATTACAGAAAATACGGAGAATGGTATACCGGCCTATCAGACTTACACGGGAAACACGGGGTTGGCATTGCAGAAGATGGAGGGGTGGAATCCGGTATTGTTAGGAATCCCGTTCCCATTTGTAAAAGCCGAGGTGGAAAAAATGACCAATGCCGATTATGATGATTATGCTTCGTTGACACCTATTCTTGTCATAGGTTATCAGGGAGGTGCTAAATTCAGGATGAAAGACGGGACGAAGAATGAAATATACAAAGCCGGTACTGAAGTCGGTTTTAAGTATCTGTTCGGCTCCGGCCTGGCATTGGATGCCGGGGCATGGATCAGTTTGCTGCTTTTCGATCGTAACGGGGATGTCATACAGGAGGAAACCATTTCGGCAGGGGTGCTGAATCTGAGTGTTGCCAAAGGGGGAAGCGGGATTGCTTCGGTGACGGCGACAAAGGATTTTTCAGGGGCGGAGCTTCGTTTTCATACCGTTATCGGTATTAACCTGGGGATGATGGGGATTCATTACGGTTTTATTCGCGAGAAACCGGATGTAGATCATCATTGCCCTATCAACCCGTCGGTCGACATGAATCTTTGCGAAACGCAATCCAGTATCCAGCTCCAATCCAATCCGGATATCAGTGTGACCTGGACATTGGAGAAATCCAAACCTGAGACTCCTCCGGCAGATGTGAAGGTCACTCCCGGAGGGTATGTAACGGGTTTGCAAAAAGGCACGTATGTTTTTCGGGCTACTGCTTCCGATGGTTGTTATGAAGAACTGGAGATTACCAGCGGGATTAATGGTTTGGAGAAACAGTGTGGTAATCCTTTTATAGATGACATGGATCCGACGACAGGAAATGTCGGGTATGAGCTTTCTGATACAATTTATGAAACGAGCGGTTCGCTTATTTCTGTAAGTGATTTGGTTAATCCGGGAAATATTATTGATGCGGAGTTGGGTAATTACGCAACTTATACCAGTGGGCTCAATATTGCGAGCGATTTGAGAATTATTGGTATTAGAACTAAAGACGGAAGTCCTATACATAGCGGTTTTGAAGAGATTGACAGAGTCCAGGTGGAAAAACCGATACGGATTGGTTTTATTGTCGAGTTTCAGGCTACGGGAGTGGATCTTAGTTTACTTCAATTTTTTCAAATACGTTGCTATAATGATAAAGTGCCGGTTTATAGTCATGTGATAGAAGAGTCAAATGCTATTTCTGCCGGGATTGCCGGTTCGGATCAAGCACTAAAAGTAAGATACAGCATAGAGGTACCGGCAGTAAATAGTGATGGAAATTTTATTGAGTTTGACGAGTTTATGCTTTGGACTTCCGGGGTATTGAATCTGGGGGCTTCAAAAATGAATATTTACTATGCTTTTTCGGAAGAAGCCGACTCTGACTGTAACGACCCATTGGGTTGTGGTTCGATTGTCCTTTCTCATGAGGTTACCGGTACAACCATCAATGCGGATGAAACGAAGTATGGAAGTGCTATTGCCGTTGCCAATGTGACAGACAATTTGGGGTATTTGGTCGATAGTGACCTGAATACGGCAATGACGCTGACAAATACCGTAACAGTCGGAGGAGGAACAACGATTGCTGTCGATATGGGACGGACACTCGATTATCATCATCAATTGGGTATTGTGGTGGATAATAAAACGTATACGGCTGCTATCAATGTCGGCAACTGGATGACGGTCGAAACATTTTATAAAGGCGTTTCTACCGGGGATAAATTTACAGACTGGAAGGTTTTGGGGGCAGATGTAATTGGATTTGGCGACAAGAATTATCTGTTTATGCAGCCTAAAAAACGCTATGACGAGGTGAGGATGACAATTGCGAATATTGTCGGTGCACTCGATATACAGCGGTTTTTTGGCCTTTTCCTGCGTAATGATGTCGACAACGATGGTATTCCTGATTGTCAGGATCCGGAGTCGTGTGATACGTCAATCGGGGATATTGTGATTAACGATGTCTGCGTTGGTGAAACGATCACTGTCAGCGGGAAAGGTACGATAAGTACCGATTATTATATTTATTTCAGCGAACCGAGCATACCTTTCATCAAGATTACTTCAGATGAGCAGGGATATTTTACCGCTTCTTATGTGACAAAGACGCCCGGCCATCATCAAATGGTTTTTTACGACGGTAGTGGCAAACCGCTGACCGCCGTCGATTACAGCGTACATCCTACCCGGACAACCTGGAAGACAACTGCTTCGAATACTGATTGGAATAAATGGGATAATTGGACGGACGGTTCGCCTTATTGCTGCACAGATGTAATTATTCCAAGTAATGCCAAGCTTTATCCGGTTCTTGATGAAGCAGTCGTGCCGGATGCGCTTGATAAGTATTGCTGCCGGTATATTCATTTTGAACCTCGTGCCGCTGTCGAAAAAACTACGAGGCTGAACTACCGGAAAGCATGGGCTGAAATGGAGCTTGTTCCGAATCGTTATTATATGCTTTCAGCCCCGTTAACGAACATGTATACGGGTGATATGTTTATTCCGGCCCTGATGAATGGGGTACATACCGGCGATTATTTCACGGAGTTGACAGCCGATAATACTCCTCAAAACCGTTTTAATCCGCGTGTCTATCAACGACTTTGGGCTACTACTGCAAAAGGACGTTTAATGGATGGTTCGGAAACAACTTTGGCTATTACGACAACTAAGTGGTCGAAAAATTTCAACCATCTGGCACATTTATATCGACCGGGTAATGGTTTTTCTCTTTGGGTGGATAACGGGCGGTTGTCTGCTAAACAAAGATTTCGTTTCCGCTTCCCGAAAGAGCATACGGAATACAATTATTTCAGCGACTTCGATCAATCGCAATTAAACATTACAGAAACGTTAGCCAAGGATATCACCGGACGTTTCATTTATGAGCGCGAGGACGTAAACAATCCGATATTCTCTTATAAAGATGAAACGAGAACGGTTTATACGAATGCGCTTCCGTTGTCGGTAACGCTTACCGCAGAGGAATCTACCAGCCATTTTTTGGTAGGAAATCCATTTATGAGTCATATTGATGTAAAGGCATTTCTGGCAGGAAATACAGATGTACAATCGATCAAAATCTACGATGGGAATACTGCGAATACAGTTGTGGCGGTAGATGCCCAACTCTTGGGTACGGCTGATATTACGGCAATCGCTCCTATGCAGTCTTTCTTTGTAGAGTTGGGAGCGGAGGCTACAACGACAGATATTCTTTTTACTGAAGATATGTTGCTCGCATCTCCGCAATCGATGTTGAAGCATCAGCCTGAAAGTGCTGGCAGAATCCCGTTCCTGAAAATTGAAGCCGAAAATGCTTCGGTAAAGGCGAGTACATTGTTGGTAGGGAATTCATCCGTATTCGATGTAGAGCCGGGAGTGGAGTCATTGTTTGACAATGAAATAAAACCATCGCTGGCAATCTTTACTGTGCAGGATGAGCAAGCCTACGATATACTGGGTGTGAATGGAGCGACTGAAATACCCTTAGGCATGTGTCTGCAAAAGAATGATACGCTGACTTTGTGTTTCCGTGATAATGGCTTGGGATATGCGGCTGACTATGTTTTGTTGGATAAAAAAACGGGTATCCATTACTCTTTGCAGGAGGAAGTTGTTTTGCAGGGGGTAAGCACGAATGTGGGACGTTTTGCATTGAAGCAGAAACTGGCAACAGCTATAAAGCCGGTTGATAAAAAGGATGTGTATATAACCGTGGCCGACGAGCATGCGATAGTTAAATCATCAAGTCCGGATATTGTTTATGTCGAAGTGTATACTTTGAACGGAAGTAAGGTTCATAGTCAAAAGTTTCCGGCAATAGCAGAAGTGAGAATACCTCTTCGCACAGGCATAAACATACTGAAAGTTACATTGAAAGGCGGTACGGTTCGTAACTTTAAGGTTATTGTGTAAATAAAAAAGCGACTGTGTCATCTTGTTTTCAAAAACCTGACACAGTCGCTTTTTATACTGATTGAATATTTTTATTCAGCTTTTTCTTCGGTGCTGATTTCTGTTTCAGCTTTTTCTTCTGCAGTGACAGGTGCTTCTTCCGGAGTGAAATCTGTGATTTCTGCGCCGATCAGGATGTTGTACCAGCTTAAAAGCTTTTTGATATCGCTGGGATATACTCTTTCGCGATCAAAATCTGGCAATACTTCTGCAAAGTAAGTACGCAGTTCTTTCGAATCGGAAGGTACGGTTACCTTTGCTCCGTTCTCTTTATTTTTTACGCTGGTAAGTACTTCGTGCAAAGGTACTTCTGTCTCAGTTGTATAGATAGCAATATCACCTAATGAGATCACTTTATCTTTTGCATACGCAGGTACTCTTTTCTTATCTGTCAGCGATTCGACAATCAGCATGTTCTTTCCGTGGGAAACCAATTTAAATAATCCCGGTTTTCCCGAAATAGACAAAATAGTCTTCAACATAATACTTCGTTTTCTAATAGTGTTAAACTTTAAAGCTGCAAATGTAGCATAACTATACGATTTAACCGATACAATCGGAAAGAAAAATATGAAATAGGGAGTGATTTAAATTGCTTGTTCGCTCGGATTATTTCGAAGCGAAGCCAAAAAAATCTCAACCTGAGGGAGTAATGCCTGTTTGTCGTCGTTATGGATCACATAATCAGACCGATCTTTTTTAGTCTCATCCGGCAGTTGGCTGTTGATGCGGCTTACGATTTCTTCCCTGGATACATTGTCGCGCAATAAAGCCCGTTGGATGCGAAGCTCCAGCGGTGCATATATCATCAGGCTTTTATCTACTGCATTATTAAAGCCGGACTCAAAAAGAATGGCCGACTCGATGGCGCAGAACTCCGACGACTGCCTTTTTGTCCATTCGGTAAAATGGCGGTCGACTTCCGGATGTATGATGGCATTAACCTGCTTCAGGTATTCCGGATTACCGAATATATACGATGCTAATAGTCTTTTGTCCAGTCCTCCATCCGTGTAGAGCTCCTTGCCGAATAAAGCGGTCAGCTTTTCTTTGATCACGGGGGAGGTGGCTGTGAGTAGTTTACTTTCGGTATCTGCCACGTAGACAGGTATGCCGTATAAGTTTAATAAGGAAGCAACAACAGATTTGCCGCTTCCGATACCACCGGTTATGCCTATTTTAATCATGTAGGTTGTTTTGTTCCAGTATGAATTCTATTTTATCCGGAACAAGAGTTGCAGAAGTTACCCAATCCGGCTTTTTAGTCAGATGAATAGGTAAGGTGCCCGATACGTTTTGTTCCAGGTCTTTAAAAGAAAACTTGATTTCAAAAGCATCTTCCGACAAGTCTTTGAAGCGGGATAGCGGAACGCTGCATGTCACCTTTGCGATTGAAGGGAAAGTACGCAAGGTATAATGCGGAGGCAGATCTGTACAGAGCACAGGTATCTCCAATGTCTTTTCCGTAAATTCTTCGATAGGAATTGTTATGGTGACGCTTGTCGGATCATAAGTCGCTTCGTCTACCTTTTGCAACTGGATCGTTTTGGTCACCGTTTTATTGCCTTTCTTTATCTCCGTGAATACGGTTTTTGCCTGATTCAGCGTGTCGAGTACCACATCACTGGCATATACGCTGATACTGGCAGGAGAGATTGTGATATTTCCGGACACATGAAAGCCCGGGTTTGTTTGTATCGTTCCGTTGAAAACGACCGGTATATCTTTCTTAATGCGTTTGCTGTAGGCCGCTTCGATAAGTTGAGGTTCGAACCCCATTAAAGTAGTGGTAGCCAACAACTGCTTTTGGATGTCGCTTTGTATAGTCTTTTTGGCGATTGATAAAGAACCGCTTTTCTCCGCCTGATTTTTCATATTTGCTTCGATAGGGGCAAACGAACGCCCGAAGGAATAGTTCAGCAAAACACTTCCTTTGTCTTTTACTCTTGCAACGACCTCTTGAGGTGGTGTTCCCGTAAAAGAAATATCCGGTGGAATGTTCTTGTATCTGACCGGAATGTTGATCTCTATTTCATATTCTTGCTGCAAGCTCTGTAATAGCCAAAAGCCGAAAGACAATAGTACGAAAGAGAAAAAGATTAATGCTTCTTTCCATCTTTGACGACGCAGAAAAGCATTAATCTTTATCCGGGCAGACTTGAACGATTGGTTTATTCTATCAAGCTGCGACATATTTGTTGTTTCTTATTTTTGCTGTGCGTCTTCTGAAGAAGCAAAGATAGAAGTTTTATCTACACGGATACGAACGCCGTCTGAGATTTCTATCAGCATATAAGTGTCACCGATTTCTTTGATCTTACCATAGATACCGCCGGCTGTGATTACTTTGTCACCCGTTTTCAATGCTTCACGGGATTTCTGGATCTCTTTCTGCTTTTTCTGCTGCGGACGGATCATGAAGAAATAGAAAATCGCAACAATAACTACCATCATAAGGATGCCTGACCACTGTGACTGGCCTCCGGCAGCCTGGAGTAAAATACTAACTAAGCTCATATTCACTATATTCGTTTATAAATTTATACCTATTTGACTAGGTACAAATGTAAGTATAATAATTAATCTTTGAGCAATACCTTTTCTTTTTTTAACTCCGAAACAATAGAATCTAATATTCCATTAATGAAGTTACCGCTTTTAGGCGTGCTGTAGTATTTTGCCGTATCGATGTATTCGTTCAGTGTTACGTTGATGGGGATCGACGGGAAAGTCATGATTTCAGCCAGTGCTACCTGCATGATGATCAAGTCCATATTGGCGATACGCTCCGTTTCCCAGTTTTTCATATGATTGTTGATGCGTTCGCGGTATTCGGCGCCTTTCAGTAAGGTCTGGCGGAACAGTTTGATCGCAAACGAATGATCTTCCAAGTCTTTGAACATCGGCAACAATTCCTGCTTGCTTCCGTTCTTTTCCTCGAACTTCTTGATTGTCTTTAATGTGAATGTTTCAACGATTTCGATATCGTCGTTCCAATAGATACTTTTATCTTCCAGGAAATCTTCGATAACTTCGTTGCCGCAGATCAGCTTTTTGAATACGCAACGCCAGAACTCTTTATCTGTTTCATAAGAATCGTTCTCGTTGTCCAGATATTCGTTGTACAGGTCTGAAGCCAGAATGATGTCGAGAACGCTCTTTACGAACTCTTCATCGTTCGCCCATGACAGACCTTGCTCAGCCACATATTTCTGAAGTGCCGCGTTTTCAGCCACCTGGGCGGCGAAACGGTTGTCTATCAGACGAGTGTTCGGGTTTAACTCCGCATGAGTCGGCATGTACTTGTTCTTTTTGACGTCAAGTGTCCGTTTTTGTAGGTTGGTGACTTCGATAATTAGAAGAAGAAAATAATGATATAAATCATACGACTTCCGTAAGCTGAAAAGCAATTCATTTTCCGCTACTTTGAGGTCATTGTTTCCATTTTGATAGAATGAGTATACTATCTGTAAAACTTTAATGCGGATTAAAATTCTGTTGATCATCGTTTGAAGGAACTACTTGTTATAAATTTAGGCTGCAAAGTTAGTCATTCTTTTGATAAAAGGGTTCGGGTTTACTTAATTTTATGTGCGTTAGTTGTTATTTTACACTTTGAAACGTAAAATCATACATTTTGATGAGTTAAAATAGTTGTTGTTTAAAAAAAAATGCACATATTTGAAGCAAGTTATGATAAACGGGTCGGTATTTAACAAAAGTTGGCTATATGGATGAGTCGGTGAAGAAAACACAGGTTGAAGGTGGCGATAAAGAGATTCTGTACTCTAAAGCTATAAAGGCAGGTAAACGAATATATTACCTGGATGTGAAGAAGAACTTAAAAGACGATTTGTTCCTGGCTGTAACCGAAAGTAAGAAGGTGCAGCCTAAAAACGGAACACAGGTATCTTTTGAGAAGCATAAAATTTTCCTTTATAAGGAGGATTTTGAAAAGTTTATGGAGGGAATGAATGATGTAATCAATTACATCAAACAGCATAACTCTGAAGATTTAAACGTAAAAGCCCCGGGTACGGAGACAAAGACAGACGATGGTTCGGATGAGATAAAGCTGAACATCGATTTTTAAGAAGGGGTGAAAATAATAACGAGCAGTTTTTCTTTAAAAGAACAAACTGCTCGTTATCTTTTATAGGTATCCTTTTCGGTTGCCTATTTTACTGCGGTTTATGCAACCGGGTGAATTGCTTCGGTCGGACATGCATCTGCGCAAGTTCCGCAATCAGTACACATTTCAGGATCGATATGATAGATATCACCTTCTGAGATAGCTCCTACCGGACACTCGTCAATACAAGTACCGCAAGCAATACAATCTTCACTAATTAAATAAGCCATTTTCTTAAACGTTTAAATTGATAACTATTAGTTGGTGCAAAAATAGAGTTTTATTTGTATTTCTGCAATAAGTTCCTATCTTTTTCGTTATAATTCAAAATTGATTGAGAGTTGAGACGTCTATTATTTCTATTATTGGTATGTAGCCTTGCCGTACCGGGTGTACTGGCGCAAAAAGAGAAGGTGAAGAATCAGCCGTATGCCGATTTGAAATGGCTCCATTTAGGATTCCATGTCGGACTGCATGCGCAGGATATGTTGTTGACAAATTCGGGTGTTACTACCGATGGCCAAATATGGTTTGCCGAAATACCCAGTTACTCGCCGGGTTTCAGTGTCGGAGTGATCGGGGATATGTATCTGAATCCTTATTTTAACCTGCGTTTCATACCGACTGTCCATTTCGGGGATAAAAAGTTTATGTTTCGTGAACAGGAGACAGGGGAGGAGTTCACTACTTCCGTGCGCTCTACGATTCTCAGTTTTCCGTTGGATGTGAAATATTCCGCTCTCCGGTTAAACAACTACCGCCCTTACCTGATAGGCGGGATTTACGGAGCTATGGATCTCGGACGTAAAAAGGGAATGCCTGTTCTGCTTAAAGGGGCTGATTTCGGAGTGGAGTTCGGTATCGGATGCGATATCTACCTGCCGTTCTTTAAACTGTGTCCGGAGCTGAAATTCTGTTTCGGCCTGGTAGACCTGTTGCAGAAAGACCGCAGCGACCTGACGGATAAAGAATTGATCAAATATCCGAATGCATTATCGAAAGCTACTTCCCGTATGGTCGTGCTGACGTTTAATTTCGAATAAAGAGTTCTATATAGATATAGGCGGCAGGAGCTGCCAGCATCAGGCTGTCGAAGCGGTCGAGCATACCACCGTGACCGGGAAGAAGATGGCCGGAGTCTTTTACGCCTAATGTACGTTTCAATAAAGACTCAACCAGATCGCCCCAAGTTCCGAACACGACTACTGTTGCCGATAATCCCAACCAGTTATACCAGCTGATTTCGGGTGCATACCAAGCCAATGCCTGCGAGGCGCCTAAGGCAACTGCCAGTCCGCCGAAGAATCCTTCCCATGACTTCTTGGGCGATATGCGTTCGAATAATCTTCTTTTGCCGATCATGGAACCAACCAGATAAGCGCCTGTGTCATTCAACCAGATGAAAATGAAAATAGCCATAATGAATAGCGGCGAATAGGCGATCGTTCCCGGAGTGTCGGGAATGGCGGCAATGAAGTTCAGCATCGAGAATGTTCCAGCACAGTACGCCTGGGCGAAAAAAGTAAAAGCCCAGTCGTTGATCGGATTCGGAGCTTTGTAATATAGTTCGGCAACTAACGTATATATAAGGAATAGCAAATAGGGGAGAAAGATCATTCCATCTGTCAGTTGATTGGTATAAGCAAATGTGGCAGCAAACAGGTAGGCTCCTCCCAGCGAACTGATAAATCGTTTGATGGAAGCGTCTTCATAATGTTTTACAAGACCGCAAAACTCCCATACCGTCAATCCGGTGATCAAACTGAATATAACAAGGAAAGATATCGGGTGGTAGCAGATCGCTCCGACCAGAACTGCAACGAAGATTATACCGGTAAGTGCTCGTATTATCAGATTTTTCAAAGCCGTATTGTTTAGTTCGTTTGTTGATTTATTTTTCGTGCAAAGATAAAGAATAAATCCAAATATAAACAGGGAGGCCGGATAGTATCTTCAATAAAGAACTATCCGGCCTCATTTTATTTTTCAGAGACGAATGGGTCAGGCAATTTTATCTGCCGTATTGTCACCTGCAGGTGAAACCTGGGTGTCATTTTCGTTGGCAGCAGCCTGTTCCTGTTTGCTGTTATTTGCTTTTTCCTGTAACTCCAGAATTTCCTGCGAACGGGAAACCCAGGCACGTTTACCGAAGATATGTTCTACATCTTCTGTGTAGATCACTTCCCGTTCAAGTAAGACCTGTGCCAATGCGTGATGTCCTTCCTTGTTTTCAAACAGGATTTTCTTGGCACGTTCATACTGTTCGCTGATGATCTTTTGTACTTCCTGGTCGATCATGCGGGATGTTTCCTCGCTGTACGGTTTGGTGAATCCCCAGTCCTGACCGGTTGAATCGTAATAATTCAGGTTAGGCAGTTTTTCGCTCATACCGAAGTAAACGACCATTGCATAAGCTTGCTTGGTTACACGTTCCAGGTCGTTGGATGCTCCGGTTGTTATTTTGCCGAGGAAAAATTCGTCTGCCGCACGTCCGCCTAAAGTTGCGCACATTTCATCCAGCATCTGTTCGCGGGTGGTGATCTGACGTTCTTCCGGCATATACCAGGCAGCTCCCAGCGCTTTACCTCTGGGGACGATGGTTACTTTTACCAACGGATTGGCATGTTCGAGGAACCAGCTTAATGTAGCATGGCCGGCTTCGTGGAAAGCAATGCTCTTTCGTTCATCCGCCGTCGTTATCATAGAGCGTTTTTCCAAACCGCCGACGATACGGTCGATAGCGTTCATGAAGTCCTCTTTTTGAACGAACTTCTTATCGCTACGGGCGGCGATCAATGCAGCTTCATTACACACATTGGCAATGTCGGCACCGGAGAATCCCGGAGTCTGACGGGCCATGAATTCCGCATCCACGCTCTCGTCTATCTTGATCGGGCGTAAATGTACGCCGAATATTTCCTTACGCTCGTTCAGGTCGGGCAATTCCACGCTGATCTGACGGTCGAAACGTCCGGCACGAAGTAAGGCCTTATCCAGAATATCGGCACGGTTGGTTGCAGCCAAGATGATTACTCCACTGTTGGAACCGAAGCCGTCCATTTCTGTCAGCAACTGGTTCAATGTGTTTTCGCGTTCATCATTACTGTTCATATTGGCATTTTTGCCACGGGCGCGGCCAACAGCATCGATCTCGTCGATAAATACGATACACGGAGATTTCTCTTTTGCCTGGCGGAATAGGTCACGAACACGTGATGCACCCACACCGACAAACATCTCAACGAAGTCGGAACCTGAAAGGGAGAAGAACGGAACATCCGCTTCGCCTGCTACCGCTTTGGCCAGCAATGTCTTACCTGTTCCCGGAGGGCCTACCAATAAGGCGCCCTTAGGTATTTTACCTCCCAGTTCCGTATATCTTTCCGGGCTCTTAAGGAAGGAAACGATTTCTTCCACCTCTTGCTTGGCTTCCGACAATCCTGCCACATCCTTAAATGTTACTTTCCGGTCATTATCTTTGTCGAATAGTTGTGCTTTAGCCTTACCGACGCTGAAAACGCCACCCGGGCCACCTCCAGCACCTCCTGACATTCTTCTCATCAGGAAAATCCATACAACGATGATCAGGATGATGGGGCCGAATGAAACCAGGAAGTTCCATATGGCATCGTCTCCCTCTTCAAAGCGCACCTGGGTGTCGATATGGTTATCGGTAACCGCTTTATCGTAGAAATCGGAAAATTTGTCTGCCGACGGTATTTTTACGTACACCTTCGGGTTTGTTCCCAAAGCGGCACTGTCACTTTTAAATACTAATCCTTTTTGACCGCTTTTAACGCTGGCTTCAACCAGGTTTTTCTTGTTGTAGACAACCATTTTGTCGAATACATTTTCCTGTGCCAGCTTCTGGAATTCAGTCCATCCCAGTTCTTTTGACGCCGAAGAGTCGTTAGTCAGATACAAAGCAATAAGCATCATGAAAATTAGCCCATACATCCAATACAGGTTGAACCGGAACATCTTAGGCTTATTGTTCTTCGGTGCTTTGTTGAACATGTCGTTTTTATTTTCCATACTTTGAATTCGATAATATTAATCCGGCCTTAGTCGAGATCCGGAATCTGGGTGACTTTAGCGTCAGACCATAGATTATCCAGATTGTAGAACTCACGTTGTTCCGGGGTAAATATATGTACAAGAACCGTGCCATAATCCATACCTATCCACAAGGAACTTTGATTGCCGTCGATAGACAGTGGTTTTTCACCTGCATTTCTACGCGCAAAATCCCATACAGAATCAGACAGGGCTGATACCTGGGTGGGAGTATTTCCTTCGCAGATTACCATGTACTGGCATACTGCCCCTGATAACTGGGTTAAATCTACGGTTACAATATTTTTGCCTTTTTTTTCTTGTAGACCTTCTACAATTGTTTTTACTAATTCTTTTGTTTGATCCATCTATTTTTTATTGAATAATATTTCGAAGTTGCAAATATACTTCTTATATTTATTATTACATGCTTTCTCTATTTAATATATGTATAAACCCTGTATTTTCAAAACAGGGAAAAGATGAAAATGTTTATTTTGACAAAATTTTTTCGCAGAATATTTGCAGATATAAAAAATGTCTGTATCTTTGCACCCGTAATCGAGAAACATACTACTCGAGACAACAAAAACTGTTCTATGGTGTAATGGTAACACGTCAGATTCTGGTCCTGAAATTCCAGGTTCGAGCCCTGGTAGAACAACATAAAAAAGGTTTGAAATTTATTTTCAAACCTTTTTTTATTTCCTTCATATCCTTCCCTTTTTTCCCCATCTGAATCCGATACTGTCGAGCAGTTGAATGCGGTCATTGTTCAATTTTCCTTTTCTTTTCAGATAGGCCATCCTCATCCACCAGGAATAAAGGGCTTTTTCCTTTTCCTCGCGGGCTGTGACGGAAGGGTATCGCTTGTTCGTGGCGATAAAATCACAAAACTCGGTATATCTTCCAATCCATATCCGGTTCAGCTGTTCTTCCGAGCGGCCATTGCTTGTTGCGCTGATTTCCCATTCAAAACCTATGTCTGTGAGTTTTTTGATCTGCGCGGAAGTCAGTTTGCCTGAAGGGTCTGTTCCATATCTGTAAGCCCTCATTTTGCTGCACCATTTAGCCAGCCTGGTTTCTTCTGAGTTGGTGGCATGGGCCGGCCATCTTCCGTAGTGTGCGTGGTATTTTTTTACCAGGGCAAACGATTCATTCCAGCTTCTTTTCTTCCTGTTTTTCTGCCATGTAAATCCGATTGCATCTAACATCATGATACGTTCTTGGCTCAAACGTCCCTGCAATATGCCGTTTCTTACGCTTTTCTGAGTGGTACACCAATTGTATAGCCGGGTTTCTTCCGGGTTAGATTCATTGGGTACCGGCCAACGTTTTTCGTTGGTCACAAAATCTTTAAGTTTATAATAATTACCTTCCCATTGATCGATGCTTTTTTGCAACTTGGCAGCATCGATCTTGTCGATTAACCGGATTACTTTTTCAGGTAATCTTTCAGGATGATGGTTTCGGACGTATCTGACCCGAACGACCCATTGCCCCAATTCTAATTCTTTTTCGTCTTTAGCCGTAGGAGAAGGCCATCTTTCGTGTTTCTTAAAGAAAGCAATCGTAGAGCGATATTTAATATCTCTTTTTATGCGGATCTTGCTAGGTTTACGTGCTTTACTTTTTTTCTTTGTCCTATTTCTTTGTTCCATCTAACCTTGCTTTATTCGATTTTTGGATATTAATAATCTTGGATACTATAATCAGTTTCCAAAGATATTCAAATATTTGATTTTTAGAGATATATACTTCGTGTTATTTTGTTATTTTGACAAAATGATATTTTTGCAGGTTTGTATGTGCTCTGTACGATTCTGTGTCGTGCTCGTATCTAAATATTTGATTGTACGGAAGTTCTGAAATGTCTTAATGATGTGGTTTCTCTGATATTTGTGTATAATGGTTGATATATGGGTTATGGATGATTAATTTGTTTTGTATTTTATTTAATAGGTGTGATTGTGGTATATTAAAAGGGAGTGGGTTTTGCTCTGCTCTGGAGAAGAAATATGCTGTTTAGCATAGGTTTTGAAGCGTAAAAGTATACTTTCTGATTTTTATTTATAATCTTTTAACATGAAATTCGACTTAACTAGAACCATATCTCGTTTAAAAGGAATTTTTTTTTCGTTTAAAACGAGTTGTAATTTCTTTTAAACGGATTTTAAAATGGACTGTTGATGGCTTATCTGTTAATATATGTATATATAATTTCTTTGGAAGGAGTGGTTTGTGCGCGTGTCGTGTTTTTGAAATAGGTTTATTTGTAGCATATTGATTGATTTGAATAGTGTCTTGGTAGCAATGTGTAATATAAAGCATCCGCAAAATCTCAGATCATGAGATATTTGCGGATGCTTTATTAAATATCAACTATAATTAGTTCTGTTCTTTCAGAATTACGTCGTGTGCACCACCTTCAACGATACTTGTAGAAGATACCAATGTGATCTTGGCATCCTTTTGCAGTGCGGGGATTGTCGTGGCACCACAGCTGCACATAGTCGCTTTAATCTTACCCAGTGTGAGGTTGAGGTTGTCCTTCATCTTACCGGCATAAGGAACGTAGCTGTCTACGCCTTCTTCAAATTTGAGCGATTCCGTTCCGCCCATGTCATAACGCTGCCAGTTCTGGGCACGGTTTGAACCTTCACCCCAATATTCCTTTACATAATTGTTGCCAATGCGCAGTTTCTTTGTAGGAGACTCGTCGAAACGGGCAAAATAACGACCCATCATCAGGAAGTCTGCGCCCATTGCAAGAGCCAGCACCATGTGGTAATCGTGAACCAGACCACCGTCGCTGCAAATAGGAACATAAATGCCTGTTTTTTCTTTATATTCATCGCGAGCCTGGGCTACATCGATCAGGGCAGTTGCCTGTCCGCGGCCGATACCTTTCTGTTCGCGCGTGATGCAGATCGAACCGCCACCGATACCGACTTTAATAAAATCGGCTCCGGCTTCCACCAGATACATAAAGCCTTCCCGGTCTACTACGTTTCCGGCTCCGACCTTTACTTTGTCTCCGTATTCTTTCTTGATCCACTGCAATGTTTCGTACTGCCATTCCGAATAACCGTCGGAAGAGTCGATACATAATACGTCTACTCCGGCTTCAACAAGGGCGGGAACGCGTTCCATATAGTCGCGGGTGTTGATGCCTGCGCCAACCAATAGTTTTTTGTCGGCTCCTGACATTTCGTTCGGATTGTCACGATGGCTGTCATAATCCTTACGGAATACGAAGTAAGCCAGGTTCTGATCCTTATCTATGATAGGCAGGGTATTCAGTTTGTGATCCCAGATAATCTGGTTTGCTTCTTTTAATGTGATGCCTACTTCACCGACGATCAGTTTGGAGAAAGGAGTCATAAACTCTTTTACTTTTGTGGCAGGATCGTCTTTCTCAGCGCGATAGTCGCGGCTGGTAACTAATCCCAGTAGTTTACCGTTAGGCGTTCCGTCGTCGGTAATGCCGATGGTGGAATGTTCTGTCTGGCTGACCAGGGCAATTACGTCGGCCAGAGTGTTTTCCGGAGTCAGGTTGGAGTCGCTGGTTACAAAACCGGCTTTAAATTTCTTTACCTTTCTTACCATTTCTGCCTGGCTGGCGATAGGTTGTGAACCGAAAATGAATGAAAGTCCTCCGTTGCGAGCCAGTTCAATTGCCAGTTCCGGGCCGGATACTGATTGCATGATAGCTGAAACGAACGGGATATTTAATTCGATAGGAGACTTTTCGCTGACATTGTGCTTCACAAGTGCCGTTTTCAGTACAACATTGGAGGGTACACACTGTTTAGTGGTCAGGCCGGGAATAAGCAGGTATTCTCCGAAGGTTCTTGAAACATCGTTTAAGTAAACTGCCATAGTGATTAATATTTACTGGATGAATTTTTGTGCAAAAGTACTGAATTCTCCTCAGATATGTTTTCATTTCATCGCATTTTTCATACTAATTAAAGGGGAATATTTCGGTATAGGCCGGAGCCGGAACTTTTTCAATGAGTAAAATGTTATATAAGTGAATTTAAAGAGGAGGAATATTTTATGAAAATGGTAGTAGATAAGGCAAATTCACGCGGATATGCAAACCACGGATGGCTTAAAACTCATCATACATTTAGTTTTGCTAATTATTATAACCCGAAAAGGGTACATTTCGGCAAGTTGCGTGTTTTGAATGACGACACGGTAGCTCCGAGCGAAGGTTTTGATACGCATCCACATAAGAATATGGAAGTGATCTCTATTCCGCTGAACGGTTATCTGCGACATGGCGACAGTATAAAGAACAGTGAAACGATTACCCCGGGCGATATTCAGGTAATGAGTGCCGGAACAGGTATTTTTCATAGCGAATTCAATGACAGTGCCGAACAGCAGCTTGAATTCCTGCAGATATGGGTTTTCCCGCGTGAGGAAAATACGGTTCCGAAGTACAACAACTACGATATTCGTCCGCTGTTGAAGAAGAACGAGTTGTCGCTAGTCCTTTCGCCGGACGGTGAAACGCCCGCTGCGATCAATCAGGACGCCTGGTTCTCGATCGGCGAGTTAGATGCCGGACAGATCAAAGAGTATAAGTTCCATCGCGAAGGCATGGGAGTCTATCTTTTTGTTATCGAAGGAGAAGTGGAAGTGAGCAATACGGTTCTTTCCAAACGGGATGGTGCCGGCTTTTATGATACGGACAGTATTACTGTCGAAGTGTTGAAAGATGCGAAGATTTTGCTGATGGAAGTTCCGATGCAGTAAGTGTATCGATTCTTATAAAAAGGGTTCCGGGTATTTAGCCGGAACCCTTTTCTTTTTTATGAAGATCCTTAATAATCTCTATCGGACAGAAAATCGATCATTCGCAGGATTGCACGGCTGCATGCCGGACAGAAAGGCGCATAATCGCGCATCATACAATGATCCATCGGGCGGTAAATCCCTTTCGAAATATAGCCGCCACCTTCAAATACGCCGGCTTTGTCTTTATGAGCGTCATCCAGTGGTGTAGGGATCGGTGTATTGGCTGGCAGAAGGTCTTTCCATTTGCTGTCGAAGTCGACCAATGTCGTGATATTCGGTTCCCACGGTTCATATTTCAAATTGTAAAAGTCCTGGTAAGCCACTTCGGAAGAGAAGTATTCATCCGCCAGTCCGGCAAAACTGTGTCCGAACTCGTGAACGAATACATGTTGTGTCCGTTCGTTGTCGGCTGTGCCGATAGCATAGAAATTATACATGCCGCCACCGCCGTATGTGTCGGTATTTACCAGAATAAATACAGCGTCGCACGGAACATTCCATACGGCATCGCGAATCGATTTCATATCGGGAGTAGTCAGGTAACGATCGACGCCGAATGTGTAGTAGCCCGAATTCAATGCGGTATTCTTGTAGATACCTTTTCCGGAAATATCGGTTCCGGCATCTTCGGAAACCAGGTCGACCGCCCAGATGTTGAAATCTTCCCGGCGGGTTGTGTAGGGAGGAGTGTTAAACAGGGACTCTGCAAACTTCTTGGCATCGGCTACAAATTTATCCTGATCAGTGGCTGTGTAACCTTCTGCTATAAATACCAGGTCTACTTTTTCGCTTGGGTCGCCTTTGTGTTGGATTTGGGTAATTTTATTGTCTTTCAGCTTGCCCCGGTCAATGAAAATACTGGTCGGGTCGATATCCATTTTAAGCAGTGAGTGAAATTGCATATCAGCTTTGTCGCGGGCTGCTATTTCCACAACGACCGTTGTTTTAGGATAGGGGACGGAGATGCTGTTGGTCCATGCCTGGGTTTCGGTTTTGGCCTGCTCGGTAGAACGCCATTCCTCGAACAGCGTATTGAAGCCGCGTGAGTAGATTAACTCGTTGCTACCTTTATCATATATATTTACATAATAACCACCATAATTAAATTTGTCGATCAAGTTCTTGACAGGGCCTCCCCATACCGGTTCCTGGCGCAGTTGCTGTATGGCGGCTGACTGGAATTGGGAATTCCCGCTTAAGGCAAAGTCTATCCGCAGGCTTTTTTTCTCGAAATGTTTACTAAATTCGCCCTGTGCAAAGCTATTAAGGCTGCAAAGGACGGCGATTAGAAATAAGGAAATCTTTGTTCTCATATTTTCGTGTTTTTATTAGGTGTTCTTTGTACGCACAAATATAATGTATTTTGTAGATTTGTGGTTCTAAAATGTTGTGATATGTTTACAGAAATAAGAAGAAAAGACAGAATATTGGATAATGAGTCGGCTGTCCGGCTGTTGGAAACCGGGGAGTATGGTTTTCTTGCTATGGCCGGGGCGAACGGTTTTGGTTATGGAATACCTATCAGCTATGTGATGGACGACGAAAGCCATATCTATTATCACTGTGCCCCGGAAGGATACAAACTGGAATGTATCACACAGAATCCGAAAGTAAGTTTCTGTGTAGTAGGTGCTACCCGGTTGATTCCGGGAGATTTCACTACAGCTTATGAGTCGGCCATTGCCTTTGGAACGATCCATACCGATCTGCCTGATGAAGAGCGGTTGCACGCTTTGCGGCTGCTGGCAAAGAAATATTCGCCGGAATACGAGGAGCGGGGTGAAAAGTATATAGCCAAATCGTTTCACCGGACGAATATTTTACGGTTGGACATTGAACATATCTCCGGTAAATGTAAACGGATCAAAGGATAGAAGTGTATATAAATAATTAATCCCGGGAAATATTCCCGGGATTAACCCTCTCTTAGTTATGATCGAGGTACCTTGAATTCATCTCATTAGGTAGCTCTTATCGCCTTTTGCCTTTTATCTAACCTATCTCTTTTTCCTAAATCTTTGTTCAAAGTTCGCCTATTCCTTCTGTTTGGCCAAACTTATTTGATGGATAGAATTTATAACGAGATAGACAGAATCTATTTTGTTGTTAATTTCGAGTGGAAAGTGAAAGTTTTTTGTATAAGTAGTCTTTGAATTATAAAGTTTGACTTACTTTGCAGATGCATATAAAAATGGCGGTGATGGAAAATACATTAGTTAAACTACAATTGCTGACAAATTTTTTCACTTACTATCCCAAAGGAGGGGCTTTGTACGATAGTAACGGACAACTGGTCGCTCTAAATAAAGCAATGAGCGAGAAGTTTCCAGTGACGGCTGTGTCTGATTTTCTTTTGAATAATTTATTTGAAACGAATTACCTGTCGGATATACAAAAGACTTATTTGCGAAAAGGCAGTGTTGTAAGTCATACTTTACCTATGGGATTTTCTATTATCCCAGGGTTTAACGAAGATAATGAAATTATAGGATACACCTTGCTATTAACGGATTCAGATCCGGAAGAACAAGATATCGCACGTTATGACCAGAAGTTGCAGGAACTAACGGACATTTCAAAAAAAGTGGCCGAATCTGTTCCTGACACGATTTTGCTGGTGAACAGCCAACTGGTTGTGGAACGTATTATTGCCTATGCCACGGAAACCTGTATTACTCCCGAAGCTGTAAACCGGCGTATAGACGATTTGCCCGGATTTATTTATCCGGAGGAGACGAAGAGAAATATGTCTGTGATCGTACGAAAATGTCTGGATACCTCGGAGGTTATTAATCTGGACTTGTCTATTCCGGGACATAATGTGCCTGTCGTTTACTTTAAAATAAGAATGGTTCCGCTGCATCATAAGTATGTTGTGATTTATATCCGTAATATTTCCGAGCAGGTTGAAAAAGAGAAAGAGAATAAGATGCTGGCCGGTAAGCTGACGGAAAGCCGTACGATGATGGAACTGGCTTTGAAAAATAGCCATATCACCACTTATTCTTTTAATTTTCAGCGTTTCAAAGCATGCGATAAGGAGCATTGCAACCATTGTTTCCAGTTTTACGGAGCCAATAATTATCTGCTCGACAGGAATAAATATATCTGCCGCGCTCTGTCTAATTTGCGCCATCCGGATGATCGGGCTGACTTTTTCCTGTTGTTCAATGAGATCAGAAATAAAAAACTGCCGGAGTTTGCTGTGAACTTCCGCTTGAAGAACGACGAGGGAGAATTCAGGCATTATGAAGTGATAGGCAAGCCGTTGGAATATGACCCGGATGGTTTTGCCAACCTGATCGTTGGATGTATGGTCGATAACCAGAAGTATGTCGAATATGAACAATCATTGATAGAGGCAAAAGAAAAGGCGGAGAATGCCGACCTGCTGAAATCCACTTTCCTGGCCAATATGACCCACGAAATCCGTACTCCGCTGAATGCGATAGTCGGTTTCTCCGATCTGCTTTCCATTGAGACAGATCCGGAATTGCGGGATACCTATGTCAGTCTGATAAAGACAAATAATGAATTGTTGCTTCGTCTGATAAACGATGTGTTGGATATATCCAAAATCGAGTCGGGGATGGTGGCTTTTGCCTATACCGACGTCTATCTCCCTTCCGCGATGCAAGATATGCATAGTGTGATGCAGTTGCGGATGCCTGAAAATGTAGAGCTTATACTGGATCCTTGTCCGGATATTACGTTCAGGACAGATAGAAGCCGTTGGATGCAAGTGTTGAGCAATCTGCTTACCAATGCCATGAAACATACCAGGCAGGGCTCTATCCGTTTCGGATATAAACTGGTAGGCGATTTCCTGCATTTCTATGTGTCCGACACCGGCGAGGGAATACCCGAGACAGATCTGGAACATATTTTCGGCCGTTTTGTCCAACTGAAAGGCGCCAATAACGGTATCGGCCTGGGGCTGGCAATCTGCAAAGGACTGGTGAACCGGATGGGAGGAGAAATGTCCGTCTCCTCCAAAGTAGGTGAAGGCTCGACGTTCCGTTTTACCTTGCCATTGGCTAACGTTCTTTCATAAAATCGGTCGGAGACTTGCCGTATTGCTTCTGGAAACAGGTAGAGAAATAGGCCGGAGAGGAGAAACCTGTCCGGAAGGCTATTTCATTGATACGGTTTTCTCCCGTTTGCATCAGTTCGGCGGCTTTCTTCAACCGGGTTATCCTGATAAATTCGACAGGCGTTAAACCGGACAGGCCTTTTACTTTCCGGTAAAGGCTGGATGTGCTCATACCCATTTCCGACGCCAGCATTTCGACACTCAGGGCTTCGTTAGAAATATTTTCTTCCAGATAAGTATTGAACTTTCGTAGGAAAAGATCGTCGACAGTAGAGACTGCCAGTGTGGCGGCCGGTACGGAAGGCGTTTCACGATAGGTTTTGGTGAGCATTTCCCGGCTTTTGAGCAGATTGAGCACCTGGGCTGTCAGCAGTTCTATGGAGAATGGTTTTTCCATATAGGCGTCGGCTCCGTTATTCAACCCTTTCAAACGCGACTGAAGGTTATGTTGCGCCGTCAGCAGGATGAACGGGATATGGCTGAAATTGACGTCGTTTTTCACCACGTTGCAAAGCTCGAAGCCGTCCATGACAGGCATCATGACATCGCTGATGATCAGGTTCACCGTATTTTCTTTTAATAAGCCGACCGCTTCTTTACCGTTGGCGGCTTCGAGCACGCGGTATGTTTCGGATAATTCTTTTGCGATGAACTGGCGCATATCCGTTTGATCCTCCACTATCAGCACGGCCGGCTTTTCGGCGTTTTCTTCCTTTACATCCGGATTGGCAGCATCTTCCGCGCCTTTTTCGGGCATCAGCTGGTAACAATCTTCCTGCTCTTCGGGTAAGACGAGCTGGAATTGATTCTTTCCATCCGTCGTTTGCTGGTAGGAGAGGGTTCCTTTGTGGAACTCGGTCAGCGACCGGGCTAGGGACAATCCGATGCCGCTGCCCTGCTGGTTTTCCGTCTCTTTCAGGCGGTAGAAAGGATTGAAGATATTTTCCTTTTCGCTTTCCGGGATCAGCAGCCCGTCGTTGATTACGGTGATGGAAAACTCTTTTTTATCTTCCTGTATCTGCATGTGCAGGAAGATATACCGATCCGAATATTTGATGGCATTTGTCAGCAGATTATTTACGATCTTGGAGAAAGCCTCCCGGTCGATGTAGGCAAAATAGGGGCCTTCCGGTATATTGCAGGTGAAGGATTTTTTCTCCTTTTCCATCACCGGAAGGAAAGGTTGCAGGAGGGTGTTCAGCCAGAGCGTGACATCCGTTTTTACATAATTCAGTTTGAAGCCCCAGCTTTCTGTCTTCCGGAAATCAAGCAACTGGTTGCTCAGGTTGAGCAGTTGCTGGGTATTTTTTTCTATGATCCGCAGATTCTCCTTGGTGGAGACTGTGCCGTCGCCGGAACGGAGTATTTTCTCCAAAGGCGCTTTTATCAGTGTCAATGGCGTACGTATCTCGTGGGTGATGAAGGTGAAGAACTGGATTTTAGCATCGTATAGTTCCTTTTCTTTTCGGCTCTCGAATAAATCTTGGTTGATGCGGTGTTTCTCTTCCAGTTTCGCTTTCTTATAATTGTAGAAAAGTACAATCAGGATGCAGATGAGCACGGCATACAGGAAGAACGCCCAGCCCGTTGCCCAGAACGGGGGAGTGACGATGATATGCAGTGCCTGCTCGTTCTCCTGCCAGATCCCGCTGCTGTTGGTGGATCTCACCTTAAAAGTATATTCGCCGGGGGAGAGGTTGGCGAAAGTGACATCCTTATTCTGGTTCATGTAATTCCAGTCTTTGTCTACCCCCTCCAACTTGTAAGAATAGCGGATGGCATCCGGCGATGTATAGCTGAGGGCGATATACGACAAGGTGAACGTGGAAGCGTCGTAAGGCAACTTGAGCGTTTCCGTATTCTCGATAGAAGGGGAGGCAAGGCTGTGCCGGTTTTCTTCATTGTTTGGAATATGGATGGCCGTGATATATACCGGGGGGGAGAAGGTGTCTTCCCTGAACAACGACGGGTTGAACGACAACATGCCGTTTATCGTCCCCATATAAATCGTCCCGTCGGGAGCCTGGTAAGAAGAACTGTAATTGAATTGTGTTTCATGCAGTCCATCCGTATAAGTGAAGGTGCGCATGGCATAGGTATCGGGATTGAACCGCACCAGCCCGTTGGCGGTGGATAACCAGAAAAAATGATCCTTGTCTTCCACGATCCGGTAAATGATATTGCTGGGCAGCCCGTTCTCGGTGGTGATCCGGTTGAAGGATTGCGTTTCCCGGTTGAACAGGGAAAGGCCGTTCACCGTAGTCACCCAGATCCGCTTTTTGGAATCTTCAAAGACGGAGGTGGCGTTGTTGCTTCCGATGCTTTGCGATTTGTTCGGGTCGGCGGTGTAATGTTCCACTTCATTCTTATCACGCAGGTAATGGTAGATGCCGCTGGCCGTTGCCGCCCAAATATCCCCTTCGCTGTCTTCGTAGATTTGCCGGATCAGGGCATAGATGTTATTCCAGCGGCTGAACGATTCCGTCTGCTTATTATAAAGCATGATCCCGCTGCCGGTTCCGATCAGGAATTCGTTATTGCGGGTCTTGTAGAAACAGAGGACAAAGTTATCGTTGAGCGGATTGCCGGGCGTTTCGCGCGAGTAACGTTTGACGATTTTCCCGGAAGGAATGTCGAGTACGTCTATACCTTTATTATATGTACCCACCCAGAGACGGTTGCCGTCGGCCAGCAATCCGTGGATGTTGGTTGCCGACAGCGGGTGTTGCGGGTTGTTGTAAGAGTAGTTGGTGATCTGCCCGGTTGCCGGGTTGTAGCAGTTGATGCCGTTATCCTCTGTTCCCAGCCACAGGTTGCCGTATTGGTCGGGCACGATTTCGCGGATCGCGTTGCCCGGCAGTTGGGGGTGCGTCTTTCCGCCGATGAAATGGTTGAACCGCGTGTACTCTTTCGGCAGGTAGCTGATACCGCCGAAGAATGAGCCAGCCCACATGCCCCCTTCGCGGTCTTTGGTGAGGGAATAGATGGCGTTGTCGGCAATGGTATATTCGTTGGTCAGCGATTTGCGGAGGTTGACGACCGTCTGGTTGAGTATATTATATATGTATATACCCGATTCGGAAGCGATCCAGTAAGTATTGTTGTTGTAAGGGGTGATGGCACGAACCTGTATGTCCGGAATGATGGTCGTGACGGATTGATCCTGATATTTGTAAAGCATCAATCCCGCAAGGTTGGTTCCGGCCAGTATGCCCAGTTCGGGAACCTGCCGGATGGCCTGTATGCTGATTTGTTTTTTTACCTGTTGCTCGGTCAGGAGGTCGATCTTCTGGAAATTATCCGATTCCGCTTTGTAGAGGTATAAGGCTCTCTGGTCGGAGAAGAGGGGAGTCCCTTCGTCTGTCAACGTGATCTGGTTCGGATAGAAATTCTTTTCCGCCGGATAAACGCGGGAACTGCTGTCGGCCGGATTGTAACGGACGATGCGGTTATGCCTGATAAACCATAGCTGGTGGTCTTTATCTTCGGTGACGGCTGAAAACGACTCCGGCTCGCTTTGGGCGGCCGACAGGCGGAAAGGATGGAACGTGTCTGTCTGGTAATCATAGTAACAGGTTCCCCCGGAGGTGCAGATCCATATTTTGTCGTCGGAACTTTCGAAGAGGTGGCCGATATGGTCGTTCGGCAGGCTGTTGGAGTTGTAGGAATTATGTCGGTATATCTTGAAGGTATGTCCGTCGAAGCGGTTTAACCCGTCCTCCGTCCCGAACCACATGAAACCTCTCCGGTCTTGCAGCGAACTGTAGATCGTATTGTGCGATAATCCTTGCTTATTGTTGTAATGCCTGAAATGTAGTTCTTCCGCCGACCCACCGACAGAGCGAAGCAGCAAAAGCAGGCATGTGATAAGATAAAGATGTATTTGTTTCATGCAGGCAAATATAAGGACAAAACGATTAAATCTTTATCTGTAAAATGGGAAATATGCGCCAAATAGCGGCCTTTTCATGCCTTTGAATGATTATTGAAAGATTCTGCACGATAATTGAAAGCCTCTCTGTCAGGAATATAATTACTTTGCCTCCAGAAAAACAAATGAATTTTCAATGTAATAACTTTAAATATCAAGTAGCATGAAAAAGACCTTTTTAGTATGCTGTGCGTTGGCACTTACGCTGGGTGCACAGGCGCAATGGAAGCCCGTCGGTGATAAGATCAAGACAAAATGGGCGGAACAAATCAATCCGAAAAATGTATTACCCGAATACCCGCGTCCGCAATTGGAGCGTACCGACTGGGTGAACCTGAACGGTGAATGGGAATATGCCATCAAGCCGAAAGGACAGGCCGAACCGGCTTCGTTCGACGGAAATATCCTGGTGCCTTTTGCTGTGGAATCTTCCTTGTCGGGTGTCCAGAAAGAAGTAGGTGAAAATAATGAATTATGGTATAAACGGACGTTCTCTGTTCCGGCTAACTGGAAAAGCAAAGATATTGTCCTCAACTTCGGTGCAGTAGACTGGAAAGCGGATGTATTCGTGAATGACATCCTGATTGGTTCACACCAGGGCGGTTTCACTCCGTTCTCTTTCAATATCACTCCTTATCTGACAGGCAAGAGCAACCAGAAACTGGTGGTTCGCGTATGGGATCCGAGTGATAAAGGATATCAGCCGCGCGGTAAGCAGACTTCCAATCCGGAAGGTATCTGGTACACTCCGGTAACAGGTATCTGGCAGACAGTATGGCTGGAACCGGTTGCAACCAATCATATCACTTCTGTTAAATCTATTCCGGATATCGATAACGGAACAATGAACGTGACAGTCGGAACTTCAGCTCCTTGTTGCAATACTTCCGTAGTAGAAGTAAAATTGCTGGACAAAGGACAGGTGGTGGCATCTGCCAAAGGTCTGCAAGGAAAAGAACTTCGCCTGGCTGTGCAGAATCCGACTCTTTGGGATACTTCCAATCCTTATCTGTATGATATGAAAGTATCGTTGATCAAGGACGGTAAAGTGCTCGACGATGTTAAATCGTATACTGCTTTCCGTAAAATTTCAAGCAAAAGAGATGCAAACGGCGTTATGCGTATGCAGTTGAACAATAAGAACCTGTTCCAGTATGGCCCGCTCGACCAGGGTTGGTGGCCCGACGGATTATATACGGCTCCGACCGACGAAGCGCTGTTGTATGATATCGTTAAAACAAAAGATTGGGGATTCAATATGATCCGTAAGCATGTGAAGGTAGAACCTGCCCGCTGGTATTATCATTGTGATAAGGAAGGTATCCTCGTTTGGCAGGATATGCCGAGCGGCGACATGGGTAACCAATGGGCTCCTCATACTTACAACGGCGGTACGGATAAAGACCGTTCGGCTGCATCTGTTGCCAACTATTACCAGGAATGGAAAGAGATCATGGACATGTGTATTTCATATCCTTCTATCGTTGTCTGGGTTCCTTTCAACGAGGCATGGGGACAGTTTGACACCGAAAAAGTGGCTGAATGGACAAAGAATTACGATCCTTCCCGTCTGGTGAACCCGGCCAGTGGTGGTAACCACCGTGCTTGCGGCGATATCCTCGACCTGCATAACTATCCGGGCCCGAACATGTTCCTGTATGATCCGCAGCGTGTAACGGTATTGGGCGAATACGGCGGTATCGGTCTTCCGTTGGAAAACCATCTGTGGTGGAACAAACGTAACTGGGGATATGTACAGTTCAAGAACAGCGACGAGGTGACTGCCGAGTACGTGAAATATGCCGACGACCTGAAAGGCATGGTCGACCGTGGTTTCTCTGCCGCAGTTTATACCCAGACTACCGACGTAGAAGGTGAAGTAAACGGTCTGATGACTTACGACCGTAAAGAAATAAAGATCAATGAAGCTGCTGTAAAGAAAGCAAATCAAGCAGTAATTAACCAATTATCAAAATAAGCAGAAGGTGTAAGTAATCACCAATCAAGGGAGTTGTGTTATTTCCCGGGGAGAAAGAGTTATTTCTCTCCGGGAAATTTTTTTGTTTTATGTGAGAAAACAATAATTGTATGCTCGTTGTTCACTTATTGCCTATCTTGTGTAAATCAATTATAATCTGTACATTTGCCGGATAAATGAATATGATAATGAAATATAATACAGAAGAAAAGAAATTGGTTATGCCCGAATACGGACGCAATATCCAGAACATGGTTGATTATTGTGTTGCTATTGAGGACAGAGAAGAGCGGAAGCGCTGCGCCAATACGATAATCAACATCATGGGAAACATGTTTCCCCACCTGCGTGATGTAAACGATTTCAAACACATTTTGTGGGATCACCTGGCTATTATGGCCGACTTTAAACTGGATATCGATTACCCGTACGAGATCGTGAAGAAAGAAAATCTTTACGCCCGTCCGCCGCGTATTCCTTACAATAATAACCGTATCCGCTACCGCCATTACGGAAAGACATTGGAGTTGATGATCCGTAAAGCGACCGAACTGAATCCGGGTGTTGAAAAAGACCAGCTTATCAAACTGCTGGCTACCCAGATGAAGAAATCGTTCCTTACCTGGAACAAAGAATCCGTTGACGACCGTAAGATATTTAAAGATCTCGACGAACTGTCAGGCGGAGCTATCGTATTGAGTGAAGAAGTGCATAAGCTGACTGAAAGCCGCGATATCCTCGCGCGTAATAATACTAACAAAAAGAATTATCCCCGTAAAAGCCGATGAGTTCATTTGTTATAGAAGGTGGATATAAATTATCGGGAGAGATCACTCCGCAAGGCGCTAAGAACGAAGCCCTCGAAGTGATCTGTGCCGTTTTATTGACTCCGGAGAAAGTAACTATCCATAATGTGCCGGATATCCTCGATGTAAACAACCTCATACAGCTACTTCGCGATATGCAGGTGAAAGTCGACCATCCGGCAGCCGATACCTATACCTTCCAGGCGGATGCCATCGATCTGGATTATCTGAATACAGATGAATTCATTCGTAAAAGTGGCTCCCTGCGCGGTTCGGTGATGATTGTCGGCCCATTGGTTGCCCGCTTCGGAAAGGCATTGATCCCAAAACCGGGAGGTGATAAGATCGGTCGTCGTCGGCTGGACACCCACTTTGTCGGTATCCAGAAGCTGGGTGCCTGCTTTAGCTACGATGCCGAACGCCAGCTCTACGAGATCGAAGCCAAACGTCTGAAAGGCGCCTATATGCTTTTGGATGAAGCCTCGGTGACCGGTACCGCCAATATCCTGATGGCCGCTGTGCTGGCAGAAGGAACCACCACCATCTATAATGCCGCTTGTGAACCCTACCTGCAACAACTCTCTTCCATGCTAAATCGGATGGGAGCACGCATCTCGGGCGTAGGTTCCAACTTATTGACTATCGAAGGTGTCGACTCGCTCGGTGGAACGACCCATACCATCCTTCCCGACATGATCGAAGTCGGCAGTTTCATCGGTATGGCCGCCATGACCGCTTCCGACATCACCATAAAGAATACCGGATATGATAAATTGGGAATTATCCCCGAATCATTCCGCCGTCTGGGTATTACCGTCGAACAGATCGGTGACGATATCCATATCCCTACTCACGAATCGTATGAAATAGATACCTTTATCGATGGCTCTATCATGACCATTGCCGATGCGCCCTGGCCGGGACTGACTCCTGACTTGCTGAGTGTCTTCCTGGTAGTGGCTACACAGGCCGTAGGTAGTGTGCTGATCCATCAGAAGATGTTCGAAAGCCGCCTGTTCTTTGTCGACAAGCTGATCGACATGGGGGCACAGATCATCCTTTGCGACCCCCATCGGGCAACGGTGATCGGGCTCGGTAACCGTTTCAAATTACGCGGTTCCAACATGGTGTCGCCGGATATCCGTGCAGGTATTGCCCTGCTGATCGCTGCGATGAGTGCTGAAGGAACCAGCCATATCCACAATATCGACCAGATAGACCGTGGATATCAGAATATCGATAAACGTTTGAATAGCATAGGAGCCCGTATCACACGGCTCTGATATTCCCTGTTATGATAAAAAAAGAAGAAGTATTTAAGATCGGTATGTTTGCCAAGCCCCACGGAATAAAAGGGGAGATCTCGCTGGTGACGAACAGTGACGTGTTCGACGATGCGGAAGATCCCTGCGTGATCTGTGAAATAGACGGCATCCTGGTACCGTTCTTTGTGGAAGAATACCGTTATAAGACCGATACGGTCATCCTGTTGAAACTCGAAAATGTGAACGACGAGAAAGCTGCCCGCGAGTTTACGAACCGCGAAGCATTCTTTTTGCTGGATGCAGTCGATGAGGACGACCTGGTAGGTGATATGACCTGGGACAGCTTTATTGGCTATACCGTTATCGACGAGCATCATGGTGAACTTGGAAAAATAACCGATGTGGACGAAACGACGATCAACGTTCTTTTACAGATCGACCATAACGGAGAAGAACTGCTTCTTCCGGCCGCAGAAGAACTGATAACCTCTGCAGATCATGATAACAAAACGCTTCAGGTTTCTGTGCCCGAAGGTTTGCTTGATTTATAAAAACGTTAATTAGAGTAAACAATGCCCGTGTAGATACGGTTTTTGCTACTTTTGCGTTTTAACATAAAAGCATGGCACGAAAACAACGAAAGAACAATAAGAAATCATTCTGGCACCGGATCCGGTTTAAATACAAGCTGTCCTTCTTTAATGAAACGACGCTTGAAGAAGTGTGGTCTTTCCGGTTGTCGCAATTATCCGCCTTTCTGTCACTTGCCTTGTTTGCTTTCTTCCTGATCGCAGTCACCGCCCTGATCATTATCAAGACACCGATACGCAACTACCTGCCGGGTTATCTGGATGTGGAAATTCGTAAAGAGATCATGCAAAACGCTTTGCGGGCGGACTCGTTGGAACGGATGATCTCTATCCAGTCGCTGTACCTGGAGAATGTGGCCGGCATCCTGTCGGGAACGATCGAACTCGACTCTATCCGCCAGATAGACTCGCTGGCTCATGTGGATGCCAACTACGAGATACCCCGTACAAAGTCGGAAGAGAAATTCGTAAAGAATTTCGAGGAAGAAGAGAAATATAACCTGACGGTACTGAACCCTAATCCCGTTCCTACCGATGGCATCTTTTTCTATAAGCCGGTGAACGGTGTCGTTTCTTCTCATTACGAAGCGGATGCCCGCCATTTCGGGGTAGACCTGGTGGCCGCGCCGAAAGAAAGCGTACTGGCTACGCTCGACGGGACAGTGGTATTTACCGGTTTCGACCCGAATTTTGGAAATGTGATCCAGTTGCAGCACAAGAACGGTTTTCTTTCCGTTTATAAACATAATGAATTATTACTGAAGGAGATTGGCGACCATGTAGTGGCCGGTGAAGCGATTGCTTTGGTTGGAAACACTGGGAAACTTTCTACCGGGCCGCATCTTCATTTCGAGTTGTGGTATAAAGGTAATCCGGTCAATCCCGAAGAATACATAGCTTTTTAAGTATCCATGAAAAGAAGTTTAGCCATATTAGGTTCTACCGGTTCTATCGGCACACAGGCGCTGGAAGTTGTCAGCGAACATGCCGACCTGTTTGAGGTGTATGCCCTGACAGCTAATAACCAGGTGGATTTACTGATCAACCAGGCACGTAAATATATGCCCGAAGTGGTAGTCATTGCCAACGAACAGAAATATCCCGAATTGAAGGAGGCGCTCGAAGACTTGCCTATCAAGGTATGGGCTGGTTCGGATGCAATCGCGCAGGTGGTGCAGTCGGAGCCGATCGACATGGTGCTGACGGCAATGGTCGGCTATTCCGGCCTGAAACCGACGATCGCGGCCATTAAGGCTGGTAAGGCGATCGCTCTTGCCAATAAGGAAACACTAGTAGTGGCCGGTGAACTGATCACCTCGCTTGCCACAGAATATAAAGTACCGGTTTTACCCGTCGACTCTGAACATTCAGCTATTTTCCAGTGTTTAGCCGGAGAGTGGGAGAATCAGGTAGAAAAGATATTGCTTACTGCATCCGGTGGCCCTTTCCGTACAAAGACGATGGAAGAGTTGGCCGTGGTGACCAAAGCTCAGGCACTGAAACATCCGAACTGGACGATGGGAGCGAAGGTGACGATCGACTCGGCTTCTATGATGAATAAAGGTTTCGAGATGATCGAAGCGAAATGGTTGTTCGGTGTGGCTCCTGAACAGATACAGGTCGTGGTGCATCCGCAGTCTGTTATCCATTCGATGGTACAATTCGAGGATGGCGCTGTGATGGCACAGCTGGGCATCCCGGATATGAAGTTGCCTATCAGTTACGCTTTTTCTTATCCGAAGCGGTTGACGAGCAAAGCGCCCCGCCTGGATTTCAACCAATATTCCACCCTGACCTTCGAAGAGCCCGATATGACACGTTTCCGCAATCTTGCTTTTGCATTCGATGCAATCCGCAAAGGAGGAAATATGCCTTGTATCCTGAATGCGGCGAACGAGATAGTGGTAGCCGCTTTCCTGCGTGATGCAATCGGCTTCCTGCAAATGAGCGATGTGATTGAAAAGACAATGGAAAAGGTTTCCTTCATTACTGCTCCCACGTATGAAGATTATGTGGCAACCGATGCGGAAGCGCGCCGGATCGCGACAGCCGTCATGGAAACGACCGGCAGATAGGATATGGAACAAATATATGAGTAAAAAGAAATAAATTAATACAGACAAACAATAGATGGAGACATTTTTAATTAAGGCGTTACAACTCATTTTGAGTTTATCGATATTAGTCCTTGTCCACGAGTTCGGGCACTTTATCTTTGCCCGTATCTTCAAGGTTCGGGTAGAGAAATTCTACCTTTTCTTCGATGCTTGGTTTGCAATCTTCAAATTCAAACCGAAGAACAGTGAAACGGAGTATGGTCTGGGTTGGCTGCCGTTGGGAGGTTATTGCAAGATCTCCGGGATGATCGACGAGAGCATGGATAAAGAAGCAATGGCCCAGCCTGCCAAACCGTATGAATTCCGTTCCAAGCCTGCCGGACAGCGTCTGATGATCATGATCGCAGGAGTGTTGTTCAACTTCCTGCTGGCTTTGTTCATCTACTCGATGGTACTTTATACCTGGGGCGAAACATATCTGCCGCTGAAGAACATTTCACATGGTATGTTTTTCAGCGAGACAATGAAAGAAGTCGGCTTCAAGGACGGGGATATTCTCCGTTATGCCGATGCACAGGAACTGGATCGTTTGGATGAGTTTGCTTTGCGTCAGGTGGTAGAAGCTAAGAATGTAACCGTACTGCGTGATGGCATAGAAACAGTGATTCCGATGCCCGACGATATGATGCAGCGCATGATGCGTAACAAAGACGGTTTTGTCGATGCAAGCAATTTCCCGATCCCGATGGTCGTAAGAGAATTGCCCGATAAGGACTCACCAGCCCGTGATGCCGGTATGCAGCCGAACGATAGTATCGTTTCAATCAATGGAAAGGAAACCCCTACTTATTATGATGCAGCCGAAATGCTGGCTGATAATAAAGGAAAAGAAGTAGAGGTCGGTTTCTATCGTAACGGTCAGGAAATGTCGTTGCCGGTTTCTACAAATGCAGAGGGAAAACTGGGTATTTATGCCAAGACTCCTCTGGATTTCTACCAAACAAAGACTATTAAATACGGTTTCTTCGAGTCGTTCCCTGCCGGTATCCGTTTAGGTGTGAATACGCTGAAAGGATATGTAAACGACATGAAGTATGTCTTTACGAAGGAAGGAGCTTCAAGCCTGGGTGGTTTCGGTACGATCGGTGGTCTGTTCCCTGCCACATGGGATTGGAAGGTGTTCTGGACACGTACGGCATTCCTGTCAATCATCCTTGCCTTTATGAATATATTGCCTATTCCGGCATTGGACGGTGGTCATGTGATGTTCCTGCTCTATGAAGTGATCGCCCGCCGTAAGCCGAGTGATAAGTTCCTGGAATATGCACAGATCACGGGTATGTTCCTGCTCTTTGCCCTGCTTATCTACGCAAATGGTAACGACCTGTTCCGCTTCTTCTTCAAGTAAGTAATATAGTGGTTAATATATAAAAACTCTCTCTATTGAAATACCCCCAAAAGTTTTTCCAACTTTTGGGGGTATTTTTATATATATAGGTTGGATAGAGTGTTGTAATAATGAAAGAGTTAAAAAAATAAAGAGTTCGGTACAATACCGAACTCTTTACCAAAATATAGCGTAAATAACCTGTCCTACTTTCAGGGGGTGCTTCTTTTGCGATACTGCGGGTTATATTTTAACCGTATATCTGTTTATTCCCACTCAATAGTTGCATTGGGCTTCGGGGACATATCGTAGCAAACGCGGTTTACGTTCTTTACTTCTTTCAGGATACGGTCGGTGATCTTCATCAGGATAGGCCAGTCAACCGGTTCGATGGTGGCTGTCATGGCATCTACTGTGTTGACGGCGCGGATGATAACAGGCCAGTCGAAAGAACGGGCATTGTCACGTACACCTACTGATTTGAAATCAGGAACAACAGTAAAGTATTGCCATACTTTCTTGTCTAATCCGGCAAGCTGGAATTCTTCGCGCAGGATAGCGTCGGCTTCACGAACTGCTTCCAGTCTGTCACGGGTGATAGCACCCAGACAACGTACACCCAGACCTGGGCCGGGGAACGGCTGGCGGTAAACCATTTCGTAAGGTAAGCCCAATTCCAGGCCACATGCACGAACTTCATCCTTGAACAACTGACGCAGAGGTTCAACCAACTCGAATTTCAGGTCGTCGGGCAGACCGCCGACGTTATGGTGAGATTTTACCATCTTGGCTGTCTTTGTACCGCTTTCCACGATGTCCGGATAGATCGTACCCTGTGCCAGGAAGTCGATACCATCCAGTTTGCGGGCTTCTTCTTCGAATACACGAATGAATTCGCCACCGATGATCTTACGTTTTTCCTCCGGATCGGCCACGTTAGCCAGTTTGCCTAGGAAACGATCCGTAACGTCAACGTAAACCAGGTTAGCCTGAAGTTGGTTTTTGAATACCTCAACAACATCTTCCGATTCACCTTTGCGCATCAAACCGTGATTTACATGTACGCAAACCAGTTTATCGCCGATCGCTTTCAAAAGCAGGGCAGCCACAACAGAGCTATCTACTCCGCCTGACAGGGCCAGCAACACTTTCCTATCGCCAACCTGACGTCTGACAAGTTCGATCTGGTCGTTGACAAAGTTTGTCATGTTCCAGTTTGCTTCCGCTTTGCACGTATCGAAAACGAAAGACTTCACAGCTGCTTTGATGGCCTCTATATCGTCGGTAAATTCACCGAGTTTTACTTCACATAATGCTTTGTCGTGGCCGGCAGCCATCACAGGAATCCCCTGGGAATAAATGTCCGGATTTACATCGATAGCAACACCGTCGATCACATTGTTCGGGCCACCGTTGATGATGATACCTTTTACATTCGGTAATGCCTTCAGTTCCTCTACTGTGATATCGTGAGGATAAATTTCACTATAAACACCCAATGCACGGATAGCTCTGGCTAATACCGTATTTTCATGACTTCCCAGGTCTAAAATAACGATCATATCTTGTTTCATCGTATTCCTCCTAAAATTATTAAGTTAATTAGATTATCCTTCTTATATGCTTATTCCCACTCGATCGTTGCGGGCGGTTTGGAGCTGATATCGTACACGACGCGGTTTACGCCCTTAACCTTATTGATGATCTCGTTGGACACTTTAGCCAGGAATTCGTAAGGCAGTTGCGCCCAGTCGGCAGTCATAGCATCGGTAGATGTTACGGCACGTAAAGCGACCGTGTTTTCGTAAGTACGTTCATCACCCATTACTCCGACAGACTGGATCGGGAGCAAGATCACTCCGGCCTGCCATATCTTGTCGTATAATCCCCATTCACGCATCAGCGACATATAGATCTCGTCGGCATCTTGCAGGATACGAACTTTCTCCGGTGTGATATCGCCCAAGATGCGGATACCCAGACCCGGGCCGGGGAACGGATGGCGTTTGATCAGGTGCGGTTGCATACCCATCTCCATACCTACGCGGCGAACCTCGTCTTTGAAAAGAAGGCGAAGAGGTTCTACCAGTTTCAACTTCATTGTGTCGGGAAGTCCGCCTACGTTATGATGGCTCTTAATGACAGTCCCCGTAATAGACAGAGACTCGATAACGTCCGGATAGATCGTGCCTTGTCCCAGCCATTTAATATCTTTCAGCTTGTGGGCTTCCTCGTCGAATACATCGATAAAGCCTTTGCCAATGATCTTTCTTTTCTTTTCAGGATCGGAAACACCCGCCAGTTCTTTATAAAACCGGTCTTTTGCGTTTACTCCGATCACATTCAGTCCCAGATGTTCGTAATCTCTCATTACGTTCTCGAACTCATTCTTACGTAATAAACCATGATCGACAAAGATGCAGGTCAGGTTCTTGCCGATTGCCTTATTCAGCAGTACGGCTGTAACGGAAGAGTCAACGCCTCCGGATAATGCCAGGATCACTTTATCGTCTCCCAACTGCTCTTTCAGTTCGGCTACCGTTGATTCGATAAAAGAAGCAGGTGTCCAGTCTTTGGCGCATCCGCAGATATTCAGGAAATTATCTAACAGTTTGGTTCCGTCGGTAGAGTGGAATACCTCCGGGTGAAATTGTACACCCCAGGTCGATTCGCCTTCAACATGATAAGCAGCAGCTTTCACATCGTCTGTGCTGGCAATAACTTTGAAGTTTTCAGGTAATACCGTGATTGTATCTCCATGCGACATCCAGATCTGGGAACCTGTATCGATACCTTTCAGTAAAGGATCATCATTATTAATGTATGAAAGATTGGCACGTCCATACTCGCGTGAGTTGGCTGGTTCAACATTGCCTCCGGATGTATAAGCCAGAAACTGAGCTCCGTAACAGATTCCTAATACCGGGTACTTGCCACGAATTTCACTCAAGTCAGTCTTGAATGCATTTTCGTCGTATACGGAGTAGGGGCTTCCTGAAAGGATTACACCTTTCACATCGGTAGCATCATGAGGGAATTTGTTATAAGGAACAATCTCGCAATACATGTTTAACTCTCTGACCCTGCGGCCAATCAATTGAGTTGTTTGCGAGCCGAAATCAAGAATAATAAGTTTCTCGTGCATGCAGTGTTATTATTTAATTGAGTGGGGCAAAGGTAGTAATTTTATTTCTAAAAACTTGTAAACCATCTTCCATATCTGACAATACAAATGTTGAATGATCTCCCTCTTTCTTAAAAAATGTATAAACAGGCCGGATGTGTTTTTATACATCCGATTAAACATTACCTTTGTACGTTCATTTTATCAGGAACCGTATGGATACAGAAAAGAAAGAAACAAAGGAAATAAATAAGCTCTCATTATTAATCATGGCGGTAGTGATATTAGTCTTGATTATCGCTGGTGCAGGTTACTATATTTATCAGCAGAAACAACAGATGAGCGACCTGGTTCAGGCGTATGATCTGGATAAGGAATCGCTCGAAGATGAGTTCAACGAGTTGTCCATGCAATATGAAGGTTATAAATTTCAGGTGGGGAATGACTCGCTGATGAGTTTGTTGTCTACCGAACAGGCCAAAGTGCAACGTTTGATGGAGGAATTGCGTACCGTAAAAGCAACCAATACCAAAGAAATAGCCCGTTTGAAGAAAGAGCTTGAGACCATGCGTAAGATTATGCGTAACTATGTGGCTCAGATCGATTCATTAAATAGGGAAAACGAACAGCTGAAAGTAGAAAAGAAAGAGGTGGTGCAGAAATACCAGCGCGCTACTTCCCAGGCTGCTACCCTGAAGAAAGAAAAAGAAAAATTGTCGGAACGTGTTACTCTGGCCAGCCGCCTGGACGCAACGGGAATCACTGTCACTCCGGTAAACTCACGCGGAAAGCTGGCTAAGAAGATCAAGAGAATGGAACGTTTCGTAGTTGACTTCCGCATTGCCAAGAATATTACCGCTCCTGTCGGGGAAAAAACAGTATATGTACGGATCATGAAGCCGGACGATGACGTGCTGGTAAAAAGCCGTGCCGATGTATTCCCCTTTGAAGGGAAAGATATCAACTATTCGATGAAGAAGTTGATCGAATACGATGGGGAAGAATATCCGGTTACAATGTATTGGGACATTGAAGAGTTCCTTTCTCCGGGTACTTACCGGGTGGATATATTTGTAGACGGCAACTTGATCGGAAAGAAAAACTTCGTTCTGGAAGATTAACAATGGAAACAGATAGCCACTTTGCAAGACTTTTAGCGGATCTTCCGGAATCCCTGGCCCGTGATGAAGCTTTTGTGAGTGAACTGAAAAGTATAGCCAAAGTGGTATCTGTCAATAAAGGCGATTATCTTCTCCGTACCGGCGAACTATGCCAGGATGCCTATTTCATAAATAAAGGTCTCTTCATTAATTTATATGTAAGTGAAAAAGGGGACGAATGCGTAACCGGCTTTTCGTCCGACTATATGTACCCTTTTCTTTCCGCTATCGGATATTTTACACAAGCACCTTCTGAATTCGAGATTAAAGCACTGGAATCCGGCGAACTGCTTCAATTCTCCCGTACGCATATCGAGGATCTGTCTTTGCGCTATCCCTTATTTGCCTCGTATTACCAAAATGCGATGCTGACCATCATATCGAAACTTTATTCCATGTTCGCTATCCGGCAGTCATGTACCGCCGAAGAGTTTATCGAATATCTTTATAACCACTACATGTGGATCATGCAGCGTGTTCCCGATAAATATATTGCTCAATATATGGGGATCAGCAATGCATGGTATTGTAAGCTGAAAAAGCGCATCTTTAATTGAATTAATTCAATTTTATATTTAAAGTAAACCAGTACTTTTGCATCGATTATCGTACATTTGTCTGAAAGCGACGGATGTATCCTGGTCGTGTATAAACAATCGGAGATCGCCAGTTGTTTTTTATTAAGAATAAGGTGATAAGATGTATTAGTGATTATATAAGTCTCCGGATGAAAAAACAATAAGAAAGATGAAACGCATTATCGTATTAGTAGGATTGTTGGTCTGGTCTGGTTATGCTAATTCCCAACAAACTTTGACATTGGAAGAATGTCGAAACTTAGCTATTCAGAATAATAAGGAGTTACAAATGTCCGGCGAAAAGGTGAAGGCGGCTAACGAAGAGAGAAAGGCGGCTTTTACCAAATACTTTCCACAGCTCTCCGCTATGGGAGGATATATGTGGAATCAGAAAGATATCAATTTGCTGGATATGGATGCTTTGAGCGCCAAGCTCGGTTCCGCTCTGGGGCCGATTGCCCAGCTTCCTGTTTTCGGACAACTGATGGGAGGAATCGATGAGATGCAGCATCTGGATGTGCAGAATATCTGGGTGGGAGGTGTCTCGCTGGTTCAGCCGGTCTTTATGGGAGGGAAGATCGTTTCCTATAACCAGATAACCAAATATGCCCGGGAACTGGCTGAGTCGATGAACGACCTTCAGTTGCAGGAAGTCATTTATAAAACGGATGAAACTTACTGGCAGGTAATTTCGCTTATCAATAAGAAAAAGTTGGCGGATGCCTATGTCAGCCTTCTCCGGAAGATGGATAGCGATGTGACTGCCATGATCGCGGAAGGTGTCGCTACCCAGGCGGATGGCTTGTCTGTGAAGGTGAAACTGAACGAGGCGGAAATGGCGCAGACCAAAGTGGAAAACGGACTGGCGCTGACCCGTATGCTGCTTGCCCAGATCTGCGGATTGCCGCTGGATGAACCGTTGGCGCTGGCTGACGAAAACATAGAGAGCTTCCCTGTCCACTCCAACGATGCCACGGCGAATGTAAACGAAGCCTTTGCGAACCGTGACGAGTTAAAGAGTCTCGAACTGGCGGCAAAGATTTACCAGAAGAAAGAACGTATCGTTCTGGCGGATATGCTACCGAATGTAGCCCTGTCAGCCAACTACTTGGTGACGAATCCCAATGCATTCAACGGATTTAAGAATGAATTTGCCGGCATGTTCAATGTCGGGGTGATGGTGAAAGTACCCCTGTCCGGTTGGTGGGAAGGTACATATAAAAGAAATGCCGCCCGTGCGGAAACCCGTATCCAGACCCTTCAGCTGATGGAAGCCCGTGAAAAGGTGGAGTTGCAGGTGAACCAGTCTGTCTACAAAGTGAACGAGGCCAATAAGAAGCTGACCGCCTCGAACCGTAACATGGAAAATGCGGAAGAAAACCTGCGTCATGCCAATCTGGGTTTTGAAGAAGGCGTGATCCCTGCACTGAACCTGATGGAGGCACAAACCGCCTGGGTATCGGCGCGTTCCAGTCTGATCGACGCCCAGATTGAAGTCAAACTAACGGAAGTTTACCTGACGAAGTCGATGGGTAAGCTCTCGGTCAATGAACAGAAGTAATAACAATAAAAATATACAAAGATGAACGAGAATAAAAAGTTTTCGATCAGCAACATGATGTTGGCATTTATCACGGTATTGGTCGTGATCGGATTAGTCGCACTGACCGGTTTCTTTTTGCTGACTCCGCCCGATGATATTATTATGGGACAAGCCGAAGCAAACCAGGTTAGAATTTCGGGAAAGGTACCTGGACGTGTCGAGTCGTATCGTTTCGATGAGGGTGACCGGGTGAAAGTCGGCGATACGCTGGTTTACCTGAATACCCCGGAAGTCCTGGCGAAGTTGCAACAGGCCGAAGCCGCGCAGAAAGCTGCCGAAGCCCAGAGTGCCAAAGCTATCAAGGGAGCCCGCGTACAGGAAATAGCCGGAGCCTACGAAATGTGGCAAAAGGCGCAGGCCGGCCTTGAAATAGCTAAGAAATCGTATACCCGTGTGCAGAACTTATATGAAAAAGGGGTAATGTCTGCTCAGAAAAGGGATGAAGCGGAAGCAAATTATAAGGCGATGGTTGCCACGGAGAAAGCAGCCAAGTCACAGTATGACATGGCTATGGACGGTGCCCGTTCGGAAGATAAGGCCGCAGCTGCAGCCCTGGTTCAACAGGCAGGAGGTGCAGTCGCTGAAGTGGAATCGTATCTGAAAGAGTCGGCGTTGGTATCGCCGATCGACGGGGAAGTATCTGAACGTTTCCCGCAGGTAGGCGAGTTGGTGGGAACCGGTGCCCCGATCATGAATATTACCGACCTGAACGATATGTGGGTTTCTTTCAGCGTCCGTGAAGACCTGCTGAAAGATATCAAGATCGGTTCCGAGTTGAATGCGTTTATCCCAGCACTCGACAACAAACCGATCAAGCTGAAAGTATATTATATGAAGGATATGGGCTCGTATGCAGCCTGGAAAGCGACTAAGACAACCGGCCAGTTCGACTCGAAGACCTTTGAGGTACGTGCCCGTCCGCAGGAGAAGATTGCTGACCTGCGTCCCGGAATGTCTGTTGTGATGAAGAAAAAAGGAAACGAAATATTATGACCCTGAAGCAGAGTTTACATAGTATCTGGAATGTGGCGAAGCGGGAAATGCACCGGCTGACATCGAAGTCGATTTATTTCTTCTGTATGCTGGTCGCTCCGGCTCTCTGTGTTGTCTTTTTCCTGTCGCTGATGCAGGACGGGTTGCCGACCAATCTGCCGATCGCAGTGGTCGACATGGACGGCTCTGCCACATCCCGCAACCTGATCCGCCAGCTGGATGCTTTCGAACAGACGGAGGTTGTCTACAAGACAGCGACCTTCGATGAGGCGCGCCGGGAGATGCAAAAGGGAAATGTATACGGTATTTTCTATATACCGAAAGACTTTGCCGTCGAAGCTACTACGGGAAAGCAACCGACTTTGTCTTTCTATACCAACGGCACCTACCTGATCGCCGCATCCCTGCTTTTCAGGGATATGAAGACGATGTCTGTTCTGGCAGGCGCTTCGGTCGGTTTGCAGACCGGGTTGGCTAAAGGCTATACGACCGACCAGATCATGGGACAGCTCCAGCCGGTTGTGGTCGACACGCATGCGCTCGGTAACCCCTGGCTGAACTATTCTGTTTACCTGAACAATACGATCCTACCGGGAGTACTTCAATTGATGATCTTCCTGGTGACGGTATTCAGTATCGGTACGGAGATAAAATACTCGACAGCCCGCCAGTGGATACAGACGGGAGGCAACTCGTTTACCTTGAGCTTGCTGGGAAAACTTCTTCCGCAAACCGTTATTTTCACGGTCGTGGCAATGTTGTGCTGTTCCGCGTTGTATGGTTTCAATGCATTCCCGTTGAACAGCGGCTGGATGCCGATGGTCGCCGCCCTGTTCCTGCTGGTGGTCGCTTCGCAGGCGGTGGGTGTCTTTATGATCGGGACACTGCCTACTTTGCGTCTGGGATTGAGCTTTGCCAGCCTGTTCGGGATGATCGCTTTCTCGATTGTCGGTTTCTCCTTCCCGGTTCTGGGTATGGATCCGACCTTGCAGGCACTGAGTACTTTGTTCCCTCTGCGGCATTACTTCCTGATCTATGTGGATCAGGCGTTAAACGGGAGAGACTTGTTCTATTCATGGACTGAATATGCCTGGCTGGCCGGTTTCCTGATCCTGCCTTTCCTGATCGGGAAACATCTTAAAAATGCATTGCTGTACTTTAAATATATTCCGTAAAACTGAAAGTAATGAAAAGAGAACATCGTTTACGATATATAATCAAAGAAGGCATTCAGGATACCTTTTTTATCTGGAAAGATGAACTGAAGAATGTATTCAAAGACTCAGGGGTTATGATCTTTTTCTTCCTGGTTCCGTTCGTCTACCCGCTTTTGTATGCATTCATCTATAACAATGAGGTGGTGCACAATGCCAAAATGGTGGTGGTTGACCAGTCGGACTCCTACCTGAGCCGCGAATATATCCGTAAGGTGGATGCTACGGCCGATGTGAAGGTGGTCGCCGTCTGTGCGGATATGGAAGAGGCGAAGCGGATGCTGGATGAGAAAAAGGCGTATGGTATCCTCTATTTTCCGAGCGAGTTCAGTAAAAATATACACAAAGGAAAACAGGCCACAGTCTCTCTTTATTGCGATATGAGCGCCCTGTTGTTTTATAAAGCGTTCCTGTTGGCAACTACCGAAGTGTCTCTGGAAATAGGTCGAGAGATACGGGCGCAGAACAACCCGTCGTCGACGATCGAGCAGGAACAGATCACGATCAATCCCATCCCGTATGAGTCGGTCGCCCTGTTTAACTCGCAGAACGGCTTTGCCAGCTTTCTGGTGCCGGCTATCCTGATACTGGTTATTCAGCAGACACTGATCCTGGGGATCGGTATGCTGGGAGGGACGGCGCGCGAGAAGAACCGTTTCCACAGCCTGGTGCCGGTCAGCCGCCATTTTAACGGAACGTTGCGTATCGTATTCGGGAAATCGCTTACTTACCTTTTATTATATGTTGTCGTATGTATCTGGGCTTTGGCGGTAGTTCCGAAATTGTTCTCTTTGCCGCAGGTGGGAGAGCCGTGGACAGTCATGTTGTTTGTGCTGCCTTATCTGTTTGCATCCATCTTCCTGTCGATGACGCTGTCCGGCTTTATGACGAGCCGCGAATCGCCGATGCTGGTGTTTGTTTTCACTTCGGTGATCCTGTTGTTTATCTCCGGGGTATCCTGGCCGAAAGAAGCGATTCCGCCGTTCTGGAAAGCGGTTGGGTATCTGTTCCCTTCCACGCCGGGGATACAAGGTTTTATCCGGATCAATACGGCAGGTGCCAGCCTGAATGAGGTCGCCCATGAGTACCGAACGCTCTGGATACAGGCCGGTGCTTATTTCATTACAGCTTGCGTTATCTACAGGTACCAGATCATGCGCAGCCGCAAACTGATCATTAAGCAATACCGGCATATGAAGATGAAGCAGGTATTGCATCAAAAGTAATTCATCGTATCTGTATTTTAGAGGTTTGCTGTTGATGTTCGCTGGTTGCACGGACAATGTAGTTGCCTTTGTCGAGATGCGTCGTGAAGAGACAGCCCGACGGGGTATCTGAGTAACGAAGCAACCGGCCGGCAAAATCATAGATGGCGACGGTTTGCAGCTGTTCTGTGGCGGTGACGATCAGTTGCCCGCGGGCAATCGTATAGATACGGATCGTTTCTGTTTCGATCTTCTCATTACCGGTGGGGGTACCTGCACGCAGGAAGTAGCGGCCGCATGTGTTGGCGGCTATTGTGATACTGCTGTTGTGGTGCAGGGCTGTCTCTGTTTTCTTTTCGACGTCATAGAGGGTAGTGCCGGTGAAGCGGTCGAGGCCCTCGAAAGTGAGGGTGACTGTTTCCGGGTTATTTCCATTGTTTCCACTGCGATTGCTGTACGTGCCGACCGGGATGTTCCACAGGTTGGAGGTACGGTTGATGCTGGCGGCCATTGTTCCGGCTACGGTGTAGATGGCCGGGAGGTCGCCCAGGTTGGAGTCGAGGAAGAGTTCGGCATCCTCGTTCGCTGTGTACTCTTCGGAGGCTGTCCGGTCGTAGGCAATGACGGCGCGGCTTTGGCGTCCGTCGGCGGTGGTGGCGACAAGCGTGAGGAGTGGGAGCGGGGAGGATGATTTTAAGGTGGCGGAACTTGCGGTGGTGCCGGTATTAGCGGTGGGGGCTAATGCCTGCATGTTGGCACTGAAGGTTACTGTATTATTATCTGCATACGTTGATGTCTCTTTTTTTTCAACGAAGAATGATTGGAGTGGGGCGATCCTTGTTGCGTCCCCTATGTTCGCTATCCAGTCGCTGCTGCTAGTACCACCAACGGCGGCGGTTTGGTTGTCGCCTGTTAGCATCCAGTATTTTGGTTGCAGGTTGCTGTTTGCATCAAAGAACTTAGAAGCATCCAGGTATGCCATGAATGGGTTGCCGATCAGGTGATAGTCGGCATCCTTACTGGCTGTGTTTTTGTCTAGTGTGACGGTTATTGTTGGGCTGTCGGGTGTTGATCCTGTTGGCTTTAGCTCGTCGGATATCAGCCTACCGGCTTTGTTTTTCTCTGTATCACTGGTACGTACATTAATCGTGCCGATCTCGGTAGTACTGCCGGACTCGTAATAACTATACTCTGTATCTGCTTTCGGGAAACGGAATAAAGCTACTGCCGGATCAGTTGCCGGGGTTGTTGTTGTCGACAGGTTGAGTACTTTCACGGAGAAACCTTCTCCCGGTGTGTAAGGTACAGCTACATTGTTATATACTCCGCTCCAATTACCGGAGACGGCGACTGTTTTGTCATTGCTGCTGCCGTCGCTTCCTATTGTTATCATATTGGCTTCTTGTTTCCATCCACGTTGATAAACGGATGGTTGGAAGCGGTTGTATTCGGCCGTGTTAAATGTAATATCCTTGAAGTACTCCGTTGCCTGGGTTCCTGTGTTCATGGTGTACCAATCGCCGGCCACTACGGATTGTAGTGGAGAGGCCAGGGTGTACCAACGGCTACCTGCCAGTTTGTAATCGATCCAGGCTTTATTGTAGGTCAGGAGTTCAGTGTGCGGCATGGCGGTCGACGGTTCAAAATGGATCTGGTCGACGGTGTTGGTATAATAAGTTTCGCAGTTGTATGCGACATTGTTACTTGATGGGGTAGTAGCTTCCTTTACCATCAGATCGTATTCGATATGCGTTGTTGCCGGATTCGTTATGGTGGCGGACTTAGCTAGATCGAGGATCGGATGGTCAGAACTTCCAATAGAAGTCGTGTTTGGAGTAGCCTCGTATAATTGTACCTGCTTTCCTTCGGGAATGGTAACCTTTGTGAAGCTCATCGGGACAAAGCCGTAATAAGTTTCGCCGGACATATTATAGCCGTTGTTGTAACTGTCGGCATTGGAGCCGGTCATATGCAGTTCGTCGGCAGTGGAGCGGAGCCAGTTGTCGTCGTTGTTCCAGTTGCCGGAGCCGTCGGCGGGGCCTGACCATTTCTGGTATTCGGGGACGACCTTCAGGTTGAAGGTGAGGTTGCCTTCGCAGGTGCTGACGGGATTGTCCTTGCTATCGTCTTTAGCTTCCTTCTCCCCCACGCCCTCGTTGAAATAAGCCATTAACGTGTACCAGTAACCTTCTCGGAACTTGGGAGCAGACATTCCTTCCGCAATAGTTGCGGTGGGGGTACCGAAATGGACACGGATATACTGGTCGGCGGTTGCAGTGGGAGAACCTGCTTTGTCGGATGCAGTATTGTCGGGTATAGCATTTATTGTCTTTATGGTAGCGACCGGCCATGTGTGGCTTTCAAAGGTTCCTGTTTTGTTTATCTCTGCTATTTTATTTGCCACCATCGGATCGTTCGAGTCAATCAGGTACAGGTAAGGATAGGTGGTGTTTATTGTGAATGATGGAGCTGTTGTAGAACTGGTCGTCGCCGTACCTGCTGAATTGAGTTTGATGTTTCTCAAAGGAATCTCCAACAAAGCGTTCTCTGAGTTGCAGGCTTCCTGTATCCCTTTGCTTGCCCGGATGGTTGGGAAGTAAGTCTTATCGGGATTGTCAGTTCTTTCGTCGGGATAAACCACATCCTCGAAGCCGACGTGGGCTACCGGGGCATTTCCGTTGATATCCAGTTGTATTTCCATCGGGTCTGTGCAGATGATGGTCTTTTTATCGGTCTCTCCCAGTTCGAGCGGAATAGGGACGACTACGAGCTTGAACTTATTATCGCCATTGTCTGTGGCATGGGCATTCAGGGTGGCTTGTCTCAGGATCAGCTTATTTTCCTTTACCAGGGTGGCCAATAAGTCTTTATCTGATTGGTTATCCGTTGTCCATTCATCCGGGGTGGTGGCATCGGGACAACTTTCGCGGAAGTTTATCAGGGCCTGATGGATACTGTTGCTGCCGGTGGTAGTTGTTGTACTGACACTGCCCGGTTCTTTCTGAAATTCTTCCAGCGAACTCAGATACCAGTCGTAATAAACGTTTTCTGTGATAGGTTTTACCTCCCCCGAACCATCGGTGTCGGCTTTGAGCTGTACGCCGAAGTTGACGATCTGGCCGTTACAGAACGTATGATCTGACTTTTCCGAAAGCATGCCGTTCACCTTGATACTGTTCTGCGCTTCCAGTTGGAAGCTCGTTTTGGCTACACATGAATTTGCTGCCAGCGGTGCATTATAGTAGTATTTGAATCGTTCCAACTGGGGTATATAACTACCGTCTCCTCCTTCTTCATGGGGATCCCCATGATTTTCTTCCAGTATCAGAAAATAGGTGCGGAAAGGCTCCAGTGCACAATGAATATCGGCAACAAGCGCCTTACCCTGACTATCACTCAGGCGGTAGAAATGCCCGGCATCATTGGCATCCGTAATCTCATTTGATTGGGTATTGGTTATTGCAGGATCATACACTTTGTTCTTTTCATCCTGATAATAAGGACTAAAGAGCAATTTGCCAAAATCGAAATCGGTGGTTTGGGTTTTGCTGTCTTCTCCCTGGATAGGATAAGACAGTTTTATGATCGACTCTTCAAATGCTTGTTTGAGTTGAGCGTCGGTAGGATCATTTCCAAGTGCTTTGTATCTGGTAATATATTTTGCGGAGTCGACGAAGCAGAAGCTGACATGATCTATGCCTTCTGTCGTCGATGATGATTCTTTCTCTTCCACCCCTAACCGTGACAACAGGCGATCCCAATCGAGAGTCATTTCTAATAAAGCATCGACATTGTTGGCATGGCAAGTCGGTGATTTTTGCTTTACCTCGACTTTGGGAGAGGCTATATAGACACGGATATCGTCTATATACATGTCGCCACCTTTGGTCGAGGCACTGTTGTTGTCTATCTGCAAGACGTAAGAATCGTAAGCGGTTTGCAATGCACTTTTGTTGGTAAAGGAGAAATAGACGTGTAGCCATTGGTTACAATCATTTTCACCTCCAAAGCCGGGGATGTTGGGGTGAGTCCCGCTGGTGGTATAGGTACCCGGTATCTGTCCGGTCTGGTAGCGGTAGATCGGAGTGTAGCTTCTGTCTCTCTCTTTACCACTTTTACCTTCTGTAACTCCCATAATCGTAAACAACATGGCTGCATTATCTGAATTAGCAGACATTCCTGTGTTATATGGCTGTGCCACTTTCACCCAGGCGCTCACGAACAGTTGGGAACCCGGGCAAAGAGGATGATCGAATGTCAGGCGGGCAATCATTCCCGGCTGGTCAGATGCGTCGACATATAGGTGGTAGGTACTTTCTTCCCTTTTTCTGTTTTCTCTAGATAATGTAGGGGCTTTTGGTACAGAGGAGTTCAGTCCCCAAGTTGTACTTCCATTTTCAACATAGTCGTTTAGAATAGCATAATAACCCCATTGAGGGAGTTGTTTGTCGCCATTTTGCCCCATGAAATCGTATTTCCCATCTTCTCCGGCACGTTCACGAGCGCTTCCGTCGTAGAAGCCGTAGCTGCTTTCAGACCATCCGAGCGGATAAGGGTAGACCTGTGGTTGCCCGTATTTACCGGCAATCTCAGAGGGAAAATCGAAGTCCAGACCTGTGACGCAGGTATAATGTTCTTCCAGGTATTTTGGCGTGCGGTATGTATATTCTGTTAACGATGCATCAGCTTTTGCTCCTGAGGTACTGGTTGGATTATCGATCAGGTTGATCTGGCTTTGTGTCAGTAAGGCGGAACTTTTATTAAAGGTGAGCTTGAAACGGGCGATATGAAAAGTCTTGCCACCAACTTTTTTGGTTACTAGGATAGTGGCGGTAGAGCCGTCCGTGACGGATAGCGTGCCATTGGTGTCTGGATTGCCGGGGTATTTGAAATGGATGATGCGGTTGGTTCCGCTTAATGTCGATGAGGTTAAAGTATTTCCATCGGCATCACATAATTGTATATCGGATTTATTACTTCCAGCACCGTCTCCATCTATTAGATTAACAGTAAGTGTTTCTGTATCATTCGTGTTTGTCGGCACGGCATACGCATTGGCTGCGGTAGCGATACATACCATTTCCTGTGTTTTGTCGGGAATGCGTATGGCCGGCATGTTGATTTCGTATTCTTCCAGGTACTTTACTTCGGTATCAGGCTTGCCTATTTGTTCCTTAAAAAACGTATAACGCCAATCTTTCTCATTCTCAATGGCTCGTATGCAGTAGATGATGCGGTGTGAAAGGGTGGGTTCGGTGTATGGGCCTAAACCTTTGTAGCCTCCAAAATACATAATAGAATCTCTCTTAAAGTCCTCCGCATAGTCGGTATACCCAGACACATCGCAGGCTATCAGGTATTCATTATTATCAGGGTTGACTGTTGGAAATGTTCCAAATTGCTCATCCGTAGGATAATAGAAATACATATCGAGGGCCGGTACGTTGGTCCCATTCATGGCTATGGATGAAGGATTACCCACATATCCATTGGCGAAACGAACCGGCCTTGCTCCCTCATAACTTTCAAATGTTGTAGGATACAATAAATCTTTTACTAACCCATCTGTGCTAGCGGTAACGCCATCACTCCCCACCTCAAAAGTCTTACCCGTCTTTAAATTATACCATCGTTGATAACTTCTTATGCTGTAACTATTTTCCGATCGGTCGGGCAACGAAAGCAGGTATTTTGATCCTTTATGTACATAGATCGTGTCGATAAGTACATGCGAAGGCTGTATGCTATCATTGCTTCCGTCTACTGTAACAACGAAGACTCCTTTTTTATCGAATTTATCTTCTCCGTCGGCGACTTGAAGTCCGTCCATTTTGCGTAAATAAAACCACTTGGTCTTTGTTTTGTTTTGGATTGTCTCAGTGGTCTTGTCGGGTCTGTAATAATCTTTAGGCATTGTTGTTCTCGTCTGTCCCCAGGCCAACGGGGAAAAGACGAAGGTTATCGACAGCATTGTCAGGAGGAGGTATGTATTCTTTCTGCTTCTCATATCCGGTTTTTGTTTTATAGTTCTATATGGATGGGTTGGGAGCCGGGGGCGGCTTTCGTCAGGTCGTCGGTCAGCGGGCTGACTTGGATAGTCAGGGGGAACGAACGGGTTTGCGTGCTGCCGCTTTTTGTGAACTTGGCACTGACGGTAATCTTTTGAGCTGCAATGACTGTTGCCGGGATGGCCTCGCTCGAAAGTACGAGGGTGGCATCCGCACCTGACAGGTTGCAATTGAAATAGTCGGGAGTCGAGGGGACGCAAGACCATGTTACGTCACTTCTCTTTATCGTCCCGCTTTCTTTCAGTTGGATGTCGATCTTGACGTTGCTGCATCCTTCCGGGAGTTCGATCGTGTAGCCGTTGCCTATATTCTTACTTACCGCTATCGTGCCGATCGCAGCCAGTTCGTATGTGCCCGTTATATTCAGTGAATAGTCGGTCAGGTGGATGGTCAGCGGATAGACACGGTTGCGGGGGATGGCCTGATGAAATGTCGTTGTGCGCGGGTTTGTTTCGTCATGGATCTGCATCGAGACGCCGAATGCGGACGTTGTTCCAATTATTTCATGCAGGTAGAAAGGGGCGATCGACGGGGCATCCGTGCTACCGGAAGGCTGTACCCATTTCCAGTCGGACGGGGTCGAAGTGCCGGCAGTGGGGTCGTCTTTTCCGGTAGCAGTCCGGAAAAGGGAGGTGTTTACCCGTAAGAAATCTTGGATTGTCAGGGAGGTGATCTTATTGGTTTTGCTCTCTCTCTCATCTTCAATCGTTATCTCCATTCTTGCAGCCATGCGAACGAGTTGGACGGTGTAGGGCGTTTTGGAACTTTCGGTTACTTCCCAGGAGGTAAAGGCCGACATGGGGAAACCGTTGGCGTCGGTTATCTCCGGGAGGATGTTGAATGCCTGGTTGTCGGTGACGGCTTTCGGCACGGCTGCCCAGTCATCGGAACTGGTAGCCAGCCCCAGGGCGGAGAAGCCGCTGCCCCTGCAATTGGCAAAGGCATAGACTGTTTTTGCACCGGGAAGCAGTTCGATGGACGACGAGGTGGTCGCTTGGTCGCCGTTACCGGAGATCGTGAAATCCTTCTCGGTTACATGCTTCTCGACATTTCCTTTATCATTTATAATATAGATGTCGAGCGCATCGATCTTGCCGTCTGCGGAAATTTCCGGGGCGGTGGCGGGCGATGTGTCGCCGGCCTTTGTGATGGTAGCAGTCTCCGTCTTTTCGGGGGCGACCCTGATGGTGACGGGCACGGGTTTATCTGCGGGGATTCCGGATGCCCCTGCTGTCTCAGCGGAGCATCCGGACAGGGCGGCTACAAGCAAAAAGCCTGCCAGCCCCGCAATAAACAGTATGTATAGGGCCTGTTTATTGCTCATAGTGTGTCTCCTTTCCCAGATTTATATCGTCGAGCCGGATCGTCCAGTCGTTGACGATGATTTCAAGATAATGTGCTTTGCCGCTCCGCAGGTCGAGGTAGACCAGGATGGTGTATTTGTCCTGACGGTCGAGATATTCCTGTGCGCTGATGTCGTGGCTTTCCATGCGGGTGAGCAGTAGGAAGCCGGTCAGGTCGACGCTGAGGAAAGGAGCCGTTTCGCCCTGCTGGGTGATGCGGAGCGAGGTAGCCGTGCCGTCGAGCAGGCGGAGTGTGTTGAGTTCGTAGATGGCGGCGGAGTAGGCCGGTTTGCCATCGGGGGTGTTCACCCGGCCGGAGCCTGTATAGTAGGGCAGCCAGGTGAAGGTATCGGAGGAGAGCGGGGCGTTCGATGCGTCGAGATTGCCGACCACTGTCGTGGCTGCGACCTTGAAGCCGGCGGGATCGATGGCGGTTCCGCTGTTGGTGTCGATCAGGACGAGACGGAGTTTGTTGGTGTTCTTGACGAGCGGGAAGAGGATGTCGGTGCCATCCTCCGTATCTTTTACCGTGAGTTCCTGCTGTCCGTGGAACAGTCCCGAGAGTTCGCGTCCGACGATGTTGGCGGAGTCGGGTTTGACGGCCATTTTCCAGTCGCCGATCGGGTCGCCCGGTTGGGGCGTGCTCCAGGTGTAGTCCGCCTCGTTCAGTCCGCACCATGCCATCAGCCGGTAGGTGCCGGGGGCGAGGTCGAGTTCTACGCGGTTGGCCGTCAGTTCCTCTCCGGCTACGGTGTGCGAGGAGAGGAAACGGCCTTCCTTGTCGTAGATATAGAGTTCCATCTGTTTGGCCTTCTGCTGGTTGGTCATCTCGTGGGCGAAGGCGTCGGCGAACTTCATATTATAGGTATAGGAGAATTGCAGGTGGCGTCGGCAGGGGGGCAGGTCTTCGCGGATCGAGTCGCACGAAAAGAGGCCTGCACCGAGGAGCGCCAGGAGCGGTAGTAGCCGGAATATCGTCGTGTTGAGTTTCATCTTTATTCTGTTTATAAGTAAATATTGTCTCCATCCATCTTAGTCCATGTTTCGACGGAGGCTTCTATGTTTATTCCGTTGTTTCCGGGTTCGGGGCCGGGACCAGGATCAGGACCGGGATCAGGACCCGGGTCAGGTTCAGGGCCGGGCCCCGGTTCGTCGGGCGGTGTGGGCTCGGGGTCGGGAGCCGGGAAGGGGACTTCGCCGCCCAGGCGGTCTATACCGGAGATTTTCAGCCGGTAAATATTGTTGCGCACGATGGCATATTCCATGATGCCTTGCCGGGTGTCGTCGCCGTCGTTGGAGTGACGCACGCGCCAGGTGTAGTAGCAGATGCCGCCGGGGTATTCGTGGACGGGCATCCGGTAGGTCGCGCCTTCTTTCGAGGCTTCTTCGCGCGAAGCGTAGAGCCGGCCGTTGCAGACGTAGAAGGTCTGCCCATCGCTGAACCCTTGCGGGGTATAGCGGGCGCGGAAGACGACGGTGGTACAGTAGGCGTCGGTCTGGTGTTCGCGGCTGATGGTGTTTTCCATCGTGTAGCCCAGCCGTAGCCAGTCGCCTGCGGGTATGCCGGAGGTGGCGACGTT